>Ga0326728_10000069_pt1 | contig 402481 bp, 332 predicted proteins | sample MB3enrmetagenome_FD_207602 | JGI IMG/M metagenome (GOLD analysis project Ga0326728, IMG submission 207602) | Lab enriched peat soil microbial communities from McLean, Ithaca, NY, United States - MB31MN | ecosystem: Environmental > Terrestrial > Soil > Wetlands > Peat | place: USA: New York...
GAAAGCACAGGCCGAGCTAATCACGAAACAGCGCGAGCTTGACGACGCGAAACGTGAATTGGAACTGACTGTAGCGAAGCGTGTACAGGATGGCCTTTCCGAGGTTCGCACCCAAGCCAAGCGCGAGGCTGATGAAAGTTACAAACTCAAGGTTGCGGAGGCGGATCAGACCATCGCTTCCATGCAGAAAACGATTGAAGAACTTAAACAGAAGGCCGAGCAGGGTTCGCAGCAGTTGCAGGGCGAGGTTCTTGAGCTTGAACTGGAGAACCTACTCCGTGCCAAATTCCCATACGACTCCATCGAGCCGGTTCCCAAGGGAGAATTCGGCGGCGATACACTCCAGCGCGTTGTCAGCCAGAGCGGCATCATGAGCGGCACCATCCTCTGGGAGTCCAAGCGCACAAAGAACTGGAGCAACGGCTGGCTCGTCAAGCTGCGCGAAGATCAGAGAACCGCGAAGGCCGAAATATCCGTACTTGTTTCTCAAGCCCTGCCGGAGGGTATCGAAACCTTCGATGTGATTGATGGTGTCTGGGTCACGCATCCCCGCGCAATTCTGCCGGTCGCGACAATCCTGCGCCACACACTGCTACAGGTCAGTAATGCGCGGCTCATCACAGAAGGGCAGCAAACCAAAGCGGAGATGGTTTACCAATATCTAACCGGCCCGCGCTTCAAACAGCGCGTTGAGGCGATAGTGGAGGCGTTCTCGTCCATGCAGGAAGACCTCGACAAGGAGCGCAAGGCCATCATGAAGCAGTGGGCCAAGCGAGAAGAGCAGATCGAGCGCGTCATGGGAGCCACAGTTGGAATGTACGGCGACCTACAGGGCATAGCGGGGAAATCAATTCAAGAGATTGATGGCCTGACATTGCCGGGAATTGATCGAGATCTGGCGGCAACGAAGGCTCTAACCGAATCAACGAAGGAGATAGTTGAACGATGAGTACTCATTGCCCATATCGCCAATCTACCCTCTTACAACAAGCGCTTGCTCCAGACAAAATGCGAATTGCATTTTTGCTTGGTGCTGGATGTCCTGTGTCCGTCAAGGTAAGCACGGATAAGGGATCAGAACCATTGATTGCAGACATTAGGGGCCTTACCAAAATACTTGATGAGAAATTGAGCAATTCATCTACTTTTAAGACCAATTATGAAACAGTACTGAAGCGCCTCAACGGTGGGAGCTCAATTAACCCAACAATTGAAGATATTCTGAGCCATATCCGTGCGCTTCAAGATGTGGTGCGTGATGGGAAGATCGATGGCCTTGATAAAAACGATCTACTGGCTCTTGATGCAGAAATCTGCAATATCACAACACAAGTTGTTAGAGTCGATTTGCCAGATTCGAAAACGCCATACCATCAACTAGCGGCATGGATAGGAGGGATACAGCGAGCACACGCAATCGAAGTATTTACCCCAAACTATGATCTTTTATTGGAGCAGGCACTAGAGCTTCATAAGATTCCATACTTTGATGGATTCGTTGGGTCACGCGAAGCTTTCTTTGATCTGACATCAATGCAGATCGATGTGTTGCCGCCAAGATGGTGCAGAGTATGGAAGATTCATGGATCAATGAATTGGTGGCGAACAGCCAAGGATGAAGTCGTTCGTCGCACTTCCCAGTCTGAAGGTGATAGGCAAATGATTTATCCGTCGCATTTGAAATACGACCAGAGTCGTCGGATGCCCTACCTTGCGATGTTGGATCAGTTGCGGGATTTTCTTGCGCGGGGACAAGCGGTACTGGTCACCTGTGGGTACTCATTTGCAGACCAACACTTGAACGAAGTCATACTTAATGGCCTTCGCAGCAATCCCACCGCAATATGTTTTGCTCTGCTTTATGGTCCGCTCTCAAATTATTCGGAGGCGCGAACAAAAGCAAAACTGCACCCGAATCTTAGCCTACTTGCATCTGATGGTGCGTTCCTCGGAACAGTGGAAAGGGATTGGCGAGCAGACGAGATAAACAGTCATGCTTTGCATGGACTGAGCGTTGCAAAGAAAGTGACTGAGGTGGGCACAGAAGCCGAATCGAATAACTGTGAGTTTTTGCTGGGTGATTTTAAGTATTTTGGCGACTTCTTGGCGCAACAGCTATCACGAACAGATGACGAAAAGGTGAATACAGATGCAGAGTGACCCCACCTTTATTGGAACTGTCCAAGACGTTTATGGTGCAACTGTGACGGTCGAGCTAAGCGATGATACTGTGACCGGACTTGGCTTCGTTCATGGGGAGGGCTATCGAATCGGCCAAGTTGGTAGTTTCGTCCGTATTCCTCTTGGATTTGTAGATTTATACGGAGTTGTTTCGCAGGTTGGAGCCGGAGCCGCACCTGAGAGTGATGAGGACCATCAAGCCTACGGTAATCGCTGGATAAAAGTTCAAATGGTTGGCGAAGGACAACGAGGAGGACGGTTTGAGCGTGGCATCTCCCAGCATCCAACTATTGAGGACAGAGTACACATCGTAACCGAGGCCGATCTTCTCGCAATTTATGGGGCAGGTGATCCCCAAGACTTTGTCGCAGTAGGGCATCTTGCCAGCGCTGAATCAATTCCCTCTCTAGTCAACATTAACAAACTAGTAACTCGCCATTGTGCTGTGGTTGGTACAACTGGTTCAGGAAAGTCAACCACTGTTGCAGGACTGTTGACCGCACTGTCTGACCCTCAGCGATACCCTTCAGCACGCATCGTAGTATTCGACATACATGGCGAATACTCAAAGGCACTTGACGATAGAGCATCTGTCTTTAGAGTTTCCACTCAAGAATCAAAAGATAAAAGCGCATTGCACATACCCTTTTGGGCTTTGAGCTTTGAAGAGTTGGTACCTCTTGCCTTTGGAAAGCTGAATGAATCACAGGCTACAACTGTCGCTGATGCTATTGTTCAACTTAAAAGAGAATCATTAGTGGAACAGCCAAGAGAAGGAATCGAGGAATCGCGACTCACGGTCGATTCACCTGTCCCATTTTGCTTGCATAAGTTGTGGTTTGAATTGCATAAGCGAGAACACCAGACATTTATTCCGCGTCCAGGAGGTGCAGCCGATGATGTTGAAACAGCCTATGTATTAGGTGCTGATAAGCAGCCACAGCAAATAGGCGATGTAATGTCCGTGATCCCTCCGCTTTACCGTTCGGTCAAAACCACTGGTAAACCAGAGGAACGAGTTCAACAAGGGCGCGATCCAATAGGCATACGACAGCAACTTGCTGGCTTAGCTTCAAAACTACGCGATCCACGATTTGCATTTCTATTCACACCTGGGGAATGGCAGCCAGACATTAAGGGCCAAGTCCTTAAGGATTTAGACGAATTGCTTGAAGGGTGGATTGGTGGGCCTAGACCGATAGCGATTCTTGACTTATCTGGCATCCCTTCATCAATACTCAATGACCTTATCGGGGCGATTTTGCGCATTTTGTATGATGCGGTCTTTTGGGCAAAGAATCTTCCTGAAGGGGGACGGGAACGGCCATTATTTCTAGTGTTGGAGGAGGCGCATGCTTATTTGTCCGGTGAGAGTTCTAGCTCTGCAGCGGCAGCAGTACGACGAATTGCGAAAGAAGGCCGCAAATATGGCGTGGGTATGATGATTGTGAGTCAGCGGCCATCTGAAATTGATTCGACTATTCTCTCCCAATGTGGAACATTGTTTGCTATGCGACTTGCAAACGATACGGATAGAGGACATATTACAGGTGCGGCTTCAGACAACCTGAAAGGGCTTTTTGAAATGCTGCCTGTACTACGCACCGGCGAGGCTATCATCGTGGGTGAAGCCGTTAGTCTTCCAGTACGCACATTGATTACTCCACCGCCAATGCAGAGGAGGCCAGATAGCGTAGATCCAGTGGTCGTTGTTAGGGGCGGACCGAGTGATGGATATGATGGTCCGGCAGGATGGGGACAGCCTCGTGATCCTGCTGACTACGCGGCAATGATTCGTCAGTGGCGTCAGCAAAACCCGCAATATCAACATAAGTCATTGCCGACAGAAACAGTGACGTAACTGAATCCCAACAAGGAGGAGTGAGAAATGGAATGGATCGAATCACCGGAGTCTTCAAACATTGCTCGATTTGGCTATGAGGAATCGAGTCGCATCTTGAAGGTGGAATTCACGCACGGCGGCGTCTACGACTATTATGACGTGCCTGAGCCTGTTTTCACCGGCATGAAGAATGCCCCTTCAAAGGGGCAGTATCTCGCACAACAAATCAAAGGTATTTACCGATACGCGCGAGTGTAGTTTATCGCCTCATGAATTGGTGATAGCGGCAAGGGTCGGAGCAAAATGAGTAAGCAGAAGCTGGAGTTGACGTGGATTGGCAAGGAGAACCGGCCCAAGCTGGAGCCGAGGATTCTGCTGGAGGAGCCGGAGAAGTCGTATCACGCGGCGCATCGCGTGTCGAAGAACGACATCTTCGATAACCGGCTCATCTTTGGCGACAACCTGCTCGCGCTCAAGGCGCTGGAGCAGGAGTTCGCCGGTAAGGTCAAGTGCGTCTTTATTGATCCTCCGTACAACACCGGCTCTGCCTTCACTCACTATGACGATGGAGTGGAGCATTCCATCTGGCTCTCGCTCATGCGCGACCGCTTGGAACTGATTCGCCGATTGCTCTCGGACGAGGGCTCTCTTTGGATTTCCATCGACGACAACGAGGCGCACTATTTGAAGGTGCTCTGCGATGAAGTGTTTGGACGCCCCTGCTTTATAGCAGACATTGCTTGGAAGCGCAGAGATGGCGCTCCAAACGACCGCAAAATTGGGTCCGTTTACGATCATGTCCTTGTCTATGCCAAGGAACGATCAGGAGGCGCAAAGAAAACCAACGCTGAAGAAGCTTTCAACCTGATGTTGCGCACAGAGAAGGCCGATTCTCAGTATCAGGCATATGAGGAGCCATTCGGAGTGGATGAGCGCGGCCCTTTTCGCAAAGTTGACTCCACGGGAAATGCCAAAGGTGGAAGGTTTGTCCAGAGCCTGATTTATCCGGTCACGAATCCGTTTACTGGCGATCAAGTATTTCCTAGAAAAGGGCGCTGCTGGGTCTACAAGCAGGAGGAGATGCTTGCGATGGTAGCTGATCGGCGCTTCTTCTGGGGGAAGGATGGGAAGGCTGGTACGCCGATGAGGAAGCTTTTCAAATCTGAGGCTAAAGATGGGATGACCTCACCTACCATCTGGGATGACGCTGGATTGAATCAGCACGCAGCGCGAGAGATCGAGCTTCTATTTGGCGAAAAAGCGTCTTTTGAAACGCCTAAGCCAGAAAGTTTGATGCAGAGGGTTATCCATATTGCTTCCAATCCAGGCGACATCGTCCTCGATTCCTTTGCTGGTTCCGGCACGACTGGCGCAGTTGCGCACAAGATGGGTCGCCGCTGGATCATGGTTGAACTCGGAGAGCACTGCCACACGCACATCATCCCGCGCTTGAAGAAAGTTATTGACGGTGAAGACACAGGCGGCATCACAAAAGCAGTTGAGTGGAAGGGTGGCGGCGGATTCCGCTATTACCGCATTGCTCCATCCCTGCTGAAGGAAGACAAGTGGGGCAATTGGGTCATCAGCAAGGAATACAACGCTGCGATGCTGGCCGAGGCGCTCTGCAAGCTGGAGGGCTTTAACTACGCGCCGAGCGATGCCGTCTACTGGCAGCATGGCCGCTCCACGGAGCGCGATTACCTCTACGTCACCACAGCCCAACTGAATCACGAACAACTCCAGCAGTTGAGCGATGAGGTTGGCAAGGAGCGGTCGCTGCTGGTGCTTTGCACAGCCTTTCGCGGCAAGGCCGAACGCTATCCGAACCTTACGGTAAAGAAGATTCCCAAGCAGGTTCTCTCCCGCTGCGAGTGGGGACACGACGATTACAGCCTCCAGGTGGAGAACCTGCCCAAGGCTCCGCCTCCCGCAGGGCAACAGGCACTCTTCGGCGAGGAGCCAGATTCGGGAGATGCCCAATGAACCGCTACGTTAACGCCATCGCCGGACGCTTGAGCCTTCGCCCACCGCAACGGGAGTCGCTGGAAATTCTTGACCGCGTGACGGAAATTGCTCCGCCGCGCAAAGATGCGGCCATTGAAGCGGCGCTTGCGGCCATCCGTTCTGAATTTCCATCCGTGACCGACTTTGAGCGTGAGTTTCCTTCGCTGTGCTTTGCGCTTGCGACAGGTGTCGGCAAGACGCGGCTGATGGGAGCCTTCATCAGCTATCTGCATCTGGCGCATGGGGTCAACAACTTCTTTGTGCTTGCGCCGAACCTGACCATCTACAACAAGCTGATTGCAGACTTCACGCCCAACACGCCGAAGTACGTCTTCAAGGGTATTTCAGAGTTTGCAACGGACAGCCCGGCCATCATCACCGGCGACAACTACGAGGCGATGTCTGGTTCTCTGTACGATGTCACGCTTCGTTGCAAGATCAACATCTTCAACATCTCCAAAATCAATTCTGAAGTGCGCGGAGGGAAGTCGCCGCGCATCAAGCGACTTTCCGAGTACATCGGCGAGAGCTACTTTGAATATCTGGCCGCGCTGTCCGACCTTGTTTTGCTGATGGATGAGTCGCACCGCTACCGTGCATCGGCGGGTGTTCGCGCCATCAACGAATTGAAACCGATTCTGGGGCTGGAGTTGACCGCGACGCCATTCGTCGAATCCACACGCGGCCCAGTGCCCTTCAAGAACGTGATTCTCGACTACCCGCTAGGCAGGGCGATGTCTGACGGCTTTGTAAAGGAGCCAGCCGTCATCACGCGCAAGGACTTCAATCCGGCTGGTATGTCTACGGAAGAGATTGAGCGCCTGAAGCTGGAGGACGGCATCCGGTTGCACGAGAGTGTGAAGGTGCAACTGGAGACCTATGCCCGCGAAAACTCCCGCGAGATTGTAAAGCCGTTCCTGCTGGTGATTGCCCGCGATACGACTCATGCCAAGCAGTTGCTCGACCTAATCCAGTCTGAGCAGTTCTTTAGTGGCAGCTACAAAGACAAAGTGATTCAGGTGGACTCCAGCAAGACCGGCGCAGAAGAGGAAGAGATGATTGCGCGGCTGCTGAAGGTGGAACACGCCGACGAGCCGACCGAGATCGTGATCCATGTCAACATGTTGAAAGAAGGATGGGACGTAACGAACCTCTATACGATAGTCCCGCTTCGCGCTGCCAATGCACGGACACTGATTGAGCAGTCCATTGGGCGCGGATTGCGCCTACCCTATGGGAAGCGTACAGGTGTGACGGCAGTAGACCGGCTCAACATTGTGGCGCACGACCGATTCCAGGAGATTGTGGACGAGGCGAACAAGCCTGATTCTCAACTGCACTTGCAGGCAATTGTTCTGACAGGCGAGGAGTTTGCGCAGAAGACCGTCACTGTTGTTTCGCAGTCCCGGCTTGCAGGCAAACTCGGCTTTGAGGCCGCACAGCCAAGCGCCACAACCATAACCGCGCCAGCCGCTCCGCCGGTGTTTACAAACCCGGAAGACCAGCGAGCGGCACAGATTGCTTACACCGTCATTCAAAAGCTGGAGAGCCAGCCGCAGAAGTTGCCATCTCTCGCGCATCTATCCAAGCCGGAGATTCAGGCTGAGATTATTCAGGCCGTGACGGCGCAGTACACTCCCACACAGATGACGCTCGAAGGAGTGGTTGAGAAGCCTGATTTTGCTGCGGTTGTCGCCGAGACAAGCCGCCTGATTCAGAAAGAGACCATCAACATTCCGCGCATTCTGGTTGTGCCCACGGGTGTAGTGCGATCCGGCTACAAACCTTTCACGCTCGCACTTGATTCCATGCGCTATCCAGAGCCAGCGGATGAGATTTGGATACAGTATCTCCGCACTGGACAAAAGGAGTTGCAGACGCTGGGCGTTGGAGGTATCGAAGAAAAGCGGCTGGAGGATTATGTCGTCAGCGGCCTCGTGGATTTTGACGATGTGTCCTATGACGACCACGCCGACCTGCTTTACGATCTAGCTGCGCAAACGGTGAAACACTTCCAAACGTATCTGAGTGCAGAAGGGACACGGAAGGTTCTGCGCTGCCACCAACGGGAGATTGCAAGGTTTATTCACTCGCAGATGCAGGTACATTTCTGGGAGGAAGCAAGCGGCTACGAAACAAAGGTGACGCAGGGCTTCACTGACCTGAAGACCAGCGCGTACACGGCAGCCGCAAACCAGCCAATTCTGGATTACCACAACGCACCACAGGACAAGAGCAATATGAGCAAGTACCTGTTTGGAGGCTTTGCTCACTGTTTGAATGATGTGGAGAAGTTCCAGTCAGACCCTGAGCGCAGGCTGGCAGTGATTCTTGAACGCGACGAGTTCAAGTGGTTCAAGCCACGCAAGGGGCAGTTCCAACTTTTCTACAAATGGGGCGCAGAGCATCTGGAGTACCAGCCCGATTTTGTGGCTGAGGGGCAGGACTGCGTCTACATGCTGGAACCAAAAGCGGCCAACGAAATGGATGATGAACAGGTAAAAGCAAAGCGCGATTCTGCCGTAAAGTGGTGCGCTCTTGCTACTGAAAACGCCGCTACCACGGGCGAAAAGCCCTGGCAGTATGTACTGATTCCGCATGACGACATTACGGACAACAAGACAATCGAGGGACTCTCGGCAAGATATAGTTGCCGATAGAGAAGCCACTAATTGTCTGAATAACAAGAGCAAAAACAAAAGCTGCTAAGGGGAGCTCCGCCCCTCGCGCCCGCAAGGGGCGTAGCTTATAACCCTCAATGATGCTGAGCATCACCGACGGGCAATCATCCCGCCCAGCGTGACACCTTTAACTGTCGTGCCGTTTGATAACTTTGCAGACACAACGGGCACTACGTTTTGATTATCCAATGTCATTCGCGTACCGGGCTGGAGCAAAACACACCCATAGGTTTTCAGATTAGGTGCTGATGCTGGTTGGCCTCGGTAAAGGCGCGATTGACCCTTTGTCATGGAATCCTGCATTGAATCCTCCCAATGAGCAGAGTATCGATCGAACATCTGGCTTACAGCGGCGAAGCTCGGACAAACAATTGCACCCGGAACAATGCCCAACCCCTTCGCCGTTACCGAGACATACCTTGGTCTTGGTTTCTTTGCTTCTTCCTCTTCGTGCTGAATACGGGAAACGTAGTTCTGTGCTTCAACATTCCCCTGTTCGGCTGCTTTACGAAACCACACAAGAGCTTGTGCGCGGTTTTTCTGTAAGCCGTTACCGATTAGGTATAGGGAGCCAAGTTCATATTCGGCTTCGGAATTTCCCTGTTCAGCCGCCTTGAGGAACCACTGAGCAGCCTGTGTGTAATCTTGAGTTACATCATGGCCGTTCTTATAGCACATACCAATGTTGTATTGTGCTGCTTCAATTCCTTGCTCCGCAGCTTGATACATCCAATATGTGGCTTGTTCATTATTTTGCATTACGCCTTGCCCTTGCTCGTAAAGTCCAGCAAGGTTGAATTCAGCATCTGCTTCATCCTGCAATGCTGCTTTGAGATACCAGTTAACAGCTTGTGCATAATCTTGATGCAGGCCGAGGCCCAGTTGGTAAAAGGAGCCTAGTTTATATTCAGCTTCTGCATCTCCTTGTTCTGCGGCCTTGCGGTACCATGCCGCTGCTAGGCCATCGTCATGTGGTACACCTTTACCCTTCACATACGCGAAACCAACAGCTTTTTGTGCTGATGCGTCACCAGCGTTTGCTTTTGCCATAACCTCTGGATCGATGCCTCTGGCTGGTGCTAGTGCTTGCGCTGCGAGGGTGACGGGGAGCATAGCCGGGCATGTCAGGGCAGACACTAGAAACAGTTTTTGAACGAGGTGCTTCCAATTCATCCCCATAAAACCTCTTTGATACTTCATTTCAATGTAACCCATAGCTTACAACCATACTTGAAGTAAGGCAAAGTACGTTTGCATACAGACCGGTCGGCTCATTCGCGTTCTGCGAACTCAGCGCGGCTGCACGCAACCTGAACTTAGTCTGATTTAGTTTCAGTCAAGGTAACTAGTGCCCCGAACCCGCAGGCCCCTTTAATCCAAGGAGCAGACTTTAGTGGTTCAACATCAGGTAAGGGTACGTTAGCGCCCCGCATAATACCCCAAAGAATGAGCCCCTGACCAAACTGAGCTGCGTAAACAAAAAAATCGTACTCTGGCATAAAACCGTAAATGTAACAAAACCGGTCACCACATTCCTTGATGTTTGTACGCTTACCTAGGGAGCGGACTGACTGAGCCGCAGCACGACTCTGGTGCTTTTATCCACAGCAGGGTGGAGATCGGAATCGCCCGGCAGGCGCTATATGCGGCTCTTGAATGAGTGAAGTATTGGCTGTATAGAGAACAGGGTAGTCATGATGGTCTTTAGCTAGTCAGATTGATTCCTTTCGCTAAGCACACGTTGTTTTGATGACCGCCGTTTTGGAGAACTAATAATCAAAATAACTAACAGTGGGTGCTACCGCCCCCCCGTAAAAGTGCACTCCATGTTGCCGAAGGATCGAGAAAAATCCGTTGTTGGCTATGTAGTCATTATTGCCGAGGGAGGGCAGCCACCCATGCTCAAAAGCCTCGTAGGCTAGAAGCCAATGGTCCTCGTAAAGCTCCGAAGATTGCATGTGAGAGCGCCATTTGGCAAATCCAGTTGCGTCGAACAAGCCATTTTCATGCAGATCCAGCGCGACTAGCGCAACCAGATCATCGTCAAGCCTGACTACCTTATCAGCGACCTGTTTGGAAATAGGCACTCCCATTTCCTTGGCGAGCCACAATGCCCAAGAGACTTCGTTGCCTTGTTGGAGCGGTGCGTGATATGCGCAGATACTGTGAATCAAGGTGTTCAAATCGGTGCTATCGGTATGGTACGCAACAAATTTTCTATAGATTTGACCGACGACTGACAACATCGTGGGTTCGGCGAGAGCCGCTTTAAGAAGCAGCGCTTGGCAAAGAGTCCAGTTCTCGCCAGTGATATTTGCTCCTAGTATCTGTTTAGCTGCGTAGGTAAGAACGCTGTCTGAAGGAAATTGTTTGGAGAATTCAAAGGCTCTATCGAATAGTGTCAACAGGTCGAATGACTGGGGCGTAGCTGCATCCCTGATTTCAAGTGTTCGAAGCTCGCTCTTCCATAGGGGCTCCAATGAGTCGGGTAGTAAAATTATCTCAGTCTTAGATTCGTTAATATCGAGTTCAAATTCTCTACCAATCTCATTTATAGTCGCTATGCACCTCTCGGCCTCAGAGATTGTAGAAAAATAGAGAAAGTAATCGTCGATAGATCTGGTGCCGCGTGTAGAAGGTAATTTGGCGATTAATTCGCGGTCCATTGCAGTTCCGATTACTTCACTGACAATAAAAGATGTGTCTGGCCCGACCGGTATTCCGCCAGTTTGTTTATCCTGACTCTCCCGCATCCAAAGGTCAATCCGATTCCCAAGCAGGTTGTATTTCTTATCTGCTCGCGCCGTCTGCTTAGTATGGAGAGCCCAAGGGATGCTGTGTGTGTAGATTGAGGGGTAATACCGCGCAATATCAGTTTTGAGAAGATATCGGGTCCCCACTGAACGCTGAGCTCGAAGGGACGGTTGTTCATTCAGCGAGTTTGTTGCCTCGACGGCACGTACAGCACTGAGCTTGGGTGTGCTAAGCGATAGTTGAGATTGTGCGCAGAATGTGCTCAAAACGGGCCACGCGGAAGCAATCTCCTCTGAAAGAACACATTGAATCATAGGATTTGGAATCGATAGTGTTCTTCGGAGGTGTTTTCGTTTTGGGATCGAATGGGTAACCGAACGACTTCGATGAACACCTGCCCCAGTCTTTTGAATGCTCTCAGTAGCTTTCGGCGTGACGAACGTAAGGATGTCAGGTATAGCGGGAGATATCGAAAGAGAATTGATCGTCGGAATAACGCGATCTGGGAAGTACCCGCGGGTCATCAGGTCGGTGGTAGTAAGTGTCGGTGCTGCTGTAGCGGTAGCCATAGATTTGTATGCAAGTACTCTGTTAACAGTGCGGCTGGTCACTCGGAACTAGTTAATCAGGAAAAAACATCTCGACGGGGATCTAGTGGCACTGATGTGAATGCGTTTTGTGCAGCTTGTCGCCGATTAACTTGGTTGCTCACAATCATACACAGGATCAGACCTGAATGCATCCATAGATAGGAAAGCTTTCGGGTGGCAATGATTGTTGCTTTATGATGACGATGGGAGGTGGAGTTTAATGGTTGACTCAAACCTTGGGGTCCCTGTGCGGTTGTGGCGGCAAAATTGCGAATCTGGCATCCGGCTGTCGTACTGCGTTTCTCAGGAAGTACCAGATGGCGTACAGTGCAGTGGGGACGTTATGTTCCCTTCAGATTCCCGTATTGACGATGCTCTAGTTGCCGCAAAATTAACAATTCAAATTGGATTTGAACCTGAAGTCGAATGGGTTATGACCCTTTCTCAACTTCACCAAATTGGCTTTGATGTCTACAAGGTTTAGGGGGCTAGCGGTGATTCTTGAACACGACCAGTTCAAGTGGTTCAAGCCGCGCAAGGGGCAGTTCCAGCTTTTCTATAAATGGGGCGCAGAGCATCTGGAGTACCAGCCCGATATTGTGGCCGAAGGGCAGGACTGCGTCTACATGCTGGAGCCGAAGGCGGCCAACGAAATGGATGATGAACAGGTAAAAGCAAAGCGCATTCGGCTGTAAAGTGGTGCGCTCTCGCTACTGAGAACGCAGCTACCGCGGGCGAAAAGCCTTGGCAGTATGTACTGATTCCGCATGACGACATTACGGACAACAAGACAATCGAGGGACTCTCGGCAAGATATGGTTGCCGATAGAGAAGCCACTAATCGTCTGAATAACAAAAGCAAGATCAAAAGCTGCTAAGGGGAGCTCCGCCCCTCGCGCCCGCAAGGGGTGTCCCCAGACTTCCGCGCTTCGCTTGTGCAGTCCTCCGCTGCGCTGCGCCCTTTCCACTTCGCTTGTGCTTCGTTACAAGGGTGGGCGATCCCCCTCCCCTTGCAGTTGCTACCCCCCGCCTTCGCCAGGTGGCGTTCGGTATTTGGTTTTCAAATACCGCCACCCAAAACGGCAACCACAAAGGAGTAGCAACCATGAAGAGCAACACACAGACCACCGCCACAGAGCAACCACAACGCCAGACGGCGCAAGAAGTAATCGCCGCCAACATTAAAATGCTTATCGAGCAGCTTGAGAGTGGCAAAAGCGATGCACTCACCGCATACCTCAACGCCATGAGCCGCTTTCATAATTACAGCTTTGGAAATATTCTTTCCATCGCAATGCACCGCCCAGATGCAACGCACGTTGCAGGTTTTCACACATGGCGCGAGCTTGACCGACACGTCATGAAAGGCCAGAAAGGAATTCCAATCATGGCCCCGATGATTGGAAACAAGCGCCAAAAGGACGAACAACCCACAAAGCAAAGCGACAAGCCCGCACCTGTATTAGTGGGATTCCGTACGGTGTATGTGTTTGATATCGCGCAGACCGAAGGCAAAGAGCTTCCCGCACCTGCTACCGTTTCCGGCGAAGTAGGCACATTCCGCGACCGCCTATTTAAATTTGTTGCTCAGCAAGGCATCGAGATTGAGTACAACGAGCGCATTGCACCCGCATTAGGCATTAGCTACGGCGGAAAGATTGCATTGCTACCCGGACAGGCTAAGGCCGAGGAGTTTAGCACTTTGGCGCACGAACTAGCACACGAGATGCTGCACCGCACCGAGCGCCGTAGCCTCACCACCAAAAGGATACGCGAGACAGAAGCGGAGGCTGTCGCTTTCATTATTGGCCGCGCCGTTGGACTGAACACTGGCACCGCCAGCGCCGACTATATCAGCCTCTATGATGGAAACGCCGAGTTGCTCACTGAGTCACTCGCTGTCATACAGCAAGCCTCAGCCGCCATCCTTGATGCACTCTTCGCAGAAGAGGATTCGGAGGCAATGGCGCAGGCCAGCTAAAAATGCGCCGAGAGCGGGTGTGTCGGATACACCCGCTCTCGGATTACACGAAAATAAATCACAATGAAGCAAGACATTACCCTGCATATAAAAAGCTACGTGGACTCTTGGTCATAGACTACTTCGGCGAGCATTTGGAAATGCCCAGGATTAGGAGCTAGATAACTCCTCACGCCGTTCTATCCGGTAAGTGCAGTATCTTGGCCCCGCGTTGGGTGCGTTCTAAGAAATCGGCCCACTCCTGCATCATCTTGCTACGGGGTTCCAGATACAGGGCATGGTTATACGCAGCGCTGACGGCATTGCGGGGAGCGTGCGCAAGTTGCAATTCAATGTGGTCATGGTTAAAGCCCTGCTCGTGCAGGATGGTGGAGGCCAGACCGCGGAACCCGTGCCCGGTCATTTGTCCTTTGTAGCCCATACGCTCCAGCGCCTTCAGAATCGTGTTGTTGCTCATCGGCTTGCTCGTGCTGCGATCTCCGGGGAAAAGCCACTCGCTATGCCCGGTGAGCGTCTGCAAAGTATCCAGTACTTCCAACGCTTGCTTGGCTAGCGGAACAATGTGCGGAGTACGCATCTTCATGCGCTCGGCTGGAATATCCCAGCGTCCATCTTCCGTGTTGAACTCTGACCACTTTGCGCCTATCAATTCACTAGTGCGCACAAAAGTGAGTGCCATCAGCTTGATTGCCAGTCTGGTGACGTGTGTCCCCTGGTAGACCTCGATTGCTCTCAGCAGCCCTGGCAGTTCCTTAGCATCTACGCGGGCATAATTTACCTTGCGAGTGGTTTTCAGAATGTCGCTCGGCTTGATTTCCGTAGCGGGGTTACGTTTTGCGTACCCGTGCGCAATGGCGTACCTGAATACCTGCCCGACTGTTTCCAGTGCCCGTTTGGCGATATCCCTTGCACCGCGCTCCTCGATTGCTTTGGTCATAACGACAAGTTCTGGAGCCTCAATCTCCACAATCGGTCGCGCCCCCAGAACGGGAAGAATATCAGCATCGATGCGACGTTTCACGTACTCCACATGGCGCGGGCTTTTGCCGTCCTGCCAGTGAGCAAGCCAGAGATTGGCGACGCTCTGAAAGGAATTCTCCACGGCGGCTTTCTCTACAGTTTTCGCAGCCTTCCGTTGAGCCATCGGGTCAATGCCGGCGGCCAGCAACTTGCGAGCCTCTACATGGCGTTCCCTTGCCAGGGCAAGCGGCACATCCGGGTATTTGCCAAAGGTCATGAGCTTTTGTTTCCCCTCATACCTATACTTCCAGCGGAATATCTTTCCGCCCGTTGGCGTGACAAATAGAAACATACCGCCGCTATCCTTTAGGCGGTAGGGCTTATCAGTAAATTTTGCCTTTTTGATCCCAATCTCTGTGAGTGCCATACGTCACCATCCCTATTTCTAAAATACCACCAGGATGAACTAAGCATACCCCCAGAAATACCACCAGAAGACCTTGGCTGTAATAGCACCTCCTTGCACCACCTTGGACACAAAAAGAGAAAAACCCTAGTGTTTACTAGGGTCTCCGTCGCTTATTTGGATGTTGTGGGATGTCTTGAAATAAGGTCGTGGCGGAGAGAGGGGGATTCGAACCCCCGGTACAGCTTTTGACCGTACAACGGTTTAGCAAACCGCCGCCTTCAGCCACTCGGCCATCTCTCCGCGGTCACTCGGACGATTATAGCGGATGTATGCTACTTAACGCGAGACACAATCACCTTTCTCACCGCCGTATAGGATTTCTTTTCCTTGCCGGCAACTGCTACATTCCCTTCATGACCGCCAATCAACCTCTGGCCTCTGCCCTAACTCCGCGACGATTACCCGGGCGGAAACTGGGACTGCTGACTCTCATCGCTGCTACTTACTTCATAGTCGCCGGTGGGCCCTACGGAATTGAAGATATTCTGGGAGGCGCAGGCTATGCAGGCGCGATTCTCATCCTGCTGATCTTGCCCCTCTTTTGGAGCCTGCCCACCACGCTCATGATTGGCGAATTGACCAGCGCGATTCCTGCCGAAGGCCATGGCAGAGGATGGAATGTTGCCGCGCATCTTTGCCAAAGTGAATCGTCGCGGAGTTCCCTGTGTTTCTGTACTGGCCAGTGCCACAGCCTGGGCACTGGCGCTCAGGATTAATTTTGAGCGCTCATTTCGATTGATCTAATCCTCTACGGCGGCAGCCTGATGCTGGAGTTTGTGGCGCTATTGGCTCTACGCATCCGAGAGCCGGAGTTGCCCAGACCCTTTCGTGCCGGGAGCTTCTGTTTTGCTGCTTTGCTAGGAGTGGGACCGGGGTTGTTGCTCCTCTACGCAATCTATTCCTCGCGGGATGAGCAGGTGGTTGGGATTTCCGCACTGCTGTTCGCATTGCTGGTGGCTGTCGCCGGGCCGGTCCTCTATCTATTAACGCAAAGAGGCCGGACTGCCCGCAGCCCGGCCTCCTGATACGCAATCCCGCTGTTACTTTGTTGCCGTCTTGATCTTGTTCTCCTCATACCGCTTGGCTGAGCGAATCACGCAGTCGCGTGCTGCGGCGGCATCGCGCCATCCCTTTACTTCGACGCGCTTGCCCTCCAGATCCTTATAGATGGCGAAGAAGTGCGTAATTTCCTTGAGCATGTGGGGATAAATCTCGGAGTAATTCCACACGTCGGTGTAGCGGGGATTGTTTTTGCCGACGGCCAGCACCTTTTCGTCCAGAACGCCCTGATCGAGCATTTCCAGCAGGCCAATCGGACGCACATCCTGAATGCAGCCGGAGAAGCTGGGTGTATCCACCAGCACCAGCACATCAAGCGGGTCACCATCTTCGCTCAGAGTTGAGGGGATAAAACCATAGTCGCCGGGATAGTGTACCGGGGAGTAGAGATTGCGGTCGAGCCGAAAGACGTGCAGGGTCTTGTCGTACTCGTACTTGTTGATTCCCTCGTAAGGAATCTCAATGACTGCGCGGATGACCTCGGGGGTTTTATCCCCAATGGGAAGTTCCAGATAGTTGACCATGTTTGTCGGCTGTCCTTTGTTTTCCGGTTCGCTGTGGGGATGATCTTTTCCAAAGAGGTTTTTGGGAGCACAGGAGAAGCTCTTTGGGCGAGTCCTCAGTCTATAATCAACCAAGATGAAAGCTCACGTCTACGTCACGCCAAAACTTACCGTACTTGATCCGCAAGGTCAGGCCATCCAGAATGCACTGCGCAAGATGCAGTATTCGGGGGTGGAGGCCGTGCGGCAGGGCAAATATTTTGTCCTGACACTTGAGAATTCTCTCACCCCCGAAGCCGCCAAGGCTCTGGTGGAGCGCATCGCCCGAGAGGTTCTCACCAATCCGGTGATTGAGGAGTACTCCTTCACTATCGAAAACTAAGGCGAGGGGAGGATTTTGCGGCATCCTCACGGGTTGCCGCGCCCCTCGGCTCTGCCCTTTCTGCTGTCACCCTCCGGTGGTGTTCCACAATCCAGTCCTCTCTCGGCGTTTGCTCCGCTTACAATAAATTCATGTGTGGAATCGTCGGTTATGTAGGTAAGAAACCTGTTGTTCCCGTCATTATTGAGGGATTGCGCCGTCTGGAGTATCGCGGCTACGATTCTGCCGGCATCGCTGTCGGTGCTGCCGGCATGGAGAAGCTCGACGTGCGCCGCGCTCCGGGAAAGCTGCACTTTCTCGAAGAGGTTCTTGAGGAGCATCCGCTCCACGGCAGCTACGGCATCGGCCATACTCGCTGGGCCACCCATGGACGCCCCACGGAAGAGAATGCTCATCCTCACCGCGACTGTACAGGCAGGCTGGTGGTGGTCCACAACGGGATCGTGGAGAACTATCTTGAACTGAAGCGCGAACTCATCGCCAGGGGCCACAAGTTTGTCACCGAAACTGACACCGAGATCATTGCCCACCTCATCGAACAGGTGCTCAAGGACGCCGAAGCTCTCGGCAAACCGATTCTGCTGGAAGAGGCCGTTCGTCGTACCGTCCAAAGCCTGAAGGGAGCCTTCGCGCTCGGTGTTCTCAGTTCTACCGAGCCGGACAAGATTGTGGCCGCTCGGCTTGGACCTCCGGTGGTCATCGGCATCGGGGAGGGTGAATACTTTGTTGCATCGGATGTACCGGGAATTCTGCATCACACCCGCAATCTCTTCTTCCTCAATGACGGAGAAGTAGCCATTCTGACTCTGGATGGCGTCAAGGTCACCGACTTCAAGGGCAAGTCGCTGGAGTACAAAGTTCAGCGAATTACGTGGGATCCCATTCAGGCGGAAAAGGGCGGCTACAAGCACTTCATGCTGAAGGAAATCTGGGAGCAGCCGCGAGCCATACTTGACACCACTCTGAGCCGCGTATCGCTCGACACCGGACGGATATTTCTGGCTGACATGCAGATTACGGATGCCGACTTTGCGCAGGCCACCAGCATCAACATTGCCGCCTGCGGCACCAGTTGGCACGCGGCCCTGTGCGGTAAATACATGATTGAGCGGCTGGCGCGGCTTCCGGTTGATGTGGATTACGCCAGTGAATTCCGCTATCGCGACCCGATTGCCGATCCAAAATCCATCGGTATGTTGATTACGCAGTCCGGTGAAACGGCAGACACACTTGCAGCGCAACGTGAGATGATTGCGCTTGGATCAAAGACGATTGCCATCTGTAATGTAGTTGGCTCCATGGTGACGCGCGAGGCGCAGGGCACCATCTACACGCACGCCGGGCCGGAGATTGGCGTAGCCTCGACCAAGGCCTTCTCGGCACAACTGACGGCGCTCTTCCTGTTTGCGATGCATCTGGCGCAACGGCGAAAGATGCTTACAGATGCAACTTCATTGCCGCTGGTAGACGAGCTGAATCGCATCCCTGCCAAGCTGGAAGAGATTTTGCGTTCGCGCGAGAAGCAGATTGAGGAGATTGCGCGACTCTTCGCGAGTGCCCGCGACTTCCTCTATCTCGGACGCGGCATTCACTTCCCGATTGCGCTGGAGGGCGCGTTGAAGCTGAAGGAAATCTCCTACATCCACGCCGAGGGATATCCTGCGGGCGAGATGAAGCATGGCCCCAATGCGCTGATTGACGAAAATCTGCCGGTGGTTGTGATTGCAACCCGTGATGAGGGCGACGCGGCCTCAATACTGCGCTATGAGAAGACGCTCTCCAATTTGCAGGAGGTAACGGCGCGCAGTGGCCGCGTAATTGCGATTGCGACCGAAGGCGATGAACAGATTCGCCAGTTGGTGGAGCATGTCATCCACATTCCCCCGGCGCCGGAATTGCTCTCGCCATTGCTTGAGATTGTGCCGCTGCAACTGTTGGCATATTACATTGCAGTGCGTCGCGGCTGCGATGTTGATCAACCACGCAATTTGGCCAAATCCGTGACAGTCGAATAAGGTGAACTCGCTGTGAGCTTCTGTTTGGAGACGGACAACTATTTCGAGAACTGGTCCATTGGTTGCATGCACGAAGGCGCGCCTTTTCGCGGCGGCAAAGCATACAGTACAGCCTTGAGGACGCAACGACACTGCTTGGCTGGGTCAAAGAGTTGAATGCGAACTTTATCCGATTGGCGCACTATCCCCACAATGAGAATGTTCCGCGCCTCGCCGACAAGCTTGGAATACTTCTACGGAGGAAATCCCGGTTTACTGGGGCAATGACTGGACTAACCCCGCTACTCTGGCCAACGCCAAGGAGCAACTTGCAGCGTTAATCGCTCGCGACCAGAATTGCGCTGCCACCATACTCTGGTCGCTCTCTAACGAGACGGCTCAGAGTTCGGAGCGGACTGCATTCTTCCACAACTTTGCCGTCTACGGGCGCACGCAGGACTCCACTCGCCTCTTTCCCTCCGCGCTCAGCCACTTCACCAAGACTGGCCCGCACGAGCAGAGCCTCGATGATCCACTCATAGTCGACCTTGATGTGGTCGGCATCAACGAGTACATCGGCTGGTACGGGGGCGGTATGGAGGACATAGATCAGGTAACCTTCCGCAACCCCAGTGGCAAGCCCCTCCTTATCAGCGAAGTTGGGGCGGGCGCTCAGGCAGGACTCCATGGGCTGGTTGATCATCGCTGGACCGAGGAGTTTCAGGCAGAGGTATATCGGCACCAACTCCCCATGATCAAACACATTCCAACACTGGCCAGCATCTCCCCCCCCCCTGGGTGCTTATGGACTTTCGTTCACCTCTCCGTAACCTCGCCGGCATTCAGAACCAGTACAACCGCAAGGGACTCATCAGCAATCTCGGGCAAAAGAAACTGGCCTTCGCGGTATTGGCAGATTATTACAAGAATAAAGCCGTCGAACCTGCAAAGTGAGGCTCTGGATAGGATCGTAGGAATACACGCCACCAGAGACTCCTTAGAATGAACGTCCTCTACCTTCGGGAAATCACAAGTAAACTGCTTTACTATTGGAAAATCCGACGATATAGTTATGATGCCGGAGTTGTCGAGTGTTGGGCTCATTCGCGTAAAGGTGGATCCCGATAAGGCATTGAATACCCGCTTTGCACTCGCTGTAGAAGTTATCCAGGAGAGGCTTGAGTGTGCTGTTCCTGGAAATAATCAATTGTTTTCGATGTAAGCGCAAAACAGATTTGAATCATGCTGAAGAATGAATGGAGATAAGCAAAAGATGCGCAACGGAAATGGTCAAATCAATTTTCACATGGTAATGCGGGCTGCATTTACGATGATTACCTTTCTCCTTTGCGCGTCCGGTGGAGTTGCACTCTCTGCACAGGAGTCCTTGCCAACAGCAGAGACAATCCAGGTTCCCGATACCGGGTGGAAGCTCTGGCCCGATACACGTGCCGAATGGAAGAACGACACGCTTTATCTTCCCGGCGAGGTCAACCTCGCCAGACTTCCCGTCAACCCACCAACAGGTGGCTGGCAGGCGCTCGATGGGGAGGGGCTGGCGATCACGCTACCTGCAACGGTTGAGCAATACTATTGGGGGAAACTTGGCCTGCGTCCTTATTCTTCTAATGAGTACACATATTCAGCCAGCGATCCTGAGGTGAAGAACGGAAACTATGAGGGTGTTTCGTGGTGGTGGCGAACGGTAGATATTCCAGCGAATTTCTCCGGCAAGGTAGTACTGCTGCATATCCGTGGAGCGCGCCAGCGTGCAGAGATATATGTCAATCACAAACTGGTGGGCTATGACCTTATCTCGGAAACAGCATTTGATGTAGACATCTCCAGTGCCATCCTGCCTGGTCAGACGAATCAAATTGCGATTCGCATCACGAATCCTGGCGGACGTTTGGATTGGCGCGATTATGCTCCGCAGCAATGGGGCAAATACCTTCTTCAGAGGAGCCTTGGCTTTGGCGGACTCGATCGCGGTCTCACGATCTCTGCTCACGATCATGTATATCTCTCCGATGCATGGGTTCTCAATAAGCAGGAGCCGCGCTCCATTGCAGCAAATGTTACGGTTTCTAACACAACATCCATGCCGCAATCGGGGATACTGAAGTTCAGCGTGATTGATTTGAGTACTGGCGCTGCCCGCGTCAGCCGCGAGATTCCAGCCACTGTTTCCCCTTCTGCAACGCGAGATTTTGCAACTTCTCTTACAGACACTACCGCCAGACTCTGGGATATTGATTCCCCTAATCTCTATGGCCTTCGTGTCGAGTGGTCCGGTGCGAGTGCAAAGGATATACGCACAATACGTTTTGGATTTCGCTGGTTTGAGCCTCGTGGCGTTGGTACAAATGCCGGCCTCTATCTCAATGGCAAACGCATAAGAATGTACACCGCTATTTCGTGGGGGTTCTGGGGGCTCAATGGAACCTGGCCGACGCCGGAACTTGCTCGCAAGGAAGTCACAACAGCAAAATCACTTGGCCTGAATGCACTTAACTTTCATCGCAACATTGGCAAGGAAGAGGTGCTGGCACAACAGGACGAACTCGGTTTGTTGCGCTACATGGAGCCGGGAGGCGGCGCCAGCCTTCTCGAGCCTTTTGTGGCGCGTCAGGAACCAGCAGTATCAGGCTCATTCGACACCACGGGCAAGGGAGGGGATCCCGATAACTTCCTAAAACGCTATACCGCAGAAAGAACTCTGCGCATGGTTAAGATGTTCCGCTCGCATCCGTCGCTGGTAATGTATGTGGTGCAAAATGAGGTTGAGCCGGACGTATCCAAACCCTATGTCTGGAATATTCTTCACTCGATGCACGCACTGGACCCGAGTCGAGTTGTTGTTGCGAAATCCGGAATTAGTTGGCGACATCAAGCCTGGCTTGCTCCGTATAGCGATCAGGCCAATAAGGATGACGGAAGTGGCTACTCTGGCTGGCGTGATCAGCATACGGTCGGCGGCCCGGGAGTCTGGACGGACGATCTGTATCGAGACCCGACTCACTTTACCCACCAACTCGACGATCCTAAAGAAATTGTTGATTGGGGAGAGATGCTGGGCGCGGCTACCGCAGATCATCATGACCTGATGGTGAAGCAAATTCAGGCCGCAGGAGGAGCCAGCTACGATCTGCTCGACCACGAGCAGATGGATGCGGCGTATAAGAGCTTCCTCGACACATCGGGTTTGCGTTCCAGTTTTCCGACAACCAGCTACGTCTACGATCAGATCGGCAGGAAGGGCTATGAGTTCTGGGCACGAGTCATCGAAACGGCACGCCTGTCCGATTCCAACGACATTCTCACCATCAGCGGATGGGAGTCTACTGCGATTGAAAACCACTCTGGGCTGGTAGATAATCTCCGCAACCCCAAGGGCGATCCGAGTGTTATTGCACCGCACCTTGCTGCATTGCTGCCCGTTGTACGACCACGCGGAACCATTCATCGTGCCGGGGAGAATATTTTGGCGGATGTATATCTGCTGAATGAAACGGGCCACGAGGTCAAGGGGGATATCCAACTCTCGCTCTCGGACTCTTTTGGCAAGCAAACGAATATCGGTAGCTGGCCTGTGCCCGCTTACCTGCAGGATCACTTTGTCTATCCTGTTCAAATGGCGGTCAGTATCCCAGCCTTCAAACTGGAAGGCCATTACAAATTAACCGTCACGCTCAAGGGCGCGAGCACAGCCGAGAACTCCGAGACACTTGAAATTCTTAACCCTGAACCAGCTAAGATGCCAGAGGTTCACGTTGGCGTGTCTGGCAATTCAGATGGAATGCTCAAGCAACTTCAGTTGATTTCACATGTCCATGCAGAGGCCTATCAGCCAAACAAGAGCTATGACCTTATCCTTGCCCCTCAGAGTTCCAAGGGGAACGTCGTGCGATCTAACGATGGGGCACGCATCGCGAATACTGAAGATGAGGCACTGTATCGCGGCAGTATCCGCGGCAAGTCAAACTCCTTCACGCTTCACTTTGGCGGATTGCCAAATGGCACGGCAAGAGTTTCGCTCTACTTTGCAGATATAGCCGAAGCCAAGCCTGGCCTTCGCAACTTTGATATTCAACTAAACCATAAAACAGTTGCCACCAACTTCGACATTGCAGCCGAAGCTCATGGTGGGAACAGCGCCGTTGTCAAGACCTTTAACGTTGAAACAATTGACGGGGGAATTGACTTGGGGCCCGGCAAGGTCAAACCCGCAGATGGACGCTACAACGATGCTCTCTTCAACGCCATTAAAATTGAGGTTGCTGGCAAGACCTTCGCTTATGCACTCGGCGGAGAAAGTTATACAGATAAGTCCGGACTGGTCTGGCAGGCTTATATGCCATCAAGTGATCTGACTCCGGAAATACTGGCAAGTGTCCGTTCCGGAACGCCCCTGATTGTGACAGCAACAGAAGAGACCAGCGCCATTGCAACTGCAACAACACTTGCATCTGAAGGAGCTTTTGAGTTCAAGGGCGGCATCCCTACAGCCCGTGCTTCCTGGATGGGGAACTGGATCATGATTGGCAAACACCCGATCTTTGACGGTCTTCCGCAGGAGGAGGTCATGCGCGGCGATTATCAATTTGACGTCAACAGGTGCTACGGATTGCAGGTGCAGGGGCCGGGCGTTGAATTGATTGCCGGATATGGCCGCGACCACAGCAAAACACTGGGCGCAGCAATCTTTACCGCACGCATTGGGAAGGGAAAAGTTCTCTTTCAGGGACTGAGCGGGGGAAATCCATTGGTTGAATCTCGCATCCTCGCAAACGCCATTGCTTTTCTGTTCTGTGGTCGCGACCAAGCTTCTTCAGGAGCAAATGAATGTAGCTCCCGATAGAAGCGAGGAACATCACTTTGTGTGCAGGCAGCACAATCACATCTTGCGTGGAATGCTGCTGCACTCAAAAATCAGAAACAACAATCTTATGCCGGAATCATGACCAGGCTGGTTATCCCGCGCATACGCAGATAGGGCCTGTCATCCAACTCTGAGCTGCCCCTCAGAGTTGGATGACAGGCCCTAAGGAATATCTTGGTCAGACCCGGGATATGTTTTTATCAAGAGCCGCGTAAATTCCGTTGCACTCGTTAAGCTAAGGCATTTTCGGAACTTCTATAGACTTTTTGAAAGGTGGCTTTTTCTTGAGAAAAATCCACTTAGCATCGAGCCTTCGGTCTACACTCATTCCGGGAATGCTTTAGCATTCAGATGTGTGGGGAACATACCCACAGGCAGATTGCCTGCTTCACAGACTTTTGCAACAAACGGAATCAGGAGGAAATACACGTCATGAAGCTCTCTCGTATTGCACTCGCAACCCTGCTTATCGCAGGACTGTCGTTCTCTTCCGCCCTTGCGCAACAGCCACAGGGTCAGCCCGGCCCCGGCGGCCGCCACGGCGCGTGGCAGAATCACGGTCTCAATCCCGATGAGCAGCTAAAACACCTGACCAAGGCCCTCAACCTGACGGATGCCCAGCAGACACAGATCAAGCCCCTGCTTGCGGACCGGGATGAACAGTTGAAGGCTCTGCGTACCGATAACACCGGCGATCCCAAGGCCAATCATGCCAAAATGCGAACAATTAATCAGGACTTTGAGAGCAAGTTTCAGGCCATCCTGACGGATGACCAGAAGCAGAAATACGCCGACTTCAAGGAACAGCAACGGCAACGGATGGAGGAGCGCCGCCAGCAACACCAGAATGGCAATGCGCCCGCACAGGTTCCTCCGCCAACAGCCGCACCTGCACCGCCAACAGGCATCTAAGAGCACTTTTCTTGAGAGGCTGGAGGGATGAGCATTTCCCCTGGGTCTAAACAGGCTGCGGAATAATTCGTTGTTTTGAAAGGGCGGGATAAATGGCAGGGTTGAAGCCCTACCAAACCACGCCCTTTCAAAACAGTATTGTGCCGCATACAAAACAATTCCACGACTTGCAGAGCAGTACACAGTACGAGGAAGAACGTATTTAGTATTGTCTGTCGTTGCTGACCGAACGCTCAATTCCGCCAAAGATCATCTGTAGAATTGCCATTACGACCGCGCCCCAAAAGGCTGCCGCGAAGGTGCGTACCTCAAAGCCCGGAACAAAATACGAGGAGAGTCTGAGAATCACAGCGTTAATCACCAGAAGAAATAACCCCAGCGTCAACACGCTGAAAGGAAAGGTGATGATCTTGAGGAAGAGTCCCAGGGTTGCATTCAACAATCCGATGACAATGACCGCAATCAACGCGGAAATCCAACTGGAAATATGAAAGCCCACGACAAAGTGCGCCGTTACCAACAGCGCAATTGCATTCAATAACCACTTGAGGAGCAAACGACTCATGGAGGGAACCTTTCTGAATTCTCAGATGGGCTGCGAACCGCTGCAGCCGCTCCTTCGTATTACGCTACAAGGGAGGGCATCCTGTGTCCATGAAATTTCGGAAATTTCGACTGTGCGGCTCTTTCGGGATTCTGCTGTTGCTGCCTCTGCTTACGCTCTTTTCTGCCGCCCAGCAGTTGCAGCACACAACGGTAATTCCCGATGCGGCCACACTGATGAAAGAGGTGGTCGAGAACCAGCATCGTCTCGACAAGGTACGGGAATCCTATACGTACAAGGAATCGGTTGCGACGGAAGAGATAGACGGCAAGGGGAGGGTCAATAAGACCGAGCGCGAGGAATTTGAGGTCTTCTTTGTCAACGGACACGAGATTCATCGCAAGGTTGCCGTGGACGGCAAGCCGCTCGATGGTCAGGATTTAGAAAAGGAAACAGAACACGTAACCAAAGAAGTTGAACGCGCAGAAAAAACTCCTCCGGATAAATCTCCGGAGGGCCAGCAGGTCATACACATCTCGCGATTGCTTTCGCTCATGGAGATCAGCAATCCCCGTGTGGAGGAGGTGAAGGGCCGCGCGACCTACGTCTACGATTTTTGCGGCAAGCGCGACGCAGAGACTCACGGCATGGTCGAAGATGCCAGCAAAAAAATTGCAGGAACCATCTGGATTGATGTTAAGGATCGCCAGGTGGCAAGACTGGATTCCCGCTTTCTGGAGAACTTCCACGTAGGCGGAGGACTGGTTGCGAATGTGCTGAAGGGCACAAGCTTCCACTTTGAACAGGGACCGGTCAAGAACGAACTGTGGCTGCCGACGGCTGCGGAGATAAATTTTGAGGCGCGTGTCCTGCTGCTGAAGGGAATTCGCCAGCACGTTACGGTTCTGGACCATGACTACGAGCGCTTCCACGTAGAGACCGAACAGAAGGGCGCTGTGGTAGAAAAACCATAACAACTCCCGAAGAATTCGATGTCTTTGCAAACTCTTGTAAAGATGCGGATACATAAGGAATCAACAACTTAGAGGCGGATATGTGTAAGCCGTCGTTGACCCTCATAAATTGGACGGATTCAGCATAGCGGAGGTTTTGCGAAACGTACCGCATTTCAGCAGTGACGGAGAACACGCACAATCGTTTTGACGAAATGTTAAAAGTAGTTAGCCCGTGCTGCGTCCAAAAGCTCTCCTTGGTAGAATGGAGATGGATCCAACACCCGCCGATACGGCCTATACCAGCCGTACAATCCAAAATTGGTCAACCACTTTTAGTCCCGGAGATGCTCTGCATGTCGCAATTTCTTTCGCCTTCCCCGTTTTCCAGCCAGCGTCGCGCCAAAATCGTAGGAACCCTCGGTCCGGCCTCGAATACCGAACCGATCTTCCGCGAACTGGTTCGTGCCGGCCTTGATGTTGTCCGCCTGAACTTCTCGCATGGAACACAGGAAGAGAAGCTTGCGCTTATCAAGATGATCCGCACGGTAAGCAAAGAAGAGAAGAAGCACCTCTCGATTCTGGGCGACCTGCAAGGCCCGAAGATTCGCACCGGCAAGCTGGTGGATCGCAAGCCGGTGCAGTTGTACACCGGGCAGACGCTGACCATCACCCCGCGCGACATTCTCGGGACGGCAGAACTCATCAGCACCACCTTCAAGACCCTCGCAGAAAATCTGGAAGAGGGTTCGCGCATTCTTCTCTCGGACGGACTGATCGAACTGCGTGTGCAGGAGGTTCGCGGCGAAGATGTTCTCTGTGACGTAATCAACGGCGGACTGCTCGGCGAGCACAAGGGCATCAACCTGCCCGGCATTCCTGTCCGCACCCCGTCGCTGACCACCAAGGATGAATCCGATCTTGAATTTGCACTCAAGAACGGCGTGGATATCATTGCCGTCTCCTTTGTCCGCACGGCAGAGGACATCCGCATGGTGCGCAACCGCGTGACGGCTCTGGGCACGGAGACATGGATCATCGCCAAGCTGGAAAAGCCGCAGGCTATTGAGCATCTGGACAGCATTCTGGAGGTCTCCGATGGCGTCATGGTTGCCCGTGGCGATCTGGGCGTCGAGATGCCGCCCGAACAGGTTCCCGCCATCCAGAAGCACGTTATCAAGCGCGCCGCCGAATATCGCAAGCCCGTCATCACGGCTACGCAGATGCTCGAATCCATGATCGAGAATCCGCGCCCCACCCGCGCCGAAGCTTCCGACGTTGCCAACGCCGTTTACGACGGCACCGATGCCGTCATGCTCTCCGGTGAGTCGGCCATGGGCAAGTACCCGATTGAGGCTGTACGCATGATGGCCAAGATCGTCGAAGAGACCGAGCGCCAGATCATTGATGCCGGGGGCAGCGCACTGCCTACCCTCAAGCTCGATGGCAAGCTCTCCATCGGCGAGACCATCTGCGAGGCCATGGCGCACGCCGCCAACGATCTGGACCTGAGCGCAATTGCTGTCTTCACCGAAACCGGAACCACGGCCCGCCACATCTCCAAGTACCGGCCCAAGTCGCCCATCTACGCGCTTTCAAGCTTTGATACCACGATCAATCGCATGAGCCTGCTCTGGGGCGTAACTCCGATCAAGTGCGACAAGCGCACTACGACAGAAGAGATGGTTGATACCGCCGAACAGATTCTTGACAACGGAGGCTATGCGCGTCCCAAAGAGATTGTCGGCATTGTCGCCGGAACCCGCACCAAGAGTGGCTCGACCAACTTCCTACGCCTGCACGTCATGGGCGACAAGGATCTGCACCGGCCCACGGTCAAAGGCAGGGGCGGCAAGGGCGAACAAGCACTGAGCAAGTAACGGGGATTTTTGCTCAAAAATTAACGGCCCGGTGAAAATTCGCCGGGCCGTTAATTTTTGTCTCAACATCCTTTACTTCGGCAGAGCGAGGCTACCCTTGACCTTAAAGCTGATCTCGGACCTGTTCTGTGTCTCTTCAGGCTGCGCAGCGCCGATACTGAGCCGATACTCGCCGGCAAGCACCGAGCGCTCTCCCTGATTATTCACGCTTGACAGCAGCCGCGGGCTCAACGGAATGCTGACCTCTCGCGCTTCGCCTGCGGCCAGATGAACCCGCTCAATGCCAACCAATGAATGCAGCGGACCATCCTTCTGCGGTGTCTTCAGGTACGCCTCGACCACCTCATCTCCAGCGAGCTTGCCGGTGTTGGTCACCGTTACCGTAGCAGTAAGCGGCTGGCCGGCAACCACAGTTGATTCCGAGAGCTTCACCGGAGAGTACCGGAAGGTCGAGTAGCTCAGACCGTATCCAAAGCCCCAGATCGGCTTGCCGGTGTAGTAACGATAGGTGCGATTTTTGAAAGAGTAGTCGGTGAACTCCGGCAGGTCGCTTGTTCCTGCGTAGAAGGTAACCGGAAGGCGGCCGGCAGGGTTGTTCAGCCCCGCCAGAGTACGGGCAATGGCCGTTCCCCCTTCAACGCCCGGATACCAGGCCTGAAGAATTGCTGCGGCATTTTGCTTGGCCCAGTTGAGCGCCAGAGCGCTACCGCTGAGCGAAATCACAATCACCGGTTTTCCGGTTGCTGCTACGGCCTCAAGCATTTTCTGCTGCGACAGAGGCAGGTCGAGACTGGTGCGATCCCCGCCGGTAAAGCCATCAATTTTGATGGACATCTCCTCGCCTTCCAGATTCGGGGAGAGGCCGACAAAGGCCAGCACAATATCAGATTCCTTCGCGGCGGTTACGGCCTCCTGCAATTGTGGTTCTGCGGACGGCTGCCACTTGAGCGTAATTCCGCCGCCGGACAGGTCGCCCGCATGGCTGTACTCAAATCTGAAATCGTGCGGGTGTGTATCAGCAAGAGCGACGCTGATCTCCGGCATCTCCCGTTTTCTCATTAAATCGCCTTCCGCGATGACCCTTCCATCCAAAACAAAGCGGAAGCTTTCTTTCGGTGAAAAAGGAAAGCTGTCCGCTCTTGCAAGCGTGAAGGTATAGTGCCCTGCTGCCGGCACGGTCAGCTTGCCGGTCCAGCGCACGGAGTAGTCATGTGTCTGAAGCTCAGGAACAGGAAGCGCATTTATCCAATCATCCTGGATGTTCGGTTCTGTCTTCTCCGCAACCGGGCGTCCGGTCCAGTCCGGTGTCGCAAAGTATTCCGTATGCAGGCCAGCGCCGAATGCGCTTCTTGGAACCGGGACATCCGCGCCTGTTGCCAGAGTTGCGCCCTGCGCATAATGGATAACAGCATCAGGGAACTGTGCCTGAATTGCATCGAGCGGATAGGCCGGATGGAGCGGGGTTCCGTTGTAGTTGCCTTCGAGCGCAGTCAGCAGGTCTGCCGTCGGGCCAACCACCGCTATGCTTCGGGGGCTCTCTTTGAAGGGAAGAACTCCATCATTCTTCAGTAGCACGATGGACTCCTCTGCTATCTTCAGCGCGAGTTGCCGATGCTCGGCAGAGGCAATCTCGTCGGCTCCAATTTTGTCGTAGGGATTGGTGCCGGGCGCGTCAAACAATCCCAACTGGAAGCGCGCCGTATACAGACGCTCTGCGGCCTGCGTCAGCAAATCCTCAGAGACAACGCCATCGCGGACCTCCTTTGCCAGAGTTTTATAGCTCCCGTCGCAGGAGAGATCGGTTCCCGCTTCAAGCGAAATTACCGATGCATGCGGAATGTCGGCGGCATTGTGGTGACCCACCGCGACATCCGTAATCGCGCCGCAGTCGGAGACCACAAAGCCCTTGAATCCCCACGCCTCCCGCAGATGGTCTTTAAGCAGCATCTTGTCGGCGCAGGCCGCCATCCCGTCAATCGCGTTGTAAGCGCACATAACGGATTTCACCCTGCCCTCCACCACTGTCGTGCGGAAAGCAGGCAGATATGTCTCTTCAAGATCGCGGGGACTCACCGTTACATCAAAGCTGTGCCGCAGGGACTCCGGGCCGCTATGCACTGCAAAGTGTTTGCTGGTGGCAACCGCTTTAGGGTGCTCCGGATCGTTGCCCTGTACGCCCTCAACAAAGGCCATGCCCATGCGTCCGGTCAGGAAGGGGTCTTCGCCGTAGGTCTCCTGCCCGCGACCCCAGCGAGGATCGCGAAAGATGTTGATATTCGGAGACCAGTAGGTCAGCCCGTAATAGATGCGGTGATTCCCGCTTCTCTCTGTCTGATTGTGAATCGCGCGGCCCTCGGTCGCAATCACGTCGCCCATCTGCTTGACGAGCGCAGGATCCCAGGTAGCGGCGACCCCAATCGCCTGCGGAAAGACGGTTGCGTAACCGGCTCTGGCCACTCCGTGCAGCGCCTCGTTCCACGTTTCATAATCGGGAACACCGAGGCGCGGGATTGCCGTTGCCCCGTCTACCAACTGATTTGCTTTTTCCTCCAGAGTCATCCGCGAGACCAGATCGTGTGCGCGAACAGCGGCGGGCAACGATGCATCCCTATAAGCGGGCTGGACTGTTTGAGCCTGCGCAGAAGCAACAAGCAGGGCAGCGGCAATCATTACAAAACGGTTCATAGGCTCGGATAACCTCGATTCGAATTCCGAGCGATTTTACTACACTGGAATGAGAAAAAATTCAATAGTAAATCGTTATAGGATCCTCCCTAAAGACCCCGCGCCTTTTCGATGGCGCGCACGACGGCCTGCGCCTTGTTCAGGCACTCCTGGTGCTCGGCCTCGGCGTTGGAGTCAGCCACAATTCCCGCTCCCGCCTGAATGTAGCCCTTTTTGCCTTCGACAAAAATACTGCGAATCGCGATGCACGAATCCAGATTGCCGGAGAAATCCGCATACAAAATACTGCCGCCATAGACGCCGCGACGCGCCGGTTCCAACTCCTCGATAATCTCCATTGCGCGAATCTTCGGCGCGCCGGAGAGCGTTCCCGCCGGGAAGCAGGCGCGGAAGGCATCCACCGCCGTCAGCCCCCTGCGCAGCTTGCCGCTGATGGCGCTGACCATGTGCATTACATGCGAGTAGCGCTCCACGAACATGAGCCGGTCCACCTTGACCGAGCCATACTCGGAGACGCGGCCCACATCGTTGCGGCCCAGGTCCACCAGCATCACGTGCTCGGCTCGCTCCTTTTCGTCGGCCATCATCTCGGCCTCAAGACTCAAGTCCTCGGCCTCGTTACCGCTGCGTCGGCGCGTTCCTGCGATGGGGCGGTACTCGACCTTGCCATGCGTGACGCGCACCAGAACCTCCGGCGACGAACCAACAACATGCACGGTGCGTGGCGCTATTTTCTTCTTACCCCGCGCTGCCGGCTGCTCATCCAGAATGCAGCGCAAAAAGTACATGTATGGCGAGGGATTCACAATGCGCAGAGCACGATAGATTGAAAAGGGATCAACGCCCGGCTCTACATCCAGACGCTGCGAGAGCACCGCCTGAAAGATATCGCCCGCCGTGATGTACTCCTTGATGCGATTGACGGCAGCGAGAAAATCCCTGCGCCGCGTGCGATGGGCAACCTTTAGTTTTGTCTGCGGACGCGGCTTGGGCAGCTTCGGCAAGGCGCGCGCGAGCCGCCGCTCCATGCGTCCGAGCCGCCTGACCGCATCTTCGTAGGCTGCGGTCGGATTTTGTACTGTCACATCTGCCGTGGCGATCAGCAGAATCTCCTTGCGTACATGGTCGAAGGCCAGCACCTCGTCAAAGAACATGAGGCAGGCATCGGGCACATTCAGTTCGTCGAGAGTTTGCTCGGGCAGGCGTTCAATCTGACGCACAATATCGTAGGTGCAAAAGCCCACCGCGCCGGAGGAAAACGGCGGCAGAGCGGCAATCCGCGCCGGTCTATGGCCGGAGAGAGCCTGCTTGAGCAGCTCAAAAACATCGCCCTCCAGCGTTGTCCGGCTTTTGCCTTCCAGAATGGTCAGCTTTCTGCCACGTGCAAGAATTTTTTTGTAGGGATGCAGGCCGATAAAGGTGTACCTGCCAATCTTTTCGCCGCCCTCGACCGACTCCAGCAGAAAGCACTCCGGTTCATCGGCAGCAGCCTTCAAAAAAGCGGAAACCGGCGTCTCCAGGTCTGCCGCCAGGGAGCGGTAAACAGGAACCAGTGTGTGCTCCCGCGAGAGGGTGACGAACTCCTTGCGAGTGGGCAGATAGGGGCTTGCGGCTTTTGCAGGCATACTTCGGTTATAGCATTTCGGAATGAGTGTAGACAGGAGGCTCGCCGAACCGGGGGTATCGGCGCCGGTTCCGGTAGCGATTTGCGGGGTTGCCTGCCGCAAATCCGTGGCCTATACTCGCAAAGTTTGGCTGCCGGAATCGCTATTCCGGCAGCACAAGGATTCCTCCGCAGACTAAGATACAAGCAGCGGAGAATCGCTCAGGAGAGGTCAGCAATTATGGCATCCGTTACGCTCGAACAGGAAATCAATCCATGGGAAGCTCAGGCGGCCCGCTTTGACTTTGCCGCTCGCAAACTGAACCTGGATGAGGGACTCTGGAAGGTCCTTCGCTACCCGGCACGCGAAATTATCGTTCACTTTCCTGTGTCAATGGATGATGGCCGTATCGAAATGTTCACCGGCTATCGAGTGCAGCACTCCATTGCCCGCGGTCCCGGCAAGGGCGGCCTTCGTTATGCGCCTGATGTCACCCTCGACGAAGTCCGCGCACTGGCAAGCTGGATGACGTGGAAGTGCGCCGTAGTCAACATTCCTTTTGGCGGAGCCAAGGGCGGCGTCATCTGCAATCCCCGCAAGATGAGCCAGGGCGAACTGGAGCGCATGACCCGCCGCTACACCTCAGAGATTATCGAGTTCATCGGTCCGGAAAAAGATGTAGCCGCACCCGACATGAACACCAGCGAACAGACCATGGCATGGATTATGGATACCTATTCCATGCACATGCGCAAGACTGTGACCAGCGTTGTGACTGGAAAGCCCATCAACATGGGTGGCTCGCGCGGACGCAGAGAGGCTACCGGACGCGGCATCGCAGTCATCTGCGACGAGAGCCTGCGCCATCTAAATCTGCCTTACGATGGCTGTCGCGTCATTATTCAGGGATTTGGCAACGTTGGCTCCAATGCTGCGCGCCTGCTCATGGAGCGTGGATACAAGATCATCGGCATTGCCGAATTTGATGGCGGTCTCTTCAATCCGGGCGGCATTGATATCCATCAGTTGCTCGAATACAAGGATCGCAATGGCACGATTCTTGGCTTTCGGGGAGCAGAGGCCATACCCAGTGAGGAACTCTTCGAAACGGAATGCGAAATTCTCATCCCGGCAGCTACGGAGAATGTCATCACCAGTCGCAACGCCGACAAGATCAAGGCGCGCATTGTGATTGAAGGCGCCAACGGACCGACGACTGCTGTTGCTGATGAGATTCTCTCGGAAAAGAATGTTTTCGTCATGCCGGACATCCTCTCGAATGCGGGCGGCGTAACGGCCAGCTACTTTGAATGGGTGCAGGACCGTCAGGGCTACTTCTGGAAGGAGTCGGTTGTCAACGAGCAACTGGAGGGCATCCTGCGCGACAGCTTCGATGATGTGATCCGCTACTCTGAGGCGCATAACGTGAACAACCGCATTGCCGCATACATGCTGGCGATTGATCGCGTTGCGGTTACGATTCGCCAGCGCGGCATCTACGCATAGGGCGGTTTTGGAATCTCCTCCGCCCTTTGTTGCATAATGGACATGACCCAAACGCGCGCCCTGTGAATCTACCCAACTCCATTACGTTCAGCCGCATCCTTATGGTGCCGGTCTTTATCTGGGCTCTTTCGCCTTTCTTCCCGGTTCACGGGCACAGTGGCGAGCAGGAGATTGTAGCCTCCGTTGTCTTTGTTCTGGCCTCGATGACCGACGGAATTGACGGCTATCTGGCGCGCAAACGAGGGCAAATCACCACGCTGGGAACCCTGCTGGACCCGCTCGCCGACAAACTGATGGTGGCCTCGGCCTACATCGCTCTGGTGGCGTATGAGCCGCAGATTGTCAAGGTCTGGATCGCGGTGGTCGTGATTGGCCGCGAGTTTCTCATCAACGGATTGCGCTCGATTGCCAGCGCCGAGGGCTTCACCATCGAAGCCAGCGACCTCGGCAAGATCAAGACGGTCGCGCAGATTGTCTCCGTGGTCGCAGCCATTCTGGCGCACCAATGGGAGGCATGGTACTGGGGTCCGGTTACCATTCCGGTCAAGTGGATTGCCATCGCGGCGGTTTATTTTATGCTGCTGGTCTCGATTGTGAGCGCGGTTGATTATTTTGTGGGCTTCTGGAAGAAGATTTCCAAGGCCAGCGACACCCGCCGCAAGAGCTTTGTGCTGCGTCGCCGCAAAAAAGAGCAGCCCGCCACTGACTGATTTCTACTCCACCACCACCAGCTGCTCCTCTTTTTGGATATAACCCTTGCGCCGAAACCAATCCTCCATGGCCGCCTGAAGCCGGTAGAGCGGGACACGCGAACCCACCTCCAGCAGCCCATCGGCTACAGGAAGTGTGTCATCAAAAACAGCATCGTTGGTGAAGTTGCGCATGGCGAAGTTATCTATCCAGTGCAGTGGACAGGCGTGACGCGCGCCCTCAGCATCTACCCACTCGATGCGCAGTTTGCGAAGGAACATCATTATCTAAGTAAGAACAGGCAGACTGGGCAGCAGGCGTGTGTGTTTTGCCTCTGAGAGAACCGCATCAAGCTGCGCGAGAACCTCTTCCGTGCTCATGGCATACATCTCGCGCCCGGCGTCGTAGCCTTCGTTGATGATCTGCTTCAGGTAGCGACCAGCAATCTGTGCGGCCAGCGCGTCGGTGATGACGTTGCCGGTGCGGCGCTTCTGCTCCACCCATGCCTCGCAGGGCAGGGTGATCCACATGGGGCGGCCATTTACGTCGAAGCGCACATCCACGGCATCGGCGTGGCGCGTGGCGATGGCGACCATGGTCCCCTTCCACGTGCAATGGAGTTCCTCGCCGCTCCAGCGGTCGGTCACAGAAAAGTCTTCGTACATGGGAATAGCGTATCGTCTTGCCGGGTGAGTGAGCAAGCCGCCCGTTTGCCGCCCCCCTCCCACACTGATAGAATCGGTATTTGCGGAGGCACCTCGTATTTCTGCCGTGCCCCATCCGCCAGCCCACCTTCGCCCTTACTGCGAAGGCCCCAAAGAAGGATAGACGTGGATTCCAAGACTCGGCACGCACTCAAGCAGGACAAGTTTGTTCAGGCAACCACCAGCAGCATCGGCTGGCTCGGCGAGCATCGCGACGCAATTCTCAAGATTGGCCTTCCTTCCGTTATCCTTGCGATTCTGTTGGTCGCGGGCACCGTCTACTACAACGTCCAGAGCGATAAAGCTGATGTAGAACTCGGCAACGCCCTCACCATCTATACCGGCCAGTTGACGCCTCCGGGGCAGCCCGCATTGCCCGGCCTCTACGCCACCTCATCTGACCGCGCAAAGGCCGCCAACAAGGGCTTCAGCGAAGTGGCCGGCAAGTATGCATGGCTCTCGCAGGGACGCAAGGCCCTTTACTTCAAGGGGCTTACGGAAATTGACCTGAACCAGACCGGCAGCGCTGAAAGCGACCTGAAGAGAGTGGCCAGCCATGGCGGCGACCTCGGCAATCTGGCCCATGTGGCTCTGGCGAACCTCTATCACGCTACCCAGCGCGATGCTCAGGCTGCCGACGAGCTGAACGCAATTGTCAGCAAGCCATCCAGCACCGTCAGCGCTCTGACCGCCCAGATTTACCTCGGAGACCTCTACGCGCACAATGACCCGGCCAAGGCCAAGGCCATCTACGCCAAGGTCAAGGACGCCGACAAGGAAGGCCCGCTTGGTTCGGCTGCTGAGAGTCGCATCACCGGACTGAAATAACTGGGGCCTGAAATAAGCTGGAATTTTGCTAAAGTTATGAGCGTGAAAAGCCCTGCTGCGTCCATTGGATGAGCAGGGCTTTATGCAGAGTGTAGAAATTCAATTCGCCACCAAACCTTCCGCACCCTTTGCGGCGGAGATACCCCTCTGGATGAAGAAGACCGCCCGGAACTCGAAAATGGCCGCAGAACTGGCGCTGGAAGCCTCTCGTCGTGAGGCCGCTGCCATGGTAACAGCGCTGGTCGAGCAGTACTCCGGCGTGCTTTACCGCGTCTCCTATTCGATTCTGCGCAACGCAACCGACGCCGAAGATGCTGTGCAGGAGACATTCCTGCGCGTGCTGAAGCATCAGGATTCGCTTGCCGAGATTCGCGACCAGCGCGTCTGGCTGGTGCGCATTGCCTGGAATATCTCCCTCGACCGCAAGCGCCGCAAAAAGACGCGTCCCGAAGATGACGACATTGACGATCTTGCGCGGGTTCTTCCTGCTCCGGGCATTACCGCTGAGGATGCGGCCATTGGTTCTCAGCAACAGAGCCGCGTACTGGCACTGATGGAAAAGCTGCCCGCAAAAGAGCGTCAGGTGTTGCTGCTCTCGGCTTTTGACGAACTCTCGACCGCACAGATTGCACAGATTATCGGAACTACGGAATCCTCCATACGCTCGCGACTCTTCCGCGCCCGCAAAGAGATGGCGACGCTGCTGGGCCGCGATCTTCCACCCGTAAAAGGGGGTGTGCGATGAATCTCTTCCACCGCAAAACACCGTTTGAAGTTGCTCTACCGGAGCTTGATGCCGCGCTTCAAGCGCTCTCTTCGGTCAGGCCTCCCGCAGGTCTTGCAGAAAGAATGCAACTTGCCATTGAGCGTGCTGCGGAAGAACTCCCGGCAAAGCCCGCAGGCAGATTCGGCCTGCTCGCCTTTGCCGGACGCACTCCGATGCGCTTGGCTGCTTCCGTCGCGGTGGGGATTGCAGTGGTTGGCGGAGCGGCTACCTATGAGTGGCAGGGGGCGCATCGCAGCGTGCCGATTGTTGCTCCGATTCGAATGGGCGGCGGTTTTGGCGCTGCTGGAGCTGCGCGTACCCCAATCCTTGGCGCTCCTGTGCAGAGTGCTGCGACGCCTGCCGGCAATACACACAAAGCCCCGACGCCTGCCGGCCACGGCAATTTGCAGCCGCATCACACGCTGAACAGCCGCGCTCATGTGCCCAAGCATCCGGTGATGGTGCAACCCGCGCCACAGCCTTAAACCTGTCTGGAATCCTGCGCTTCCACCTGCGTATGTTGAAAATTGCTTTCTGAGCGCTCGCGCCAGGAGACGGCGTTATATTCCGCCCCGGCCAGGACTGCAATAAAGGTGAGATAGAGCCAGACCATGGTGGCAATTCCTGTTCCCAATGAGCCGTAGAGGATGGAGTAGTCCGCTACGCGGGTTACATACCAGCCAAAAGTCAGAGTGAGCGGGAACCAGATAGCCGTTGCAAAAAAGGCCCCTGGCAGGATGCGTGTCCAGTGCTCTCGGCGACGGGTGCCAAAGTGATAGATGAGCGCCAGCACCGTGGTCGAGGTTCCCATGGCAAGAATCCAGCGCATCAGCCGCCAGAAAAAGACGACCACATGACGCAATTCGTGGCCGGCATTCTCGATCATCCAGATTTCGATAGAGTGCCCGAAGACCACCAGCAAGGTTGCAAAGCCCATGGGAATCAGGCAACTGGGAATCAGCAGCAGGGCAGTGATGCGGCGGCCCCAAAAACCCCAATCCTCGTCTCCCTGAATGCGGTAAGCGCGACGAAAGCCCTCCATCAGCGTGAGGATCATTCCCAGACCCGCCAGAACAGTGAGGCCCCCGGCCGAGAACAGAACCTGCACCGGACGAACATGTTGCGTCTGGAAGTAGGCCTGCACCAGATCCATGGTGTCAGCGGGAAGAAATTGTTCCAGCGCGTTGCGCAGTTCGACCCGCACATGGGAGCTGTCCGGAGCGAGCGCAAGAATGGTGGTCAGCAGGAGGAGACCGGGGAAGAGCATCAACATGCCGGAGTAGGCAGCCGCCTTCGACGTGTTGAGCACGTCGTCGGAGATGGCGCGAAAAAGGATTCTCCTGAAGCGATGCAGATGCTTATTCATGCAGAGAAAGACTAAAGCATTTTACCGGATTGGGTAAGCGGGAACTTGTCAGGGGAATCAGATTCGGCAGTTACAGCCTCATTTGTCAGCAGTTTATGTAGACTGCGCTGCAATCGCCTCTGGGCGTTCCCCATGTGACCAGGAACTGCCTGACGGAGGTCGGGTCCATGCTGCGCATCGCTTCAAATTCGCCGTTGCGCTGGCTGTAGAGAAGCCTGCCGCGGCTGTCCAGGACGGCAAGCGCCGGAACGCCTTTTTTTAATGGGATGCCGTACTGCTCTGCCAGTTCAAGATTTTTATCTGTGTGGCCGATGTTGATGTGAACAAGGAGGAAGTGGGCATCGAGGAGCTTCAGATTCTCCGGTTGGTGCAGGTAGATGTCGAGCAACTGGCAGTCGCCGCACCAGTCCCCGCCAAAGTCGAGGAGGATGCGCCTGTGCGTGTTTCTGGCCTTGAGCAGAGCGGCAGAGATGTCTGCGGGAGCCTGTTCCGGTGCGGGATAGATGTGCTTCGGCTCTGCGCAGATGGGCAGCGCCAGCGCTGCGGTCAGGGCGAGAGCGAAGAGGCTTTGCAGGAGAGTTTTCATTGGTATTCCTATGGGGTAAAGGCGCATCCTTCTTCAGTTTGCCATATTTATGGGATGCATTTGCAGGGAAACAAGTTTCAGCCTGTGGGGGGGGAAATCCGGTAAGCTATCTTCTGCATGAATGAGAGGGAGAAGTTGGAGCAGGCGAGCTACGGGAGTCTGGGCGAGATGATGCAGGCCTACGCCGCAACAGCGGTGCGCGTGGCTGTGGCAGAGTACAGGCAGCCGCTGGACTACAGCGAGGCGAGCATTGAGGTGCTTGACGAGATTCTGTCCGTGGTGGCAGAGCGGGACTCTGAGGCAGATACGGAGTACGAAGTGCGCATATGGGGTGGATATTTTGGCGAAGTTCTGCGTCGGCGCTATGCCGGAGAGTGGGAGATGACGCCGTATCCGGGGGCGGCGGCAGCGGTCCCGGCGCTGGAAGTGCGTGGATCGAGACTGTTTCCGCTGATGAAGGTCTATCGCCGGCTGACGATGGGGCCGGGAGAGGAATTAGGAAGTTTTTACCACATGGTTACGGAACGGCTGGGCGGACCATCCAAAGTAAATTAGAGCAGTGCCTGACCTGCGCATCCATGCAGGATTGTGCGACAATAGTAACGAACGAATTGTGGTCCAGTAGGGATCCAGAGGGTACTGATATGGGTGAACTTTTTCAACCGACACATTTGCTGGTAGTGGCCGTGGTGGCCCTTTTGATCTTTGGACCGCGCAAGCTGCCCGAACTCGGCAAGGGATTAGGTGAAGGGCTGCGTGGCTTTAAGGAAGGCATCAAAGGCGGCGGTGATGTCCAGAAGGCGCCGGAGGCTCCCAAGCCCGCCGAGACAACAAGCTCTCCCGTCGAGCCCAAATAGTTTGGTATCGCTGCGGAATCGAGCAGCGATGGAAGGCTTCAAATCACAGGCAGCCATGACCCGTACATCGGGTTGCAGGCTGCCTGTTTTGCGTGGGGTGAGTTTGGGGCAAGCTCTGATCGAGTTATCGCGGAGTACAGCCGACCGAATCCTGCATCCCCACAGGGGCTAAACAGGCTGCGGAAAGCTCAACGTGAGAAAGCAACAAGTGTCAGGGCACGACTTCAGTCGCGCCGATCAAGCGCAAATCATGAGCCAGCTTTAGCTGCTGTCGGAAACTAACTTGTTGAAAAGAAATGCAGACAGAGGCTGAAGCCCATTCTCATCGTGGCTCATTTGCGGCACGACTGAAGTCGTGCCCTGACACAAACACGCGCGGAAGGAAATATTCAGAGCTTCCTGAGATCATCCAACTTGGGCTTTATTGCTTCCCACTCTTCGCCAAATGCGCTCAGAGTAGGGCACCCACTCCTGTAGTGATATTGGCAAATGGCAATTCTTTTTGGATTGTTATGCGGTTACCAGTAAGACTGCGGCCATTGCCAGCGCAATGCCTGCCCACTGGCGGCGCGTAGGGTGCTCATGCAGGAGAAACGCGGCCAGCAGAATGGTTCCAGCCGGATAAAGCGAACTAAGAATGCTGGCCATATCCAGACGGCCCGCCTTAGTCGCTAACGTAAAAAGCAGATTGCCGGATGTGTCCAGCGCTCCAGCCCAAACGGAAAGAAGAAACCAGCCGGGTCGGGAAACGGCGAGTGCTTTGTTGCGGAGTTTCGACAGGAGCAGGGTGCCGGTCAGCAGGACACTGCCAAGACGTGCGGCAGAGAGCGTCCAGAGCACTCCATGCATCGCCGCACCTACTTTCAGCGAGATCATCATCCCGCTGAAACAAACGCCGGAACCCAATCCCAGTAAAAGCGGCATCATCTCAACCTTTGAAGCTCTCTGCGTGGTGGTGATAAGCCACAATGCGATGGCGGCAACCGCAAAGCCTGCTAACTGAATCGGTCTGGGAAGGCCTTCCGTTGCGAATCCAAAAATAACAGGAATGCAGGCCGTGGCAAGGCCGGTAACAGCGGCTGTCAGGCCCATGGCGCCGAGCGAGAGCGCGTAATAAAAGAGCACCAGACCGAAACCGCCAGCGATGCCGCCAAGAAGCGGAATGAGCATGGGAGCAAGGCCGGGCCATGATTCATGGGCTAGGGGCAGGACGGCGAGCAGAGCCAGCAGGCTAAGGCCGTGGGCTACTGCAACCACCAGCAACGAGGGAGCACGGCGGGCAGCAAGGCCACCCGCAAAGTCCGCACCACCCCAGACACCAGCAGCAGAGAGCCCGAGCGCTGCTCCCGTAGCGGCAGAGTTCATCGTCTAGTGGTTGCCCGATGCTGCCGGATAATAGCCGGTCTTGGCGATAACTTCGAGGCCGGGACGGTTAATCAGGACCTCAATCTTGCGGAACTTACCGTCAATCAGAGGCTGATGGCTGTTGTATCCGAGCGTGTAGCGGGCTCGAGCCTCTTCAGCCAGACGGGCATAGCTTTTTTCGATGCCATTGGTGGAGTGCTCGGCGTCAAGTGCGCCGCCGGTGGCAATTGCATACCTGGGCAGCAGATTGTCATAGGCAAAAAGCGGAATGTGGAAGCGACTGACATAGCCCTCGCCCCAACGGGCTGAGTCGCCAACCAGCGTGCCATACACGGCGATGTTGTGGGTCTGGAGAACTTTGATGACCTCGCTGAATTTGGCCTTGCTGCCGGATTCCTTGCCGTCGCTGATGACGTAAATGATGCGGCGGCGGCCCTTATCAACGGTCGTGAGCGCAAAGGCAGCCTGCAGAATCGCGTCGTTGAGGGTGTGAATCTCCTTGGGGATGTTCATGAAGCTTCCACCACCGGCACTACGCCCGGGATCAAGATTCGGATCAATGGAGTGGCCGTTGATGGTGGGGCCACTGGCCAGCGGGCCGCTATTGACGGGAACACCCATCTCGCTTCCGATGCCCTTGGAGGCTTCCAATACTGCGGGAACGCGGGCACTCTGCGCTCCGGTAAAGCCGGTGCGCTCCTGCGCTCCGTTGTTGTAGGTGTAGATGGCGATCTCGTCGTAAGGAGTGAGCGCGCCCTGAATGGCGCGCAGGGAGGCATTCACCTTTGCCATGACGTCCACGGTCACGCTCTGATCAATTACAAAAGCAACCGAGAGCGGGAAGGGGTCCACGGTAAAGAGCTTGAGCGGCTGCGGCTGGCCATTTTCCAGAACCTTGAAGTCGCGGAAGGTGAGGCCGGAGACGAGGTTGTGATTGGAGTCCTTGATGGTGACGGGAACTTCGACGAAGCTGGTGCTGACCGTAACTGCATTCTTCATATACTGCTTGAGTTCTGCGGCAGTAGGCATATCCGGAGCCGGGTCTGTGTTGGCGGGTGGACGCGGTGTTTCGGTGGCAGGGGCCTGAGGCTGAGGAGCAATCTCCCCCTTGCCGGGCGTGACCTGATCCTTGAGATCGCTGAGAGGGTTCTGATTGGTTTGGGGCTGAGGCGCCGGTGCCTCGGGCACATCCTGCGGCTTCTGAGCTACTGCTGCAACAGCAAGAAGACCTGCCAGAACAGTGACACCTGCCAGCCTACCAGCGAATTTTGTCATGTCTATCTTCATTTTCATCGAACTCGACCCTTCACAGCCTGCGGGAAAGAAGCGCCGCAGGTCTCTCATCCTATGGACGCAGCCGCCCTCCAATCGGTATGGCTGCACACAGAAACCCATGGTCAGAGTAGCAGAATCGGGCCCCTGCCTGCCTGTTTTGCATGCGACAAATGCTGCGGATTGCCGTCTAATATGCTGTACATGCGAATGAGAAGATTTATTTTGGGATTGGCCGTAGGTCTGCTGTTTTTGAGCGGCAGCAGCGCCCGCGCTCAGCTTGCACCGTCTTCCGACGCTCCGCCGGTCAGCAAAGTTCCGCCTCCGACGGAGGATGAGGTGGAGATGGATGCTGCTGTGCGCCGCAGTGTGAATCTTGTGACAATTTTTTTTACGGCCCGCGACCGCAAGAATGCACTGGTGCCCTACCTGACGCGCGAGGACTGTACCTACTACGAAGACAAAAAACCGCAGACGCTGAAGAGCTTTTCGGCAGAGGCCGACCTGCCGCTGACGATGGGAATTCTGCTGGATACCAGCGGCAGCATGGACAGAGTCCTGCCGCTGGAGAAACAGGCCGGATCGCAGTTTCTTGAAAGCGTGCTGCGGAAAAAAGATCTGGCCTTCCTCGTCAACTTTGATGTGGACGTGGACATGATGCAGGACTTTACATCGAGTGTCCGCGAGATGGAACATGCGCTCGACAAGGCCGAGATCAATACGGCCGGAGGCAATGGCGCCGGCGGCGTTCCAGGCATCGGACAAGGGCCGGTGCCGTCACAGGGAGCGCCCAAAGGCACACTGCTTTACGACGCGGTTTATCTGGCCAGTCGCGAAAAGATGTCTTCGCAGAATGGCCGCAAGGTGCTCATCCTGCTGACCGATGGCGAGGATGAAGGCAGCAAGACCACCCTGAAGGGTGCAGTGGAAGCGGCACAGAAGGCAGATGTGATTGTGTATGTGATTCTGCTGGTGGATCGCGGCGTGTGGGGCAGCGGTTTGGGCTACAGCGGTGCCAGCGCCATGGCGAAGCTGACATCAGAGACAGGCGGACGCCTGATTGATGTCGGCATGAATGGGAAAAAACTTCAGGACGCCTTCGATCAGATTGAGCAGGAGCTACGCACGCAATATGTTGCCAGCTATACGCCGCCACGCACCAGGACGGATGGCAGCTATCACCGTCTGGATGTGGAGTGCAAGGGCGATGGCATCAAGGTGCAGGCGCGGCATGGATACTATTCCGTACCGAGCGAGTGACTGTTTTCTTTCAGGACAGTGAGGGTGGGCAAATCAGGACACACTCAGTTTAGACGCGCGTAATCTATGCAACCGAGTCCCACATATCTACTATCGTCAGCATCCGGGGAAACATTAGGGTGCTGCAAGAAGTTCTTGCAGGGTTTCTCTCGGAGAGTTCCGGAATCGGCAGTCATTGCCGACCGAGTGCGGAGAGCCGACCATGCATTCTTCTACGACTGAACTGGATCTGTTTTATGAAGTGGGAGCGCGATTCCGGAAACTGATTGAGGATCGCGTAGAGAGGCTTGAGGCCGATGCAGATGCCGATGAACTGGCATTGGCTGCGATCCTACATGCGGATCATCAGAGACGGCACCTGCGGCTGGTGCAGGTCCAACGCGCTGAGGCGCTGCGACTAAGGATATTTTTGAGCAAGACACGGGTGCGGGGAAGTCACGCTGCGGAGTAGTTCCCTGTGCCTGCTTGGCACGGATATTTGTTGGAGCACCGGGCGGGAATTGAACCCGCGAATACTGATTTTGCAGACCAGCGCGTTAGCCACTTCGCCACCGGTGCCCATTTTAAAACACTTTGAAAATACAAAACCCACCGCTCGGGGTGGGTTACTTGAAGAGAGTCTGCTGAATGCTTCAGCCTGTTTTGAATACCCCTCAGGAACACACGCGCAACGCACTGCCGCAACAACAGCAGCTTGTGATGTTCGAGTTGGAGAAGGTCTTCATTTCAGTCTGTGTTCCTTGCCCTTGATGGCTTAACTTAAAAATAGACTAGTCGAGCAGCCGCTTGGTGTCAACGACTGCCGCTCCCTTTACACAGTGGCACTAACAGAGAGTCGAGATGAAGCGCACAAGCAGCTTGTATCTTTCTGCAAAAAGGAGTTACGACAAAATAGGCGAAGTGAAGGTGGCGGTCTGCACCGTTGTTGTTGCAAAGGGGAGGCTTTTCCTTCAGTGATTCACACTCTTTCAACAGATTTTAATCAACGCAAACTCAATTATTTGAATGTTCTAACCTGCGGTGGTGTAGAAAATTGCTCGTAGAGTACTGAGATTTCGCTGCATATTCCCTCTTTCCTTTCGAATGAATCGAACATAAGCTTGGCAGGCAATCCAGTAGTACGGAACGCAGGATTCATCGCTAAGAAACACCCACAATCTGAATTGAGCAGAGGAAAGAGCAAGGTGCATCGGCACCATGCAGGAACTCCGACGTAGAGCCTGCCATACGGCGGTTGCGTTGTCCGCACGAGAGACGCAGGCACTACGAAATCGGGAGAGGCCAGCCGGAGCCGGCAGCAGGACAACTCTTGCAAACAACCTCTGTTCAACGTTGCCCGCTCCGCACTCTGGAGACGAGAAAGGCAACGGTCATCGCGCCACAAGAGTGGCCTCCGCAGGGCGCAGCGATGCACCTGTCGCAGAGAACAACTCCAGCGCGAGCCGGAGGCTTTTTGTACTTTTCAGGGTGCGGAGGGCAAAGCAGTAGCAGCATTTTTTATTTTGCGTCTTTGCGCATGTCCAACCAGACAGGCAGAGCGCACAATTTTCAGAAACCCAAAAGGAATAGGACACCAAACGATGCGGCCGAAAAAAGTAATTCTTTACATTGACGGAAATGAACAATCTCTCTCCGTCCGCTCCTTCCTGCTTGAAACCCGTGGCTATCGCGTCAAGGCAACCCTGTCGCCCGATGAGGCGCAGGAGATGTTTGCGGCAGCCAGTGTTGATCTGGTTCTGTGCGAACTGGTGTTGCCGGCAACAGATGGCAATGAGCTGGTTCGCAAACTGAAGAGCCAGCGCCCGGAGGTTCCCATGCTGCTCATCAGCAATACGGTGAAGGCCTTTGAGCGAGCCAGCTATGCCGACGCTTTTCTGCCGAAGGGCGCCTGCTCTTCGCTGGAACTGCTGGAGCGGATTCGCGTGATGATGGCAAGAAAGCGCGGGCCACGCAAACAGATTTCAATGCCATCCCCATTGCCTTCTACGGTGCGGACAATTGATCGAGTTGTAGAGGGAATGCGGGCAGTCGCCTCCTGAAAATTATTTGAGGTAGGCGCGAACCAGATCAATGAGATCCTCGGCGAGTGCCGGGGCAATTGGTTCCTTGCTGTCGTCGGAGAGATGAAAGCGGATGTGGTCTTCAAGCACTTCGCCCATGAGGCTGTTGATACCTCCACGCACGGCAGCGAGCAGCATCAACAGATCCCCGCAATCGGTGTGAGCGGTCAGGGCGCGCTCAACGGCGTCGAGTTGTCCGCGCATTTTTCGAACCCGTTGCAGTAATTTGACCTTTTCGCGTTCTACATCACTCATTCGAGGCTTCCTTTCGGCAGGGCCGGCCCGAATTTCCTGCCGGAGTATTGCAATACCGGGGCTGGGTATAGGCTTCCCTTGGCTAGATTAATGCAGTTTGAGCACCCTCGTCGAAGTCTTTTCATCCCGCAGGGGGGATTCGCACAGGTACAATCAGGGTTGTGAGTGTGAAAAATACAGACAAGACCATCATCCTGGCAGATGCCCTGACAAAAACCTACCGCAGTGGAAGGCTGGAGGTTCCGGCAGTTCGCGGCGTCTCGTTTGCCGTGGATCGTGGCGAATTTGTATCCATTGTGGGCCCTTCGGGCAGCGGCAAGAGCACCCTTTTCTATCTGTTAGGCGGACTTACACATGCCACCGGCGGCCGGGTGGAGATAGATGGAGTTGACTTTGCCTCGCTCGACGACGGAACGCGTACAAGGATGCGTGGCGCCAAGATCGGCTTTGTCTTCCAGAAGTTCAATCTGCTGCCCACCCTGACAGCGCTTGGCAATATCGAGATTGCGTGGGAGGTGAGTGGTCAGAAGGGTCCGCTGGACAGGCCTTATCTGGATCATCTCTGCGATTTGCTCTCGATTGGCAGCCGTCTGAACCATCGCCCGAATGAGTTGAGTGGAGGCGAGCAGCAGCGCATCGCTATTGCCCGCGCACTGGTTACACGGCCTGCCATTGTGCTGGCCGATGAACCTACGGGTAACCTTGATACGAAGAATTCCGATGCAGTTTTGACGATGCTGCGCCACGCCAACAAGGAGCTTGGCCAGACGGTTTTGATGATTACGCACAACCCTGAAGCGGCAGCAATTGGAGATCGCATTCTGCATATGCGCGATGGGTGCATTGTGAGCGTAGAGGCGGGTGCGGGTGCATTTACTCCGGTAGTGACGGTTGGGGTTTGACCCCATCCGACGCACCCGGTATAGTAGAAAAGTTGAACGCGGGAGTAGCTCAGTGGTAGAGCATCGCCTTGCCAAGGCGAGGGTCGCGGGTTCAAATCCCGTCTCCCGCTCCAGTAACCACGAGCGGTAAACCCGAATCAAGGTATTCTGGAGTCGTCCGGATTTCTTATGTTCCAGTCTCCGCCCGATAGAGTATTTCCCAAGGGCGCGGTACCCAAGTGGTAAGGGAGAGGTCTGCAAAACCTTTATGCGTCGGTTCGATCCCGACCCGCGCCTCCAATCATTTCAACAATTTAGACCATCTTCCAACAATTGCCCATATTGCCACTGTGGGGACTTTTGTGGGGACTACTTGCATCCTACCCATTTTTCACCCCCTCACTGCGTCATTGATTTCTGTTTCTCAAACTCCTGAATTTGCTGCAATGCGTTGAACTTTTCCAGTCCTTCCATTGCCTGTGTCTGGTGTTCCTGTGTGGGGTGGGCGTAGCGCAGAACCATTTGAATTCTGGAGTGTCCCAACATAGCAGCCAGCGTCACCAGATCAATGCCGAACATGGCTGCTCTGGTGGCCCATGTGTGTCTCAAGTCGTAAAGGCGAACCGGAGCGATTCCGCTGTCCTTCACTGCCCGGTCATGCGCGTTATTGATTTTGGGAATGGCTCGCTTACTGTCTTTCTCGCACGGGAAAAGGAAGGGAGTCTCCAATCCTTTCATGCGCCGCTCTAAAACTTCCTTTGCAGCCTTGGTAAGTTTCAGGAGCCTACGCGCTGAGGGTGTTTTCCCCTTGGGGACCTGTAGCGTTCCGCGAACTAAATCCACACTGGCTGGCTGGAGATTGTAGACCTCTTCCGGGCGCATCCCTGTTTCAAGAATGAGTGTGGCAATGTCCCTCAGAATGGGCGTGGCTTTGTCCATGTAATTTTTCTGTTCTACATGGGTGAGCACTCGTGTCTGTTGGTTGTTTTCGGCAAGGGGCTTAACCCTGCTCACAGGATTCTTAACAACTAATTCCAGCTTGATTGCATAGAAGAAAAGTTGCTTCATACAAGCCAACTCGCGATTTACTGTTGCAGGGCGCAGACCTTTCTTGATGGGAATGCGCTTGCCCTTGCTGCGAACAGTCTTCCGCTCCGCCGCCCGGTCAGCTTTGAACCGCTCTACATCTTCCGGGGTGATCTTATCCAGCGGTGAACTGCCAAAGTGATTGAGCAGGGCAATGCTGCTGACCTTTATGCGCCGATGCGTAGAGGGGTGTTCAACGTGTTCCTGCTCTGACCATTTCAAAAAGTCAGTCATTGCTTCGTTGAAAGTTGGCACGGGCTTGCGCTCTGTAATGCCCACATCCCCCTTGGCTAGCGCAGTACGAAAAGCCCTTTCAATGTCACCAGCCACGCGCTGGTTTTTTACGTTGGCGCTCTTTCTATAGCGCCGTCCGTCATATACAAACTCGTACCAGTACACATCTCCCCGCTTGAAAGTTGCCATTGTTCTAAGCACTTCCATTAGAAAATTTCGCCGCACATTTCGTAGCGAACAATTAACTGACGAAAAAGTTATTGACTCGCTAATCTGGTCTTTTGTGAATCTGTTGCACAAAAAGGAGATAGTAATCGAACGCCGATAGGGATTACTTTACAGCACACCTCACGATGAACATCGGAACCGGAGTAAGGGTACTCTTGATGACCCTTACTCTGCTGGTGGAGCGTCGTCGGGCGCGGGCTTTGTGTCTGGTGTACCGCTAGGCTGTGCTGCTGGCTTGCGGTGAGACTTGGCAGCATGGGCGCGGTGCTTCTTGACGGGCGCTGGGGCCGGGGCCGCTACGGGCTGGGCAATAGGCGCAGGAGTGGGCGGAGTAGAGGGGACGACTTTGGGCGAACCGAATACCACCATCCAAAAAATCGCCACCAGCACACCCGCCACAAACACAACCACCAGAGAGAGGCCGCTGCTTGCAGCTTGCGGAGTAGATGCACCAGCGCCGAGTGTGGGATGGCTTGAGGCTGCTTCCCCTGTGGCTATGTGGTCTGTGCTGGAGTATGTCCGGTTATATATGCCTGTGCCGGGAATGGATGCGGCAGTATACGATCTTCCCTTTGCATCTGTGCCCACGCGCAAGCCGCGCACACCCAAGGAATACCCCAAGCCGGACTTTGATAAGTTCAGCTTGAGTGGGCCGAACTTGAGACTCCGCCGAAAGCGCCACGCCATACGCGGGCAAGTTTACCGCAAGCAGAGGAGCGCGGCGTTAGGTTCTTCCGGGAGTTTTCGTTTTGAGGGTGGCGCGCCACCGCCACCCCTGCCTAGAGGCAGCCGATTCTAAAAGCCAGTTCCAGTTCCGTTAAATTGGCCCCGCTAGCGGCATAAGTCCAAGAAAATAAAGCATCGCAAAGTGGAAATGAGCGAACTGGAGAGAGGTAAGCGCAAACTACACCAGCCTCTAACTGGTAAAGGGGCTTGCCTGTACCCTCTTGCTTATTAAAGGAAACAGCCATATCTTTTAATAGCGGCAAGCGCTATGAAAGGAAGTTTGCATAAAGAATGGGGCCAGTCAATCGCCAAACCGGAGAGTACGCCTCCACCAGCACTGCGGGAGAGACGGTACGCGCCTTTGTGCCTTTGCCGCTGCCACCTTCGCCACCGCTGGAGTTGGAGGCGCTCTATCCGCTGCTTGATCGGGCGAATCGGGCGCTAGGACGCTTGGACGGGCTTTCGACCCTGTTGCCGGATACGGAGTTCTTCCTCTATCTGTATGTCCGCAAAGAGGCGGTGCTTTCTTCACAGATTGAGGGCACGCAGTCTTCGCTCTCCGATCTGCTCCTGTTTGAGAATGAGGGCACACCGGGCGTTCCAATGGATGACGTGCGGGAGGTTTCCAACTATGTTGCAGCCATGCAGCACGGTTTGGAGCGTTTGCGCAGTGGCTTTCCACTTTCGTTGCGGCTGATTCGAGAGATACATGAGATTCTGCTACGCGGCGGGCGCGGCGCAAACCAGACGCCGGGAGATTTCCGCCGTTCCCAGAACTGGATAGGTGGAACGCGCCCCGGCAATGCGGCCTATGTACCCCCGCCACCAGAGCGGCTGATGGAGTGTCTGGATAGCCTTGAGAAGTATCTCCACGATGAAACTGAGACGCTGCCACTGCTGGTGCAGTTGGGGCTTATCCATGTCCAGTTTGAGACGATTCACCCCTTCCTTGACGGTAATGGAAGACTGGGGCGCTTGCTGATTACGCTTCTGCTGTGTTCGCGTGGCGCTCTGCATGAGCCGTTGCTCTATTTGAGCCTGTACTTCAAAACGCATCGCAGCCGCTATTACGAGTTGCTGCAAAGTGTCCGCAAAGATGGAACATGGGAAGAGTGGCTGGAGTTCTTTCTTGAGGGAACAGAGACAACCGCAAAACAGGCTGCCGATACTGCCGGAGAGCTGCTTCGACTCTTTGAGGCGGACAGGAAGCGGATTCAGGCGCTGGGACGATCTGCTTTATCAGCCTTGCGCGTCCATGAGTATATGCAGAAAAAGCCGCTTATCAACATTCGTGTGGCTGCCCGCAATCTCAATCTTGCGATACCGACAGTAGCAAGCGCTTTGAAGCGGCTGGAAGAATTAAAAATTGTGGGAGAGATTACAGGGAAAGAGCGAGATCGGGTATTCGCCTATGGAAGCTACTTGGAAATTGTGAATGCCGGAACAGAGCCGCTCAAGCCCTGAGCGCTGCAATTCTCAGCGTGAAAAACACTGTGGGGACTGTGGGGACTTTTGTGGGGAGTAGTTGCATGGAGGGGCTTGTTGGCCCTTGGAGTGAAAACAGAGAAGTCATTGAATAAACAGGGACTTACTGAAATCACCAAAAGCCCACAATATGCCTTGGGAGGACTGCAAAACCTTTATGCGTCGGTTCGATCCCGACCCGCGCCTCCAATCATTTCAACAGCTTAGACCATTTTCGCTGTTGCTGTAAGGTATTTGGCAGCGTCCCCGTGAAAAATTGTCATCCCGTCGGGAGCGCAGCGACCAGAGGGATCTGCTGTTGAGGACGAGCGCAGTGGAAGAAAAGCATATCCCTCCAGTCGCGTTGCTCCTGACGGGATGACAAATCATCTCGGCAGCCCTTTGCATTACACCAACAGTGGAAATGCTATAGACCATTTCCCAGCAAACGCCACAACATGCACTGTGGGAACTTCTGTGGGGAGTACCTGGATGGAAGGGCTTGTATGCCCTTGGGTAAAATAGAGCAAAAATGGCTACAGGGGAGGCCATAGAAACTTTCGAAGGATTCCGTAAGGGGTTGATCTTAAAGATTATTCCGAGAGGGGGATTTGCCCCCCCCGGTACAGCTTTTGACCTTACAACGGTTCAGCAAATCTCCGATGCTGGATAACCTGATGCAAGATCGAATACTTACGGTCGTATAACCTCATGACAAAGCAAGTAATGTGACCTGAGTAGTCAGTTACGGGACGCCAGTTTACTCATTTTGCTTTCTCCAGTTCAGCGACCGGTCAATTGTTCCAGCTTTTCGGGATAGCGAGCGCCATGCACAGTGATTTTAGAGGCAGCGCTCTTGATGTTGCTGAGGTCGCCGGGCGTAAGTTCCACTGCCAATGAACCGATGTTCTCGTCCAATCGTGACAGCCTGGTTGTGCCCGGAATTGGAACGATCCACGGCTTCTGCGCGAGTAGCCAGGCGAGGGCAATCTGAGCGGGCGTTGTGTTCTTCTGCTTTGCAATGGTGCCGAGCAGATCAACGAAAGCATAATTTGCCTTCATCGCTTCGGGAGTAAATCGAGGAAGGGTGCTGCGGAAGTCGGTGCTGCCAAACCTAGTGTTTTCATCCATCTTCCCGGTCAGGAATCCCTTCCCGAGCGGGCTGTAGGGAACCAAGCCAATTCCAAGTTCCTCAAGCGTGGGAATAATTTCCTCTTCGGGCTTTCTCCACCACAGAGAGTATTCGCTCTGCAGCGCGGTCACAGGCTGAACAGCGTGAGCGCGACGGATGGTCTTTGCGCTTGCTTCGGAGAGTCCGAAGTGCTTTACCTTGCCAGCCTGAATCAGTTCCTTTACCGCTCCCGCCACCTCTTCAATCGGCACGTCAGGATCAACGCGGTGCTGATAGAAGAGATCAATGGCGTCTATATTGAGACGCTTCAGCGAGGCCTCGGCAACCTCCTTGATATGCTCAGGGCGGCTGTCCAGGCCATGTGAGCCCGGTTTCCCGTCGGAATTCATCTTGAAACCGAACTTGGTGGCAATCACCACCTGATCGCGAATGGGAGAGAGCGCTTTGCCGACAAGCACCTCATTCGTGAACGGTCCATAGACCTCTGCCGTATCGAAGAACGTGATTCCCCGCTCCACTGCTGTGCGCATGAGAGCGATCATCTCCTGTTCGTCGTGAGACTCGCCATACGAGAAGCTCATGCCCATGCACCCGAGACCGAGAGCCGATACTTCCAGATTGCTGTTTCCTAATTTGCGTTTTTGCATTGTGTCTCCTATTACCCTTTCAAGATTATTTTGGAGCGAACCACCAGATTTTCCTGCAATCTTTTTCTGATCCGCAGTTACGGTTTGTCTTCTTCGAACACTGTCTTAGCAACAGCGATTGCAGACATAGCACTCGGCCATCCCGAGTAAAAGGCCATGTGCGTGATGAGTTCCACGATTTCTGTTTGCGTCAGACCATTCTCGACACCCTTTTTCAGATGATAAGGAAGTTGTTCTGACGCCCGAAGTGCGATCAAAGCAGTGATTGTGGCAAGACTCCGATCACGCTTCGAAAGCGCGCTTCTCTCCCAGACATCTCCGAACAGGACATCGTCTGTCAGGCTCACAAGCTTGGGAGAAAAGCTGCCGATGGCTTTTTCTGCCCCGGTCGGATGCGTTTTGTTTGTCATGCAAGGCTCCTTTTATTCTGATTTGAGGGAAGCCATGTCAATGGAAAAGCGATACTTCACATCGGACTTCACCATTCTCTCGTAGGCCTCATTGACCTTCTGGATTGGGATGACCTCGACGTCGGCGGTGATATTGTGCTGGCCGCAGAAGTCGAGCATCTCCTGAGTTTCTGCGATGCCGCCAATGGGAGAGCCGGAGAGGCTGCGGCGTCCCAAGATGAGTCCAAAGGCAGATACGGGCAGCGGTTTTTCCGGCGCGCCCACAAGAGTGATGTTGCCGTCACGGCGCAGCAGGTGGATGTAGGCGTTGATGTCGTGTTCGGCTGCTACTGCATCAAGGATGAAGTCAAAGCTTCCCATATGCTTTTGCATCTCACTGGCATTGCGGGAAAGGACAACTTCGTCCGCGCCGAGCCGCAGTGCGTCTTCCTTTTTGCCGGGCGAGGTGGTAAAGACCACAGTATGCGCTCCAAGAGCATGGGAAAATTTCACGCCCATATGTCCCAGTCCGCCAAGACCAACCACACCAACTTTTTTGCCTTTGGTCACGCCCCAGTGTCGCATGGGCGAGTACGTCGTAATGCCTGCGCACAGCAGCGGCGCGGCCCCGGCGAGGGTCAGGTTCGAGGGTACGTGGAGGACGAATCTCTGGTTGACGACAATGCTCTCCGAGTAGCCGCCATAGGTAACGCCTCCCAGGTGCTTGTCCGGCAGGTTGTAAGTAAAGGTTGCATTCTGGCAGAACTGCTCCAGCCCTTCCTTACATGCGGGACAGGTGCCGTCGGAGTCAACCATACAGCCCACCCCGGCCAGATCGCCTGGCTTGAATTTGGTTACCGCCGAGCCCACTTTGAGGACGCGGCCAACAATCTCATGGCCGGGAACGCAGGGGTAGACCGTCGGCATCACACTGCTCCACTCATTGCGAGCCTGATGGAGATCAGAGTGGCAGATGCCGCAGTAGAGGATTTCGATCTGTACGTCGTGTTCGGTTGGATCGCGCCGCGCGATCGTGGAGGAAGCAAGCGGCGATGTTGCACTGGCAGTAGAGTATGCTTTTGCTTTGTACATGGATGAACTCAGCTCTCCCGGCAGATGTTTAAGATGCTCGATACGTTCCGGAAAGGCAGAACGAAGGAACTTCTCAACCCAAGACTACGGAAAGACGCTGCATGAGCGGTATCCTGATCCTGCTTATTGCTTGCCTATTCCTCTTGATGTACAGATTTTTGTGTATATCAGCTAAAAATTGGCGGTACGCTGGATTCAAAGAAGCGATGAGGGGGCAACATGGCAAAAAGTGCAAAATCAAGCGAAGTCCAGCCGTCACAAGTTCTTGCGATTCGGGCCGAGTTGGTTCGCAGGATTGCTGCACTCGCTGATGCAGAAGGAGAAAACCGAACAGATATTCCCAGGTTAAGCCTCTACCGTCGCTCGGAGCCTTCTGCCTGTAATTCGGCAACTTACGAGCCCAGTCTGGTTGTTTTTGTGCAAGGACAAAAACGCATCAACCTTGGCAGGACAACGTACCTCTGCGACGAGTCAACATTCCTTCTGACCTCGATTGACCTGCCTGTTGTCAGTCAGGTGATTGGCGCAACCCCGAAGGTGCCAATACTTGGCTTGATACTCCGGCTTGAAATGGCAATGGTTCGCGAGATTCTGAGTCAGGAGGAATTTCATTTTAGCGAGGTCTCCTCTGATGCTCGCGGCATGGCTGTGGGTACTACTTCTGTCGAGCTTCTGGACGCCTGCTCCCGGTTAATTGCTCTTCTAAACACACCTCAGGACATTCCCTTTCTCAGCAGGCTGATCCAGCGTGAAATCATCTACCGTCTGCTCAGGAGCCCACAGGGACAGCACCTGCGCTCAATCGCCACGCTGGGTGAGCAGAGCCACCGCACGGCCAAGGTCGTCTCCTGGCTCAGGACGAATTATGCCAGGCCGTTGCGTGTAGAGGAACTTGCATCCATGGCACAGATGGGCGTCTCAACTTTGCACCATCACTTTCGGTCTTTGACGGCGATGAGCCCTCTTCAGTATCAGAAGCAACTCCGTTTGCATGTAGCGCGGGAACGGATGCTCACGGCTGGTCTGGATGCAGCAAGTGCAGCCTTTGAGGTTGGCTATGAAAGTGCCAGCCAATTCAATCGGGAGTACAGCCGCTTCTTTGGCCAGCCGCCGATGCGTGATACAAAATCGCGTCGTCTTGTTACCGGCGCGACAGCCGGTCATTGATAACAATCTGAGAAAATCCATTCGCGGCAGAACCCCGTGCCGGGATTACGCTTGCGTCCTTTAACTTGTACGGCATAGTCATCGCATCCATAAAGCCGGGGATGGCTTCGTGATCCACCGTCACCATGCCTGAAGCCGCGTCAATAGAGACAACCTTGCCGCCCAAAAGAGTAACCGCGAACATCAGGAGTGCTGTACATAAAATCCGATTGCGATTCTGCATTCCATTCCTCCGATTCATTTCAGCCGATATAGGAACATGACTTACCGGGACAAAAGTGCATGTCTTTCATTGTCGTCGTACACTTGTCAGCGGAACAAATCTCAGGAGAGTACCCCGTGAATCCATCAACAACGATGCAACGCCTGCTTGGGATGAGCCTTGTGCTCGCCTGTTTTACTCTTCCATCCTTTGCTGTTAGTTCGCCGGAGAATCAGGTTAAGGGAGAAACCATCGTGATGATTCGGCATGGAGAAAAGCCCTTAGCCGGGCTGGGTCAGTTGAACTGCAAGGGACTGAATCGGGCGTTGGCACTGCCCTCCGTTCTTATTGGGCGTTATGGCAAGCCGGATTTTATCTATGCGCCAAATCCGAGTGTGCAGGTCAGTGACCGTCAGAGTGTGCCCTCGTACTCCTATGTAAGGCCGCTGGCAACCATTGAGCCAACTGCAATCCGTCTTGGGATGCCGGTGAACACGCAGATTGGATTTACCCAGATTGATGACCTTCAAAAGGAATTGCTTCAGCCTGCCTATTCCCACTCGATGATTTTTGTAGCATGGGAGCACATCTTCGCTTACAGGTTTGCAAAACAGATGCTCCAGAGCTACGGAGTCACGCCAATGCAGGTTCCCGAGTGGACAAATGACGATTACGAAACCATCTATCTCTTCCATATATCGCGAGATAAGGACGGTAAGCCGCAGGCTACGCTCGAGATTCAGAAAGAGAATCTGGGCAGTATGCTTAAAGATACCTGTCCCGCCCCATAAGCAAGAAATACAGGTACAGGCAAACGATATCCGGCATTCTGCCACACCTTCTTAAGAAGGGATTTCTTTACAAGAATTTGGTCAAAGCTGCATCATGGGGGGATGAAATTTATGAATCAGCAGAGAATCATCCAAAGCATTCTGATTGCATTGTTGCTGCTGCCTGTTCTTCTGACAGCACAGAAGGCAGCGACTCCGACGGTTGTCCCGGATGCCGCACCTGTGGATACCTTCAACTACATTGCCGGGACCATGGTCTTCGACAGCGCGTATCACTTCACCGATCAATCCCTGCTGATGGAAGGTTCCGGTCAGGTTCTGGCCCTCGGATCAAGCATGATTAAATGTGCGCTTGCCCCAAATCATTTTGCTCCGGAGCATCTGGCAGCGTTGAGCAAGGGCTATGTAAACACGGAGCCCAACATCCAGTCGGACACGCAACTGGCTCAACAGACGGAGTACAAAAAACTCTTCAATATGCCATTCAACAGCTACATAATGTGGACCTACGCCTTCAGCACCGTGGACAAAATTTTCCCCCTGCATGGCCCCATCAAGCAGGAGGTGCTCGACAGCGAATACAAGGAAATCTACGACCTCACCAAATATCTGCTGACAACATACAACGGCACCGGAAAGAGTTTTTATCTGGGCAACTGGGAAGGTGACTGGCACCTGCTGGAAGGTGTTCCGGGCAGGTCCGACCCGGCGCTCAAGCGCAAGATTGATCCCTTTCCCGACTCGCCTGCGGCTATGGCCAGTTGGCTCAATACGCGCCAGCACGCCATCGAAGATGCCAGGCGCGATACACCGCACCGGAATGTTGCGGTCTGGTTCTACGTAGAGGCGAATCTGGTGCAGAAGTCCATCAAGGAAAATCGGGTGAGCATGGCCCACGATGTGATTCCTCTGGTGAATCCGGATTTTGTCTCCTATTCCGCCTATGACAGCACGGACAAGGATAAGGATCTTCATCACGATCTTCCGATTGCCCTCGACTACCTGCAATCGAAACTGAAGCCCAAACCGGGCCTACCGGAGAAGCGTGTCTTTATTGGCGAATTCGGAGCACCTGCGATGCACTACACCGCACAGGAGCAGGATGCACGGGTACGGGATGTAATCGCCACCGCCATCAAGTGGGGTACGCCGTTTGTCCTCTACTGGGAGTTCTACAACAACGAACTCGAACCGGATGGAACTCAGCGCGGCTTTTGGCTGATTGACGACAAGCGCGTCATGCAGCCCGCCTATTTCACGTACAAGAGTTATTACAGAGATGCAAGGGCGTATGTTGCCACCTTTACGAAGGAAAACAAGCGAAAACCAACCGATCAGGAGTTTCAGGCCTTTGCCGTGAAGTGGTTTACCTCACCCGTAAAACAATGAGCGGGAAGCGAGCATCTGAAACAAACAAGCTCCCTTTTAGACTATTTTGATTAAAAGGGAGCATTTTCTATCTCGTTTTGGCTACAATAGAGCAAACCTTATGCGGTTTGTTTTTTGAGCCTCGTAGTTTAGTGGCACCTCTTTGGTGCCTCAGAAAGAAGTTCCATGGGAACTGCGACCACTGGTTTTCTTCTATTGCTGGCGGCTGGGATCATGAATGCGAGCTTCTCTTTTCCCATGAAGCGGACGCGAAATTGGGAATGGGAAAATACCTGGCTGGTCTGGACGATCTTCGCGTTACTGGTACTGCCGGCGGTTGCTGTCGCTCTGTCCATTCCGACTCCATTCGCGGTATATCGAATTGCGGGCATGGCTATCCTTGGCAAGGTTGCCATCTTTGGTTTCGGCTGGGGAATCGCACAGGTTCTTTTTGGATTGGCGCTTGATGCGATTGGGATTGCACTTGCTTTTTCCATTGTGCTTGGAACCTCTGCGGCAACCGGTAGCCTGTTACCGCTTTTTCAGCTTCACCCTGAAGATGTCTTCCGTCCTTCCGGATTGGCTATTCTGCTGGGAACCTTCCTTGTAATCCTCGGTTTATTTTTTTGCGGAATCGCTGGCCATCGAAGAGAGAAGCAGAAGTCACTGCCCGACAACCCGACGATCAAGCCAAAGATGCCCTTTGCTCAGGGATTGACTCTGGCTGCTCTCAGCGGTCTTTTGGCTGCATTCATGAATTTTGGAGTAGCTTATGGAGGCCCGCTCCTGCAATCCGCAATCGCACGCGGCTCAAATGCCTCCATGGCCATGAATGTTATCTGGTGGCCGCTGCTGGCCGCAGGGGCAATCCCGAATATCCTTTACTGTCTCTTCCTCCTGAACAGGAAGAAAAGCTATCAGCGCTTCTCTGATCCTACGTCGAAATTCTACTGGTTTCTGGCACTTCTGATGGCGGCTCTCTGGCTGGGCAGTACGCTCATCTACGGAATTGCGAGTCACGAACTTGGGCAACTTGGACCTGTTATAGGATGGCCTCTCTTTATGTCGGTCATTGTCCTGTCTGCCAACGGGGTTGGGATTCTTTCCGGGGAATGGAAGCACGCAGGGAAGGGCGCCCTAAGGACGCAGGCAGTCGGAATTTTGTTTCTCATCCTCGCGGTAATTGCTCTTTCCCGCGCGAGTTCCTAAGGGGATTTATGAAAGCGATCGCAATTGATATGGGCGGTACTCATGCGGGTATCGCAATCGTCGAAGATCGGGTGATTCTGGCTACAGAACAGATCGCGCTGAATTCCGAGAAGGGTCTTGAGCCCGCGCTCCCCAAAATCAGTGCAGCTATCCGCAGGCTTCTTCAGCAACTTGCAATCGAAGCAGGGGAATGCGCGGGGCTGGCTATGGGTTTTTGCGGCATGGTGGACGGCGCATGTACCGGGGTCATCTCCACCAATGGCAAATACGAGGATGCTCCTGACCTCAATCTGAGTGCATGGTCCAAATCCGAGTTTGGACTTCCTTTCGTGATTGAAAATGATGCGCGGCTCGCCTTGCTGGGCGAGTGGTATGCGGGTGCTGCTCGCGACTACGAAGATGTTGTCATGATCACGCTCGGTACGGGCATTGGCGGCGCAGTCCTCATCGGAGGCAAGCCATTCCGTTCCAAACAGCCGCAGGCAGGGTGTCTGGGCGGCCATATCTCCGTGCGTTCCGGTGGGCCGGCATGTTCGTGCGGAGCCTATGGCTGCATGGAAGCAGAGGCAGCAGGATGGTCGCTTCCGGCTATTGTTCAGAACTGGCCGGGAGCTTCAGAGAGCAGGTTAAGCAGCCTGAGTTCCATCAATTTCCGCGCGGTCTTCAATTTCGCCGATGAGGGAGATCGTGTGGCCAAAGAGGTTCGCGACCACTGCCTGCGCGTGTGGGCAGCAGGCACAGTAGGACTCATCCATGCGTATGGGCCGGAGTGTGTTGTGTTTGGCGGAGGCGTGCTTGAGCGAGCCGAAATCATCGTGCCCTTTGTGCGCGATTACGTTAAGCAGCACGTCTGGCAACCGGTTGGCTCTACCGAGATTGTCTCCGCTGCGCTGGGAAATGATGCGGCTCTCTGCGGTGCAGTTCCGTTGCTTCTTGCCGGCGGTGCTACACGCGCCTGACTTCCATCCCCGTCTGAAGAAACGGGCGGATCAGTTCATCGCTTGCCCCGGTATCCGTAAGAATTAGGTCAACTTCAGAGAGCTCGCAGAGCAGCCAGTTTGCATTGACTCCAAGTTTGCTGTGATCCGTGACAACGATCTTGCGTTTGGCCTGTTGCACCAGTCTGCGATTCACATCGGCCTCATAAGAATTGGCGCAGGTGAGGCCGCGGGCAGCATCTATCCCATTCACGCCGATAAAAAGCGTATCTACAAATACGCGGCTGATGCTTTCGATGGCAGCCGGGCCTACGAGGGAAAACCAGTCTCCCCGGAGATGCCCGCCGGTAACATACACCTCAAGATCCTTGCGCTGAGAAAGCTCCATGGCAACATTGACGGTATTTGTCACGACGGTAATGCGACGACCGAGAGGCAGGCTGCGGACAACTTCGGTGGTAGTGGTACCGGCAGTCAGCGCAACTACCTCGCCTTCATGAATCATCTCCGCTGCGGCTCTTGCAATTCTTCTCTTCTCTTCGGCATAGCTGGCAATCTGCTCCTGAAAGGACCGGTCCAGTTTGAAGGGCTCATAGAAAAGCGGCTCAATCGGGACAGCTCCGCCGTGGGTTCGGCGCAGCAGGCCGCGATCCTCCAGACCCTGAAGGTCGCGTCGGATGGTGTGAACGGAAACGTCAAGCTCCTGACAGAGTTTTTCGGTAGAGATCGAACCATCCTGACGCAGTTTCTGCAAAATCAACGACAGGCGTACATCCTGTTTGGAATTTTTCTCCGGGGCGTTAGAGCTTTCCATCCGATTGACTCCGCACATAAGCCTTGAGGGTTCCGAGCGTTGGCCCATTCTTTTCCACTGGGCGAATGGTGTAGGCGCCTACACATGCAGGCACAATGAAGGTCTCCGCATAGTGTACAAGGAAGGGCTCAAAGGCCTGCGTGGGACTTTCAACGATTACCTGAGTGCCTTCAACCAGGTTGAGCACATTCAGCGTTCCATGGGTGTTGTGCTCGACGGGCTGCGTGAACCAGTGGCGGCGTGTCTCAAGAAATTCATACTCGTGCAACCCGGTGGACTCTTCGCGCCAGCCCGGGCCGCTCGCAATCGGACGTACCCGGTCAATCAGATTTTTTCTGACCCATTCCGTGGTGCGATCCCATTGTATGTTTGTCAGACCCTCTTTCAAATGGATGGGGCGCGGCTGTCCGTTGAGTCCCATGCGCCCCCAATCCCAAAGCTTGAAGGTGAAGATGTAAGGAGTGGCGCTCACCTCCAGCACCATGGCATTTCGTCCCGAGCAATGAATGGTTCCCGCAGGAATGGAAACATGACTGTGCTTTTGCACCGGCCAGCGATTCACATATTTTTCTGCAGGGAAGTCATAGAGACCAGCCTGTGCGCCCACAAGTTTCTCTGCCATCTCCTCCTGCGATATTCCTTCTTTCAGGCCAAGATAGACAACCGCATCCGGCTCGGCATCCAGCAGATAGTAGCTCTCATCCTGGGTGTAGCTCAGCCCGTAATGCTCCCGAAGGAACGCGAGCAGAGGATGAACCTGAAGCGAAAGATTTCCTCCGCCTACGGTGTCCAGAAAATCGAAGCGTATGGGAAACTCTGCTCCAAAACGACGATAGACATCTTCTCCCAATAACTCTCTGGGATGACGATGCACCAGAGTGAGCGCCGGTGATTCGACGACCTGATTCCCAAAGGAAAATCGCAAGCTGTTCTCTTCAGGAACGCAATCAAAACACCATGCAAAGTTTGGCGGATTCTTCGGCAAGTCAAAGTGGCTGCGCATCCACTCTCCGCCCCATGGACCGGGATCGAAAAAGGGAACCACGCGAAAGGGTCGTTCACAGGTTTTACTGAGTGCAAGCCGAAAGAGATTCCCCTCGATCATGCGGGGATCGTCCGGGAGATTGGTGTCGAGAAAGAAATCAATCTTCTCCAGCAAAGAGAGCTTCAATCTGTCTGCTGCTCGCCAGTCAATAAAGAAGGCACGCTTGTAAAGACTGGCCAGAGAGGATGCGCTGTTCTCTGCGCCGAGGTTACCAATCTGGTGGGCTCGCTGCCGTTGCTGAATCTCCCAGCGCGTCAAATCAGCATAAATAAGCACCTTCCAATCTCCGGCAACAATGGAGGCACCTGTGCCCAATACCAGAATCAGGCCATCCTTCTGAGCTTCGATCTTGTGACGAAGCTCTGCTACTCGCTCAGGAGAAAGAAAGTCTTCGATTTGCCATGCATTCATCTTTCCAAAGACCGGATCATCACCCAGAGAAGGCGCGAATATTTTCTCCAACTCACTCGGGTCTTTGAAAGCACTGTCCGAAAGAAGGACCAGATTCGGATGCAACGCTGATTTCAGAGCGACGCGCAGCTCTTCCAGATTGGTTCCGGGGTAACACTCAATCGCCAGCACACAGCGTGCGTGGCTCTCCATTGTCGCTTGCAAGGTATGGCAGACAGCGCTCCATCCCGTCGCACAGTCCTTGTCCCGCGAACTGATCGGAATGGCCGGATGCTTGTCGTAGTTGCTTATCATTTTTCCTCTCAAAATCATCTCGTATGCAGTGACTCTTGAAACCTGGTGATAGCAGTCATAACATCTCGCATATCTCAGATAATTGCAATTATATGATTTAATTATAGCTAAATAGTTAATAAATGTGCTCGTTCGAGCACGGTAAGCCTGAGAGAGGGAAATATCCGGGCACGCCGGACAACTCTGATCTCTGACCGATTGTGGGTAGGTTACTTTGTCTTGGCAATCTACAGGAAGCGAGTGCCTGATACCTGGATATGTTGTCATCCCATATTTCATCTTTCGAAATCCGGTAACATTTCATGATGCAACCTGCCTTCGGAAGATGTGACTTCTACCCTTGCTATGGGAATGGGCCAGTAGACTTAGCCAGTGTTTTTCCTCCCGGCCCAGGAAACAATCCGGAGAACAGATGTCATTCGAAGTATCTGTATAGCTGCTCTCAAGGAAGCCGCTGAAGAGGGGATGATCCATCCATGATTGAGAACGAATTGAAGTCACTCCCGGAAAATGCCTATCTGCCGCTGAAACCGGGTGAATGCTATCCGCCCATTGTCTCCGCAGATACAAAGATGCCGGAACTGACACTGCGCTCGATTTTGTGGGGCGTGGTGTTTTGCGTCATCTTCACGATTGCTTCGGCATACTCAGGGCTGAAGGTCGGTCAGGTAATGGAGGCAGCCATCCCCACCTCCATTCTTGCCATTGGCCTGGCCCGTGTTTACGGACGCAGGTCGAGCCTGTTGGAAAATGTCATCATTACGGGAATCGGCGGCGCTGCCGGTGGAGTGGTTGCCGGGGCTATCTTTACGCTGCCCGCGCTCTACATTCTCCATCTCGATCCCAATCCGGTGCAGACCATCTTCATCTGCCTGGCGGGTGGCTGTCTCGGAGTTTTGTTTCTGATTCCGCTCCGGCGATACTTTGTGCGAGAGATGCATGGCATGCTTCCTTATCCTGAAGCAACGGCCATCACAGAGGTACTTGTCACCGGCGAAAAAGGCGGCTCGCAGGCCATGCTGCTGTTGCAGGCGACAGCTATTGCCGGCGTCTACGACTTTTTCGTAACCACATTCCAGGTATGGAAAGAGTATGTCAATTTCCAATTCATCCCGGTGGTGCGTACCGTTGCAGACCGCGCCAAAATGGTCTTCAACTTTGATGCCATCAGCTTTATTCTGGGCCTCGGCTATGTAATGGGCCTGCGCAGTTCGCTGATTCTTTGTGCCGGTGGAGTTCTCTCGAATTTTGTTTTGGTTCCTTTGATTTGGTTCATCGGCAGCAACATCAGCACGGCAGTCTATCCGGCTACGCATCCCATTTCGATGATGACTGCGGTTGAAATCTATCGCAACTACGTGCGCTTTATCGGCGTGGGAGCCATCGCTACTGCTGGCATCTTCGGCATCCTTAAATCGCTGAAGGTAGTCGCCGGTTCCTTCGGTATTGCGCTGCGCACCTTCCGCCACGGTGAGGCCGCGCAGTCAGAACGCACTGACCGCGATGTGCCGGTGATTACCATCCTGCTAGGTGTAGTTCTGGGTGCCATCGGAGTGGCCTTTTTCTTTGGTCACTTACAAGTCTCATGGACAGTGTTGACGGTAGGACTTTTGTTGACGCTGCTGTTTTCGTTCTTCTTTACCTCGGTCGCGGCGAATGCCATTGCAACAACAGCGCGAAATCCCGTCTCCGGGATGACGATGCTGACCATCCTTATCTCCTCGGCGGTGTTGTTGCGATTTGGTCTTTCAGGAACCACCGGAATGTTCTTTGTGATGGCGATTGCGGGAATGGTCTGCACGGCGCTGTCGGTTTCCGGGCAGACGATTACGGACCTGAAGGCTGGCTACTGGCTCGGTTCCACTCCGGCAGCGCAGGAGAAGGTAAAGTTTCTGGGTGTTGCTGCTTCGGCAATCGCCGCAGGACTCACCATCGTCATGCTGGCACGCACCTTCCAGTTCGGAGAAGCAGCGATTGGCGATCTGCGCCCGGTTCTGGCATCGCCGCAGGCATCCATCATGAAGGCATTGGTGGAAGGGTTTATGAGCCATCAGCCGATTGCGTATCTCCTCTTTGGAGCAGGCGCGATGGTTGCTCTTGTACTCGAAATGCTTGGCCAGCCATCGCTCATCTTTGCTCTGGGAATGTATCTCCCGCTTGAACTCAACACGCCGGCATTGGTCGGCGGTTTTCTGTCGCATTTTCTCAACAAGCGTTCAAAGAAGGCTGGCGGCGAGCGCGGTAAAACAATTCGCGAGCGCGGCGTCATTATTGCTTCGGGATTGATGGCGGGTGGTGCTCTCGGCGGCGTCTTTGGCGCGGCCATGCGACTCTTTCCGTGGTATCGCGAGGATATGGTCAAGACCCCGTTCTATACCTCAGAGCCCATCTCGCAATCCGTCTCTGCGCTGCTTTTTGTCAGCCTCTGTCTCTACATCTGGTTTGCATCCCTGAAGAAAAAGGAGAAGGAAATCTAATGGATCAAGCAGGTAGGTTTGCAGCAGACGCAGTCCTCGGCATTGACACCCTTTGGGGCGGCGATGTTCTTTGTCCCTCCGGTGTCGGTCGCTTTATCGCTGATTCCTGGTTCTCTGATGAGCCGTTGCCCACTGCCTACACGCATCCATCCGCAGCGCGGCTGCGGGAATCCGGCGGAGTCGCTGGCAAGAGTGTTGATCGCGAAGCAGTCGAGGAGTATCTGCGCCAAATCAATCTCCCTCAGGCCATTGCAGGAGTTCGTGCGGAAGCCGGCAAAGTCGGCGGTTTGCGTCAGGCCTGCCTGACCGGCATGGCAGAGAGTCTGGAGACCATGTGGGACCTTGCGATGGAGGTTCTTGGCAAGGGTGCGCCGGTTCCATATGAGCGCTGCGTTCAGGCGGCAACGGCAAAGCAGCCGGAACCATCCTCGCCGGAGAAAAAGCGGCAGTGTGTTGCCGAGTTGCTCGGTATTGCCGGTTCTGACAATCATGCACTGCTGGAGGCGGTCAATCTCTGGCGACAGCAACGTGTCATTCCGATGGCCTCCGTTCGCGCTTTGGGAGCGGCGGTGATTGCAAATTTTGACAATCTCAGCGCGAAGAATCTCCTTCCGTATCTTCCCAAAGAATTTGCGCATGTGCCGCGTGCAAACATTGACTTTCTCCCCATCAGGGACGCATGGTTTTCAGGCTCGATGAACTACATCGGACGGGCCCGCAACGCTGACGGCTCTCCGCAATACGAAGCAAGCTACGAGATCAACGCCTCCTTGCAGATTTCCTTTCCTGAGTTTGAGCAGTTGGTAAGCCATGAGGTTGTGCCGGGTCACGTCACCACCTTTGCCTACCTTCAGAATCTGTATGTTCGCGGCAAGGTCGGCTTTGAGGCCACGGTTCTCACCATGAACACCCGTGCCGCCACATTATTTGAAGGGATTGCCAACAACGCGATTCTGATTGCGCATGGCGTCACCGAAATCGAGCAGTTGCCCGATGAGGATTTGCAGATTGGAGTTTTGCTGGCCCTGTTGCAGGATGATGCCAAAAACCAGTCCTCATATATGACATGGGGCGAGGGCAGGGAGCAATCGGAGGTGGCGGCGACGCTGCGCCGTGATTTTCTGGTCACGGAAGAGCGCGCCGATAAACTCTCCGGTGCATGGGGACGTCATCCCCTGCTGGGACGGATGTATCTTCCGGCCTACCGCGCTGGCACGGAAAAGGTCGCCGAACTCAGGCGTACCTACCCTGCAGAAAAAGTTCTCCCGGCCATCTACGGATGCAACGGATTTGTTGATATTCAGACCGTCGAAGAGTTGTTGAAGAGTTAAAGGCGTGGCGAATAAATCATTGTTTTGAAAGGGTATTGCTGGAAGAAGCCCTCATCGCCGGAAGCAGCGAGAAGTACCGGGAATTCGGACTATTCGCCTTCACAGAATGCGGTACGAGCTCGCCGGGTGATGCGAGTCACACTCCCACCGGCGCCTGCTCTGAGACAATAACGCCGATTGTGCGAGGAGCAGATTGTATGGGTACCGTAACAACACCAGAGACAAAAACGATGCTTACCCTTCCCGGTGATGCGGTGCGTCAGATCCTTTGGCGGTTCTCAGACCGCTTTGACCTGCTAATGCTGGTTCAGTCCACGCGCAGCGTAGCGCGCGGAACCGTGGCTCGCATGGTCGCCGCCGGTGAGCGCAATACCCATGAGTGGACCTCCGGAAAAGACGAGATGCTGGAGGCGTTTGACCGCGCTGGCATCACCGCCGCTTTTATGGAGCCGGAAGAGGGCGGATTCATCATCGGCCCCAAAAATCTGGCCATGTGTCTGGTAGCCTTTGAACTAGCTTGGGTGGATGGCGGCGCTGCTACTGCAAGTCTGGCCAGCTTCCTCGCCCTTGCGCCCATTCAGGAGTGCGGAACTCCGGAGCAGGTTCTCCACTATAAGACGCTGGCCGCCCCGCCGCAGAATGGCGAAGACCGCAAGCCCTGGCGTGGAGCCTTTGCGCTGACCGAACCGATTCCCTACGTTGGCGTTGATACCGGCATGTTGAGCGGCAAAGTAAGCGTGGTGGATTGGAAGGAGGGTCAGGAGCCCGTCCTCAAGGTAGATAAGCGCGGACGCTTTATCACCAATATGGGATTTGCCAACTTTGTCACCGCCGCCGTTACCTCCGATGATCCGCGCATTCAGGGCAGTTGCATGGTGACGCTGGAGGAGGGCGATGAGGGTATCTATGACCGCGGAACCCCTACCAAAAAGCTGGTGCATCAACTCTCTTCTACCAGCGACCCCGTTTTTAATCTCACCATCCCGGCCAGCCGCATCATTGGCGGCTACACCATTAAGGATGGAGTGATTGTTCCCAACTTCAACCATGGTCAGGTGATTGAGGCGGTCTTCCGTCACACCCGTGTTCCCGTCGGCCTGATGACCGCAGCCAAGCTGCTCTCCGCCGTTGAGCCGGTCATTCGCTATCAGCGCGGACGCTTCCGTGGCGCAGTCGGAGCCAAACCTGGCTCCATGCGTTATGAGCAGGGAATTCAGCAGCGCGAAGATGCTTTGCACCGTCTGGTTGATGTCTGGGCAACGGGCGAAGCGGCTTCGTCGCTCGGCTTTGCTGCTGCGCGCCTCTTTGATGAACTCGATCCGCTGGAAAAGCAGAAGTCAGAGATTCTTAAGGAGCAGGGCGTCGCCGGTGTTCGTGCCGAGATGAAGGCTCTGCGCGAGAGCGAGCGTCGCGCCATTGAACTGCTATCCCTGAGAGCCGATCACCCGAACGGCCCGCGTCGGGCAGAGCTCGAAGCGGATCCGCTGGTGCAATACATGCTCAAGAGTACCGAGGCCGACGTTTTATGTCCGGCGACCAAGCTCTGGAACACCGGCCACGGAGCCAACATGATGCGTGAAGCTGTCAGCCTGATGGGCGGTTACGGCATCACAGAAGATTGCCCCGGCTTTTTGGCCAACAAGTGGATGGACGCACAGCTCGAAGCCACATACGAAGGCCCCGAGGCCGTTCAGCGCAGGCAGATGACCATCACCATGGTCACCGATGTATTCCTCGCGCAGTTCCGCAGTTGGATTAGCGAGATGCGCCAGATTGCTTCGACGCGTCCCGGCACCGGAGCCTGCACGCTGGCCTCGGCCATGCAAATGTGGATATGGACCCTGACGCACCTTCAGAAGGCCACCGACCCCAGCGGTAACAAGCTCTATCACGGGCAGCGTCAGGGCGTTACCTTCCCGCTGGCCGACGCTTTGTGCTGGCTGCTGGCCTCGCGCTGGCAGATTCTCGACGTGCTTGAACTGGAAGCCCGTGGTGCAGATGACGCCGTGGCCGCAGAGGGTCTGGACGGAACGGTTCAGTTTCTCAGTGATCTTTGCCACACGCAGGCAGCGCGAGCGGCAGGCGAGGTTTCGCGCATCTGCGGCGAACTGGTCTTCGGATACATGCCACACCCGGCATGGAATGAGGATGGCTGCGGCCACTGTTATCTGGAGCAGGAGCTTGAAGAGTTGGAAGAAACCATCCCTGGCATCTCGGCCTTCGCTACCGATGTGGTCAGGGAAGACGGTACGCATCCGATGAAGGCTGGCCCCTGCGCTGGCTGTTCTGGCGCGGGCGACTTCCAGCACATGCAGAACAAGCTGAATATGTGCCTGAGCGGTTCGCGCCTTGCCAAGGATCGTGCGGCAGATACGGCCAGCAAGGTGATGATTCCGGAAGCGTTGGATTATCCCGCATGAGCACAGAGTCAAACGTGGCCGAAAATACGGTAGAAGAGGTGGAGCGGCAATCCATTGACGTGGATATTGCCTGCGTAGGTTTTGGCCCTGCGATGGGAGGATTCCTCACCACGCTCACGCAACAGTGGAGTGCCCATCCCGAAGACCCCGCCTTCGCCAGCAAGGCGATGCCGGGAATGCCTTTGCAGGTCATCTGCTACGAGCGCGCCGACGATATTGCTTCCGGTGTCAGCGGCGTCGTCACGCGCGGCGAGGGAATTCGTGCCAGCTTTCCTGACCTGAATCCCGCAGAGATTCCGATGGCTGCCGCAGTCGGCGAGGAGCGCGTCTTTTACCTCCTGGACCCGATTGGGGCCAGCCGCCGCGAGCCGCTTCTGCGCGTTGCGGATACGCTTCTTCGCGGAGTAGGACCACTCTTCGGCCTTAAGAACTACGCCTTTGAACTTCCCTGGACTCCGGCCTTTCTGCACAAGCATGGTGGCCTTGTTCTTTCGATGGGACAGTTTAATCAGTGGGTCGGCTCGCAGTTGATGGCCAGCGGCCTGGCGCAAATATGGCCCGGTTCTCCCGTCAGTGCGCCGATCTTCTCCGGCAAGGCGGTTCAGGGGATTCGCCTTGCAGATCAGGGCGTAGACAAGTCGGGTGCTCCCGCCGACGGATTCATGGCTGGCATGGATGTTCGTGCCCCGCTGACTGTTATCGGCGATGGTCCGGTTGGCGCAGTCGGTCAGGCCATTGACCAGTGCGTAGGAATGCCCAAGGGCCACGCAGTCCGCGAATGGGCGCTCGGCATGAAGATGGTCATCGAACTGCCTGAGGATTCGCCGCTCAAGCCGGGAACCGTCTGGCACACCTTTGGTTATCCTGAGCCGGAAATCTTCGGCTTCCTCTACGTGCATCCGGAGCGTCTGGTCTCGGTCGGAATCTTTGTTCCTTCGTGGATGAGCGACCCATCGCGCACCGCCTATCGCTATTTGCAGCACTACATCCAGCACCCGTTGTTGTGGCGCTACCTCAAGGATGGGACACTGCGTTCCTGGGGTGCAAAGTCTCTACAGGAATCCGGCAAGCACGGCGAACCCTTCCTCACCGGCGACGGATATGCGCGCATCGGCGAGGGCAGCGGCAGCACCAACATGCTTACCGGCTCCGGCGTGGATGAAGCGTGGGCCACGGGTACGCAACTTGCGGATGCAGTCGTTGAATTGCTGCGTGCAGGCAAGCCCTTTACCAAAGAAAATCTTGCCGCAACCTACGAAGCTCGCCGTCGTGCCAGTTGGGTCGAACGCGGTGCCGAAGAGGCAAAGAACGCACGCAATGGATTCCACGCCAACATCGTGCGTGGCATGGTGGGCATGGCGTTGGCGGGGCTTACGAAGGGAAAACTCTCGCTTGATGCAGAGATTCCTCCGGCGCATCAACAGATTCATTCCTGTGCAAACGCCGGTCTCTCGCATGAAAAATTTACAGAACTCAAAGAGGCTGCACAGGCTGGTGGACGTCCCCTGCACGATGCTCTGATGACGGCTCGCGGCTGGCCGGAGATCACTCTTGATGGCCGTCTGCTGGTCACGCAGCAGGATGCATTGCTGATGGGCGGCAAGGTGCAGGCTATGGCTGGCTTTGCCGATCATGTTCGCTTCCGCGATGCAAAGCTCTGCACAAATTGCGCGGAAAAAACCTGCATTGCCATGTGTTCCGGTCAGGCCATTACCGGGGGCGCAGAAGGCGTTCCTGCCTTTGAGCGTGAAAAATGCGTTCATTGCGGAGCCTGCCTCTGGAACTGCGCTCAATCTCCCGGCGGCGGATATCCAGATGCTGCAAACATCGAATTCCGTGCTGGTTCCGGCGGGCTTCACTCTGCTGAGAACTAATCTTTTTTTTGAATAAGGAAAATCATCATGCCACAAGCATTCCACATCGTAGTTTGCGCAGGGATTGTTCCCGACCCCTTGCAAACACTCGAACCTATCAGCACGCCAACCGGTCCCGGCCTCAAAAATGAGATGGTGCTACCCGCCGTTCTCGACCCTTGGGCGGCAAGCTCGCTCTACGAGGCGGCGCAGGTGGTCGCAACCAATCCCGGCAGCAAGCTTTATCTGGTAAGCCTTGGCCCCAAGGCCAAGCTGCAACAGGTGATGATGACCGTTGCCCAAAAGGTCAGCTTCGAATTGGTGCCGATTGACGGCCCCATTGGCGGCTTTCCCGACGCACACGCGACGGCAGCGGCACTCGCAGAGGCGATTGCCGCCATCCCCGGCCTTGACCGCGAACATCTGCTGCTCTTTGGTGGATGGGAGTCGGCCACGCGCGGCGCTGGCGTTACGCTGCAACTTACGGGCGAGTTGCTTGGCATCACCGACCAGTTTCAGGGCGTAGATCAGATTGAAGTTCGAGAGGATGGTTCCTTTGAGGTGCTGGAGCGCGTCGAAGGTGGCAAGCATCAGGTTTCGGTCTGCGCCGGTACGCCCGCCTTGCTTGGCTGGGCCACGGGTAATCTTCCCGAACCGCGCAACAATCCCCAGACAGGCATGGCTAACATGCGCGGAATTATGCCCGCTCTGCAAAAGGCCAAAGTCGTCAAGCTTGCAAACAACGGTTTGAGCTATCAATCCGTCAGCCTGCCAGCCCAGCAGCGCGAGACTCGCGTTGAAAAGAACATGACGCCCGATGAAATTGCGCTCGAACTTAGCAAGTGGATAGCGGAGTAAGAACAATGGAAAAAATTCTGGTACTCACTCATGTGGATGAAAGTGGCGCAGCGCTTACCAAGGCCTCGCTTGAAGTCGTAACTGCTGGCCTTCAGCTTGCCAGCCAGCTCTCGGCCCCATTGACCATTGGCATTCTTGGGAAGGAAACCGCCGCAGCCGCAACCGCACTGGCTGCGACTGGAGCGCGTTTGCTTGCCGTCTCTGGCGAAGCTTTTGCGCAGCCGCGCTACGCCAGCGATGCAACCGCAGCCGAAGCTCTTTGCCGCGCCGCAGAGCCGACCATCGTTCTTGCTCCGGCAAGTGCGCGCTTTGCACGGGTCGCCGCAGGAGTTGCGCATCGTCTCGGCGGATTTCTCGACACGCACATCACAGCCCTCTCTGCATCCCCGGCCATTCAGGCGACGCGCTGGTTCTACCGTCAGCGCATGATGGCTGTTCTTAGCCGCGATGCCCGTCCATGGTTTCTGCTGCTCGATGCCGGCACCAATGAGCCCTTTGCCGGAGCCGCCGCTGCTGTGCAGGTGGAGCAGGTTGCTGTCACCTTGCCGACGCTGCGTACCACGGTCGAGGGCTTCCGCTCGCCCATGCGGGATGCGCAGACCATTCGCCCCGACGCCAAGCTTCTTCTTGTCGCCGGAGCCGGTTGGACCAAGAAGCAGCCGGACGGACAGACGCACGTACCAGAGGCTGCCGAACTCATTCTCAGCTTCCTCAAGCACACGGGAGCGTCGCTCGGCAGCAGCAAATCGCTGGTGGATCAGGGCGGCGAAAATGAGCAGGTGCTGCCCTTCCTCACGCATCTTAATCAGATTGGCCAGACCGGCTCAACGCCGCGCCATTTGAAGGGCCTTTCGACCTGCTGCCATGGCGAGGAACCGCATGTGGTGGGATGGCGTTTTATTGGCGACCGCCGAGCCATCAGTCTGGATGCAAACTGCGGTTGGGCGCGCGGCAAGGCCGATGTCGTTTACATCGCCGATGCTTTTCAGGTCATAGCCAAACTCAACGCGTTGCTCGAAGCGGGCGGCTCATAAAGCGTCTTAGGCCAGTAGCGTCCCAACTCCGGGTGCTCCATCCATCTCGCGCTTTTGCGGGATGGGTGAGAGCGCACGATGTAAACCGTGTGAGTTTTTGCTCTGCGTCCATCGCCCGAATCACTTTTACTGGCTATCAACTGTTGAAACTCTCATAATGGATACGCACTCCAGAGAGGGAAAGCTATGCAGCCTGTAACCATTGACTGGCCCAAGCAACCAACGCCATCGCGACCACGTCGTCGTGGTCTTTTTATTGTTTTCGGTATCCTTGCCGTTATTTTTCTTGGAGGACGCACTGCGCTCTCATATTTTGTGGACGTGCTCTGGTTCCGCTCGCTCGGTTATGAGCCGGTCTTCTGGCGAACCTTGACACTGCAATGGGGAGTTTTCGCAATCTTTGCGGTTGCCACATTCCTCATTGTCTTTGGTGCGTTTTTTGCGCTCAAGCGGGCTCACCAGGACGACCTGCCCAGCGGGCACACGCTCTACATCAAAGGCGAGCCGGTAAGCCTTTCCGTCGAGCCGGTTCTGCGCGTTCTGGCGATAGCCGGTTCCCTCGTCGTCGCGGCTGTGGCAGGTTTTGCGATGCTGGCCCATTGGTCCACGCTGGCGCTCTTCTGGTATGCGCCGCAGACCTCAGGCACAGTCACCGATCCGATCTTTGGTATGCCGCTCAACTTTTTTCTCTTCCGCCTTCCGGCATGGGAGTTGATTGTCGGCTGGCTGATGGCGCTCGCTGTTCTCTGCTGTATGGTGGCGCTGCTCTTTCTCTTCATCACCGGTGGCGCTCGTGCCTTTGGCGGACGCGATACCAGCAGGCCGCCCATCTCCTGGCGCGGACTCTCCGTTGCTGCTACATTCCTGCTGTTGATTTTTGCTGCGAATGTTTATCTTGACCGCTTCGACAAGGTATTCGATCACCACACCATCTTTGACGGCATCACCTACACCGACGCGCACGTTCAGCTAACGGGAATGCTCATTCTCTCGGTAGCGCTCGTTCTCGGCGCGTTGATTGCGGCCTTCAATGCTCTTATCGCAAAGCGCGGCAGCCTGTTGGTGGTGGCCTTTATCCCTGCCGGCATCTGCTATCTGTTGCTGGGAGTGGTGAGTTGGTACGTCAGCAGCTTCATCGTCAAGCCGAATGAGTTGGTTCGCGAACAGCCCTACATCACTCACAACATCGAGATGACCCGTCAGGCCTTCGGCCTCGACAAATTCACACAGCGCGAGTTTCCCGCAGAGACCACCGTCGAAGCCGCCGACCCCGCCAACAATCAAACCACTCTGCAAAACATACGCCTCTGGGATTGGCAGGCACTTCAGGACACGCTGCGCCAGATTCAGGAGATTCGCACCTATTACGACTTCCCGGATATTGACATAGACCGCTATCAGATTGACGGAAAGCTGCGTCAGGTCATGCTGGCCACGCGCGAACTAAACGTCGAAAAGCTTCCGGAGAGCAGCCGCAACTGGATTAACGAAAAATTGATCTACACCCACGGCTACGGCATCACCATGAACCCGGTCAACGGATTTACGGAAGAGGGTCTGCCCACTCTGATGCTCAGCAACATGCCCGTTCAAAGCACGGTGAAGGGCCTCAGTGTTACGCGCCCGGAGATTTATTTTGGCGAACTCACCAACTCCGATGTCTACGTTAAGACGCGCCAGCAGGAGTTCAATTATCCGCAGGGCCAGACCAACGCGCTCACTTCGTATGAGGGAACCGGCGGCGTCGAGCTTGGCGGATTCCTGCGCCGCATCGTCATTGCGATTGACCGTGGCGATCTCGGCAAACTTCCCTTCAGCGACGATGTAAATTCGCAGAGCCGTCTGTTGATGCGGCGCAATCTGCGCGAGCGCGTTTCGACGCTGGCGCCCTTCCTTACCTTCGACCGCGATCCCTACATCGTGGTCGGCGACGATGGCCGTCTCTCGTGGATCATGGACGCCTTCACCTCATCGGACAGCTATCCCTATTCCAGTCATTACCGCGTCGGCAACGACTCGGTCAATTACATGCGCAACAGCGTCAAGGCTGTTGTGGATGCCTACGATGGCACCACCACCTTCTACGTCTTTGACAAGACCGACCCGGTCATCGCTGCCTATCGCAACCTCTTTCCCAGCCTCTTCAAGGATGCTTCGGAGATGCCGTCCGGGCTGCGCAAGCATGTGCGCTATCCCGAACTGCTCTTCAAGTTGCAGGCAGAGGTCTACGGCCTTTACCACATGACCAATCCTTCGGTCTTTTACAACCGCGAGGACCTCTGGACCGTCGCCACCAAAACCGGCGCAGCAGCCGAGGGTGGCGAGCAGACCACGCAGGTCATGCAGCCCAATTACGTTTTGATGAAGCTGCCGGGTGAGTCCGATGTGGAGTTTGTCGAGATACTGCCCTTCACTCCGGCGAACCGCAACAACCTTATCGGATGGATTGCCGGACGCAGCGACGGCGCGAGTTACGGCACCTCGATTGTCTACGACTTCCCGAAGACGAAACTGGTGGACGGGCCACAGCAGATTGAAGCGCGCATTGATCAGAATGCGCAACTCTCCGGCCAGTTGACCTTGTGGAATCAGCAGGGATCGCATGTTTTGCGCGGCAATCTGCTGGTCATTCCGACGGGTCGTGCGCTGCTCTATGCCGAGCCAATTTATCTACAGGCCGAGCGCAGTCCCATGCCCGAGTTGCGCATCGTTGTGCTCGCGCTACAAGACAGGCTCGCGTACGGCTCAACCTTCGAGGCAGCACTGACCTCTCTCTTCACCGGCACGGATTCCACATTGAGCGCCACGGAGTCCTCGCACGCACCTGCACCATCTGGAGGGGCACCACAAAGCGCAGGAACAGTACAACAGGCATCAACGCCAAGTGCATTAATTGCCGAGGCCGCCAAGGACTTCGACGACTATCAACACCTGACCGCCGAAGGCAAGCTAAGCGAGGCCGGACAAAAACTCGCGGATTTGAAGCGCGTCCTCGGCCTGTTGAATTCGCAAAAGAAGTAGATTGGGAACGGAACAATCCGGGTGGCCCACATCTCGATTCTGAGATGTGGGTTCGCAGGACGCCGCCCTTTATACTTGAGTAGTGAAAATTGAAGGCAGCGCAGAGCAGGCAAAACGCAGCAAGTGGGCCATAGTCTCAGATATATCATTGCGTTTTTTAGCATGGTTCATGCGACGCTTGCCCACTGAACGGCAGCGCCTGCTTGCAGTCACCATCCTTGCCGGTGGTCTCTGCGGTCTGGCAGCCGTTGCATTCCATCTCAGCATCGGCTGGGCAGAAAATCTGATGATTGACCGTGCCAACGCCGCCCCCGGTAACAGTTGGATATGGTGGACGATTCTTACACCGGCGTTGGGTGGTATTGTCGCCGGTCTGGGCCTCACCTACCTTGCTCCTGCTGCAGCCGGGAGTGGGATACCTCAGGTCAAAGCCGCCTATTCCCTTAGGCACGGACTCATCACACTTCGCGAAACCATCGGAAAATTTGTCTTGTGTGCCGTGCAGATTGGTTCCGGCGCGTCGTTGGGGCTCGAAGGTCCTACAGTTCAGATTTGTGCCGGAGTAAGCAGCCAGTTGGCCCGTGCCGCACGGCTCAGCCCCAAAAACTGCAAGCGAATGGCATCCGTGGGAATGGCAGCAGGCATCGCTGCGGCATTTAACGCACCCATTGCCGCCATCACGTTTACTTTGGAAGAGTTGATAGGCGATCTGGACCAGACCATGCTCTCTGGCGTTATCGTTGCTGCTGCTCTGGCTGCTTACGTAGAACACTCCATCCTTGGTTCCAATCCTGTCTTTCATGTGAACCGGAATTACACGCTCGGCAACGCCTCGTCGCTGGTATGGTATGCATTGCTCGGCCTGTTGGCGGCAATTGTTTCAGTAGCCTTCACGGATTCGTTGCTCTGGGTGCGTGCACAATTCAAGCGCCTGACCGTCGTCCCCAAATGGATTCATCCAGCGATAGGCGGTCTGGCCACGGGCTGCCTCGCTGTCGTGGCATTCACATTTTTTCATCTGAATGGAATAGCCGGCGATCCTTACAAGACCCTCACTCTCGCGCTGACCGGCTCAATGGGAACGCTGCCGGTGCTGGCGATGATAGCTTTTTGCGTGCTCAAATTATTGGCGACCGTCTGCTCCTATTCAAGCGGTGGAGCCGGCGGCATCTTTGCACCCTCGTTATTCATGGGCGCTATGCTGGGCGGCTCTGTGGGCTATCTTGATGTCGCCGTCTTCCATCACTCCTACGACACCATCGGAGCCTTTGCCGTGGTGGGAATGGGGGCGGCCTTTGCCGGTATCGTTCGCGCGCCCATGACCTCAGTGCTGATTGTCTATGAGATGACCGGCAGTTACAGCCTGGTGCTTCCGCTCATGATCGCGAATATGAGTGCATTCGCACTGGCTCGTCACTGGCGCAACACGCCGGTCTACGAGGCGCTGCTGAAGCAGGATGGCATTGAATTACATCGCAGGAAGCCTACTTCGCAAACACCTTTCGCATCCGCTCCCATGTAATCGGCAACTCTTCCGGCAGCACGCGCGTCTCGCCCAGCACGGTCATAAAATTTGTATCGCCGGCCCATCGCGGCAGCGCATGCAGATGCAGATGTTCTGCCACGCCTGCTCCGGCGGCCCGGCCAATGTTCAGTCCGAAGTTCATTCCCTGCGGGTGATAAATCTCTGTCAACACGCGCTCGGTGCGCTGTGCCAGTGCGATCAGCTCATTCGCCTCTTCCGTCGAGAGCGCAGCCAGCGAAGCCTCATGCCGGTACGGCACCACCATCACATGGCCGGAGTTGTACGGATAAGCATTCAGGCACACATAGCAACTTTTGCCGCGCACCACAATTCCCGCAGCCTTCTCGGCCTCTTCGCGCGCCGTGCCATTTTCCAGCGCATAATCCACTGCGCCGAGCATGTTGCAAAAGACGCAGCGATGGTTGCCCGGCCACACCTCAAGCGATGCGGGAACTCCGGGTCGCTCGGTCTTGTCCGTTGTCGAAACATACTGGTAACGCCAGGGAGTCCATAGATAGTCCATGCGCGTCAGTATATGTCCTTCGCCGGGAATCTGGAATGTGGCCATGCGCTCCGCCAACCCCCATCTGCACACATTCCTGTGCACTGTGCTCGCAGACACTCGTTTCCCTCCCGTCGTTGTGTCTTCGGTCACAAATCCCTTATTAAGAATTGGTTGCAGGCATTGGCTTTACCCTTGTTTTTATTGACTGGCGGGATATAGGTTGCTACACTTCTCCTGTATCTCTGTGCGCGGATTCCAGCGCCGGGATATGATCGCCTTCCTGCCCCGGCCCTGTTGGTTAAGGGTGTTCAACGAGGAGACTGCGAGAAAAACCGTCTGGTGACAGCGGTTTTACGCGCATCCCTGAAAGAATGCCGGCAATCACATGCAGTGTTCAGAGCAGACAGACTGATCCCCAGTCCAGGCAGCGTTAAGCCAGTCGGAGAGGTTTTCCGGCTTGTTGCGGGACGATTATGGTTGCATCCCAGGGCTTGTTTTCAGCAGAAGGGATTGCATCGAAGGTGCGGAGTTGGGTGCCGCAGAGTGGAGTCCCGGAGCCCGCTGTTATGGCAGACGTCCTGAATCCTGAACAAACCGAGAGTAAACCCCTGACTACCGAACTTGACACTCCCACACTCGAACCTGTGGCGGAGACTCTTTCTCCGACCACCGCATCCACCGAAACCCTCCCAACCGAGGCTGAGGCTGCCGAAGTTGCTGCAGCTCCCACCGCTGAAATTGCAGAGATCGCAGTAGAAGTAGCAGCCGAACCCGCTGCTGAGGCTCCAGCCGAGACCACAGAGCATGAGGGCGAGAGCTTTGACTTCTCCAGCGTTCTTGAAGCATTCGAGCGCGAGCAGGCCGCAGAGGCTGCCGCCATCGAAGCCTTCGGCGACAGCATCGTTACCGGAACGGTCGTCAAGCTCACCGACAAGCACGTCGTCATTGATGTGGGCCTGAAGTCCGAAGGTCTTATCCCGCTTGAGCAGGTGCTTGACCACGCCGGTCAGCCCAAATTTGCTCCGGGAGACACGGTTGAGGTTGTCATTGAACGCGAAGAGCACGAGGGCGGTTACCTCGCCAGCTACGAAAAGGCTCAGCGCCTGCGCGTTTGGGATGCAATCGAGAAGGCTGCCAACGACAAGACTCCCGTCAAGGGAATCGTCCAGGGACGCGTCAAGGGCGGTCTCACCGTAGATATTGGCCTCAAGGCATTTTTGCCCGGCTCGCAACTGGAAATTCGCCCGGTCCGCAATCTGGACGGCTACATCGGCCAGGAGCTGGAAGTTCGCGTCATCAAGCTCAACAAGAAGCGCGGCAACGTTGTCGTCTCCCGCAAGGAAATCCTTGAGGAAGAGCAGAACGAGCGCCGCAGCAAGACCCTCGAAGGTTTGGAAGAGGGTGCAATCCTCACCGGCACCGTCAAGAACCTGACCGACTACGGTGCATTCGTTGACCTTGGCGGCATTGACGGCCTGTTGCACATCACCGATATGAGTTGGGGACGCCTGACTCACCCCCGCGATCTGGTTCAGGTTGCCGACGAGATTCAGGTCAAGATACTGAAGTTCGACAAGGAAAAGCAACGCGTATCGCTCGGCTTCAAGCAGTTGACGCCCGACCCGTGGCTCGATGCCATTGAGCGCTATCCAATCGGAGCACACGTCCGTGGCCGCGTTCTCTCGGTCACCGATTACGGCGCATTCGTCGAGCTTGAGCAGGGAATCGAGGGACTGGTTCACGTCTCTGAGATGACCTGGTCCAAGCGCATGAAGCACCCGTCGAAGATGCTCAAGCCGGGAGACGAGGTTGAGACCGTTGTTCTGGCCGTTAATCCCAACGACCGCCGCATCTCGCTCGGCATGAAGCAGTTGATGGAAAATCCCTGGGAGAATCTCTCCGAGCGTTATCCCGTGGGAGCTGAAGTCGAAGGTCGCGTTCGCAACCTCACCGACTTTGGCGCTTTCATCGAGATTGAGGACGGCATTGACGGACTGGTTCACGTCTCCAACCTGAGCTGGACCAAGCGCGTCAAGCACCCCTCTGAAATCCTGAAAAAGGGCGAGAAGATTAAGGCTGTTGTTCTCGGCGTCGAGCCGGAGAACCGTCGCCTGTCGCTCGGCATCAAGCAGCTACAGCCCGATGTATGGGAGTCCTTCTTCAACACGCATCGCGTTGGCGATGTGGTCCACGGCAAGGTTCTGCGGACGGCCCAGTTTGGCGCCTTCGTCGAGATATCCGAGGGTGTTGAGGGTCTCTGCCATGTATCAGAAGCAACCGATGCCACCGGTGCTGCTGCAAACCTTGAGCAGGGTCAGGAGCACGACTTCAAGATCATCAAGATGAACCAGGAAGAGAAGAAGGTTGGTTTGAGTCTCCGCACGGTAGGCGACGAGCCCACCCGCAAGGAGGTGGAGGCATACAAGCAGCCCGTCTCCAGCTCAACCACCACTCTTGGCGATCTGGTCAACTGGAAGAAAGAGCGCTAAACCGCTCCGTGTAATTCACAAAACGGCCACCCTTCCGGGTGGCCGTTTTGCATGAACGAAAAGCCGGTGTGGTCCTGCCGGTGCAGTCCCTCTGATATTGTTGTTTCGCAGCGAAGCGGAGAAATCTGCTGTTATGCCAATTGACAGGAACCAGCCAACTGAAAAACCTACTTAAACTTGAGTGTCAGAACAAAAGTCTTTCGAGTATCAAACGAACTGATTGTTTTCACATTGCTTTTTTTCCCTGCAAACTCGGCCCACACCTCGTAGTCATCGGCGCTGGAGAGTTGCATGAAGTGGAAGACTCCATCCTTTGTAGTGCTTACGCTTTTAATGGCGAGGGAGTGGGTATTCTTCAAAAAAACTACAGCCTTGTCCACAGCCTGATCCTGCGCACTGACCACTCTGCCTTCAACGCTGCGTGCTGTACTTTGTGCGTTGGCCGCGACGGGCATTGTCAGTACAGAAACCACCGGTATTGCGAGCAGCAGGGACATAATCATTCCACTCAAACAGTGCTTCCTCAATCGTCTTCCTCTTCCTCGGCGAAATCCTCATCGTCCTCTTCATCGTACGCATCCTCATCAATGCGTGCCAGTTCCAGCGGATCATTTGCAACAACCTCGTACTCGGTGCCGCATTCCTCGCAGACGATCACGTCGCCTTCTTCCAACTCCTCAACATCCACATCCAATATGTTGTCGCACTCCGGACAGCTCGCCATTTCTTCCTCCAATCTCTTCGGGAGTGTATAGGATAATTCCTCTCAACTCCAACGATTTTTCCCTTCAACGCTAGTTTTAGGCGATAGGGCGCTTCCGGTCAAGATGTGAAAAACCGGTGTATCCCCGGAAGCTGCCATTCCGGGAGAAAACACCATGAATTTCCATCGTCCAATCCGTATCCTCACTACCTTTGCGAATTTGATTCCCTTCAGGAATAGAGGCACGATTGCCGGTGCGGGATCAATCATCCCAACAACGGCACAAAATAAGATTGAGGTGAATTCATTTGAAAAAAAGAGCGGGTAGAGAATTCCTTCTTGTTGTAAAAGGACGCTCCACCCGCCTGCGGAATCTGCAAAAAACTATAAAACCGTGTAGTTCTTTTTCTCGACGGTCGTAGTTGTTTCTTCTACGGTGTGCTTGTGCTCCGGGTTATTGCACGTGTGACCCGCGCTGCTGCACTTGTGAGCAGCAGCTTTCACCTCTGCCTTTACGTCTTTGGCGGTGTCTTTGAGCTTGCCCCAGGCATTCTGAACGGTACCCTTTACCTCTTGCACGGCACCTTTCACCTCGGTTTTGGTGTTGCCGGACCACTCGCCTACCTTGCGTTTTGCGTGTCCAACTGTTTCATCAATCCTGCCGATCACTCTGTCCTTATTCATGAAAATTCTCCTTTGGGTGAAGTGGGTTTTCTGGAAATTGCATTCGAGTGCCGCTCTTTCTGGCGGAAACTCACTGTGTGGGAAGCCGGTTTTCGATGGTTTACAAAATTCGTCTTCGGCCAGTAACCAGTTGGATAACGAGCACCACGATTGCCAGTACCAGAAGGATATGCACGAATCCTCCGAAGGTGTAACTGCTCACCATCCCCAGCAGCCACAAAATCAAAAGAATGAGAAAAATCGTCCAAAGCATACCGTTACCTCTCAGTGCCAGCCTTCCAACAGCCGCCTACACTTTATGGAACGCCGCTTGCCCCCGGATGACTGTCTGAAATTGCACACTCCGGCAGTCGCCCGCCTGAATCAGGTTGAATTCGTCATCAGACCAGCCGATAAGAGACAATATCCGTACGAGGAGTTCTCCAGATGCCCCGATTCGGTGGAAGCCCATTTGCCCTGCCCGACCTCAACGGAGCCACGCGCCGCATTGTGCTTCTTTCGACGGCGGCCTTTTTTCTGCTGGCGATTGTCGGCCTTTTTTCGCAGGGACTCTACCTGCAACTGTTGAGCATCTTTGCACTTTCGCCTGCGGCGGTAGCCCATGGCGAACTCTGGCAACTCATCACCTACGCTTTTCTGAATCCCGGCCTCTTCAACGCATTTTTAATGTTGATTTCGCTTTGGTTTGTCGGTTCGCTGCTTGAATCCGAGCACGGCTCCCGTTGGTTTACCGAGCTCTTTTTTGTTGGGGTGCTGGCTGCATCGCTGACAGCAACCATTGTTGGACTGAAGTTTCCTGTGCTTGGGGGCAGCCTGCTCGGCCTCAGCGGAGCGCTCTTTGCGTTGATGGTTGCGGTGGCCGTTCTCCACGGCGACCTGCAGTTCATGCTTTTCTTTGTGCTAGCGGTCAAGGCGCGCACGCTGGTCATCATTTTGTTGCTGGTGCTTCTGGCGCAGTCGCTTGGCGGCGACCGCATCTATGCTCTCTCGCAGCTTGGCGCGGCCCTGGCGGGCTTCCTCTATGCGCGCTACGCCCCGCGCCGTGGCGGATATCTCCTGCGTCTCAGCGAGAGCTGGTATGGAATGCGCAACAACTACTACCGCGCCAGGCGCCGCAAGGCTGCAAAGAAGTTTGAGGTCTACATGAAGAAGCAGGGTCGCGTAGTTCGTTTTGACGGGCAGGGCAACTACCTTGATCCCGACGACAGCAAGGAATCAAAAGAAAATCACTGGCTCAACTAATCAGGATTGTCATTCCGTAGCGCAGCGGAGGAATCTACTAATCTACTGTATAAAGTTGGCAAGACGAAAAAGAAAAGGCCCGCATCTCAACATCAAGATGCGGGCCTTTTTCAGAAACAAATTTACCCCTTCTGCACTACCCGTATATGCAACTCCCGCAACTGCTTTTCATCCACCGTTGTCGGAGCGTCCACCATCAGGTCAATCGCCTTGGCCGTCTTCGGGAAGGCAATCACCTCGCGCAGACTTGGCGCACCGGCCAGGAGCATCGCAATGCGATCAAGGCCCAGCGCGATGCCACCATGCGGCGGCGTTCCATACTCCAGCGCGTCGAGGAAGAAGCCGAAGCGCGCCTTTGCTTCCTCGTCGCTGATACCGAGCGAGGCAAAAATCTTCTGCTGCACATCTTTGCGATGAATACGAATCGAACCGGAGCCAAGCTCCAATCCATTCATTGCAAGATCGTAGCAGTTGGCGCGAACGCTGGCCGGGTCTGTCGTCAGCCGCTCCATGTCCTCTTCGTGCGGAGAGGTAAACGGATGATGCGCCGGAACCCACTGCCCGGTGTCGCTGTCATGTTCGAACATCGGGAAGTCCGTCACCCAGATGGGCGAGAAGGCTCCTGTTGCATCCACCAACTTCGCGCTATGCGGATCGGCGGTTGCAACCACCTTTGCAGTGCCGTCAAAGGCTCCGTGTCGTTCGGCGTATTTCTTCGCAAGCTCCACGCGGAAGTTCCCGGCAGCCGAAAGCACTGCAATCTCACGCTCGCTCAGGCGGCCTTCGATCTTCAAATTGCTGCCGGTAATCTCTGCCGCAGCATCGCCCGCCACCACAATCAGCAGATCGCCCGGCGCAGTCGGAACCAGTGCGCGCAGCTTTTCAACCGCAGCAGGGAAGCCCTTTTCCAGGCGCTTCAGATCGTCAATGTATTTCGCGCCCTTCTTCTGTTCAAAGAGCGGCTTGTTGTCGTCGCGATCCTTGCGGCTCAGTTCGCCGACCTTGGGAATCACCAGCGCAACCACCGGCAGGTCCGCAGTGATTTGCAGCGTTGCCAGTTCCGCATCGGTAAAGGCCGCGCGAACATCCACCAACTCCGGCAGGCGCAAATCCGGTTTGTCGTTGCCAAAGCGGCGCATGGATTCGTCGTAGGTCACGCGCGGGAAGGGCGTCTTCAATTCCACGCCAGCCGCCGCAAATCCAGCCGCAAGAAAGCTCTCCACCACGCCAAAGACCGTCTCCTGCTTCGGGAAGGTCATCTCGAGGTCCACCTGCGTGAACTCAAGCTGGCGGTCGGCGCGCAGGTCCTCATCGCGGAAGCAGCGCGCAATCTGGAAGTAGCGATCGAAGCCCGAACACATCAATATTTGTTTAAAAATCTGCGGCGACTGCGGCAGCGCGTAGAACTCGCCGGAGTGGATGCGGCTCGGCACCAGAAAATCGCGTGCGCCCTCCGGCGTGGATTTGGTCAGGATCGGCGTCTCAATCTCAAGAAAGCCCTGATCGGAAAGGTTCTGGCGAATGGCCAGCGTAATCCGATGGCGAATCCAGAAGTTCCTCTGCATCTCGATGCGGCGCAGATCAACATAGCGATACTTGAGGCGAACTTCCTCGTTCTGGATGGCCTCATCGGCAGGCGAAAAGGGTGCGAGTTTGGCATCGTTGAGGACGAGCAGTTCGCGCGCTACCAGTTCCACTTCGCCGGTTGCCATTTTGGGATTGATGGCGTCGGTGGAGCGCAGGCGCAGTTTGCCAATCGCAGCCACAACGTATTCTGAGCGCACATCTTCGCCCTTGGCGTGGCCTTCGGGAGTGGTGTCTTTGTCGAGCACCACCTGCGCGATGCCGGTGCGGTCGCGCACGTCAAGAAAGATGAGGTTGCCGTGGTCGCGTCGCCGGTTCACCCAGCCCATGACGACAACTTCTTGTCCGGCGTGCTCAGCACGCAGATCCCCGCAGTAGTGTGTCCGTTCCAAAGTGCCTAAAAAGTCGAGCAATGCAATGTGTCCTAATCTTGGATTCTGATTCAGCTTGTTGAGTACAAACCTCATGAAATGCCAGAGTTTTGTGAAGGGTACGGGCTTTAGCCCGTACCCTTGCCTCCACAAAAAAGTGGGCCTTAGCCCCTGAGGGAATGCACTGTTCAAGCTGGTTTACTGCCGAATCTTGAGTCGGGATAACCCGCTAAGAACGAAGAACCTCCGCCAATCCTGCGCGCTTGACCTTGGTCTGCTCGCCCGTGGCAAAATCCTTCACTGTCAGAATACCGGATTTCACCTCATCCTCGCCCAATAGAACGATTTTGCGTGCGACCTTGTTGCCGGTCTCAAAGGATTTCTTCAATCGGAAGTTTCCATCGCCCAGCTCAATCCGCAGCCCCGCGCGACGCAACTCCTGCGCCAATTTCAGTGCTGCTGCATTCTGCGCCGTGCTCAGCGGAGCGATGTAGGCATCCGCCAATTCCGCCGCAGCCTGTTTTTCTGCCAGCAGCGTCAGCACCAGCCGGTCCTCGCCCATGGCAAAGCCGATTCCCGGTGCCTTGGGCCCGCCAATGGCCTCACTTAGTCCGTCGTAGCGTCCGCCGCCGAGCAGAGCATTCTGCGCGCCCAGGCCGCCGTGGGTGAATTCAAAGGTGGTGCGGGTGTAGTAATCCAGCCCCCTGACGAGCCTGTGATTCCGCGTATAGGGCACGCCCGCGGCATCCAGAGCCTCGCAGACCGCCGCAAAGTGTGCCCGCGACTCCTCATCCAGCGAATCGGAGATCTTTGGCAGTGCGTCAATAATCGCCTGATCCTCAGGAATCTTGCAGTCCAGAACCCTGAGCGGATTCGTCTCTGCCCGCCGCTGGCAATCCGGGCAAAGCTGGCCCACGACCGGCTTAAGCGCCTCGCGTAGCGTCGCAATGTAGCGCGGACGGTCGCTGGCCGAGCCAACCGAGTTCAATTGCAGCGTCCAGCCGGTAATTCCCAACTCGCCGAGCAATGTTGCCAGCATCTCCAGCACTTCGGCATCGCGCAGCGGACTTTCCGAGCCGGAAGAAGGCGGCCCAATGACCTCGGCCCCAATCTGGAAGAACTGGCGGTAGCGCCCCTTCTGCGGACGCTCCCGGCGGAACTGCGGCCCGATGTAATAGAGCTTCTGCAACTGCCCCAGCTCGCCCAGATTGTGCTCAATATAAGCGCGGACCACCCCGGCGGTATTCTCCGGGCGCAGTGTAAGCTGTTGATTTTTTTCGCTCTGAGCGCGGGCGCGGTCTTCCCATGTAAACATCTCTTTCGAGACTATATCGGTCTCTTCGCCTACGCCACGGGCAAACAGGGCGGTGTCCTCAAAGATGGGGGTCCGAATCTCACCAAAGCTGTAGCGGGCAAAGACGCTGCGCGCCGTGGCCTCAATCCTGTTCCACAGTTCTGTTTCGGGGGGCAGCAGATCGCGCGTTCCCCGTACCGCTTTTAGAATGCTCATCTCTCTTACAGTCTAAACGCGGCACAGGGAAAATGCAGCGCCGTCAGGAGCGAGTTCCTTCAATGGCTATAATTCTCCTCGCGGGCAGAAACTCATCCCTGTCCGCTCAGGGAGAATTGACCGATGATTTTTTTGCGCCTCTTTCGTCCCCTTTTGCTTTCCATCCTTTTTCTCCCACTTCTGGCATCCGCGCAGGACAATTCGCTGGCCTTCCAGCGTGCCAAAGCGCTCAGGCGCGGCATCAATCTGAGTATGTGGTTTGCACAAAGCTCGGACTACTCGCCCAAGCACCTGAATTCCTACACCACAGAGGCCGATTTCGCTCTTGTCGAGAGTCTGCATTTTGACCATGTACGCCTGAGCATTGACCCGGCTCCCCTGCTCAAAGAACCGGTAACGAATGGCCTGAACGCGGACCATCTGGCGCTGCTCGACAAGGCTGTCGCCGGCATTCTGGCGCATCATCTTGCAGTCATTCTCGATATCCACCCCGCGAGCGATTACAAGAAGGCTGTCAACAGTGATGACGCAGCCCTTGACCGTTTTTGCAGCCTCTGGAGCGCGTTGGCCGCTCACTACGCCACACTCGACCCCAATCGCGTCTTCTTCGAAATCATGAATGAGCCGGAGACTCAGACCACGGAGCGCGTTACCGTGATTGAGAGCAGGGCTATTGCAGCCATTCGTAGCGTTGCTCCGCAGAACACCATCCTCGCTGGTGGGGCCTTCTGGTCCGGCCTGGGGGACCTGTTGCGCATGAAGCCCTTTGCGGACTCCAATATGATCTATAACTTTCACTTTTACGATCCCATGACCTTCACGCACCAGGGCGCAAATTGGGTGAAGGGAGCCATCCAGCAGCTACGCGGGATTCCCTATCCCTCTACGCCGGAAAATATCAAGGGAATGCTCACTCTCTTTCCAAATCTGGCGGATCAGTTCTGGCTGGAGAGCTACGGCCTCGATTCGTGGAATGCGGAACACATTGCAGGGGAGATTGTTTTTGCGAAAAAGTGGGGCGACGGCTACAAGGTGCCGGTTTACTGTGGTGAATTTGGTGCGTACCGCGCCTACTCTGATTCCGTATCCCGCGCCGCGTGGATTCACGATACCCGTATGGCTCTTGAGTCAAACGGAATCGGCTGGGCGATGTGGGATTATCAGGGAGGCTTTGGCGTCGTCACCAAGAAAGACGGCACCACCACGATTGATCGCAGCGTGACAGAAGCTCTGGGATTGCGGAAGTAGGCAGGCAGAGGAATTATCCTCTGCCGACATTCTCCCGTAGGATTGCCTGCTTCAGTCCGTGTGGTTTTGTACGTCTTCGCCTAAGAAATTCTCTTTTGGCGCAGTCACCTCTTGCGGCAGAGAGTGATGCTGGTGCGTCTGGAAACAGGAACGGCACAGTACTGGCCGGCCCTGTGTTGGACGAAAGGGAACCGTCGTTTCCGTCCCGCAGTCGGAGCAGACCGTACGTGTCTCTGTGCGAATCCCGCGCTTGCCTCCCTGTACCCGCTTTGATTTACAGGGCTTGCAGCGTTTGGGGTCGTTTGTAAAGTTACGTTCATGGAAAAAGAGTTGTTCTCCCGCGGTGAACGTAAAATCATTCCCGCAGTCGGCGCATTTCAGTGTTTTATCAAAGAATTCCATTGCCCGCATCCTGCCATGGATGCAGGGCATACCCGAATATCCGTCATTTATGGAGGACGAGATATGAAGGAACCCGGCAGCCAGTGGCTGTCAAGAAATCTGGTTTTGCTGGGCCCGAGTCGCTTTGCGGAAAACAATGCGACTTTGATACTGCTTTCACCTTGAACCATTTCTATCGGCTAGATGAAAGTGCTTGGTTATAAACCCAATAATTGGCACAACTTACTGCAACGCTTCAGGAGGAGTGATGAACCGGTCTGCTTCTAGCTTTGTTTTTCCGCTGTGCTCAAACAGGCCTTGGCGGGCAAACCGGTTCTGGTGGTTTTGGGTTAGTTAGTCCTGCTCTTTACGAGCCTTTTTGCGATTCCGCTTCCGTGCCAGTGCTTCCTTCACCCGGCGCTTTTCGCCCGGCTTCAGATAGTAGGAATGACGCTTGACTTCCTTGATGATGTCTTCCTGCTGCACCTTGCGCTTGAATCTGCGCAATGCATTTTCCAGCGGCTCGCCTTCTTGCAAACGAACCTCAGCCAACTAAATACACCCCCAAACCTGCCAGAAAGGCAGGTTTTATTCTAACCGGAATCTTCCGGTTCATCACAAGAAAATAGAGAAAATGCACTAAAATAACGACTTGCCCCATTCGCGGAGAAGGCCGCACTGGTGCCATCGGTAACCATGATCCGTTCCTATCAGGGCCACACCCCGCAGGTTCCCCCCACGAGCTACGTTGATCTCTCTGCCCAGCTCCTCGGCGATGTCACGCTGGGCGAGCACTCCAGCGTCTGGATGAATGCCGTCCTGCGCGGGGATGTGAACGCAATTCGCGTCGGCAGCTTCAGCAACGTACAGGACAATACCGTTCTTCACGGCCAGCGATATCTTTACCCGGTGATTGTGGGCGACTGGGTCACGATTGGCCACAACGTAACGGTTCACGGCTGCACAATCGAGGACAACTGCCTGATCGGAATGGGTTCGGTCATCCTGAACAATTGCCGCATTGGCGAGGGTTCCATCCTTGCAGCAGGAACGATTCTGCCTGAAGGAACCACTGTGCCGCCGAGGACGCTATGGATTGGCGTTCCGGGCAAGCAGCGTCGAGAGTTAGGCGACGAAGATGCCGCACTTATTCACCAGTACGCAGCAAATTATCTGGACTACATTGCCATCTACCTGAAGGAACAGGAGAACTGGAAGTAGGCTGATTACTCCTCGCGGCCCTCAGCAGCCAGCGCCAGCGGTTCCGGCTCCTCAGCCGGGAAATCCTCATCGGGCAGCAAATCTTGTGGTAACTGCTTGGTTGGCTTGATGCCAAGCTTCCGCAGTCCTTCAATCCGTGAGATCAACGTTCCTTTTTCTCCCTTGCTCAACTTGCGGAAGGCTGAGTCATAGCTCTTCTGTGCCTGATCCAGTCGTGCGCCAACATCCTGCAAGTCCTTCACAAAGTCTGTGAATTTGTCGTACAGGCCCTCTGCAGATTTAACAATTTCCTTTACCCTGCGCGTCTGCGATTCCTGCCGCCACAGGTTGGCTACTGTGCGCACCACAAACATCAGAGTGGTGGGCGAAACCAGCAACACATTGCGATTGTAGGCATCGCGCCACATGGATTCCTCGTTGGTCAGAGCCAGCAGAAATGCCTGCTCAATCGGCACAAAGAGAATTACGAAATCCAGCGTTTGCAACTGGTAAAGGGTCTGGTATTTTTTTGCGGAGAGGCCCTTGATGTGCTCCTGCATGGATTGAATCAACTGCTTCTGCGCAACGGCGCGGCCAACGTCGTCGCTGGCATTTGCGTAGTCGGTGTAGGAGGGCAGGGTGACCTTGGAGTCAATAATCAGATGGCGTCCGCCGGGCAGATTCAGAATTACATCCGGGCGTGCCTGTTTGCTCTCCTCGTTGGTCAGCGATTCCTGCACGCGATACTCAATGTCTTTGCGCAGCCCGGAGGACTCCAGAATCTGCTCCAGAATGAACTCGCCCCAGTCGCCCTGTGTTTTTGAAGAGCCGCGCAGGGCTTTGGTCAGATTCAAAGCCTGCTCGCTCAGATTCTGATTCAGTTGTGCCAGATCAGAGATTTTTGTCTTTAACTCAGCGCTGGTTGTGAGCGTATCCAGGTTGCTCTTCTCAACCTTTTCACGGAACTCGGTCAACTGCTTTTGAATTGGAGTGAGAAGTCCGGTCAGATTTTCCTTGTGAGCCGCATTGAATTTTGCGGAATTATTGTCGAGAATTTCGCCTGCCAATGCTTTGAACTGGAGGCTCAGTACGGACTTGGCTTCGTCGAGCAATTTCAGCTTTTCGGCGCTCTGGCGCTGTTCATTTACAAGTCTTTCGCCTAACCGGGCCAAATCGGTATCCAGCTTTGACTTGGCATCGCGCTCGGCAATAAGGTCGCCGGTCAGCTTCTGTACAGACGCAGATAGCTGGGTTGCTTCAATCTTTTTTTGCTCAAGCTCTGCTTTGAGCGGGCTGTTCCGCAGGCTGGCACTCATCCAGCCCAGCAAAAAACCGACAGCGACTGCCAACAACAAACCGAAGAGAAGGGTCACATTCATGGGATTTCCTTAAAAATACCTGTGTTGCCACTCTACAACGCTTGTCTGTGCAGAGGGGAGCTTTGATTGGTTTTCCGGGAGAGGGAGGGAATTTGCCTGTGCAAAAATGCCAGTAAAGATACATGCAGGGCTGACAGTCCCTCGGCAATGCTTTAGACTTTGAAGTTAGGGGAGAAAACGGCGGATTCATGGCCGATAGGACTTGTGTTTCCCCCTGGGCACAAGTATGTTTAGCCGGAGAGGTTGTTGCCCCCATCCATGCGGGGCAGACCCCCGAAATTTCACGAGGAGAGACCCATGTCCGCAGTAGAAGAGAAAGTCAAGCAGATCATCGTCGAGCAGTTGCAGGTGGATGAAGCAGAAGTCACCCCAGGTGCTTCCTTTCAGGAAGACCTCGGAGCAGATTCGCTCGATGTCGTCGAGCTTGTGATGCAGTTTGAAGAGGCATTCGACCTCGAGATTCCCGACGAAGACGCCGAGAAGATCAAGACCGTCAAGGATGCTGTCGAGTACATCGAGAAAAACGGGAAAGCGAGCAAGTAGGCTTTGACACGACGCGTAGCGATCACAGGCATCGGAATGCTTTGTGGCGTAGGCCACACGGCACCGGAGGTCTGGGACGGTCTCCTCAAGTGCAAAAGCGGTATGGCAACCATCACCGCTTTTGACACCAAGGATTTTCCCGTAACCTTGGCCGCAGAAGTTAAGAACTTTGACCCCCTCAAGTTCATTGACAAGAAAGAGTCCCGTAAGATGGGGCGCTTTATCCACTTTGCTCTGGCCGCAGCATCCGAGGCCATGGAGCAGAGCGGGCTCGTCATTACAGATGAGATCAGCGAGCGGGTTGGCGTTCACATCGGCTCCGGCATCGGCGGCTTTGATGTCATTGAGCGCGAGCATCGCAACCTGCTCGAAGGCGGCCCACGAAAGATATCCCCCTTCTTTATTCCGGCAGCGATTGTGAATCTGGCCGCAGGTCAGGTCAGCATCCGCTACGGAGCCAAAGGTCCGAACGAGGCCACAGCAACAGCCTGCACCACCAGCGCTCATGCCATCGGCGACGCTTATCGCATCATCCAGCGCGGCGATGCAGAGGCGATGATTGCCGGCGGCTCTGAGGCTGCTATTACTCCGATGGGCATTGGCGGCTTTGCAGCTCTGCGCGCGCTCTCCAGCCGCAACGACGACCCCACCCATGCCTGCCGCCCCTTTGACAAGGATCGAGATGGCTTTGTGGTCGGCGAAGGTGCAGGAATCCTGATCCTCGAAGAGTTGGAGTTTGCCAGGGCACGCGGCGCTAAGATTCTTGCCGAAATCATCGGCTACGGAATGAGCGGCGACGCCTATCACATCACCGGAATGGCTCCTGAGGGTGAAGGCTGCTTCCGCTCCATGCGCAATGCTCTGCGCTCGGCAGGGGTTGAGCCGAATCAGATTGACTACGTGAACGCGCACGCCACCAGCACTCCGGTCGGCGATGTGATGGAGAGCGCTGCCATGCGCAACCTCTTCGGCGAGCACGCTACCAGCGGCAAGCTGCTCATCAGCTCGACCAAGAGCATGACCGGGCATCTGCTGGGCGGCGCGGGCGGTCTGGAGGCAGGCATTACCATCATGTCCCTGCTCAACCAGATAGCACCGCCTACGGCCAATCTGGACAATCCTGACCCTCTATGCACGCTCAACTACGTTCCTAACAAGCCGATTGCAGCAAAGATTGATATTGCGCTCTCGAACTCCTTCGGCTTTGGCGGGACCAACGGCTCACTGGTCTTCCGGCGTTACACAGAGTAGGTTTGCCGGAATGCAGTAGCGATTCAATAAAAAAGAGAGGGACAATTAAATTGTCCCTCTCTTTTTATGTGTTTAATTTCGCTATCCTCTGATTGCTGCGGTTGCAACCACCAGCAAGGTAACAATTGCAAACCACGCCCAGGCTGTGATCTGTCCTACAGATTTTTTTACTCCGCAGACAACGGAAAGCCCCAGGCCGGTCAGGAAGGTAGACCAGATTGTAATAGCGTCCAGCGCCGAGAGCATTGCGTAGAGAGCCTTTGGCGTCTCTTCTGCATTCATTGCGAAGGCCACGTTGGTTGGCGCAAAGTTGCTGAGGGAAAAAGACTCCGGATTGGGATTTGAATAGATTGCCAGAACACCCAGGGCAAATTTAATCAGCATGGGAAGGCTGGCAAAGGCAATCACGGAGACCACCTGACCATATTTGGCACTTGCCCCAAAAATAAAATTCAGCGTTGCCCAGTAAAGCAGCCCGAAAAAGAGGAAGCCAGCGGCTGTCATCAAGGGCATCAGAAGATATATACACATGGTCACGTTGGCGGCGAAATTCAATTTCTTATCGCGGGCCTCCGGAGCCAGTTTGTCGAGTTGCTCGACCTGTGCAGCAGAGGCAACCTTCATCTGGTTGTCAACCACATTCCGCCAGCCGATTTGCGTGTGAATGGCGAAGAACAGACCATAACCGAAGATCGCCAGCAGAATGATTGGCAACCACCAGTTGGAACTCCGCTTGACGTCCCTGAAGGCTGAGGTCGGAGCATGAAAGATATTTATGACTCGCTCGAAGGGATTCATCGGTTCCCTGAGCACGGCTAAGATGGGTTCTTTCGGCGGTTCCATATTCTGGTTGAAATGTGACATGGTTCAGGGCCCCCCAACGACAAGCGACTCAATTGGAGAAATTGTAGCTGTTGTAGGGTTGTTGTTTAACAAAAATTTTCACTTGAGCAAATCTACTTTTATCCCATTCGGCGGTAAGTGACTCCACCGCTTCTACGGGCCAGAGTTGTTGTATCGGAGTGGTGATGCCGGCTGGTACGCGCTTGTCTGGAAGGTGTTTTTCTTGCCGCTTTCCTGGTCGCGACTTTGACGGTTGCGACTTTGACCTCAGCTACCTTCGGAGATGGGATCGGTGTGGCCGGCAATGCCTTCGCTGTCAGATTCCTTCCATTCAAATTACCGGGATCCGGCAGAGTTTTCTTTGCTGCCTGGGGAAGATAGCTCTCGTAAACCGCAATGTGGAAGCAACTCTGCACAAATTCTTCCTCTACATCAATCTTCCCGGCCTGCTGCAAGGGCAGGAGCCATGCGCGCATCCAGGCAATCTCGCTCATGGACAGGCCCTTCTTTGCAATATCCACTGCTGCTCCGGTCAGGTGCGGGCTGGCCACATCTCCCTCAGCAGGAGCGGCATTTCCATTCACCTTCAGCAGGGCCCTTTGCATCTCGACCGTACGCACCGCCGAGGTCACCTCCAGCGGCCCATGAAAGCGCTGCTGATGAACATTTGCAATATCGGTCAGGAACTTTGCCGTCCAGCGCCGGCAATAGCGTCGCCCCGGCTCCATGGCAGGATTCACCAGCAATCCACTGCCGGCGGGCAGGGCTACAAGCTCTTTATTTTGAATTTTTTCGGCCAGATCGTTGTTGTCGGCGATCCGTTCCAGCCCCTCCTGGTCGGCAATAATGTTTTGCCGTAACAGGGATTCATGCGAGCCGCGCAAGGGAGCCGGAAGATCAACTCTCACCAGTCTTGCAGGCCCCGGTTTTGCGGCTCTGCGGGACGCAGATTTGGTAGCTGCGGTCTTTACTTTTAAGTTTTTTGAGGTACGAAGAGCGCCCTTTTTGGAGACCCGCACCTCTCCCGCTGCTTTGCCGGGTTTCGCGCTATGCGCGCGGCTAACCTTGGCCGAAGCAGGGTGGGGAACATGCGCGGCAGTCTTCACTGCGCAGGCAGGCAGAACAAGAATGAAAGCCGCCAGGGCCACGGAACACAAAAGGCGTCGCATGGGGTCAGCGGAGAATTCCAGAGCTTTCCCAGAGTAGGCGCAGACGAGTGGAATAGGTAGTTGATTCTTTTGGTTCACAGGGGTCCGATAACAAAAGGTCTGATAACAGATTACTCGCAAATCCAAAATACTGAAAGATACCGGGTTTGCGGTTTCCCTCCGGGTCATTTAGGTTCAAAGCATATGGTATTGAGTTGCCACGGTTGCGGGAATGAGCTACAGGAGAGCGATCTCTACTGTCCAGGTTGCGGAAGACCGCAGCTTCGGGTTGATTTGAGCGATGTTCAGGCCGTTGTCGCCGAGCGCAGCGTCAATCCCCCGGCCCTTGGAGTTGTCTGGCGCGATGCCATTCGATTTGCACTGCTGCTTGCCATTCCCATGGGACTGCTTTCCTCTTTTGCCGCCGCAGGTTGCCTTATCTGGATTGTGACTGGGGCCATGACCGCTGTCGCCCTTTATCTGCGCAAGCCTCGTCCGCTGCCTCTGGCTGCCAATCAGGGCGCAAGGATTGGGATGGTTGCCGGGCTGGCTGCAATTCTGCTGGCCGCCGGGTCAGATGGCCTGGTGCTGGTCATCAGCCGTTACATGCTGGGCAAAGGGCAGGAGCTTGACAGCCAGTTTGTTGCCCAGGTGAATCAGGCCTTTACCCAGATGCCGCAGTTCATGCCGAATAGTCCGGACAGTCAGGCCACGATGCTCAGCCTGCGCAACTTCTACCTGAGTCCCGATGGTCATGCTGCTCTCCAGTTGGGTGGAATCGCCTCCGGCGCGGTCTTTATGTTGTTACTTTCCGCCATTGGCGGAGCGCTTGGCGCTACGGTCTTTCGCCGACGCATCTGAAAATGCCCACTTGCCCACTTTCGTTGAGCCTCGTATCATCCCGTTAGCTTAATCAGGACAAAGAACAATGACAGAAGCCAGCAGCAACAGCCCCAAGCCCCTCCTGCGCGAGAAGGGTCGCCTGATGTCCGCCTCGGAGATTGAGCGCACCCTTGTGCGTCTGGCCCACGAGATTGTAGAAAAAAGCAATGCCAGCACCAATCTTGCTTTGGTCGGCATCAAGCGTCGCGGCATTCCGATTGCCCAGCGACTGGCGCAGCTTATCAGCACCATCGAGAAGCGCAACGTCGAGCATGGCGTCCTCGACATCAATTTTTATCGCGACGACCTCACCACAACCGACATCCGCCCGGTAGTTCATCCCGGCGCTGTTGGTTTTGATGTGAATGGCCGCAACATCATCCTCTGCGATGACGTGCTTTACACGGGTCGCACCATCCGCGCTGCGCTCGATGCGCTCTTCGATCATGGCCGTCCGGAACGGGTTCAGTTGCTGGTGCTGATTGACCGTGGCTGGCGCGAATTGCCCATCGAAGCGCAGTATGTAGGACGCACCATTCAGACAACCGACCGCGAGATCATTGAAGTAAAATTCCGCGAAGTGGATAAAGATGAGCAGGTTCTGCTTGTGGAACGTACTGATTAACACTTAAGATTTTGCCTTTGAAATCTGTTGAGTCAGGAGCCCTGAGCCTTTGGGCTGAGGGGTATGTATGCCAGCAATCAAGACACAGATTCGCCTCAACGCCGATGCCTTTCGTCCGCCAGCCGCAGCAATTGTCCGCGTACCCGGCTCGGTTATTGGAATCAGGGACCTTACACTCGACGATGTAAGCCACCTGCTCACACGCGCAACCTTCCTCGAAAAAGAAGACCCGCTCAAGCGCGCGCATCTGCTGGCCAAGCGTCGCGTGGCTCTGCTCTTTTACGAATCCAGCACCCGCACCCGCACCAGCTTTGAGCTGGCCGCCAAGAGCCTCGGCGCAGATACCACGCTCATCAGTTCGCTCTCTTCCAGCATCGAAAAAGGCGAGTCGCTCAAGGACACTGGCATCACCATCAAGGCCCTCGGCGCAGAGACCATCATCCTGCGGCATCTCTCTTCCGGCGCGCCTTATCTGCTCGAAGAGGTCACTGGCCTGCCCATTCTGAATGCAGGGGATGGAATGCACGAGCACCCCTCGCAGGCGCTGCTGGATTTGCGCACCATCCTTGCACATCTGGCCGGTGGTGCAACTACAGTCAACGAAAATACGCTTGCCGGAGTTACCGTCACCATTGCTGGCGACATCTTCCATAGCCGCGTGGCCCGCTCAAATATGATTCTGCTGCCCCGGCTCGGCGCACAGGTCATTCTCTGTGGCCCGCAGGGACTTTTGCCGGAGATGGCCGCAGCCAGTGGCCCCAATCTCCGCATTGAGCGCGACTTTGAGGCGGCTATCCGTCAATCGCAGGTGGTCATGATGTTGCGCATTCAGGCCGAGCGCCTTGCCGGTTTGCAGCTTGACCTTGAGCAATACAAGGAACAGTACCAGCTCAACAGCCAGCGGCTTACGCGCTGCGCACCAAAGTCAATCGTGCTGCATCCGGGGCCGATTATTCGCGGATTGGAGCTGACCTCGACGGTCGCCGACGGCCCGCAATCGCTGGTTGCCGAACAGGTGAGTAACGGTGTTGCCATCCGTATGGCGCTGGTGGAACGCGCACTCCAACAGGGGAGGGCATAATGGCAAGCCTGCTGATTCGCGGTGGAATTCTCCTTGACCCCTCGCAGGGCGTTGAGGCACCCAAAGATATTCTCATCAGGGATGGCCGCGTGGCTGAGATTGCCGCGCCCGGAAAGATCAAGCCCAACGGCAGCGATATCTTCGATGCCAAGGGCCTGGTCGTTGCTCCCGGTCTTGTTGATATTCACGTACACCTGCGCGAACCCGGTCAGGGCTATAAGGAAACAATTGCCAGCGGTACGGCAGCCGCAGCCGCCGGGGGATTCACCTCTGTCTGCGCCATGCCCAACACCACGCCGGTGAATGATTCGCCGGAGGTTACGCGCTGGATGATTGCACCGGAGCGCGGTGCAGCCATTCGTGTATTCCCCATCGCCGCCGCAACCCGCGGCAGCATGGGCGAGGCGCTCAGTGAGTACGGAGCGCTCAAGGCCGCTGGAGCCGTCGCTGTCACCGATGACGGCAAGCCCATCCTCAAAGACAGCGTCATGCGCGAGAGTCTTTCTGCTGCCGCACGCGCCGGACTGCCCGTCATTCAACATGCCGAAGACACGCGCATGACGAACAACTGTTCGATGAATGCAGGAGCGGTTGCCTTCCGCCTCGGTTTGCGCGGAATCTCTGTCGAGTCTGAGTCTTCGCTGGTCGAGCGCGATATCCGGTTGCTCAGCGAGTTACGCGATGTGCGGGCGCATCTGCATGTGGCGCATCTCTCGACGGCGCTGGCGCTGGAGGCTGTTCGCAAAGCCCGCCGCAACGGCCTGCGCATCACCTGCGAGGTTGCCCCGCATCACTTCCTGCTGACGGATGAGGATGTAGGGCTGTACAACACGAATTGCAAGATGAATCCGCCGCTGCGCTCGCAGGCAGACCGCGATGCAGTGCTCGAAGGAATTCTCGACGGCAGCGTAGACGCCATCGCCACCGACCATGCCCCCCACGCCGCGCACGAAAAAGAGCGCGAGTTCGAGCTGGCTCCGAACGGAATCACTGGCCTTGAAACCGCTCTGGGATTGACGCTCAGGGTCTTCCACGACCAGCACAAGCTACCGCTTGGCCGTGTGCTGAGTCTGCTGAGCACGCAGCCCGCAAATGTTCTCGGCCTCAAGGGTCGCGGTACGCTGGCCGTTGGAGCATGGGGCGATGTTGTAATCTTCGACCCGAAGAAGGAGTGGATCTTCCGCGCCGCCGATTCAAAATCCAAATCGAAGAACACACCCTTCGATGGCTGGAAGCTGCTGGGATGGGTCTACGCAACCATCAGCGAAGGGCGCATTGCTTATCGGGCTGCGGAGTAGGCTGTCATTGCAGCAGGCACACATCTCAGATTCGAGATGTGTGCCACCCGACTCCGCTCGCCGGAAGCCGAACTAAATCGCTCGAATCTCCAGCGTCTTTCCGAGTGCCTTCAACGCGGTGGCGATTCCGTCTATCTTTGACGTGTGTCGCAGGTTTGTGAGTCGGTTGACCTCTTGCGGCGTTGTCCCAATGCGCCTCGCCAGTTCCGCCGGACGTACCTTTTGCCGAAGCATTTCATTCAGCAAGAGCACCTTGGCCGACAGGCTGGCAGACAACTCAACCACCTCCTGACCACGCTTTGCTTTTGATGGATCAGGAACCGGACGCCGATCTTCAAAATAGAACTCCATGGCGGTTTCGAGCGCCTCTTTCGCCATTTTGAGGGCGTGTTCCCGGTTGTCCCCGAAGGTATGAGCCTCAGGAATGTCAGGGAAGCTGACCGTGATAAAGTCTCCGTCTTTACGAAGATGAACCGGGTATCCGCTCATAATTAATCCTATCCTTTGATTCCGAGTTGCTTCTTGATGTCGGCAACGAGACCCTTCGGGAGATCTTTCTTACCTAGCATGGGTAGAACAGTCTGGCGACCCCGATAGAAGGCTTTTAGGTGTTAACCCGTCTGAGTACCGAATGTCACCCCTTGTTGCGCCAGCCACCGTTTAAGTTCGCTGCTGTTCGTGGATTAAACGTAAACAATAATGTTTACATGGTCAAGCAAAATATAAACAAAATTGTGATTTTATCCCCGTTTCGCGCCGCTCGGAGTCGCTTCCCCTGGCCTGAAGTCGCGTACACTTCAACTCCAGATGCGAATTTATATGCGTAGAACCTGCTCCGGGCAAGATGAGCAAGCACGTTTGCCCCGGAGGCAGATACAATAGACACAAGCGGAGTGGCGCAGGCCGAAACCGCAAGAGCTAAGAAGATTCGAGGAACAAAAGCGCGTGCGCTGCACTCATCTCAAGCAAGTTGGCAGGATATCTCTGGTGTTACTGTTGGCCTCAGGGGCAGCGGTAGCTGGGGCGCAGTCCAGTACCAATACAACGCTTCAGTTGGTTCCAACTACCTCCACGGGGACCAGCACTGTCTCGGTTCACGTTTCCGGCAGCGGTGACGTGACGGGCGTGGTGACGATTCTTGCCGCCCCAACCTCGAATCCAACCAAGACCTCTGAGCTTGGCTCGGTCGTCAGCGACTCGGATGGCAATGCCACCCTTGTGCTCTCTGCGAATACCGTGGCCGGGCAACTGCTCTCGGCTGAGTATCGTGGCAATTCCTCAAACAGCACTTCGACATCGCCCCAGATACAAGCTCCTTCAGCCAGCTCTACCGGCTCCGATTATGACTATTTGCAGAGTGCTACCTGGGTGACCACTCAGGCCGGAAGTGCCGCGACCACCGTGGCAACGGTTACTCCGACAGGCGGATTTACGCAGAATGTCTCCTTTTTCTGCACCGGCCTGCCACTGAATTCGCAGTGTACTTTTACGCCGTCCACGGTGCAGACAACCGGCGGAGCGGTCACCAGCACGCTCCAGATTCTGACCACCTCGCCCTCCGGCAATCTGGCGTCGAGCAGTGCCCAATCCAGAGTGATTGCTCAGACAACGCCCTTGTTCTTTGCCGTCAGCCTTGCTCTGGGCCTGCTCCTTGTGAGCCGAGGCAAGAGGCTGCAAAAGCTTCGCGCGCCAATTCTGATGCTGATGGGAGGCATGCTGCTCCTCGGACTCTCCGGATGTAATGCACGTTACAACTACCTGAACCATGCGCCGAGCCCGGCAAATACCGGCACCCCAACCGGAACCTATAGCATCACGGTTACCGCTTCTTCAGATAACGGCATTACCACTACAGACCACACGGTTCCGCTGGTGTTGACGGTAGATTAAAAAGTATCATCCTGTTGCGGAATAACAGGCCGGTGCGAATTGTTTACGTCTGTAACAATCCGGCAATCAATCTTTCGCACTCAGGGAAGGCCGTGTCGCCGAACTCGTTGAGCCAATGTACATCGGGCTCGCGCCGGAACCATGTCATCTGCCGCTTGGCGTAATTGCGATGTCCCTGTTGGGCTAAGTGAATTGCCTCGTCGTGTGTAAGCTTGCCGTCAAGCAGCTCCAGCGCCTGCCGATAGCCGAGCGAATCCAGTGCCTTGACGCGGCCATAGCACGCGAGTAAACCGCCTGTCTCTTCCACCAGTCCGGCGTCGAACATCTCTGCCGCGCGCCGGTTGATGCGAGCATAAAGGTCTGCACGCGGAGGGTTCAGCCCAATCCGCAGCAGGCGGAAGCCGGTCAGCGGATCGCGGCCCGTGCTCAGCACCGCGCTCATCGTTTGATTTGCAGCAAGACAAATCTCCAGTGCGCGAATCAACTTTGGCTCATCGTTGGCATGGATGTTTGCCGCGCGCTCCGGGTCCATTTGCAGCAGCACGCGATGCAGCCAATTCGGCCCGTGCTGAGCGGCAGAGTGCCGCAAACGCTCGCGTAATTCTGAATTCCGCTCAGGCCCGGCGAAGAGCCCATCCGTCAGTGCGCGCAGATAGAGTCCGGTTCCACCGGTGACGATCGGCAATCTGTGGCGCGATGCAATCTCCCGCATCGCAGTACGTGCAGCACGGCTGTAATCGCCGGCGGTATAGGGCTGATCGGGGTCCGTCACGTCAATCATGAAATGCTGCACTCGCGCCTGTTCCGCGCGCGAAGGCTTGGCCGAGCCGACATCTATTCCGCGATAGACAGCTACGGAATCGCAACTGACGATCTCGCCGCCAAAGCGCTCGGCCAGCGCCAGAGAAAGCGCTGTCTTGCCGCTCGCGGTCGGACCGAGCAGCAGCACCGCCAGCGGCTCGCCTACCATCGCCACCATCCCAGGGGAAAGACCTCACTCGTTCGTGCCCGCAGGAGCGCAGCCAGCAGAATAAAGCCAGCCAGCAATAAGACTCCAATCGCCTGCCGGCTTGCCAGTTGTTTTTGCTTCGAATGAATGCCGGGTTTTGCAGGCTGCTTGCTCATCCTGCTGATTTTATGGGAAACAACGCAGAAGAAGGGAGAAATCATCTGGATACGTCCTCTTCTCCACAGACTCCGGTTTGACTTTCCCCGGCAAGATTGCCGAAGATGAACCTTCAGTGCTGGAGGCAATTGAGTCCGCGATGAAAATTTTAATTTTGGGTTCCGGTGGAAGAGAACACGCGCTGGCATGGGACATTGCCCGCTCGCCGCGCGTCAGGGAAGTGGTTTGCGCTCCGGGCAATGGCGGGATGTCGCAGCTTGGCAGATGTGTCCCTGTCTTGCTCAAGGACCTCAACGATCTTCTCCGCGTAGTGATGGAAGAGAAGCCCGACCTTACAGTTGTTGGTCCAGAGCTTCCGCTCTCGCTCGGTCTGGTGGATGAACTTGAGCGTCGCGGAATTGCCGTCTTCGGCCCCACGCGCGAGGCAGCACTGCTTGAGACCAGCAAGGCCTTCAGCAAGCGCTTCATGCAGCGTCACAATCTGCCCACGGCGCACTACGCCGTCTGCACCAGCGCGGAGGAGTTGCGCAAGGCCCTCGATCACTTCCACGCGCCGCTTGTCGTCAAGGCAGATGGTCTTGCCGCAGGCAAGGGAGTGCTCATCTGCAAGACCCGTCGCGAGGCTGAGGATGCTGCAGCCGGTCTCTTTACTGGCCGCCTGCTCGGCACAGCAGAACAAACGGTGGTGATTGAAGAGTTCCTCGAAGGGGAAGAGGTTTCCTACCTTTGCCTCAGCGACGGCAAGCACGTTATCCCACTGGCCCCGGCACAGGATCACAAGCGCATCGGTGAAGGCGATACCGGCCCCAACACCGGCGGAATGGGCGTCTACTCCACAGACACAATTCTCACCCCGGAGATGAATCGCTGGGTTCACGATCATATTGCCCAGCCCACTATTGACGGCATGGCAGAGGAGGATGTGCCCTTCAAGGGAGTTCTCTATGTCGGCCTGATGATGACGGCGCGCGGGCCGCAGGTGCTGGAATATAACGCGCGTTTCGGTGACCCGGAGACGCAGAGTCTGCTTGTCCGGCTCGACTCCGATATTGTGGATGCGCTGGTTGCTTGTGTGGAAGGCCGCCTGAGCGAAACCGAATTGCGCTGGAAGCCGGGTGCTTCCGTCTGCGTGATTGCCAGCTCCGAGGGCTATCCCGGTGCGTATGAGACAGGCCGCAAGATTACCGGCATCTCAGCAGCAGAAGAGGTTGAGGGAGTGCATGTATTCCACTCCGGCACGGCGCTGGTTGGCAGCGAACTGCTGACAGCGGGTGGTCGCGTGCTGGGCGTGACGGCATCAGGCGATTCGCTGGAAGAGGCGCTCCGGAGCGCCTACAAGGGAATGAGCAAGATTCACTTTGATGGGATTTATTACCGTCACGACATTGGACATCGCGCGCTGAAAAAATAGGGATGCTTTGACAATCAGCCGCTCAACAGCGAATCGGATGGAATCAGTTGCTTGAGGGAGTTTTCATCGAGCACGGATTCACTCGGTTTGGACGGGTTATACCAGACGGGAATCTTTGTCTGACCAAGGTTGTAGGCAAAACTCTCGGCAGAGTCCTTTGTGCGCAGTAGCTCAACATGCTTTCCACTGAAGTAGTTGTCCTGCACTGCATACTCATATCCAATTTCGACGGCAAATTTGCGGCGTTCTTTTTGTTGTCGTGCCAGTTGCGCCGTCAGAATGGTCGGCTGCACCGGAATCCAGCCGGAGGCATGACTGCGGCGATGATTCTGTCGCCATTGCTGCGCGCTGTAGGCTCCCCACCCGGTCAGGATTCCGATGCCATATTTTAAAAATGGAACGAATAAATGAAAGTTGGAGAAGAAGCGCCAGTTGTGCCAGTTCAGCCAATCGTGCATTTGCTTCCTCCACGGCTAAACTTCGAACCGTAAAATTCACAAGCTGAATTTTGGTATCACCCATCCCTATTCGGAATGGGTGACACTGATTTAGCCTTCCAGCTTTTTCGTCAGTAATTCATTCAACAACGCCGGATTCGCCTGTCCCTTGCTGGCCTTCATCACCTGACCCACAAAGAATCCAGCGACCGTCTTTTTGCCTGCGCGGTACTGCTCAAGCTGCCTGGGATTGGCCGCAATTACCTCGTCAATAATCGCTCCCAGTGCCGAAGGATCGCTGATCTGCTGCGGTTTTTCGCGCTCGTAAACAGCAGGGAAGTCCTCGCTCGTTTCAAAGCATGTATCGAAGAGTTGCTTGAGCTGCTTGCTGCTTAACTCGCCGCTCTCCGTAAGGTCAGCGGCCAGAACCAGACCGGCCAGAGTGATTGGCGACTGCACCTGCTCCAGTCCAAGTGCCTTCAAGCGCCCGCCGAGTTCCGTCAGTAGCAGACTCGCCAGCCGCTTCGCGCTCTTTGCCTTCTTTGCGACCGATTCAAACTGATCGGCAAACTCACGCGTCGCAGTCAGGGTCTGCGCATCCTGCTCGGTCAATCCATATGCCGCAATCATGCGGGCGCGTCGAGCTTCGGGCAACTCCGGCAAACGCTCAGCAACCGTGGCCTTGAAGGCATCGCTGACAATGAGCGGCGGCAGGTCCGGCTCCGGGAAGTAGCGATAATCATGCGCCTGTTCCTTTGAGCGCATGGAGTAGGTGCGGCCATCCTGCGAGTTGTACAGGCGCGACTCCTGCACGACGCGGCCACCACTCTCAATGACCTCGATCTGCCGTTCAATCTCGAAGGCAAGCGCATCGCGAACATAGCGGAAGCTGTTGACGTTCTTGACTTCGGCCTTGGTGCCGAACTCCTTTGCGCCCTTCAGCATCACGCTTACATTGGCATCGCAGCGCAGCGAACCCTCTTCCATATTGCAATCGGAGACGCCGGTATAAAGCAGAATCTCCTTGAGCCGTGTCAGGTACTCGAAGGCCTCGTCCGGCGTGCGGATGTCCGGCTCAGAGACAATCTCCACCAGCGGCGTTCCGCAGCGATTCAGGTCGAGATAGGTGCGCGTGGCCGAGTCGCTGAAGCCGTCATGGATGCTCTTGCCCGCATCCTCTTCCATGTGCAGGCGCGTAATGCCGATGCGTTTGGTGTTGCCGTCGGCGTCGGGAACATCCAGCCAGCCATGCTCGGCAATGGGCTTGTCGAACTGCGAAATCTGGTAGCCCTTGGGCAGGTCGGGGTAGAAATAATTCTTGCGCGCAAAGATGGAGCGCTCCCGCACCTGGCAATTGATGGCCAGCGCGGCCAGCGTGGCAAACTCCACCGCCTTCCGGTTCAGAACCGGCAGAGCACCGGGCATGCCGAGGCAAACGGGGCAGATGTTGGTATTCGGTTCGTTGCCGAATTTGTTGGCGCAGCCGCAAAAGGCCTTGGTCTCCGTCAGCAACTGAACGTGAACCTCAAGGCCGATGACCGGCTGATACTTTGCGAGAATCTCCGGCGAAAGTCCTGCTATTGTAGCCATACTGTGATTTTATCAAGGTGCAGGAACCGGTTCGTGACTGTTACCCTTTTTCTGCAAAGAAAATGAACTGTAGAAAGTCGCAATGACCAAGCCCGCAACCCGCCTCACCCAGCTTGACGGCATCCGAGCCGTTGCCATCAGCAGCGTATTCATCCATCATGCCTTCAATATCCCGCTGCTCTGGCTCGGAGTGGACATCTTTTTTGTCCTCTCAGGCTTTCTCATTACCGGAATTCTGGTGGATCGCAAGGCGCAGGGCAAAAGCTACTTCAGCTACTTTTACGCGCGGCGTGCCAGACGCATCCTGCCGCCCTATGCACTGTTGCTGGTTTTTGTTTCGACGGTCTCCGGTCTGGCATGGGTTGCGCACTGGTACTGGTTCATCTTTCTGGCCAATGTAGGCGCAGTGCTGGGGCAGCTTGGACTCAGCGATGAACTCAATCCCCTCTGGTCGCTTGCTCTGGAAGAGCAGTTTTACCTCATCTGGCCGGTTGCCGTCTTGCTGCTCTCGCGTCGCGGCCTCTATCGCTTCTCAATTGGCTTGCTGGCCGTGGTTCCCTTGCTGCGATTCTTTGCTTCGCCTTATATGCCAAATCACTTTTACGTCTATTTTCTGCTGCCCTTCCGTATGGATCTGCTGGCTGCAGGTGCGCTCTGTGCACTGGTCTGGCGCGATCAGCGTAGCTGGTTTGCAAAGTGGGCACCCATTGCGCGCTGGCTCCCGGCGCTCTCGCTGGCGTTGTTGGCACTACTGAGCCACTTTCCCATCTTCCGCACCAACAAAAACACATCCCTTGGCAATATGGTGATATACGAAATCACGCTTCTGCTTGCAGCTTCGATGCTGATCTGGGCTCTGGGCTCGACCGGGCGATTCAAGCGGTTGCTCGACCACCCTGCCGCCCGTACGCTGGGAATTCTCAGTTACACCTTTTATCTGGTTCATGCCACCATGCTGATGCTTGTTCATCGTTGGCATCTCGGTATCCTGACAGGCGCGCTGGTTGCCTTTACGCTTTCCATTACTTACGCGCTGATTAGCTGGTACGTTATGGAACGCCGCCTCATCCACGGCCCGCCGTTGCCGCTTTTCGAGCGCGAAGCAGCATAGCACGCACTTCCGGTAATCTGGAATCAGTCTCAAGGAGCATTCATGCGCATCCTTCGCTTAATTGTTATTTTCCTCGCCGTAGCACTACCAGCTTTTGCGCAGACCGCAACTCCGGCAGAGCGCGAACTGGCCCGCTCCATCCTGAAGCAACTTGTCGAGATCAACACTACGGACTCGGTCGGCAACGTCAGCACCGCCGCTCGCGCCATGCAGAAACGCTTTCTCGATGCCGGCTTCCCGGCGGCGGATTTACAGGTCATCGGCCCGGATGCGCGCAAGCTCAATCTGCTGGTTCGTTATCGCGGCACCAGTGGCGCCAGCCCGGTACTGCTCCTCTGTCATCTTGATGTCGTGGAGGCTGTGCGCTCCGATTGGCACACAGACCCCTTCGTCTTCACCGAGAAGGATGGCTACTGGTACGGTCGCGGCACTCTGGACATGAAGGGCAACGATGCCATTGCTGTTACGGACCTCATCCGTCTCTACAGGGCTGGCTATAAGCCCACGCGCGATATTTACCTTGCGCTGACCGCCGATGAAGAGGGCGGCAAATTCAACGGCGTCAACTGGCTTCTGAAAAACCGTCCTGAACTGCAACATGCTGCCTTTGTCATCAACCCGGATGCGGGCGGCATCACTCTTGAAAATGGCAAAGCCACCGCAATTCAGGTGGAAGCCACCGAAAAGATATATTCAGATTTTGAACTGACTACGGTTAATCGCGGCGGGCACAGTTCTTTGCCGCGTCCGGACAATGCCATCTACGAGTTGACCGCAGCGCTCGACAAGCTGGCTCACTACCAGTTTCCCTTCGAGTTGAACAACGTTACCCGCCAGAGCTTTGCCGCTTATGCCAGAACAGCCGAACCGGAGGTTGCCAGCGACATTCTGGCTATTCTTGCCCCGACGCCTGCCCCGGCAGCGATTGAGCGCCTTGATAAAAATCCCGATTACAACTCGAACCTGCACACCACCTGCGTTGCCACAAGGCTGAGTGCGGGCCATGCGAACAATGCGCTTCCGCAGCGCGCGCAGGCCATCGTCAACTGCCGTATCCTGCCCGGTCATGCTCCAGAGGAGGTGCGCCGGCAACTGCTTGCGCTCTTCAATAACCCCGGCCTCGCTATTCGTTACATCAGCGATTCTGGTGAGGGATTTGATGTGGCACCGGATCGCAAATCCATCGCGCCGCCACCGCCGATTCCTGAGGTCTTCGACCCGCTGACGGCAATTGCAGGAAATATCTGGCCCGGCGCTCCGGTTGTACCTGTGATGGAGAACGGAGCCAGTGACAGCATCTACGCTGCAATGTACGGGATTCCCAGCTATGGCTTTTCAGCCATTGCCATCACCGCCGAGGACGAGCGCGCCCATGGTCAGGATGAGCGGATGCCGATTGATTCCTACTGGAAGGGGCTGGATTTCTACTACGACTTTCTGAAAGCCATTGGGACTCCGAAGAAATAAATCCCGCGCAACCTTGTTAGACTGAACACTGGCATGATTCTGCCGTTCGTCCGTGAGCTGCTCTCCGAGCTCGAACAAACCCCGGCCTTTGAGCGTGTACACAGGCACCTGAGCCTGAACGCGGGGCGTCGTCGTGTCTCCGGACTCACCGTTACAGCGCGCGCCCTGCATCTGCCGCTCTTTGTACGCGCCGCGCAAAAGCCGGTTCTGCTGCTGGTTGCAGACAATAAGGCCGCAGACGCCATGCAGTTTGCCGTCCGTGCCGCCTGCGAAATTACCGGAGCGCTCTCGCCCGATCAGGTTCTGCGGCTGCCCGCGCACGATGTGCTTCCCTTCGAAAATCTCTCGCCGCATCCGGATGTGCTCGAACAGCGCGCCAGTGTTCTCTGGAAGATTTCGAGCGGCGCAGCGCAACTCGTCGTTGCGCCCGTTGAGGCTGCGGCCCTGCGCTACTTCGATCGCAATTATTATGCAGCGCAGGCCGTCACTCTCCGCACCGGCGAAGAGGTGGACCTGGAAACCCTGACCGCGCATCTTGGCTCGGTAGGATATACGCAAACCGATCTGGTCGAGATGCATGGGCAGTTCACGCGTCGCGGCGGCATTCTGGATATTTATTCGCCGGAAGCCGACCGCCCTGTGCGTCTGGAGTTCTTCGGAGATGAACTGGAATCCATTCGCCGCTTCGATCCGGAGACGCAGCGCTCCCTGAGCCCGATGGATGAGGCTGTTCTGCTCCCACTGACGGAAAATCCCGTCAATGAACACATCCTTGCCGCCATCCATGCGCGCCTGACCGGCGAGCGCTCCGTTGGCGATGAGGCCGAGGAAGCGGAGAAGAGTTCTATCCTTCAGCAGGCCGCAGCCGTCAGCGGCGTCAGCGTCTTTCCCGGATGGGAGTTCTTTTCACCTGTTGCCGGAGCAAAAAGCACACTGCTCAATCTCTTTTCGCGCTGCGTCCTGTTTGTGGATGAACCGGCCATGCTGCGCAATCAGGTGGAGCGCTGGTGGAACAAGGTCGAGCAACGTCACGAGCGCTCCGGCATCGGCTCGCTCATCCGACCGGAGGATATCTATCAGCGCCCGGAAGTGCTTCTTGCGCAAATCGAATCTCACGCTGGCCTCGATATTGATCAGCTCGGCGCAGTAGACATCCTGGACGATGACAACACTCTCGGCGAGATTGCCTTTGAGTCGCGTCCCACCCTGCGATTCCACGGCTCCATTCCCGCATTCATCGAGCAGATAAAGAACCTCATCGCGCAGGACCAGCGCATTCTTCTTGCCGCTCCGAATCAGGGCGAAGTTGAGCGGCTTGTCTCTGTTCTGCGCGAGTACGATCTGCCTTATCGCCTTGGCTCGCGCAATGTTCACGCAACGGGCACGATGTACGACGAGTCGAGCTATTTAACCGGCGACTATCGCGTTCCCATCATCGTGCGTTGCCCACTATCGAGCGGCGTCAGCCTGCCATCTTCGCGCCTGATTCTTTTTGGCGCCAACGATATCTCGGATGATGTGGATGTTCAGGCACGTCCTGCACCAAAGCGGTCGAAGACCTCCGCGTTTATTTCGGATTTTCGCGATCTCACCATCGGCGATTACGTTGTCCACGTCGAGCATGGAATTGCGCGCTATATAGGCCTGAAGGAAATATCGCAGGATGGCATCAACGTCGAATTCATGATTCTGGAGTTCGCCGAACAGGCCAAGCTCTACGTCCCGCTTACGCGTCTCGATCTCATCCAGAAATATCGCTCCACCGATGCCGGTCCAGCTCCTGTTCTCAATCGGCTCGGAACACAGCAGTGGGCCAGGACCAAGGCGCGCGTCAAAAAAGCCATGGCAGACATGGCCGACGAACTGCTCAAACTCCACGCCACGCGCAAGGCCGCCAAAGGATTTGCATTCTCTGTTGACAATGATTTCCAGCGTGAGTTTGAAGACACGTTCGACTTTACGGAAACCGACGACCAGCTACGCGCCATTGCAGACATCAAGCTGGACATGGAATCCACCTTGCCGATGGATCGTCTGCTCTGCGGCGATGTCGGCTACGGCAAAACCGAAGTTGCTATGCGCGCTGCCTTCAAGGCCGTACAGGACGGCAAGCAGGTAGCCGTACTTGCGCCGACCACAGTACTTACCTTTCAGCACTATGAGAGCTTCAAGCGCCGTTTTGCGCAGTTCCCGATCACCATTGAAATGATCTCGCGCTTCCGCACGCCTAAGGAGCAGAAACTCATTCTGGAACGGGTGGCAGCGGGCAAGATTGACATTCTTATCGGGACGCACCGGCTGCTGTCAAAGGATTTGAAATTTCAGGATATCGGCCTGCTCATCGTGGATGAAGAGCAGCGCTTCGGCGTGCGCCACAAGGAGCGGCTCAAGCATCTCCGTGCCCATCTCGACGTGCTTGCCATGAGCGCCACGCCGATTCCGCGCACGCTGCACATGTCGCTGGTCGGCCTGCGCGACATGAGCGTCATCGAGACCCCGCCCAAGGACCGCATGGCCATCCAGACCATCGTGGCTCATTACGATACCAAGCTCATCCGCTCTGCTATCGAACTTGAACTCGAACGCGGCGGACAGGTTTACTTTGTTCACAACAGGGTTGATTCGATTTACGAGGTTGCCGCCAACATTCAGGAGATGCTGCCACAGGCCCGCGTCATTGTCGGTCACGGACAGATGAGCGAGGGCGAACTGGAGCGCGTCATGCTCGCCTTCATGAGCCATGAATACGATGTGCTGGTGGCAACGACCATCATCGAAAATGGACTTGACATTCCGCTTGCCAACACCATCCTCATCAATCGCGCCGACCGTCACGGACTCAGCGAGCTGTATCAGCTCCGTGGCCGTGTGGGCCGCTCCAATCGTCGCGCTTACTCTTACCTGCTTATTCCCGCCGATCAGGAATTGAATGAAATTGCCCGCCGCCGTCTTGCTGCGCTCAAGGAATTCAGCGATCTTGGTGCAGGGTTCAAAATTGCCGCGCTTGATCTTGAATTGCGCGGAGCAGGCAACCTGCTCGGCGGTGAGCAGAGCGGACACATTGAGGCCATCGGCTTTGAAATGTACACCGGGATGCTGGAGGAGGCGGTTCGCGAGTTGAAGGGCGAGCATCAGGACGAGCGTCCTGCTGTACAGATGAATCTTGGCATCAGTCTCCGTTTTGACGACTCTTACATCGCAGAAGAGAACCAGCGGCTGCGCCTCTACAAGAAGGTGGCCGGGGCAAAGACACGAGAGAACATTGATGAGATTCGAGCCGAGTTGGCCGATCGTTACGGCTCGCTGCCGGAGCCCGCACAGCATCTGTTGCAGGCCGCGCAGTTACGCATCGAGTGCGAACGCATGGGCGTCTCGCAGTTGGACCGCAAACGCGACCAGATTCATCTTCGCTTCACCGAGAAGGCATCGGTTGATCCTGCGAAGCTCATGCAGATGGTCGCACGCAATGCAAAGCGCGGCGCGCAATTCACTCCTCAGGGAGTACTGAAATTGCCTTTGCGCGCTACGGTACCCATGGAAATTTTTGCAGAACTGGAGGCGTTGCTGCTGGCGCTCTCCCCTGATCCTGCTGTACAAAATGCATAGGCGTCCAGCACGCGCATCTGAAAAACGGAGAAGTAATGAAACGCAAATTCCTCGCATTCTGTGGAGCAATCCTGATGACCGTAACCGCCAACGCACAGGCCCCCAATGCAAATACCCAGTTTAAGGCGCTTACGGAGAAGTACTTCACGAATGTTTATTTTCGCTACTCTCCTACGGCGGGCACGCTGGCTGGTTTTCATGAGTTTGATCCCGCGCTCGAAGATTACTCGCGGGACGGAATCAATGCTCAGATTGCTGCGCTCAAGGGCTATCAGGCGCGCTTTGCCGCGATTCCGGAGGCGAAGCTCGACGAACTCAATCGCTCCGATCTTGCGATTGTGCAGAGCAATATTCTCTCTACGCTGCTGACGCTAGAGGTCATTCGCCCCTGGGAGAAGAATCCCGACGAGTACTCCGGCAATATCACCAACTCGATCTTCTCCATCATGGAGCGCACCTACTCGACACCGACGGCGCGCCTCAAATCGCTCACAACGCGCGAGCAGAAGATTCCCGCAGCCCTTGAAGCAGCACGCAAAAATCTGGTGAATCCGCCACAGATTTACACCCAGATTGCGATTGACCAGCTTCCCGGAATCATCAGCTTTTTTCAGAACGATGTGCCCGCAGCCTTTTCTTCGGTGACGGATGACAGAGCCAAAACCGACTTCGCCATCGCCAACAACAACGCCGTCGTTGCACTTTCAAGCTATCTGGACTGGCTCAAACGCGATCTGTTGCCGCGCTCTCATGGCGACTATCGCATCGGAGCGGAAACCTTCCGCAAAAAACTTCTCTACGACGAGATGGTGGATATCCCACTCGATAAATTGCTTGAGATCGGCTACGCTGACCTCCATAAAAATCAGGCAGAGTTCAATCGCATTGCGCATCAGATTTCGCCCGACAAAACACCCGAGCAGGTGCTGGATGAACTCGGCCAAAACCACCCTGCGCCCGATAAACTGCTCGATGCCTTCCACGAAACCTTTGACGGCCTCATCAAATTCATTCGCGAAAAACACATTGTCACCATTCCATCGGATGTGCGCCCTATCCTCGAAGAGACACCGCCCTTTATGCGTGCCATTACATTTGCTTCCATGGATACACCCGGTCCTTACGAGAAGGAAGCAACGGAGGCTTACTTCAACGTCACTCTGCCTGACCCGAAGATGACACCTGCTGAGGTTGAAGGCTACATGCACGCATTCAATATTGGCACTGTTGTCAGCACCAGCGTGCATGAGGCCTATCCAGGTCACTACATCCAGTTCCTCTTTGTGCCGAATGCGCCGTCGAAGGTTCGCAAACTCCTCGGTGCAAACACGAACGTCGAGGGATGGGCTCACTACTGCGAGCAGATGATGCTTGACGAGGGCTACGGCCAGCCCGGCACCGGCGCAAAGGATGAACACGAGGCCAAACTCCTGCGCCTTGGCCAGCTACAGGATGCGCTGCTGCGCAATGCGCGCTTTGTGGTTGGAATCAAGATGCACACAGGGAAAATGAGTTTTGAAGAGGCCGTTGATTTTTACGTTAAAGAGGGATACCAGTCCCATGAGAGCGCGATGGTGGAAACCCGCCGCAGTACCAGCGACCCCACCAATCTCTACTACAACCTCGGCAAGCAGCAGATTCTCAAACTGCGCGAGGATATGAAGAAGAAGCAGGGCGCAGCCTTCTCGCTGGAGAAATTCCACGACAGCTTCCTCGAACAGGGCTTTCCGCCGGTCAAAATTGTGCGCAAGGCTCTGCTCGGCGACGACTCGCCAACGCTGTAACCTCGTACTATCAACGGAAGGGGGATGTGCATCCCCTATCCGTGGCATAGGGAACCGGCGCAGATTCGGTACACTTGTCGCAGCCAAATCAGCATCAACATAAAGGACTGAAGACGATGAGCAAGAAAGTACGCAAGGCAGTATTTCCGGCAGGTGGTCTCGGAACGCGCTTCCTGCCCGCAACTAAAGTTATTCCCAAAGAGATGCTGAACCTGGTGGACAAGCCCATCATTCAGTATGGCGTTGAAGAGGCACTGGCCTCCGGCTGCGAGCACATCATCATCATTACCGGTCGCGGCAAAAGCGCGATGGAAGATCACTTCGACATCAGCTTCGAACTGGATGCGATGCTCGAACGTCGCGGCAAAAAAGAATTGCTTGCGCTCTCGCGCTCCGTCTCCGGTATGGCGCGCATCAGCTATGTTCGCCAGAAGGAGCCGCTCGGCCTAGGTCATGCTGTTCTCTGCGCCAAGGAACTGGTCGGCGACGAGCCCTTTGCTGTGCTGCTGCCCGACGATGTTCTCTATGCCACACCACCCTGCATTCGCCAGATGGCCGATGTCTACGAGCAGCGCGGCGGCTCTGTCCTGGCCACGCAGATTATCGAAGGCCCTGGCATCTCCGCTTACGGTTGCCTCGCTGGCAAACAGGATCCCGCAGATCCGCGCGTCATGCAGGTTTCGGGAATGGTCGAGAAACCGAAGTTTGAAGAAGCGCCATCGAAGAACGCCATTATTGGTCGCTACATTCTGACGCCGCGTGTCTTTGAAATGCTGGAGACCATCAAGCCCGGCGCGGGCGGCGAGTTGCAGTTGACCGACGGAATTCTGGCGCTCCTGGCGCATGAGCCGGTCTTCGGATACACCTTTGATGGAATCCGTTACGACGCAGGCGATAAGTTGGGAATGCTGAAAGCCACCGTCGAGTACGCACTTCGCGACAAGGCTCTCGGCAAGGACTTTGGCGAGTACCTGAAGACTCTGTCGCTTTAAGGAGAATCAAAGGAAGACGGCCGGGAGCAAAGAAGTTGCTCCCGGCCGTCTTCCTTTCTGAATTTACTTCCACTTGATATTGCAGCCTAGGCTCGCTCTTTGATCTTCGGCGACGGGCTTGCCTGCAAGTACAGCATCGAGCGCAGTGCGCAGGTCTGTGCCTGTTACCGGTACATCATTTCCCGGACGGCTCCCGTCTAGTTGGCCGCGATAAACCAACTTCTGCGTTCCATCAAAGAGAAAAATATCCGGCGTGCAGGCAGCTTTGAAGGCGTGCGCAACAGCCTGCGAATCGTCATGCAGGTAAGGGAAGCGGAAGCCGAGCCGCGTAGCCTGTTCGCGCATTCCCTCCGGCCCGTCCTGCGGGAATTGCACCACGTCGTTGCTGCAAATTGCCACAACAGCCACGCCTTGTGCGGTGTATTCGTTGCCCAGCGCGGAGAGTTCTTTTTCAACATGAACGACGAAGGGGCAATGCGGACAGATGAAAAAGATCAGCAGCGCTTTGGAACTCTTCAGCGCGCTCAAGGCCACGGTTTTGCCATTCACGACATCGGGCAGAGTGAAGTCGGGCACTGTAGTTCCCAGCGCAAGCATGGTGGATTCTGTTCTTGCCATCGCGATTCTCCTTAAAAGAGTGTCGGTCCCCGTCGAGGCATCGGCAGGTTGAAGTGTTCGTAGGCCTGTCGCGTTGCAACGCGCCCGCGAGGCGTCCGATCCAGAAATCCGCGCTGCATCAGAAAAGGTTCATAGACCTCTTCCAGCGCATCCTCTTCCTCGGCCAGCGTTGCCGCCAGCGTTCCCAGACCCACCGGGCCGCCGTCGTATTTTTCGATGATGGTCAGCAACAGCTTGCGATCAATCTCATCAAAGCCGTGCGCATCCACAGCAAGCATTTCCAAAGCAGCCTTTGCTGTCTTCAGATTGATCGTTCCATCGCCCCGCACCTGCGCATAATCCCGCACGCGACGCAGCAGCCGATTCGCAATGCGCGGAGTTCCGCGCGAACGCAGCGAAATCTCTGAGGCTCCATCGTGGTCAATCGGCACGCCCAGCACCTCTGCCGAGCGCTCCACGATGAATCGCAGTTCGTCGTCGGTGTAGAACTCCAGCCGCAGCAGAATCCCAAAGCGCGAGCGCAGCGGGGAACTGATGAGTCCGGGACGCGTAGTTGCAGCCACAAAGGTAAAGGGGCGAATCTCCATTACATGCGTGCGCGCCGCCGGGCCCTGACCGATGATGATGTCCAGCTTGTAATCCTCCAGCGCCGTGTAGAGCTTTTCTTCCAGCACCGGTTGCAGCCGGTGAATTTCATCGAGAAAAAGCACCTGCCGCTCGCGTACATTCGTCAAAATTGCGGTCAGGTCGCCCTGAATCTGCAAGGCAGGGCCACTGGTCTGCTGATAACCTACGTCGAGTTCATTGGCGATAATCGTGGCCAGTGTTGTCTTGCCCAGTCCCGGCGGGCCAAACAGCAGTACGTGATCGAGCGCATCGCCGCGGGTGCGTGCCGCCTCCAGCGCAATCGCCAGTTGTTCCTTGGCCTTGGTCTGTCCGATGAACTCGGAGAGCTTGCGCGGACGCAGCTTCAGCTCAAAGGTGGATTCCTCTTCAGCGCGATCCGCACTGATTAACCGTTCGGGATTTTCTTTCTTTGCCATCACAGGTGAGTCTAGTGCATTTTCACTTTGCATGTTGCCATTTTTGCCGTGTACAGTGTGGCTTTTTCTTGAGGAAAAATCCCGTCGCAACCCTTCTTTTGTAAAGCTTAAGGCCGAAATGCTGTACAGCCAAGGCGATCTTGCCGTAATTCCCGTTGCAGGTTCGGAACTCTCTCTGCTCGTGCGCTTTGCTTAAAGCAATCGGGCAACCCGCCGATAGGAAGAAGAGGAGCAAACATCCTGTGCCCGAATCCGGAATTGATTGTGAGTGCCTCTGACTATGAAATCTTCGCTGCTATGGCGATTCATGCTCCCGACCGCAAGCATTATCACTGTTTTGGCACTTCTTTTTGGAGTGATGGCATGGAGGATCAACTCACGATCCATCCATCTACAGGCGGCCTCTGAGGCAGAGTTGCATATCTCCGCCATCGCCGAGCAACTCCAGGCGGTGGACAGCCTAAGCCGGCAGCAGGTTGAGTCCTCCATGCAGGTTCTTCGCGACAGGGCCGATCTTCTGGGTAAGCCCAGTCTGGTGGGCACAACGTTTGTTGCAGGTCATTCTGTCCCGGATCTCCATCTGGGCCGCGCCAGCATCGTCAACAACTTTCAGCTTGTGGATCAACTACAGCAGCTCACCAATGCAACTGCCACGCTTTTTGTCGTCAGTGGGCAGGATTATTTCCGTGTCTCCACGAATGTTCTCAAAACGGATGGTTCCCGTGCTGTTGGCACCGTACTTGATCCCAAAGGCAAGGCCTACGCTGCCATCACGCAAGGACGCAGTTTTTCGGGAGTTGTTGATATTCTCGGCTCTCCCTATATGACCAGCTACCAGCCCATGCAGGATGCTGCCGGAAAGACCATTGGTGTCTGGTATGTTGGCTATCCACTCAAGACCCTCGGTGCCCTTGGCGACAGTATTGCCTCTCATCGTATTCTCGATCACGGTTACCTTGCGCTGCTGCGGAGCAATGGTTCGGTTCTCTTCAGCCGCAGGGGGGTTCTTCCGCAGGAAGTGGAGCAGCGCCTCAATAGCGGTTCCGGCAATGGATGGAGCGTTCGCTCCAGCACTTTTGCCCCCTGGGGATACAAGCTGCTTGCTGTCTATCCCGATCAGGATGTACAGGAGCGCCTCTGGAAGATGCTGTTTGGACTTACCTGTAGCACAGCCCTGCTGCTTTTGCTTGTGATGCTTCTGCAATTTTTTCTATTGCGCCGTCTGGTGGTGGCGCCTGTGATCGCAGTGGGTCATAGCCTGAGGAATGCCGACCTCAACACCGTTCTGGATGAGAAGAGCAGGGATGAGATTGGCGATCTCTCCCGCGACTTTAACCGTTTTGTTCTGGGCATCCGCAACACCCTCCTCTCGGTACTGGAAAGCTCCTCGGAGGCTACCAGCCGCAGTGAGCGGATTCGCGCCATCGCCTCCGACTCGGTTGATCGCGCCGGTACGCAACATTCGCAAATGGAGCATCTCAGCCAGTCGCTCCTCAGCATGACGACCAGTTTTGAGAGCATTCATCGCGGCACCCAGTCTGTCGCCGAGCAGGCGCGCGCCGCCGCCGGCGCTGCACGCACCAGCGGAGATTTTGTCAACAGCGCCGTCTCTGAGATGGACGCCATCTCGAAGACCACGGAGCAGATTGTTGCCAGAATTCAGGCTCTTGGCCAACGCTCCGAAAATATCCGCGAAATCGTCAGCGTAATCGAAGAGATTGCTGTCAGTACCAATATGCTTGCACTCAATGCCTCCATCGAAGCAGCGCGGGCCGGCGAGCACGGTCGCGGATTTGGCGTAGTTGCCAGCGAGGTTCGTCGTCTTGCCGAGCGTACAGCCGCCGCTACGCAGCAGGTCAGTGAGCGTATTACAGCCATTACCTCGGAGACATCAAGCGCCATTGCTGAAATGTGCCTGAGCCGCGACCTGGTCCAGCGCGGGGTTGCCATTGTGCGCAATGCGGGCAATTCCATTGAAGAGATCATAACTTTGGCCGCCTCGGTAGATCAGAGCGTGCAGCAGATTGCCACCGCCTCCACCGAGGAGTACAGGATGACCTGTGAACTGAATCAGGAGGTGCTTGGCATTGCCAAGGCAACCGAAGAAACAGCCGAGGGCGCTCAGCATGTAGTTACCGCAAGCGCTCAGCTTCTCTCGACCGCCAGCGGACTTGAGCAGTCCGTCAGCAAATTCCATCTGGTGTCCGCTGCATAATTTGCGACTCATGCTGGGTGTATTGCAAAAGGAAGGTGGAAAACTTCTTCAGCAGAGCGTCTACACTTGTAGTCAGGCTCATGGGCAAGTTTCGTTCGCGTATCCGCAAATTCCGTTTTAATCGGCCACAGCGCATTGCTGCGCTTCTGCTCTTCTGGCTTCTGCTCCAGTGCGGATGGGTCGTCGCCCACCAGACCCTTACCGAGCGCGACTACGATTATGCCCGCTGCGGGCGCGAGATGTGGGAGAAGCCCTCGCCGCTCTACGGCTACTTCACTTCCTGCGGCAACATCCATGACGGCACTCTGGGATACAGGATGGCGGGCCTTCCGCTGACGCTTAATCTGCGAGCAGAACAACTCCTCGACCACCTTCGCAAGCCTGAGGAGCGCATCTTTACCGGCGACGAAGCGGGTTCCAGTTGGGAATTGCGTCATCAACTGACCCACATGCTTCTGCTCATCCGCCTGCCCTTTATCGCGCTGGCCTTGTTGCTTGGCGGAGCCATCTGGTGGGTCACGCGACGGCTATTCGGCGACCTAGGCGGATACACTGCAACCACGCTTTACTGTTGTTCGCCGGCAGTTATCCGGGCCGCCACGATGCCGGGCAGCGAACTCCTTACCGCCTTTGCACTTTTCGGCTCGCTTTACACGGCTATTGGAGTGGCTCACGCGCTGCAAGGTCCGCGTCGCAAATGGAACAAGCGCATTTACCTGCTCACAATTCTGCTCGGCATCCTTGCTGCATCGCACATCGCGGCTCTGCCGCTGGCCCTGTTCGGCGCGTTGCTGATGATGGCATGGCTGGCAGAAGGGCGCCGCTCGGTCATCCTACCGATTCTCCTTCTGGCCTCTGTCGGTTCCATCCTGCTTCTCTTTGCCAGTTATGCCTTTCAGCCGGATGCCTTCAGCTACGTCTTCCGCTCGGCTGCGGCCATGCTCTGGATATCGGTTAATCCGGCCAGACTCTACTTCACATCTTCTGCGAATATCGGCATTACTCTGGCCACCGCTGCTGCGCTTGTTTTGTATTTCGCGCACCGCCGCTCGCGCTACTTTGGCAATACTTCCGCGCTTGTTATTGCCGCAATTCTCTTCCTTCTTATCACCACCGGAGTAGCGGGACAGCCATGGTTCTGGGCGCAGCCTTTCCTCTTTACTTTCATCGCCGGAGTCTTTGCAGATGCCTACGACAGCCCTCACGGAAGGCTCTTCCGGGGTGCGGTTGCATCGGTTTTGGTGCTTCAGGCGCTCATCGGGGCGCTGGCCTTAGGCAGTCTCACTTAGACCTGTCGAAAGAATCGAATAAATATATGAATCGAAAAGGGTTATATCGCTCATCGGGGCTTGCTTCCGGGGTCCGAAAACTGTAAGATAGATAGGTAAGCAAGCCTCCTTCCACTCTCTGGAAAGCACCCCAGTCAAACCGAGCGCTCGCATCTCGGATTTCGAGAAAATGCTTCACGAAAAGACCCTATGGCAGACGATACAAATCAGCAACTTCCTCTTGGCAGCAACAGCGGAGACGGCAAAGGACCCAATGACCGCTCCAGTCTCATTCCCATCAACATCGAAGAGGAGATGCGCCGCTCGTATCTCGACTATTCGATGTCGGTCATCATTGGCCGCGCACTTCCGTCGGCGCTTGACGGCCTCAAGCCGGTGCATCGCCGCATTCTGTACACGCTCAATGAGATGGGCCTCCAGCACAACAAGAAGTACACCAAATGCGCCAAGGTTGTCGGTCAGGCGATGGGTGTCTATCATCCTCACGGCGACTCGGCTATCTACGACACACTGGTCCGTCTGGCGCAGCCCTTCTCGATGCGCTATACGCTGGTAGATGGTCAGGGAAACTTCGGCTCCGTAGACGGCGATCCGCCAGCCGCCATGCGTTACACCGAGTGTCGCATGGAGAAGATCGCCGGGGAGCTCCTCGCCGATATTGACATGGAGACCGTGGATTTTGTTCCCAACTATGACGAATCCACCGTCGAGCCTACAGTTCTGCCTACGCGCATTCCGAATCTGCTGGTCAATGGATCGAGCGGCATCGCCGTCGGCATGGCCACCAACATTCCGCCGCACAACCTGACAGAGGTGGTCAGCGCGGCCATCGAACTGCTGAACAATCCCAACGCCGGGTTGATTGATCTGCTCAAGCACGTGCAGGGGCCGGACTTCCCGACCGGCGGCTTCATCTATGGCCGCAGCGGCATTGCGCAGGCCTACAAGAACGGACGTGGCCGCTTCCTGATGCGCGCCAAAGCCTCTATCGAAAATGTGACGAAGGAAAAGCAGGCCATCATCGTCACTGAGATTCCGTATCAGGTCAACAAGTCCAAGCTCATCGAGCGCATTGCAGAACTGGTCAACGAAAAGATTGTTGATGAGATCAGCGACGTGCGCGATGAGAGCGACCGCGACGGAATGCGCATCGTCATCGAGATGAAGCGCGGCGCACAGCCGGAAATTGTGCTCAACCAGCTCTACAAGCACACCTCCATGCAGGAAAGCTTCTCGATGATCTTTCTCGCGGTGGTCAACAACCAGCCCCGCGAACTTGGTCTTGTTGAAGCGCTGCAGGTCTTTCTCGACCATCGCATTGATGTTGTTCGCCGCCGCACTGCATTTCTTTTGCGTAAGGCGCGCGAGCGGGAACACATCCTCGAAGGTCTCAAGATTGCTCTCGACAACCTTGACACTGTCATCAAACTCATCCGCGGTTCATCGAGCCGCGCCGACGCCCGCGAGCGACTCTACGAGTTTGGCCGCAGCGCCAACATCGTCATTCAGCTTGGCCGCGAACTCCTTGCCAATGAAGACCGTCCGCTCACCCTGCGTCAGGTTGATGCCATTCTCGAACTGCAACTCTATCGCCTCACCCAGCTTTCTGTGGATGAGTTGCTTAACGAGTTGCAGCAGATTCGCGAAAAGATTGCCGAGTACGAATCCATCCTTGCCAGCGAGAAGAAGCTTCGCCGCGTCATTGCGAAGGAGCTTGAAGATGTTCGCGACAAGTACGGCGATGCGCGCCGCACCCAGATTCTCGACGAGAGTGCCGAACTGCAAATGGAAGACCTCATTGCAGACGAGCAGGTGGCAGTCACCGTCTCGCATCAGGGCTATTTGAAGCGCACGCCGATTTCCACCTATCGCCAGCAGCGCAGAGGCGGCACCGGACGCATGGGAATGAAGACGCGCGATGAAGATTTTGTCGCGCAGCTCATCATTGATTCCACCCACGCTTATCTGATGTGCTTTACCAACACGGGCCGCGTCTACTGGCTCAAGGTCTACGAGATTCCGGACGTGGGCGCAGCGGGCAAGGGCAAGAGCATGCAGAGCCTGCTCAACCTGCAGCCCGGCGAAAAGGTTGTCACCATTCTTCCTGTTCGCGATCTGGAGGAGGAGGGTAAGTTCATCCTCTTCGCCACTCGGCAGGGAATTGTGAAAAAGACGCCGCTGGTGGACTTCTCGAATGTCATGTCGCGCGGCATCATTGCCATCGCCATAGACAAGCATGATGATCTGATTGATGCTTCCCTCACCGACGGCAGCAAGACCATCTTCCTCGCCACCCGCGACGGAATGGCCATTCGCTTCCAGGAGGAGTACGATCCGGAGCGCAGTGGAATTGGCCTGCGTCCCATGGGCCGCAATGCCGCCGGCAACAAGGGCATCACGCTCAAGAAGGGCGATGAGGTGATCGGTGTAGCCATCACTCCCTCCGATGAGACGCGCGACAAGCATCGTGATGAGTGTGCTGCGGCGCTCAACCTGACACAGAAGCTTACCGCTCTTCGCGCGAAATATGCGCAGGCGGAAGAGGTTCTCAAGCAGGCACGCGAGGCCAAGAAGAACGGCAGTCCCGACGATCCGCACCTCAAGGAAGCTGAGAAGGTGGCCGATAAGGCTGCTGAAAACGCGTGGTATGCGATCAAGGCATTTGACGAGAAGCTCGGCGTCAGTCCCTGCCTGATTCTTACGGTCACGGAAAATGGTTACGGCAAGCGCACGGACATTGACGAATATCGTCTGACCGCCCGCGGCGCGCAGGGTGTAACCAACCTGAAGGCCAATGCCAAGGTCGGCAAGACGGCATCAATCAGCCTGGTGGACGACACGGCAGAGCTGGTAGTCATCAGTCAATACGGCAAGATTATCCGCATTGACACGAATACTATCCGCGCCGCTGGCCGCTCGACGCAGGGCGTCAAATTGCTTAACCTCGATGCCGAGGACAAGGTAGCCGCAGCCGTCGTCATTCCGCCGGACGAAGCCAAGAACGACGACAGCCCTACGCTGCCCATGTAAACCACAGTAAGCCAACAATAAAAGCGGGGAGAGCCCTTTGGCTCTCCCCGCTTTTGTTGTACTTCCCCTACCAGAGTTAATTGCTTTCCGACTTGCTATTCAATCCCTTCGGCAAATCCATCATCACCAGCGCAAAGTGAGTATTCTTGTCGCCGCTTTCCTTGTTAAATCCCACAATTCTTTGATGACTCTCTGATCCGGTCTTCAACTGCAACTCCTCATCCAGATCAATTCCCTCATCATTCAGGGTGTCCACCTTCACATTGGAGTGCTTCTTCTTCTCGCAGGTGAGCCCATCTTTGGTGATGGTGGGTTGACCGAGGGTTTTTCCATTCTGGCAGGTCAGTACGTCCCCGTACTGTCCCAGAGATTTTTTGTAGAAGGCCAGAACCTTGTCCTGTGAGTCAGAACTCTTATACTTCACTGCCTTTACGCGCAGTTGCCAGTCGCCAAAGCCCAGATGAACATCCACGGACTTGTTGCCATCCTTATCGGCCTCAATCGTTGAGCCCGGATACTCCGGCAGACCCAAATCCAGAGCCTTTACCTCATCCGTCTTTACATGGAGACCGCCAAAGGGCGTGTCAATCTGTACCTTCTTTTCCTTGCCTGCTGCGTTCTTGTCCACATTCACGGTGCAACCGGAGAGCAGCAGGACCAGTGCGCTCATGGCGGCAATCGAAGAAATTCTGGAAATCATTTGTATGTCCTCCCATCCATAAAGGGATGGCATCTTGCAGTTGCTGTCCTCGGTACAAGCAGGAATACGCTTCAACCCGCGCCGCAGTTCCGTGGAATTTTTACCTCCTGCAACCATCCTGCCAATTTCGGGTTGATAATGGGCATGGTTGCTCCCGTATCACGAATCCGGAGCACCGGAGGAATCGTATTCATGAAGAAATATCACGCGCTTCTCCTTCTCGCTACCTTCTGTTTTCTTTTCTGCGCAGCAAATGCCCGCGCTGATGAGGGTGATCCTCCGACGGTCGCAGGCCGTCTCAGCCAGGCCACAGGGACCGTAAGCATTCAACCCTCCGGCATCAATCAGTGGAGTGCTGCCGGAGTAAACTATCCAATCGCCACCGGTGACCGTTTCTACGCCGATCAGGATGGCCGCGCCGAACTCGAATTTGGCAATGCAGTCGCACGAATCTGGAATAACACCGACCTGACCGTGACCACGCTTGCCGATAATCAGTTGCAGCTTGGCATCTCGCAGGGCGACCTGCATCTCCGAACCCAGCAGATTGCCTCGACCGATCTGATTGAAGTTGACACCCCCAATGGCGCTCTCACCGTTGTTCGTCCCGGAGATATTCGCATCACCATCTATCCCGGCGATGGCGGCACAGGGATCGCTGTTTATAGTGGTGAAATTACCGTCTCCGGCCCCGGCCTCAGTGAAGATGTGCGCGCCGGACAGAGCATCCAGCTTGCTGGAACCAATCCCATCAGCGCCACCCTCAACGCAATTGGTGGTCCTGACGATTTTGACCAGTGGTCCAGCGAAGAGGATCAGCGCTGGCTGGACAGTCGCAACGGAGCATACGTCAATTCCGAGGTTCCGGGCTATGAGGACCTTGGTGCCAACGGCCAATGGAGTGCGGATGCCAATTACGGAACGGTCTGGTATCCCGCTGGTGTCGCTGCCGATTGGGCTCCTTATCGCTACGGACACTGGGTCTGGAGCGGTCCGTGGGGTTGGACGTGGGTCGAAGATGAGCCCTGGGGCTATGCGCCCTTCCACTATGGCCGCTGGGTCAACCTTCGCGGACGCTGGGGATGGCTCCCCGGCCCGATCTTCGTTCGTCCCGTCTGGTCGCCGGCCCTGGTTGCATTTGTCGGCGGCAACGGATTCTCAGTCGGTGTCGGAATTGGCGGCGTTGGTCTTTCTGCATGGTTCCCGCTTGGTCCCGGAGAGCCCTACTATCCGTGGTACCACTGCAGCCCGCATTATGTGGACAGAGTGAACATCGCCAACATCCGTTCCAGCCGCGCGGTCGTCGTGCAAAAGAGCTACTACAGCAGCGACACCAGCAATGTCCATTACAGCTACCGCACCACCGGGGTCACCGCCGTACGCAGTGACAACTTTGCCAACGGAAAATCCGTCCGGCAGAACATCGTGAATGTGGATCACAATACTCTGGAACATGCGCAGTTGATTCCGCATCCTGAGGTTGCTCCAACCGCCCGGAGCCTTGCTCCTCGTCCGGTCAACAATCTGCGCGTCTCAAACCAGCGTCCCACATTGCTTACCCGAGGAGGGCAGCAGATGCAGGCCGTTCCCGGCGCAAGGCCGCAGCCGGTTCCAAGCTCGCCGAGACCACCGCAGAACACCTCGCGCTCGGTTGTAGTTCCGATGAATCGCGCGCAACCCAGCCAGTCCACCGGCCTCGTCTATCGCAATGAGCCCAGGGTTGCCCAGCCCAGCTTCGATCGGCAGCAGCCTGCGCTCAATCAGCATCCGGGGCGCCCGCTGGAGCCGCAGCAGGTGGACAACATCCGTCAGGGGCGTCCGGCTGGCCCGCAGAGGGATGTGGAATCCATTCCCCATGCCCAACCGCAGCCTCGCTCAGCCCCGGCATCGAGACCATCGTCTCATTCTGCGCCGCCAGCCACACAGTCTAAAAGCTCAGGGCACGCAAAGGACGATCATCACAACTAGCAGAATCAACCCATTTCCATATCCCCCTTCGGCATAAATTGCAGAAGGGGGATTTTCATTTCGCGAGGAAAGGCGAAAAGACCTGCATCATAATCGGTGCAACTTTCTCGGAAATTGCTGTTACTAATCGAGATACCTCGCCTATACTAATTTTGACAAGGGATTTTCCCGCAGGTGCATATGGCATTTCATCTGGAAAAATCGCGCCCGGCTACCGGCACTGAGATTCCGGATAAGCTCTACTTCCGCATTGGCGAGGTAGCGCGGCTCTGCAAGGTTCCCGCTTATGTTCTGCGTTTTTGGGAGAGCGAGTTTCCGCAGCTCAAGCCGAACAAGAGCGGAACCGGCCAGCGTCTTTATCGGCGTCGCGATGTCGAACTGGCGCTTCGCATCAAGCAGCTTGTTCACGAAGAGGGCTACACCATTGCGGGTGCCCGTTCTGTTTTGAATGATGGAATTCGCCGCAGCAATCTCCACCCGGAACTTCCGTTGCCTGCACCGGCCTCCGCCGTTGGGCGCTCGCAACAGGACATTGCCGCCGGCCTGAATCGTGTTCGTACGGAACTGCGCGAGATACTCGGGATTCTGTCAGAAGAGGCAACCACTCCGGCCAAAGCTCGCCAGCGCGTTACCAAGGGTATTGATAAAGGACCATCGCTCTTTGGCGAGTAACTGCCAATGTGCCTTCCTGCATATTTCTTTCCGTTCAATTTGTGTTAGCGTTAATCTACAAAAACGGCCTTGTCGGTGATGTACTTTACCGCGTTGTGGGTGCCGTAGAGGTTTATTTCTGAAGGGCAGACAGGTCAGCAGGAGAAAGAAATGCTTTGCTCAATTTGCAGTTACTCGAATTTTAGGCTCTCTCACTTTCGCAGCAGCGATCTGAAGAACATCCTGCTCTTCCAGTATCCCGTCCGTTGCAGGGATTGCCACGAACGCCAGTACGGTAGCTTATTGCTTGCGCTGCAACTGTGGCAGGCCCAGCGGGTTCGCCGTATCGAGCACAAGGCCAAGAACGGGGCTTACGGAAAAAGTTCGACGAAATAGTTTTTTACGGAATTGGTTTTCAATACAAAAGGCCCTGCTCTCGCGAGAGCAGGGCCTTTTGGCAAATAAGGTGTGAACTCAGGCTTTGACGACCTTGCCACTCTTGATGCAGCTGGTGCAGACGCGGATGCGTTTGTTGGCGCCGCTCTCCAACTTGGCCTTGACCGGACGCAGGTTCACATTCCAGCGGCGCTTGGTGATGTTATGGGCGTGAGAGACGTTGTTACCGAACTGCGGACCCTTGCCGCAAACCTGACAAATCTGTGCCATGACCTTCGCTCCAATACCTTCTGTTGAATCTGTTTCGCGGAGCCTATCAGGAGAAGCGCCCAACGCAACCAGACAGAAGACCCGGCAGCAGGCGCGGCATACTTGAGCAGGCAGGGAAGTACTCACCGCCGTGCATAGCTCGCGAGCTTTAATGTTAACCCAGAAGCCCAAAATGCTCAAGCTGAAGAAGAAAAAAGGCATATTTCATTGATCCTGGCAAAAAACAACGATCTCAGCCTGGCTGGAATTGACCTGAACAGGGAATCCCCTGTAAACTCATCTAGTTTGGCGATTCTGCCCGTCCGTGTGGATTGGTTGCCGCTGCCCTTGTGTTTGTTGCTGTTTTTTGAATTCAGCCGCACAAGGTGAGTGCAAGGCCCTTCCCCACACCAGCATGTTTCTGCCCAATCAGAGTTATGAGAGATTCGCAGCAGGCATAGGCCTCGTCTGCGCTGGAGGCTTTATGTACGCAGTTATTCGTACCGGTGGTAAGCAGTATCGGGTCGCCCCAGGCGATGTAGTCAAGGTGGAGAAGCTGGCCAATGAGGGCGAGACGCTTGAATTTGATGACGTTCTGGCCTTCTCGGACGCCGAGGGAAGCCTCGATGCCAAACCAGCCAACGCCAAGGTTGTTGCAGATGTGCTTGGCGATGGACGCGCGGCCAAGATCCTCGTCTTCCATCTCAAGCGCAAGAAGCAGTACAAGAAGATGCAGGGACATCGGCAGGCATTCACCGAGGTTCGCATCCGCGAGATTCAGGTCAACGGCACCACATATGGAGCCGCAGTAACCAAGTAATCGCCGCGCCGCTGAGGCCGGAAAACAGCTTGAGCCGGTTTCATTCGGCACAGAACGAATTGAAGAGAGGAATTGAGAAATGGCACATAAAAAAGGCGGCGGCAGTTCCACAAACGGCCGCGATTCCAATGCACAGCGACTGGGCGTAAAGGCCTTCGGCGGAGAACTCATTACGGGCGGCTCCATCATCGTCCGTCAACGCGGAACCCCCATCAAGCCCGGCCTCAACGTTGGCCTCGGCTCTGACGACACGCTCTTTGCCAAGGTCACAGGCAAGGTTCGCTTTCAGGATCGTGGCAACAAGGGACGCTTTGTGTCAATTGACCCGGTTGCAGTCGAGTAAAGGTCGGGCATTTAACGTCGCAACAAATCAGGTACAAGAAAAAGGCCGAACCCGGAAGGGCTCGGCCTTTTTCTTGTACCTGATTGCAAAGGCCTACAGATTCCGTGGCGGGACAACTGCATTCCGAGCCATCACACGATCCACGATGCCTTCCACATTGCCCATGAAGGTCATAGAGTGGGCGGGCTCAAGCGATACGTTGCTGGCCGTGTGCCCAAGGGCTGAAGCGATGCTGTTCCAGCGCAGCAGCGTGGAACCAATCGGCAGCACCAGCGGCTTGCGTGCTGGCTCCGGATGCAATGCATAATTGATCCAGATGCAACTGCTGGCGATGGAGCAAACCTGACTGCCAACACTAATCCAGTTATTCATATTTGGGTATGAGAATGTTAGTGCAGCAGTCATAAAATCAGAGGCTGCCCATATTCCAAAGCCAAGTGAGAAGCCAAAAATCCTGCTGCGCAGAGACAATCCAATCGTCTGAGTGCAGAGAACTATGAAGCCTAACATGCAGAGTTGTAGGATGCTGACTGTGCGCATCATCTCCTGCACTGCGCGCAGAATTAAAGGTCCGTTATTTGTTACCTGCGGGGCTAAAGAAAGCGCGATAATGGCAGCAACAAAGGCTGTCCATCGAAATGCGAGCCGGGCGAACTTATCAAGGTTGACGAGTGGTGTTATCAGATGCCGGAAAATCTCACGCATAGCGAGCATCATGGCAATGGCCAACAGGATGTATAGAGTCCAGTATGAATAGAAATAGTAGCGATACCAAGGCTGCGGACTACCAGTAATCGAAGCACAGACTCTTGCCAATGGATAGATTGAGCAAGAAATCACCTGAATCCCAATTGAGGCCGTGAAGTAGCGGTAAGTTCTGCGAAGCTGGCGCTGGGTCACGATGAAGAAGAGCGCAATCATCATACCCAGATTCATATAGCTGAGAGTATCGAGAACGGTTTTCATAGGGGACGAGCGCTCCTCGCGGGAAGTTAGATATGCAGTCTAACGTAACCACGAGGAATCGCTCAATCCCTTTTTGGTAACCAATTCCCGATTTTGGGAAAATCTCGGCCTATCCGAGCCTGAGATTAGTTTCCATTAATTCCGCAACCGTTGGGGTCGTTCGGAGGGCAATTCGGCGTAGGACCACCAGGTACTACGTGGCTGGCAACGGTGGTAGAAGAGGCTGGCATCTTCGACAGGGAGCTGGCAGCGAGGGTTCCAAAAGCAACGACGGCGATTGCGAATGCACGAACGAAAAGTTTCATATCTTTGGTCACCTTTGTGAGAAAATGTTGTTAAGGAGTGTTACGTCCTTACACTTTCGGAGTATAGTGATATTCTCGCGTAAGTCCAATCAAATCAACTATATTAGTAGTTATTAAGTAGCTATGATTACTGAAGTCACGTGATTCCTTCGTAACCACAAAAGTAACCAGTTCGCTGACCGGAGTACCAACTCTAGCAACCTCTCCTGCAAGCGCTGCCGGTCGCCTCAAAATCCCCATCCAAACCCCGTTTTAAGCCTGTTTTTGCACCCCTCTACGTGGTAAAATTACAATTGTTCGGAGTGATAGACAACTCCTTGCAGTTCAGCAGTTTTCCCGATTTGCAACCACCATTTTTTCGGTGCTTTTCAGGGTTTTTCCCGGCGTATTCTGCAAGGATTCTCCGGCAGCACCCAGTATGTGAAAGCCCGAATGCGGAGAACCATGGCAACGAACGCCCCAAATGACCTGAACGCCCCCATGATCGAGGATGAATCCAACGGTCTCAAGCCCGGTGCAGTCCACCTCAACGGAAATAACAAAGATCAGGAAGAGTACAACGCCGACAGTATCAAGGTTCTGGAAGGTCTTGAAGCTGTTCGTCTGCGTCCGGCCATGTACATTGGCTCGACCGGCGACATGGGCTTGCATCATCTGGTCTATGAGGTTGTGGACAACTCTGTTGATGAAGCGCTTGCAGGCTTTGCCTCGCGCATTGAAGTCATCATTCACGTGGACAATTCCATTACCGTCATTGATGACGGACGCGGAATTCCCGTAGACATGTTTACCCTGCCGAACGGGGAAAAGATTCCTACCGTGCAGGTGGTTCTCACCAAACTCCATGCGGGCGGCAAGTTCGACTCCTCCACTTATAAAGTTTCCGGCGGATTGCACGGCGTCGGTGTCAGTTGCGTTAACGCCCTCAGCGAGACATTTGATGTTGAGATCTGGCGCGACGGCAATACCTATGAGCAGTCCTATGCCAAGGGGGAAGTGCAGACCAAACTCCAGCACACAGGCACCACCAAGCGCCGCGGCACCAAGGTCACTTTTACGCCGGACAAGACCATCTTCAGCGTCACTGAATACAACTATGACACGCTGGCCCAGCGCCTGCGCGAACTCGCCTTCCTGAACAAGGGACTGGAAATCTCCCTGGTGGACGAGCGCAACGCAGATGCTAAAACCGGCCTTCCGCGCCGCTCCGACTTCCGTTTTGCCGGCGGCATTGCCGAGTTCGTCAAGCACATCAATCGGGGCAAGCAGGTTCTTCATGACAAGCCCATCATGATGGAGGCTTCTCGCGACAACGTCGAGATGGAAATAGCCATGCAGTACAACGACAGCTATTCCGAGACTGTCTTCAGTTTTGCGAACGCCATCAATACCGTGGATGGCGGCTCGCATCTTTCAGGCTTCCGCACTGCGCTTACGCGCACCATCAATGTGGCCGGACAGCAACTTGGGCTCTTCAAGGATGTAAAAGATAATCTCTCCGGCGACGATGTACGCGAGGGACTGGTTGCAGTTATCAGTGTCAAGCTCTCTCAGCCGCAGTTTGAAGGCCAGACCAAGGGCAAGCTCAACAGCGATATCGCAGGGATCGTGCAGGCCTTTGTCAATGAGAAGCTGGGCATGTTCCTGGAACAAAATCCGCCTGTTGCCAAGCGAATTATCAACAAAGCGATTGACGCATCGCGTGCCCGCGAGGCTGCCCGTAAGGCTCGTGACCTTACGCGCCGCAAGGGAGCGCTGGATGGAGGCGGCCTACCCGGCAAGCTCGCCGATTGCAGCGAACGCAATCCGGAGCGCTGCGAACTCTATCTGGTCGAGGGTGAGAGCGCAGGCGGCACTGCCAAGCAGGGACGCGACCGTCGCTTTCAGGCCATCCTGCCTCTGAAGGGAAAAATTCTCAACGTCGAGAAGGCTCGCTACGACAAGATGCTCGGCCACGAGGAGATTCGTTGCCTGATTACCGCGCTCGGTTGCGGCATCGGCAAGGATGACTTCGACCCGGCAAAGGTTCGCTATAGCAAAATCATCCTGATGACCGATGCCGATGTGGACGGTTCGCACATTCGCACACTCTTGCTGACATTTTTCTTCCGTCACATGCAGGAACTCATCAAGCGCGGCAATGTGTACATCGCTCAACCGCCGCTCTTCAAAATCAAGAAGGGTCGTTTTGAGCAGTACATCAAGGACGAGCGCGAGTTCGTCAAGGTGATGATCAAGCGTGCCTCCGATGGCATGGTGGTTCGCCATGGCGAGTCCGCCGGCAAGATTGAAGGTGCCGATCTGACCCGCTTCATGGGCCATCTCAACGACTACCTCGGTCACTTCGATAAGGTGGACAAGCGCATTCGCAACGAAAGCGTTCTGGATGCCATTACGCGGCTGGAGTTTACCAAACGCGCTGATTTTGAAACTCCCGACAAACTCAACAAGCTGCACGAGCAACTGGTCGAGCTATCAACGCACTTCCTCTTCCGTTCGCTTGGCGAGCCGGTACTGGATGAGGAGCACCACACCTGGTCGCTCAGCTACATTGATGCGCTTGGTTCCGAGCGCGTCATTGATTACCCACTGGCGGCGAGCGCAGAGTTCCGCCAGATGATGTCGAAGTATGCGCTCATCAAAGGCGAGCTGGAGCCACCCTTCCTCATCGAATTTGCATCAAAGACCGCCGCAGAAACAACCGCAGAAGCAGCGGAGGATGATGCTGCCGAGGCCGCTGAATCCGCCGACGAGCCGGTAGAGGCAAAGGCCGAAACCAAGGCAGCGGCAAAGAAGGGAAGCCGCAGCGCACGTGAGCCCGTAGAGAAGCAGACGGCGCGGGAACTCTTCGAGTATGTGGTCGAGCAGGGACGTCGCGACTATCAGGTTCAGCGCTACAAGGGACTGGGCGAAATGACTTCGACACAGCTTTGGGAGACGACTATGGATCCGGATCGCCGCACCTTATTGGGGGTGCGACTCGAAGACATTGCCGAGACCGAGACCATCTTTGCCACGCTGATGGGAGAAGATGTTGAGGCCCGCCGCAAGTTCATTGAAGATAACGCGCTGGATGTGAAGAACCTCGACATCTAAGCGGCAACTACTACTACAAAAAGCCTCGCAAATGTGCGGGGCTTTTTGCTGGAATCAACAGAGAATCGTAGCGTGAGATTATAGTAAATCGGAATGGAAATCGAACTCTGCAACGCAACCATAGACGATCTCGACGACTGTTTTGCGCAGGAGCAGGCATGCTTTCTACCATCCGAGGCAGCATCGCGCGAACGCATTGAATTGCGTCTGCGAGAGTATCCTGAGGGCTTTGTGCTGCTGCTCATTGACGATCATGTGCGCGGAATGATCAACAGTTGCGCCACCAATAAGGAAGATATCTCCGACGAATCCCTTAAGGAACTTATCGGTCACGATCCCGGCGGAGAGTTTGCTGTGATTTTTTCCTTCTCGGTGTATCCATACCTGCGTGGTCGCGGATACGGGCGCATGTTGCACGAGCATTTTGTTGCCGAGTGCAGCAAGCGCGGTCAACGCGCCATTCTCCTGCTCTGCAAAAAAGAGTTGGTTGCCTTCTACGAAAAGCTGGGCTACAAGGATTGCGGTCTGTCTGCTTCTACTCACGGAGGCTTTCAATGGCACCAGATGCGCTTTGAGATTACAGCAAATTTGCCTGTGGTACTTTAAGGCATTTTCGGAATACACGTAGACTTTTTGAGCGAGTTGAAGGGTTGATTTTTCTTAAGGGAAAAGCCACTTAGTATCCTGCCTTCGGTCTACACTCATTCCGAAAATGCTTTAGCATCGAGTGTATGGCGCTGGTCGAGGTGAAGTCCGTAAGCAAGCGATTTGAGGGTGCAGAGGAGCGCTGGGCTGTGCGCGGCGTTAGTTTCTCAATTGCATCCGGTGAAACGCTTGGTCTGGTAGGCGAATCCGGCTCCGGCAAAACCACACTCGCTCGCATGGTCCTCGGCCTCACCCCTCCAACCGATGGGAGCATACAAGTTGCTGGTGTCGAAATGACCACTGCCAACTCAGGCGTGTTGAAGGCGCTTCGTCGCCAGATGCAGCCGGTCTTTCAGGATCCTTCCGCTGCGCTGAATCCGCGAATGCGCATTGAGCAGATTCTTGCCGAGCCGCTGTACATCCATAGTCTGGCACCCCCGCACGCGGTGTTGCGGCAGCAACTCTGTGAACTGCTGCGGTCGGTTGGGATGGAGGAGTCTGCACTCAACCGCTATCCGCACGAGTTCAGCGGCGGGCAGCGTCAGCGCATCAACATTGCACGTGCGCTGGTCTTGCGACCTCAGCTTCTGGTGCTCGATGAGCCGGTTTCGGCTCTGGATGTGAGCGTGGGAGCGCAGGTGCTGAACCTGTTACGCGATCTGCAATGTGAGTTTGGGTTGACCTATTTATTTATTACGCACTCCATGCCGCTGGTCCGCTATCTTTCGACGCGAATCGCAGTGATGCATCAGGGAGAGCTCGTTGAGATGGGTGATACTGTGCAGGTCTGTGAAGAGCCGCGGGAGAGCTACACACGGGCGCTGCTTGCGGCAACACCCGTGCTGTAAATCATTATTTAGGCTGAGTGCCGGTTGTGGCAGGAGCCGGTGTTGCTGACGGCGCAGACGCAGTTGTTGGAGCAGGCGCGGTCGCAGGCTTTGCTGCCGGTGTAGCAGTGGCTGGTGTTGCCGGAGTGGCCGGAGTTGCAGCGGGTGCAGCCTTCACCGTCGGAGCCGCAGTTGTTGCTGCCGGTGCAGACGTAGTCGCCGGAGCAGCGGTCGAGGCCGCAGGCTTTGTGGCATCGGCCGGCTTAGCCGCTGGTGTTGTGGCCGGAGCCGCTGCAGGTCTTGCCGGCGGTGGCGGCGGCTTTGGCGCATCCTCTACGCTCACCAGTTCCACATCGAAGATCAGGTCAGAGTTCGGCGGAATTACGCTGCCCGCGCCGCGTGTTCCATAGGCCAATTGCGCGGGGATGAAGATGCGGCGCTTGCCGCCGACGCGCATTCCAGCAACTCCGTAATCGAAGCCGGGGATCATGCGCCCGACACCCTGTACAAACTTGATGGGCTGCTCTTTTTTATTTGCGTCAAGGTGATCGGCGCTGGAGTCAAACTTTTTGCCATCAGCCGCGAGCCATCCGGTATAGAGCGCAGCGAAAAGCTTGCCGCTCTCGCCCGCCGGGCCGCTGCCAATCAGGATGTCCTGATAGCGCAGGGAAATGGAGGTTTGAACCGGAGCAGTGACAGGCGGAATGCCGGGAGGCAGTGTAGGAAGCACAACGACAGGTGCCGCAGCGCTTGCAGTCTTCTTTGCGGTTGCTGCGGCTCTGGTTCTGGCCGTAGTCGTTGCCGGCTTCTTTGCCGGGGTGGTTGTCGAAGCTGTCTTGGCAGCGGTCGTCGAAGCAGTCTTGGTCGCAGGAGTGACCGGCTTTTTTGCAGTTGTTGCCGGTTTTGCAGTTGTTGCTGGTTTGGTTGTGGTAGCAGGCTGAGCCGGAGCCGCTGTTGCCGGTGTAGCTGTGGTCTGTGCGGCAGCGCTAAAAGCCAGAACTGGTGCAAACAGAAGTGTAAGAAGCGTTTTTGTGAAACGTGGCATTGCGTATTCCTATCTCAAAAGAGTGTGGGATTGCTACGCAATAAAGTGTATTGCATTACACAGGGATGCGCATAGTGTCGTTTCCGCCGCAGTTCTGTTTATAGGCACTAATATAGATACATATGACGCATTTTCTTTGGGGTGGATGGGTTGAAGTCCGGCTCATTTTCGCTACCTATCTGGCTGGAGCGCTGAATGCAGTCGCTGGCGGCGGCTCGTTTCTCTCCTTTCCGGCCCTGCTCAGCGTCGGAATTCTGCCGATTCAGGCCAATGCCACCAACTCCGTCGCGGTCTGGCCGGGTCAGCTTACCTCCATCGCAGCCTATCGCGAGGAGCTTCGCCATCACCACCATCTGTTGATTCCATTGGGGCTGGCCGCCTTTGTCGGCGGCATGTTGGGTGCAATTGTTCTTTTGCGGACGGCACAGGACACCTTTATGGCGCTGGTTCCGTGGTTGCTGCTTTCCGCAGCGCTTTTGTTTGCAGCCAGCGGCCCGGTGCAGCGCTGGCTGGCGCGGCGCTCCGCTTCGCAGATTAAGCGCAAACCGGCGATCCTTCCCATGGTGCTTGGCATAACGGTGGTCTGTTTCTACATTGGATACTTCGGCGCCGGTGCGGGCTTCCTTATCATCACGGTGCTGGCCCTCTTTGGTTTTGAAGACATGAACCATATCAACTCGGTCAAGGTCTTCTGCACCACCTGTTCCAACGGAGTTGCCGTTACCACCTTTATCGTTCGCGGATATGTTGACTGGAAGTACTGCATTCCGATGATGATTGCCGGAGCCATTGGCGGTTACATGGCTGCGCGCATCGGGCGACGTCTGCCGCAGGCATTCCTGCGCGGCATTGTCGTTGCCATCGGCTTGACCATGGCCGCATACTTCTTCTGGAGGCAACACCACCCATGACACATGATTCCCTGAGAGACTTGATCGGCTCCGTGGCTGGTGTATGCACCACCACCTCGTATTTCCCGCAGTTGTTGCATGTGTGGCGACGCAAAAGCGCCAAGGATGTATCGTTCCGGATGTTCTCAATCATGTGCATTGGCGTTGCCTTCTGGATAGTGAATGGATGTATGTATCACTCCTGGCCGATGGTTCTTGCAAACTCGCTGGCGTTGTTGCAGTCATTGATAATTCTTGCGCTCAAGATTCGCTATGACGGAATTGAGGCCGCTCGCGATGCAGGCGGAGCAACCGGAGAAGGGAAGTCCACACCATGAGCCATGATGGCATCCGCTTTGTAAGCGATGAGCAGGCCCGCAAGGAAAAAGAAGCTGTCCGCGAGCTACCGCAGGAGGCGATTGTGCCCGTCAAGGTGCGCGTCCACAAGACGGAGGGAACCGGCGTCGAAATTGATTGGAAGGATGGCCACCGCAGTCAGTGGAGCTTCAAATGGCTGCGCAATGCCTGTCCCTGCGCCACATGCGTGGAAGAGCGCAAGGCGGAGGGCCGCGAGCCGGGAGATCCCAGATCGGAGCCAAAGCAGTTGCTGCCGATGTACACGCCGCCTGCCCGCCCCACAGAAGTGACGCCGGTTGGCCGCTACGCCATCAGCTTTCACTGGGAGGACGGACACAGGAGCGGAATTTATTCCTGGGATTATTTGAGAAGGCAGTGCCAGTGCGCGAGCTGCACGGCTATGCTTCAGTAGGACGCTGCTATTCCAGACAGGGCCAAAATAAGATGCGTCGGCCCTGTCTTTGTAGCGCCCGGGTTAGCTGCGCGGCCCCGGCTCTGATACACTGGAAAATGTCGCGGTGAGGCCAGCTTTTGCCAGCCGAAGTGCGGCACGGCGGAAACAATCCGCACATTGAGAAGACCATGCCCAAGTTGAAGACCCATACGGGCGCGGCCAAGCGCTTTTCGAAGACTGGCTCCGGCAAAATCAAGCGGAACCAGACCAAGATGCGCCATATCCTCACGTCGAAGGATAAGAAGACGAAGCGCAAATTGCGCCAGGGTGTACTCGTCTCCGATGCCGACTACGCGAAGGTGGCCCGCATGATTCCTTACGCCTGAGTCGCGCGCTTCCCAACAGGGGAGCATGTGAGGGCCGCGCTAAAGCGTTGCGCAATGGCCCCCGGCGAGCCAACCGGCTGCCGAGCATCAGACGAGCAAAAGCGAGTGAAGAGGTTTACCGCGACATGCAAGTGTCGCCTCCTGCCTCCAGCCGCTACAACGAAACACGCAAACGGAGATAAAGAACCATGCCTCGCGTAAAACGCAGTCACAAGCGCGCTGACCGGCGCAGAAAAATTCTCAAGAGGGCGAGTGGGTACTTCCTTACGAAGTCCAAGCTCTATCAGGCAGCTCAGGAAGCTGTCGAACGCGGACTCAAGTTCGCCTACACGGGCCGCCGCCAGAAGAAGCGCCAGTTCCGCAGCCTGTGGATTGTGCGTATTTCGGCAGCCGCCAAGCTGAACGGAACCAGCTACTCTCAGTTCATCAACGGACTGAAGAAGGCCGGCATCGAACTGGATCGCAAGATTCTGGCCGACATCGCCGTTCACGACGCAGCCGGATTCACCAAGCTCGCCGAGCAGGCCAAGGCCGCCGTCGCCGCCGCAAAATCCGCAGCCTAAGCGCAAAGCCAAACCTACAACGGCCCGGAGCGGATGCTCCGGGCCGTTGAACATTGGGGGCGTAATTAGCACCCTATGGCTTGTCATTTTGCAGTAAAGCGGAGAAACCGCTGTTAAAGGGTTTTTATCTTGCGGATATAGTTGAAACCAACGACACCGGCGACAGGCTCTCTCCCGCGCCGCTCCCAGCCCATCCGCCCGATGATTTATCCTAGAAGTTCACTATGGCACAAGAAGAAATACCTCAGCTCACACATTACGACGAGCCCACCCTTGACCATGCCTTCAGCGCACTGACCAGCGAACTTGAGGCCTCTGCCGCCCTGCTGACTTCAGCCGAGGCGGTCGAAGGCTTCCGACTGGAGTGGCTTGGCCGCAAACAGGGCCGCCTCAAGCAACTCAGCGATGCGTGGCTCAAGGCCGCGCCCGTCGAGGCCAAGCGCCTGCTCGGACAACGCTTCAACGCGCTCAAGGCTCAGGTCGAAGGCCTGCTGGAATCTGCCCTGAGCGGCGGTCCATCCGATGCCGAGCTTGCTGCCGCGCGGATAGACGTCTCCCTGCCCGGAACCCGTCGCGCACTCGGCGCAGAGCACCCCATCACCCGCACCATGAACGAGATTGTCCGCGTCTTTGAGTCGCTCGGCTACTCCGTTGGCGTGGGGCCGGAGGTCGAAACCGACTTCTACAACTTTGAGTCGCTCAACTTTCCGCCGAACCATCCGGCGCGCGATACACAGGACACACTGGTCATCGCCAATCAGGACAAGCGACCGCTGCGGGAACGCCTGCTGATGCGCACACACACCTCGCCCGTGCAGATGCGCACGATGGAGCTTGACGGGCCTCCGGTGCGCATCGTGATCCCCGGCAAGGTGCATCGCAACGATGAGTCGGACGCGACGCACTCGCCAGTCTTTCATCAGGTTGAGGGGCTTTGCGTGGATACAAATATTACCTTCAGCGATTTGAAGGGAACGCTCGACCATGCCATGAAGGCGCTTTTTGGTTCGAGCGTGAAGACGCGTTTCTTTCCGTCGTATTTTCCCTTTACCGAGCCGAGTGCCGATGTGCAGATTAGCTGCATCTTCTGCGGCGGCAAGGGATGCAGAAAGTGCAAGCACTCCGGCTGGATTGAGTTGCTGGGCTGCGGCATGGTGGACCCCAAGGTCTTTGGCTTTGCTGCCGAAAAGCGTCCCGGCTACGACGCGAAAAAAATCTCCGGCTTTGCCTTTGGAATGGGCGTGGAGCGCATCGCGATGATGAAGTATGGCGTCAACGATATTGGCCTCTTTTACGGCGGCGATATGCGTTTTCTGGAGCAGTTCGCATGAAGATATTAACGAAGTGGCTCCGCTCTTATCTGCCCGCAATTCCGGCAACCGATGCCGAACTTGCCGAAGCTCTCACCCTGCGCGGCATCGCTGTGGATGGCTCCTTTGACCTCGGCGATGGCAACGGCACGTTGCTCGAAATGGACATCACCACCAACCGCGTTGACGCCATGAACCACTACGGCGTGGCGCGCGAGGCGGCGGCCATCTACGCACTCAGGCTGCCTGCGCTCAGCTTTCCGCTGCCGAAGGCGAAGCCCGGAGTTGGTTATCCGGTGCGGATTGAAGCGAAGGATTTGTGCGGACGCTTTACGGCGCGCGTGCTGCGCGGTGTGACGATTGGCGACACGGACGGCGTGATTGCCGATTACTTCCGGCTGCTGGAGCAGAAGTGCATCTCGAATGCGGTGGACGCGACGAATTATGCGTGGCTCGCGATGGGTCATCCCACACACGCCTTTGATCTCGACAAGATTGAGGGCGCGATTGTGGTCCGCCGCGCCATCAAAGGCGAAAGGCTCAAGACCCTTGACGAGATTGAGCGCGTTCTGGATGCCGACGATCTCGTGGTTGCCGATGAGAAAAAAGCATTGGCGCTGGCCGGAGTCATGGGCGGATGGGATACGCGCATCACTGCCGAGACAAAGAATGTTCTGGTAGAAGCCGCATGGTTCGACCCGGCAACGGTTCGCCGCAGTTCGCGCCGCCACGGCCTGCACACGGATGCCTCGCACCGATTCGAGCGCGGCGCAGATTTGGCCGCTGCTCCGCTGGCGAATGATATTGTCTCCTCGATTATTTTGAGCAAGGGCGGGGAAATCGTTGGCGAACTGACCGACGTGCTCATTCCCGCAGCCGAAGCACGCACCACCAAGCGCGCAAAGGTTGCGCTTGCCGTTAGCGAGGTTCGCCGGATTCTTGGAACCACGCTTGACCCGGAGGGCATAACTGCCGCGACCGTCGAAACGGTGTTGCGCGCACTTGGATGCACGGTCACGGCCACCGGTAAGGATGCGTATGAAGTCACGCTGCCAAGCTGGCGTCTGGATCTGGAGCGCGAGATTGACCTTATTGAAGAGGTTGCGCGCGTCTACGGCTATAACCGCTTTGCCGACACGCTGCCGGCTTTTGCCGGCGAAGTGAAGAAGCTGCCCCACGCCGCTGCGGAGCAGACTGTGCAGCAAACGCTGCGCTCGCTCGGAGTGCATGAGGCGATCTCTTCGACCTTCTGCTCGGCGGCGGAGGCAGAACTTTTTGCGCCGGGCACTGCTGTTCCGATGGGCAATCCACTCAGCGAAGAGGCTGGCGTGTTGCGCCCGTCGCTGTTGCCGGGGATGCTCGCGATGGTTGCCGGAAATCTGAATCGCGATGTCGAAAATATTCGCCTCTTTGAGCTGGGCACAACCTTTCGCGGAACCACTGAGCGCGTCAGCGAGCAGCCGGCACTGAGCCTCGGCCTTGCCGGAAGCGTTGGGCAGACGGGGCCGCATCAGGCTCCGCGAGCGATTGATTTTTACGATGCCAAGGGAATCTTCGAGAGTGTGCTCGACCGTTTCGAGACGCAATCGCTCTCCTTTGTGGCTGGCGATGCTCCGGCGTGGTTGCATCCTTACCGCGCAGCGCAGGTTCTTGCCAACGGCGAGATGGTTGGCTGGTTTGGCGAACTACATCCCGCCGAAGCCAAGCGCCGCAAGCTCAAGCAGACGGTCTTTGTCGGCGAGTTATGTCTGGACCGGCTCTATAAGTTGCCGCTTCGTCAACTGGCGATACGCGAGATTTCGCGCTATCAGGCGGTGCGTCGCGACTTCTCGCTGGTGCTGCCCGATGCCGTGGCCTGGAGCGCCGTTGAAGCGGCGATACGCGCACTGGCCATCCCGGAATTGATTGCGGCTGAGCCAAAAGAAATCTTCCGCGATACGCGGCTCTTGGTAGGAGAGTATTCGCTGCTGTTGGCGACGGTCTTCCAATCCGCTGAGCGGACGCTGGAAGAGGCAGAGTTGAAGAGCTTTGCCGAACGTGTAATTGCTGCAATGGAATTGTTAGGCGGCAGACTGCGCAGTTAGTTTTTTTGGCGCAGATGCACAAAGAACGGCGCTATACTCGGTGAAACCCGCTGTGTCGTTTTGCAGCGAGCAGGAGCACAGGAGCCTTGATGAGCAACTTCGCAGAGGATTCCCAGCAACTCTCGATGATAGCGCCCGAGCCCGAACTGATTCCCGAGCCGATTGACGAAATGTCCGCGCTCGAAGAACGCATTCTGCGCGCCGTTGAGATGGTGAAGAAAGAACGCACCCTCAGAATTGCTGCGGAGCAAAAGCTGGCGGAGTTGGAGTCGCAAACTCAAAGCGAAACAGGCCGTGTGCCCGCGCTCGAGGCAGAGGTTGCTGCGCTCAAACAGGAGCGCACCCTGGTCCGCCAGCGCATCGAGCGGCTGTTGAAACATCTGGATGGACTGAGTGCATAAACCATGAGCACAAACGACAAAAAATCGAAGTCGGCGCAGGCCAGCGTTCCCGTCACTATTTACGATCAGCCCTACCAGTTGCGCGGGCCGGATGAGGAGTACATCCGAGAGCTGGCGCGCACCGTGGATGCCAAAATGCGCATCGTCGCCGCGCAGGGCAAAACGGTGGATTCGCTGCGCGTTGCAGTACTGGCTGCGTTGAACATTGCTGATGAACTCCGCCAGTTGCAACTGAGGCTGGAGAAATCTGTGAACAGCGAAACTGCTGTTGCGAAGGCAACACCCGCAGCGAGCCAGCAGTCGCTGCACTTGAAGGCAGAGAGCCTGAACTCGCTGCTTGATGAGATTCTGGACGACCGCAAGCTCGGATAATTTTCCTCAGGTCGAGAGAGCGTTATCACAATTAAAGAAACAAACCCGTGCTAAAGTGCATGGCATGAGGCGCCCGCATTGAAAAAGAGTCCTTTAATTTTCCTTTTGGCTGCTCTGCTCCCTTACGGAGCGATCCCTCTCCACGCACAAGAGAAAGCTGCGGTGACTGCTCCTGCCCCCAATATCGGGCCTACGGACCCCAAGGCGCAAAAGACCTATGCGGCTGCTCTTAAAAAACTCAATGACAGACGCAGTTATCCCTCTGGGGAGATGATGAATCTCGACATTCTTGACTCCTTCCGCAAGGCAGATAAGCAGGATGGTGGTCAGTGTATTGCATGCAAGGAAAATATCTTCAAGTACGCGATGCTCACCGGGGATTACAAGCTGGCCGAGCAGAGCGCTGAACAGCTTACTCCGCTGGTTCACACGCAGGCAGACAGGGTTCAGGTGCTCAGGCTGGTAGCCAGGGCGTGCATTGCTATTGGCCAGAAACAGAAGGGGGGAAAAGAGGTTGATGCAGGGCACCAACTGCTCAAGACCGAACTGGATGCACGACCAGGCAACGCAGACCTGACCTTTCTGGATGGGATGCTGTTGGCCTATCTTAAGCAGGATGATGCATCGAGCGCCCGCTTCAAAGAATTCTTGCAGCTAGCCCCCACGTCAGACACTGATTACAGCCGCGCACAGCGCTATGTAGAGCGGCCTGAACTGGCGCGCTCCCTGATGGTTCCGAACTTTCGCTTCAAGACAATTGATGGCAAAGATGTAAGTCTGGATGAGCTGACCGGCAAGGTTGTTCTTATGGATTTTTGGGCGACATGGTGCGGGCCCTGTGTTGCATTTTTGCCGACGGTGAAGGAGATTGCCAAGCGCTACTCGTCCCAGCCTTTTGTTGTCATCAGCGTGAGTCTGGACAGCGATGATGAAAAGTGGAGAAGTTTTGTCAGTAAGAACCAGATGACCTGGCTGCAGACACGCGACGGTTATTGGGATGGGAAACTGGCAAAGTCGTTTGGGGTCAATGCTATTCCGCAGACCTTCACCATTGATTCCGATGGAGTGTTGCAGTCGCACTCAATCGGCGACTCCGATCTGGATGGGGTCATCCATAAACAGTTATCGCGCGCATTGAAGCAGGCAGCGAAGAGGGCGCAGCAGGGAAGTGGTTTGTAGAGATTGCGACTTCCTGAAACTGCGCGGAATTGATTCGCGGAATTTTCATTTTTGCAAGCAAAATATACTTTCACCCGACCGCTTGCTAACTTGCGCCACACTCGGTACTATCCAGCTAGAAGACCGGCCTGCAAAGCAGGTTGGAGTGGTCCACGCTGGTTGAACCAACATTCAATGAACAGGGGCTCGACTCGATAAATCGGCTCTGTGTGCCGTGTCCGCCAGTCCGGAATGCCTAATGAGCCGCGGAGAGTCCCACCGTCTAAGGACGGGTTCACCGGCGCTCCACTCGACGGCCAAGTGGGTCGGTCTTTCACCTTTCTCCTCGCATATCCTCTAACATAACTACGTGTACCCAATTCTCTTTAGATTCGGCGTTCTTTCTGTGCCTACTTACGGCGCAGTGCTGGCGCTTGGCCTGCTGATTGCAATTACCTTTTCGCAGCGCACGGCAAGGCTTGCGGGCATTGATGCCGACAAGCTCTGGAACTTTGAGGTCACTGTTCTTTTTGCAGCGATTCTAACCCGTCAGGGAGTGTTGCTCTTTGGCTGGACGGAGTGGGTTGCCAGCCTCGCCGCGCTGCTGGTGGCGGCGATTGCTGCCTTGCTGATGCTGCGTGGAGCGCGGCTGATGCAACTCCGGACCCTTGACGCGCTTGCCCCCGCCGTAGCTGTTGCCATGGCCGCGCGAGCGTTGGCCTGTTTTGCCGCAGGTTGCGCCTATGGGACTCCGACAACTCTGCCGTGGGGCGTTGAATTCAGCAGCCGGCAGGCATGGATACTGAACGGAACCACGCTGGGCGTGCCTCTGCATCCGGTTCAGCTTTATAGCGCGGCGATGCAGCTAATCCTTGCGGCTGTGCTTTATTACTGGTTGCAGCACTCCCGCCAGCGCGGAGAGGTTGCAGGAGCGTGGCTGCTAGGAACGGGATTTTCCGCCACGATGATTGAGCAACTGCGCGCTCCGGCGACCATCCTTTGGCTTCCCGGCAAGTGGTTGAGCGCGACACAACTCATTTATGCTGCGATGATTGTATTGGGGGCAGTTCTGCTATGGCAGCGGCCCCACGCATCGAGGCAGAATGACTGACGCAGTACGCACCATCGAAGTACCACCGGAAGCCGCCGGGAAACGGCTTGACGCATATCTGGCCACAGTGATGGAAGAGGTAAGCCGCTCCCGCATTCAGTTGCTCATCGAGCAGGGCGGAGTGCGTGTGCAGGGCATGGAGGCCAAGGCATCCTTCAAACTGCGCGGCGGCGAGGTCATCGAGGTCACAGGCGATCCGCGACCGGAGCCGCTGCACGCATTTGCAGAGGACATCCCGCTCTCCATCGTTTACGAGGACAAAGACCTGGCGGTTATCAACAAGCCTGCCGGAATGATGGTTCATGCCGGAGCCGGTTCCAATGAGGACGCGCGCAATCGCGGAACGCTGGTCAACGCGCTGCTTCATCACTTCAAAAAACTCAGCCAGACCAGTGGTCCGCTTCGCCCCGGCATCGTGCATCGTCTGGACAAGGAGACGAGCGGCCTGATTGTGGTCGCCAAGAACGACGCAACCCACGCCAAACTTGGCGACATGTTCTCTCGCCATCAGATGCGCAAGACCTACATTGCATTGGTGCAGGGCAGCGTCAAACTGGACAAGGGAACCATCAATTCGCCCATCAGCCGCGACCCGCTGCGCCGCACCCGCATGACGGCGCGCAGAACCGGCGAGGGCGCGCGCGCGGCTGTTTCGCACTACACCGTTCTGGACCGCATTGAGACTCCCTACGGCATTCTGTCGCTGGTGAAGGTGCGCATCGAAACAGGCCGCACCCATCAGATTCGCGTCCACATGTCCTCGATTGGACACCCGGTTGTCGGCGATACGCTCTACGGAGCGATTACAGAGATGGTGGTTCCCGTAGTGCGCGGGAAAAAGCCGACCTCCGACGCGCCGCCCATCCGACTCCATCGGAATTTTCTTCATGCAGCGGAGTTGGCATTTGACCATCCGCGCATAAGGCTGGCTCTTGACCTGCGCGCGCCGCTGCCGGCAGAGCTGCTGGAGTTTGCCGACAAGCTTGGCGGGCCGGGAACTGCGGCGCGCATCAACGCTGCTTTAGCGCCGCCCGCAGTTGAGGCTCCCAAGGTTGCCAGGAAAGCAGTGAAGAAAGCTGCGAAGAAGGCAAGTAAGGGCCTGACCTCCGTTGCAGCAAAACCGGTTCGTGCCAAGGCTGGCGCAGCCAAAAAGAAAATGAAATAAAATGAAGGTGCTTATGAGCAAGAAAATCTTTTTCGTCCCTGCCCTCCTGCTGTTGGTTGCTTTGACCTCTGCTGTTGCCCAGCAGACGACAACTCCTGTACCGAGTCCCGCGCAGGTTCCGCAGGCGCCTGTCACGAAGCAGCCCGCTGCGACGGGCACCGAGGAGACTGATCAGCCTTATCGCTTCTCGGTCAACGAGGTGAACCTGATCTTCACCGTGACCGACAAGCACGGGCAGTTCATCAGTGACCTGAAGCAGAGCGACTTTGCGCTGCTCGATGATCAGAAGGCTCCGTCGAAGATTTCGCGCTTTGTGCAGCAGACGAATCTGCCGCTGCGAGTAGGCATTGTGATTGATGCCAGCAACTCGATTCGCCAGCGCTTTCAGTTTGAACAGGATGCCGCAACCGAGTTTCTGGTGGATGTTCTGAAGTCGCGCGCCGATCGCGCTTTTGTGATGGGATTCGATGTAACGCCGAACATCATGCAGGACTGGACCAACAATCTCGACGCGCTTCAGACCGGCATCAGCCGCCTGCGTCCCGGCGGTGGTACGGCGCTCTACGATGCGGTTTACACGGCCTGCCGCGACAAACTGCTCGACTCCTCGCGCGGGCAGGAGCCAGTTCGCAAGGCAATGATTCTGCTCTCGGATGGCGACGACAATCAGAGTCGCGCCTCGCTTGATGACTCCATCAAGATGTGCGAGCGTGCCGAGACGATTGTCTACTCCATCAGCACCAACTGGACTCCGAGCCGTGGTCCCGGCGACAAGGCGCTTACGCGTCTCTCAGAGGCAACCGGCGGTCGCGTCTTCTTCCCGCCGCAGATGGAAGACATGGCGGCAAACTTCGATGACATCAAGCAGGAGTTGCGCAGCCAGTATGCGCTCACCTACACGCCAGCGGACTTCAAGACCGATGGCAGCTTCCGTCCGATTTATCTTTTTGCGCTGGACCGTCGCTACAACGTCCGCGCCCGTAAGGGATACTTCGCTCCGAAGGAGTAAGTGCTTCAGGGACAAAATTCTTCGAGTTAGAAATTGTCATTTCTCCGCTTTGCTGCGGAATGACAAACAAACTGTGGGACTGCTGAATTCCTCTAAAACAATTTTCCCTGAAATGTTTCCGCACTCTCCGGCACTGCCTCTGCGCCTTTCAGCAGCGTCTTCAATCCCTCTTCGTCCAGAATTTTCAGGCTGAGTTCGCGAGCTTTTTCGAGTTTGCTGCCAGCCTCTTCGCCAGCCACAACATAGCTGGTTTTTTTGCTGACGCTCGCAGAGACGCGTCCCCCGGCCTGCTCAATCTGCTTTTTTGCCTCTTCGCGCGAGAGCGTGGGCAGGGTTCCTGTCAGCACAAAGGTGAGCCCGGCAAGCTCGGTCGAGCGGACGCGCTTTTCTGCGGTGAAGGTGAGCCCGGCTTTGCGCAGGCGCTCCACCAGTTCGCGATTGCGCTCTTCCGAGAAAAACTCCAGAATCGCCGCGCTGATGCGTGGGCCGACCTCTTCCACTTGCTCTAATTGTTCGGCGCTCGCGGCGATCAGTTCATCCATGCTGCCAAACTCCGCTGCAAGGAATTGCGCTGTGCGTTCGCCGACAAATCGGATTCCCAGTCCAAATAACACGCGGTCCAGTGGGGATTTCTTTGAGTGCTCAATCTCATCCAGCAGCGACTCCGCCGACTTCAGCCCGACGCGGTCGAGCGTCAGCAACTGCTCCAGCGTGAGCGAGTACAAATCGGCAACACTCTTGACCAGCGGTTTCTCACCGCCAAGTAGTTGCACCACCAGCGCTTCGCCCAGTCCGTCAATATTCATCACGCCGCGCGCGGCAAAGTGCAGCAGGCTCTCGCGCAGGCGCGCCGGGCAATCCACATTCACGCAGCGAAAGTCCGCCTCACCCTCCGAGCGATGAACGGCCACTCCGCAGGCAGGGCAATGCGTCGGGAAGTGAAACTCCTGGCTGCCGCGTGGATGGTCTTTATCGTTTTTGTCATTGACCACCTCGACAACCTTAGGAATCACATCGCCGCCGCGCTCAACGCGCACGGAGTCGCCAATTTTGAGTCCCAGCCGCTGAATCTCATCGGCGTTATGCAGCGTGGCACGGCTGACCGTTGTGCCGCCGATGCTGACCGGCGTCAACTCGGCAACCGGAGTCAGCTTGCCGGTGCGTCCCACCTGAATGGTGATGCCTTCGACGCGCGTCACTGCGGCGCGAGCGGCAAATTTGTAAGCAATCGCCCAGCGCGGCGCGCGTCCCGTAAAGCCCAGCCGACGTGCAGTGGCCGCATCATCCACCTTGAGGACAACGCCATCAATCTCATAGCCGAGCGTGTCGCGCATGGCTTCGGCTTTAGCCAGGAATGCAAAAATTCCCTCCACATCCGCGACTTTTTTGCGATGTTCGTTAACGCGGAAGCCCGCCTTCGCGAGTGCATCCAGCGCCGCGTCCTGATGCGGGATCAGTGTCTCTCCATTTGCCAACAGAAAATATGCGTAGAAGTCGAGCCTTCGCTGGGCGACGATATTCGGCTCCAGTGTGCGAATGGTTCCTGCCGCAGCGTTGCGCGGATTGGCTGCGGGCGCAAGTCCCTGCTCCTCGCGTTCTGCGTTGAGTTTGTGGAAGCCTTCAAGCGGCATCACCACCTCGCCGCGAACCTCAAAGCTCATGGGCAACTGAAGCGCTTTCACTTTGTTTGCCGGGACACTCAGCGGGATCGAGCGGATGGTGCGGACATTCGTTGTTACATCTTCGCCAATCTCGCCATCGCCGCGCGTGATGCCGCGAACCAGATGCGCTGCTCCATTTGTGTCTGCCTCATAATGCAGCGCCAGCGAAATTCCATCGAGCTTGAGTTCGCAGACGTAGCTGACCGGCAGTTCTCCGGCGAGCTCGCGCACGCGACGATCCCACTCGCGCAAATCCGCCTCGTTGTAGGCGTTGTCGAGCGAGAGCATGGGGCGGGAGTGCGCCACCTTCACAAAGCCTTCGCGTGGCTTGCCGCCAACGCGCTGCGTCGGCGAATCCGGTGTAATCAGATTTGGATGCTCAGCCTCCATCGCGCGCAACTGATTGACCAGCGCGTCGTACTGCGCGTCGGTAAGCACGGGAGTATCCAGCACGTAATAGAGATGTTCGTGGTGGCGAATCTCTTCGCGCAGAGTCTCCAGTTGGTTGGCGATATCTGCCATAAGAGGATTATAGAGATTAGAATCACAGGAGATGGAACCCGTCACACATCTGTTGACCGGAGCCTGCCTTTCGCGTGCAGGGCTCAACCGCCGCACCGCGTACGCAACGATGGCGATGGTGCTTGCTGCCGAGGCACCGGACATTGATGTGCTCTGGTATCTGCGCGGGCCCATCACCGGACTGGCGCATCATCGCGGAATTTCGCACACGTTGATTGCCGCACCCCTGCTGGCTCTTGCGACGACAGGCGTGGTCTGGGGCTGGCACAAACTGCGCACGCGGCTCCCCGGCAGGCTGCGCCCGAAGCCGCTCCAGCAACAGATAAGCTGGCTCTGGATTTGGCTGCTCTCTTTGATCGCAGTGTTTAGCCATCTGTTGCTCGACTACACCAATGCGTATGGATTGCGACCGCTCTTCCCCTTCAATCCTAAGTGGTACTCCGGCGATCTGGTATTCATCCTCGAACCGGTTATGCTTCTGCTGCTTGGCATGGCGCTGGTCATGCCGTGGCTGCTCTCGTTGGCGGATCGTGAGATTGGTGCGCGGCGCGTGGAATTTCCGGGCCGGGGATGGGCATGGTTTGCGATTGTCGGCATCCTGCTCCTGTGGGGGTGGCGCTGGGTAGAGCACGACAAGGCTTTGGCCTTGATGGACAACGGCGCGCTGACAGGGGATCGCATTCTCAAGCGCTCCGCCGTACCTTATCCCGTCAACCCGTATCGCTGGACGCTGGTCGCAGAGACGCCGGAGAGCTTTGTTCGCGGCCATGCCAGCACGCGTACCGGCGAGGTCGTGAGCGACCCCATCCGCGACACGCTCTACAAGCAGCAGACCACGCTGGCGGCCCTCAATGCCAAGCGCAGTTATCTCGGACAAATTTATCTGGACTGGTCGGCCTATCCCTATGTCGAGGATATTGGCCCGGTTCCGGTTGACGGAGTCGCGCCGCCGGTGCTCGCCGCCGGACAGCAGTGGACGACGATTCGCTTCCGCGACCTGCGCTACAACTACCCGGATTTGTTAGGCAACCGGGAGTCACCGCTGACCGCATACGCGTACGTCCTCAACAGCCGGGAGATGGCCGCGATGATTCTCAATGGCAAAGAGGAAGATCGGTAAACAGGAATCAGCGCGCTGCCGGAGCCTTCAACCTGCTCTCGATCAGTTTGCTCGCCTCTTCTACTACCTCGTCCAGCGTCAATCCGGTTGAATCGAGGATGACTGCATCCTCTGCCGGTCTCAGCGGGGATTCGGCGCGGTTACGGTCCCGTTCATCCCGCGCTCTGAGTTCCTTGAGAATCTCATCGGGCTGGATGGTCGGTGCCGGGCCCAACTGCTCGTAGCGGCGCTGGCCGCGAGCCTCCGGGGCTGCATCCAAAAATATCTTGAGGTCGGCATCCGGAAAGACGACGGTGCCAATGTCGCGTCCCTCCATCACTACATTGCCGCCGAGCCCGATCTGCCGCTGCCGGTTCACCATCCAGACACGAATTTTGGGATGAACACTGACCTGCGAAGCCGCATCGGTGATGGCTTGCTCGCGCAGCTCCCCGCTGACCTCTTTACCGTCCAGATAGACCAGATTGCCGAGATCGCCCGGCTCAATGCTGATGGTGGTTGTGCGTGCAAGTGCTTCCAGTGCCGTTGCATCGTCAAGCGCAAGGCCGGCCCGGAGAGCCTTCAGGGCAAAGGCGCGGTACATGGCTCCCGTCTCCAGATTCAGCAGCCCGAATCGCTCGGCCAGCCGTTTGGCGAGGGTGCTTTTGCCGGCTCCGGCGGGGCCGTCAATGGCGACGATGAGGCCGCGTGACTTGCTTCCTGCGGTCATGAGCGCTTCTTGCCTCCGCGGCCTGCAAACTTACCGGATTTTGCGCCGGGTCGTGCCCCTGGCTTGCGTACACCCGCCTTTGCTGCCGGACGGGCTGATGCAGATCGAAGACCGGATGGCCTGCTGCCTGCAGCGGGACGGCCCGTGCGGGGCTTGGATACAGGACGAGCACCGGGCTTTGTGCCCGGGCGAGGATTGGGGCGGGAGTTCGTACGACCCGCTCCGGCGGGGCGACCAGTTCCCGGACGTGCGCCTGTTGGCCTTCCCACGCCGGGCCGAGGAGCACGAGCACCGATCGGCTTACCTGACTTTGCATCTGACGGACGAGCGGCCATTGGCCTTGCTCCAGCCGGACGCGGAGGTCTGGTTCCATTCGGACGCGCACCGGTTGTTCGTGGAGCATCCATCCGCTGTGGGCGTGCTCCCATCGGCCGTGTGCCAGTACCGGGCCGAGCATTGCCATTTGGTCTGCCAGAGGAGGGCCTGCCCGGAGCCGGACGTGTTGTGCTGCGGGGACGCGCAGCTTCTACCGGGCCGCCAACTCTGGGGCCACCGGGGAAGGCGCGAACCGGGCCTGTGCCTGCGACTGCCCTGGGGCGTGTTGTGGATGCAGAAGCCGGAGCGTTGAGGATCGGGCCGCCCGGGAAGGCGCGCAGGGGGCGCGGCCCTTCATTTGCTGCGGGACGAACTACTGCCGGACGGGAGGTAGCGGCAGGGCCATTCGTTACCGGGCCGCCGGGGAAGGCGCGAATCGGACGGGCTGCATCGGGACGCGGAGTGCGTGCTGCAAATCCACCCTCGCGCCTGGGCGAGAATCCACCTTCACGGCGGCGGGGCGGAAAGTCGCCTCTGCCTGGCCCTCCGGTTGCCGGACGCGCTGGGCGGGTCCAGCCATTGGTGGCAGTTGCGGTGCGTGCAGCAGCAGGCTTGAAGGTTGGCTTTGGTTTGCTTGCAGGTGGCTGTGCGATGCTTTCCGGAATACTCAGCGTTTGTGGAGTGGCTTCGCCCTCCTGCTCCGCGTGCGCGGCATGGATGTAGGTCGGCAGGCTCAGGGTAGCCGGGAAATCGGGCAGGGTTCCAGCCACGAAGTAGAAGCTCTGCGCCGAAAGGCTCAGGGTATTAATCTGGCGCGTCGCAGTCAATCCGCGCAGAACCTCGCGAATTTTGCTGCGGCTGGTCAGCGGGCTCAGGAATATCTCAACCTCTTCACTGGTCGCGGCAATCACGGCGGGCAGGTAGATGGAGGCAAGCACAGAGATTGCCGTAACCTGCGAGGTGCTGGCACCCTCCTGCATGGCCTTCATATATTTGGTCTTCAGCAGATGCCACTCGCAGGCCTTGCCCTCTTTGGGCTCAGGATAGATGCGCAGTTCAGACCACAGCTCGTCAATCGCACGCAGGGTTGCGGCCTCTGTGACCTCACGGCCTAGCTGGGTTTTGAGTTTGGAGGTGGTCAAAGGCCCCTCCGTCTCAAGAATGCGAACGACCTCGACGGAGAGCTGCGAGACCTTGCGCGAACCGGTGGTCTGCGGCGGACGCCGCCAGTCGCGCTCACCGCGAAGGGCAAAGACATAAGGCAGAACCCAGGTCGCGACCAGAAAATCGGGCTGCTCGCCCAGAGAGGTCAGCAGATTCAGCGGAACGGCAACTCCATCAGCAACCAGACGGGTCAACAGACTCGCCGTTGTGGCAAGCGTTTCCTTGCCCGGAGTCGGGTTCTGCTTCCCCTCAACGGCTTCGACAAAGCTGGGGGCAAGGGTGGGAATCTGTGCAGGGCGGGGAAGATAGAGGCAGAGCCCCGTCTCCTCCAGCCAGGTTTTGGCCTCCTCGATGGTCAGGGCCGCATTGCCATTGTGGCGCAGCCTTTCGGCGCGCGCTCGTTCTAGCTGTTCTGCTGTCAAAGAATGAATCCTTGTAAATCGGACTTTGAGATTCCCGGACTTGACCCCTGAGGGCAGTGCCAGTCTGAAGCTTTTCCGTCTTAAATCCTCTGGAAGGCCTTTTGTATCTCTCTCCAAGCATACCGCAAAGCGATTGGTCTGCCATGCGGACAACTGGTTGGATGGCCAGTTTTTGCCAATTCTGAGAGCAGCCACTCCATCCGGGCCTGATCGAGGGGCATATTCACCTTGATGGCGGCATGGCAGGCAATCGAGGCCGCAATCCGCGTCCGCAGGGTTTCAAGCGATACCGTTCGCTCCTCGGCAGACTGCTCGATGACCTCTGTCAGAACGTGCTCCAGTTCCAGGCCCTCCAGACCCGCCGGAGCAGCCTTGATGGCCAAAGTGCGCGGCCCAAAGGGCTCAACCTCAAAGCCATTGGCTACCAATTCGTCTGCAAGCGTTGCAAATTCAATCATTTGGCTCGGAGTCAGGTCTACCAGCAGGGGAAGGAGCAACTGCTGGCGCTCGCGCTTTTCCGTCTCCCGCTCCCGCAGAATCTTCTCGAAGAGAACCCGCTCATGGGCGACATGCTGGTCAATGATCCAGAGGCCCTCCTCGTTGACGGCCAGAATAAAGGACTCGCGAAGCTGGCCGAGGGGTTTGAGCGAGCCGAGGGACTGGAGGCTCGGCTGGGGGCTTTCAGCGAGCGATTCTTCACTGATAGAGCCGCAGCTATGTTTTTTTGTCTGGATTGGAGGCAGCGACTCAGAAAAGGGCAGCCGGACGGCCTCAGCGGCCAGCTCCGGGGCCGAGAGCGAGAAGCCGTCGGCCCGCAGGGAGTGGTCGGAATTGGCTGGTGTAAAGAGTGCAGCAAGTTCGCCTGAGGGAAGGGCGCTCCTTGCTGCTGATTTCGGAGAATAGGCTGTGGGCGAGCCGGAGGAAGCGTTGGCAGGGGTAGGAACTCCGGCGGCAAGCGAAGCAGAGGCCAGCGGGTTGTTGTGGATGGCCGCCACAAACTCGGCGGCAGGCCGCGCCTGAATCAGTGTATTGCGCAGGCTGTCGCGGACGAAGTCGTGAATCACGCCCTGCTGGCGGAATCGGACCTCGGTTTTAGCCGGATGGACGTTCACATCCACCTCACCCGGCGGCATTTCGAGGTAGAGCAGCACCACCGGGAAGCTGGAGGAGGGCAGCAGGTTGCGATAGGCCTCGGTGATGGCATGAATGAGCAGCCGGTCGCGAACCAGCCTTTGATTCACAAAGACATACATCGAGTTGCGGTTCAGCTTTTGTAGCTCCGGTTTTGACAAAAAACCCTTCAGCCGCAGATGGCCCGGCTCCGGCGCTACGTAATCGCTCGCCCTGCGCCACGGCGGCGGCTCCGGCAGTCCGGAGCGGTCCAGCTGTGTCTCGGCTGCTACCGGCAGCAGATGGTCGAGGGTCTCCTTGCCGAAGATCTGAAAGATGCGCTCGGCTGGTTTTGCAACCGGCGGAGCCTCAAGGATGGTCTGCGACGGGCTGTGCAGGCTGAAGTACTTCTCCGGGTGGGCCAGAGCGTAGTTCGTCACCAGAGCCGTAATGTGCGATAGCTCGGTCGTTTCTGATTTGAGGAATTTGCGCCTTGCCGGAGTGTTGAAGAAGAGGTCGCTCAGGGTGATGGTTGTCCCCGGCATCCGGCTGAAATCTTCGACGGCGAGGATTTTGCCTCCGGCAATCTCGATACGGGTGCCGCTGGCATCCTCTTCGGCGCGGGTGGTCATCTCAAGCCGGGAGACCGAGGCAATCGAGGGCAGAGCCTCGCCGCGGAAGCCCAGAGTCGCAATGGTCAGCAGGTCATCGGAGGAGCGAATCTTGGAGGTTGCGTGGCGCTCAAAGGCCAGCAGGGCATCGTCACGCATCATGCCGCAGCCGTCGTCCTCGAGCCGGATGAGTTTGCGTCCTCCGGCCTCTACGTCCACGCGGATACGAGTGGCCCCGGCGTCAAGAGAATTCTCCAGCATCTCCTTGACCACGGAGGCGGGCCGGTCCACTACCTCGCCGGCGGCGATCTGGTTGGCAACCTGATCCGTCAGTACATGAATCCTGCCCATGAAGAAAAACTAGCAGAATCACAGAAAAGTTGGTGTGCAAAACCGGGTAAAGAACTTCGCGTTCGTTCCAGAACGAAACAGAACTCAATGCTAAAAAAACAGGGGCGCTGCCACTCTGGCAGCGCCCCGTCTCTTTCCCTCTGTCATAAGAGTTGGCAGGAGGGTTGATTTGCGGTTAGGGGATGATAGGCGTTCCCGGAGGATCGGCCTGAACATCCGCAATCAACTCAAGCGTGGAGGTTGAGGTATTTCTGAACAGGAAGCCATGGAAGCGCAGGACGGTAGTGCCGGCAACCGGTGCTGCCGGAGTTCCCGCCGTGGTGGTGATGGGCTGCAACTGTGCGTTGGTGAAGACGTTGACATTGGTGTAGCCCGTCAAGGTGGCCAGCCAGCTATTGGTCGGAAGGGTGAGAACGTACTTGGTGTAGCCGCCCCCCGCGTTCGAACTGGACTGATAGACACCGGAGAGGGCCTGCGGCTGGAGCAGAACATAGTTCGCTGCAGCTGTGCCCGAGGTCGCACCTGTCGTTAGGACAGCTACATGCTGTCCGGCAAAGATGGTGGACGCATTGAAGGCGTAGGTGAAGGGCTGAACCGCAGCCAGAACAGCCAGACGCGGAGGCGCTACAAACTGAGCCGTTGCCAGCGTGATGGTATCAATTGCAGGTGCAGCCGTTGGTGTTGCTCCTTTGCCCAACTGCTCGCGAACCAGCATGTTGAAGGAGGTTGCCGGAGTGCCGGTCACGGAGACAACAGGGCCGAGGAACAACTGCTTGGGATTCGCGCCCGGATCATGGACTTCGACACGAACGGCCAGCAGGGTGCCGTTGCTCTGGACCTCTGCATCCACCTCAACCAGTGCATCCACTGCAATGGAGCCTGAGGACAGGCCACCGAGCAGCGTACCGGCATCGGTCTCAAAGATGGTGCAGGTGGGCACACCCGTCACAGGCGCTGTCGAACCGCAGGCTGCGTCAACATCAATGACCTGCGAGTTGCCGTTGCCGTCGGTGATGGTGAAGTTCTCCGGCGTGTCGGTGGTGTCAATGGCGGTCACGTGACCCTTGAAGCCGGTCAGCAGGCCATTGGTTCCATTCGTCGGCGGGCCACTGAGCGGAAGCGGAGCCAGTACAACGTTGAAGGTCGGCGTAACGGCGACGGTGCTTGGGCTACCGGCGGTGATGATGACCGACTTCTCGACCAGAAAGTCAAAGAGCAGCGGCGTGTGCGCGCTGACTGTGATAGCCGGCGAAAAGTTCTGGGTAAACGTGTTGGTGGTCAGTGTCGCTGTAGCAACAGTGGGTTTGTTCGTCGTCGGGTCAATAAAGGCTACTGTAGGATTCGCAACCGTGATGGTGATGCTGGTATAAGTGTCCATCGGGACGGGCGGAACCAGGAAAGGCTCCTGCACGGCATCCATGTGAACCGCCTCAAACGGGGCCGGGTTCTTGAGGATGCTGGCGGTCTTGCCGGCCGTATCGGTCAGCACGATTGAATCAATCGTCATCGAGACTGCAAGGATCGGGTTGGAAGAGGCATCCGTGATGCTGACGGGTGAGGTTGTGGTGGCGGCAGTAATAGTGTTGCTGCTGCTCGAACCGGAACATCCGACAAAGACGAGACCGGCGGTAAGCAGACAGACAGCAAAGGCCAGTATCAGACCTTTGGTGGTATTGGACAGAGGTGTTTTCATTGCCTTCTCCTTGAACAAACTACGAAACCAGTTACAGGAGCTGGAGGAACAGGGGGGGCAACAGTCCAGCACACATCACTCTAACGCCAGTAGAGACGTATATTCCAGTAAAAGGTTGCGAATACTGAAACAAAAATTTTAAAAATATTTTCTGTGCGGGATCAACTGCCGAAAACCCTTTGGAACCAACGGCCTAAGCTGCGCAGAATACGCTTTGGGCGGGAGGGCGTCCCGGTTCCGGCAGCAGGTGCCTGCGCGGTAACGGTTTCCCCGGTTGTGGCGGATGGTGCTGACGTGCCCGGGGAGGGAGCCGGAGCGGATTCGGCTGGGTTCTTGGCATCAAAGCGTAGCTGGGCGGTAACGCTGGCGCTGATTTCGCCCGCAGCGGGCGGCTTTATGAGAGGCGTGGCAGGGGTGGCGAGTCCGGCGCTCTCGGCCAGCGGAAAGGGATTGTCACTTTTTGCCACCTTCTCTCCGGGGCGGGCTGCGACGGCTCCTTTTTTGCCGCTATCTGCCACGCTGGTGATGGGTGGCGGGCAACCGCAGGGCTCGCGATAGTGGTCTACCACCTCGCGCACGGAGCCGTGCTGAAACTGGACTCGCTGGCCCGGCTGCACCCGGTAGAGGCCATCGTCAAAGAGGTCGGAGACGAGAATGTAAGGTGCGGCCTGTCCCGCGTTTTCGTTGTTTTCGATGCAGGTATCACCCTGCTGGTTGAGCCAGATGCCGACATCGGCCACTCCCGGCGGAGAGATCAGGATGTGGAAGTCCGGCGTCAGCACTACATCGCTGTACTCGCCGATGGCCAGATGGACTTCGAGCGCGCCCCGTTCAAGGCTCATCATCAATCCAGAGGCAGCGTTCTGGCGGGTGTCGCGGGTGAGTTTCAACGTGGTGGTGGCGCAGAGTTTCACTGTTCCGCGATGGGGAATCAGCAGCGTAGCGGCCTTTTCGCCCGCAGTAATCTGGCTACCAGAGCCAAGAATGGCGTGGCCATCCTGCACACTGAGCGCGCCCTTCAGTTTGAGCCCTTCGATGGGCACCTGAGCGATGTCCTGTGCGCTGCATGTTGCCTCTGCAATGCCGAAGGCGAGCAGGAGGAGCGCGAACCGGATTGGCTTAGAGAAGCTCTGCACAGGTTCTTTCTCCTGACATAAGGCATAAAAAGGAGAACCTGCGCAGATATTCCTTAGCGTACATGGCGCATCAGCATTCCATTCAAAGCTCCAGAAAGTTCTTAATCATCTGTTTGCCGCCCTCGGTCAGCACACTCTCCGGATGGAACTGCACGCCTTCGATTTTGTACTCGCGGTGGCGCAGTCCCATGATGATTCTTCCTGCGGCGTCCGTACAGTGTGCGGTGACTTCGAGTTCGGCTGGCAGTGTCTCTTCCGCCACGATGAGCGAGTGGTAGCGGGTGCAGGTCAGCGGAGTGGGTAATCCGCGAAAGATGCCTTTTCCGTCATGCTCGATGGCGCTGGTTTTGCCGTGCATCAGATGCGGTGCGCGGACCACATCCCCGCCAAAGGCTGCACCGATGGCCTGATGCCCCAGACAGACCCCAAAGATGGGCAACTTTCCGGCGAAGTGCCTGATAAGCGGGATAAGAATGCCAGCCTCCTGCGGAGTGCAGGGGCCGGGCGAGAGCAGAATCCGTTCGGGCCGCAGCGCCTCGACCTCGGCGACGGTTAATTCATCATTGCGGCGCACAACAATCTCTGCGCCCTGCTCGCCGAGGTATTGCACGAGGTTATAGGTAAAGGAGTCGTAATTGTCGAGGACGAAGATCATCTCTCCCAGTGTAACGTTGGCTGACCCTCGTCCCTGTGAATTCCTGCTTTACTGAGCGCTCTTTTTTACATCATCCTTTTCCGGGGCGGCATTGGGAACCTGAAGCGACAGGCCAACGGTGTCGCTCTTAATCGTGAGCGGAAGAGTGGCTTCGCCGTATTTCTTGACGGTCTTTGAGTTCATGAGGCGACCGAAGGGGTTGCCGGAGTCGTCCACGCTGGCATCCTTTTTGACGGTATCGGCGGCGTTTGAGGCCAGCAGAGTGTACTCGCCCTCAAGAACATAGTTGAAGCGGAAGCTTCCGTCCGGGTCAATCATCACTGTTCTGAGCTTAGCTTTGGTCTCCGGGTCATCGAGTTCCACAGTGCCTGCGTTGACGGCGTGGTTATCAGCCTTGGCGACCACAGTTCCGGAAACGGTGTGGAGGCCGCTGATGGGGAAGACCAGATCAATGCCGCTCTGACTCTCTCCGGCACCGAGCTCGATGGGTTTGATCTCCTTTTCCCGGTAGACCGCGCCGGAGTAGACGACGAGAGCATCGCCGAGCTTCATCTGTAAGGAGAAGGAGCCGGAGCCGACACCCATATACATTTGCGTGGTCGGCAGGGTGGCTTTGACGGCGTACTTGCCGGCAGGAACGCCAAAGAAGCGATAGTGCCCGCTGTCGTCGGTGGTGGGTGGTAGTATTCCGCTGAGGTTGAGTTCCTTCCACTTGCCGTCCTTTTGCTGGAGCAGCAGGGTGGGGGCTACATTCGGTGCGGGGCTGCCGTCGTCGTAGCGGATAGTTCCGCTGAGGGAGCCGCCGCGTTCAAGCGTGGCATCGGCCCGGCTGACCTGATTGGCGTTGACGGTGATCTTTTGGGAGAGTCCCTCGACGGCGCTCATCGTATCCGTATCGGCCTTCAATCGCTCCTGCTGAGAGAAAAGGCTGAGGGGCGAGAGGTAGCCAGCCAGTTGCGGAATGAGGTAGTAGGTTCCGGGCGCGACTTTATCGAGCGTGAAGTTGCCTTCGATATCGGTAATCGCTGAGAGGCCGTTCCCTTTCATGACGGCGGACATGCTTTTTGCAAGAGCCTTTGAAAAATCGGCATCCTTGCCGAGGTCCTTTGGGTCGAGCAGGGGCGCGGCGGGTTGCTCGGAGAGCAACTGGACACCGGCAAAGCGCGCGGGCTGTCCCGTGTCTGCGCAGGAGATGTGTCCGGTGACGCTGCCGAAGGCCGCTGGCTCACTGCTCTTGGCTGATGCTGGCGTTGATGTAGGTGTAGCTGCTGGTGTGGGCTGCTGCGCGGTGAGCGTGAGAGCAAGCAGGAAGGAACAGACTATTGGCAGGACGAAAAGAGTCTTCATCGGGGTCTCCTCTTCAAATAAGGGCTGCTTTTGAAGTTTTGAAATTCTGGGAACTTTGATTGCAAAAAGAATAGACCATTGAGTTGACTCCAGCTTACATGAATTCGCGGGAGGGATTCGGCTGGGCTAAAATGATACGAGGGATATTCCCGCCGGTTCCGGGTGCGCGTGAGGGATGGTTTTACTCTGCCGCCGCCTGTTTCCACACCAATTTGTTTTTCAAAGATCAAGGAGAACCACCGTTATGGCGATTCCCGCCACACAGATGCGCCCCGGCATGATCATCAAGCACAATGAACAACTCCATCTTGTTTTTGCTGTGGAGCATCGCACACCGGGCAACCTGCGCGCCTTTATTCAGGCCAAGCTGCGCAACGTGCGCACCGGAGCCATGTTCGAACACCGCTTCCGCTCCGGCGACGCCATCGAGCGCGTCATTGTGGATGAGATCTCTATGGAGTTTCTCTACGCCGATGGCGATGACTACTACTTCATGAATCCTGAGGACTATGAACAGACGGTTCTGAAGGGTTCCACTCTCGGCGATGCGGTTGAATATCTGACGCCGAACCTCCAGATCAAGGTCAGCTACTTCGACGGCATTCCGGTCGGCATTGATCTGCCGCCGCAGGTTGTTCTTGAGGTGGTGGAGACGGAACCGGGGCTCAAGTCGGCGACGGCCAGTTCCGTGACCAAGCCCGCAAAGACCGAAACCGGACTCGTGGTGCAGGTTCCGCCCTTCATCAATGAAGGGGAGAAGATTCGCGTGGATACCAGCGAAGGCACTTACCTCAGCCGGGCGTAAGCAATACTCTGATTGCAAAATGGTTCTACACTTTCTTATCTCCGGACGGGTTCAGGGCGTTGGCTTTCGGTGGTTTGTTCACCGCGAGGCGGCGGAACTGGGTCTTTCCGGCTGGGTGCAGAATACCGAGGACGGCGAGGTCGAGGTGCTGGTCAAGGGCGACGAGAAAACTCTCGATGCCCTGCGCGACAGGCTTTATCGAGGCCCTAGAGGCAGCCGCGTAGACCGCATTGAAGAACATTTCATCGCCGATGTCGAGGGCGCATCGCTCGGGCCATTTAAGATTGAAGGAGCCTGGTAGTTCTCAGGCAAAGTTTTTTCAGAAAGAGTCAGAGATGCCAACGACAAAGCCAATTGATCCTGAAAACCTCAAGGAACTGGTTCGCACGGTTCCTGATTTTCCCAAGCCCAACATCCTCTTCTATGACATCACGACGCTGCTCAGGGACAAGACCGGCTTTGCGCAGTTGATTGATGCAATGGCTGCGCACTACATCGGCAAACAGATTGATCTGGTGCTGGGGATCGAGGCGCGCGGCTTCATCTTTGGCCCGGCGCTGGCTTATCGCCTGAATGCCGGTTTTGTTCCGGTCCGGAAGCCGAAGAAGCTGCCTGCTCCGGTAGCGCGCGTGACCTACGACCTGGAGTACGGAACCGATTCGCTCGAGATTCACCTCGATGCTATTGAGCCCGGGCAGCGCGTGATCCTTGTTGATGATCTGCTGGCTACCGGCGGCACCATGGAAGCAACCGTCAAACTGGTTCGCCAACTGGGAGGGCATATCGTTGGGCTGGCCTTTGCCGTCGAACTGGACTTCCTGAAAGGCCGCGAACGTTTTACCGACCTGGACGTATTCAGCCTTCTGCATTATGGCGCATGCCATAAGCACAAGGGTGAGGAACAGTAAACCTGTAGCGGAAGAGAAGAAACATCCGCCAAAGCAAAAGCCCCCGGAAATCTCCGGGGGCTTTTTGTAGATGGTTGAGAAGCGACTCAGGCAGGAACCTGTACGCGATTGGGAACAGCCGATGGAGCCGTTGGCGTTGCATGAACCTGTTGTCCGCGCGTCAGGCGATGGACAAAATGGTACGGAGGCCAGGGGCCGGAGATCTGCATCTGGCACTCCTTCATGGTGGCGCTGGTGGTCGAAAACTTGTTCTGATAGCGCTCAATGCACTTGCGATCAATCAGGTGTGCGATGTCGAGCAGCATCTTGCCGTTTTCGGTGGTGCGGCAGGTAATCTCCTCGTCCATGGGGTTGAAGAGGCGATGCATCTGGAAGCTGATAGCGCGGGCGCGGGTCTGGCGTTCGCGGGCCAGGGTTGCTGTCTCGCGCAGGCCGGTCAGGTAGCCCTTGCCTACGCTGTCATTTGCAGCAGAGGAGGCGAGATGCTCTTTGCAGCAATCATCCAGCAGCACCTTCAGGTGCATTTCGGCCTTGCCGCGCAGGCGGTCAATATTGCCGAGGAACTGACGGTGATTGGAGCGGACAGAGCGGCGTAGAGCCTCATCATCCTGAAAGACCGTCCCAAAACGGAAGGGCAGAATCGTCGAGTGATGAAAGCAGTCTGCAATGACGCGGGCGTGGTCAACTCCTGCCCGCTGATCCAGTTGTTCTTCCGGATTGTGCTCGCTCACAATGACTGCAAAATCACTGGCGGGGTATAGAAAAACCTGATTGCTGCGAATGCCGAGTACTGACTCCATAGGAATTGGCTTGCGATGACGGGCTAATTCAGGAAAGGCCAGTTTTTCACCGATACAGTAGGCGTACCATGCCATGGAAACTCACTCCGTACAAAGGTGTTTTGTTGCACACCCTGGTGTTGGTACAACTTTCAGGCTTGCCGCGAACCCCGTTTGAGTGGAGAATCGCCTATTTTCTTGATTCTGAGCGAATCGTAGTCCTCGCAATAGAGGGTTGGCAATGTCTCGCATCACGGAAAATGAATATTTCTTCATGCGTTGGAATCTTCTGTTTTCTATGGCTTAAAGATATTGTAGCAGAATGGAAAATAATTGATTATAAATACTTTACATTGATAAACGGGATGGATTATTTTGCGACAATCCACTGAAATACGGTCCATCGTCTTGCATCGTGATTTCCATAAGAGGCAATTCAGGAAAAACAGCAGACAAAAGGCGATTTCCCATCGGAAAATCGCCCCGGTTTTGTTGACAGGCTGAATATTACCGGCAGGGAGCTATCGCGGCTGTGTCAGCAGGAAGAGGATGTAAAGCTGCATGACGCCCATTCCAAGCAAGAGGATGACGGCTCCGATAACGATGGCGCGAATTCGGTTGTTGGCAGTGCGGAGGTCTTCGATTAACTCCTGCTGCTCCAGGGTGTTGCGGTCGGTGGCCTCGCGGACGCGCTCCAGTTGATCCTCAACGCTCTTGAGTTGAACGGCTTGCTCCATCAACTGTCCGCGCAGTTCTCGATGGCTGGCTGTGACCTCTGCTACCGAGCGCTCAATCCCGTCCGTGTTGACGCGGACGGTCGGGGAGAGCTGGCTGCTGCCTCCCTGCGGATTCATCAGATTGCTGAAGGCGGTCGCAAAATTGCCATCCAGCAACGGGAGCAGAACCTTTTGCGCATAGGGCAGCCACTGGCGAATGTGGGCCGCATACTTTTCAAAGGTGTTGGCGGCCGTAATGGCTCCCGGGACAGGCGGGGCTGTGGGGCGGGCACTGCCAATGGCGCTTTCCGGTAATTCGCGCTGGCTGCCAGCAGGGCTGCCGGAGGGATGGAGTTGCGGATACATCTCCGATGCCGGGGCGCTGCGGGGTGGGGCCGACTGGCGCAGGCGTGCTTCGTATCCGGCTGGCAAGGGGGGCAGCATGGGCTCCTGACGGGTCTCCGGTACGGGGCGGGGTCGCATATCTCTTTGTTCGCGAGACTCCGCGGCCAGGTCTTCAAAACCACGGGGGCGGCGCGTATCCAGAATGCGGTCAGCCTCACGATCCTGATCGCGGGTACTCTTCTCCGGCGCACGTTCCCCGGCTCTGCCGCGACGATTCGGATCGCGATTTTCAAAATCGTTTAGTGCCAGATGGATCGGTTCGCTCATGTACTTACCCTGTATTGCTCAATATACGAGGAATTGAGGCAGCAGTGTTGAAAAAACTTGATGATAACAGGGCGAGAATCCTGCCGCGAGGCTCGAAAGAGATTCTGAAAGGGGGAAGTATGCCTATCGTCATCTGCATGGAGGCCCATGAGCAGCGTGCCTTACCCATCGCGCATAAGGCCGCGCAATGGGTAAGGCACCCCACATTGGTACAAAAACAAGCGGTCAAAGACTAGTAGCTGTACGTGCCGCTAAGGCTGATGCCGCAAACCGAACCATTGATGGTTTCGCTTCCGGCATATGTTGTGTCATTCATCGTGGTATTGACACTGACATTGATTGAACAAACGGCGCTTCCGACGGTAAAACCTCCCACGATGGTGCTGCTGTCGGTTGTAACGGTTCCCGAATTATTGTAGGAATCGGTAATCGCTACATCGGGGCTGCCGTTCAGGGTAAATCCGGTGTCCTGGCAGTTGGTGATGGTCTCAACAATGCTTATGGAAGAAGAGGTCGTCGTACCGGTATAACTCCCGTTGACAACGATCGTTCCCCCCAGGGGGCAGGCATAGGTATAGGTGGGGATTACAGTAGTTGTCCCCTGCGCCCTTTCCCCGGCTTGAGGCGTAATTCCTATGAGTGGAGCACTCTGATTTCCATTTAAGTGGGCATTGCGAATGGCTTCTGCCTCGGCCCTGCGCATTTCCATAGGTGCAACGGTGCTGTGACCGAGCGGCGTAGAGGTCATTGCAAGGAAGAGGTCTGACGTGGCAGCCAGAGCCTGGGACGTTGTAAGAACGCTGCTACTGCTGCTACTACTGCCGCCGCAACCGATGAATGGCATCGCAAACAGGGCACAACATCCAGCGAGCATGATTTTTCTGATCATTGAATCAACCTCCTCAGGTTGGCTGTTGAGTTAAGGTTCAGGAGCAGTGAGTTGCATGAAAATTAGATTGGTGCACCTCAATCACAAGCTTTGTTCGCAGACGTGCTGAAAAATAAAGGCACCTCAACAAACAAAGATATTGCGAAACTGTTCCTAGTTTTTTTCTGGTGACATGGTAGTGCACTTCGAGTTCGTAGCGCAATTCAAATTTGTAGAATGTATTGATTCCGTAAAGGTATGCGGCCCGTTCTCGGTCATATCAAAAGAGAAAGCCGTTCAGTCGTCAGGGAAACTCTGAACATGTTCCCCCTTGATTGTTTTGTTGTCCAGCAGGACGCTTAGTTTATGTCATGGCACAACTTTAGGGCATTTAGCCTACTCGGCATCATGCAAATCACTAAGGATTACGGCAGGGATTTCAATTGCAGTAGCTACTTCGCCTGAGCCTGTTGGCGCAGTGCATGAACCACCACACGCAGCATCTCTTCTTCCGGAGCGGGTTTCCCGGTCCATATCTCAAACTGCCGCGCACCTTGATTGACGAACATCTCCACGCCGGTCACAACCGGAATACCCTTTTCGCGAGCGATGCGCAGGAAGGGCGTCTCCAGCGGATTGTAGACCAGTTCGAAGACCAGGGACGCATTCATTTCCTTAGCGTCGAGCAGCGTGGCGGGCTTGACACCGTGCATGCCGATGGGGGTGGTGTTGATGATGACGTCGAACTTAGTCTTCGCAATGGCCTCGCGCTTGATGGTCTTGGCCTTGGCCTGTCTGGCCAGTTTTTGCGCGGTCTGCGGAGTGCGGTTCCAGATGTAAACCTCTGCGCCCTTATCAACCAGTCCAAAGACGGCAGCGCGGGCTGCTCCTCCGGCTCCAAGGACAAGAATCTTTGCTCCCTTGAGCGTTAGGCGGCGTTCAAGCGGACGGATAATCGCGGCCACATCCGTGTTAAAGCCGTAAAGCTTGCCATCCTGTGCGCGGACAATCGTGTTTGAGGCGCCGATCTTTTCGCTCAGCGGGTCGGTCTTTTCCAGATGCTCAAGTATCTCCTGCTTGAGCGGCATGGTGACGGAGAGGCCGTTAAGAGGCAACTCGCGAACCAGCGTCAGCAGGTCGTTGATTTTGGTGGTGTGCAGGGCCAGATAGACAGCGTTGACCGTTTCGCGGCGGAAGGCCGTGTTCAGCATGATGGGCGAGAGCGAGTGTCGGACCGGATTGCCCGCGACGCCGTAAATTTTGGTTGCCTTGTCCACACTCTCCAACCGGAAGAGTTCGTTGAGAGTGCGCGCCGTAACCTGTCCCGGAGCGGTTTCTTCGCCGGCAGTTGCGGCGGCAAAGGTGAAAGCTGATCCGGCGCGAAGGCCAAGAACGCGGCTGATGATGCCCTGTTCGCCCATGCAGATGCCGACAACATGGGCCAACTCTGAGGTGCGCTCCAGAAAACGGATCATGGTGATGTTGTCGGCAAGGGTTCTGGCTGTCGAGACGACCTTGTAAAAGTCCGGCTCAAAGGGACGCATCCGTTCAAAGACGGCGTCGAGGCCTTTGGTGGATGTAAAGTCATGATAACTAAGGAGAAGTCCTGCACCGGTATGGCGAAGTTTGGCCAGATCGGTCTTTTTGGCGCTTTCCGCAGATTCCAGTTCCAGATCGAGGATGTGAAAACCGCTTCCGGCGGCTTTTTGCAGCACTTCCAACTCGGAGGCGAGCGAACCCTTGAATTTGCCGCCATTTGCAGCGCGCCGACAGGTGGCGATGGCCGTTACAGCCCCATTGGCTGCGAGAAAAGATTTTAGCTTCGGCAGGGCCAGCAAAGGCTTGGCCAGATAGTCCAGACGGAACTCAAGGAAGGTGGAATCCACCAGAACCGCTGTGGCCTTCTCCAGCATCTCTGTGGGGCTATCCCCAATGATTGCAACACATACCTTGCCAACGCGAGTGCGCAGGAGTTGTGGCGTCAGGATTGGAGCAGCAGTCGTCATCGTCGGTTCCAATTGCGGCATAGTAAAGGGGATGCGCCTGAGATGCAAGTATATTTGGGCAAATGTCCTAAGATGGAGGGAATCTGCTTGTTGAGAAACCCTGACTGGAGAGGCTGATGAGCACTGCCGCACCCGCAAGCCCACGCTGGTTTACGCCCGGCGACATTGACGGCTTCCTGGGGCTTTTCTTCGGGGGATTTCCGGTGATTTTGCTGCTGGTGGGGTTGGCACCGGTGGCTGGATTGCCTGCAGAGCTGGTTGCGGGACGGATTTTGCCTGGCGTGGCCGTCTCTGTGCTGGTCGGGAATCTTTTTTATGCCTGGCAGGCGCGAAGGCTGGCTGCAAAGACCGGACGCCGGGATGTGACGGCGATTCCCTTTGGCGTTAATACGCCGACAATCTTTGCGTATGTCTACCTGATTATGGCTCCCGTCTATGCGCGGACGCATGACGTCAACACGACCTGGCAGGCGGGCGTCTTTGCCAGTCTCCTGAGCGGTGTCTTCCAGACGGCGAGCGCCTTCTGCATGGACTGGCTGCGGCGCATGACTCCGCGAGCAGCGTTGCTTTGTCCTCTTGCGGGACTGGCACTCAGCTATCTGTGCCTGAGCTTTGTCTTTGGCGTTTTTTATGCTGCTGCGATTGCGCTGCTGCCGATGATTATTCTCTTCAGCCTTTACGGAGCGCAGTTACGGCTACCGTATCGCCTGCCTGCAGGACTGGTGGCGATGGGCGTTGGCGCTGCGCTGGTCGCTCTGATGCGCGGACTACATATTTACAACGCCCCGCTGGTTCCGGTGCCCGCGCTGGCCCTGCATCTGCCGCAACTCTTCAACGTCTTTGGATTGTTCAGCCATCGCGAGTGGTGGGCGTGGGTCAGCATTATTCTTCCGTTGAGCCTGCTGGACACGCTTGGCTCCTTGCAGATTCTTGAAAGCGTGAAGGTCGGCGGCGATGACTACCGGACGATGCCATCGCTGCTGATGAATGGTCTGGCAACGATTGGCGCGGCCTGCTTTGGCAGTCCCTTTCCGACATCGCTCTATCTTGGTCATACAGCGCTCAAGGCAAGCGGCGCGCGGATTGGCTACTCCGTTTTGAATGGTCTGGTGATTCTGGTGCTTTGCCTGACGGGCCTGGTTCCGGTGGTGCTGCGCGTGGTTCCGCTGGAGGTCGCCGGAGTTGTGTTGGTCTGGTACGGGCTGGTGACGGTGGGGCAGGCATTCACCGAGGTTCCCGCGAAGCAGTCTGTCGCTGTGGCACTGGGCTTGTTGCCGATGCTGGCGCAGTGGGCGACGGGGATTGTCGCGGCCTCGGTTCACGCGGCGGGAGCAACCTTGCCGGATGCGATGGCGCGCTTTGGCAATGAGTTGGCGATCCGTGGATTATTTGCGCTGGGGCAGGGTGCTCTGCTGAGTTCGATGGTGTGGGCGGCGATGCTGGCGCTTTCGATTGAGCGGAGATTTGCGCAGGCGGCGTTGTGGATGGTGGCCGGAGCGGGCCTGTCGGCCATAGGAATGATTCACGCCTACACGCTGTCGCCGGAGGGGATTAGCAACCGCATCGGATGGTGGGTCGGGCCGGAGTTTACCTTTGTTTATCTGGCGGGAGCGGCGTTTTTGCTGATCTGTGAGGGATATGCAAGGATAAGTCGGCAGAGTGCGCGGAATTGAGCTTTGCGCTGGTCTTGCACCATTACAATTTAGATTCGCGCAGCTAGCGTTGAAGGAATGACTTGATGACTCTTGCGACAGATTTGCACCCGTGGGATGGAACACTCGACACAGCACAACTGAAAGCGTGGGTGGAGGCGCACCTGACGCTTTACTCCGCTTCGATTGATGCGCTGCTTGCCGTTACCGGCGAGCGCACCGTTGAGAACACGCTCGCGGTCTATGATGCGGCGGTCTTCGAACTGAATCTGGTGGGAGCGCAGGCCGGAGTTCTCAACAGTGTGGCCGCGAGCAAGGAACTACGCGATGCAGCAGAGACTTTGGCGCAACAGGTCGCGCAGGTTGGCACTGCGCTGAGCCTGAACCGGGCCGTGTATGAGGCGCTCTCTGCGGTCAATGCAGACAAGCACTCCGCAGCAACGCAGTATTATCTCAAGCGCACATTGCTCGCTTATAGGCTGGCCGGCGTGGACAAGGACGATGCCACGCGCGCGCGGCTCACTGCGTTGCAGGAGAAGGCGACAAAATTGTCGCTGGAGTTTGGCCGCAATGTGCAGGAGTGCATTCATTCCGTCACGGTTCAAAATGTTGCCGAGTTGGAAGGCCTGCCGGAGGATTACATTGTGCGGCACCAGCCCGACGTAGACGGCACCATCACGCTGACCACCGACCAGCCCGACATGCAGCCGGTGATGACCTTTGCGCGCAATCACGAACTGCGCAAACGGATGCTCACGGCCTACAACACCCGCGCCTATCCGGAGAACAAAGAAGTGCTGCTCGCGCTGCTGAGTACGCGCGAGGAGATCGCGCACACGCTCGGATTTGCGAGTTGGGCCAATCTGGCGACGGCGGATCAGATGATCGGATCGGCTGCGGCTGTGCGCGAGTTTATTGCGAAGCTTGAAGAGGTTTCACGCGAGGGCGCGGCGCGGGAGTACGCGATGGTTCTTGCATTCGCCAAAAAGCGCCAGCCGGAACTTGCCGAAATTGATATTGCCAGCCGCGCTTATTGGTTCGAGCAGTTTCGCCGCGCGGAGTTTGCCTTCGATTCGCAGGAGGTTCGGCCTTACTTCCCCTACGCGCAGGTGGAGGCGGGTGTGCTGGCGACGGCGGCAAAGCTATTTCGCGTCGAGTTCCGGCCCGCGCCGCAGTTAGCAAAATGGGATGCGGAGGTCAGTGCCTTTGAGGTCTACGATCACGGCAGGCTGGCGGGGAAGTTTTATCTCGACATGCATCCGCGCGAGGGCAAGGACAAGTGGTTCAGCGCCTCGCCGATTGTTGTCGGAGCGCGTGGGCGCGCCTTGCCGGAGGCGGCGCTGGTCTGCAACTTCCCAAAGACGACGGAGAGCGATCCCGGCCTCTTGCAGTACTCCGATGTGGTGACCTTCTTTCATGAGTTTGGCCACCTGATGCACGCGATTCTAGGTGGACAAACAGAGTGGGCCGGGCAGAGCGGTTTTGCAACGGAGGGAGATTTTATCGAGGTGCCCTCGCAGATGCTGGAGGAATTCTTCCGCGATGCAGCATTGTTGCAGAGCTTTGCAAAGCACTGGCAGACCGGCGAAGTCCTGCCCGCAGCGACAATTGCGCGCATGAATCGCGCCAGCGCATTCGGTCGAGCAGATTGGGTTCGCTCGCAGCTTTTCTACACAACGCTCTCGCTGGAGGTGCATGACCGGCCCGCAGCGGAACTCGATCTCGACGCACAGATGAAGGAGATTTATACGCGGATGCAGCCGTATACATGGCTCGATGGCAACCGCATGTACGCTAGCTTTACGCATCTGACCGGCTACTCGTCGAACTACTACACCTACGCATACGACAAGGTGATTGCCCTGGATTGCTTCAAGCAATTTGACGCAGCGGATTTGCTGGGCGAGGCGAAAGCACTGCACTATCGTCGGGAGATTCTGGAGCCGGGCGGATCAAAGTCGGGTCGCGAACTGGTATTGAATTTTCTTGGGCGCGAACAACAGTTTTCCGCCTTTGCGGATTGGATCGGGGAGGAATTTCGATGAGCAATTTTGCAGAGTGGAAGGGCAAGTGGGCGCTGGTAACGGGCGCAAGTTCCGGCATCGGAGTAGCGCTTGCGCGGGAGTTGGCCGCAGCGGGCGTGAACCTCATCCTGACGGCGCGCCGCGTGGAGCGGTTGCAGGCCGTGGCCGCAGAGCTTGGTGCCGGCTTTGGCGTTGAAGTGCGTGTGCTGCCCGCCGATCTAAATCAACGCGCAGCGGCTGCTGAATTGTTTGCGGCGACCGAGGGAGCCGGCTTGCCTGTGGATATCCTCATCAATAACGCCGGCCTCGGCCAGTATGGACGCTTCCTTGATGGAAAGCTGGAGCAGGAGCTTTCCATGGTTGAGGTGAACTGTACCTCGGTGGTGCATCTGACGCGGCTCTTTGTGCCGAAGATGGTGGAGCGCAAGCGGGGATGGGTATTGGTTCTGGCCTCGACCGCGAGCTACCAGCCGGTTCCTTACATGGCAACCTACGCTGCATCCAAGGCCTTCGACCGATTTTTTGCAGAGGGGCTGGCCGCTGAGGTGGAACGCTACGGCGTGCATGTGACCGCGCTATGCCCCGGACCGACGGAGAGCGAATTTTTCCTCGTCGCCGGTTCGCGCGAGATGGACCGCTCCATGAAACGGCAGTCTGTGGTAGAGGTTGCGCGGATTGGCCTTGAAGCGCTGTATGGCGGCAGGCGAGCGGTGATTCCATATCTTGGCGGAAGGTTGATGACCTTCCTGCAACGCGCACTGCCGCGCAAGACCGTCGTGCAGCAGGCGGAGAAGATGTTCCGTCCACCGACGGTTTAAATGCAGTCGTAAAAAAGCAGGGAGCCAAATCGGCTCCCTGCTTTTTTACGACTGATGCCGGGCTTTTACTGCCCCTGTCCCGCTGGAACCTGTGCGGCCGGCAGAGTCTCCGGTAGCTGAGATTCCGTCCTGGAGGAGTGAGAATCGGTTGAGGCGTTGGAGTTCTGGTTAATCTTGAAGGAATTGAAGAAGCGAATGGTGTCCTGTTCGTGCAGAGTTTCTGCGTTGGGGTAAATCACCGTCAACATATAAAGGCGCTGTCCGGCATAGACCAAACGCGCATACAAAAATGCAGAGCCCGGCTGGGTGCTGGCCTGGAAGTCCCGCGCCGGAAAGCCCTGAATCATAAGCTTGCTTTCGGTGATGAGCTTGGTGTGCGTGCGATCCATAGCGCCATCGCGGGCCATGTCGAGAGTGCTCTCCGGGCTGGTGCGGCTGATGCGCGTAATGGGCGGATTATCTGCCCACGCTATCGCATAGGACACATTGCCTTCGATGTGCGCAATCTGCATGTGGATGGGTTCGGTCGAGCCCTCCTGGTTGTAGGCCGGGACAGTATCTGCTCTTACGCTGTCTGGAACTTCGACGCGATAGCCGCCGTCATCGTTTGTGTAGCTCTGCCAGTTGAGCTTGTCCTTCGAGGAAAAAAGACTGAGTCCCTTTTTCTTTGCGCTCGAACCGGAATTCTGAATCCCGGTGTTAAATCCGAAGATGGGGCGGATCGAATTCCAATTGAAATAGACATAGACTGCTCCCGCGAGCAGAACCACTACGCCGATTCTGTAATACCACTTACGCACAGACCGACTTTACCGCACCGGCACAGGAATAGGTGCAGCGATTCAGCCGCTTACGGCGATGTGTTCCAAGAGGAGTAACGGGGTTAACTGAGTATGTACATCACTCCCACTCGATGGTGCCGGGCGGCTTGCTGGTGATGTCGTAAACAACGCGGTTGATGCCGCGAATCTCGTTCACGATGCGGCTGCTCATCTTCTTGAGCAACTCATACGGCAGTGGAACCCAGTCGGCGGTCATTCCGTCTTCGCTGTGAACGGCGCGGATGGCGCAGGTGTAAGCGTAGGTGCGCTGGTCGCCCATGACGCCGACGCTCTTGACCGGAAGCAGAACAGCAAAGCTCTGCCAAATCTGCGAGTAGAGCCCGGCAGCTTTGATTTCTGCGACAACAATCTCGTCGGCCTCCTGCAAAAGCGCAACGCGCTCTGCGGTGACCTCGCCGAGAATGCGCACGGCGAGTCCGGGACCGGGGAAGGGCTGGCGGCCAAGAATATCCTCAGGCATCTCCAGGTCGCGGCCAATGCGGCGAACCTCATCCTTGAAGAGATCGCGCAGCGGCTCAATGAGCTTCATCTTCATCGTCTCGGGCAGGCCGCCTACGTTGTGATGGCTCTTGATGGTCTGCGATGGGCCTTTGACGCTGGATGACTCAATCACATCCGGATACAGCGTTCCCTGAACCAGCCAGTCCACGCCTCCGGTTGCCTGGGCAATGCGCGAGGCCTCGTCGTCAAAGACCTCGATGAATTCGTTGCCGATTATCTTGCGCTTGGTCTCCGGGTCGGTGACGCCAGCCAGCTTGTTCAGGAAGCGCTCGCGCGCGTCTACGGCGATGAGGTTGAGGCCGAGATTGTCGCGCAGATTCTTCTGCACGCGCTCGAACTCGTTCTTGCGCAGAACTCCGTTGTCCACAAAAACGCAGGTGAGCTGCTTGCCGATGGCCTTGTGAATGAGCATCGCGGCAACGCTCGAATCCACCCCACCAGAGAGAGCGCAGAGGACGTGCCCCTTGCCAACCTTTTCGCGAACGGCGGCGACGGTGGTCTGGATGAAGTGCGCCGGGGTCCAGTCGGGCTGGGCGTTGCAGATGCCGAAGACGAAGTTGCGCAAGAGTTCCGTGCCCTGCGGAGTGTGGTGGACCTCCGGGTGGAACTGCACGGCCCAGATGCGGCGCTGCTCGTCGGCGATTCCTGCTACGGCGCTCGGAGTTTTTGCGATGAGCGAGAATCCAGACGGTAGCTCCAGAGCCTCATCGCCGTGGCTCATCCAGACGTGCAGGTGTTCGGGCAATCCGGTGAAGAGCTTGTTCGGCGCGACGACATCAATCTCCGCATGACCGTACTCGCGCTTGTCGGCGCTCCGAACCTTGCCGCCGAGGTGGTGCGTGATGAACTGCAAACCGTAGCAGATGCCGAGAATGGGCAGTCCGATGCCGAGGACAGCGGGGTCTGCCTGCGGCGCGTCGGCGTCGTAAACGGAACTGGGGCCACCGGAAAGGATGATGCCGATTGGCTGAAAGGCGCGAATCTCGCTGAGCGAGGCGGTGCAGGGCAGGACGACGGAAAAGACATTCTGCTCGCGGATGCGGCGTGCAATCAGTTGCGTAACCTGAGAGCCAAAATCGAGGATGACAATGGTGTTGGGCACGTTTTCAGTTTAACAAGAGCGGACGCGTGTGGTTCTTTTTGCTCATATTGATTGATTTTCTCAAGAAGGTTGTCCTGAATTGCTCAGTTTCGGGAGGCGACGCGGCATCATACTGGTTAAATGAAAAAGCTGATTCTTGGAATCATTCTGGCCTTTTGCTTCGTAGCACCGGTCGTGTCGCAGGGCCAGATCGTCGTCGAGGTGGGGCATCGCCATCACCACCATCATCACCACTACCACCCACGTCAGTAATTGCTTCAATCGGAGTGCAGATGCTCGAACGATAACGGACGAGGTTTCCCGCATGGACTTCGCCTTCAACTTCGCTAAGTCAGTTTGCTGATTTCTTCAACGTAGTAAGCCCGCCACAATTCCAGAAAATTAATTGCTCTTGCTACTTGAAATACATTACTTACAGCGAAGAAGAGCGCAATCGTGCCAATATTCCACCAGAAGATGTACTCCGGTGTGAGTGCGGTCTGGAAGGGAAGCGGAAAGCTGCTCAGCACCAACGCCAGCACTATCAAAGCCAGCGTGACAATGCCCATCACAAGGTTGACTTCCGTCAGCTTGCTGCTCAATTCGCGCCCCAGACTCAGGCTGCGCACAAGTGCGCTCACGACGCTGCGACGCTCGGCCAAAACCAGCAGCGGCGCAATCGTGAGCGGCCAACTGATAAAGAGCCACAGCGAAAAAAGTCCGAGCGTCAGGCAGATGACACGCACAATGTAGGCAAGCAGATCGGGGTCTGTTGTATTTACGAAGGCGCTTTTTGCGGCAGCTTGTACACCACATTCCCATAGCCAGCAGATGGCCGCAACCGATGCCAGACGCAGCGCCTGCAAAATTATCAGCGAGAGAGGCCGCCACGGTAAAGTGCGATCCCAGCGACGCAGAACCGCGTTGCGTCCTACCGCTGCAAACACAATCCACACCAGCGCCAGCCACGGGGCCAGCCGTAGAAAAGCCGCGATAATGGGCCCACGCAGAGCGTCGCCGATGTTGGCAAGGATGGCGGCAGAGCCCCACAGATCAAGCCATGTCAGCCGGTCGTAGCCTAGCGATTCCAGTGGCGCACTGGCAAGAATCTGCTTGAGCGTGTGGTAGCAGAGCAAGAGAGCAGGCAGGCCAAAGGCCCATCGCCAAAACAATTCGAGGCCGATGACGGAGGGCCGCTCAAAGCAGCGTCCGACGGAGCCAATCAGCGATTGTGTGCCGCGAATCTTTGTTGCCATAACGTTCTGACGGATGTTCCTCTGCTTTTGTTGTCATTCCGCAGCATAGCGGAGGAAACTGCTTTTCAATTCGTGCTTGACTCAGCAGTTATGATTCCCATCCTTCGCAAAGACGCGAAGGATGGGGCACCCGGCACCCATTTACTTGACCACAAGATTGACGAGTTTACCGGGAATTACGATGAGCTTGACAATTGTTTTGCTTTCAAGCGCGGCTGCAACCTTCTCGTGTGCGAGCGCTGCAGCCTCGATGGTTTTGCTGTCGGCATCGGCAGCTACTGTTACAACTGCCCGCAGCTTTCCATTGACCTGCACAGGAATCTCAATCTCGGATTCCTTCGCAAGTTCTGCATCGGCCACCGGCCACGGATAGCGGAGGATGGATTTGGTTTCGCCCAACTGCTCCCACAACTCCGCTGCCAGATAGGGCGCAAAGGGAGCCAGCAACAACACCAGCGAGCGCAGCAACTCTCGCGTAACGGCAGGGGGAACTTCGCAGCTCAGGAGCTTGTCTTCAACCGATGCAAGCTCGTTGACCAGTTCCATGATGGCGGCAATGCAGGTGTTGAAGTGCCAGCGCCCGGCAAAGTCCTGCGTGATTTTTTCGATGGTCTGATGCAGCTTGCGCAAGAGCGCCGTCGAGGTTGCGTCGAGTGTTGCGGGGCGCATGGGACTGGCCTTGCTGGCTGCGGCTGCGTTTTTAGACGCGATGCGATAGACGCGTCCCAGAAAGCGGCTGACACCGGCAACGCCATCCTCCTGCCAGTCGAGATCGCGATCAGGCGGCGCGGCAAAGAGCGCATACATGCGGGTTGCGTCAGCGCCGTAGCGGCCAATCATGTCGTCAGGAGAAACTACGTTGCCCTTCGACTTGGACATCTTCGCGCCGTTTTTGATGACCATACCCTGCGTGAAGAGGCGCTCGGTAGGCTCGTTATTTTTGACCAGACCGAGGTCTCGCATCACCTTGGTCCAGAATCGCGAGTAGATGAGATGCAGAATCGCGTGCTCAACGCCGCCGATGTACTGGTCAATCGGGAACCAGTAGTTGACGGCCTCGCTGCTGAAGGGCTCGGTGCTATTCTTCGCGTCGGTGTAGCGGTAGAAGTACCAGCTTGAATCAACGAAGGTGTCCATAGTGTCGGTTTCGCGACGCGCAGGGCCGCCGCACTTGGGGCAGGTGGTGTTGACGAACTCCGGAACGCGGCCCAGCGGCGAGCCGCCCTGCTGCGTGATTTCAATCTGCGGCGGCAGGATGACGGGGAGTTGCTCGTCCGGCACAGGAACGATGCCGTCCTTGGGGCAATGCACCATCGGGATGGGTGTTCCCCAATAGCGCTGGCGGCTGACGCCCCAATCCTTCAAGCGGAAGGTGACGGTCGGTTCGCCAAAGTCATTCTCTTTGGCGATTTTGCCGAGTTTGATTTGCGCGGCTTCACACGTGAGGCCGCTGAACTCGCCGGAGTTGATGAGGATGCCATCCTCCGCTACAAACGGGAGCTTCTCGCTCTCTGGTGTTGGAGTAGCAGGCTGGATGACTTGCGGGATTGGTAGTCCATATTTTGTGGCGAACTCAAAGTCACGCTCGTCATGCGCGGGAACGCTCATGATGGCGCCGGTGCCGTAGTCCATCAGGATGTAATTCGCAACCCATATGGGAATCTCTTCGCCGTTGTAGGGGTTGATGGCGGTGTGTCCGGTAGCGACTCCGTGCTTTTCGATTGCGCCAACATCGCCCTCTTCGCGGGCCTTGACTTGCTGGGCCTTGAGCGCTTCAACCTCTGCGGCGAGCTTTGCATTTTGTGCGGCAAACTCCGTTACCAGCGGATGCTCCGGCGCGAGTTGCAAACTGCTGGCACCGAAGATGGTGTCCACGCGCGTAGTGAAGACGGTGATTTTGCTGGTGCCACTCTTGAGCGCAAAGTCAACCAGAGTGCCTTCGCTCCTGCCAATCCAGTTGCGCTGCATGGTGCGAACTTTTTCCGGCCAGCCGTCGAGTTTGTCGAGGCCATTGAGAAGTTCATCCGCATATTTTGTGATGCGATAGAACCACTGTTCCAGATTGCGCTGCTCGACGAGCGTGTCATCGTGGCGCCAACAGCAGCCGTTGACCACCTGCTCATTTGCCAGCACCGTGGCGCAGAGATTGCACCAGTTGACCTTGCTCTGCTTGCGGTAGACCAGATCGCGCTCAAACATGCGCAGGAAGAACCACTGGTTCCAGCGGTAGTAATCGGGCAGGCAGGTTGTAACCTCCCGTGCCCAGTCGTAGCCGAGGCCGAGGCGCTGCATCTGCACGCGCATGTCGGCTATGTTGGAAAGTGTCCACTCGCGCGGGGGAGTGTTGTTTTTGAGCGCGGCATTCTCGGCGGGCAGGCCGAAGGCATCCCAACCCATGGGGTGCAGAACGTTGTAGCCCTGCATCCACATGTAGCGCGCCAGCGCGTCGCCAATGGAGTAGTTGCGCACGTGTCCCATGTGGAGTTGGCCACTGGGGTAGGGCAACATCTCAAGCACGTAGTACTTGGGCTTGGCGGTGGTGTGCGGTTCGGCGGCATAGAGCTTGGGGTCTGCTGCCCAGCGCATTTGCCAGCGTGGTTCAATCTCATTCGGGTTGTAGCGTGCGTCTTGCTGAACTTCCTCTGCCATAGACTTCTAGTGTAAACGGAGCATTGAGAATGGCTGATGATTCAGGGAGTAATTGGGGTTTCACGGTATGGCAAGGTGATGTATACTGCGTATGACAGGGTATACAGAGGTGTCCCAATGCTGGCAGTGAGGATTTCCGAGAAGATGGAAGATAGGTTGGGCAAACTCGCCAAGCTGACTGGGCGGCCCAAGAGCTTTTATGTGCGGCAGGCAATTGAGTCTCACCTCGATGAGATTGAGGACACCTATACTGCGCTTTATCGTCTGGAAAACCCCGGCAAAAGCTGGACCCTTGAGGAGTTGGAGCAAGGGCTTGACCGGCAGGGCTGAGCATGACGGGACCAAAGGCTAGGCAAACATGGACAGTAGAATTTGATGACCGAGCTCGACGTGAGTTGCGTAAGCTTGCTCCTGAGGCACAGCAAACCATTCTGCGGTATCTGCGGGAGCGCGTTGCCGGTTCGCCCGATCCAAAGCAGTTCGGCAAGCCGCTGCGCATGAATCTTGCGGGGCTATGGCGCTATCGTGTAGGTGACTACAGGCTTATCTGTCGCATTGAGGAGAACCGGCTGGTGGTGCTCAAGGTCGGTCATCGCCGCGAGGTATACGAGGACTGAAATATTTTGAGAGTACAATTTTGTCATGACTAAACTTACATTTAACTGCCTCCTGAAAGTCGCTGGAGTTGACCCCAAGCATGTCGCTCTTGTTCGACATCAGATTAGTACTCAGCATAGCGTCAAAAAATATGCAGCATACCATCTACTGCGTGAAAAACATCCCAAATTTGAGTTGTATCAGAAAATACAAAGGAGAGATTCTCCCAAGAAGAAAACATTTGAAAGGAAATATTGGGCGTCCTTTGTGGCTACGCCTCAAGGGAATAGTATGTTTGCGGGACTCTATGTCAATCGCGGCACAATCGATTTCCCGGCGGATGTACGCAAATGCCCTGTGACTGGAAATGATGTCAATGAATCGACACATTGTTTTTACAACCTTGAATATGACGATAAACTTGACGACTACAGCGAGAAGCTCTTTGTCGAATGGAAAGCTCGCGGAGCAAGAGCGTGGGTGCAAAAGGCAGACATCCAAGACAAAGCAATTGTTGAACTGCTGGCAGAAATTCGAGTGGATACTTTTCCTGGCTACAAGAGCTTCAGGCACGAACAGCTTTCAGATATTGAAAGTATTCCAGATAGTTGGCAGGAGAAGCTCAGGAGTAGTAAAGGTATTTATTTGCTTTGGTGTAACAAAACCGGAAGACAATATGTCGGTAAGGCAGATGGGCAGGACGGTTTCTGGGGCCGGTTTTTAAAATATGCAAGGACTGTGGATGGGGGCAATGAGGGGATGAAAAAACATAATGCAACCAAAGGCTACACCGTCACGATTCTTGAAGCGATTGCAGCACCAATGCAGGACGAAATTGATGCTCTCGAAAAATTATGGAAAGAGAAACTCGGTACATATTCAGATTGGGGGCTTAATGAAAACAAATGAGGAGATTCTCTTCTGAGTAATGGGTGCTCCCTCAGAAGAGTAAACCCTGACCTCTTTATTACTTCACCAATGCCTGCAAGGCGCGCAGGTTTTTGATTTCGTCGTCGGGTGTGTCCTCAGGTGTCTCGGCAACAAAGGCTGCATGGGCAAAGCGCGGGTCGTTCAGGATGCGGTGGAAGGGCTCCAGTCCCATGGTGCCTTCGCCGATGTGTTCGTGACGGTCCAGCTTGGAGCCGCGCGCGGCCTTGGCATCGTTGCAGTGCCAGACCTTCACATCGCTGGTCCCGATAGTCGCCTCGACCTGTTTGATGGTGTCTGCATAGCCCTCTTCGCTGACCAGATCGTATCCTGCGACGTGCGTGTGGCAGGTGTCGAGACATGCGGCGACTGGAGCGACGGGCTTGAGACGCTTGATGAGTTCGCCGACCTGCTCAAAACTGCCGCCCAGCGAAAACTCTGCTCCGGCGGTGTTCTCAACCAGAATGTGGAAGCCTGTGCCCTGCCACGCAAGCCCCTCGATGGCTTTCTCAATGGACTCAGCCGCGTAATCGAGTCCCTGATCGCGCGTCAGTCCACGCCAGGAGCCGGGATGGAGCACCAAATACTCTGCGCCGAGTGCCAGGGCGCGCTCAATCTCACCTCGGAAGGCGGCGATGCTTTTTATGCGGACATCTTCGGTCTGACTGCAAATGTTGACGAGGTAGCTAGTGTGGATGGTCAGCGGGCCAACATTGAATTCTGCGCGTAGTTTTTTGGTGCGCTCGCACTGCGCGGGGGAGACTTTGGTTACGCGCCACATGCGCGGGCTGGCCGAGAATATCTGGAGCGTGTTGGCGCCGATTTCGTGCGCGCGGTCAATGGCGTTCGAAACGCCGCCGGTGGTGCCGAGGTGGATGCCAATTCTGCGAGGGGAATTCGTCATGGGATGAGTGTAATTGTTCAAGATGGATTTTGCTGCTGCTGATTTTGATGCAGAAATTCCACAGGCTGCTCGTAACTGCGATAATTTCCCCATGCGAAGTACAATTACAGCCGACCTGCTCTTTACCGGCGAAGAACTGATAGCCGAACCTCTGCTTGAGGTGGAAGACGGGCGCATTGTTGCACTCTCAAGCCAGTTGGAGACGGAGTTAGGCCCGCATCCTGTCCACTACGAGGGGCTTCTGGCCCCCGCCATGGTTGACGTACACATCCACGGCGCAGAGGGGCATGACGTGATGGAGGCGACGCCGGAGGCTCTTGCTGCGGTGGGTGGCTATCTGGCAACGCGCGGAGTGGGTGCGTATCTGGCAACCACCGTAACGGCTCCGATGGACGCAACTTTGCGTTCCCTGGCGGGACTCGCGAAGTGTATGGACGCTGCATCCGGCGCGCGTTTGTTGGGGATTCATCTGGAAGGGCCGTTTCTTTCGCACGTCAGGCGCGGCGTGCATCCGACAGAGGATTTGCAGTTGCCGAGCGTGGTGGCCTTTGACAAATTCTGGCAGGCAGCAGAGGGACGCATCCGCCTGATGACGATTGCGCCGGAGCTTGCAGGCGCTGCGGAGTTGATTGCTTATGCAGCGAAGCTGGGTGTGCGCGCATCGCTCGGACACAGCAACGCAACCTGTGCAGAGGCAGAGGCGGGTGTGCGCGCCGGAGCCGTGAGCGCAACGCATACATACAACGCGATGCGCAGCTTTGACCATCGCGATCCGGGAATTCTGGCGACGGTGCTGACCAGCGACTCGCTCTATGCGGAGTTGATATGCGATGGAATTCATGTTGCGCCGGAGGCGGTGCGGCTCTACTGGCGCGCCAAGGGGCCGGAGCGCGCGATTCTGGTGACCGACGCCATCAGCGCAACCGGGAAGCCCGATGGAAGCTATCAGTTGGGAAGCTTTGCGGTTGAGGTGGCAAATGGCCGCTGCACGGCGAATGGCGTGCTCGCCGGCAGCGTATTGACGCTGGACACAGCCGTGCGCAACTTTTGCGAATTTACCGGTGCAGCCTCTGCGGATGTGCTCAAGACCGTAACGCGAAACCCTGCGCGCATGGCGGGCCTTGATGCCGGTTCCATCAGGGTTGGGGGACGCGCGGATTTTGCCGTCTTCTCCCTGCAAGGCGAGTTGAAGACTACTTTGCTTTTGTCTTAGACGCGTCGGTTGCATCCGTGGTGTCTACTGCTTCGCCGCCGTTGTCCCGCAGGATTCCGGAGAGCACGTTGAGATTGCCATCGGTTCTGGGCGCGTTAAGCGAGAGGATGTGCGCAATCAGCGGATACAGATTTACATTCTCAAAGGGTTGTACCTCGATGCCCGGCTTGATGTCCGGGCCTGCCGCAAAAAAGCTGGCTTTCATCTCCGGCATCAGTAACGGCGAATAGCCGTGATTGCCGACATTCGGCGCGCGATCCGGGCGTCCTGCTTCGGGGCCATGAAAGCGAATGGCATACGGGCCGGTCGCCAGAATAACAGGGTCGCCAATACGCGGATTGTCATCGTAGTGCAACGCAGCAGGGAAGTCCTTGCGCCGATAGACTACGAATTCACTCGAAGCTTTTTTCAGTTGGTTGTAAGCCTTCTCTGCATCGGCCTCACTCTCCGGATATATCTGTGATTCGGTGACAACAAAGTGGCTGAGGTCCGCGAATTTGTCGAGTGTAATCCAGTCGCCTTTAATCGCGGCCATGCCGTGGTCGCTGACGACGATCAGGTCAATCGGCAGCGCGGTTGCCTTCAGCTTCTGCCATAGTTCACCCATCAGGCGGTCCACATTTCTGGCCGCGTTTCTGGTTTCGACTGCGTCGGGGCCGTGGGTATGGCCCTCATGGTCTACCTCTGAGTAGTAGAGCGTGATGAAGTGAGGACGATCCGCTTCAGGCAGCGCGAGCCACTTCATCACTTGCGCAATGCGTTTTTCGTCGTCGAGATCGCCGTCGTACCTGAGATAGTAGCTCGGCCTTGCTCCGGCAATCTCTGCCTCGCTGCCCGGCCAGAAGAGGCAGGCGGCGCGCATGCCTTGCTTTTCGGCCAGCGACCAGAGCGGAGTGCCGCTGTACCAGCTTCCATCGAGAGCTGAGGGTTTGGTGTAGTCGTAGCGCTCCTCGCGGGCGGGGTCGTAGAAGTGATTGCCGACGATGCCGTGGTGCTCAGGATAAAGTCCTGTAATGAGCGTAAGGTGGTTCGGGAAGGTCAGCGATGGATAGGCAGGGTACATTCCATTTGGAGCCCACGCGCCGGATTTTCCCAGTGCAAGCAGGTTGCCGGCTCCGTACTTCAGCGTGTAATCGTAGCGAAAGCCATCAAGCGAAACCAGCACAACGTAGTGCGACTTGAGCGCCGCAGCAGAGTTGGGGCCATGTTCGACGTGAATAACCTGCTGCGCGCCTGCTGCGGTAAGCCCAAACAGCAATACAATTGCTGCACAACACTGCCTGATGCGGATTTCTGTTTTCATTTTCATCCTTGTTGGAACTTGCGGCTGCCTTTGCTAACAGCTTATCGTGTTGATGTTCCAGCAGCATTAGAAAGATAGTTTTGAACGGCAAGGGAGTCGAACAGTGAAAAGATTTTGTGCGATCTTTGTGGCAGTTTTCTTTGCGGGATTTTTATCTGTGTGTGCGATTGCCCAGCAGGCGCCTCCGGCTGCGCTGACGATTGATGCCTCGCGGCCAACTGCATCCTCAAGCCCGCTGCTGCATGGGTTGATGACCGAAGAGATCAACTACAGCTACGATGGCGGACTTTATGCGGAACTGGTGCGCAATCGCGCCATGCACAAGGATGCCAGGAAGGGTCTTGATGGCTGGAGCGCCGTGGGCAGCGCATCAATTTCTGATGATGCGACCACGGGCCCGAGTACAGCGCTGCCCTTCAGCCTGAAATTTGTGACCACTGCTGCGGGAACCGGGGTGGCGAACGATGGCTTCTGGGGGGTTCCGTTGCGGCCTTCCACACACTATCAACTCAGTTTTTATGCGCGCAGTTCGGTTTCCGCGCCGCTGGTGGTTTCGCTGGTGCGGCCTTCAACGGGGACAGTTGTCGCCACGACAAAGATTGCAGGTGGAGGGCCGGGATGGCATTCGTATACCGGAGAACTGGTGACCTCTGCTGATACGGTTGAGGGCAGCTTTTATCAATTACAAATTACGGCGTTGCAGTCGGAGACGGTCTGGCTCCAACTGGTCTCGCTCTTTCCGCCGACCTACAAAAATCGCGTGCATGGCTTCCGCGCGGACCTGATGGAAAAGATGGCCGCTATGCATCCTGCCTTCCTGCGCTTCCCCGGTGGAAATTATCTGGAGGGTGACCACATTCCAGAACGCTTTGACTGGAAGAAAACCGTTGGGCCGTGGGAGGATCGCCCGACGCATCCGAGTCCATGGCACTACTGGTCCTCGGATGGCATGGGGCTGCTCGAGTTTCTGGAGTGGTGCGAGGACTTGAAGATACAGCCGTTGCTGGCCGTTTATGCAGGCTACTCGATGAAGCAGGAGTTCGTAAAGCAGGGTCCGGAGCTCGAACCCTACGTGCAGGACGCGCTCGACGAAATCGAATATGTGAGCGGGTCGGTGACGAGCAAATGGGGCGCTGTCCGCGCAGCCGATGGACACCCGGAGCCCTTCAAACTGAGCTACGTTGAAGTGGGCAACGAGGACTGGTTCGATAAATCCGGCAGCTACGAGGGTCGTTACGCACAGTTCTACAAGGCAATTAAATCGCGCTATCCGGAGTTGTCTCTGATAGCGACGATGCCGCTCAGGAATTTCCGTCCGGATGTGGTGGATGACCACTTCTATCGCAGCGAACAGGAGTTTTTCGCAGATGTTCATCACTACGACCACACCGATCGCCTGGGGCCAAAGATTTTTGTCGGCGAGTGGGCAACGCGCGAAGGTACACCGACGCCGAACTTTGGCGCGGCGCTCGGCGACGCTGCATGGATGACAGCGATGGAACGCAACAGCGACATCGTCGTAATGCATGCCTATGCGCCGCTGTTTGTAAATGTGAATCCCGGCGGGTCGCAATGGACTCCGGACCTGATCGGTTACGACGGACTCAACAGCTATGGTTCGCCTGCCTATTATGCGCAGGTGCTGTTTGCATCGCATCGCGGGAATCAGATTCTTTCCACCAGTCTCGATGCCAAATCGCCATTGCTTTTTGAATCAGTGACACAGGACTCGACGAACGGAAAGATTTTCGTGAAGCTGGTCAATGCCGGCGATGCCGTGCAGCCGGTTACCGTCAAACTGGATGGTGCTGCAAAAATTGCGACAAGCGGAGTGCTCTATCGCTTAAGTGCGAAGAATAAGCTGGATACAAACTCGCTCGGCGATGTACACATCGTCCCGGTCGAGAGCGAAGTGAATGGGCTGGGTGTGAACTTCCAGCAGATACTCCCCGCCTATTCCATTTCGGTTTATGAATTGAACACGCGGTAGCTTTGACTTTTAGCTATAAATTAAGAGGCCACTCATCGGGTGGCCTCTTTGGTTTTGAGGACGTAGGGATAGGCCCTTCGCGGGGAAATCAGGCGCAGCAATAGATGCAATTCACATCAGATAAGGACAGACAACCCAGCGTAAGTATTCCATTAGAAGGGCTTGATCGTAGATTTAGCGTTGCAGGGTAGTTACGGGGTGTTATTGAAATGGTTAATGAAAGGCCAAGCAAGATGACAGCATATTTCAATTGCATCAATCTTTCTTAATGAATTGGACGGCTTCTTGCGTTTAATCTTGCAGGAAAGTTATTTGTGGGATTAGCCTTTTCCCCCGTCTATCCGTTTGTCTTGCGAGGCTTTTAAGGCTAGGGCCTGTCCAGTTCTGTTTCTGTATTCCCATCCTGTACACGTGTTGTTTTGGAGAAGTCGGTTCATGAAAAGCCTGACTCCGTTGACTTTTAGCGATTTCCCTGTCAATGCCGGCAAGTGGCTGCATTGCCTGCGCAGAGGAATCTTTGTGCTCATTCTCATGGCATTGGTTTTTGCTGGCGGAGCCGCTTTGCGTGCGCAGTCGCGGATCACCGCCAATACGGCCAGCGCCACTACTACGACGCTCTTCGTGACCGACCTGAGCGGAATGGCAGTGACGACAGTTGCCAGTGGCACCGCCGTCAAATTGATCGCGACCGTGACGGCAGGCAGCATCCTCCAGACCGAGGGGACAGTTTATTTCTGCAATGCTCTGGTGCTGCATTGCACAGACATCAATCGAGTGGGCACCGCGCAACTGACTTCGAGCGGCAGCGCGGTTCTGCGTTTTATTCCGGGGGGAGGCAGCCATAGTTACAAGGCGATCTTTGTCGCGACCAACAATGCTTCGAGCAGCACCTCCAGCCCATCCACGCTGGTGGTGGGCACAACGCATCCGGCGACGGTTACGATTGGCGAGAGCGGCAGCGCAGGCAGCTACACGCTGACGGCATCCGTTAACGGAACAGGTATGGCCGCATCGCCCACCGGGAGTATCTCCTTTTTAGATGTGAGCAACAGTAATTACGCGTTGGCTACGGCGGCCATGGGAACTGGCTCCACCCTCCTGAGCTATACGGAATCGCAGAGTCCGGCAACAGGCACGATGCCCAATGGCCAGATTGCAATCGCGGACTTCAACGGCGACGGCATTCCGGATTTTGCGGTGACAAATTATGGCAGCAATACTATCACCGTCTATCTCGGCAAGGGCGATGGAACCTTCACTCAGGGGTCAACGATTACGGTGGGCGATGCTCCGAATTCCGTAGTTGCTGCCGACTTTAACGGGGATGGAATTCTGGACATGGCCGTAGCCGATGCTTTATCGCATACCATCACCATTCTTCTCGGCAACGGCGACGGTACTTTCTTGACCGGTTCCACGATTCCACTTCTGCTGACCACAGAACCATGGGGCATTGCCGTCGGAGACTTCAACGGCGACGGCATTCCGGACCTTGCAATCGCCGATCATGACTCTCCGAACGGAACCGTCACCATTCTTCTCGGTAACGGCGGCGGCACCTTCACGGAGAAGCAGGTTCTCACCGGCGTGGGCGTTTTCCCCACCTGTATTGCGGCGGGAGATTTCACCGGCAGCGGAGTTCTGGATCTGGCAGTAGGGAGTCAGGGGGACGGTTCCGTTTCCATCTTTCTGGGCAACGGAGATGGGACCTTCACGCTCTCCTCAACCCTGAACACAGGAGGAAACAATCCGATATCGGTCGTTGTCGGAGATTTCAATACCGATGGAAATCTGGATATCGCGGTCGCAAATTATTACAGTGACACCGTCTCCGTCTTTCTTGGTGATGGCACCGGGGCCTTCACGCTCAAGCAGACACCGTCTGTAGGAACCTCACCGCGCTCTCTGGCTATAGCAGATGTGAACGACGACGGTATTCCCGACCTGGCCGTGGCCAATGGTGGTGCGAGTACGATCACGCTGCTGCGGGGCAATGGCGACGGCACCTTCACGGCATACCCGAATGCCGTAGATATATCAGGGACCAGTCCCTTTGCCGTTGCCTCTGCGGACTTCAACGGCGATGGCATCCCGGACCTGATGACCACCAACTACAACAGCAACAATGCAACCATCCTACTGGGCGGCTGGAGCACAACGGTTACGGCTTCAGCGAGCGGCGTCTCTCCGGTTGGCACTGGCACACATTCGGTCAAGGCCAGCTATCCCGGCGACAGCAACTATTCAGGCGGCGTCTCCAGTGCCACATCCCTGACAGCCGAGAAGGTGGCAACATCTCTGACACTGAGCGCAAATCAGGCGACCAGCGGAATTGGGAAGCCAGCCGGCTTTACCGCAACGCTCTCTCCCTATTCTGCGCAAGGCCACTCGACCGACGGCGAAACCCTCACGCTCCTGAGCGGCAGCACCGCCGTGGGAACAGGCACGCTCAGCGGCGGTATTGCCACCATCACGACCAGCACGCTCTCCAGCGGTATTAACAGCCTGACGGCAAGCTACACGGCAGATTCCGACTTTGCCGCGAGCACATCGAGTGCGATTACTTATCAGGTTCTGCCTGCCACTGTAACCACGCTGGTCGTAACTCCTGCCTCGCCTGTTACCACCGGGATAGTGGTGACATTGACGGCAACCGTGATGAATGGCGCGGTGGCAGTTACTACCGGAGCGGTGAACTTCTGTGATGCTGCGGCAACCTACTGTGAAGACATCCATCTGCTCGGCTCGGTGCAGTTGACCGGCAACGGGACAGCAGTGCTCCGCTTCAAGCCGTCGCCTGGCAGCCACACATACAAGGCTGTATTTGTCGGGACGAATACCTACGCTTCGAGTACTTCTACCAATGCATCCCTTACCGTTAACAGCAGTGGCTTCCTGGCAACGACCACCACAATTGCGTCAAGTGGTAGTGCGGGCAACTACACTCTGACGGCGACGGTTGCAGGCATAAGCCAGAAGCTTTCTCCAACGGGCACAATTTCATTTCTGGATACCGGCAACTCGAACTATGCGCTGGCGACGGCCAATCCGGGTACGGCAACCGCTGCGTTGAGCTTTCTGGGACCGACGAATGTTGCCGTCGGCTCGACGCCCAATTCGATTGCGGTTGGAGACTTCAACAATGACGGTATTCCTGATGCAGCCATCGCAAATGAGGCAACGGGCACGGTGACCATCCTGCTCGGCAATGGCGATGGAACCTTTACGCCGATGCCGAACCTGACGGCTGGAACGACTCCCTATTTCGTCGCTACAGGAGACTTTAACGGTGACGGCAATCTGGATATGGCTGTTGCTGGTTACAACGCTGGCGAGGTCTCTATCTATCTCGGCAATGGGGATGGTACCTTCACGCTGAAGTCCTTTCCGGCGACAGGGAGCAATCCAACCGCCATTGCGGTGGGCGACTTGAACGGGGATGGAATTCCTGATCTGGCCGTTTTGAATGGAAATAATGTTGGCGTTGGCACGGTGACCATTTTGCTAGGCAATGGGGATGGCACCTTCACCACCGCAACGACCCTGACTGCCGGTACGGATTCGGTTGCCATTGCCACAGGAGACTTTACCGGAAACGGCAAGCTCGATCTGGCCGTGGTCAATGTCGGGAGCGATCACTTCAGTCCCGGCACGGTGACAATCTTTCTAGGCAATGGGGATGGCACCTTTACAACGGCTTCCGCGAGCCCCGCAACCGGCGAGAGCCCGGCGTCCATTGCTGTGGCCGACTTCAATGGCGACGGAATTCCGGACATCGTTGTGGGCAACAGCTTTACCTCTTCGCTTACCGTTCTGCTCGGCAATGGCGATGGCACATTTACGCCGACCGCATCAGGCCCGGCGACAGAAGGCTATAACTTCGGCATCGCCGTGGCTGACTTCAACGGAGATGGCAAGGCCGATATTGCAACCGTAAACGGAGCCGGCAGCGGTGCAGCAGTTCTGCTCGGTAATGGCGATGGAGCATTCCAGACCGCAGTCCTCTCTCCAGCCGCAGGCGCGCAATCCCATCCTATTGCAATAGCGCTCGGTGACTTCAATGGCGACGGCGTTCCGGATATTGCGGTGGTGAACCAGAACCCGATCCCGCTTGCCTCTACCAGTTACTACACCAGTTTCTACCTGACCGAGTGGACCCAGACTGCAACGGCCACTGCAACCGATGTCTCCGTAGTTGGCACTGGAACGCATTCGGTGAAGGCAAGCTATCCCGGCGACAGCCACTTTGCCGCAAGCACCTCCAGCACGGTTGGCCTGACAGCAGAGACCGCTCTAACCACACTCATGCTCACGGCCAGTCCTGCCACTCCATCCACGCTGGGCCAGCAGGTGACGCTGACGGCAACACTCTCACCCACAATCGCGCAGGGAGAAACAGCCAACGGCGAGAGCGTCACCTTCCTCCTCGGAGGCACTGCGCTCGGTACGGGAACACTCAGTGGCGGCATCGCGACGCTCAACACCACTGCGCTTCCCGCAGGAGCAGATACGCTGACAGCCAACTATGCCGGGGATACGAACTTTGCGCCGAGCACGGCAAGCGGACTCGCATATACCGTCAACACAGCGACAACGACAACGCTCGGCTCTTCGCTGAATCCCTCAGCCTACACTCAATCCGCGACCATCACCGCGACGGTATCACAGACGAGCGGCTCTGTTGTACCGACTGGCACGGTGCAGTTCAGTGTGAATGGAAGCGCGGTGGGAACGCCGGTTGTGCTGAATTCTGGCGGCCTGGCAACCTACACGACCAGCACGCTTGCACTCGGCACAGACAGTATTACTGCCGTCTACACGCCAAGCGGATACTTCCTCGCAAGCAGCGCAACGGCGTTGAGCCAGGTGGTCAATCAAGCCGCGCAGACCATCACCTTTGGCGCGCTCGCCAACCAGACCACGGCCACTCCGCCCTTTGCAGTGAGTGCAACGGCATCCTCCGGGCTCGCGGTTGATTTCTATGCAACCTCGTCGGGAGCATTCAGTTGGGGCACGGGAGCTTCGTTGCCGACAGCGGTCTATTCGCCAATGGCCGGAGCGCCGGGCGATGGAATGATCTATGTTGTTGGCGGCAGCACGGCCTCCTCGCATCAGGTAAGCACGCTCGAGCAGTACAACCCGATGACCAACACCTGGACGGCGATGGCGTCAAAACCAACTCCCGTAACACAGGGCGCAGCCGCTGTCATGGGTGGGATGTTGTATGTTGCCGGTGGCTGGGGGGCGTATCTGCCTACAAATGTGCTGGAGGCTTACAACCCGCAAACCAATAGCTGGTCGAGCCTTGCGAGTATGCCGCACCTGAGCGGCTGCTCAGTAGCGGGAGCCATCAATAACCAGTTGTATGTCTTTACTCCCTGCAATGGCTACAACGGTTACGATTCCTTGCTTGATGTCTACAACCCAACGACGAATACATGGACCTCTCTTGCCTCTGGCCCGAACGCGCATGGCAACGGAGCGGGCGGCGCCATCAACGGCAAGTTTTACGTTGCAGGCGGATACAACGGCTCGGGAACGCTGATCCCCACGCTGGATGTCTACAATCCATCCACGGGATGGAGCACGCTTGCATCCATGCCTGCTGCTCTTGCCGGTGCAAGCGCCGATGTTATCAACGGGCAGCTTTATATTGTGGGTGGATGGAATGGCACAACCTATCAATCCACCGTGTATGTCTACAATCCAGGCTCGAATACCTGGAGCACGCAGACCTCGTTGCCGAACGGACTCGCGTATGAGTCTGTTGTGGCGCAGAATTACATGCTCTATACCTTCGGCGGGGCGAACAGCGGCAGCAGTTATCTCAGCACGATGCAGATCATGAGCCACGCGGGTGTCTGTACCAATCTTGGCAGCACCATCACGATCACCGGAATCGGCACCTGCACGGTGACCGCATACCAGCCGGGCAATGCTGATTACAGTGCTGCGCCGCAGGTTCCTGAGAGCTTCACCGTCACAACGCCGGTTACACAGCTTGTCTTTGGCACATCCCCCGCAACGCCGATTAATGTTGGAGGCAATGCCGGCTCTGCGATAACAGTGCTCGAAGAAAATTCATCGGGAAATACCGTGACCACGGCGAACGATTTAATTACGCTCACCGTAACCGGTCCGGCAAGCTACTCCGAGACCTACACTGCGACAGCCTCTTCCGGTATAGCCACCTTCAACCTGAGCAGCGCGGCATTGAACACCGCGGGCAGCTATCTCTACACGCCCACCTTGACCGGCACAACCAACACACCTGCTACTGAAGTGGTAAATCTGCTGGCGCCGATGATTGATTTCTCGGTGTCGAACCATACCTTTGGCGATGCACCCTTTGCCGTCGTAGCGACTTCAAGTTCAACAGGAGCGTTTACGTACTCGGTTGTCAGCGGCCCTGCAACCATCGCCGGCTCGACCGTTACGCTGACCGGCGTGGGCACCGTTGTGCTTCAGGCAAGCGAGGCCGCAGCAGGCATCTATGCAGCTGCCACGCAGAATGCCAGCTTCAGCGTGGCGCAGTCTGCGCAGACCATCACATTGACTCCGATTGCAACGCCCGTGACCTTTGGGGTAGCTCCCATCACACTCTCGGCCACGGCAAGCTCGGGTCTTGCGGTTAGCTTCAGCGTGCTCTCCGGCCCGGCCACAATCAGTGGCAACACATTGACGATTACCGGCGCAGGCAGCGTTGTGGTTGCGGCAAATCAGGCAGGCAACACAAATTATCTGGCAGCACCGCAGGTGACGCAGACGGTTGTCGTCAACAAGGCCACGCCGACCATTGCATGGGCTGCGCCTTCTACCATTACATATGGCACCTTGCTCAGCGCAACACAGTTAAATGCGACGGCCTCTGTTCCCGGCAGCTTCGTCTACACGCCTGCATCGGGCACAGTGCTGACGGCTGGTTCGCAGACACTCACCGTTACCTTCACTCCGACGGATACAACGGACTACACTCCGCAGACCGCAATGGTTTCACTGACGGTGAATAAGGCCACGCCAACCATCACATGGGCTGCGCCTTCTGCCATTACATATGGCACCTTGCTCAGCGCAACACAGTTAAATGCGACGGCCTCTGTTCCGGGCAGCTTCGTATACACGCCAGCGGTGGGGACTTTGTTGACCGTCGGTTCTCAGTTGCTTTCCGTCACCTTAACACCGACGGATACAACGGACTACACTCCGCAGACTGCAACTGTTTCCCTGACCGTGAACAAACAGACGCCGACGATAAGTTGGAGCGCGCCCGGCAACATTCCTTATGGAACCGCATTGACCGCAGCGCAGTTGAATGCGACTGCTTCCGTGCCCGGTAGCTTCGTCTACACCCCAACCTCAGGCACCGTCCTGGGAGCGGGTGTTCACGCGCTCTCGGTCACCTTCACCCCAACGGACATTTCTGATTACAACGTGCAGGCCTTCTCCGTTTCCATCACGGTGACCAAGGTGACGCCAACCATTACATGGAATGCGCCCGCAGCAATCACCTATGGCACTGCACTCAGCGCAACACAGTTGAATGCGACGGCCTCTGTGCCCGGAAGTTTTGTCTACTCGCCTGTTGCAGGAACGGTTTTAGCGGCGGGTGCGCAAACGCTCACCGTCACCTTCACCCCAACCGATGCAGTTGACTACAACTCGCAAAGCGCTACAGTATCTCTGACTGTAACCAAGGTGACGCCAACCATTACATGGAATGCGCCCGCAGCCATTACCTACGGCACTGCACTCAACGCAACACAGTTGAATGCGACGGCCTCTGTGCCCGGAAGTTTTGTCTACTCGCCTGTTGCGGGAACGGTTTTAGCGGCGGGTGCGCAGACGCTCACCGTCACCTTCACCCCAACCGATGCAGTTGACTACAACTCGCAGTCCGCTACCGTTTCGCTGACGGTGAACAAAGCTACGCCAACCATCCTTTGGACAACTCCAGCCGCCATTCTTTATGGCACTGCACTCAGCGTAATGCAGTTGAATGCAACCTCCTCAACTCCCGGCAGCTTCGTCTACATGCCCACAGCCGGAACCGTTCTCGGCGTTGGCTCGCAAACACTCACTGTTGCCTTCACGCCAACCGATACCTCCGATTACACAACCCAATCCGCAACCGTATTGCTGACGGTCAATCAGGCAACACCTGTGATTACATGGACTGCGCCGACTGCCATCTCCTATGGCACAGCTCTCAGCGGCGCACAGCTTGATGCAACCAGCATCGTCGCCGGCAGCTTCACTTACTCGCCGGCTCTGGGCACAGTACTCGGGGCAGGAACGCAAACGCTCACCGTCACCTTCACTCCAAACGATGCAACGGACTACACCACAGCATCAAGAATTGTGACCCTCACGGTGAATCAGGCTGCGCAGGCCATCAGCTTTCCCGCGCCTGCATCGCCTGTCACCTATGGAGCCGCGCCGATTACGCTTCTGGCAACCGGAGGAGCATCCGGCAACCCTGTCACCTTCTCAGTCTCTGGCCCTGCAACCGTTAACGGCAATCTGCTTACTTTTACCGGCGCAGGAACGGTGACGGTCACTGCCAATCAGTCCGGCAGCGCAAACTACTCGGCTGCTGCCGCAGTGGCGGAGACGATTGTCGTCAACAAGGCCGCTGTCACCATGACCGGTCCGGCATCACAACCTGTTTCGGTTGCATACGGACAGACCAGTTTGATTTCAGTAACAGTGTCCGGGCAGTACGCAGGTGCGGGAATCGCGATTCCAACCGGCTCCGTGAACTACACAATCACCAAGGGCGCAGTTGTGATTTCCAATACTGCTGCTCTCAGTTCGGCCATCGCGTCCATCCCGGTGCCTAATACTCTTGTGCCGGGCAACTACACGGTGAGCATCTCCTACACCGGCGACAGCAATTACAACGCGAGTACGGCATCCCTGACGGTTGCCTTGCAGATTGGCCCAATTCCGCCGACTATCAACTGGCCGCTCCCCGGCTCGATTGCCTATGGCGCCACGCTCAACGGATTGCTGGACGCCGTTGCCATGAGCAACGGTACAGCAGTTGCCGGAAGCTATAGCTATACTGCAATGCCATCCGGTCAGATCGTCACGAGTGCAACACAACTTGTTGCCGGCAGTTACACGTTGGATGTCAGCTTCACGCCGACCGATACCGCGACTTATCAATCAGCAACAGGCAGCGTGTCGCTAACGGTTACAAAGGCTGCATTGGGCATCTCGCTTATCGCTTCAGCAAATCCTGTTCTCCTGCAAAATTCGTTGACGCTGACAGCCTCGCTCTCTTCCTCCTATGGACAGCCGACTGGAGCGGTGAACTTCTACGACGGCTCGACACTGATTGGAACCGGAACGGTTGTGTCGGGCTCTGCCGTCTTTGTTACTTTAACGCTCACCGCCGGTTCCCACACGCTGACGGCAGTCTACAGCGGCGATGCAAACTTCCTGCAAACCGGCAGCACTGCAATCGCAGAACTGGTGCAGGACTTCTCGCTGAGTGCATCCAGCGGCAACCCGACATCGGTCACCATCAAACTGAATCAGACTGCAACCTACAATCTGTTGCTGACTCCGCTCAATGGTGCAACCTTCCCAACAAACATCGCGTTGACCGTCAGCGGTGCGCCGATTGGTTCCATCGTCACAGTCACGCCCTCTTCAATCAGCGCGGGCAGCGGCGCAACCCCCTTCACTATGTCGGTTGCAATTGGCTATTTAGAAGGACAGAGCCGGATGCAGAATCCCTTCCGCCGTTTGGCTCCGTTGGCAGTGGCGCTCCTGCTATTGCCACTTCTCGGCAAGGCGCGGCGCAGATTCACTGCCGTACTGCGGATTGCGATTCTGCTCTTCACGGGGCTTGGGCTGGCGGCTGGATTGAGCGGTTGCGGCTATCACGAAAGCATCAACAAGACCTTCACTATGACAGTGACAGCAAGCTCCGGTTCGCTGAGTCGCTCCACTACGCTCACGATGAATGTGGATTAAGCCGGCTATTGTGTTCAAAAAAAAAGGAACCCGGCAATCATCCGGGTTCCTTTTTTGTTTTGCAGCGGTTGTGGACCTAGTTGATCGAGTTGACCTGAAGCGTGATGTTGGTGCTCGTCGAATCCACCTGCGAACCGGTTGTGGCTGTTCCCGTCACCGTGATGGTGTAGCTGCCAACTGTCGTTCCGCCAACGAGCGACGGATTCGATCCGCAGCCTGTGACCAGTCCAACCGTGGAGAGCATCAGCAGAACCAGCAGCATCTTCCAGCTCTTGCTGAAGTTGCGACGGAAGCGCCAGCTAATCATCAACATGCACAGGCCGAAGAGCGCTGCCAGACGATTTCCGGTCGAGAGCATCGAGGAAGCAGTCACTTCATGCGCATTCGGAGCCACCGTCTGAATCTGAAGCAGCGAGGTGCCGCTGGTCAGTACGGATGGTGAGAAGACGCAGGTGCTTCCCGCCGGCAGGCCGGAGCAGGAGAGCGTAACCGGCAGTGTGAATCCGCTTCCAGGTGTAACCGTGATGGTGTAGCTGGCTTGCGATCCGGCGTAAACGGTTTGCGAACTGGGAGTGCTGGTCAGGCTGAAGTTTGCCAAGACCGTTTCTGTAACCACATTCGAACTGCTGGTGGCAAAGCCGGTGGCGCCGCCGTACTCCGCTGTCACCGTGTCCTGACCGGAGCTAAGTCCGGTGGTGGTGAAGGTTGCTACTCCGTTGCCATTCAGGGTTGCAGTCCCCAGATTGGTGCTGCCGGTGTAGAAGGTGACAACTCCGTTCGGCGTTCCACCGTTCGAGGTGACGGTTGCAGTCATCGTAAGCGGCATCCCGAAGTAAGCAGGGTTGGTAACGATGCCGAGTGTTGTTACCGTGCCGACGGTCGGGCCGCTCACGACCACAGACAATGCCTGTGAGTTGGATGCAGAGAAGGCCGTAGACCCGCTATAGACGGCGGTCAACGAATAAGTTCCGGCAACCGCTGTCAGTGAGAGTGTGGCCGATCCGCTGCCATTTAACATGCTGGCGCCGATTACATTCGCCCCGTTATAGAAAGTAACCGTGCCAGCTGGAATGCTGCCGTTTGATGTTGTTACCGTTGCCGTCAGCGTGAGCAGTTGTCCCGGTAACAAGGTGCCGGCAGTGGTACTCAGATATGTTGTCGTCGAGACTGCTGACACAGTCACCGTCAACGAATTTGTTGTTGCAGAGGCTGAATCGGTTGTCGAGCCGCTATAGCTGGTAGTGATGGAGTAGACGCCAACGGCTGGCGTTATTACGAGCGCTGCCGATCCATTGCTGTTCAGCGTAGCCGTTCCGAGATTCAATGCGCCGTTGTAGAAGGTGACGGTTCCAGTCGGTGTGCTGCCGCTGGCTGCGGTTACCGTTGCCGTCAGGGTGAGGGACTGGCCAACCGTCAGCGAGTTGGCAGAGGCACTCATGCTTGTTGTCGTCTGAATCATCGCCACGTTGACGGTGACGGGAATTGCCGGCGAACTGACGGAGGCGCCATCTGCAGTCGAGCCGCCATAGCTGGCCGTAATGAGATAGCTGGCAGAGGGCAGCGTCACGGTCAGCGTCGCAATGCCGTTGCTGTTGAGTGCAGCAGCGCCCAGCGAGACGGCTCCGTTCAAGAAAGTGACGGAGCCTGTGGGAGTTCCGCCGCTGGTTGCTGTTACCGTTGCGGTCAGTGTAAGTGCCTGTCCGGGATTGAGCGAACTACCTGATGCCGTCAGTGTAGTGGTTGTGGCGACCTGCGCAACCGTGACGGTGACCGCAAGCGAAGAAGTGGAGGCCAGATCAGCCGTTGATCCGCTGTAGCCTGCCGTAATGGAATACACACCGGCCGCAGGCGTTATCGTCAGCGTTGCCATGCCGTTTGTGCCCACGGCGGCAGCGCCGAGTGAAACAGAGCCGTTGTAGAAGGTGACGGTGCCTGTCGGTGTTGTGCTATTGGCTGCCGTGACCGTTGCGGTCAACGTGAGCGTCTGTCCGGGAAGCAGCGAGCCTGCCGAAGCCACCACCGTCGTTGTTGTTGCCGCCTGTGCAACCACCACTGCTACTGCCGGAGACGAGGTCGAGCTAAGATCCTCGGTTGATCCGCCGTAGCTGGCTGTCAGGTAGTAGTTGCCAGCCGCCGGAGTGATTGTCAAAGCAGCCACGCCATTGGTGCCGACAGCAACAGAGCCCAGCGAGGTTGTGCCGCTATAGAAGTTGACGATGCCTGTCGGAACGGTTCCGCTTGCCGCTGTTACAGTTGCGGTCAGCGTCAGTGTTTGTCCGGGAGCCAGCGCGCTTGCCGATGCGCTCAACGCTGTTGTTGTTGTCGTCTGATTTACGCTGACAGCAACTGCGGGCCAGGATGCCGAGGTGGCGTCCGTTGCCGATCCGCCGTAACTGGCCGAGAAGGCATAAGAGCCAAGCGCCGCTGTCAGCGTGTAGGTTGCAATACCGGTAGCACTCAGCGTCCCTGAACCGAGCAGCGTTGATCCGTTGTAGAAGTTGACGCTTCCTGCCGGAGTTCCGCCGCTTGCTGCCGTCACGACAGCCGTCAGTGTCAGTGTTTGTCCGGGATAGAGGGAGGTCGCGGAGGGCGTCAGCGTGGTTGTCGTGGTTGCCAGCGCTACCGTCACAATTACCGGAGTTGTTGAGGTCGAAGGCAGGTCGGCAGTTGTGCCGGTATAGCTGGCGGTATAGGAGTAGCTTCCAATCGCCGGTGTCTGCGTCAGTGTCGCCACTCCGAGAACATTCAGCGTTCCGGTGCCGAGTGCTGTTGTCCCGTTGTAGAAGGTGACGGTTCCGGTCGGAGTCAAACCGTTGACGGCTGCAACGGTTGCTGTCAGCGTCAGTGTTTGTCCGGGAATCAGTGTGTTGGCCGAAGCGGTCAGATTGGTCGAGGTCACAGCCTGCGAAACATTGACCGAAACCACCGGTGCCGATACCGAGCCTGCATCATTTGTAGAGCCGTTATAAGCGGCTGCAAAGGAGTACGCGCCGATGGCCGGTGTCATCGTGTAAGTTGCCGTGCCGTTGGTGGTCAGCGTTACCGAGCCCATCACATTTGAACCGTTGTAGAAGGTGACAGTGCCTGTCGGTGTGCTGCCGGTAACAGCCGCAACCGTTGCGGTCAGTGTCAGCGTCTGTCCCGGTGTCAGAGATGTGGAGGAGGCCGTCAAACCCGTCGAAGTCATGGCCGGGGAAACGGTAATCGAATAGACCGGCGAGGAAGAGGATGTCAGGTCGCTGACGGAGCCGCTGTAAGTAGCTGTCACCGAAAGAATGCCGACGCCTGGCGAAAGAGCAATCGAAGTAACGCCGCTGCTGTTCAGAATTCCGCTGCCCAGAATCGCTGACCCGTTGTAGAAGGTGACGATGCCGGTTGGCGTCACGCCGTAGGCTGCTGCCACCGTTGCGGTCAGGTTCAGCGTTTGTCCGTAGTAAAGATTTGTATTCGATGGCGTCAGGGTCGTCGTTGTCGGTGCCTGCGCTATGGAAACGGAGACAACAGAGGTTGAGGTTGAGGCGGCATCAACCGACGAGCCGGTATAGGTGGCCGTGTAGTTGAAGGTTCCAGTAGCAGGCGTTACCGTCAGCGTCACCGTGCCATTGCTGTTGACGATGCCGCCGCCGAGCAGGTTCGATCCGCTGTAGAAGTTGATGATGCCGGTCGGTGTGCTGCCTGCCGATGCGGTCACGGTTGCCGTCAGCGTTAGCGATTGGCCGGGCGTCAGCGCGGTTGCTGAAGGTGTCAGCGTAGTGGTTGTAGATGCCAGTGCAACCACCACTGCGGCAGGCGATGAGGTGGATGTCAGATCCGAGGACGATCCGTTATAGATCGCCGTGTAGTTGTAGTTGCCGAGGGTCGGCGTCAGACTCAGCGATGCTGTTCCGTAGGCGTTCAGGGTCGCCGTTCCCAGAAGGGTAGTGCCGTTGTAGAAGCCGACTGTGCCGGTCGGCGTATTGCCCGCCGTTGCTGTTACGGCTGCTGTCAGCGTGAGCGTTTGTCCGGGAATCAGCGAGATGGCCGAGGGAGTCAACACGGTTGTTGTTGCAGACTGTGAGATTACAACCTGCGTAGGTGTTGAGGTGGAACCAAGATCGGAGGTAGAGCCGCCATACGTAGCGGTGAAGTTGAATGTGCCAAGTGCGGGTGTCACCGTCAATGTGGCTGAGCCGTAGCTATTCAGCGTACCCGTGCCAAGCAATGTGCTGCCTGCGTAGAAGGTGACTGTGCCGGTCGGCGTGCTGCCTGCCGATGCGGTAACGGTTGCTGTCATCGTCAGGTTCTGTCCCAGAATCAACGAACTTGACGAGGTGGTCAGCAGTGTTGACGTGGCAGCCTGTGCAACCACAACGTTGGTTGTCGCAGAAGAAGAGCCAAGGTCCGCAGTAGAACCGCCGTAAGTGGCGGAGTAGTTGTAGCTGCCAAGTGCCGGAGTCACATTCAGCGTTGCCACGCCGAGGCTGTTCAGGGTGCTTGTGCCCAGCAGGGTCGTGCCGTTATAGAAGGCGATACTTCCGGTCGGTGTGTTGCCGGCCGATGCTGTCACCGTCGCGGTCAGCGTCACGGATTGTCCCGGAATCAGATTGCTGGAAGAAGCAGCGATAGTTGTTGTTGTGGCTGCCTGCGCCACGGTCACGAAGGCCACGACAGCGGTGGAGGGTGAATCCGTCGTTGAACCTGAATAGGTGGCCGAATAGGTATAGTTGCCCAGCGTGGGTGTAATTGTCAGCGCGGCAATGCCGCTGCTCAGTGTTCCTGTTCCCAGCAGGGTAGTTCCGTTATAGAAGCTTACGGAGCCGGTCGGCGTGCTGCCGGTGGTTGCGGTTACGGTTGCGGTCAGAGTGAGGCTCTGCCCTGGAACCAGAGTGTTGGCAGAGGGCGTGAGTGCTGTTGTCGTTGTGGCTGGCGTAACAGCCACCGTAACCGGAGCAGAGGCTGCCGAAATCAGATCGGCGGTCGAGCCGCCATAGCTGGCCGTGTAGATATAGCTTCCTATGCCCGGTGTCAGCGTTAGTGTCGCCACGCCGTTGCTGTTCAGCGTTCCCGTACCCAGCAGAGATGTTCCGTTATAGAAGCTTACGGAGCCGGTTGGTGTGCCGCCATAGGTGGCTGTCACCGTTGCCGTCAGCGTGAGGGGCTGGCCATAGCTGAGTGAGTTGCTGGAGGCCGTCAGCGCGATTGTTGTACTTGCCTGTGCCACCGATACCGTGATGGCCGGCGCAGAAGTCGAGGCGGTCGTAGTAGCTGTGGCTCCGTAACTGGCGGTAAGCGAGTAGGTGCCGGCAGATGGAGTCAGCGAAATTGTCGCTACGCCGCTGCTGTTCAGCACACCTGTGCCCAGCAGTGAGGTTCCGTTATAGAAGCTGACATTGCCGGTGGGCGTGTTGCCATTGCCCTCGGTCACCGTTGCCGTCAGGGTGAGTGTTTGTCCCGGAGGCAGGGTCAACGGCGAGGCTGAAAGCACTGTTGCTGTCGGAGTGTAGGCAACCGTTACCGCTGCGGCAGAGGAGGTCGAGGTCGCGTCCATTGTTGACCCGCCGTAGCTCGCCGTATAGGAGTAGCTGCCGAGAGCCGTTGTCAACGAGTAGGTCGCCACGCCGTTATTCAGTGCGCCCGTGCCCAGTGCAGTTGTCCCGTTGTAGAAGGTGACGGTTCCGCTCGGCGTGCTGCCGGTTGATGCTGCAACGGTTGCCGACAGCGTGAGCGTCTGCCCCGGTGCCAGATTGCTGGCAGAGGGCGTCAGTGTCGTTGTCGTCGGAATCAGTGTGACCGTCACTGCAACTGGTGAAGAGGTCGAGGTTGCATCGGTGGTCGAACCGCCATAGCTCGCCGTGATTGAGTAAGTGCCAACCGCGAGCGTAGTAGTCAGCGATGCCGCGCCACTTGAATTAAGCGTTGCTGCGCCTAGCGCCGTACTCCCGTTGTAGAAGGTGACAGAGCCGGTCGGAGTGCCGCCGCTGCTGGCCGTAACTATGGATGTCAGCGTAATTGTCTGGTTTGGTGTCTGCGTGCTGGCGGAGGAGGTCAGCGACGTTGTTGTCGGGATGTAAGAGACCGTTACCGTTGTGGAGGAAGTGGTCGAAGCAGCATTGCTGACAGAGCCGGTATAGGCTGCCGTGATGTTATAGACGCCGGCCGCTGGAGACATCGTGTAAGTCGCATTGCCGTTACTGTCCAGCGAAGAGATTCCCAGCGAAGAGGTTCCGTTGTAGAAGGTGACGTTGCCGGTCGGCGTAGCGCCGCTGGCGGCTGTAACTGTCGCTGTCAGGGTCAGTGTCTGGTAAGGCGTCAGCGATATGGCCGAGGTGCTCAATGTGGTTGTTGTATTGATGAGCGCAACCGTCACCGCGATTGCCGGGGAAGAACCGGAGACATCATCGCTGCTGGAGCCGGTATAGGCTGCCGTGATGCTATAGCTTCCGATGGGCAGCGGCACGGTCAGCGTGGTAACGCCGCTGCTGTTCAGATTCCCGGTTCCCAGAACGTTGCTTCCGTTATAGAAGGTGACGGAGCCGGTGGGAGTTGCCCCAAGCGACGCCTTCACCGTCGCCGTCAGCGTGAGCGACTGGTTCGGTGTCAGTGAAGTGGCCGAAGCGGTCAGCGTGGTCGTCGTCGGACTCAGCGCAACCGTGACCCCGATTGCCGGAGACGAAACCGAGGGGGAGTAGCTGGTTGAGCCCGCATAGGTTGCCGTAATCGAATAGATGCCGACCGTCGGAGTCAGAGTCAGCGTGGCTACTCCGCTGCTGTTCAAAGAGCTTGTGCCGAGCGTGTTGGTCCCGCTGTAGAAGGTGACGTTGCCGGTCGGTGTTGCTCCGCTTCCTGTTGGAGCAACCGTTGCGGTCAGCGTTAAAGTCTGGCCGGGAAGCAGGGAAGTGGCCGAGGCATTCAGCGTTGTGGTTGTAGAGGCCAGCGCAACGTTCACCGCAATCGCCGGTGAAGAGGATGAGGTCTGATCACCGCTCGATCCGCCGTAGGTTGCCGTGTACGAATAGCTGCCCAGAGCAGGTGTCAGGGTCAGTGTGGCAACACCGCTGCTGTTCAGGGCTCCGCTGCCGACGGAAGTTGTGCCGTTGTAGAAGGTGACGTTTCCGGTTGGCGTAGCGCCCAGGGCCGCCGCAACGGTTGCGGTCAGGGTTATGGTCTGTCCAGGCTGAATTGCGGTTGCCGAACTGGTTAGCGTCGTTGTCGTGGTTGCCAGCGCAGAGGTCAGCGCAATGGCGGGCGAGGAAGCGGATGTGCCATCTGTCGTTGATCCGCCATAGCTAGCTGTGATGCTGTATGTACCGACGGCAGGCGTAATCGCCAGTGTCGCCACGCCGCTGCCATTCAGTGTCCCGGTGCCGAGGGAAGTTGCGCCGCTGTAGAAGGTGACTGTACCGGTTGGTGTGCTGCCGCTGGCAGCCTTCACTGTCGCAGTCAGCGTAACGCTCTGGGCCGGAGTCACCGATGTTGCCGAACTGGTCAGTGTTGTTGTCGTTGCAATCAGCGCATCCGAAACCGCTATTGCCGGCGATGAGACCGAGCCTGCATCATCAGCAGAGCCACCGTAGCTGGCTGTAATCGAATAGCTGCCGGCGGCAGGCGTAATCGTCAGCGTTGCGATGCCGCTGCTGTTCAGCGTTCCGGTGCCGAGCGAGGTGGTTCCGTTGTAGAAGGTCACAGTGCCGGACGGCGTGCTGCCGGTTGCGGGAACTACGGTTGCCGTCAGTGTCAGCGATTGCCCTGCCGACAGCGAGGTGGCAGAGGCGCCAAGCGTAGTGGTCGTTGCGTTCTGGCTCACTGTGACTGCAATGGCCGGGGAAGATGCGGAGGCTGCATCCGCCGTTGATCCGCCATAGCTGGCTGTAACGGAGTAGCTGCCGACGGCCGGCGTAATTGTCAGTGTCGCCACACCGCTGCTGTTCAGCGTTCCGGTGCCGAGCGAGGTGGTTCCGTTGTAGAAGGTCACCGTACCGGTCGGCGTGCTGCCAGTGGTAGCCGCAACGGTTGCGGTCAACGTCAGCGGGTTGCCTGCGGGCAGGGATGTGGCGGAGGAGACCAGAGTAGTGGTAGTGGGGTCGGCTGTAACCGTCAGGGTTGCAAGACCGGATTCCACTCCTCCGCAGGTCAGCGCGTAGGTGTAGGTGCCGATTGCGGTGGGGTCTACAGTGGTGTTGCCAAGGAGGTATTTCTGGCCGGTCCAGGCCGTATCGTTACTGAAGGCATTGCATATTTCGGGCGAACCGTCGGGGGTGTTGTCCGAATTCCAGGTGAGAGTGGCCGACCCTCCGGAGCTGATGCTGGTGGGCGAAAGGGTAAGCACAATCGGTGCAGCGGCAGCGGGGGATTCCGTAATTTTATAAACCTGATAGTAGGGGAACGAGAGGCTGTTGTCGTAGTCGCCGGTTACTCCGTAAAAACTGCCATCGCTGCCGCGCAGAATGCTGGAGGGGTCGCTGCCATCGCTGCAATTCAATTTCGAGCAGAAGTTATAGAGGATGGTTGCAGTCGAGCTGGTCTGATCCAGACTTATCAGTGTTCCATTGCCATTGGTTCCGCCAATGGCGGTGGTCACATAGATGGGGGTTGGCACCCCCGTCCCGCTGACTGGGCCAAACACAAAGTCCGTGGGGCCTTGTCCGCTTGAGCAACTGCCTGTTCCGCAATAGCTGAAGCTGTAGAGGGTTGCAAATGTGCTTGAGCTGGTGTCGTAGGTAAAGAGGGTTCCGCCGGTATTCGGATAGACACCGCCACTGGAGGTTGCTCCATACAAAACGGTGCCAATCAGAGCCATGCGGGATATTGGCAATTCTCCATCTGCACAGGAGGAAACCTGGCAGAAGGTGTGCAGAACGTTCAGGGTTCCACTGGAATAGCTGAAGAGGGTTCCTGAACCATGATCGGTGTTTGTTCCGCCGTTGGTGGCAACCCCATAAAAGGTGCCATTGGCAAATTCAATCAATGTAGAGGGTTGTGCGCCCTCGGCAGAGGCAAATGTGTGCAACAGGGCATAGGTGTTGCTGGTCAGGTTGTACTCGCCTAGTACGCCATTTCCCAGCGTCCCACCGGTGGAGGTGGTGATGTACAGGTTGCCATCCCATCCCTGCAGGATGCTGTTGGGCTGTTCGCCATCCGCGCAGCCAGACACAGGGCAGAAGTTGTAGAGTGTGGTGAGAGTACTGGTCTTGGTGTTGTATTCGAAGATGGTGCCGGGGCAGCCCTGTGCAGTATCTGTGCAATTGGCGGTATTGGTGCCGCCAGCGCTGGTTACGCCATAGAAATTGCCATCTGTACCCTCGATCATCGCCGAGGGGCGCGTGCCTGTTGTGCTCGTAAAGGAGTAGACCACTGACTTTGAGCCATCAGTTCCAATGCGCACGATTCCGCCCAGATAATTTGTACCGCCCAGGGTGTCGAGCACATAGATACCGCCGTCGCTGGCCTGAATCGCTTTGGTCTGCGAATCGCTGGCGAGGGAGTAGATTACGCTTTCGGTAGCAGTTTGTGCTGTTGCAATGGAGCCGGCAAACAGCAGAATCGTGAAGGCAGAAATTCGGGCACAAATATTCACGTTGTTCTCCCGGCTTTTCAAGAGGATGGGTGGCTTGAAAAGCCATAGGTACTCATCTGAACGGTACTACACGGAAGTAATGTTTTATATACCCATGTTGTCGTAACCTGTTGTCAATGCAGATGCTAGGGGGGGGACTCCTCCGTGATATCCGTGCAGGCATTCAGGAAACGAGCAGGGTTGTCCGGTGGAGTTTTCGGTCCGGTTGATTGCGGACAAACGAGTTGGCAGAGGTTTCCGCGCAATGTTACTCTAGGAACAACCGCAGCAGGGTAGATACTACCCAGCCCTGTGGGCGCATAACTCAGCGGTAGAGTGCCACCTTCACACGGTGGAAGTCGTAGGTTCGAATCCTGCTGTGCCCACCATAAAACCAACAACTTACAGGTATTTTTTCAGGTGCTGCGCCTCAGGCGTGAGAGAGAACACAGAGAAATAACAAGAAAAGAAGCTACATTGTGTGTTGCGCCCTCTGGTGCATGGCGCGATTGCAATCAAAGGGAGACAGCCATCATGAAAGAGACCCGGACGAAGGTTGTTGCGTTCAACGGTAGTGCCAGAAAAGGCGGAAATACCGCGATCCTTCTTCATTATGTTCTTGCAGAACTGGAAAAAGAAGGGATTGAAACCGAACTCATCGAACTCGGCGGAGCCAAAATCCACGGTTGCCTGGCATGCCGCAAGTGTTCGACCAAAAAGGATCGTAGATGCTCGCAAACCGACGACGAAGGAAACGTCTTTATCGAAAAAATGGAGCAGGCTGACGGAATCCTTCTCGGATCGCCTACGTATGTTGCCGACATCTCCCCCGAGATCAAGGCGCTGATGGATCGAGCCTGCCTGGTCTCGAAGTCAAACGGCGGCATCTTCCGTCGCAAGGTTGGAGCAGCCGTAGTGGCAGTGCGCAGAGCGGGAGCAATCCACGCATTCGATACCTTGAACCACTTCTTCCTGATCAGCGAAATGATTGTGCCCGGCTCGTCGTATTGGAACATTGGAATTGGCCGCGAGATAGGCGATGTCGAGAAGGATGAAGAAGGAATTCAGACGATGAAAACGCTGGGTCAGAACATGGCGTGGCTCCTGAAGAAAATCAAGAGCTAGTCGGGCTGAGGCTGCGAGCGCGCATCCTTTCCGCCGGGGTGCCCGGTTTTGTAATCGAACCAGTCACAAACACACGCCCCAGCGGATGCTTGAGGGTACTTGCGGTTTCAGTAAGATGTTTAAAAAACGATAGTTAGAAGATTTCCGCAGTGGGAGTTGCAGGTTCGAATCCTGGTGTATCGTCATAAAAGCCTGCATTTTGCTACGGATTCGTATGTCCTTTTGTCACTGATTCTGCTAGCTTTTGGTTACGATGAGACGCTCATCTTCCGAGTCCGATCCCGCTCCAAAGCAATCCGCAGCGGCCCAGAAGCCGCTCTTTGGACAAGTGGAGAGTTCTGGCGCTGATTTTAGTTGCACTATACGGTACGATGAGGTCTCTCCAGAAAAAAACACGCAACCTGAGGATTCAGTTGGGGTTCAGGAAGATATGGCGACCTACGTCCTTAACCCGCCGTTTGAAGGAGCAGCGCAGCAGTTGGCAGCCGTCGAGGTCTCCGGCGATGCCCAGCTCATGCTCCGGGTGCGGGATGGCGACATGGATTGCTATGAGCAACTGGTGCAGAAGTACAATAGGCCCATCATTCATTTCATGTTTCGGATGGTCCATAACCAGGCCATAGCTGAGGAGCTTGCTCAGGAGGTTTTTCTCCGCGTGTACCGCTCGCGAGAGACCTATCGGGCCGAAGCCAAGTTTTCCACCTGGCTCTACAGGATTGCGACGAATCTCGGTGTGAATCATGCCCGCGACACTCGTCATGAACGTACGGCTCATACGGTTTATCTCGATGAGCCGGATAGCGAGACCGGTACTTCACCGGATCTGGCCGATAAAAACCCCACCGTGGAGCAGAATCTGCTCCGCGATGAGCGCATGAAGGCCATTCGGCAACACGTTTTGGCTCTGCCGGAGAGGCAGAGAACTGCTGTACTGATGCACAAGTATCAGGGGATGGACTACAGGGAGATTGGCGAAGTGCTCAAACTGAGCGAATCAGCTACCAAGTCGCTTCTCTTCCGGGCCTACCAGACCCTGCGCGAAAGGCTGAAGGATTTTGTATAAAGAAGGAAGGACCACCATGAACTGCACGAAGGCAAAAAACACGTTACCGGATCTGCTGCTGAACCCGGAACAGTTGAGCCCGCAGGTGCGTGCACACATCAAGGAGTGCGCGGGCTGTCGTCAGGAACTCAGCGAACTCGAGGCCACCATGGCGCTGATGGATGCATGGCAGGCTCCGGAGCCGAATCCTTACTGGCATACGCGGATGCAGGCTCGTCTGCGTGAAGAGCAGGAGGCCGCTCCGGCAGGATTCTTTGAGCGTCTGCGGGCGCGGCTGGTTTATGGCACCAACTTCAAGCTTCGCCCGGTGGCGGTAACGGCGCTGTCGGTCATTCTGATAGTTGGCGGTGGCGTTGCGTATGTAGTTGTTCCCAACGCGCCTCCGCAGCCTTCTGCGGCGATCCACAGTTTGCAGACGCTCGATCACAACGCCCAGCTCTTCGATCAACTTGAAGAGATGGGTCAGGACGAAGGCGATTAACTCCTGTTTGCTCAAAAGGTGAGAGCGGCAGAAAGGCAAGAGGCAGTATGAACAGCGAGAGGCATAATTCGGCAGGCAATCGAGTGCGGTTTGCGCTTGCTGCTGTTTATTGCCTTCTTGTTGCTCTGCCTGTTGTTCATGCACAGCAACGTCCCTATCCGGAGCAACAGGCCCGCAATATCGAACGGGCGCAGCAAAACCAACAGCGTGCGGCCAACCCATACGGCAGGCAGGGCGGGCAGGTCCGGCAGGTCAATCCAAATAACAGGCAGCAGCCCAGGCCGCTCTCGGACTGGTTCATGCGTCACCAGAACCTGAGTTCGGCAGATCAGCAAAAGGCCTTGCAAAAAGAGCCGGGATTCAGTCAGTTACCGCAGGAGACACAGTCGCGGCTGCTGGACCGCCTGAACAAACTCAGCGGGATGCCAGTCGAGCAGCGCCAGCGCTTCCTGCTTCGCGCCGAGGCCATGGAGAATCTACCGCCTCAGGAGAAGCAGCGGGTGGTCGAGTCGGGAGCCCAGTTGAAGCAGATGCCCGCCGACCGTCAGGCGTTGGTTCGCAAGGCCTTTCAGGATTTGCGTTCCATTCCGCCGGATCAGCGGGATGCAGTTCTGAACTCGCAGCGTTTTGCCGGCGTTTTCAATCCGCACGAGCGTGTAGTTCTCTCCAACCTGCTTCGCATTGAGCCCTATACTCCGCCACGCGGTGCAGCAGGGGCAGACGAGGGAACACTCCCGGCTGGACGCTAAGGAAGCTCTGAACAAGTTCCACCTTTGCCGTGTTTTGAAAGGGCGTGGCTTCAGCCGCGCCGTTAGAGGGGCAAATAGATTTCTGGGCTTTAGCCCCTGAGGGAATGTATATTCAACGACTTGCATTCCCTCGGCGGCTAAAGCCGTATCCGTTGAATATGTTTTTACGGCGGGGCTGGAAGCCCCGCCCTTTCAAAACACCGCGCTTGAAGACTTGTTCAGAGTTTCCCTAAAGCATTTTCGGAATGAGTGTAGACCGAAGGCGCGATGCTAAGTGGCTTTTTCCTCAAGAAAAAGCCACCCTACAACCTTTCCAAAAGTTTATAGAAATTCCGAAAATACCTTAATTTTTCTTTTCGCTGGTTCTCCAGCATCTCTCTGATGGCCCCGATTGCTCCTCTGGTTCGGGGCCATTTTTCTTTGGAAGCGACTTGACAGGTGCCTGGTTGAAGCTTTGCAGTTGCCGGCAGAGTGCTGCTGCTACGCTCTCCCAGTCCCCCGGCGCAGGTTGCCGGAAGAGTTGTGCTGTTGGATACCATGGGCTATCGCTTCTGTCCGCCAGCCAGCGCCAATCGGCCTGATGTGGCAGCAGAACCCAGACCGGAAGTTCCATGGCCCCGGCCAGATGCGCAATGGCTGTGTCTACGCTGATGACCAGATCGAGGGTCGCCATCCGGGCAGCGGTTGCAGCAAAGTCCTTGCTTGTGGAGGCTGCGTCGCGGATGGGGAAGCGTTCCTTCAGTGCGTCCATCTGTCGCGCCGCCTCGCCGTTTTGCAGCGAGAAAAAATCAACTTGCGGGAGTCCGGCGAGCGGCATCAATGCCTCCAGAGGGATGGAGCGTCTTTTGTCCCGTTTGAAGTTGGGATTTCCTGCCCAGGCCAGACCCACGCGGAGCCGTCCCTGCCGGCGCGGATAGGCTCTCCAGGCTGCGGTCACCTCTGCTGAATCAGCCTGAAGGTAGGCCCTTTGGCCGGGAATGCTTTCCAGCATAGTTTTGAAGGCCAGTGGCAGGCTCATCAGCGGGCAGTGGTAATCAAACTTCGGCAGTTGCTCGCCGCGGGAGAGTATGCAGGCAGCCAGAGGGCCGGTTTGCGGGCTTTGTTCGATCAGCCGCTTGAGAGAGGGCTGAACTTCGAGCAAAATTCCGGCCCCGCTCCCGGCAAAGAGAGAAAGATAGCGGACAAACTGGATCGTGTCTCCCATGCCCTGCTCGGCGTGGAGAAGAATTGTTTTGCCTTTGAGCGGCTGGTCAGGCTGGCCGGTCCATTGGGGCTGGGGGAAGTTTCTTTGCCACAGGTGCAGTTCGCGAAAGCCCCATCGAAATTCGTGTCGCCGCCATCCCTCCAGATAATTGCCCTCTCTCAGGCAACTCAGGGCGAGGTTGTAGTTTGCACCCGCGCTTGTCGGATCAAGCTCTATAGCCCATCTGGCGTGATGTTTTGACTCTTCCGGCTTGCCTTGCTCCAGCAGTGCATTGGCCAGATTGGCGTGCGCAATCGCGAGGTCCGGATGCTTACGCAGGACACTGCGATAGCACTCTTCCGCCTCTGCTGTCCGGCATTGTTGCAGCAGGGAGTTGCCAAGGCCAATGGGGTGTTCTGACTGCTCCGGATCCAGGCACAGCAGTTTGCGGAAGCACTCTTCTGCGCTCTCATACTGGCGGCTTGCCAGAAGCGCATTGCCGAGGTTGTGTCTGGCCTTATGCATCTCCGGGTCGAGTGCGATGGCACGGCTCAGGCAGGCGACTGCTTCGGGGGTTCGTCCCAGCGCCAGCATGGCGTTGCCGAGGTTGCAATAGGCTTTGGCAAAGTGCGGTTTTGATTGGATGGCCTGCCAGTAGCTGGCTGCCGCCGGCAGGTAGCGACCCTCATCGTAGAGCAGATTGCCCAGATGCAGTTGCACCTCGGCAAAATTCGGTCTGAGCAGGAGCGCGGTGCGGTAGGCTGCCTTTGCCTCGCGCAGTCGCCCCAGCAGATGGGCCGCTACGCCAAAGGAAAAATAGAGGATCGGATCTTTAGGCGCAGTGCGTATTCCAAGTGCGAAGGCCTGAAGTGCCTCTGAAAATCTTCCCTTGCGGCAAAGCAGGTTGCCTGCTGTCAGGTAAGACGCTGCCGGGGCCGTAGGGAAGGGTTGTTTGAGCAGTTGCATAGCTCTAAGAGAGCAGGCAGAATCCGTGCCGAAATGTAGAAAAAGGGATTAGAGAGGTCACAGAATGTTTGAATGTTAAGGTTCTCTTGCAAAGGAAAATAGCGCATGGAAAGGCGCTATTTTCCAATTACGGATTTGTCCGGGGGTATGTACTTCAGGAGGCTGCGACAACGGCAATTTTAGCGCTGAGTTCGCGGGAGGAATCGAAGGTTGAGCGAACAAACTTGCGTTGCGTTGTATCGTGCAGCTTCACCAGAAGGGCTGCCTGATTTTCCTGTTGAGTCATTGTGTAGGCCATTGAACAGTCGCCACAGAGCCAGAAGTGTTCTCGCCGGGGGCTCTCCGTCTTGGAGGTAGGGACGTTGAACAGGAAGACTCTTCCTTCCCGCAGGTAGTGCAGTGGTTTGCCGCACTCCGGATTTGCGCAACGACTAAGCATGATACATATACTCCTGCGGCTCTGGTTGAGAAACCGCGGTTGGTGGTTATCAGTCGTACAAAAGGCCAATGAAGCAGTAATAACACTGGTTCAAACTTGCCCCTGTCTCTTCCGTTCCACGTAAGTGTCAGGGTAGATATAGCCGGATTTTTCCTGTTCTGTGCTTTGAGATGGTAAAACCGTGAATTAAGTTTGCTTCTTTTGCGTAAATTCACCAAAAAATATTTTTGGATTTTATGCAGGCGGCAAGCAAAAATTCTCTGTTCAGGAACAGACCGGATATCTTCCCAAATTAGTGCCGAACCGTTCGGCGGTCTGTCTCTTATTGACCACGATTTCAGAAAATATACCCGTTGATTGCCGTGCAATAAGCAAGGGCCTTCATCTTGCGGGAAGCTATCTGTGCTTGCTACTGTCGCTGAATCTCTGTTGTCGAGCGGTCGTAGCGGCCTGTCAGGGCATTCCAGCGGATGGATGCAATCTCCCGGAGCATCTGGATTCCGTCCTTCAGGTAGCTCATGCGGCTGCGCTCATCGTGGCCCCAGGTTACGGGAACCTCGCGAACGGTAAATCCGCGTTTGATGGCGATAAAGAGAATCTCCGGGTCAAATCCCCAGCGCTCGATGGTCTGTAACTGGAAGACAACCTGCGCCGCCTCGCGGGTAAAGGCCTTGAAGCCGCACTGAGTGTCCACAAAGGGAAGCCCCATCACCAAGCGGGTTACGCCGTTAAAGCAGCGTCCGAAGAACTGCCGGTAGAGCGGCTGTTTGTGCGTCTGGCGGTTGCTGTCGAGCCAGCGGGAGCCGATAGCGATATCCGCCTGTTCCTCAGCCGGCCCCTGCTCAATGGCGGCAAAGAGCAGTTCGGCCTCTTCGATTGGAGCCGAGAGGTCAGCGTCGGTAAACATCACAATATCGCCCAGAGCATGGAGAAGCCCATTGCGGACGCTGTATCCCTTGCCATGGTTGCCCGGGTTGCTGAGCAGCCGGAGCTCCGGGGAGTGGGCGGCGGTTGCCAGAACCAGTTCGGCGGTGTTGTCCGTCGAGCCGTCGTCCACAATGACAAGTTCGGCATCCCAGTGGTGGCTACGGATGCAATCAAGCACTGCATCCAGGGCAGAACCAATGCGCAGGCTCTCGTTATAGGCCGGAATAATGATGCTGTACCGTGGATGAGTGCTCACTGAGAAATCTGTCTTCCTTCAAGCCGGAATGGAGTTATCATACGCGAGAAGGGTGGGAGAGAGCTAAACCGTACGGTGTGAATTGCTTGGGGGATTGTTCTTCGCAAAAAAATACACTTTTCAGAGCCTTTGACCTGATAAGCTAACCCCACTGATTCCCGGCAGCCTGAAAAGGTTGCGTCCGGGTGCATGATTCTTTTCTTTCAGTTACAACAGCGCTGGAATCTGAGAGAATTTGAGTTGAACGAAATTGGAACCGGAAAGAATCTTGAGTCAAGGAGTGATGCCCCGTAATGACGAAGGCTGACTTGGTTGAGAAGGTAACGGCACTGGGCGACCTCACCCGTCGTGACAGCGAAGTGATTGTGGAGACAATCTTTGAGTCGGTCATTCAGGCTTTGCACACCGGCGACAAGATTGAGATCCGTGGCTTTGGCAGCTTCCGCATCCGTCAGCGCAAGCCGAGGATCGGGCGTAACCCCAAGACCGGCGAGCGAGTAGACGTGCCCGCCAAAAAGGTTCCCTACTTCAAACCATCGAAGGAGTTGCGCGACCTGGTCAACCCCGGGGAAAAGGGCGAGTAGCAGGTTTTTGAATGCAAAAGGGATTCAGCCCTCGCTGAATCCCTTTTATTTTGTGCGGGAGTTGAATAGAATTGCCTCGATTTCCCTTGCAAAAAAAATCGTACAATCAACTCAACAGCATTGGAGCTAAAGTGACCTACATCCCTGACCCTGCGCGTTATGAGCAGGCCGGCTTCCGCCGTTGCGGCGGTTCCGGCCTTTACCTTCCGCCGATTTCCATCGGCCTCTGGCAGAACTTTGGCGGCGTGGATGTATTTGAGACGGGCCGTGCAGTCATCCGTCGAGCCTTTGACCGTGGTGTTACCCACTTCGACCTTGCCAACAACTACGGCCCTCCTTACGGCTCCGCAGAGGAGAACTTCGGCCTTATCCTCAAGAAGGATTTTCGTGACCACCGCGACGAGCTGATCATCTCCACCAAGGCTGGCTGGGATATGTGGCCCGGCCCATACGGCATTGGGGCCTCGCGCAAGTATCTGATTGCCTCGCTTGACCAGAGCCTCAAGCGGATGGGCCTTGATTACGTTGACATCTACTACGCGCATCGCCCGTGGGACAATTGCCCGCTCGAAGAGACCATGGAGGCGCTGGCTCAGGTTTATCGGCAGGGCAAGGCGCTCTACATTGGCATCTCCTCATTCGGTCCAAAGCGCACCGCTCGCGCTGCGGAGATACTGCGCTCGCTCGGCGTTCCTTTGCTGATCCATCAGCCTTCGTATTCCATGTTCAATCGCGGCATTGAGAAGGGCCTGCTCGACACGCTCAATTCGCTTGGCGTGGGCTGTATTGCCTTCTCTGCGCTTGGCCAGGGGCTGCTTACCAACAAATACCTCAATGGAATTCCTGAAAATACCCGCGCAGCAGCAGCGGGCAGCTTTAACAAGGAGATCATTACGTCGGTGATTCTCGAACGGGTACGTGCTCTGAATGCGATTGCAGAGAAGCGCGGCCAGACGCTGGCCCAGATGGCGATTGCCTGGGTGCTGCGCGATCCGCGTGTTACCACGGCGCTGATCGGCTCCCGCAACGTGGTTCAGCTCAACGACTCCCTCGATGCGCTCAAGAACACGCAATTCAGCGCAGAGGAGTTGAAGGAGATTGACCGTTATGCCGTGGATGACTCCGAAGTGGATTTATGGCGCCCCGTCTCGACGGAATAATCTGCAAAACGCAGGAAGAGTTTTCCTAAACAGCAACGGGATTCAGCAAAAGCTGAATCCCGTTCCTGTTTGTGACTTTCCAGCAAAGCGAAGCGGAGAAGCCCTAGTTAATCTCCAGAATGTCCGCTTGTCCGGCATTGGCTTTGTCGGCTTGTTCAATCACCTTTTCCGCAATCGCGTAGAAGGGTTTTGCCTGTGCATTCTCCGGGCCTGCCAAGGCTACCGGCAGACCTCGATCTCCGCCCTCACGAATCTCCGGAACCAGTTCCACGCTGCCGAGGAAGGGTACATCGAACTGTGTTGCTGTCCGCTCTGCTCCGCCACGCGAGAAGATGTCAATCACATGTTGGCAATGCGGGCAGGTGAAGTGGCTCATGTTTTCGACGATGCCAAGCACCTCCACATTCACCTGATGAAACATCTCCAGAGCCTTGCGCGCATCCTGCAACGCAACATCGCTCGGAGTCGAAACAACAACAGCGCCGGTCAGCGGAACCGTCTGAACCAGTGTAATGACCACATCGCCCGTACCCGGAGGCAGGTCAATAATCAGGTAATCGAGCAATCCCCACTGCACCTGCTGCAGAAACTGCCGGATGATCTGATGCAGCATGGGACCGCGCATCACCAGAGGCTTGTCGCCGGGTGAGATGAGGCCGATTGAAATGGCTTTGACCCCGTGTGCGAGGTTCGGCTCAATCTGGTTATTTGCAAGGATGCGCGGCTGCTCTGTCGAGCCGAGCATCAGCGGGATGTTGGGTCCATAGATATCGGCATCAATGAGTCCGACCTTGTGACCCAGTTTGGCGAGTGCGATGGCGAGGTTGACGGCGATGGTGGTTTTTCCCACCCCGCCCTTTCCGCTGCCCACAGCGATGATGTTTGTAATGCCGGGAATGGCCTGTGGGTGCGGCATCGTTTGCGAATGACCCATGAATGAAATACTCCTGAACTTTTTTCTGAAAACTTCTGATCCGTTCTTACGATTTGCCCGGACGCACCGATCCCTGCAAAACCTGTGAGGGCTTGTCCTGCTTGCTCAGTTCCAGCTCTGCGGCGCGATGTTCGCGACGGCGCAACGCCCCATCAAAGCGACGCTGTTCTTCTTCGTTCTCCGGTAGTACCGGTGGAACCGGTACGCGGCGTCCCTGCGAATCAATTGCCACAAAAATCAAAAAAGCCGAGGCAACATGGCGATGCACTCCGGCAACGGTGTTTTCCACCCAGACCTTCACGCCTACTTCCATTGAGGTGTTGAAGGCGCGATTTACGCTCGACTTCAGAATCAGCAGGTCGCCGACATGAACCGGAGCAATAAAGTCAATGTGATCCATTGAGGCGGTCACGACATGCGTGCGCGAGTGGCGATAGGCAGCCATCGCTCCTACCAGATCAATGAAGTGCATCAGCCGGCCACCAAGCAGGTTGCCCAGTGTGTTGGTGTCATTCGGCAGGATCAGTTCGGTCATCTCGGATTGCGATTCGGAGATCGAACGTGCGGGCAGTGGTTGAAAGCTGAAACTCATGGGACTCGCTTTCTGTTGAATACATCAAAAACAATCAACGTTCTGATTCGTAAGCCGGAACCGGCGCGGGAGATACAATCAAGAAGCCATCACGCGTGCCTGTTAACAGTTTCAGGCAAGGGGATGGGTTTGGGCAAATACACCATTTCATCAGGCGGGATTGATAAGCGTTATGGACCGTGTTGCAGGCTTTCAGGAGATTCTGGCTATGGATCCGTCCAACGCCTTTGCCCGTTACGGACTGGCGATGGAGTTTGCCGGTCGCGGCGACCACGAGGCATCTCTGGCCGAGTTTGCACGTCTGCTGGAGGCCAATCCCGACTACACACCCGGATACTTCATGTACGCGCAAACATTGGCCTCGCTTGGTCGCACCGACGCAGCCAAAGAGCAGTTGCGCGCCGGGCTTGCCTCTGCCGCGCGTACAGGAAACGCTCACGCACACAGCGAGATGAGCGATCTGCTGGCCCAACTTGGAGGATGATTTTGCTTTTGCTCTGCTGCCGGGTGTATAAGGGCAACTCGATTTCCTCTTCGAGACAACACCGGCAGGCCGCTTCGGATGTTGAGAGGCAAAGGTTCCTGAGAGCTTCCCATGAAGATTCCACTTTTTCCCCTCGATCTCGTACTCTTCCCCGGCGCACCGTTGCCGCTGCACATATTTGAGCCGCGTTACCGCGAGATGATCGGCGAACTGGAGAGTGCAGGCAGAAACCGCCGCCTCAATCCGGAGCCGGTCTTCGGCATTGTGCGCATGCAGCAGGGTGGCCTTGCAATCACGGGATGCACGGCGCGCATTACGCAGGTGCTGGAGCGCTTTGAAGATGGCCGCATGAATATTCTCTGCGAGGGCGGACGGCGGTTTGAAATTGAGACGCTGGACGCCGGATCCAAAAGCTACCTGCAGGCCGAGGTGGATTGGCTGGAGGATTCCGGTCCTGCGGCAACGCGTGTTGAGCGCAGTCTGTGTGCCGCATCTCATTTTGAAGCGATGGAACTCTCCGGCCTCGGCACCGGCCCTGTTGCGATGAATCTGGATAAGGACATCAGCTTTGTGCTGGCGACTGCGCTGCCTGCCGACCCGGCCTTTAAGCAGCAGTTGCTGGCATCGGTCTCAGAGGCAGAGCGGGTTGAGCTTCTCATGCGCTATTACGATATGCTGTTGCCGGAACTGAGGCGACACGCCCCCATGCTTCGCGGTCCTGAAACGGGACGCGTGAATTAAACAGGGAGGGTCAGGTTTCTCTTTTCCACCCATTTGAGAGCATCAGCTCCGGACATGGGTTGCGCAATAAAGTAACCCTGCGCAAGATCGCACCCCAGATGATTCAGGTAGTTGAAGGTATCAAGGTCTTCGACGCCCTCTGCCGTGACCACGAGGCCAAGGCTGTGTCCAAGATCAATAATGGAATGGATTACCGTTCGCGATTCCTCAGACTGTTGTCCCTGCTGCACAAAGGATTTATCAACTTTTATCTCGGAGAAGGGCAATCGCACCAGTTGCACCATAGAGGAATAGCCCGTGCCAAAATCGTCAATCGAGAGTTGAAATCCCTTTACCCGGAACCTTGTCATCAAATCGAGAGAGCTGATTGGATCAACCATCGCGCTGGTCTCTGTCAGCTCAAGCACGATTCGTTCCGGGGCAATCTGATACTTGCGGCACAGGTCCGAGAGACTGTCCACCAGACGAATATCCGCAAGGCTCTTTGCGGATATGTTCAGCGAGAGCTTCAGATTGGAGGCCGGAAAAGCGCTGGAGAACCACGCCAGGCTTTGGTCGAAGACCTGCTTCGTCAAGTTGTCAATCAGCCCGGCTTCTTCGGCAATCGAAATAAAGTCAGCAGGCATAATGATCCCTCGTTCGGGATGGTTCCATCGGACCAGCGCTTCAAATCCTGCCGCTGCTCCGCTCCTGCATCCGATCTTTGGCTGATACACAATTTCAAATTCCTGGCGCTCCAGTGCGCCCTCAAGTGCAGCGGGCGAAATTTCAAGACCTGTGTCCTGTTCCGGCTCCTCTTCGAACGCTGCCTCTTCTTTGCTTTCGTCTTCTTCGCCGACGAGCAGGCGCAAAGCCTCTTTGGAGATTGGCTTGGAAAGAACTCCCAGAATGTTCAATCCGTGTTGCAAAGCCGAACGCTCGGCCGCATCCAGCACTCTGGTTCCCATGCCGCTCGAGATGATGATCTTAGCGCGGGATTTGCGGTCTGCCAGAAGCCGCATCACCTCAACGCCATCGAGATTCGGCATTACCAGATCAATGGTGATAACGTCCGGGCGTGTCTGATCCAACCGCAGGAAGAACTCTTCGGCGCTTGTGACAAATTCCGCTTCAAATCCGAGGCTTTCCGCTATCCATTGGATGGTCTGGCCAACCGCCGTGTCATCATCCAGAATCAGGATTCGTCTTTTCTGCATGGCACCGGGTTCTCCTTCCCGCTGATAAGTTAGCTTGTTGCCAGCACGCGACGAATTGTTCTTGCCAGTTCCAGTCGGGTGTAGGGTTTATTCAGCAACCGAACATTCTTACCCGGCAGCTTTTGATTATGAATCGCATTTTCGGCATAGCCCGAGCAATACAATACCTTCAGCTTCGGATGCAGTTTGCAGGCCTCAAGCGACAATTCATAGCCATTCATCCCCCCGGGCATAACCATGTCCGTAAACAGAAGATCAATATCCGTGCGTTCTTTGAGGATATCCAGCGCATCGTTCCCGTTGGCTGCCTCCAAAACCTGATAGCCGAAGTAAAGCAACTGGGACTTTGCAAACTTGCGGACCAGAGGATTGTCTTCAACCAGCAGAACCACCTCCGACCCATTGATATCTTCATCTTGTGTTTGAGTCGGGCCGGCTGGTTCGCTCTTCTGGTTGGCCCTCGGCAGATAGATTTTCACGGATGTGCCATGCCCGGGCTCTGAATAAATCTTCACATGACCCTGAGACTGCTTCACAAAACCATAGACCATGCTCAAACCGAGTCCTGTTCCTTTTCCAACATCTTTGGTCGTGAAAAATGGATCAAAAACGCGTTCCATATTTTCCTCGCTGATGCCGCAGCCGCTATCCGAAACGGCAATCAGGATGTAGTCTCCCGGTGTCACATCGGGGTTTTGGACGGCATAGTCAGCGTCCAGCACGGCGTCGGCTGTTTCGATGGTCAGGCTTCCGCCTTCCGGCATGGCATCGCGCGCATTCACGCAAAGGTTCAGCAGCGCGCTCTCAAGCTGCGTTGGGTCTACGATGGCATCGCAATACAAGCAGCCATGAATTATCTGCAGATCAATATCCGCGCTCAGCGTGCGGCGCAGAAAGCTTTCCATGCCGGAAAGTAAGTCGTTGATGTTGACCGGCCTCGGTTGCAGGGTCTGGCGGCGGGCAAAGGCAAGCATGCGATGTGTCAGTTCTGCGCCGCGCCGTGCCACATCGGAGATTACCTCCGCCATCTTGCTCAGTCGCGGACTCTCTCTTACTTCATCCGCAAGAATTTCACTGCAACCCAGAATCACAGTCAGCAGGTTGTTGAAGTCATGTGCAATTCCTCCGGTCAGTTGGCCGATTGCCTCCATCTTCTGTGCCTGGCGGAATTGTTCTTCCAGTTGCCGACGTTCTGTGATGTCGCGGAAGTTCCATATTCTTCCATAGTGATGTCCGGCCTTATCATGCACCGGAGAAGAGTACCGATCCAGAATCGTGCCATCAAGTAGCTCAATCTCATCGCGAAGAACCTCTTGGGGATGAGCGTTTATATAGTTGATCTTCTCGATAAAATGTTCCGGGTTCTTGACCTGTGTTGCAGCGAACTCCCGTTGTTGCCTGTCATCCGGATTCTCGACGATTTTCCGGGGTATCTTCATCAGCGCATTCATCCGCTGGTTTTGCAGAAGTTTTTTCCCCTCACTGCTCACCACCAGAATGCCGTCCAGCGCGGAGTCAACCTGCGCCTCAAGAAATGCAGTTTTCCAGCGTAGTTCCTCTTCTTTTTTCCGGCGATCCAGTTCGTTTCGATTTACTTCCAGAGCAAAGGAAATATCCATTGCCATTTCGTCCAGCAGGTGGAGTTCGTCCACATCAAAGAAGGCAAGCTCGCTTGCATAGAGGCATAAAACGCCGACGACCTTACCCTCGATCTTCAGGGGGAATCCCCCCGACGACCTGTAACCGCGTTGCAAAGCCTCATCGCGCCACGGCAGGTAGAACGGGTCATTTTCGATATCGTTGCAGATTGCGTGTTGCCCGGAGTTGACACATCGCATCACTGGTCCATTGGCAAAGTCCGGGTTCTGCAAATCTATTGATACCCGATCAAGATAACCATCCACTGCACCGCTGGATGCGCATGAATCCACTAAGTGTGTTTCGGGATTGATCATCCCGATCCATGCCATGCGGAATTTTCCCTTCTCCACGGCAATGCGGCATACAGTCTCCATCATTGCCCGCGAATCTTTTTCACGCACGATGGTCTGGTTGGTATCGCTTAATACGCTATAGACGCGCATCAGCCTGCGAATATGTTCTTCTGCGCGTTTTCTTTCACTGATGTCGTTAAAGATAATAGCAACCTGACGCAACTCCGGCGCGCCCACGCGATAAGCTCGAACCTCGAAGAAACGATTCAAGGATCTGCTTTCTTTCATATGTGCTGACCTTCCGGTGAGTGCGACCTTACCGTAAAACTCAGCCCAGATATCCTCGTGGGATGGAGCAATCTCCTCTATTCGTTTTCCAACCGCGTCATGCAGCCCGGTCTGCTTTTCAAATGCTCGATTGACTTCCAGAAAGCGATAGTCCACAGGCTTTCCTTCAGCGTCAAAGAGCATCTGAATGATGCAAAACCCTTCTTCCATCGAGTTGAACAAGTTGCGATAGCGAAGTTCACTATCTCGAAGCTTCTCTTCCGCTTTTTTGCTCTCGGTGATATCGCGGCCCACCACCACGGTTCCGATAATCGAGCCTTTGCTATCTCGCAGCGGGTTGTAGTTATAGCTGCCAATCCAGTGTTCCCCTGTATCTTTGCTGCGCAAAGCGAACTCGATATTTGTGCCTGTCTCGCCTCGCAATGCTCTTGGGACCGGCCACATATCCGGCGGCAATACTTCGCCATCAGGGGTAAATAGTTCCAGAAATTCAGGGTAGTCAGAATACTTTCTGGGGCATTCCGACTTGTTCTTGAACCTGTGGAATGCGGCGAAGGCATCGTTGATGTGGATGAATTCACCCTCTGCATCCGAGATAAATACAGCGTCCTTCATGCTGGACAATGCCACATCCAGCTTTTGGTTGCTCAACCACAGCGTCTGTTCTGCTTTATAGGCGGCAATGGCCAGTTGGCTTCGGCGATAGTGCTCGGCCAGCAGACTGATAAGAGCGCCCATAAGAGCAAAATAGCTCAGTGTAACAAAATCCGAGGTCGTGGCGATAGCAAATGTCCCGACTGGAGGCAAAATCAGATAATCGGTTCCCAGCACGACGAGAACAGTAGCCAGAACTCCGGGCCAAAAGCCCCCAAGAATAGCAGCCAGTATGACTGGCGGATAGAAAGTGATGTAGGTCGGTACTCCCGGACCGAGAGTTTGTACCATGATGTGGCGGAGGAAAAAAGACGCTGCAACAACAGCTACTGACAGTGAGTAGCGAGCGTAGGGCTTGTCGAATACGCCTTGGGGGATACCTGTCATTTGGGCCCATTGGATCGGGGATATGGAAGTCAGCTTTCGCTGCTGGCACCCTACTCTATCACGAATTCATTGGGTTGTGACGGTGGTCACTGCGATTGTCGAGCACAGAAACCATAGGACAGGATCAAGCATTTACTCCGGGTTTTTCAGCAGCCAGTAATGAAATCCATCCACGATGGCCATCAGTGCCGCCTGATTCAAATCTCCGCTCACTCCTGCCGTTGTCCAGGGAGCGTGGCCATCGGCGTTAAAGCTGACCGTTACGCGAACTCGTGCTGCCGTGTCGTTTGCAGTCACATCCAGCGCCGTCACGCTGAAGGTTCCCAGCCGCATTGCTGCCAGTGCCGGATACCATTTCTCCAACTCCAGGCGCATGGCTTTTGTCAGTGCATCCACCGGCCCGGCGCCCACTGCTCTTGCTGTCTTCACGGTCGAGTCGCCAATGCACAAGGACATCGCAGCCTGAACAAATCTGCTTCCATCCTCGTCCGACTCGTCAATCACCCTCCAGCCTTTGATACAGAAGCGGTCCCGCAGCGTTTTGAGCACCTTCATGCACGCCAATCGGAAGCTGAGTTCGCTGGCTGTAAATCCGCCGCCCTCGATCATTCCCTGATTCGCATCTATCAGGCTTTGAGCCTGTTCCGCGCTCAACGGAACACCCAGCGATTCAGAGAGCAGAATAATATTCGCTCTTCCCGATTGACCGTTCACTCCAATGACAGGATTGGCTCCGACCCTTGCCGGATCGCACCATAGGTATGCGCCGGGGTCTTTGCGCTCGCTGCTGCCATGCATTCCGGCCCATGTGCCAAAGGCTCCGGAGCCGACGATCGGTGCGCCATGCGGCACCTCCAGCCCGAAGGCCGCATAGGTCGCTTGTGCAAGGCCGGTCAGTCCGGCAAGCGACGCAGGCGCAACAAACTCCGCTTCGCCGCGCAGTTGCATGCTGCCGATGACCGTGGTCAGATTCACATTTCCGCAGCGCTCGCCGGTTCCCAGCAGAGTGCCTTGAATCTGTGTAGCGCCAGCAAGAACAGCAGCGCGGGAATTGGCAACTCCAAGGCCGCGGTCCGTATGTCCATGAAATCCAAACTTCGCATCGGGATAGCTTTTTGTCAGGTTGCGGAAGAGTTCAGCAACCTCCTCCGGGCCGGCGCCGCCCGTCGTATCGCAAAGAATCAGTCGGCTCACCTTCTGGCCAACGCACTGCGCCGTCAACTGCTGGAAGTAATCAAGGCTGCGTTTGTTGAAGTCGCTTTCAGTGAGCCGGCCGTTTTGCACGCGTCCGCAGACTGCATCCATCGCGTGTTCAAAGTCCACAAAGACCTCGAGGCCGTTGTCCTGCAGGCACTCGATGGTCTCGCGAGCCATCAGCAGATTTTCTTCCGGCGTTGTTTCCAGTGATCTGGCAACGTCGAGCAATCTGGATTTGAGAACGATCACCGCAATCGGAATGCGCATTTTGTGCGCGAGCATGAATTTTATGTCGGGCCACTCTTCGACCTTTGAGCCGCGCCCACGGGAGCGGCCAAACAGCGCCAGTTGCATTGCTCCTGTTTCTGTATCGGCAAGGGCGCCGGTCAAATCTGCTACAAACTTATTTGCGCCGGCAAAGCCGATCTCCGCGTAGTGAATGCCAAAGGCAGACATTCGCTGCAAAAGCCCGACTGCATTCGGCACGGAGATTTCGAGGTTGGGTTGTTGCAGCCCATCGCGAAGGCTGGTGTCAAAGATTTCGATTTTTCTGGTAGCCGTTTGCATCTGCTGTCCCGGTTCCTGTCTGCCAATCCCTGCGCGAGGGTTAATCTTCCGACACCCCATCATATCTTTTGGAATGTTCAGTCGAACACTACAGTCTTATTCCCGTAGCAAAGGATGCGCCCTTCGATATGCCAGCGCACCGCCCGAGACAGCACTACGCGCTCCAGATCGCGTCCATGGGCGATAAGGTCTTCGACCTGATCCCGGTGCGAGATGCGCACTACATCCTGCTCGATGATGGGTCCGTCATCCAGAACCTCGGTGACGTAGTGGCTGGTTGCGCCGATCAGTTTGACCCCGCGCGCAAAGGCCGCATGATACGGTTTGGCCCCGATAAAGGCCGGCAAAAACGAGTGATGCACATTGAGAATCTTTTTTGGCAACTCGCGCACAAACTCCGGCGAAAGAATCTGCATATAGCGTGCCAGCACCACCAGATCCACGCCATGCTCGCGCGCCAGTGCCAGTTGCTGTTGCTCGACGGTTGTTTTTGTTGCTTTGGTGATGGGCAGATGCACAAAGGGAATTTTGTAGAACTCGGTCAGGGCGCGTCCATCGGGATGGTTGCTGACAACCAGCGGAATCTCGCAGGCCAGTTCACCGGCCTTCCAGCGATAGAGCAGGTCGGCCAGGCAGTGCAGGTGCTGCGAGACGAACAGTGCCAGGCGCAGGGGTCGGCTCCGTTCTCTCAGTTGCCAGCGCATGTTGAGTTCCTCAGCCAGCAGCTGAAATGCGCGGCGGAACTCTTCGAGGTCTTGTTGTTCGGTCTCCCATTCCACGCGCATGAAGAAGAGACCTTCGGCGTGGTCCTGATGCTGGTCGGCGTGCAGAATGTTGGCGCCCTGTTCATAGAGCAGCGAGGCCACGCGAGCGACCAGACCCCTCTGGTCCGGACAGGAGATTAGCAGAACGACAGTTTGACTCATGAAAAACAGGTTACACGCACTGAGGCGGATTGCAGAAGTGCATAGAGAGTGCATGGATATTGTTTCAGTGGCCGGTTTTGAAAGGGCACGGCTTCAGCCGCGCCGCTACAGGCAGGAAAATCGCGGGCTTGAGCCCCTGAGGGAACGCTTTGTAGTGTTCCACAGACGGTTACGAAACAGCTTCTAACCAGAGGCGCGCTGAGGCATCTTAATCCATCCCGAACTGCCATGTTTCCACCCAGCCAATAACTCGCACAATCAATTGCATTCGAGAAGCCAGTTTTAAGGGATTCATCACCTTTCAAGCAGCGGTTCCTTTCGGTTGGCCAGAACGTAGACTGCGACCAGAGCGGCGATGAGTCCTGATGTCGCGGCCAAGGCGAGGGACCAGCGAGGACCGAAGTGGTTGGCAACCCATCCGGCGATGGGAGCGCCGACCGTGATTCCCCCGAGCGCAATGCCGACCCGCAGCGCCATCACCCGGCCCCGCATCGTTGGCTCCGTTGAAAGTTGCATGATGCTGTTCGTGCCATTCGTAAACGTCAGAACAGCCGCGCCGCTGAACGCGATAGCGGCAGCAAACCACCAGTATCCAGGTGCCAGAGCTGCAAGGCTACAGCCAAACCCGAATACTCCGGCCCCAAGCGCCAGAGACCCTAAGCTTGGTTTCTGACGGCCGGCAGCGAACAAGGATCCTGAAAGAGTTCCCACGGCCATCATGGACGAGAGCAAGCCGAAGCCGCGTGCATCGGAGTGGAAGACATTCACGGCCATCGTCAAGATAAAGATTGGAAAGTTGAAACCAAAGGTGCCGATCAGAAACAGCATGATCAGGATTGCTCGCAGGTCCGGTCTTCTCCACACGTAGCGAAGCCCTTCCAGAAACCCCGATGCCGTGCGATGTGCTCTGGCACTTGTGCGCAGTTCCGAGAGACGGAAAAAAGACATCGAGATCAGAACCGCAGCAAATGAGAATCCGTTCAGGAGGAAGGCCCATCCGATGCCTACACTTGCAATCAACAAGCCGGCAACGGCGGGACCAATCATCTGCGCAACATTAAACGAGGTTGAGTTCAATGCAACGGCATTGGGGAGATCGGTATCGCCTACCATCTCTGCCACGAAGGTTTGTCTCACCGGGGAATCCAGCGCAGCGGCGGAGCCGGACAGGAAGGCGAACACATACACATGCCAGAGCCGGATAACTCCTGCGATGGTGAGAGTTCCCAGCATGAGCGCAAGCACGCCCATCGTTGCCTGAGTAAGCATCAGGAGCTTGCGCTGATTGAGTCGGTCCGCAGCCAATCCCGTCCATGGCAGGAGCAGAAGTTGCGGAGCAAACTGGAGACCCATCACGATACCCAGCGCCGACGCATCGTGACGGGTCAGTTGCGTCAGCACGAGCCAGTCCTGAGCAATGCGCTGCATCCACGTACCCAAGTTGGAAATCAGAGCGCCTGCCGTCCACAAACGGAAGTTGAAGCCCCTAAGGGAACGAAAGGTGTCCGCTACAGCGTTCTTCATGGGCGCGACGATGTGTTGCCCCCATGGCACTGACCGAAGTGGCGCGCCGATAAGATGCTGATAAACAGCGCTCCCAAACCGAACACAAGAATGTGGCATGTTGTCCGCGGATGGAAAGTGCCGACGTGCGCGACGAGTAGATAGCCAACCACCGCATTGAAGAATCCCCAAACAACGTTGACTGTTGAAGAGGAGAGTCCTTTGCCTGATGGTTTGGCGAAGGGACTCTGGAAGGGACGCCCCATCGTGCCAGCGACAACATGAGGAATGGCGTTTGCCGTAAAAACGCCCCCAAAGAAGTACGACACAAGCCAAAGCCAATTCATGATGCAGCGTTCCATCCTTCCAGAAATCTTTCAAGTAGCGAGATGGTTTCCTTTGTTGCCCCTATCTCACCAGCACGAGGAAAAGCGTTCCTGATAAGGCAGGACGCAGTGGGTTCAATCCTCGACCAGCCGCATGAGCAATTCGAGCGCCGTCTGAAGCTTCTCCTGCTCGTGAACAGAAAGCTTCTGGGAGATGGTTGTGGTGAGCCAGTCTTGTCTCGCGGCCCTGCCCTTCTGAATCCGCTTCAGGCACTTGGGCGTGAGAGTCATCAGCGTTTGTCGTCCGTCCCGCGGGTCAGGCGCACCACTAATTAGTCCGGACTCCTGCAACGGCGCAACGATTGCGCTCATGGACTGTGGGCGCATGCCTTCCGCTCGTGCCAGACTTGAAACCGTGGCCGCACCATCCTTTTCGAGTCGGAGAAGGACAAAAGCCTGTGACGGCGTTAGATCGTTACTGCCCCCATGTTCGCGCACACGCAGCTTGAGCTTGCGGTATACCGCGCGGATTTCGTCAGCAAGCGCTCGAGCGAGTTCGGTTTGAGTAGAAGACTTTTGATTGCTCACCAGATAAATATCTCATATATACAGTTAAGCTGTAAAGATTAACTGTATATATGTCCAACTACCACATTAGGAGCTCAGAACAAGTCTTCGAGTGCAGTGTGTTGAAAAGGCGTGGCTACCAGCCGCGCCGTTAGAGGGCAAATAAATTCTGGGCTTTAGCCCCTGAGGGAATGTATATTCAACGACTTGCATTCCCTCGGCGGCTAAAGCCGTATCCTTTGAATACGTTTTTACGGCGGGGCTAAAAGCCCCGCCCTTTCAAAACATGGCAAAAGTGGAACTTGTTCAGAGCTTCCCTAGTGGATTTCTCAAACGTGCGACCTGCCTGAGGCGCTAATCTTTATAAGCCCTCATGTTACCGCATCAACCGCTTTTTCCTCCGGCCGCTCACACCCCGCCCAACTGCTGCCGTAGGCTCCCGGCCAGGTCCACCACTGTCCGCAGCCGTTCTGCAACCTGCGGAGTCTCCTTTGAACTCGCCAGCGCCAGTTCGGAGTGCAGCAGAAGCCCCGCAACCGTTGACCGCAAATCCTGCTCCATGGCGGCGATGGCGGTCTTGCGTGCCCGCTCCTGTTCGCGCTCACGACGGCTGGCGGCGGCACGAATCTCGCGCGCGATGCGGTTGGTTCCTGCCAGAGCAAAGTTCACCTGAATCGGCATTGCTCCTCCGGCGCTGCGCCAAAGTTGCTCGGCCCCGCTCGGATCGCACTCGGCCAGACTCTCCTCGACCACCAGCACGCTGTAATCCTTTTTGCGCAGGGCTGCAAGAGCCATTCTTCGATTGGCCGCTACCTCAACGCCGGCTCCGTTGCCGAGCAGAGCGGTCATGGCGTGCGCGCAGTTCTCCGCGCCCTCAATGCCGGTCACCAGCAACACACGGAGTCCCTCGGCCTCCCTGCAAACTGCCTCCTGCGGATTGCTTTGTTGATCCGGATTGTTGTGTGCCGTGGTCTGGAGGGTGGGTGTGTCAATCGGCATGTTCGGCATGTCTATTGTTGCTGCGCCGGAGCGAGTTTCAAGGGTGGCTGCTGCATCAAATCTGCTGCTGTGAATCTGCTTTTCTGCCTGCATGTTGCAATCTCCTTGTGTAAGCGTGCTGCTTTAAGCCAAGAGGGTCAGACCGTGCTCCAAAGATGCAGAGGAGCGCGAAGGAATGAGTTGTTCGGTGAGAAGAAAAGATGCTGCCGCTACTCGTCGAAGTCGGCTCCGCTTCCAAGCCCGTACTCCTTGAGCTTGCGGTAGAGCGTGGTCTTGCCGATGCCGAGCAGTTTTGCGGCCAGCAGTTTGTCGCCCTTCAACTGTTCGAGTGCCATAAGAATGGCCTTGCGCTCCATGTCGGCCAGCGGCGTGATGAGCGGCCCGACGGCAACCGGCTGCTCGCTCTGTCGGCTTTCGGCATTTTGCTGTGCGTGCAGTGCCTCCAGCCGCTGATTCTGTAGCTGCGTGGGCAGGTCGCCCAGATGCAGCACCGGCCCGGAAGAGAGCGCACAGGCCCGCTCAATGGAGTTCTCAAGCTCGCGCACATTGCCCGGCCACTCATACTCCATCATGGTGTGCAGGGCCTCGTCGCTGAGCGTGTAGCTGATGCCGTTCTCGCGCGTCATGCGGTCGAGGAAGTGCGCAGCCAGCAGCGGGATGTCGCCCTTGCGGTCGCGCAAAGAGGGAATGCGCAGGTTGACGACATTCAGGCGGTAGTAGAGGTCTTTGCGGAAGGTGCCCCGCTCCACCATCTGCGCTAGATCGCGATTGGTGGCGGCAACAATGCGCACATTGATGGAGACGCGTTCGGTCGCGCCCACCGGGCGAATCTCCTTCTCCTGCAAGGCGCGCAGAAGTTTTGATTGCAGGTCGAGCGGAAGCTCGCCAATCTCATCGAGAAAAACCGTCCCGCCCTCGGCGGAGGCCAGCAGGCCAGCCTTGGCGCGCGTGGCGCCGGTAAAGGCACCCTTCACATAGCCGAAGAGTTCGCTCTCAATCAGAGTGGGAACCAGCGAGCCGCAATCAACCGGCAAAAATGGTTTTGCTGCATTTGGCCCATTGGCATGGATGGAGCGAGCGACCAGTTCCTTACCGGTTCCGCTCTCGCCGAGGATCAGCACCGGGTGCGAGCTCTGCGCCACCTTGGAGAGGATTCGGTAGAGTTTGTCCATCTCCGGCGAGCGGCCCACCATGTTTCCCAGTCCCTCGGTCTGGTGCATCCGTTCACGCAGTTCGCGAGTGGCCGAGCCGATGGCCAGGTCTGCGGCGGCGCGTTCCAGCATGGAGGAGAGTTCGTCCATGGCGAAGGGCTTGGTCAGATAATCGCTGGCTCCGCAGCGCATGGCCTCGACCGCAGAGTTGACGCTTCCCATGGCCGTCATCACCAGAATGGCCATTTCGGGATAGAGCAGGCGGGTCTCTTCGACCAGTTCGAGCCCTCGGGAGGAGGGGCCGCGCAGGTCTACCAGAAGAATGTCGGCAGCACGGTTTGAGATGCGCTGCCGAGCCTCATCGAGAGTAGTGACTCCTACTGTCTGATAACCGAGGCTTTCGGCAATCTCGCAGCAGGCCGAGCGCAGAACCGGGTCTTCATCAACCACCAGCAGGTGCAGGCGCGGGGTGGTGTGAGTGGATTGCGAGAGTTCAGACATCCATGTTCCTGTCCGCATCCGCTGGGCAGGCAGCGGGCCTGCATTCCGGGTGCGTTCGGTGGAAGGGTTAGGAGTACCAAGTCCTGCATATCCATTCAGGGTGTGTATAGGCAGTTGGCTTGAGCGGTTACGATTTACCGGTTGAACGGTTGCGAGCATTGTAAGGCCTCTCCTTCAATTTTTGGAAGATTTGGTTGTTACCGGAAAAACCTGCCGGCGCGTGGTTGATGTTAGTGCGCATTAACGCATTGATCTGCGTGCATGAAGAGAATGATTCCTGCGGACAGGCGGACACAATCAACAGACCGGCAACTCGATGCGGAAGCAGGCTCCCGTGTATGCGTCTGCTTCTGTTGCTTTTTGAGTTGATCTCTCCACAAGCCGTATGGTGCCGCCTGCCGTCTCAGCCAGAGCGCGGACGATGGCAAGACCGAGTCCGCGATGCGAGCATGGCCAACTGCGCTCCTCAGAGTCCTTGAGGTCGAGCTTGGTGCTGAAGCCGATCTCGAAGATATTTCCGACCGCCTCCTTTGAGAGGCCGGGTCCGGAGTCTTCGATGTCGAGCAAAACCGTTCGCGGCGGTTGTGTCTTCTCAGCGTTGTGCGCCTCGGTCGCGAGATTGGGCTGGGGATTGGAGAAGTATCCATCGCTTGTCGTAATGCGAATTCGGCCGCCGTTGGGCATGGCCTCTGCTGCATTCCGAACCAGATTGACGAGGATGCGGGTCAGGTCCTCTCCGGCGAGTGCGACATTGTGGGCACCAGAGGCGGTATTCGCCTCAACGGTGACTGCAGGCCCGGCCAGAGCCGTCAGCAGGCTCCGGTTCTCAGCAACAGCGGATGCCAGATTGGTGGCAAACTGCCTGCTCGGGAAGGGGGCAGCCATCGGCAGAAAGGCCGTTCGGGAAGAGGGAAGCGCGGAGAGCGTCAACCCGTCAGGCCGGGCAGAGAGGGTTGAGTGTTTTACGCCGCCGCCTCCAGCAGGAGTTGCAGCCGAGATCTTTTCAATCAGCCGCCGTGTGGCCGAAGTCACCAACCGGAGTTCTCTTCCATAGTGCTGAAAGCCCTCGCTGAGAACCCCCGGCTCCTCCAGCAAATCACAGTAAAGTCCGAGCGCTGTCAGCAGGTTTCTGGCATCGTGGACAGCCTCAGCGATGGCTCGCGCCTCCGGTGTCGGCATTGGGCCGGCCATGGTTCGCATAGCGCCCTCTATGGCCTCGCGCCGACGAAGAATTGTATTTGCAGACTCTGTCAAGGTTCTCGACGCTGCCATCGTTCCGGTCAACTCCTCTTCCGGCTTCCATTCTGGAGTTCGTGCCATTAAAGCTGCGGGAAGAGTTGTGGGCAGGGGCAGCAAGGTGGCAAGCCTCATCCCGGCCTCTTGTTTCTCCCTATAGTTGTCTTGTGCGCCCGTTTGCGGGTTCTTCATTTAGCAATCCTCTTTCCTTTTTATGGAGCCAATTTGGGGCAACTCTTTCTCAAAAAATTCAAAAGGGTGCCCGGATGTCTTTTTCTAATACACGTTATGTGCCAAACCGGCACATTCCTGCTAAAAGCTTCCTTAATCAGTACTTAGTCCTCATTTCCTTTATGCGCCACGCTCCTGCTTTGGTCCTCTCGTTTCCCGTTTCAGGAAATTCAGGAGCCATCTCAACCCCCTAACCCCTTGTTTCTCAGAGACCTCAAAGCAATTCCCTCGATAGTTCGTACTTTCTTCCCCATTTCCCACTTTGGGATTTTCCACCGGTTTTCCACATGCGGCACAGGTATCAGCCCTTCTGCCACGTTAATAATCTCTAATTTTTCTTTCGCCTACGGGAAATGTCGCAATAGTCCTGCCTTCTGACTCCTGAAAAACAATCCCATGAGCAAATTCCGCTCAGCCGTTACAATCAGAGCCGTGAACAATCCTGAGAAAACCTTCTTTCGTCCGGGGGGCCGTGGCCCTCTCGATCTTCGCCCGCTGCGCATGACTCCCGGCTTTGTTGCCATGGCCGAGGGCTCGGTGCTGATTGAACTGGGCTCGACCCGCGTCCTCTGTAATGCCACAGTCGAAAACACGGTTCCCGGCTGGATGCGCAACTCCGGTCGCGGCTGGGTGACGGCGGAGTACTCCATGCTGCCCCGCGCCACCCTGACCCGCACTCCCCGCGAGAGCGAGCGCGGCAAAATCTCCGGTCGCACCCATGAGATTCAGCGGCTTATTGGCCGTTCCCTGCGTTCAGTTGTGGACCTGACGGCTCTTGGCGAGCGCAGCATTGTGCTCGATTGCGATGTGATTCAGGCCGATGGAGGAACCCGCACCGCAGCCATCACCGGAGCCTGCTGTGCTCTGGCTCTGGCCCTGAATGCTCTGGTTGCTTCGGGAACGCTGAAGAAATCCCCGCTTAAGCAACTGGTAGCCGCAACCTCGGTTGGAGTTCTGGAGGGGCAGACCCTTCTGGACCTCTGTTATGAGGAGGATTCGCGCGCAGAGGTGGATATGAATGTGGTGATGACCGCAGAGGGAGGTCTGGTCGAGGTTCAGTCCACGGCAGAGAAGGAGAATTTCTCCCGTGCGCGCCTGGACGAGATGCTCGATGCCGCAGAAAAGGGAATCAGGGAGATTCTGGTACTCCAGCGGGAACTGCTGGGAATCTAAGGAAGCTCTGAACAAGTCTTGGTGTGCATTGTTTTGAAAGGGCGCGGTTTTAACCGCGCCGCTTGCCGGGTAAATTAACTTCTGGGCTTCAGCCCCTGAGGGAATGTATTTTCAATGACTTGCATTCCCTCGGCGGCTAAAGCCGAACCCTTTGATTGTGCGTCCATGGCGGGGCTGAAAGCCCCGCCCTTTCAAAACATCGCAAGAGTGGAACTTGTTCAGAGCTTCCCTAATGGATTAGCTCTTCATGATTGAGTGAGTTGACAAGATGATGGACGGGTGTACTACGAAAATGATACGTAGCTCCATCACGATTGCATGTACCGAAGGCAGACACTATGCCTGCGGGCGCAAGGAGTGCCCGTGCAGATGTCATACCAAGAAAATGGATGATTTGAATAATCGGCTGCTGGATTACGTTCGTAAATCTAGGGCAAACAAGATTAAGGCGTTTTCTGCCGTGATTATTGGTGGAATCTCACTCGGCATTTTCGTGGGAATTATCGGCGATGCTCACAAAAGAGTCCAATTAAAAGCTGAGCAGGCAATCCCAACCTACAGGATTACTGCATGGGATTTGTTCGAACACTATTCTGCCAATGAGGTAAAAACAGATCAGGAGTTACATGGGAAAAGACTGGTTGTGACTGGAAGAATTGTATCTATAGATAAGGATTTTACGGGTTCGGTGATTGTCCAGTTTGCTACGATAAGCCAATTCAAAAACGTAACAGTCCACCTTCATAGTGGCCAGGAAAACCAAGCCGCTGTGTTGGTAAAAGGTTCGGAAATAGTAGTCAAATGCGATAGCTCAGTTCTTGTTTTAGAGAGTCCGCAGCTTCACAACTGTACCCTATTGGATGGAACAGATGCCCAATGAACAGCAGTCCGTACTGCAAATTCTCGTTAAGATGATTGTCGAGATCAGTTTCCAACGCAAAATCAGTGAAAAATCAACCTAAAATCGAACCGCATTCCGGCGCGATTGTGATAGCCGCCACGTTCAGTCCCACTCCCGGTGGGATAAAATGAACAAGTAAACCTCTGCGGCATATGCGGGAGAGGTTTTGAGGTCTCCCGCGGCAACCCTGCAAGGGAGAAGCGCACCGAAACTTATACAGATCGTGCATCGGTCCGGCAGTATCCGAACAGTGCGCGATTCTGTTACGCAAGCAACCATCGCAATTCCTGCTGCACGCATGGCTCATGTTTTTGCCCTTCCGGGAATCGAGCACACAGGCGGCTGGACCCAACCTGAGAAGGAGAATTCTCTATGCCTCTAGTCTCCATGCGGCAGTTACTCGACGAGGCCGCCAAGGGCGGATACGGCGTCGGCGCTTTCAACGTCAACGATATGGAACAGATTCAGGCCATCCTGGCTGCGGCGAAGGAAACCAATTCGCCGGTCATCGTTCAGGCCAGCCGCGGCGCGCGCGCCTTTGCCGAGGACCTCTACCTCTTCCGCCTGATTCAGGCTGCCAGCGAACTCAATCCCGATATTCCCATCGCCATGCATCAGGATCACGGCAACAGCTTTGAGACCTGCAAGAGCGCCATCGCGCTCGGCTACACCTCGGTCATGATGGACGGCTCGCTCAAGGAAGACGGCAAGACCCCGGCCTCCTTTGACGAGAATGTCGAAGTCACCAAACGCGTGGTCGAGTATGCGCACGAGCGCGGCGTTACGGTTGAGGGCGAGATTGGCGTTCTCGGCGGCGTTGAGGACGGACACGGCGCAGGCGGCACCGGACTCGAGCACATCACCGATCCCGATCAGGCGGTCGAGTTTGCCGAGCGTACCGGTGTGGATGCGTTGGCCATCGCCATTGGCACCAGCCATGGCGCCTACAAGTTCACCAAGAAGCCGGATGGCTCGGTGCTTAAGATGGATGTGCTCATCGCCATCCACAAGCGCCTGCCCAAGACGCATCTGGTGATGCACGGCAGCTCCTCTGTACCCAAGGATTTGCAGGACATCATCAATCAGTACGGCGGCAAGTTGAAGCAGACCTGGGGCGTTCCGGTTGAAGAGATTCAGCTCGGCATCAAGAACGGCGTCCGCAAGATTAACGTGGACACTGACAACCGTCTGGCCATCACCGGAGCTATCCGCAAGGTCTTCGCGGAGACCCCGGAGAAGTTCGATCCGCGCGACTACATGAAGCCGGCACGCGAGGCCATGAAGAAGGTTGTTGCCGAGCGCATGGTTCAGTTCGGCCAGGCCGGTCACGCACAGGACTACAAGCCCGTCTCGATTGTCGAGATTGCCAAGGGCTACAAGGACGGCTCGCTCGATCCTCGTCCCTCGCTGGCAGCAAAGTAAGCAGTTTGACTGCTTGACTAAGCGGACAACGCAAACAGGCCACCCAATCCGGGTGGCCTGTTCTGCGTAAGTCCATCTTTATTTCCCCGTAATCCCAATCACGCTCATCATCCGCCCCGCAAATCCATGCGACCCGCGATGCGAGAAGTAGCGCTCCTGATGGCAGCAGGTACACTCGGTCGCCATCGTAATCTGCTTCGCCTTCACACCGGCATCAAGCAGTTGCCGCCGATTGGCCTCGGCAAGATTCAGATGCAGCCATGGCCCCAAATCAGAGTGCCCCGGCGCGCGCTGTGACAAAAACAGCAGTGGATACTTCAGCCGAATCGGGTCCGAGTCATAAACCTCGCGAAAGAGTTCGCGACCATAGACAAACTGCGACTCAAACTCGCGTACAACCTCTTCGCCCACCGAGTAGCAGCACTGCCCAATCGCCGGCCCGATCGCCGCAACTAAATCTTCCGGCTTCGATCCGAATTCATAGCGCATCCGTCCCACGCCAATCTCGACAATGCGCTTCAGCGTCCCACGCCATCCGGCATGGAAGGCCGCTACCGCCTTCTTCTTGGGATCAACAATCAGAATCGGAACGCAATCCGCCGTCTGGATAGCGAGCAGCAATCCCGGCTCATCCGTCATCAGGCCGTCGCAACGGTGCGTAGCCTCGGAGAGCGGTTCTGCCGGAGCATCCGTGCGTGTAACCCGGCGAATCAGATTGGAGTGAATCTGTTTTGCGGTAATCAGTGCGGGGGGCGTACTGCCTTTGGCTCTTCCGCAGACCGCTTCCACCAGTGACGCGCGGTTTGCCAGCACATTCAGGCGTTCATCGGAGTCGGTAAAGCCGAGGTTCATCTCCTCCTTGCCGTAGACGGTGCTTGCACCTCCAATGCGTGTCGAGAATCCATGCGCCAGCCACGACAGCCGCTTCCACGCTTCTACCTCGACAATTGCCGGTACGTTTCCCTTTGAGCCTGCGCGGCGGCGCGAGAGTTTCAGCAGCGGCAGCTTCAACTCTTCGCGGCTTGTCTCCAGAATCTTTGGCTGGCGAATGATTTTTCCGCCGAAGGGCCGTGTGCCGTGTTCGAGGCCAACGGTCGCCAGCAGCGCATCAATCGCTGCAATGTCGGCATCAATCTTCTGGGGTATTGTTCTCTTTTTGGAGGCGGGGTTTGGCATCTCTGTTTGATTGTAGTGGCTTCAGGTTGAGGCAAAAGAAAAAGCCCACCGGGTGGTGGGCTTTTTCTTTCAGAGGCAATGTGTGAGAGGGGAAGTAAAAGAGGGGGTTTGTGGCTGGGGTCCTTGCGAACCTGAAATAAAGAATGAATCCTTCTGCGGGTTGTTTGTTCTGGTATGCCCCTTGTGTTGCTTATATAGATGCAATCGGCAGGGTAAAGTTGTTCCTTTATTTTTAAGAATTTTTTATTCTGCATGGAACCACACAATTTGCATTTCTCCCCGGCCTCCACTGCGACACCGGTTGACCCGGAACCCTCCGCATTGCAAGCACTTGGCAGGAGCAGCCCAGTCGAAGTGGGGAACCGGCGTCCATTCATGCTTGTGCCGCCTGCTCCTTCAAACCCCGCCCGGTTGACACTCCCCCCTGCGCTTGTACAATTAAAGAGGAGACGTATCCTCGATTTTCTGCGTAAGTGATTGGAAAATTGAGGTTTTTGGGAGGAAGCCATGCCACGCGACCTCAGAATCAGCCAGCGGGAGCGACTCATTCTCACGGCCATTCTTGAGATATACATCGCCACAGGGGAGCCGGTCAGCTCCCAGGCGGTGGCCTGCGCCTTCGACCATAAGGATGGACTCAGCTCTGCCACCATCCGCAATGTCATGGTTGCCCTGGCCGAGGCTGGCTTGCTTGAGCAACCCCATACCTCCGCCGGCAGGATTCCTACAGCCCTCGCCTTTCGCCTGTACGTCGAAAATCTGATGGGCCAGCCTCGTATTGGTGTATCCACCAATCGCCTCTCCGACAGCCTGCAACAGAATGGGCTCAGCGCCGAGCGGCAGGGACAGATTCGCGGGCAGATTGAAGACAGCTACTCCGGCATCCACTCCACGCAGCAGTTTCTGGAACGCACCTCCCACGTTCTGGCTGAGTTATCCAGCGGCGTCGGCGTGGCTCTCTCTCGCGCGCCGGAGCAGGAGGCGCTTGAGCACATTCACTTCTCGCGACTCAGCGCAGGTCGTGTCCTCGCTGTTGTCGTCACCAAGCCCGGAGCAGTTCTTGACCGCGTGCTGGCTCTCGACCGCGACCTTACGCCTGCCGAACTCGAAGTTGCGGCAAGATTTTTGAACGAGAACTTTCGCGGTTGGACGCTCGACAATATCCGCGCGGATGTGGAGCGTCGCCTTCACGAGGAGCGCAACGAGTACGATCGCCTGCTTTCCTCTGTCGAAGAGCTTTGCCGCAAGGGAGCGCTGACCGATTCCGTCACTCCGCAGACGGTCTTTGTCGAGGGGGTTGCCAATCTGCTCTCCAGCGAACTGGAGCGCGAACCCTTGCGCCAGATGCTGGTAGCGCTGGAAGCCAAGCAGCGGCTTATTGAACTGCTCAATGCCTACGTTGACGCCCATCAGCAGAATGTGCGCGTCGTTGTCGGCCTGGAAGACGCTCTGCCCGGACTCAACAATCTTGTCCTGGTGGGTGCTCCGGCTCGGCTCGGCGAAGCCAGTATGGGAACCGTCGCGGTCATCGCTCCAACCCGCATGCACTATCAGGAGACCATTCATGCCGTCTCCTTTGTTTCGCAACTCTCTGAAAAACTCTTCGAGACGAGGCGCAACGGATGACACTTCAGGACCGATTGCAAGAGATACAGGAGAATCTGGCAAAGTCTCTTGGCCAGCGCAAAGACCAAAAGGATATGAAAGCTCAGAAGGACCAGACACAAGAGATGAATAAGGAAACAGACAGCTTGAAAAAAGAAGCAGTCGCAGCAGAAACCGAAACCGTCGCAACGGAAGCCGTCCCTGCTCCGGAGAATCCTGTCGAGGTGGAAGCGCTCACCGCTCCCAGCGAAACCGACCAGTTGAAGGCCGAGCAGGATGCGCTCATCGTAGAGCGTGATCTGCTGATTGATCGCCTGGCCCGTCTTCAGGCTGAGTTTGAAAACGCACGCAAGCGTGAACAGCGTGAGCGCGCAGACTTCCGCGACTATGCCACCGCAAATGTAGTGGAGAAGTTTCTTCCCGTGCTGGACAACTTTTCGCTTGCACTCAAGGCCGAAGGCAGCGCCGAGCAGATGCGTCAGGGCGTCGAACTCATCATCAAACAGATGGAAGAGGTTCTGCGCCAGTTGGATGTGTTGCCGGTCGAGGCCGTTGGAGCAGCCTTTGATCCGCGCGTTCATGAAGCGCTTGGCAGTGAGGAGCGCGAGGATGTGCCGGATCATCAGGTTATTGACGAGATTCGCCGTGGCTACCGTATTCGCGAGCGCCTTTTGCGTCCCGCTATGGTGCGGGTCGCCACCAATAAAAAACAGACGGAAGCATGAGCCCCCATACCAACGTGAGCAAAGCAGATTACTACGAAATTCTCGGTGTTGACCGCAACGCGAGCGATCAGGAGTTGAAGACCGCCTATCGCCGGCTTGCCATGCAGCATCATCCCGACCGCAATCCAGATAACCCGCAGTCCGAAGAGCGCTTCAAGGAGGCCAGCGAGGCCTATCAGGTGCTCAGCGACAGCGAAAAGCGCGCCGCTTATGACCGCTATGGTCATGCCGGCGTCAGTAGCGGATTCGGCGGCGGCAATCCCTTTGCCGGTGGCGGCGTAGATGTTGGCGACATCTTTGGAGATTTCTTTGGCGAGATGTTCAATATGGGCGGCGGCGGCAGTGCGCGTCGGACCTCTCGTGTGCAGCGCGGGCAGGATCTGCAGATTGAGCTCGTCCTCGAATTTGAAGAGGCCGTCTTCGGCAAGGAGACCGAGATTCGTCATCGCCGCTTAGACCCCTGTCAAAGCTGTCAGGGAACAGGCACCAGCAGCGGACGCGGTCCCACCACCTGCTCGCAGTGTCATGGCCGTGGGCAGGTTCGCTTTCAGCAGGGATTCTTCACCATTGCGAGAACCTGTTCGTACTGCGGAGGCAGCGGCCAGATGATTGCCGACCCATGCTCCTCATGTCGCGGGGAGACGCTTCAGGCGAGCGACCACGAACTCAAGGTCAAGGTTCCTGCCGGTGTTGAAGATGGAACGCGTATTCGCTACACAGGCGAGGGCGATGCCGGACGCTTCGGTGGTCCGCGCGGGGACTTCTACGTGCTTTTGCAGGTGAAGCCGCACGATTACTTCGAGCGCGACGGAAATGATTTGCACTGCGTAGTACCCATCAGCTTTCCTCAGGCGGCGCTCGGCGATGAGATTGAGATTGCGACCCTTGATGGTGGCGCGATGCTGAAGATTCCTGAGGGAACTCAGAGCGGCCGCGAGTTCCACATCCGCGGCAAGGGAGTTCCTTACCTTAATGAGCATGGCCGCGGCGATCTGATTGTGCAGGTCCGCGTGCAGACCCCGAAGAAGCTCAACAAGCAGCAGAGGGAACTGGTGCGTCAGCTTTCTGAAACGATGACGGTAGAGAACACGCCTACTTCACGCGGCCTTCTCGACAAGATGAAGGATCTTTTCAGTTAGAAGGATGTCAATCCCCGAAACAGCTATCGCAAGGCCACCAGTAAAAATACAATCGCGATCCAGAGTGCGCCAGCGAGTCGAATGATGCCGGTTCTGGGCCTTTTGTGATATCTCTCCCTCTGCCTGGAGAGCCACATGTAGAACGACACAACGCTTGAAGGAAAGAGTGCCCACCATAATCCAAGCCCTACAAAAATCCCGATATTAATTCGATCGCCTATCTCCATATCCTCACCCTTCCTTAAGAGAGTCTTCAGCTAAGCATGGCCGCGGTAATTGCCAGAGCTGCAATCGCAGCTGTCTCTGCTCTTAGAATCCTTGGCCCCAGCGAGACACTGCGCCATCCATGACTATCCCACAGCGCCTCTTCCTCCGGAGTCCATCCACCCTCCGGCCCGAAGGCCAGTTGAATCTCCGGACACTCATTCCCGCAGGTCTCTATGGATTCGCTGACGGCATCGTGCAGCGTCGTAATGCGCTCCTGCTCGGCGAGCAGTAAACGGATGCCGCTCTTTGCTTTCTTCACATATTCCTTGAGCGGCAGCGGCTCACTGATCTCCGGCACATCGGAGCGGCGGGATTGCTGTGCCGCTTCCTGCACAATCCTGCGCCAGCGCTCAACGCGCTTCTGAGCGCCAAGCGCCAGATGCTTTTCCGTTCGCCGCGCGATGATCGGAGCAATCGTGGCAACGCCAAGCTCGGTGGCTTTTTCAATGGCCCACTCCATGCGGTCGAATTTATACACCGAGAGCACCAGTGTGATGGGCAGCGCGGGATTCGATTCCAGCATTGCGATCAGGTTGAAGCGAACTTCCTCCGGTGACACTTTTGCCACTACCGAGTGCCAGACGTGCGGTCCTGCGACCACATCATATTCCATGCCTGGCTCTGCTCTCAGCACCCGCGCAAGGTGTGCAGCCTGCGAGCCTGTGATCTGTGCGGTGGCTTCGTCCCAGTGGGTTGCTATCCAGCGGCGTCTTGTCATGGTCGGCTCGCTTTCGCAGGCTGCATTTCAATTCCGGATTGATTGTAGCCCCTGAGACTGGTTTTGGAGTGAGTATAAAAACACATCGGGGGACGCTGAAAAGCGTCCCCCGATGTGTTGCCTTGGTTGAATTGCGGTTGTTACTTCTTCTTTGCAACAGCCTTCTTGGCTGCCTTCTTTGCCGGTGCCTTCTTGGCTACCTTCTTCGCTGGTGCCTTCTTGGCTGCTTTCTTTGCCGGTGCCTTCTTTGCGGCCTTTTTGGTTGCCATGGTTGTCTATTCTCCCTTTCTGAATTTTCATCAGTGCTGCAATAAATTCTTTGCAGCTAGGGAATGTATAGAATTACAAAATTTAAGTGTCAAGAAAAAAATGGAAAATAATTTCACTTTCTTTTGCGCCGAGTTGCGAGCGGGAGCGCAATGCATCAAAAAACTCCCGCCGCTTTCAGCATTGCAATCGCGTAGCCGGTCAGCAAATCATGCCACGCATGAGCAATCATTCCCGGTTTGAGTGATCGCATGCGGAGTGCAAGCACGCTGAAGAGTGCGCCGAAAATTGTTATCAGAAACATGCTGCGCGCTCCTTCGTATCCGTGACTCAGCCCGAAGCAGAGTGAGCTAAACATCGCGCCAATCGCGGCTTTCCCGAACAGATTGGAAAATTGTCGTTGCAGGTATCCACGAAAAATAATCTCTTCGCAGACTCCCGCAGTCACACTCAGCAGCAGCCACAAAAAACATTCCGTCGCATTCGTCGGAGCAAGACGCAGCAGTACGCTCGCCGGTTTTTCATCCACGGATTTCTCTTCGTCGGTCGTCGTTTTTGCTATTGCCGAAGCCCCGGAATTATTTTTTTCTGCGGAATGGGTGGAGTTATGTTCTGGATGCCTCAAAACCTGAATTCCCTTCTCCGCGGCCATCCAACTCACTCCGCAGGTTCCAAGCACGACCATCGCGCTGATCCAGAAGGCGGCTGCAACTGCGACGGTGCGAAGCCATCCGCAGGACGAATTGCCCAGCAATGTGCTCAGCGGAATTCCTCTCAGGTGCATTCCGAACCACACCCATCCGAGAAAAATAAACTCGAATGCAAGCGTTGTTCCGTAGTTGATGAGCCGCTCGTTGTGACTCATCGTTGTCTTCTCTGCATCTTTTCCGGATGTAGTCTGGCCTGCCGGATTCGATGTGCTCTGAGCGGCATTATTTTTTGTTGCAGGATTCAGTTTGCCCTTCAACTCGCCCTGTGTACCCAGCCACGAGAAGAGCAGCAGCGCAACAATCAGAACAAAGGTGTGCCAGCGCGGAGCGACGGCTGTGTGCATTCCGACGCCGACTTCGATGGGCGCTGCAACCTCTTCCATTCCGGCATCATTCGGAAGATTCAGGGGAGGATTCACGCCAAACTCGCTCATCGAAACTCTCCATTGCAGAGTCGAACTGCGTGTTGATATCTTCTCCCGTTTGTTGCACACATGCATGCAGAAAGAGCAGGAAATTGTGAAATTGCTTTAGGAAATTATTTTTCAACCTGCCTCAGCGGAATATCGGTGACGGTAAAATCCGAAGAAATCTGGAAGAGGTTCGCATCCGGTTCCGTGCGGTCCAGCTTCGTCACTTCCATTGCCTTCTTTCCCTTCGGGTCTTCCAGCGAACTCGCGAGCAGTATCTTCGAGTCCGGATTGACCCACCGCTCATTCACAATCACGATCGTTGTATCAACGCCCGCCGTTTTGGATGGTTTTGTCTGCGTAACGCGAGTACCCACCGCATCCAGACCCGCAATCTTCCTCTCTTCCAGATTCTCGACCTTTGTCTGGTCGTTCTGCTTCACCTTCTCCGGCTTCTCCTTTTGTATGTCCAGAACGCGAAAGGCGTGCGGGCCATGTTCCGGCAGGTGAAAGACAATTGCCAGCTTCGAATCCAGATTGAGAGTGATGACTATGTTTTTTGTGGGATCGAGGATGGAAGCGGTGTTGAAGACCGCTCTTTCACCCTCTGTTACTTGTGCAGTTTCCTCGCGAAAGCGTCCCTGGGAGTCACGCCACTTCCGCTCAAGCAGGGTGATCGTATGTTTCGACCCATCGGAGAGGTTCGTGGTATTGGTTACCTTCGCAGTTTCTACAATAGGCTCTCCGGGCACGATGACAGCGTCATCTCCCAGTTTCGCCAAAGCATGGCTCTGGGCATTCACAACCGGAAGCGCCAGAAGCAGCGCTCCGAATATCCACAAACTTCTCATTCAGGCAATCCTTTCGATGGTTGTGTAGCTTGTCTGCGCGATTCGTGTTGATTATATGCGATGGTTCCCCTGCATTTCCGATGGCAACAGTGTGTCTTATGTCGCCCCACCCTGCTACTCAGCACTCAATAATATTCAGCGCCAGCCAGCCGACGAAGTCCCCTTATATCGCGACTGCATATCGAGTTCCGTCAGATACATTGTCCGAATCACCTGATCCAGTGAAACCATATGGGCCCGCGCACTTCATTCCTGCGCGTCAAGATGCTACACTTCCCGCACGGACTCCCCCTATGCTTTTTAAGGTTGCAAGCGCTGCCGTCTACGGCATTGACGCGAATTTGATTGACGTTGAAGTGGACTACTCCGGCATCATCGCGACGGAGGATCACTTCCATGTAGTTGGCCTTCCCGATGCCGCCGTGCGCGAAAGCCGCGACCGCGTTCGTGCCGCTATCAAGAACAGCGGCTTCAGCATTCCGCCAACCCACATCACCATCAACCTCGCTCCCGCCGACCTCAAAAAAGAGGGTTCGGGATTTGATCTCCCCATCGCCATCGGAATTCTCGGCGCTTACGGAGCGCTCGCCGCCAACGACCTCAGCCAGCATCTTCTGGTCGGCGAACTTGGCCTTGACGGCAGCGTCCGCGCCGTTCCCGGAATGTTGCCAGTAGCCGTTGCCGCGCGCGAAAAGGGAATCCGCAACCTCATTCTGCCCGAGGCCAACGCAGCCGAGGCCGCCGTTGTTGAAGGCGTCAATGTCTATCCGGTCAGCACTCTGAATCAGGTGCGTGAACTCATTGCAGCCCTGGCGCAGGGCTCACTTGCCGTTCAGCCCTTCCGCGTGGAAACAGAGACGATGCTCAACGAGCTCATCCACTACACGCACGACTTCAAGGATGTACGCGGACAGCAATCGGCCAAGCGCGCGCTCGAAGTTGCGGCAGCGGGTAGCCACAATATATTGATGATCGGCCCTCCCGGCTCAGGCAAGACGATGCTAGCCAAGCGCCTGCCCTCTGTTCTTGCGCCGCTCAGTTTTGAAGAGGCATTGGAGACGACCAAAATTCACTCCGTCGCTGGCGTCCTCGACGCCAAAGCCGGACTGGTTACGCAGCGTCCCTTTCGCTCGCCACACCACACCATCTCCGATGCCGGCCTGATTGGCGGCGGCATGATTCCGCGCCCCGGCGAGGTTTCGCTGGCGCACAACGGCGTCCTCTTTCTTGACGAACTGCCGGAGTTCCCCCGCAATGTTCTCGAAGTCATGCGCCAGCCGCTGGAGGACTACACGGTCACCATCGCCCGCGCTGCCATGAGCCTCAGTTTTCCATCGCGGTTCATGCTGGCCGCCGCCATGAATCCCTGTCCCTGCGGATACTTCAACGACAAGTCGCGCAACTGCAACTGCACGCCGCCGATGATTCAGCGTTATATCTCGAAGGTTAGCGGCCCGCTACTGGACCGCATAGACATCCACATTGAAGTCCCCGCCGTTCAGTACAAAGAACTGCGCGGAGGAGCCGCCGCCGAGGGCTCTGCAGAAATTCGCGACCGCGTCCTTACTGCCCGCGAGCGTCAGCAGAAGCGCTTCAAAAAGTCCGGAGAAAAAATCTACGCCAACTCGCAGATGAACACCCGCCAGATCCGCACCTACTGCGAGCTTGGTCCCGATGCCGAGCGTCTTCTTGAACGCGCCATGCAGCAGCAGGGACTCAGTGCCCGCGCCCATGACCGCATCCTCAAGGTTTCGCGCACCATCGCAGATTTAGCCGGGGTCGAGTCGCTCGAACTAGGACACATCGCCGAAGCGATTCAATATCGCACACTCGACCGCAGCTACTGGAATTAGAGCGCGGGCAAAACTCTCTCAATTGCGTCAAAGCAGGTCACCCCAATCGGGTGGCCTGTTTTATTTCCATACAAATCAGCCAATCAGGTTACGACGGTCATCGCCAAATACTCATTCCCGCTCATGAGGCAACTTTAAGAATCCGATGAACCCCCCAGATGCAATCAGGCACCGGAGCAATTCAGAAACCGGTGACCCTGAGGAAAGAGCGGGTGGTCAGCAATGGATGCAGCTCCCTTGACAGGCGGGATGGAATATATGGTGATGTTGCCGATGGTGGCTCTGGTTTTCTTCAGCGTTATGAAGCTGGATGGCCTGATCGGTCGCCCCAAACAGAAACCGACGCGCCATTTGGTGGCCCTTGGAGTGGATAAGGATGGGATGCCCATCTTTGTGGAGCCGGATGGCCACCCTCTTCTGCCTGTAAAGCTGCCCATCAGGCCAAAAAAGCTGTAATTACCTATTCTGAATTCTCCAGAATTCTGGAGATTGTTGTCTCATCGGCTCTGGTCCGGCCCGGAACGGACCAGAAACCCGATAAGGGAATACAACTTAAGTGATACAAAAGAAACATCTAAAACCCTAACTCCTTTGGCGTCTATTATTTTCAGTAATTCGTCCAATACAACCTATAAAAAAATGGTTGACCCAGCCCGAAATCCGCGATAACTTCCTAATTGCCGATGGAATTTACGGCACCTCCGGTCATGGCTCTGCCAGGCAGGAGATTAATAGACGGGCATTTCAGCCTGCGGCCATATTCCAAAACCGCTCCACAATGAGCAATTTACCTTGCGGTTTATCCCGCATAGGGCCGTTGCTTGGCTGCGGAACGGGGGGATGAACCCGGCGAATTCAAAAACATGAAACGCATTCCTTGGGGATTGCGTCTATTCAAGAGACGGGAGTAGGCAATATGAGACTCCCCCGCCAAAGAAAGGCTTCTGTGCCCAGATACCGCCCGGGCTCGTGCATATGGCGGACAAGCATAAGGAGAAAAACACAATGCGATCTGATTTGATTTTTGGGGCGCTTGCCCAGGTGAAGAACCGTTACCAGCTTTGTCAACTTGCATCCAAGGCTACCCGCAAGCTGCACAAGCCCAACACGCGTGTGCAGGACACCACCAACGACGTTTTCCTGCGTTTCCGCCACGCCAATCCCTCCAACTCGGAACTCAGAAACCTTCCTGCCCATCAGTTGGAGCAGCGTCGCGCGGCTTAAGCGCGACCTGCCCCATCGGGGTTCTGCTATTCTTAACCTGTAACGCCGCAAGTGAATGACTGCTTCATCTTCTTAATACCCTTCCGGTAAAACCTACCCTCACACAACATCCCACCGCAGGTGATCATGACAATCGCTGAATTGAAAGAAAAAAGCATTACGGAACTGAACAAGTTAGCCCGCACCCTGGAGATTCCCGGCACCAGTGGACTGCGCAAGCAAGACCTCATCTTCAAAATTCTGCAGGCGCAGAGCGAAAAAGAGGGCCACATCTTTGCCGAGGGCGTTCTGGAAATCCTGCCCGATGGCTACGGCTTCCTCCGCTCGCCCGACTACAACTATCTGCCCGGCCCGGACGATATTTACGTCTCGCCTTCGCAGATCAGGAAGTTTGACCTCAAGACTGGCGACACCATCAGCGGCAATGTTCGCCCCCCTCACGAGGGCGAAAAATATTTCGCGCTGGTCAAGATCGAGGCCATCAACTTTGAATCGCCCGAAGAGACCCGCAACAAGATTCTCTTTGACAATCTCACTCCGCTCTATCCGCAGGAGCGCATCAAGATGGAGACCACCCGCGAGGGCACCAGTGGCCGGGTCATGGATCTCCTTACGCCCATCGGCAAGGGCCAGCGCGGACTCATCGTTGCACCGCCTCGCACCGGCAAGACCATGCTGCTTCAGGCCATTGCCAACTCTGTTACCACCAACCACCCGGAGGTTGTCCTCATTGTGCTGCTTATTGATGAGCGCCCCGAAGAGGTCACCGACATGCAGCGCTCGGTCAAGGGAGAGGTCATCAGTTCGACCTTCGACGAGCCCGCAGCCCGTCACGTACAGGTGGCCGAGATGGTCATTGAGAAGGCCAAGCGTCTGGTCGAGCACAAACGCGATGTTGTGATCCTGCTTGACTCCATCACGCGTCTTGCTCGTGCCTACAACACCATTGTTCCGCCATCGGGCAAGGTGCTCTCCGGCGGCGTGGATTCGAATGCGCTGCAACGGCCCAAGCGCTTCTTCGGTGCTGCCCGCAACATTGAAGAGGGCGGATCGCTGACCATCATCGCCACGGCGCTTGTTGACACCGGCTCGCGCATGGACGAGGTCATCTTCGAAGAGTTCAAGGGAACCGGCAACATGGAAATTATTCTTGACCGCAAGCTTGTGGACAAGCGTGTCTTCCCGGCCATTGATATTCAGCGCTCCGGCACGCGTAAGGAAGAGTTGCTCATTCCCAAGGACGATCTGGCTCGCACCTGGATTCTGCGCAAGGTACTCAACCCGCTTTCGCCTGTGGAAGCAATGGAGCTACTTGTCAGCCGTCTGGAGAAGTCGCGCAACAACGCTGAATTCCTTCAGAATATGAACCAGCTCTAGTCTTTTCACATTCACTCAACAGGAACGGCCCGGATTTTATCCGGGCCGTTCTTATTCCTTGTTGGTCTCCACGGAATACTCTGCGCGCACTCCATCGAGCGCGGGCACCAGCACCGGGTGCAGTTCTGCGACCAGCCGACCGGAGGCAACAGCGGGGTCTTCGTCGGCGATCTTTTGTGCGGCAGCCAGGTTTCGCGCCTCAATCATCGTCACCCCGGCAATCCCTGACTCGTCGAGCACCGGCCCGGCGATGCGGCAGCTTCCTTCTTCAAAGCGATGGCGCAGGTACGCCAGATGCCGCGGGAGAAGTTCCGTATCGCCCTCGGTATCATCCCATCGGGCCCCACGCTTGAGCAGGCACAAAAAATAAGGCTTCAGATTGCGCGGCACATTTGCATTGCGTACTGTCTCTGCCATTTGCTCGTCTCCACATTTGTCGCTGGGATATTTTTGACTCACTCATAGATAGAATAGAGGAGAGATGACAGAATGTTTATTCGAAGCCGATTCCACCGTAGTGGAATTTGAGGCGCGGGTCACCGATGTCCGGGAAAAGGAGCGCCGTGCCGGGCAGCAGATATGGCAGATTGCTCTTGACCGCACCGCTTTTTATCCCGAAGGCGGCGGGCAGCCCAGCGATCAGGGACTTCTGCGCGCCGAGTCCCGCAGCGGAGCCGTCCTTGAAGTTGCCGTAGAGGACGTAGAGGCGGACGAGGCCGGCGGACAAATCTGGCATTGGACCAATCGTCCCATCTCGCAGGGAACCGTGGTCACTGCTGTGGTGGATTGGCCGCGCCGTCACGATCACATGCAGCAGCACAGCGGCCAGCATCTTCTCTCTGCTGTGCTGGAAAAGCATTTTGCGGCGAAGACAATTTCCTTCCATCTCAGTGCTGATGTAGAGACGATTGATATAGATCGCGCGGAGATTACCCCGGAGCAGCTAGCCGCCGTTGAGCGCGAAGCCAATGCGCAGATAACCGCCAATCTCCCCGTAAGAATTCGCTATGTTGACCGCACCGAGGCCGAATCGCTCCTGGCTGCGGGACGGTTGCGCAAGCTGCCGCCGCGTGAGGGACGCATCCGCCTTATCGAAATGGAGGGTCTTGACCTCAACGCCTGCGGTGGAACGCACGTTCGCTCGACCGGCGAGATAGGAGCGCTTCTCCTGCGCCGCACCGAAAAAATCCGTAGCGGCCTGCGTCTGGAATTCCTCTGTGGTCAGCGAGCCATCGCCGCAGCCCGTGCTGACGACCAGCTTCTCCGCCAGTTGAGTGTGCTGCTTAGTGCAGGACGTGCCGAGATGCTCGCAGCTATTGAGCGTCATCAGGCTGAGCGCAAATCTCTGGTCAAGGAAAAGGAAGCGTTGCGCGAAGAGTTGGCTGCGCTGCTTGCTGCAAACCTCATTTTTGAGCCGGGCAGGTTGCGGGAGTGGCAGCCCGCAAAGGAGTGCGTCACGCCGACAGATTCCGCACGATTGGATGCACCGCTCCTGCGCATGATTGCCAGTAAAGCCATCGCCGCGAATCCCGCGTCTGCGCTGCTGGCGTGGCTTCCGCTTGGCGAGCGCGTGAGTGTAGTTTTAGCGGCAGGCAAAGAAGCTGGCATTGACTCCGGCAAGTTGTTGAAGGAAGCGATGCAGCAATTGGGACTGCGTGCTGGTGGCAGCCGGGATTTAGCGCAGACGGAGTTGCTCGCAGACAGCCTTGCAGTTCTTTTGTCATCCCTCCGCGAGCAGGTTTTAGCGATGGGGTGGAAGCAATAGTCACACTTTTGCGATAGCGCCGCGAAGTTGCTAGAATTGCAGAGTTGTCTCCCATAAGTGGGGCTGTAGCTCAGTTGGGAGAGCGCCTCGTTCGCAACGAGGAGGTCAGCGGTTCGATCCCGCTCAGCTCCACCAAAGATTTTTCGCAGGATGCAAAAAGGGCAGCCACGTCGGGCTGCCCTTTTTGCATGAACGCAACTGCTTAATTCTCGCTGCCATTCGCGGCCACAGCTTTTTGAGCCGCAATCTTGCCGGCATTTTCTTCCAGCGCCTGAGCCTTGGGCAGGAAGCCGATTGCCTTCTCGATCTCCGGGTCGTTATCTGCGCGAATCTTCAGCCCCTCGGTCTGTCCGAACTGCGAGGTAAACAACTCGGCCTTGATCTGTATCTTGATCCAATCCTGAACCTCGGTGAACTCTTCCGGGTTGTACTCCACGCCTTCGGTTCCAAGCATCTGCTTGAACTCGGTCAGCACTGCATCATCCACTTTGAAGTCCCTGCTCACCGCATGGCTCGCCAGATAGTGATGGCTGAAGTTGAAAAAGGAGTAGTGATACAGCAGCGTGTCCTGCATCCGTGTCGTCTTCGGCGTTTCAATCTTTTCATCCGGCGTAATTCCGCCGCCGCCATAAACCGTTCGTCCGGAGTCGGTCAGCTTGACCTCGCGGTTGGTATTGTCCGCAGGCTTTTCTCCGGCGTGGTTGTAGTAGTAGTCGTAGAGCGAAACGCCCTCGTAGTTGCGCTGAATCAGCCGTCCCGACGGCGTGTAGTAGTGATAGGTGGTCAGCGCCAGCCCGGTATTTTCTGACATGTTGTAGAGCGTCTGCACCAGTCCCTTGCCGAAGGTTGTCTCGCCCACAATCAGTGCGCGGTCATGATCCTGAAGCGCGCCGGAAACAATCTCTGCTGCGCTGGCCGTATTGCGATTCACCAGCACAACGATCGGATAAGTGTTGCCGCCATTGCCCCGTGTCGCGCGGTACACCTGGTCCGGGAATGCCCGTCCGTGCTGGGAAACGATCGTTTGTCCCTTAGCCAGCCAGCGGTCGCAGATGTCCACGGCCTGACTCAGCAACCCGCCTGGATTGCCGCGCAAATCCAGCACAAGGCCCTTGAGGTTGCCGAAGGAATCGAGTGCGTCAAAGATTTCGTGTGCTGTCGTCTCCTGAAATCCAACCAGGCGGATGTAGCCGATCCCCGGCCTGATTTCATACTTCAGTTCAACGGAGTTGTGCGGAATCTCATCGCGGATCAAATCAAAGATCAGCGGCTTGGTCGCGCCTTCGCGGGCAATGGTCACCTGAACATGGGTGCCCTTTGGTCCTTTGAGGACGTTGGCCACATCTTCGCTGGTCATGTTATCGGTGGGCTTGCCGTCTACTGCGGCAATCACGTCGCCCGGACGAATCCCCGCCCGGTACGACGGCGTTCCCTCAAAGGGGGTTACCACCACAATCTTGTTGTTCTGCGGCTGGATGAGCATTCCCACGCCGTAGTAGCGTCCGTGCTGGTCCTCGCGCATCCGCGCATAGGCCTTGGGATCGTAAAAGCTGGAGTGAGGGTCCAGTACGCGCAGCATTCCCGGAATTGCGCCGTCATAAATTGCGCGGTCGGCCTTTTCGCCGGTAATCGGGTCTGCGTAATTCTGTTCCACCAGCGCGTAGACAGAGGTAAAGGAGCGTATCGAATCGCGCACCTGCGACTCGTCCATCGTGGATTGGGCGCCCACCTGCTTCTGCACCAGCGTACCCATAAGCGCACAAACGGCGAAGAAGAGTGTCAGCGAAAAAAATAAGCGGCGGGTCTTGATGGACATGGTAAGCAACAGCCTCCGACTACCTGCGCACAGGCCGCGTGGACCTCTGCAAAAGCAGCATTAATGGCTGAGTATAGCATTTTCAGGGTGTCTGGAGCCTTGTCGCGTCCTACATCAGTTTGGCAGCCCATTTCCCTACAGGTAGAATGAAAGTATGTTCTTGCGGTGCCGCAGGAGAGCCCTCTCTGGACCTCCCGTGGCTATGGATTCCGCTGGCAAGGTGAGCCCTCGATTGAAGCTGATGAATGTAAGCAATATGGCTGTTCCCGCGCTCCTGATGGGTGCGTTGTCCCTTGGCATCTTCGCTGTTGCGCAGTCCAAGGCCCCGGCTCCGTCACAGAGCCCCATGGGCGGAACTCCGATCGCAGAGATCGTCGTCCGCGTCAATGATCAGATCATCTCGCGCGCCGACTACGACCGCGCACTCGATCAGCTTGTAAACGATGGACACCAGCAGGGTGCATCGGAAGCTGAAATCGAAGCCCGCAAAAAGGACATGCTGCGCGACCTCATTGACCAGCAGTTGCTTCTTTCCAAGGGCAAGGAACTCAACATTACCGGCGAAACGGAACTTATTCACCGCCTCGACGACATCCGCAAGCAGAACCACATGGAGTCAATGGAAGACCTTGAAAAGGCAGCCAAGGAGCAGGGCGTCTCTTACGAGGACTTCAAGGCAAACATCCGCAACGGCATCGTGACGCAGGAGGTTGTTCGTCAGGAGGTTGGTCGTCGCATCCAGCTCAACTCCGGCGACCTGCAAAATTTCTACGATCTGCACAAGGCCGAGTTCGCGCAGCCGGAAACAGTTCGTCTCAGCGAAATTCTTGTCTCAACCGCTATTCCGGGCCTCTCGGATGATCAGCGCAACAAGGCTGCTGGAACCATGGCAGAGACCTCTGCGCTCACCGCCGCTAAAACCAAGGCCGACGAGATTGAAGCCCGCCTCAAGACCGGCGAAAGCTTTGAGCAAATTGCCAGGAGCCTCAGCGATGGCCCCACGGCCAAGCAGGGCGGACAACTCGGCGACTTCAAGCGCGGAATGCTCGCCAAGGTGATTGAGGACAAGGCCTTTGCTCTCAAGGCGGGCCAGTTTACTGACCCCATTCGCACCAAGCAGGGCTATCTCATCCTTCAGGTTACGCAGCACACGGCCGGCGGCACGCCCACGCTCAAAGAGGTTGAGCCGCAGGTGGAAGAGGCCGTCTACATGCAGAAGATGCAACCTGCTTTGCGCCAGTTTCTGACCCAGCTTCGCGAAGAGGCCTATGTTGACATCAAGCCCGGATTTGTTGATAGCGGTGCCAGCGCTGCGCAGACCAAGCCCATCTATAGCGCCTACACGCCACCCGCTCCCAAGAAGAAAAAGCAGGTTGAGCGCACGCGTTTCCGCGAAAAAGCCGGGACCACCAAGCCGTTGCTGGTTGCAGATACCACGGTCAAAAAGTCGGCCTCCGGTGCTTCATCGGCCAGATACTCCGGCAAAAGTAAGCTTGTTGACCCATCCACGATGAAGCCGGGCAAGCGGGAAAAGATTCGCTACGGACAGGCTCCGCGCGAGACGCTGCCCAGCGCAGTTTCATCGCAAAAGGAGGATGCCGGCGCTCTGCCTGTTACGACAGACAATGCAAATCAGCCGGCAAATCCGCTGGAGCCAACTGTTGTCAAAAAGCCGAAGAGTCGTTACTCCGTTCATGCTCACGACCCCAAGGTGCAAAAGAGCAGCGATGTATTTGTTCAGCCCACGGCCAGTGCTGCCGAGGTAGCAGCGCAGCAGACGCAGTCCGGACCGCTTGGTCTTGGTGGAAATCAGGCTGTGGACAAGAAGAAAAAGAAGAAGGCCGCAGCCGAGGTTGGAGAAAAGACCCGCATCAGCGACCAAAAGAAGCCCATTGTTCCTGCCGACTCCACAACGCCCGCACCCGCACCATCCCAGCCCAAGCAGTAGAGGAGTATTGCGGGTCGCCACTGAACAGATTTAGCTTCTGAACTGATTTTGGGCTTTTTGCGTAGTTTTTGTATTTGTTCTTGCTTTTGTTTTTGTCGTTGTTCTTGTTGTTGCTCTTGCTTTTGTTTTTGTTGTTGTTTTTGTTGTTCTTGTTGTTGCTCTTGCTTTTGTTTTTGTTGTTGCTCTTGCTTTTGTTCTTGTTGTTGTTCTTGCTTTTGTTCTTGTCGTTGTTCTTGCTTTTGTTTTTGTTGTTGCTCTTGCTTTTGTTCTTGTTGTTGTTCTTGCTTTTGTTCTTGTCGTTGTTCTTGCTTTTGTTTTTGTTGTTGGTCTTGCTTTTGTTCTTGTTGTTGCTCTTGCTTTTGTTCTTGTCGTTGTTCTTGCTTTTGTTTTTGTTGTTGCTCTTGCTTTTGTTCTTGTTGTTGCTCTTGCTTTTGTTCTTGTTGTTGTTCTTGCTTTTGTTTTGAAAGGGCGTGGCTTTAGCCGCGCCGTTAAGACGTTCATATTCGTGGGCTTTAGCCCCTGAGGTATGCTTCCCGCAACACCGCAACTCTCATAGGAGCCTAAAGACAGAATGAAGAAGCTCACCATTGCAGAAATTGCCACCAAAAAAGACAGGGAAGAGGTCAGAGACCTCTTCCTCGTCTCTTCCATGCAGGAGCGCAGCGACAAGAACGGCAAGCCATTTCTCGCCTTCGCGCTCGGTGACAAAACCGGTCAGATTGAGGCCCGCATGTGGGATGCCTCTGCCAACTCCGTTGCTGTTTCGCAGGGCGATGTTGCGGATGTTTTCGCTTTGGTCGAGAGCTATCAGGGACGCCAGCAACTCAAGGTCATCCGCATTCAGCGGGCCAATTCCGGCGTTTATTCGATCGCTGAATTTCTCCCTGCTACCACGCAAGACGTCAACCAGCTTTGGGCAAAATTGACCTCGGTTGTCGCTGGTTTTGAAGACAAGAATCTTCAGGCTCTCCTGAACAGCATCTTGAACGACCCCTTGATTGCGCCTGCCTTGCGCGAGGCTCCTGCGGCCAAGCAGCTTCATCACGCATGGATTGGCGGTCTGCTCGAACACATCGTTTCGCTGCTTGGATTGGCCGAGGGCGTCACCCATCACTACACCGATCTCAATCGCGACCTTGTTTACACCGGTGTCATTCTGCACGACATCGGCAAGTTGCAGGAGCTAAGCTGGCAGCGCAGTTTTGAATACACTCTTGAGGGCCAGCTTCTCGGCCACATTCAGATGGGATTTTCGTTGGTGGAGCGTCACATCGCGGCGCTGCCTGGCTTCCCGCCGCGTCTGCGTCAACTCATCCTGCACATGATTTTGAGTCATCATGGCAAGCTGGAATTCGGTTCGCCGAAGCTCCCCATGTTCCCGGAGGCAGTTGTTTTGAGCTTTCTTGACGATCTGGACGCCAAGATGCAGGCCATGCGTACGGAGCTTGAACGCTGGACCGCTGCCGGACGCAAGAGTGCCGAATTGACCGACAAAATCTGGTCGCTCGACAACCGCGCCATTCTCAATACAAAGGCCTATCTCTCCGGCGAAGGCGACGATTAGCCAGGGTTGTTTTTGTTGCTGTTCTTGTATTTGCCTTTGTTCTTGCCGTTGTCTTTGTTCTTGCCGTTGCCTTTGTTCTTGCCGTTACCTTTGTTCTTGCCGTTGCCTTTGTTCTTGCCGTTGCCTTTGTTCTTGCCGTTGCTTTTGTTCTTGCTGTTGCCTTTGTTCTTGCTGTTGCCTTTGTTCTTGCTGTTGCCTTTGTTCTTGCCGTTGCCTTTGTTCTTGCTGTTGCCTTTGTTCTTGCTGTTGCCTTTGTTCTTGTTGCTTTTGTTCTTGCCGTTGCTTTTGTTCTTGCCGTTGCTTTTGTTTTGAAAGGGCGGGGCTTTCAGCCCCGCCGCAAGCATTCCAAATATTCGAGGGCTTCAGCCCCTGAGGGAATGCAATCGTCGAGGAGCAATTCTCATCCCCGTCAAACAGGAGGCATCATGGCCATCTACTTATTGAAGACCGAGCCTTCGGTCTACAGTTACGCCGACCTCATCCGCGACAAGCAGACGTTATGGGATGGAGTCACCAATCCGCAAGCTGTTTTGTATCTGCGTGGCATGAAAAAGGGCGACATCGGCATTATCTACCACACCGGAGACGAGCGCCGTGCTATGGGAACGGCGAAGGTTGTCAGCGTAGACACAACTGATCCCAAACTTCCGCTGGTGACGATTCGCATTACGCCGCCGGCCTTCTCTGTAGCCCGCACATTAGACGAGATAAAGGCCAGCTCGCTCTTTGCCGACTCGCCCTTGGTCAGGCAGGGCCGATTGAGTGTTGTGCCAATTACGGAAGAGCAGTTGGCGTGGTTCGCCGGCAAGTAGTTCACATAGCAGGCACCGCGCGCGTAGGACTGTGTATAGGTCACAGATTGGGGTGGGAAGGCGGATGCAAGCAGCACGGTTGTTGTCTTTGTTATTTGTTTGTCATTTCGCGGCGTAGCGGAGAAACCTGCTGTTGTCTTTGCAGTTGCTTTTGTTAAAGACGGCAAACCCCATCAGTACCGATAGGTCATCCGGGGCGTCACCGGCCCTTGCGATACGTTTCTACTCGTCGCTCTCTTACGAATTCGCTCCGCTTCGTTACAATAAACTATTGGAACAATTGGGAAGAGACAAAGCATGTTGAGAATGCAGACAGCAGGAGAGTCCCACGGAGAAGCCCTCATCGCCCTCGTTGCAGGGCTGCCGGCGGGCATACCCGTGGATCTAGACTTCATCAACCGCGAGCTATGGCGACGCCAGCAGGGCTACGGCCGCGGTGGCCGCATGAAGATTGAAACCGACAAGGCGCACATCCTCTCCGGCGTTCGTCACGGACGCACCATCGGCGCGCCCATCGCAATCGAGATTGCCAACAGCGACTGGAAGAACTGGGAAGAGAAGCTGCCCGTCGCAGCAGGAGACCCGGCCCTGCATCAGGCCGTCGCCTCACCCCGTCCCGGCCACGCAGATTTAGCAGGCGCACTCAAGTACAACTTCCGCGATGCGCGCTACGTTCTCGAACGCGCCTCGGCCCGCGAATCCACCTCGCGCGTTGCTGCCGGAGCACTCGCAAAACTCTTGCTTCGCTATCTTGGCATCGAAGTCAGCAGCCACGTCATTCGTGTTGGTCGTGTAGAGCTTGACAAGCCCGTTACATGGGAAGAGATTGTCGCCGTCGCCGCAAAGGAGGAAGTTCTTCTTGGTTGCGCCGACTCTGAAACCGAGCAGCGCATGAAGGCCGAGGTCGAAGAGGCCTCCCGGACTGGCGACACTGTTGGCGGAGTTTTCGAAGTCGTCGTACACGGCCTGCCTCCCGGCATCGGAACCTACGCCAACTGGGATGAGCGCCTCGATGGTCTGCTGGCATGGGCCGTGATGAGCCTTCAGGCCGTCAAGGCTGTCGAACTAGGACGCGGCATCACCGGCGCGGCCAGCTTTGGTTCCGTGGTTCATGACCCGCTCTACTACAGCGAGACAGCCAGCCCGCACACACGTTTTGCGCGCCATCAGAACAATGCAGGCGGCATCGAGGGCGGCATCTCGAATGGCGAAGACGTCATCGTTCGCGGATACCTGAAGCCCATCTCCACGCTGCGTCGTCCGCTGGAGTCCGTCAGCTTTGAGACTCGCGAAAAAACCTCTGCCAGTTACGAACGCAGCGACATCTGCGTTGTTCCGGCGGCGGGGGTTGCAGCCGAGGCCATGGTCGCTTACATCATCGCGCGGCAGCTTTTGGAAAAGTTCGGCGGCGATTCAGCTGTTGAATTGAAGCGCAACTTCGAGGGTTACCTCGAACAGATCAAAAACTACTAGGCGGAAAACAGCAGCATGATTCTGGAGATTCGCAAATATCCCGACCCGATTCTGCAACAGCCCGGAGAGCCTGTCTCGGTCTTCGACGAGGAACTGCGCAAGCTCGTTGCAGACATGTTCGAGACCACCTACGCAGAGAACGGTGTCGGTCTTGCCGCGCAGCAGGTTGGCGTAGCCAAACGCCTCGCCACCATTGATACCAGCTTCGGCAAGAACCCGGAAGATCGCCTTGTCCTCATCAATCCGGAGATTATTCTTCGCGATGGCAAGCTCTACGAAGAGGAGGGATGCCTCAGCTTCCCAGACATTCACGAGAAGGTTCAGCGCTCCGCCAAAGTCCGCGTCCGCGCCCAGAATGAGTACGGCGAGTGGTTTGAAAAGGATGCAACCGACCTGCTCTCGCGCTGCTTCCAGCACGAGATTGACCATGTGGATGGCGTGCTTTTCATCTTCCGGATGAGTTCGCTGAAGCGCGACATGGTTCTGCGCAAAATCCGCAAGCTTCAGCGCGACGGTGAGTGGTAGTCCGGTGCGTTTAGTTTTCTGTGGCACTCCGCAATTCGCAGTTCCTACGCTGCGCGCAGTGCTTGCTGCCGGACACTCTGTTGAACTTGTCGTCACGCAGCCCGACCGCCCCAGTGGCAGGGGAATGGAACTTGCTGCTCCTCCCGTCAAGCAACTCGCCCTTGAAAACAATCTCCCCATCACGCAGCCGGAAAAAATCCGCAACAACACCGAATTCCGCGCCCAGCTTGAGCAGATTGCTCCCAACGCAATTCTCATCGTCGCCTATGGACGCATCATTCCGCCGTGGATGCTCGCGTTGCCGAAGCATGGCAACATCAATCTCCACGCCTCGCTCTTGCCGAAGTATCGTGGAGCCGCCCCTATCCAGTGGGCTGTAGCCATGGGAGAGCGCGTCACCGGCAACACCACCATGCGTATTGACGAAGGCCTCGACACTGGCGACATTCTCCTTCAGCAAAAACTCGAAATTGGCTCAGCAGAAACAGCCGCAGAACTCTTTCCCCGTCTTGCCGAACAGGGTGCAGCGCTGATGGTCGAAACCCTGAGCCAACTCGCAGCAGGAACTCTTTCCGCCACAAAGCAGGATCACACTGCCGCAACGCTCGCGCCCATCCTCACCCGCGAAGAGGGCCGCATTGATTTTTCCCGCAGCGCGGAAGGGATATACAACCGCTGGCGTGGCTTCCAACCCTGGCCCGGTGCCTACACCGACTGGCAGGGGAAAAAGTTCGTCGCGCACAGAATCGCTCTCACAGAGCAGCAATCAAACTCAGTCCCTGGCACCATCCACATCGCGGACGGTCGCCTCTTCGTTACCTGCGGCGATGGTACAGTCCTCGAATTTACCGAGGTGCAGCTCGAAGGCAAGCGCCGTATGGCCGCATCCGAATTCCTGCGCGGCGCGCAAAAGGCTGACGGTCTCCTTCTTGGCGGCAGGCAGTGAGTATTACTCCATCGCGTGCGCTTGCGTTCACCATTCTTCAGCGCATGGAAAAACCCTCCACCCACGCTGACGATCTTTTGCAATCAGCCGCCATTGAGCGCCTCAAACCAGCCGACCGCAATCTCGTTACCGCGCTTGTCATGGAGACGCTTCGCTGGCAAATCCTTCTCGACCGGCAAATTCGCGCCCAACTCACCAGACCGAATCAGAAGCTTGATCTCGATGTCCTACTCGCGCTGCGTCTTGCTGCCGTGCAACTTCTGCAGATGGATCGTATCCCCGCTCACGCCGCCATCAACGACAGCGTCGAGCTGACAAAAAAATCCGGCCATCGCTACTCTGCCGGACTCGTCAATGCCGTCCTGCGCAAACTTGCCGCAGTGCCGCGCCCCACACCGCAGCAACCGCACGACGCTGCCTCGCTCGCCGCCGAAACGGCGCATCCGCAGTGGATGGTCGAGCGCTGGGTCGCGGCTTTCGGTCTTGCGCATGCAATCAAAATCTGCGAAGCAAATCAGCAGCAGCCGGAAGCTCATCTTCGCGTCCCGGACGCGTCTCTCCATCGCCAACTCCTCGCAGAGGATGCAAATCTGCAACCCGGAGCGCTGCTGACAGCCGCAATCCGCGCAGGCAGGCAGAATGTAACTGAAACAGTCGCAAATCATCCAGCAGCCCCGTCAGGAGCCATTCGCCGCATGGATGAAGGCTCGCAGCTTATCGCCGAACTCGCCGGGCACGGTCTGCAAATCCTCGATTGCTGTGCCGCCCCCGGCGGCAAAACTCTCATCCTTGCCGAACGCAATCCTCACGCCGCAATTATTGCCTGTGACATCAGTCCTGTCCGCCTCAACGAAATGAAGCAGCGCATCGGCATCAGCAATATCACCTATCTGGAAGCCGATGCCGCTGCGCTCCCATTCCGCGACCAGTTCGATCTCATCCTCTGTGACGTTCCGTGCAGCGGCACCGGAACGCTCTCGCGCAATCCGGAGATTCGTCACCGGCTCACTGTCGAAGAGATTGCGCGTCATGCCGAGCGCCAGCAGCAGATACTCGCCGCCTCCTACCGCGCGCTCAAGCCAGGAGGTCGTCTTCTCTACTCAACCTGTTCGCTTGAAGCTGAAGAGAATGAACTTCTCGTCGAGCAATTTCTCGCAGCGGAATCATTTGCAAAATTAATTCCAGTAGAAGATCGTCTTCGCGAGTTACAGCGCGATGGCATTCTGGTGCCGGCAGCAGCCGACATGCTTATAGCGTCATCCGTGAGGAATCACTGTCTGCGAACTCTGCCCGGTACGACGCCCACGGATGGATTTTTCGCGGCAATCCTCACAAAATCCCGATAAGAAAATCTATTTAACTACAGTAAATTCAACTGAGGTGGAAGAGTCCACGCGCCGTCCTGCTGCAACCGACTGTGCAACAATCACCCCCGGCAACAGCGGCGCTCTCGGTGCATTGTCGCCCGATCCCACTGCCGGAATCTTATTTTCGACATACTTTGGTGGCAGCAATTTGATTCCCGCGCGACCCAGTATTGACGCTGCCGCCATTGCCTGTTGTCCCACCATATTCGGCATCACCATTGCATTGCTTGCGCTTTCAGGTTCTGCGGCGATCAGCATATTTACGGCGGGCTTTTCCAGACCCTGTGCATTCGCCTGTGGGTCCTGTGCCAGAATTGTCCCCGGCGTAACGCCTGCCCATGGAATTCGTGCAATCGTTCCGGTATCGAGTCCATAGCGCCGCAGTGTCACGGTGGCCACGCGCTCCTGTGTGCTCACGATATTCGGCACCGTCACCTTCTGCGGCCCCAGGCTCACGGCCACGCGTACATCCCACTCCTGCCGCACCACAGTTTCCGGCGTGGGCGACTGCGACAGCACCCGATTCACGCCCGTCTCAGCCGAGTAGTAGCGATTATCCACAATCAGATTCAGCGATAATCCTGCGCATTGCTGCCTCGCCTCTTCCAGCGTCATGCCTTTGAAGTCGGGCACCGTCACCTCGGAGCCATGAATGGCAAAATGCATCGTTGTGATGGCAGCCATCAGGCCCACCATCATCAGCAACAGCACAAACGAGGCTACACGCAGCGTCCGAATCATAAGGCCGTTTCATCCTTTTGATGCTCAATGACAAAATCAATCTTTGCGCTCTTCGACAGCATCGCAGAGACCGAGCAGTACTTTTCCTTCGACAACTTCACCGCATCTTCAATTGCCTTCTTCTCTACATCGCCTGTCACGCGATAGGTCAGCGTGATCTGCGTAAAAACCTGCGGCGGCGTGGCGGCTTGTTCTGCCGTGGCACTCACAGTAAGCGAGGTAAAGGGTTGCCGCTTCTTTTCCAGAATATTCCTTACATCAACAGCGGTGCAGCCGCAGAGCCCCATCAGCACAACCTCCATGGGTGTCGGCCCTTCGCCGTGTGTGCCGGAGGTGTCAAAGGTGACGGAATTCTTATGTTCGTTTTCAGCGGTGTAAATCTTCCCGTGTTTCCATGTCGCGATTACTTTCATTTTCCCCTCAGCGAATGTTGTCCGTCACCGGCTCCGGATGAATCAGGACGCGATACACCTCCGGCGCCTGCAATTTGAAGTGATCTTCAAGCTCGGTGATTACCTCATGCACCTTCGACATCGGCAGATCATCCGGCAGCGTGCAGTGGCACGACACAGAAAGATGTTGTCCCAGTCTCGTAATGCTCACAGCATGAACGTCGAGTATCTCTGGCAGTCGCGCTGCGCTTTGTTGCAGCAACTGCTCAATCCGCTCCCGTTCCTCGATCATGTCCTCGGAGTCTTCAATCGTAGCGGGCAGGCTCTCAATGTGTGTCAGCACAGCATCAATCTCCGGTATGCCCTTCAGGATTTCGCTCTCCAAGTGACACACAAAATCATGCGCATCGCGCAGCAGCATATTCTCCGGCAACTCCAGATGCTGCTCTACCTGCAAGTGCCCGCTTGTTGATTGCACACTCAGATCGTGAACGGAAACATCGGCCCGCAGTGCTATGGCGCGAACCCGGTCAAAGATGCTCTCTGCTTTTGTCTCTCGCGGCACCGTGTGAATCACCACGTCCGCATCGGGCAGCAGGGAATGCACTGCACTTGTTGCTTCTTCCACCAGTTGCTCGCTGCGTTGGAAGCTCAGTCCGCGCGGCAGCGCAATCGTCAGGTCGGCAAAATAAGAACTGCCTGCGCGCCGGATTCGTGCCTGTTCTACGGCCAGCACTCCATGGATTGCCGCCACCTTGTCCAGCATGGATTTGCGCGTCTCAGCGGGTGCAGAGTCCAGCAGCACCGAGAGCGTTTCTCTGGCCATCTGCCAACTGATGCGCAGAATCATCACCGACACGCACATGGCCGCCATCGGATCGGCAAAGTCCAGCCACTTCAGGTGCCACTGCCCGCCGACCCATGTTGCAAGCAGGCCCACCAGCACCGCCATGCTTGCCCAGATGTCCGAGGCAAAGTGCAGTGCATCAGCTCGGAGCGCTGCGCTATTGTGTTTTTTTGCTACCGCCATCAAACGGCGCGAGCGCCAGAAGTCCACCGACATGGAAGCGATGAGCACAAGAACCGGCCACAGCGAATGGCGAAGTTCCAACGGTGTCCAGAAGATTCGCTTGGCCGCCTCGGCAATAATCCACACCGCCGTAACCGCCATGATCAGCGTCTCTGCAAAGGCAGACATGTTTTCGAATTTGCCGTGACCGTAGGTGTGGTCGTCATCGGCGGGCTTGCTGCTCATGCGCACCGAAAAATAGGTCAGCGTCGCGCCCGTCAAATCCAGCCCCGAGTGAAGCGCGTCTGACAGCATTCCCAGCGATCCGGTTGTGATGCCGGCAAAGAGCTTCAGCAGCGTGATTCCAACCGCAGCAACAATGGAATTTCGCGCGGCCTCCATTTTTTCCGTGGTGGCCAGAGTGCGCGTCGAGATTGCGTAAGAGACCATGTCGTTAGCCTACAACCCAGACACATGTATCGCTAGGGTTTTTGCGCGGAATAGAGCCCCGCGATGCCGAAGGTGTAAGGTGTCCAACTTGGAGTTTCATAGCCCGCCTCCGACATCAGTTCCAGCATCTCCGTTGGCTGCGGAAATCGCTCCACCGAAGCAGGCAGATAGGCATATGGCCCCTCATCCCCGCAGATTACGCGCCCAATCCTCGGCAGCACTCTGCGAAAATAAAATGCATAAAGTTTTCCCAGCAAACCCAGCGGCTCGCTGAAGTCAAGAATCGCAAGCTCTCCCCCCGGTTTCAGCACGCGATAAAACTCCTCAAGACCGGCGCGATAATTTGCCAGATTTCTGAATCCGAAGGCAGTCGTAATCAGGTTCAGAGATGCATTGGGGAAGGGCAGCCGCAAAGCGTCCGCCTCAATCGCAACCACTCCATGGGATGAAAATTTCTTCGCTCCCCGCACCAGCATTTGATGCGCAAAGTCTGCCGCAAAAATTGGCTGTGAATTTTTCGCACGATGCCTTGCCAGCGCCAGTGTCATATCTCCCGTTCCGCAGCAGAGATCGAGAATCGCCGCATCCGGCCTTGCCAGAGTCCTCCGGTATCGCCGCGCAGTCCGCGCCCACCAGTAGCGATCCACATTCATTGACAGCACATGATTCAGCAGATCGTAGCGCGGGGCAATGCTGTTGAACATCGCCTGCACGGCGCTGGCCACGCTCTGCTCGTCGGTGGCTCCATCGGGTTTTGCGCCGGGGCTTGCCATCGTCAGCTATAAATCTCCTGCGAGCGTTGAATCATATATTCAGCCGCAGCAGTCAGTTCCTTCGTCGTCACATCCGTCACAACTTCGGCCTTGCCGATTCCGGTCGGCAGCACAAATCGCCGTGTTCCGGCGGAGTTCTTTTTGTCGCGACCGGTAGCTTCCACCAGCGCCGCAGCCTTCAGCTTCAGCGGTGGCAACGGCCCATACAGGAAGACCAGCGACTCCATCCTAGCGGCCAGCTTGTCGCTGATGAGCCCACGCAACCGCGAGAGTTCAATCGCAGCGACCATGCCCAGGCCAACAGCCTCGCCGTGAAGTAACTTCCGGTAGCGTGTCACCGATTCAACCGCATGTCCGATTGTGTGTCCCAGATTCAGGAGCATGCGCACGCTTTTTTCGTACTCATCCTCCGCGACGACAGCGGCCTTCATGCGAATTGCCGCTGTAATTACGCGCTCCAGCGGCTTCTGCTCCCGCGAATGCAGCAGAGAGGCATTCGTCTCCATATACCGGAAGAGCGCAGCATCGCGAATGATTCCCGCTTTCACGCACTCAAACAACCCGGCGCGCAGTTCGCGATCCGGCAAGGTGCCCAGCGTGTCAACATCGGCAAACACGGCGCGCGGCTGCTGAAATGCCCCCACCAGATTTTTCCCCTCCGGAAGATTCACGCCCGTCTTGCCGCCGACCGAGGAGTCAACCTGCGAGAGCAGCGTAGTCGGCACCTGTACATATTCGATGCCGCGCATATAAATTGAAGCAACAAATCCGCCCACGTCGCCCACAATTCCGCCGCCGAATGCAATCAGCAACGAGGAGCGATCTGCGCCCGCTGTGGCCATCTGCCGCAGCAGGTTTTCGATGCTGGTGAGCGTTTTGTAGCGCTCGCCGGGAGCAAGAAACATCACCGTCGGCTCTTCTTTAAAGCTGGCCAGAAAGGCCTTTGACCAAAGTGCCCAGATCGGCCCGGAGGTCAGTACAAAAATCCGCTTTGGTTTGCGTCCCAGCGCCTTGTGGATGCGGGGCAGCAGAGTGCGCAGCACTCCGGAGCCGGTGAAGACGGCGTAACTTGCACTGCTCGTTTTTACAGGAATGGTTTGCACAATATCTTCATCCTACCGCACTGTGAGCCGCTTGTTTTGTCGGACGGCTCCCCGTCATCTCCGAGTGGTAGCCTTTCAATAGGGGGTTTGGTTTGCTCAGAGATTTTATTGTTCTAGGTGGAGGTATCGCCGGACTCCGTGCTGCCCTTTCCTTATCGCAATCGGGACGCGTCCTGCTCGTTACGAAAGAGAGTTTGTCTGAATCCAACACCGCCTACGCGCAGGGTGGAATTGCGGTTGCGCTGGGTGGCCCGGACGATGTGGCCCTTCACCTCACCGACACTCTCAACGCCGGAGACGGCTTGGTCGCGCGCTCAGCAGCCGAGGTGCTTGTCGCCGAGGGCCCCGCTCTTGTTGAAGAACTCATCCACTGGGGAACGGCCTTTGACCGCAAGGATGGATTGTTATTGCCGACTCGCGAAGGCGCGCACTCTTTGCCTCGTGTCTATCACGCGCATGGCGATGCAACCGGCGCTGAAATCAGCCGTGCTCTCATCGCGAAGCTGCGCAGCCAGCCCAATATCAAAGTCCTCGAAGAGCACTTTGCCCGCGAACTGATTCTCAGCAATGGTCGTGTTGTCGGCGTCGAACTGGTTAACCCGCGCGGCGAGGTCAGCCGCCGTTACGCTCGTGCAGTCCTTTTGGCTACTGGTGGCGCTGGCATGATCTACAGCGATACCACCAACCCTGCTGTCGCCACCGGCGATGGCATGGCGATAGCGTTTCGCGCCGGTGCCGAACTCGCCGATATGGAGTTCTACCAATTTCACCCCACCGCGCTCAGTTTGCCCGGAGTGCCGCGCTTCCTGATGAGCGAAGCCTTGCGCGGCGAGGGTGCGTATCTGCGCAATCATCTTGGCGAGCGCTTCATGGAGCGCTATCATCCGCTTCTGGAGCTTGCACCGCGCGATGTTGTTGCGCGTGCCATCACCCGCGAGGGACTGGGCCCTTATCCCGGCGAATCGTATCCTGTTTATCTCGACATGCGTCACGTAGTCGGCCTGAACCTTGGCCAGCGATTTCCCGGCATCACTGCATTCCTTCATCGTCACTCGCTCGACCTCAGCCGCAACCTCATCCCGATTCGTCCTGCCGCGCATTACATGATGGGCGGCGTGCGCACCGACCTGAACGGGCGCGCCACTCTGCCCGGACTCTATGCCGCCGGAGAGGTTGCCTGTTCCGGCGTTCACGGAGCCAATCGTCTGGCCAGCAATTCCTTGCTTGAGGGATTGGTCTTTGGCGCCCGCGCTGCAAAGGCAATGTTGGAGGAGCCGCCGCTGCCCCCTTCGTTTGTGCCCACCCAGCCGGTTGCTGTCACTGGAGCCATCAATCCAAAGCCATCGCCGCTTGAAGCTCCGGTTAGCCGGATGCGTGCCATTCTCTGGCATCATGCCGGTCTGCTGCGTGACGGAGACTCGCTGCAAAAGGGCACCGCCGCACTCGAAGCGCTCGAAGCAGCAATCGCAGAGCCGCTCTGTGCCAATACCCGCGCTGCGCTGGAGGCCTCTTCGACGCTCCTCTTGGGTCGAGCCATTTTGCACGCAGCGCTTGCGCGCAAGGAGAGTCGTGGCGCTCATTTTCGCAGTGATTACCCTGCTCGCGACGACAAAAATCTCCAGCGCCACTCTGTTCTTACCTTCGATGGCCGGGAATTCAGGCTGCGATTCGAAGAGTGGAAGTAGAGCCGCAACAGGGTTTTCACAGTTGCATCGTTGCGAGTACTGTTTTTCGGAGGGAGCAGGGGTCTTCATGCCCCTGAAACAGGCGCAAAAACGATAGGCTTCAGCCCTGGGCCTTCTGTTCACCGGTAACAACTGTGAAATTAAGATGCGTGCGCCCATTTCACTGCGTCTCCGAGTATCATCAATAGCAGTGATGCTTCCACCTACAACATTTCAGACAGCGAACCTCAGCATTCCAGACACCTTTGTTCTCATGGTTCTGGCGCTGGTCGTTTTTGGGCCGCGACGGCTGCCGGAGATTGGCCGTCAGGTCGGCAAGATTCTTTACGAGTTTCGCAAAGCCTCCAACGACTTCAAACTCCAGATGGAAGAAGAACTGCGCGTCGCGGAAGAGAATGACCGGCTCAAAAAACTACAGGTTTCTCAGGCAGAGACGCCTGTGCTCACATCCGGCAGCGAGATTCTACCTGTGACCACGGAAGCAACTGCGAGCAGCGACCCTGCCACGGAATGGACCGGAGAAGAGTACACCATCCATACGCCGCCGGAAGAGATTCCTGCCGAGCCCGCTTCTGAAGCAGCCAGCGCCGCCCCTCAGATTCAGCCGCCCACCGAAGGCGAGACCGTCAGCGCGACCAGGCCGGATTTCAGGGCCAATCTAATCGCCGAGGGCGAGAAGACAGCCGTGGACCAGACCATCCCCGCCGGGAGCAGGCCGGAAGAGCCAACCGGAACGGAAGCAGGGCCGCATCATGGTTGATCTGACCGAACGCGTTCGCGAGGGGATGAAGGAGCGCGCCGAACTGCCGGGAATGTCCCTGATGGAGCATCTCGACGAACTCCGCAAGCGGATTGTCCGCTCTGCGCTCTTTCTGGTAGTTGGTTTTGGCGTAGCCTTTTGCTACCATGAGCAGCTTTATGGATTGATTCAAAAGCCGCTCGACGATCTGCACGTCAAGCTGGTCTTTACGCACCCGATTGACCCGATGAATCTCTATCTTCAGGTCTCGCTGGTGGGCGGTGCGATTCTTGCCTCGCCGCTGATTCTCTATCAGGTCTGGCTTTTTCTGGCACCGGGACTCTACAAGCACGAGCAGCGCTTTGTGCTGCCGTTTATGGCCTCGACGGTGGGACTGTTTTTATCCGGAGCATGGTTTGGCTACCACTACGTTCTGCCCGGAGCGCTCAAGTTTCTCATCTTTGACTTCGGCAAGCGCTTTGAGCCGATGGTGACCATCAGCGAGTACACGGGATTTTTTCTTTCGATCATTCTTGGCCTTGGCGTGGTCTTTGAGTTGCCGATCCTGATCTTCTTTCTGGCGCTCTTCGGGATTGTTTCTCCGCGCTTTCTCTGGAAGAATTTTCGTTACGCAATCTTCCTCACATTTCTTGCGGCGGCCATTATCAGCCCGACGCCCGACCCAATGTCCATGTGCCTCTTTGCCGCTCCCATGCTGGTGCTCTACATCGTGGGCATAGGCATTGCGTGGTTTGTGCATCCATCAAGGCGAAAGAAGAAAGAGGCCAAGGCGTGAGGATGATTTCACGGCTCCTGCTGATGCTTGTACTGCTGCCCTGCGCGTTGAATGCGCAGTCTTTCAACGGCGCAAGGGCCATTGAATATGCACGTCAGCTTGTCGCGATTGGCCCGCGATGGGTGGGTGGCGACGGGCATCGCAAGGCAGAGAACTTCATCAAAAAGGTATTCGCGAAGGACGCGCTGGAAGATGACAGCTTTCAGGGGCTGACGCCGGAAGGACTCTTCCCGATGCACAACTTCATCGTCCGTTTTCCCGGCAAAAAGGATGGCGTTATCGTGCTGGCCTCGCACTACGAGACCAATTACCCGCTGCGCAATACAAGCTACGTAGGAGCAAATGACGGCGCGGCCACAACGGGTCTGCTGATGGAGATTGCCAATCAGTTGCGCGGGAAAAAGCTGGATGGCTACAGCGTGTGGCTGGTCTTCTTTGATGGCGAAGAGGCCTTTCAGCAGTGGTCCTCAACGGATTCGACCTATGGCTCAAGGCATCTGGCCGCAAAATGGCAGATGGATGGAACACTCCGGCGCATTAAGGGATTTCTGCTGGCCGACATGATTGGCGACAAGTCGCTCGACATTGATCGCGATACAAATTCGACCCCATGGTTGCTGGATTTGGTTAAGCAGGCAGCCAGAAACACTCATTACGAGAGTTATTTTTTCAAGAAGGCAAACACCATTGAGGACGACCATCTTCCCTTTGTGGTGCGCGGCGTTCCCTGTGCCGATGTGATTGACATTAATTATGGGCCGCACGATGCAAAGCACCCGGATGGTTACCACCACACTCCCGAGGACACCATGGACAAGATCAGCGCACGCAGCCTGACCATCTCCGGCGATGTTTTTTTGGAGACCATCCGATTGCTGGATCAGCGATAACATCTTGCCATGATTGTTCCTATCCATCTATGGATTGGCTTTCACGCGCTTGTTGCCGTTTTAGTGGCAGCGGAGGTGTTGCTGACCCGTGGGGATAAAAGGCAATCAACCAGTTGGGCGATTGGCTGGACCTGCCTGCTGGTTGCTGTTGCGGCCTGCTTCTGCCTGTGGATTGGCTGGCGCGAAGGTCAGGGCAAGGCTTTGGAATTCCTGTCGAGCTATCTGGTCGAGGGTTCGTTAAGTGTAGATAACCTCTTCGTCTTTCTGATTATTTTTCGTGCGCGCTCCTTGTCGCGCAGTCAGCAGCAACAGGCACTGCTCTTGGGCATTGGCGGGGCGATGGTGATGCGTGCTGGCATGATTCTGCTGGGCATCCAACTGCTGGAGCGCTTTCAGTGGGTGCAGTATCTGATGGGCGCATTTCTGCTCTATGCCGCGGTCAGGCTCTACCGGCAGAGTCAGCATCTTCCGTCGCCGGTCGGTCGCGTGGCAGGCTGTTCCAATGCAGCAGGCGCGGCAAAGTTACTGCTGCTCACAATTGTGGCTCTGGAATTGACGGATGTTGTCTTTGCACTGGATTCGATTCCGGCGGTGCTGGCAATTACGCGCGATCCGTTCCTTGCCTATACTTCAAATATTTTTGCGATCCTTGGCCTGCGTTCGCTGTTTCTGGTGCTCTCGCCTTCTCTCAACAAGTTGCGTGGAATGCATTACGGGTTGGCTCTGATTCTCGGTTTTGTTGGACTCAAGATGGTACTGGGGAACTGGATTCAGATTCCGGTGCTCCTGTCGCTGGGGATAATTCTTGCGATTCTTTGCGCTTCGTTGGGGATATCGCTCTGGACGCAAAGGGCGTCGAACCCGGCTGCCTGAGGCTACAGAACTTCCATAGCTGAATAGCGTATCTATTTGGCAATCCAGGTCAATTGTGGGTCGCACAGGCTGAGTATAGTCTCACTGTAACCGCTCTGTTGCGTGAAGGACGGATACTGTTAACAGACTCTTGGATGTGGAGAATCATGATCTTGAAACGTGGCCAGGCTCAAAGAAAAGCTACAACCTTTCTGTTCAGACTGTTTTATCCCTCTCTTCTTGTGGCGATGCTGGCCGGCTATGGGATCGGTATCTCTGCCTGTTCTGCGCAGGTCTGCAATCAAACTTCGCTGCCCGCTGTCACCATTGCACCTGACGGCACCGGAGTTCAACGATTCACGGTATCGGGGAAGCCATTTGTGCCCGTAGGTGTGAACTATATGATTGAAGGTCATGGAACCTACAACGGAAGCAGTTACCAGACCTTTGATATGTTTGACACGCAAAATTTCAATATAACTACGATTGATTCGAGCATGGCGTCAATAGCCCAGAATGGTTTTACATACGTAAGGCTTTGGCTCAAAGGGATTGATACCGATAATGGCTTTTCCTCGCCGAATGCCTGGAACAAATACGTCACTAATATTGTGGCTACAATTCAGGATGCCGAAAAGTACGGGCTTCATGTTGTCCTGACCGGATCCTTTCCGGGGCCGACCGGTACAGGCTTTATGCCGACGAATTATGCACCCTCCGCCTCTTCCATCCCGTCAAATGTAGCCGGGATGAACCAGTTGCTGCTGGTTCCTGCCGAGGGTCAGGCGCTTGGCCAGTTTTATAACAATCTGCTGACAGCCATGCTGGCAATTGATCCCAAAATTGCCTCCGATATCTTCTATTTTGATATCTACAATGAGCTGCATTATGACCTGAACGCTGCTCCGCTCTCCTCCAATACCGGAACCTTCACCTTTTTAGGCGTCACCTACAATCTCAATGACTTTTCGTCGAATGATCTGGCCGATCCTACCAGCAGGCAAGCGCTCATGGACGTGGCTGCGCAATACTTTGTGCAGGTTGTCGGCGGTCAGATCAGGGCAGCCATGCCAAATCTTTATTTGACTCCAAGCTCGTATTACAACCATGCCTTTAATCATGCCGGCTATGATGGAGGGTTGCTTCTTGCGGAAAGCACCAATAACTACGCGATGAGGCCATACTACGTACTGCAAGGCGGCGCAAATCTGATTGATATTCATAACTATCCTTCGTCAACCTTCAATACGTCGGCAGCTCTGGCTTCCAACGAAATCATTACTGCAGCGACAACTCCCACTGGAACATTGATCAGTGCGAAAATTGCGCCTTTGATATCGGGCGAGTTCGGCGAAGAAACCTCGGGCTATGTTATTAACGGGGACACCTATATACAGGGGCTCGAAGCAGCCATTACCGAGATGTTGTCCACGGAAAGCTCCGTTTACTGCGGGTACTCCTACACGGGTTTTGCTGTATGGGAATGGAATGATATTCCCAGTGATACCTTTGTGCTGATTGATCCGACAAACGATCCGAGTGGCCTCTTGCTGCACGCGACCGCACCCTTGTACAACCCGCAATTCTGTGGGCAAACAGTCACCGCAAATAGCGCGCAAAAGGTAGCGCCGATGAACACGCAAACGGCCACTCCAATGAATACGGTCAAGAAGGGGACTCAGGCTGGAGTGCTGAATCTCTACCTGCAATAAAAGCATTTTCGCCCTTGCGGCAGACCTGTTTTGAAAGGGCGCGGCTTCAAGTCGCCGAAAGTGATTTAAATCACTGCCTTCTTTCAATCCGGTACGCCAAACCCACCGAATGTGAAAATTGCTTTACAATAGAGCAAGCAGAGATGAAATCTGCCGGTGCCTTTGGCGTTGGTTTTCATCTTTTGTGGCATTACATGGGTTGCAACATCCCCGTGGGTTGGGCGACAACCTCTCCATCTGCTAACAGAGCAGCCAGAGAGAACGCAGCGAATCCACTGCAACCGCTGTGCTTTCAACATCCCCGTTCGGTGCACAACCAAAAGTAGCGACCGGACTGAAGGCGGAATTGATTTGACTGTTTTGACTGAGGAACTCCTCGCGCAGCCCTGCAGGGCTGAAGAAAGCTGTTCGCTGGAGAACTATCTCCAGCTTCCCGACAACACCATGGACGGGCGCATTGCTGCGGCCAGAGAGCGGCTCGGCTCGACTGTGGTTCTGCTCGGCCACCACTATCAGCGCGACGAAGTCATTCGTTTTGCTGACTTTACCGGTGACAGCTACAAGCTTTCCGCTGCTGCTGCCGCCACCGATGCCCGCAATATTCTCTTCTGCGGCGTCCACTTTATGGCAGAGAGTGCGGACGTGCTCTCGACCACCGGCCAGAACGTTATTCTGCCGGACCTGAACGCTGGCTGCTCCATGGCCGATATGGCAGAGATTTCGCAGGTCGAGGCCTGCTGGGAGTCGCTCGAACGCATGGGATCTACCAGCCGTCTTGTGCCGCTTACCTACATGAACTCCTCCGCGGCCATCAAGGCCTTTTGCGGCGAGCGCGGCGGTCTGGTCTGCACCAGTTCCAACGCGCAAAAGGGTTTTGAATGGGCCTTTGAGCGCGGCGACAAAATTCTCTTTCTTCCGGACCAGCATCTGGGCCGCAACACCGGCTACGCCATGGGAATTCCCCTTGACCAGATGGTTGTCTGGGATCCATGGATGATCAACGGGGGCCTGACTGCCGAGCGCATTGCCGCTGCCCGCATTATTTTGTGGAAGGGGCACTGCTCGGTTCATCAGCGTTTTCTGCCCAGCCATGTAGACGCGGTTCGCGCTAACTATCCTGGAATGAAGGTGATCGTTCATCCCGAATGCCGTTGGGAGGTCTGCCAAAAGGCCGATGCTCTCGGCTCGACAGAGCGCCTTCTGCAGATTGTTCGCGAGGCTCCTGTAGGTTCAAGCTTTGCCATCGGCACAGAAATTCATCTGGTCAACAGAATGGCACGGGAGTTCGCCGCCGAGGGCAAAAAAATCATCACCCTCGATGACACCGGATGCCTCTGCACGACGATGTACCGCATCAGTCCTCAGCATCTGGCATGGGCACTCGAAAATCTGGTCGAGGGCAGAGTCGTGAATCAGATAACCGTTCCCGCCGATGTCAAGCACTGGGCGCGGGTTGCGCTTGACCGCATGTTAGAGATTTAGCAGGAGTTATGGCCATGAAGACCTTCACTCTCGAGGAAGCGCAGGCGCTGTTGCCACTGATGGAATCCCTCCTGAAGCGCACCATGGACGAGCGCGACAAAGCTGCTGCTATCGAGTTGCAATTACAGGAGGTTACGCGCTGGATTGCTGTTTCCGGCGGTGTCATGGTGAATGTGGTTAAGATCGCTCAACAGCGGGCCGAGATTGATGAGCATATCAAGCTAGCCCGCGAAACTCTGCAAGAAATTGAAAACATTGGAGTTCAAGTCAAAGACCTGGATGCCGGACTGCTCGATTTTCCCTGCCGGTTCGAGGGAGAAAAGGTTCTTTTGTGCTGGAAGATGGGCGAGGAGAGCATCACCCACTGGCATACCGCCGATACCGGCTTCCATGGACGCCAGCCGATTGACGAGCGCTTCAAACGCAAGAGCAGCAAGCCAAATTGATAACAGTTATTAAACAATAATAATTATTGTCTAATAACTATTGTTAAACAATAAAAGTTATTGTTTAATGGAATAGTGAAAACCAATTCTGAATCTGACTTCCGTTCCGTTTGTGAATCGCACGGGATAGCGCAGACGCATCAGCGTCAGGTGGTTTACGAGGTGATGAGCCGGATGGAGGGTCATCCCAGCCCGGAGGATATCTTTCTTCGGGTCAAGGAGCGGATTCCATCCATCTCGCAGGCTACGGTTTACAAAAATATTCATCTCTTTGTGGAGAGCGGAATTTTTTCTGAGGTGAGCCCGCATCACGGGCCGCTGCGGGTAGAGACGAACAGCACTCCACACTACCATCGGGTCTGCCGTTTTTGCAGGCAGGTTGAAGACCTTGAGCCGGGGGTGATTAGTCAGATTGCTTACAAGCCCAAAATGATGGGGAGCTTTCTGGCCGAGCGCGTAACGGTTGAGGTGATGGGCATCTGCAAGGAGTGCCAGCGCACAGAGAAGTCGAAGTTTGCCTACCCCGATCTGAAATCCCTGCTCATTGCACACTCAGATGATATTCATGCTGCCCTGAAAAGGGCTGAGGATGCACAGAAAAAGCTTTGATTTTTTGAATTCACACCATCAACCATCCCCATCAACAGCAACCTAACCAGATTGTTTCAAGGAGAAAGAACAATGCTCGGAGTTGGAGAGAAGTTTCCCGTATTTGAGGTCACCGCAACCGTAAGCACCGATCTGAAGACAGCCTTCAAGCCCATCAACAACAAGAGCTATGCCGGTAAGTGGATTGTCTACTTCTTCTGGCCCAAGGATTTTACCTTTGTCTGCCCGACGGAGATTGAAGCCTTCGGCGAAGCGAACAAGGCATTTGCCGAGCGCAATGCGCAGATTCTGGGCGGCAGCGTGGATTCGGAGTTTGTGCATCTGGCATGGCGGGAACACCACCCTGGATTGAAGAATCTGCCCTTCCCGATGCTGGCCGATGTAAAGCGCGAGCTGACCAGCGCACTCGGCATTCTTGACCCGAAGGCAGGCGTTGCACAGCGCGCGGCTTACATCGTGGACCCGGAGGGAGTGATTCGCTTTGTGTATGTCACTGATCTTTCGATTGGCCGCAATCCGGATGAGGTTCTGCGTGTGCTGGATGCGTTGCAGAATGGCGGACTGACCCCATGCAACTGGCACAAGGGCGAAGCTACGATTCAGGTGTAGTTTGGATAGCTTGAAAAAGAGGGTACGGGCCGCGAGGCCCGTACCCTCTTTTTGTTGGAGTGACATCCGGGATTCATGAGCTTACTGAAGCAGGAGGTCTGCTCGCTGACGGATGTCGTCGCTGGCTGCCCCGATCATAATTTGGAGGGTTCCGGGTTCGCTGGTCCACTGGTGTCAAGGCCGCACTCCTCCCGCAGCGCGTTCGTGCCGGGCGTGGTGATAATGTGATCCGGGCCGAGGAAGTCTTTGCCAGTGCCTTGCGCTCCCTGAATGTAGGCGACACCGAGTCGCGTGACCAGATATGGGTCTTCTCCATAGCTCTCTTCAATGCGTCCCCAGCGCGGGATTCCTGTCCGATGACCACGCCAATTTCGCGCAGGAGCGGCTCGTCAAAGGTTGAGCCGAGCGCGATGGATTGCGGAAAGACAGTTGCTCCCTTCGTAAGTACTCCATGGAGGGCTTCGCCGGAGTGCAGCGACGGGATGCCAAGGCGAGGTACGCCATTGGGTACGTAGGACAGCAGTTGCAGCACCTTCTCTTCAAGAGTCATCTGAGAGATGATCTTGTCCACTCTTGCTTCGAACTTGTTGCCCGATAGTGAACCAGGTGCGAGTGCGCTTTGGGCAGACGCAGAAAGGGAAAACAGTAAGAGAAAAATTTGGAAGAGCCTAAAACATTGCACTTTGATGCTCCTGAAGCGTGGGTTGAATATTGTGAGGCAGGTGTCGCACATCTATCGTTCCACAATAATCTAAATCCTGGCGGCAAACATCTTGCTTTCGAGATGTCTGCGTCGGTCTCAAATATGTTTGCAGGATTCAAGCGTGCGAATCACATCAAGTGCTTTTGTCAGCATTGTCGCGCCAACCTTCTGCTCGAATCCTTGCTGCATCCTGTCAAAGGCAGCGATCACGCGTAACGCGCACCTCCTGCCGGACGGCTTCAGCGTCAGCAGATATCCCCGCGCGTCGGCTGGATCAATCTTCCGCTGTACGAGGCCATTCGCCTCCAAAGAAGAGATGGCATGGCTGACGTTGCCGCGCGTCGTGGCGAAGGTCTCGGCCAGGTCGGATGGCCTGATGGGACGCGGCGCTTCAAAGAAGATCGCAGCAAGAATCAGCCCCTCCATGAATCCAAGGCCATCCGCAGCAAAGGCCTCAGCCGCTACCCGGTCAAAGTGCCGTGCCGCTCGCTTCACCGTGAACATGGGACTCTGATTCAGGAAGGCTTCAATGCGCATAATCAATAAGTATAGTTTACCTGCTAAACTATTTAGAATAAAATAAAAGTATCGTTGCGACCTACTCTGAATTCCTCCATGATTGTTTCACATGATAAGCCGCCGGTTCCTCTTCGCGATTCTCGCTTGCACGGGCATACAGAGTGCCATCGCACAACAAAGTTCTCCGACAATACCTCCCGTCAATACAACCATCGTTGTGCTGGGCAGCGCGGACCCGGTGAATCAGGACGATTCGGCGCGCGCCGTTGTGGTGATGAACCCGCAAGAGCATCCGCTGGCCTTTCAGGATGCGGAGGATTACCTGCGCACGGACTCCTCTGTTGATATCGAACAGCGCGGGGCGGCGGGAGTCCAGGCCGATCTCTCCATTCGCGGCACCAGCTTCGAACAGACTCTGGTGCTGCTCAATGGCCTGCGCATCAATGACGTTGAAACCTCCCACTTCAATCTCGACGTGCCGGTGCCGCTCGATGCGCTCGGCTCCATTAACGTGCTGCACGGCGCGGGGTCTACGCTCTACGGCTCTGATGCGCTGGGCGGCGTGGTGGACTTCCTGACGCTGAAGCCGCTGGCGGATTCACTGCGTCTGCGCGCCGGCGTGGGCAGCTTCGGAGAAAATCAGCAGACGTTTACAGCTACGGCGCTGGGAGGCAGGTGGAGCGAGGTGCTTGCCGGAGCTCGCGACTTCTCAACCGGATTTATTGAGGATCGCGACTATCGCACCACGGATGTAAGTTTGGAATCGCGGCTCGACAGCCTGCTGGGAGAGACGGACATTCTGCTCGCCGGGAGCGACCGCCCCTTTGGCGCAAATGATTTTTACGGGGCCTACAACTCATGGGAGCGCACCAAGGGATGGTTTGCAGCTCTGAGCCAGCAGTTCAATCCGGAGACGCAGTTTGCACTTGCCTATCGCCGCCACTCGGATATCTTTGTGCTACTGCGCAATGCGCCCTCTGTCTACAAGAACCAGCACATTGATGAGAACTGGGAGGCGGCTCTGAGGCGCAGCCAGCCGCTCTTTGCTGCGCGATGGAAGAACGCGGTGAAGATTCACTATGGACTGGAAGAGGATACCGACCAGATTCAAAGCAACAATCTGGGGCAGCATGGACGCAATCGCGGCGCGGGTTATGTGGATGTTGACCTGAGCGCGGCAAAGCGCGGAAGTCTCTCCGTTGGATTGCGCGAAGAGGTTTTGAGCGGAGGACGCTTGGTGCTGAGTCCGCAGTTTGCAGGGGGGCTTTGGCTGCGGCCTGATGTGAAGCTGCGCGGCTCGATTGGGTATGGCTTCCGTCTGCCGACCTACACGGACCTCTACTACAGTTGCATAGGGTGCGGCCCGACGACGCTCGGCAATGCGAATTTGAAGCCGGAGTCTGCGTGGAATTATGAGGGCGGCGCGGACTGGTATCCGAATGCACGGACAACAGCCTCACTTACGGCGTTTGATTCCGAGCAGACGAACACAATTGACTATGTGTGGAATGCAGCCGGAGGCCTGTGGCAGGCGAGTAACCTCTCCGGGATGCACATTGCCGGCGTCGAGAGCGCGCTGGCCTTTGTTCCGGCTGCGGGCGAGCAGGTCAGGCTCTCGTGGACCTGGCTGACCGGGCCGCAGAATGCTTTTCAGGGATTGTTGACAAAGTACAGCGCCAACTATCCGGTGAATAACGCGAGCGCCGAGTGGAGCGTCGTGGGCAGGCATGGATGGAGCGAAGCGTGGCGGATGAAAACACGCGTCGAAGTGACCGAGCGCTATGCGAAGGATGCCTATCCGGTATGGGATCTGTCGCTGGTGAGGGAGCGTGGCAGAATCCATCCCTTTGTGCAGGCAACAAACCTGAGCAACACCGGCTACGACGAGATCAATCCTGTCAATATTCCGAACGGCGGAACTCTGCCCGGCGTGCCGATGCCGGGGCGCGGGTTTGTGGGCGGAGTGGAGTTGTTGTTGCAACACGCGCGTTGAGGGAAACTGCTTTTTCTATGAAGTAAATTGGTAGCTGGGAGAAAGCCAATGGGCATGGAGCAGTTGCAAAACAGTTTAGCGGGCAAGGTTGCTGTCGTTACCGGAGCGAGTGCAGGCGTGGGCTGGCATACAGCCAAACTTTTTGCGCAACAGGGCGCAAAGGTTGTGGTGACGGCCCGTCGCGAAGAACGACTGAAAAAGCTGGTCGCGGAGATTGAAGCCGCAGGCGGCGAGGCTGCCGGTTTTGCCGGGGATGCCAGCGAGGAGGCTACGGCACTTGCCTGCGTTGCGCTGGCGCTGAAGCGGTTTGGGCGTCTTGACATTCTTATCAATAACGCGGGGCAGGGAAATTACAGCAGCCTGATGGATACAAGCGTGTCTCGCTATGACGAGCTTATGAATTCCAACATGCGCAGCACCTTTGTGTTTTCGCGCGCTGCTGCGCCGCATCTGATGGCACAGCGCTCAGGCACGATTGTGATTGTTTCTTCCGTGGCAGGATTGAACGGCTTCCCGAATGAGACGGTTTATTGCGCCAGCAAGTTTGCGCAGATCGGATTCGGCCAGGCGCTGGATGCAGAACTGCGCGGACACGGCGTGCAGGTGACGGTGATGTGTCCCGGTGGGATTCGCACAGAGTTTGCGCTGGGGCGGGGACGGACGGAAGAGAGCATCGCCGCTGCACACTGGATGGAGCCGGAGGAGTTTGCCGGGAGCCTTCTGTATACATGCCTGCAACCGGCACACATGCGCGTGGTGCAGATGACGGTTCGCCATCTGGGAGTGCAGGGGAAGTAAAGTACAGCTATTCTGGTTTGCCGCCGGGCTTCCACTGCGGCTTCCATGCGGTGTTGGCGAGCCACTCAATGGAGGGACGCATGGCAGTGATCGCACTGGTCAGGTGATCGAGGTCGAGGCCGTCAAAGGTGTCTGTGGTCTGGTGATAGTCCTTGTGCAGGCCGTAACTGGAGATGGTCTGCGCAACAATTCCGCGACGGGCAAGAGCGTAGTTGTCCGAGCGCTGAAAGAAGTTCTCGGCTGGATGCGGGTCGGCAACCAAAGGCGCTCCATGACGCGCCAGTTCGGGGCCGAGATTCGAGCGCTCATAACCGGTCAGCCAGAGAGCATTTCGATTAATCAGCGGGTCGGCGCGGCCAATCATCTCAAACTCCAGATTTGCCACAATCGAATTGAGCGGAATGGGCGGGTGATCGAGGAAGTAACGATTGCCGAATCCGCCCAGTTCTTCGGAGCCGAAGAGGACAAAAACAATGGTCCGACGCGGGCGCGGGCCATGGCTGAGGGCGCGGGCCAGTTCCAGTACGGCGGTGGTGCCGGAGGCGTCGTCGTCGGCACCGGGGTAGATGGGGCCGCTGCTGCCATCGGCCTGCCTTCGACCGACGCCGAGGTGGTCAAGATGCGCACTGAGCAAAATGGCTTCCGGCTGCGTCTTCTCCGTGCCGCGAAGAATAGCGACTGCGTTCCATGTTTCCCTGCGGTCGTTGTGCTCGTAGTGGGCGTCAAGATATTTTTGCAGTTGTTCGGGCAGGGGATTGGGCAGGGGAGCGCGCTGAAGGAAGCTGGAGTTTTCGCCACCGGGCTCCAGTCCAAAAGAAGCAAAAAGGGACGCAGAGTATTGAGCGGCAAGGTGTTCGTCGGCGGTGGCCGAGCCGCGACCGCGAAGTTCGGAACTGCTCAAAAAGCGCTCCTCGGCGCGAATGCAGGGCTCGCAAATGGGCGAGATGGGGATGGATTTCTGCTGCTGGGCGGGGAGCGTCCGGGCACCCGCAAGGAGTAAGATTGCCAAGATGGTCCATAGCAGCCGCGAAGTTCGATTTTTGCGGAAATACATCATGTTTGAGTCGCAGTATAACGGAGTCGGGATCAGGAGAGATGGTCGAGTGGAGTTCAGCAAGATGAGAATGAAGGGTTTGATTCTGATTTCTGCGTTGGCAGGAGTACTTTCCCTGACCGGCTGCGGGGACTTCTTTGTGGCTCAAGGGAATGGCAGCGCGGCTGTCCCGGTCATCAACCCCGGGAGCGAGAGTTTTACTACCTCGGTGTCGGTGACGATTACGGATGCCACCAGCGGCGCATCTATCTATTACACAACGGATGGTTCCACGCCTTCCTCGACCAATGGGACACTTTATTCCGCTGCAATTACGGTTACGGCCACCGAGACGATCAAAGCCGTTGCGGTTTTGTCGGGCGAGCCGAACAGCAAGGTTGCAACTGCTACCTATACGCTTGGCACTGTTGCAACGCCGGTCATCAGCCCATCGAGCGAAGCCTTTACCGGGACGATTTCAGTGACGATCAGCGACAGCACCAGCGGGGCTACCATCTACTACACGACGGATGGCTCAACGCCCTCGGCGACCAACGGGGCCAAGTACAGCAGTGCGATTACGGTTTCCGGAACAGAGACGATTCAGGCCATTGCGGTGGATACCGGCTATATCAGCAGCGCAGTGGCGTCGGCGACCTATACGCAGACGCTGGCCGCGACACCGGTATTGAGCCTGGCGACTGGAAATTACTCAACGCCGCAGACGCTGACCATCAGCGACAGCACGAGCGGGGCGGCTATCTACTACACGACGGATGGCACAACGCCTTCTGCGACGAACGGAACTCTGTATGTCGGAGCAATCTCAATTACATCCCTGACGGCGGAGAAGGTTCAGGCTGTTGCAGTGGTTACTGGCTACGCCAACAGCCTGATTGCTTCAGCGACTTATACCATTACGCCGATTGGCACGGTTGTGGTTCCTACGTTTACTCCGCCTGCCGGAACCTACTATGCACCGCAGACGGTGACGCTGACCGACACCACCAGCGGGGCCAGCATTTATTACACGACGGATGGCTCAACCCCTTCGGCGACACATGGGATTCTGTATTCGACACCATTTACTGTCTCGGCAACGGAGACGGTCAATGCGATTGGAATTGAAACGGGCTATACCAACAGTTCGGTTCAACCGGCGACGTACACACTGATGGTAGCGACGCCGACCTTCAGCGTGGCGGCGGGTAATTACAGCTCCTCGCAGACGGTGACGATCAGCACGACAACTCCTTCGGCGAAGATTTATTACACAACCGACGGAAGTACGCCTACGACGAGTTCAACTCTCTACAGCGGTGCGGTCACGATTTCAGATAATACGACGCTTCAGGCGATTGGAGCCGAGTCTGGTTACAGCAACAGTGCGGTTGCTTCGGCGGCCTATACTATTACGCTTCCTGCGCCTACCTTCAGTCCGGCGGCGGGAACGTATACCTCGACGCAATCGGTGACCATCAGCGATGCTAACAGCGGTGCCAGCATCTACTACACGACGGATGGCTCAACGCCCTCCGCCACCTCGAGCACATCACACCTGTACAGCGGTGCAATCTCGGTTTCTGCTACAGAGACAGTCAAGGCGATTGCTGTAGAGACGAACTATGTCAGCAGTGCGGTGGCCTCGGCGGTCTACACCATCGGCACTGCGGTTGCACAGGACTCCATTTATGTCATCAATCAGACGACTGCAAATCTTGCGGCTTTTGTACTGGCGGGAACAACACCGATTGCCTCGGCTAGCATTGATGTAAACAGCTTTCCACTCTCGCCGACCGCAGTCTGCGTGGATAACAATAATGTGCTGCTCTACGTGGGAATAGCCGGGAGCATCTATGTGTATAAAATCCAGCCGAATGGCTCGCTGATTTTAGGAAACAATGGCGCGGCAGTGGCTCAGGGAGTAACTCCGGCTTCAATGCAGGTGGATGCAACGAATGGCTGGCTTCTGGTAGCGGATATTACCAGTACGACCCCGGTGGTTTACGCCTACCCGATCACTAGCAGCCTTGATGGAACGCTGGGTTCGCCGCCGAGCGCCGGGATTCTGCCCCTGGATCCGAATACAACAGCTTACCAGTTACTGATTGCTCCCAATGGTCAGTATGTCTATGTGGCTGCGGGAACAACGGGAGTTGTGATTCTCAACTTCAGTCCGAGTACAGGCCAGTTACAACGAGCAGGAGAGAAATCGCCCCTGAACAATTTGGGCGCGGATTTCTCGATGGCGGTTAATTACACCTCCTCGTATTTCTTTGTGACGGAGACGGTTTCGAAGGGCGTGCGCGTCTTTTTGATTGGCAGTCAGGGCGCGTTGAGCGAGGTGCTCGGCTCACCCTTCCAGACCGGGATGGGGCCGGCCTCTGTAGCGCTGGACCCAACCGGAGGCTACCTGTACGTCGCCAACCGGACGGACAACACCATCAGCGGATTTTCAGTCTCTTCGACCAGCGGGGCTTTGACGGCTCTGAGCGGCTCCCCGTTTGCCACAGGAAAGACTCCCTCGGCGCTGACCTTTGATAAGTCAAAGCTTTATCTGGTGGTGGTGAATGCGGGCGGCGCATCCACCATGAGCGGATCGGCGGATGTGATGCTCTATTCGCTGGATACGAGCAACCAGGGACAGCTTGATTTCATCACAGGGGCTGCGACAGGGAACGATCCAACCGGTGCATTTGCGGTTGCGGCTACGCATTATCCGTAGAGCGCTGGGCGAGACTTGCCTTTGGTGTCCGTTCCCGCAACCTGTACAGCCATCGGGAAGCTCTGAACAAGTTCCACCTTTGCCGTGTTTTGAAAGGGCGTGGCTTCAGCCGCGCCGTTAGAGGGGCAAATAGATTTCTGGGCTTTAGCCCCTGAGGGAATGTATATTCAACGACTTGCATTCCCTCGGCGGCTAAAGCCGTATCCGTTGAATATGTTTTTACGGCGGGGCTGGAAGCCCCGCCCTTTCAAAACATCGCACTTGAAGACTTGTTCAGAGTTTCCCTCGGCCTTTGATACAAGAACAAAAACAAGAACAAAGACAAAAACGGCGCTGCTTGAATCCTGCTTCCCACCCTTCGCGCAAAGAACGCGCGAAGGATGGGGCACCCATTTTTGTTCCCATTTCTATACCCACTACTTTTTTCAGGATTTTTTCGAGAGGTACTTTTGTGAGCAATCAGCTACAGGCGTGCCAGTGCTATGCTCGAATCTGACGTAAAAATATGCGCGCATCTCTCCATTTTCTCTCCGCTCAGAAGCTGCAAAGACGTGCTCTTCCGCTGGCGCTGTTGTTTCTTCCGCTGGTTTTGTGCGGGATTGCCCCGCTTACCGGTTGCAACAAACTGCCAAAATTCGAGGACAAACGGCCTGTCTATGTAGTGGCAAAGCAGGTTTCGCTGCGTGATCGGGTGGCCGCCGTCTCCAACCACACCGGGGTGGTCGTCAATGGGCAAAGGGTGATGGTGATCGAAGAGGGCAGACGATTCCTGCGCGTGCGTACCGATAAAAACGAGATCGGCTGGCTGGAAGAGCGGACGGTCATTGACCAGAAGACATTCGACGGCTTTCAGCAACTGGCCAGGGATCATGAAAATGATCCGGTGGTAAGCCGCGCGACCCTGCGCGACGCTCTCTACATGCACCTGACGCCGGGACGCGATACCGAGCGCTTCTATCTGATGCAGGAAGGAGCCAAGCTGGAGTTGCTGGAAAGAACCAGCGTCGAGAAGCCTGCCGCTCCCGGCGGAGTGGGGCCGGTTCGTCGCCCTGCCTCGGCAGCACAGCAAAAACAACTGGATGCCAAATCAGCAGCAGAAACAGCGAAGAACGGGGAGAGCGCAAAAACAGAGGAGCCAATGCCCCCCGCTCTGACGCGCGAGGACTGGTGGCTGGTTCGCGACGAGCAGAAGCACTATGGCTGGATTGTTTCGCATCGGCTGGATGTAGATCTGCCGCAGGAGATTGCAGGCTACAGTGAAGGGCAACGGATTGTGGGCGCCTATGTGCTGCGCACCGTCATAGACCCGGATTTGAATACGCCGGACCATAAGGTTCAGGAGTATCTGACGGTCGAAAATGCCTATAAAGACGGGCTCCCCTATGACTATGACCAGGTGCGTATTTTTACATGGAATATGAAGCGGCATCGCTATGAAACGGCCTTCCGGCAACGGAATCTGTACGGCTACCTTCCGGTTACGGTGCAGGCCGGGGAGAAACCAACCTTCAGTTTGCAACTCTCCATCAACGGCGTGGTGAAGGTGGACCCGGTGACAGGCGTGACTCGGCCAGTGTCGTGGATTCCATTCAACTTTGAGATGGATGGGCAGATGGTTCGTAAAGTGACGAATGCGCCGTTGCCAACCTTCAAGCCGCCGGAAGACCCCGATAAGAAAGAAAAGGCTAAGAAGAAAAAACGATGAGCAGTGCAGGGGTCAATGATCCCATCCCCCATCGGGGGCGGTTCCTTGTGGTGTAGCTTTCCTTCAAGACAAAAGCGGATTTCTCCGCTTCGCTGCGAAATGACAAACAAAAATAACTAGCTGAGGAAGTCGGCGATGGCGGAGACTACTGTCTCCTGCTCGTCTTCGCGTAGCTCGGGGAAGATGGGCAGGGCCAAAACCTCATTCGCTGCGCGCTCGCTCTCCGGGAAATCTCCCTTGTGGTAACCAAGCGAAGCAAGAGCCTCCTGTTGATGGAGCGACATAGGGTAGTAAATTTCAGAGCCAATCTGTCTTTCTGTCAGGAAGGCGCGCAGGTCGTTGCGGCGCGTCGTGCGAATTACATACTGGTGCCAGACATGGTAAGCGCCGGAAACCTCTATCGGGAGAAAAACGCCCTTCGACGGATACGGGCCGGGCTCAAGGAGTCCAGCTTCGGCAAAGAGACGAGCGTAATTGGTCGCCAACTCGCGGCGACGTTGATTTCCCGCTTCCACATGACGGAGCTTGATGAGGAGAATTGCTGCCTGAAGCGTGTCCAGACGGGAGTTCCAGCCGATTTCGTCGTGGAAGTAGCGGCGGCGCATTCCATGGTTGCGAAGCATGGCGGCGCGCTCGGCAATGCTCTCGTCCATGGTGGTGACCATTCCGGCGTCGCCGGCGGCGCTCAGGTTCTTGGTGGGATAAAAGCTGAAGGCGGCGGCTTTGCCGAGGGTTCCGGCGGCGCGGCCATTCCATTTGGCTCCCCATGCCTGCGCGGCGTCTTCAAGCAGCGTCAGGTTGAAGGCGTTGGCGATTGCTGTGAATTCATCCCAGTACGTACACTGGCCGTAAAGGTGAACCGGCATCACCGCCTTGATATTGTGCGTGACGGATTTGGTGGCCAGAACGCCTTCGACGGCTTCGGGCGAGAGGTTGAAGGTGACCGGATCAATATCGGCCAGAAGCGGGGTTGCTCCGGCGCGGAGGATGGCGCTGACGGAGGCAAAAAAGCTGAAAGGGGTAGTGATAACAGAGTCGCCGGGACCGATTTCAGCGGCGGCAAGCGCCAGCCAGAGAGCATCGGTTCCAGAGGCGCAACCCACAGCAAAGTTGGCTTTGATCTGGGCGGCAGCGGCCTTTTCAAAGTCGGCTACCGGCTGGCCAAGGATAAAACGCTGCGAATCAAGGGCCTCAGTGACGGCGGCGAGAATCTCATCCCGCAAGGGCGCGTAGGAGCGGGAGAAGTCCAAAAGGGGTACGGGCTGGTCTTTGGCATTCAATGCATTCACGCTTTTTATGCTAACAGCGTGCCAACCGGGCGGGAGTGACCGTGATTACGGCATTTGCAGGCTGAAATTCCCGGAATCTCATATATTTGTTTCGGATAAACAAAATGGCCGTCTGATACGTCTTACATCCACAAGGACGGAGCTATCGGGAGAGCCAAAGCAGACCAGTCAGGAGTTGTAGAGGGTTGAAATTGACCTTCCGAAAAAAAGAATTGCGGATTTGGTTGAAAACTCCTCTCAGCATCGTTATTTTGTAGTACACAACTTGAACCGCAGCCGTTCGGAGGTCTGCTCCGGTCGGTGGTTCCCTTTTCAGCGTAAGATTCAATCCGCAGCAGGATGCGCTTCAAGGCTTCCGCTGCAATCAAAGGAGATCGGCACATGGAAAGCAAGCCGGCACAGAACATTCAGGACACATTTCTGAACACTGTTCGCAAAGATAAGACCCCTATCACCATTTATCTGGTCAGCGGAGTTAAGCTGACAGGCAAAATTCGCTCCTTCGATAAATACTCGGTGCTGCTGGAAAACAACAGCCAGGAGCAGCTTATCTTCAAACACGCTATTTCGACGGTTGTGAGCAACCGCGCCATGGCGCCGCATCCGGAGCATCGTCCAGGGCTTGCGACAGGCAGTGCGGTTGCGCCGCTCACACCGCTTGGCGGGCCGGAGACGCCGGGGGCAGCCTCCTGAGCCCACTTGGCGAGGTCGGCCCCATGTCGGGCCGGCAGACAAAGGGTACGGCGGAAAAAGCAGTTCTGGTGGGGGTTGAGTTCAGCTGCCGAAAAGTGGCCTCGAAAACCACTGAGGCAAAGCGCGCCCTGCAGGCCGCCGGAGCCAATCCCGAAACCCTCGACGAGATTCTGGGAGAGCGCGCGCTGCTTGGCGAGGAGTCGGCCAGCGTTTATCCCGTAAAGGGAGATCCGGAAGATGAGCGGTTCGAGGAGTTTCGCGAACTGGTCGAGAGCGCCGGAGCGACGGTTGTAGCCGAGATTTTGCAGCGACGGCAGGCTCCCGACCCAGCTACGCTGATCGGAGCCGGCAAGGTCGAAGAGGTTGGGGGCGCAGCAGCAAGCACCAACGCAACCGTCATTGTTTTCGACTATGATCTGTCGCCGACGCAGCTCAGAAATCTGGAGGCGCGGCTGCCCTGTCGCGTCATTGACCGAACCCAACTGATTCTGGACATCTTTGCCCGTCACGCACGGACGCGCGAAGGGCAGTTGCAGGTGGAACTGGCGCAACTGGAATACATGCTGCCGCGACTGACCGGCAAGGGCAAGGCCATGTCGCAGCTTGGCGGCGGCATCGGCACCCGCGGACCGGGCGAAACCCGTCTGGAAACCGACCGCCGCAAGATTCAGCGGCGACTGCTGCAACTGCGCAGGGACCTGGACGATGTGCGCAAGACGCGCCGATTGCAGCGGGCGCGGCGGGAATCGGTTCCGGTGCCGACGGTGGCGCTGGTCGGCTATACGAACGCAGGCAAAAGCACGCTCTTCAATTGCCTGACGCAGGCAGGGGTTCTGGAGTCGTCCAGAATGTTTGCGACGCTTGACCCGAAGCTGCGCTCGCTGGTGCTGCCATCGCGCAGGAAAGTTCTTCTGAGCGATACGGTGGGGTTCATTCGGGATTTGCCGCATACGCTGGTGACCAGCTTCCGGGCCACGCTCGAAGAGGTGGTGCAGGCCGAACTGCTGCTGCACGTTCGCGATGCAGCCAGCCCGCGCAGCGAGGAACAAAAGCATCAGGTGAGGCAGGTTCTGGGCGAACTGGAAGTCACAGGGAAACCGATGCTGGAGGTGATGAACAAGGCCGATCTGCTGTCGGAGGCGGATCGCAGTGCTCTCCGAAGACGCGGGGAGTTGCTGGTTTCCGGCCTGACCGGCGAAGGCGCAGAGGAGCTTTTGCTGGCAATGGATCGGGCGCTGACCAGCGATCCGGTGCGCTCGGCAGAGTTGCTGATTCCACAGAGCGAAGGGTCAGTGCTGGCGGCGATTGTGGCCGGGGCCGTTGTTGAAGAGCGGCGCTATGCGGGCGAAGCGGTTCTGTTGAGGGTGACGGCGCCGGAGTCGCTGCTGGGGCGCTTGCGGGAGTTTGAAGTGGGATATGTGCCGGTGGTGGTGGAGCGGCCTAAACGCAGGGTTCAGAAAGCAGCAAAGCCGGAGGCAACGGATGCGGAGGTCTGATCCAATGCCACCGGCTCGCCGGGCCCGGTATTGGGCCTTGGTGGTGGATTAAGTCTAGTCCTGCGGCAGAAAAGGTCAAGAGTAATTTTTTCTGATTTTTTCTGAGATTTTCACGCGTTGTTGGTGGTTTAAATCACAATTGCAATCCCTATTTTGAAACCGGGTCACAATGTGGCTCGTTATGAGGATTTGAAGAGGCTCCTCGCGTTGACATGAGGCAGCTCAATCGTTAAAACTAAGTGTGTTCCGCAAATTTACAGGAAAGCTCCCGCCGCCTTTCTGCCGCCGGAAAAATGCATGGATTTGATTTTCAATCAACTCGGCACCCTTCTGCTTGGCGCACTCCCTACCTCGGCACTCTTCATTCTTCTTGTCGTGGCCTATCGCGTGCTGGTGCATGGCCCCCTTATTAAAACGCTGGCGGAGCGGCGTGCCCGCACCGAAGGCGCAGTCGAGCAGGCGCAGGAAGCCATCGTCGCCGCCGAAACCAAGACCCGCGTATATGAAGACACGCTTCGCTCGGCCCGGGCCGAGGTCTTCAAGGCTCGCGAGAGCCGCATTCAGCAGTTGAATCAGGCGCGCGAGATCGCCCTCGAAGAGGCCCGCAACGTGGCTCACGGAACCGTAGAAGCCGCCAAGGTTACGATTGCCACCCAGACCGTCGAGGCCCGGAAGACGATTCAGGCACAGGCCGCAGATCTGGCGCAGAAGGTTCTTGCAGCCGTTCTGCCCGGCGGATTGAGCCGTCAGGGGAGTGTGCAGTGAAGCAATTGCGTAGAAATATTTTTCAAATGATTTTGGTTGCATGTTTTCTGCTGCTGCCGTTAGCGCTTACGACGCAACTTCGCGCAGAAGACAGTAGCGCCGCCGCAAAGACCACCGAGACAAAAAATAGCGAAGCGAATGAGAATGACGTTTATCGCCACTCGGCTTCGGTGCAGTGGGTTGCGAAGACGTTTCATGTTGGCGTCGAGACCACAGCGAAGACATTCGAACTGATTAACTTTTTGATTATTGCTCTGGCAATCGGAATTCCGCTCTTCCGCATGTTGCCGAAGGCCTTCAGGAATCGAAATACGGAGATTCAGAAGAAGATTGTGGAAGCGCGCAGCGTGACCGTGCAGGCGCAGGAGCGTCTGAGCGCGGTTGAGGCCCGATTGGTCAACCTTGACAGCGAGATTGCCGTGATCCGCTCGCAGGTTGAGGCCGATGCCGAACTGGATCGCCAGCGTCACGAGCAACTGATTCAGGAAGAGAAGCGCCGTATTGTGGAGAGCGCCGAGCAGGAGATTGCTGTAGCCGCAGCCACCGCAGAGCGCGAACTGAAGCGTTACGCCGCAGGGCTGGCACTCGACGGCGCCATTGCAAAATTGAAGTTGACACCTGAGACCGACAGCGAACTCATCAGCCAGTTTGCACGGGAACTGGGGAAGGGAACGGAGAACTAGATGTCCCTGTTTGCCTCCCGCTATGCGCGGGCCTTCGCCGATGTAGTGGTTACGAAAAAGCTGGATACGGCAGCGATTGACGCGCAGATTGCAGATTATCTTTCGGCGTGGAATGAGAGCAAGGAGCTGCGCGATGTCTTCGAGAATCCCTCGATTGCCGCCGAGCAGAAGCTTGCCGTTCTCGACCGCATCAATACGAAATTGGGATTAAGCGCCGAGGTTCGCAATCTGCTGGCTGTGCTCATCAACCACAACCGCATTGCAGGGGCAGCCGAGGTTGTCTCCGAGTATCGCAAGGAGATTAACCGGCGGCTTGGCATTGAGGATGTACGCATTACAACGGCGCGAAGCCTGAATGAGGCCGACCGCGTCGGATTGGTCGCCGGAGTCGGCAGAATCACCGGAGCAAAGGTTGAGGCCAGCTTTATTGAGGATGCAGCGATTCTCGGTGGCGTGGTAGTTCGCATTGGCAGCACAGTTTATGACGGCTCGGTGCGTGGACGGCTGGATCGTCTGCGTCAGAGTCTCGTCCAGTAACAGGCAAGCATTTACCCAAACAGGATTCAGGCAGGGATAGCGCATGGCTCAGATTAAGGCAGACGAAATCACACAGTTTCTGCGCGAGCAGATCGCCAATTACGACTCGAAGGTCCGCGTGGACGAGGTTGGAACCATCATCTCGCTCGGCGACGGAATCGCGCGTCTTCACGGGCTGGACAAGGTCATGTCCGGCGAACTGCTCAGCTTCCCTCACGGAGTGGCCGGACTGGCCATGAGTCTTGAAGAGGATCAGGTAGGCGCCGTGCTGCTCGGTGAATACTCCGATATTCGCGAAGGCGACGAGGTTAAGCGCACCGGAAAGATTCTCAGCGTCCCGGTAGGCGATGCCATGATTGGCCGCGTTGTGAATGCGCTCGGCCAGCCGATTGACGACAAGGGCCCCATTGAGACGACCGAGTTCCTTCCCGTTGAGCGCATCGCTCCCGGCGTCATTGCACGTCAGCCTGTCCGCGAGCCGATGGCGACTGGCCTCAAGGCTATTGACTCGATGATTCCCATTGGCCGCGGCCAGCGTGAACTCATCATTGGCGACCGCCAGACGGGCAAGACAGCCATCACGCTCGACACCATCATCAATAATGCCAAGAGCGGCCTGCTCTGCATCTATTGCGCGATCGGCCAGAAGCGCTCCTCCGTAGCGCAGGTGGTGCAGACGCTGACCGAAGCCGGTGCCATGGGACACACCATCGTTGTGGTTGCCTCGGCTTCGGAACCGGCACCGCTGCTCTATCTGGCTCCCTATGCTGCAACGGCGATGGGCGAATACTTCCGCGATTCGGGCCGTCATGCGCTGGTCATCTACGACGATCTTTCGAAGCACGCAACCGCCTACCGCGAGATTTCGCTCTTGCTGCGTCGTCCTCCGGGCCGCGAAGCCTATCCGGGCGATGTTTTCTATCTGCACTCCCGCTTGCTTGAGCGCTCGGCCAAGGTCAGCGATGCGCACGGCGGTGGTTCGCTGACGGCGCTGCCGATTATTGAAACGCAGGCCGGCGACGTTTCCGCATACATTCCGACGAACGTCATTTCGATTACCGATGGTCAGATATTTCTGGAGTCGGACCTGTTCAACTCCGGCCTTCGTCCTGCGGTGAACGTGGGACTCTCGGTTTCGCGCGTCGGTTTTTCAGCAGCTATCAAGGCAGTCAAGCAGGTTGGCGCAACGCTGAAGCTGGACTTGGCACAGTATCGCGAACTGGCCGCCTTTGCGCAGTTCGGCTCGGATCTTGATCCGATGACGCAGAAGCAGTTGAATCGCGGACAGCGTTTGACCGAGTTGCTCAAGCAGCCTCAGTTCCAGCCGCTCAGTTGGGTGCAGCAGGTCTTCATCCTCTTTGCCGGAACGCAGGGGTATCTGGATGACCTGAAGGTCAGCGACATTCGTGCATTCGAGGATGGTCTCTACAAGTATCTGGATGCGGCGCAGACTGCGCTGGTAGCGGACCTGACGGCGAAGAAGACGATTGACGATGATCTCCGCGCCCGCATTCACGCTGCTCTCAAGGAGTACAAGGCTACCTTCCAGACAGAGCTTGAAGCCGCAGCAGTCGCAAAGGTCTAACGCAAGGGATAACGAATCATGGCAAATGTTCTCGATCTCCGGCGCAGAATCCGCAGCGTAAAAAATACGCGGCAGATTACCAAGGCCATGAAGATGGTCTCCGCGGCCAAGCTGCGTCGTGCGCAGGAGCGTGCGCTGAGTGCGCGTCCCTACGAGAAGCGCCTTGCTGCCGTGCTGGAATCGCTGAAGCGGCGCGCAGAAGTCTTCGATCCCATTACCGGTGACCTGCGCCATCCGCTCTTTTTGACGCGGCCTGAGAAGAATGTTCTCCTCATTGTGGTCAGCGGCGATAAGGGATTTGCCGGAGCCTTCAACACCAACATTCTGAAGGCGGCAAACGGCTTTTTGGCATCCAGCTCCGAGATGGGCATTGACGTGGAGCCGATTGGCCGCAAGGCGCGCGAGGCATTCCGCCGTCGCCATCCGGTTGCCGTTTACGTCGAGCATACGGACGAAGAGGGCCACAAACACCACAAGCGCGAGCGCAAGGAAGCGATTGAGGTGGTCGGCGATCATCCCGGATTGCTGGCGGACCCGACCTCGGAGCGAGTGTTTGCGCTGGCCCGGAGCGTCATTTCCCGCTATGTGAACGCCGAGATTGATGCCTGCTATGTGGTCTTCAACGAGTTCAAATCGGTCATCCAGCAGCGCGTTGTTGTGCAGAAGCTGCTGCCGCTGGTCGAGAGCGGCGATCAGCCCATTGTTTCTGCTGCGGAACTGAGCCGCGAAGAGCGCGAGCGCGCAGCCGAAGCTGCTGCGACTGCCGGTGTCTCCGTCAAGGCGATGGTGGACGAGCAGGCCGAGCAGGAAGCAAAGAAGTTTGGAACCGCTACCGTGGACTACATCTACGAGCAGCCGGCGCGGGAGTTGTACGACGCGTTGTTGCCGCAGTATGTGGCCGTCCAGCTTTACCACGCAATCGTCGAGTCCACGGCTGCCGAACATGCGGCGCGAATGACGGCTATGGATTCGGCCACCAACAATGCCTCCGACATGATTGACACACTGACGCTGCACATGAACCGTGTGCGCCAGGCGGCGATTACGAAGGAGATCATCGAAATCGTCAGCGGCGCAGCCGCGCTGTAACAAAGAGAGAACTATGGCAGATACTGTTCAGAACGTTGGCAAAGTGATTCAGGTCTCCGGCCCGGCCGTGGACGTGCAGTTTGAAGAGGCGAAGATGCCTTTCATCTACCAGGCGCTGCGAGTTGTCAGCGATGGCTTCACCGTCCCCACGCCGATTGACGTCATTCTCGAAGTGCAGCAGCACATCGGCGAAGGACGCGTCCGCTGCGTGGCGATGCAGGCCACCGACGGCATGGTGCGCGGCATGAAGGTTCTCGATCTTGGCGGCCCCATCACCGTTCCCGTCGGCAAAGAGACGCTTGGCCGCGTGCTGAACGTGATCGGCGAGCCGGTTGACGAGCTTGGCCCCGTCAACGCCACGACGCGCATGCCGATTCATCGTCCCGCACCTGCCTTCGATGAGCAGTCAACGCGCGAAGAGATGTTCGAGACCGGCATCAAGGTCATTGATCTGATTCAGCCATTTTTGAAGGGCGGCAAGATCGGCCTCTTCGGCGGCGCCGGTGTCGGCAAGACTGTCGTCATCATGGAGTTGATTAACAACGTCGCCAAGAATCACGGCGGCTACTCGGTCTTTGCCGGAGTCGGCGAACGTACCCGCGAGGGCAACGATCTTTGGCTGGAGATGAGCGAGTCGGGCGTCATCAAGCCGGGCAACGCTGCCGAGTCGAAGGCTTCTCTAATTTATGGCCAGATGACCGAGCCGCCAGGAGCGCGTCTCCGGGTTGCGCTGACCGGGCTGACCGTAGCCGAGTACTTCCGCGATGTGGAGAAATCGGACACGCTGCTCTTTATTGACAACATCTTCCGCTTTACGCAGGCCGGTTCTGAGGTTTCCACACTGCTGGGCCGTATGCCCTCCGCCGTGGGATACCAGCCGAATCTGGCAACGGAGATGGGCGAGTTGCAGGAGCGCATCACCTCGACCAAGAGCGGTTCGGTTACATCGGTGCAGGCCGTCTACGTGCCCGCCGACGATTTGACCGATCCGGCTCCGGCGACGACCTTTGCCCATCTGGATGCAACGACGGTTCTTTCGCGTCCGCTCTCTGAGTTGGGAATTTATCCGGCGGTTGATCCGCTGGCTTCGAACTCGCGTATTCTTTCGCCGCGCATTGTCGGCGAAGAGCATTACGCGGTGGCGCAGGGCGTCAAGCGCATTCTGCAACGCTACAAGGATTTGCAGGATATCATCGCGATTCTCGGTATTGACGAGTTGAGCGACGATGACAAACTGACGGTTGCCCGCGCCCGCAAGGTGCAGAAGTTCCTCTCGCAGCCCTTCCACGTTGCCGAGCAGTTTACGGGAATGCAGGGCCGCTACGTCAAGATTGCCGACACGGTGCGCAGCTTCAAGGAGATCATCGAAGGCAAGCACGACAACATCCCCGAACAGGCCTTCTACATGAAGGGAACCATCGAGGAAGTGCTGGAAACCGCCGAGAAGATGAGCGCGACGGCCTAAAGCGCTGGAGAAGAAGATGGCAGAGAACCTGATACACGTCCGGCTGGTAACGCCCGAGCAAACCCTGTTCGATCAACAGGTGGATGCGGTCGAATTGCCAGCCCGGAGCGGGAATATCGAAGTGCTGTACGGCCACGCGCCGCTGCTCTCTGAACTGGGCGCCGGTCTGGTCACGCTGCACACGGGCGCAGATTCGGAGAGCTACAGCGTAAGCTGGGGCTTTGTCGAGGTGCTTCCGGAACAGGTGACGATTCTGGCCAACCGGGCGCAGAAGCCGGAGACGATTGACAAGGCTGCTGCCGAAGCAGATTTGGAAGAAGGCAAAAAGCTGTGGGCTGAAGCAGGCGAGGATCCGGCCAAGTACACGGAGGCACTGCGGGTTCAGGCCGAGGCCGAAGCCAGACTCAGCGCTGCTGGCGGGGCAGGGTACTAATTCCTGCTGAGATGCGAGAGGGGGATGAGCGAATGCTCATCCCCCTCTTTTTGTTTTTCGGGTTGAAGGGCTCACCCAGAATTGTTGGGCGTACGGCCTTGGCTCATCTTTTTATTGCTGAACGTATATTCAGCGGTTCCGTACTCTGAATATAAAAAATTGCTTCCCCAAGACCCAATTTTTACAGTCAGATGAATTGGGCGCTTAATTTCTGCGTCGTTTTCGCTTATAGTTAAAGGACAGGCAAATGTCTGAGACGTCCATACAGGAACTGCTCCTTCCGGCAGTGCCAGCGCGGTATTCTCTCCTGAACCTGGCTCCATGTCCAATGCCGCGGAAACGGGCATCCCGGGCGGAATGAATCTGTAAGACCCCGACAACGGAAGAAAAAGCAGCAACCTAAGAAGGTAGCTATGCCGAACTCACATTCAAAGATTGGTGTACCCCAGGCCCAGGGCCTCTACAATCCGCAGAACGAGCACGATAACTGCGGAATGGGATTGGTCGCGAACATTCGCGGCGAAAAGAGCCACGAGATTATCCGCAAGGGTATCGAAGTCCTTATCAACCTGACCCATCGCGGCGCATCGGGCTCTGACCCGGAGACCGGCGACGGCGCTGGAATTCTTATCCAGATTCCGCACGAATACTTTGTGCGCGAGTGCGGCGAACTCGGCTTCCAGTTGCCCAACCACGGCGAGTATGCCGTGGGCATGGTCTTTTTGCCGGTGGACAAGCACAACCGCCTGCAATGCGAAGGACTCGTCGAGCGCATTGTTCAGGATGAGGGGCTCACGCTGCTGGGTTGGCGCGATACTCCGATCAATGGCGACTCGATTGGCCGCGTGGCGCGCGCCAGCCAGCCTTACATCGAACAGGTGTTTATTGCCCGCGCTGAGGGACTTGATGAGGACAGCTTTGAGCGTCGCCTGTATGTGGTCAGGAAGCGCATTGAGCGGGAGATACTTGCCTCGGAGATTGAGGAGAGGCAGGTGTTCTACATCCCTTCCCTTTCCTGTCGAACCATCATTTACAAGGGTCTGATGCTGGCTCCTCAGATTGAAAAGTTTTATCCGGAACTGGCCAATCCTCTGGTTACAAGTGCTCTGTGTCTGGTTCATCAACGCTTCTCTACAAATACATTTCCCAGTTGGCGTCTCGCCCATCCCTATCGCTACATTGCTCACAATGGAGAAATCAATACCGTTCGCGGCAACATCAGTTGGATGAATGCGCGCCAGTCTGTGCTGGCATCGCCGCTCTATGATGGCGAGATTGAGAAAATTTTCCCGGTGATTACGCCGGAGGGCAGCGACTCGGCCGCACTGGATAACGCAGTTGAAATGCTCTTCCAGTCGGGCCGCTCTCTGCCGCACGTCATGGCAATGCTGATTCCCGAAGCATGGTCAGGCAATCCGGACATGGATGAAGAGAAGCGAGCCTTCTACGAGTACCACGCATCCCTGATGGAGCCGTGGGATGGACCGGCTTCGATTGCCTTTACTGATGGCCGCGTGATCGGCGCAACGCTGGACCGCAACGGATTGCGCCCGGGCCGCTACATCGTGACCAAGGACGACATCGTTGTGCTGGCCTCAGAGGCCGGCGTCATCGAGGTTCCTCCGGGCGATGTGGTGAAGAAGGGCCGCCTGCAACCGGGCCGCATGTTCCTGGTGGATACGGTCGAGAAGCGCATCATCTCCGATGCCGAGATCAAGAAGCAACTTGCATCCCGTCAGCCTTATGGCGAGTGGATCAAGGAAAATCAGGTCAAGCTGGATCAGTTGCCGGAACCGGTGCGCGTCATCGGCTCAAACAACGAGACGCTGCAGCGTCGCCAGCGTGCCTTTGGTTACACGGAAGAAGACCTGAAGGTTCTGCTGGGACCGATGGGAGCCAAGGGCGAGGAGCCTCTTGGTTCGATGGGCGCGGATACTCCGCTGGCCTGTTTGTCGGATCGTCCTCAGCCGCTGTTCAATTATTTCAAGCAGCTCTTTGCACAGGTGACCAATCCCCCGATTGATCCGATTCGCGAAGAGATGGTGATGTCGCTTATCAGCTACATCGGCACCGAGCGCAACATCCTGGATGAACAGCCGATCAACTGCCACACGCTGAAGCTGCCGCATCCCATTCTGACAAATCGTGATCTGGAAAAGCTGCGCCGCGTTTCTTCCGGCGACCTGCTGGCAACGACCATCCCGACGCTCTTCCGCGCTGCCGATGGCGAGGCTGGCCTGAAGCGTGGACTCGATGAGTTAAGCGGTCGCGCTGCTCATGCTGTCAACTCCGGCTACACGCTGCTGCTGCTTTCGGATCGTGGCGTGGATCAGCAGTTTGCTCCGATTCCAAGTTTGCTGGCGATGGCTGCCGTACACAATCGTCTGGTGCGCGAGAAGACGCGCACGCAGGTTGCGCTGATTATTGAGAGCGGCGAGCCGCGTGAGGTGATGCACTTTGCGCTGCTGATCGGCTACGGCGCCAGCGCGGTGAATCCGTATCTTGCGTTCGAGTCGCTGCACGATCTGGCATCGCGCGGATTGCTGCCTGAGGGCATCAATGGCGACAAGGCCGAGTATCACTTTATCAAGGCCATCAACAAGGGATTGCTGAAGACCTTCTCGAAGATGGGTATCAGCACGCTGCAAAGCTATCGCGGTGCGCAGGTCTTTGAGGCGGTTGGCCTGAACAAGGAATTGATAGCCGGATACTTTACCGGCACTGCATCCCGTATAGAAGGCGTTGGCCTGGGGGTTCTGGCAAAAGAAGCGCAGATGAAGCACGCCTACGCTTACCAGCCCATCACGGAATCCGAGACCGAGCTTATGGTCGGCGGCCAGTACCAGTTCCGTCAGGACGGCGAGTATCACCTGCTCAATCCGGGAACCATCAGCAAGCTGCAACATGCTGTTCGCCAGAACAATGCGAAGAGCTTTCAGGAGTACACGGACCTGGTCAATGATCAAAGCCGCAACCTCTGTACGCTGCGCAGCCTGTTGAAGATCAAAAAGAGCGAGCATCCGGTGCCGCTCGAAGAGGTTGAACCCGCCAAGGAGATCGTCAAGAGATTTACGACCGGCGCCATGAGCTTCGGGTCCATCAGCAAGGAGGCGCACGAGACGCTTGCCATTGCGATGAACCGCATCGGCGGCATGTCCAATACCGGCGAAGGCGGCGAGAGCGAAGACCGCTTCAAGCGCGATGCGAATGGCGATTTGCGGCGCAGCGCAGTCAAGCAGGTAGCCTCAGGGCGCTTCGGCGTAACGGCGAACTATCTGGTCAACGCGGACGAGATTCAGATCAAGATGGCGCAGGGCGCCAAGCCCGGCGAGGGCGGACAGTTGCCTGGCCACAAGGTAGACGAGATTGTCGCGAAGATACGCTGCTCGATTGCCGGTGTGGGCCTGATCTCTCCGCCGCCGCATCACGATATTTATTCGATTGAGGACCTGGCGCAGCTCATCTATGACCTCAAGAATGTGAACCCGAAGGCGCGCATTGCAGTCAAGCTGGTGGCCGAGGTTGGCGTAGGCACGGTTGCAGCGGGCGTCAGCAAGGCTCATGCCGATGTGGTGCTGATCAGCGGAGACAACGGCGGCACCGGTGCATCCCCGATGAGTTCCATCAAGCACGCGGGATTGCCGTGGGAACTGGGACTGGCCGAGGCGCAGCAGATTCTGCTGCTCAACGACCTGCGCAGCCGCATCAAGGTACAGACGGACGGAAAACTCCAGACCGGGCGCGATGTGGTGATTGCCGCACTGCTCGGCGCAGAGGAGTACGGCTTTGCGACCATGCCGCTGATTTCGATGGGCTGCATCATGATGCGCAAGTGCCATCTGAATACCTGCTCGGTGGGTATTGCGACGCAGGATCCGGTTTTGCGTGCGCGCTTTGCCGGACAGCCTGAGCATGTTATCAACTTCTTCTTCTTCATCGCCGAGCAGGTGCGCGAGTACATGGCGCAGATGGGTTTCCGCAAGGTGGATGAGATGGTGGGCCGCGTGGATATGCTGGAATCCGACATCGCCCATGAGCACTGGAAGGCGAAGGGAATTGATCTGGCGTCTATTCTTTACACGCCGACCCTGCCATCGCGTGTGGCTCGCCGCTGCGTGGAACCGCAGAATCACGGATTGGATCAGGCACTGGATCACGAGTTGATTCGTGCGGCCAAACCTGCGCTTGACGAGAAAAAGCAGGTGAAAGCGACCTTCAACATTCGCAATGTTCACCGCACGGTGGGCGCAATGCTGGGCGGCGAGATAGCCCGCAAGTATGGCGCTGAAGGGTTGCCGGAAGGGGCGATTCACTTCAGGTTCAACGGCTCGGCCGGGCAGAGCTTTGGAGCTTTTGTTCCCAGGGGTGTCACGCTTGAGATTGAAGGCGACGCGAACGACTACGCTGGCAAAGGATTGTCGGGTGGCAGGATTATCGCTTATCCGCCGAAGACATCAACCTTCCTGCCGGAGGAGAGCATTCTGGTGGGCAACGTTGTTCTCTACGGAGCGACGGGTGGCGAGGCCTTCTTCAGCGGCATCGCCGGCGAGCGCTTCGCGGTCCGCAACAGCGGAGCGACGGCGGTGGTCGAAGGAGTTGGCGACCACGGCTGCGAGTACATGACGAACGGTCTGGTGCTGGTGCTGGGCAATACGGGACGCAACTTTGCAGCCGGCATGAGCGGCGGCATTGCTTATGTCTTTGATGACCAGGGCGACTTTACCTCGCGCCGCTGCAACACGACCTCGGTTGATCTGGAGCCGCTGGTGGCTAAGGCAGATGTCGAACTGGTGCGCGGATTGCTGACTCGCCATCGCGACCTGACCGGAAGCCCGCGCGCTGCGTGGCTGCTGGAGAACTGGAAGACAGTGCAGCCGCGATTCATCAAGGTGTATCCGCATGAGTACAAGCGCGTGCTGGGAGTTGCACGCGCAGCCGAGGCCTATAGCCCGGCACCCAAATCAACGCCGCTCGTAGCGGCAGGGCAGGTGCAGCATGGGTAAGGTAACCGGCTTTCTTGAAATCAATCGCGAGCAGCCTACACGTCGTCCAGTGAAAACACGCCTGAAGGACTGGCAGGAGATCTACGAGGATTTCCCGGAGGCCAAGCAAAAGGAGCAGGGCGCGCGCTGCATGGATTGCGGCGTTCCCTTCTGCCATACCGGCTGCCCGGTTGCGAACCTTATCCCGGACTGGAACGATCTGGTCTACAACGGTCGCTGGGAGCAGGCCATCAAACGGCTTCATGCGACGAATAACTTCCCGGAGTTTACCGGACGCATCTGTCCGGCGCCCTGCGAAGCGGCCTGCGTGCTGGGGATTAATCTTCCTCCGGTTTCCATCAAACTGGTTGAGCGCAGCATTGTGGAGCGCGCATGGGCCGAGGGCTGGATCAAACCGGAGATTCCGCAGCACAACTCCGGCAAGCGTGTAGCGATTGTCGGGTCCGGTCCTTCAGGACTGGCTGCGGCGCAACAACTTCGCCGTGCAGGCCACTCGGTGACGGTTTATGAGAAGGCCGACCGCATTGGCGGATTGCTGCGTTACGGGATTCCGAACTTCAAGCTGGAAAAACACGTCATTGACCGCCGCGTGGAACAGATGCGCGCCGAGGGCGTCACCTTTGTTACGAATGCGCATGTCGGCGTGAATGTTCCTGCTGCCGATTTGAAGCGCGATTATGATGCGGTTCTTCTTTGTGGTGGTTCGGAGTTTCCGCGCGACCTCAAGGTTCCAGGACGCGCGCTCAAAGGCATTCATTTTGCAATGGAGTTTTTGCCGCAGCAGAATCATCGCTGCGAGGGCGACTCGATTGACGAGGCGCTGGCGATTGTTGCCACCGGCAAGCGCGTTGTCATTATCGGTGGCGGCGATACCGGCGCGGATTGCCTCGGCACCAGCCTTCGCCAGCACGCGCTCTCGGTCGAGCAGTTTGAGATCATGCCCAAGCCGCCGGAGCAGCGCGCGGCAAGCACTCCGTGGCCGCTGTGGCCGCTGCAATTGCGTACCGAGAGCTCGCACGAAGAGGGCGGCAATCGCAACTGGGGCGTCAACACGATTAAGTTTGTCGGGGATGCGGCGGGGAATGTAAAGCAGTTGCACGCTGTCCGCGTAGGGCCTCCGCCGACATTTGAGCCGGTTGCGGGAAGCGAGTTTGTGCTGGATGTGGATTTGGTTCTGCTGGCGATGGGTTTCCTGGGGCCGGTCCGGAGCGGAATGCTGGATCAATTAGGTGTCGAACTGGACAAGCGAGGCAACGTCGCAACCAACGATTTCTACCAGAGTTCAGTCGAGGGTGTTTTTGCGGCAGGCGATATGCGTCGCGGCCAGTCGCTGGTGGTCTGGGCCATCTCCGAGGGCCGCAAGGCTGCGGCTGCGGTGGATAAGTATCTGGCTACGGTCGGCGAAGAGAAGAGTGGCAGGGAAAAGACCTTCGCATAAACGGGAAACTGAGCTACGAAGCAAAAGGCCCGCCGGATGTTGGGCCTTTTGCTTTGCAAGAAATACAGATACAAAAAAGAGCCGGAACCCCGGCTCGTTTTTGCTTGATTCTGAGCGGGTTATGCCTTGACGGCGAGCGCCTTGACGCGGGCGTTGAGGCGGCTCTTGTAGCGGGAGGCGGTGTTCTTGTGCAGCACACCCTTCTGCACGCTCTTGTCGAGGGCAGAAACGGTTGCGCTGAGCTGCGTCTGGGCAACCTTGATGTCGCCGGCAGCAATGGCCTCGCGCAAAGAGCGTAGGGTGGAACGAACTCGTGTGGAGTTGGCCTTGTTGACAGCAGTGCGCTTGACCGTCTGACGGGCGCGCTTGAGCGAAGAAACGTGGTTCGCCATAAATTCCTCTTATTCAGTAAGATGCGGTAGATGAGAGCTAACCCCGCATCCCCTATGAACTCTTAGTCTACCGGATACGGGGTTTTGGGTCAATGCGTAGGTGGCTTAAGGAACGTCTTTACCCGCTCTCCTGCATCCGTGCGGTCATGATGCGGAAGTGGTGGCCCATGACGGCCAGAGTCATGGCTAGGCCGAAGTTGTTGCGGTAACGCGTGGCTGCCTGTAACAGAAAGCGCCAGTAGCTCCAGCGATCGCGGGAAAAGACTCCCATGCGAACTACGGAAAGCGCAAAGGCTCGGATGCTGGCATAGGTGATGCCGCTGTAATGGCGCGGCTGACAGCGCGACAAGAAGAGCCGCACGCGCTCGTAGTACGGCTCGGCAGCGTAAATCCGTTGGAGCACGGCGCGGTATCCGGCAATGAGCCGTTCGCTGTCCATGCGCGGCAAAAAATTCAGCGAGATGGAGGTATTGTTGCCGCTGCCGGCGTCGAGGATGCGCCCCTCTTTGGTGAGTCGCCGAAAGAGCTGCGTGCCTGGCATCGCCTGCAAGAGGCCGACCATCGAGACAGGAATCCCGCTCTTCTGGATGAAGTTGATCATGTTTTCAAATGCACCCTCGCGGTCGGTATCGAAGCCGAGGATGAAGCCAGCCATCACTTCAATGTTGTAGCTCTGGATGGTGGCAACGCTGTCGAGCAGGCTGCGGTTAGTGTTCTGGAGCTTGTTGACGGAGGTCAGGCCGAGTTCATCCGGCGTCTCTATGCCAAGGAAAACTGAGGTGAAGCTGGCAGCCTGCATCAGGTGGAGCAGTTCCGGATCGTCGGCGAGGTTCAGCGAGGCTTCGGTGATGAAGTGGAAGCAGTTGTCGTGCGCTGCGTTCCACTCGACCAGCGCAGCAAGCAGCAGCTTGGCGCGAATCTTGTTGCCGATGAGGTTGTCATCCACGATAAAGACGGGGCCGCGCCACTTCTCCGCGTAGAGCTGATCCAGTTCGGCAAGTACCTGCGCGACGGCCTTGGTGCGCGGGCGGCGACCGTAGATTTCGATGATGTCGCAGAACTCGCAGTTAAAGGGGCAGCCACGCGAGTACTGGATGGTCATGGTGTTGTAGCGGTTCTTGCGGATGAGACTGAAGTCGGGCATGGGACTCAGTTCCATGGCAGGGCGCTCCAATGCCTGATAGACGGGGAGCGCGGTGCCAGCTTCAAGATGGCTGGCAAGGGTGGCAATCAGTTCCTCGGCCTCTCCGATGACAACGTGGTCAGTGCCGATGATCTCCGCAGAGAGGCTGCTAGTGATGGGACCGCCGACGACGGTACGCAAACCGCGCTGACGACAGCGCTCGACGATGGCAAGCAGGTGCTCGCTCTGGATTTGCATTCCGCTGAGGAAGACAACGTCTGCCCAGGCAAGCTGGCGGTCGGTGAGGCGCTCGACATTGGTGTCTACCAGACGCTTTTCCCAATTGGCGGGCAGCAGTGATGCGATGGTCATCAGTCCAAGCGGAGGTTGCGCAGCCCGCTTGCCGACAAAAGAGAGTGCGTGCTTGAAGCTCCAGAAAGAATCGGGAAAGTGCGGATATACAAGGAGAACTTTCATGGCCTTGCCTCACGCAATCATTGTCGCGCTGCGTGAGGGGTTTTAGATGCGAGTACAAAACGATTACAAAAAACGCGAGCAAAATTGCTCATGGCTACTTCAGGCCCAATTGCTTGCGCAACTCCGCTTTTGCTGCTGAGAGATCGCTCTGGAACTTTGGCGTGGCCAGCATATAACCGAAGACCGCATAGGCGACATTGCGTCCGGCCACCAGATCGCTGCGATAGTGGACGCCGCAGACCATGCGGTTGTGCGCAAACTCTTCTGCGCGGGCAAGAATCTCCTGCTGCTTTTCCGGAACCATCTCGATGAGCGTCAATGCCAGCAAATAAGCCGAGATGGTGTGGCCGCTGGGGTAGGAGTTGGGCGCGCTGTTGGTATGGCAGACCGGATGCAAAGTGAGGTCTGCCTGATACGGGCGCGGACGCAGGAAGACCTTCTTGAGATAGCTGCTCAGAATTCCCCCATCCCCATTGACGTGCTTGCCCAGTTCTGCAACCAGCGGCAATGTCTCAGGAGAAAATTTTTCACCCATTACATTGTGGAAGAGGAAGATGTTTTCCCCCTTTTCATCCGACTGCGCGGAGCGAACCTGCGCCGGAGTTCGGGTTGCCTCTACCTGATGGATTTCTGCCAGATCGGCCTTGCCTGCATCGGAGTTTGCGGACGGGGGTGGGGCAATCACAATTCCCGATTCAAGAATCTCTGGGTTGATGTAATAAGACTGGCGCGCGGCCGGCTTTTGCGCAGCAGTCGTGGCGGGCTGCTGCGCTGCGAGTGTAAGGGCGGAAGCGGCAAGAAAAATCAGGACGAGGCGCGATGGAATCTTCATAGTGTGAATCGTAGATGGATAAGATGAAAGGAATGTTGCAGTGTGAAATTCTGCTTGCACCTGTTGGAAGAAACTCGGTAAATCCGGAAAAGACAGGGGAAACTACACAGAAAACAGGGAATCTGAGGATGCACTTGACGCCGTGGGGCAAGCGCGCTACTCTTTGCTCATTCACGGCAAAGATTTGGTAAACCATACCAATTCGAGCGCGGTCCCCAAAGAGCCTTCGAGAGGCTGCCGAGGGATGCGGACGGTTGCCGGGACTCCAAATATTACAACCAACCCCAACATCCAGAAGCAGTTCTCGCTGTCGGTGATCCATCACCGCTGTGCGGGGGCGTCTGACACCACGCCAGTCCAACCGGCCCAGGCCGCACGGCCAGCCACGGGAGGTCGTTGATTCAATTGATGAAAAAAGCTCTGGAAATCACGCCCAGCCTTGAGCCCCTGTTCGGGACCCGCGATGAAAACCTGATTCTCATGGAGGACTCCCTTGGAGTCCGCATCAACCTGAAATCGGATGCCGTGTATGTGGAGGGTGAGGCGGACGCGGTGCATCGCGTGGCGCGCATCTTTGAGGACTACGAGCAGCTTCGGCGCGCAGGCGTGAACCTGCAGAGCACAGAAATTAACAGCATGTTGCGGCTGGTGGTGACCGACCATGCCGTCACCCTGAAATCGCTGGCCGATACCGGCAAGCAGCGCTCGACCGGCGTCAAACGCATGGTGCAGCCGCGCTCGCTGAACCAGCGCCGCTACATCGAGGCTATTGAGCAGAACGACATGACCTTCGGTGTTGGTCCTGCCGGAACCGGAAAGACTTATCTCGCTGTTGCGATGGCCGCTGCTGCGCTGCTGGCAAAAAAAGTGAGTCGCATCGTTCTAGTTCGCCCTGCTGTCGAGGCTGGCGAGCGGCTGGGCTTTCTGCCGGGAACGCTTCAGGACAAGGTTGATCCGTATCTGCGCCCGCTCTACGACGCGCTCTTCGACCTGCTGGAGCCGGAGAAGGTCGAAAAGATGCTGGAGAAGGGAATCATTGAGGTTGCGCCGCTGGCCTTTATGCGTGGCCGCACCCTCAACGACGCCTTCATCATCATGGACGAGGCGCAGAATACCACGACCGAGCAGATGAAGATGTTCCTTACGCGCATGGGAAACAACTCCAAAGCGGTCATTACCGGCGACATCACGCAGATTGATCTGCCGCGCTCGATGAAGTCCGGGCTGGTTGAGGCCATCAATGTGCTTGAGGGCGTTGAGGGAATCAGCTTCTGCCAGTTTGAGGATGTGGACGTGGTTCGCCACCTGATTGTGCAGCGGATTGTGCGCGCCTACGAGAGCGTGAGCCGCCAGCAGCCGGAGCTTCCCCTGCGGATGGAGTCGGAGGGCGTTGCCGGCAATGGAAGTGCAACAAGAGATTTACCAACCAACAAGCCGCAATAACGTATCATCGTAGTAGCGGGGCGCAGCCTGGTTCTGCGCCCTGCATACGATGATCTCTCTCGATCCCGACCATCCTCTCGCGCTCCCTGCCTCTGAAGTCAGGAACAGAGCCTTGCCCGGACTCCGCACCCTCAACGGCTATCTTGCCAGGGCACAGGCGGCGGTGCGCTTGCGCGGCGAGGTCAGCGTAATGCTGACCAGCGATGAGGGCATCCGCCTGCTGAACCGGCGCTTCCGCAAAAAGAACAAAGCAACTGATGTACTAAGCTTCCCGGCAGAGATGCCGGGGATTGCTGGTGACCTTGCCATCAGCGTTGAAACCGCTCTGCGACAGGCCGTGGAGATGGGGCACTCCCTGAGTGCAGAGATTAAAATTCTGCTGTTGCACGGGCTTCTGCATCTGGCGGGCTACGACCACGAGGCCGATCAAGGCCGGATGGCGCGGCGGGAGGCTGTGTTGCGCAAGCAGTTGCGTTTGCCGGTCGCATTGATTGAGCGCGCTGCAAAGAAAGGAGCAGTGCGATGATCTACTCCGCTCTTCTGGTTGTCGTGCTGCTGTTGGTGCTGGTGCTGGCCAGCTATGTGGATCGTCTCTACTCGGAGAAGGGAAAGTTTCTTCGCAGGGAATTTCAGGACAATGTAGATAGCTGGGAGGAACTGGTCGAGCCGCGCATGATACTCGAAGACGACCTGCTGGCTCTCTCTGCCATTGTGCTGATGCAGATAAGTTTTGGCTGCCTTGCGGTTGAGTTTGGCGCGCTGCTCTTCGACCACGGCTTTCGGGCAGACCGTCCCAGCTTTGGCGAAATCGCTCAGGTGGTGCTGGCGGTTTGCGTCGTGGTGCTCATCTTCAATCGGCTGATTCCTCATGCGCTGTTTGCGAGGACGCATGGCCGCTGGATTCGTCACTGGCGTCTGGTGTTGATCGTGCTGTTTTTTGTGGTACTGCCGGTGACGCTCCTTCTCAACTTTTTGCTCTCCATCGCCTCGCTTGCAGAGACGAGCGAGAGCAAGCAGGAAGAGAATAAGGATGAAGATGTAAGCCCGGTGGATGCACTGATTGAGGCAGGCGAAGAAGAGGGGATTCTGGAGGAGAGCGACCGCGAACTGGTGCGCTCTGCTGTTGAATTCGGCGACACGATTGTGCGCGAAGTGATGACGCCGCGTCCGGAGTTGTTTGCCGTGCCGGTAACGCTGACCATCGCCGAATTTACCGAGGAGTTGCGCCAGCATCCTTACTCGCGTGTTCCGGTATGGCAGGAGCGGCTCGACAATATCGTGGGAATCGCATTTGCTCACGATCTGTTACAAATTGCTGATACAGATGCGGAACGACAATTGCTGAGTTCCATTCTGCGTCCGGTGGCCTTTGTGCCGGAGACCAAGAAGTGCTATGAGTTGCTGCGCGAGATGCAGCACGAAAAGCAGCACATGCGCATCGTGATTGACGAGTACGGCAGCGTGGCCGGATTGGTGACGATTGAAGATCTGCTGGAAGAGATTGTCGGCAACATCTCGGATGAGCACGAAGCGGATTCCGCAGTGGACGAACCGGCGCGCGGCGAAGATGGCCAGTGGATATTTGCCGGAGCCACCGATGTGGATGAGTTGCAATCTGTGATGGAAGGTTGGGAGCCGGACGAGCAGTACAAATCGCAGACGGTCGGAGGTCTGGTCAGCGAGATTGCAGGACGTATCCCGCTGGCGGGCGAGGTGGTAGAAACGGACGATCTGAGATTTGAAGTACTGGCCTCGACAGAGCGCCGCGTAGAACGGGTTCGCATTACGCCGCGAGCTAAAATGAACACCGCACAAGAAAAGAAACTGGACGCAGAGAAGGAAAGCAGGGAAGAGCAGCGATGAGATCAGGATTTGTTTCCATCCTCGGACGTCCGAATGCAGGCAAGTCCACACTGGTGAATGCGCTGGTGGGCGAGAAGATTTCCATTGTCACCAGCAAGCCGCAGACCACGCGCCAGCGCGTGAGCGGAATTGTAGATGTGCCCGCGCGCAAGGGACATCATCCGCCCGCGCAGATTATTTTTGTAGATACGCCGGGAGTGCTGACGCCGGGCTCGGAACTGGACCGCCGTATGATGCAGGAGGTGATGTCGGCGCTGGAAGAGCGCGACATCGTTCTGGTGCTGGTGGATGCCAGTCGCCGCATCGCGCTCAGTACGCCAGCCGCGGGGACGGACGCAAGAGATCACCGGATGCCAGCCAGCGAAGACGAATATTTATTTCAGTTGATTCGCAAGCTGAATTGCCCGGTCTTTCTGGTGCTGAACAAGATTGATCTGGTGGACAGGGAAAAGCTGCTGCCGATGATTACGCAATTGAGCGAGCAGCATAAATTTGCAGAGGTGATTCCCATCTCTGCGCGTAAAAAAGATGGACTGCGCGTGCTGCTGCATAAGCTGGCCGAGTATCTGCCGGATGGCAAACGCTTCTTTCCGGAAGAGCAATACACCGATCAGCCGGAGCGTTTTCTTGCGGCAGAGTTGATTCGGGAACAGATTTTGCTGGAGACCGGCGAAGAGGTTCCGTATGCCTCCGCTGTTGTCATAGAGCGCTGGGAAGAGCCCGCGCCAGCCAAGGTGAAAAAGGGAATTCTTCCGAAACCGCCGCTGACCAGCATCGCCGCTGCCATCTACTGCGAGCGCGATGGGCAGAAGGCCATCATCATCGGCAAGGGCGGCAGCAAGCTGAAGGCCATCGGTCAGGCCGCACGCAAGCAGATTGAGTCGTTGCTCGGAACGCGCGTCTTTCTGGAGTTGCATGTGCTGGTGCAGGAGAACTGGCGGGATTCGCGCGCGTTCGTGGATCATCTTGACTGGCGTCGGCAGATGGAAGAACTCATCAAGAAAGGCAAGGGCGAAGAAGAGTGGCGGAAGGGATTTTAAATAGCTATTCGCGCGGTGCGATTCCGAGTGCTTTCATTTTGCGATAGAGGTGGCTGCGCTCAAGGCCCAGAGTCTCTGCGGCGCGGCTGATGTTTCCACGGGACTCTTCCACTTTCTTTAAAATGTAGTCGCGCTCGTAGGCTTCGCGGGCCTGTTGCAGCGTGCCGTAGTCCTCGCCGTTGCGCCGGGAGGATTTGTTGGCCAGCACTGGCAAGTGCCTGCGCTCAATGCGCTGTACGCCGGGGTTCAGAATGACGACGCGCTCCATCAGGTTGCGCAGCTCGCGTACATTTCCCGGCCAACTGTAACTGCTTAAAGTGGCCAGCGCTTCATTGGTGATTTCCACCTGCGGCCTGCCGTATTCGCGACCAAAACCGCGGAGAAACTCCTGCGCTAACAGCGGAATATCTTCCTTGCGTTCCCTGAGAGGCGGTACGAAAAATGGAATGACGTTCAGGCGATAGAAAAGGTCTTCGCGGAAGTTTCCTTTCGATATCTCTTCTTCCAAATCCTTGTTGGTAGCAGCGATAACACGGACATCCACTCGGATGGGCTGCGTTCCACCGACGGGCGTAAACATCTGCTCATCGAGTGTGCGCAGAACCTTGGCCTGCGTCTTGAGGCTCATGTCGCCAACCTCGTCGAGGAGCAGGGTTCCGCCGTTGGCGCGCTCAAAGGTTCCGCGCTTCTCCGGCGCTTCACCGGGAACAGCACCATGACGATAGCCGAAGAGCTCGCTTTCGATGTAGTCCTCTGGAATGGCAGCACAGTTCAACTCGACAAAGACCTGATCCGCGCGCAGGCTTTCGGCATGAATGGCACGGGCGATCAGATCCTTTCCGGAGCCGGATTCGCCGTAGACGAGGACGCGGCCATTGGTCGGAGCCATCAATTTAATCTGCTGGCGCAGAGCTTTGGCGGCAACACTTTCGCCGGTGATAAGAGCATGCGGAGATAGCTGCCTGCGGAATTCGAGATTGTCTACACGCAGGCGGCGCGCGGCCAGCGCATTCTTGACGACGATAAGAGTGCGGTCAATGGTGAGCGGCTTTTCCAGAAAGTCGAAGGCGCCGAGTTTGGTGGCGCGCACGGCGGTTTCGATGGTGCCATGCCCGGAGATGATGACCACTTCCGGGCGAACCTCATTAGCAAAGCTGCGAATCTCCTGCAGGACATCGAGGCCGTCGCGATCCGGAAGCCAGATGTCGAGCAGGACTACATCCTGTCCGGCATCACGGAGGAGTTCCAGAGCCTCTGCTGCTGTGGCGGCTGTGGTGACGGCATACTCCTCTTCGCGAAGAATTTCTTCGAGGGAGCTGCGGATCTCTGCCTCGTCATCCACTACCAGAACATGCTTCATATCTCGTCTCCAGCGGTTACCGCAGCGCGGGGCGCAGCGGCATTATCAATGAGCGGCAGTTGGATGATAAAGCGAGCACCGGCGGGGAAGTTTTTCTCTGCGCGGATGCTTCCGTTGTGTTCCTGCACAATTTTTGCAGCAATCGAAAGCCCGAGCCCGGTGCCGCGCTGCTTGGTCGAGAAAAAGGGCAAAAAGAGTCGTTCGCGCATGTCGTCGGTGAGGCCGTGGCCGGTATCAGCAATTGCAATCTCGACACCCTCACCGTTATCGGCAAGAGTGGTTTCAAGCGTGAGCACGCGCAGGAGCGAACTCTGCATGGCCTCGGCTGCGTTGTCAATAAGGTTGGCAAGAGCGCGCTTGAGAGCGTCGGGGTCGGCCATAATATCCGGCAGATTCGGCTCCAGTTTTTTGTGAATCTGCACGCCGTCAATGCGCCCGGAGAACAGGAACAACGCGCTTTCAACAATCTGATTGATGTTGCATAGATGCGGGTGCGAGACAGGGAACTGCGCCAACGCGGCAAACTGATCCACCAAAGTTCGCAGAATATCTACAGAACTGAGAATGACCTCGCTGCATTTGCGAATCACCGCAGGCGAGTCGGCGGTGTTCTTGTCCAGATGGCGGCGAATGCGTTCTGCAGAGAGCGAGATGGGCGTGAGCGGATTCTTGATTTCGTGTGCTACGCGCTGCGCAACCTCTTTCCATGCGGCCTGACGTTGCGTGCGCAAAGCCTCGGTGGTGTCTTCGAGAACCAGAATTGCGCCGGGTCTTGCAGGGCCGGTAGCCGGGGAGCCATCGAGTCGCGCTGCCGTAGCGGTGAGGGAGCGCGTGCCCTGCGACGTGCGCAACTCGAAGTTGGCGCTGCTGACACCCATGCGCTGACCGCGCCGCACCAGACGGTGCAGATCGTCGAGCATCTCGTCGGGGAAAAGGTCATCAAGGGAACTCGACTCAAGCGGGAGCGGCTCGGAGTGATTCAGCGTCTCGTGAAAGGCGCGGTTGGCCATCAGGATTTTGTTGTCTGCGCTTAGAGTGGCAACCCCATTGGGAATTGTCTCCAGAATTGTTTCCAACTCGCGGCGTCTTGTTTCGAGGGCATCGTTGGCGGTGGATATCTGCTGTTTGGAACTCTCTGCAATGGTTCTGCTCTGCTCCAGGTCCGAGGCCATGGCGTTGAAGGAGGCAACGAGGTCGGCGAGTTCGCGACTGGCTTCGACGGCGACGCGATGCTGATAATCGCCGGAGGAGATGCGATCCATGGCATCGGCCAGTGCCTCCACGGGGCGCGTAATCTGTCGAGAAAGATGAAGCGCCAGATAGGTGCTGATGAAAAAAGCCAGCACTGTGAGCAGGAGCAGCGCAAGAAAATAGGTGGTGCGAATCAGGTTGCGATTGCGATAGAGCGTCCAGTAATCGCGTGAGCCCTGCACGATTTTGGCGAGGGATTTACTCAACTCCTGCGGGACCGGCAATCCAACCAGAACAATTGCGCCCTGCGGACTGACGGCGGTTCCGAGCGCGTATTCGCGGCTGCCGATTCTGACCACGGGATCATCGGAGTGCTGCGCCGCGTTGAGCAGCGCATCGGTGATGGGAACGCCTGCCGGACTCTGAAGGCTCTGCGATGGGTCCACCCAGGGCAGAAGTTCCAGTCCGGCATAATCCTTTGGCAGTTGGTACTGGGCGAGGACTTTGCCATCGCGATAGAGAACAACCAACCCGCCTTGCAGTGTGATGCTGTGCGTGCGTACTTTTTCGTTGATGTTGCTCATCGAGCCTGAAGCGAGGTTCTGAGATAATTCCGGCGAGATGGCTAAATCTGCGGCAGATGCCTGAGCGTTAGCAGTGGCAAAGCGCGCCGACTCCATCGCAATGCGCATGGAATCCTCGCGCAATTGCGAACTGGGTTGCGAGAACCAGCGTTCAATCGAGCGGTTCATCAGCAGAAAGCTGTACAGGAACATGAAGAAGGCGGGAGCCGCGGTCAATAACAGCGCCCCATAGACCATGCGGGTCCGCAGGCGCGCGCCGAGAACATGGCTGCTCTTCTCTGCGTACAGCTTGAGGATGTTGCGCACCAGCAGAAGGATGAGAATGAGGAGTAGCAGAAAAACCAGAATGGATATTCCGGTAAACACAAAGATTCCCGTCAGGCTGTTCGGGTTCATCGCCTGTACGTTGAAGGCATTGAGTCCGATGAGCACAGCAAGGATAATCACCAGGCTGAAGGACAGCAGCAGGATGAGGCGTTTGCGAGTTGGAGGTCTGTTCTGCACGGGAGTTTCTGCGGCAAATAAAGAAGTCCGCTGGCCGCAATTATAGGCGGGAAGCGGCTCTGGGGCCAGCAGAAAGCCTATCCAAGTAATGCGCGAACGCTGGTCCAGTCCCTGCCTTGTGACTGTGCCACGGCCTTGTATGTCAAGTTGCCGAGGTAGGTGTTCGCGCCCTCGCTGAGTCCTTCGTCTGCTTTGATCGCCGCAGCCGCGCCCTGATTCGCCAACTTCATCACATACGGGAAGGTGGCGTTGGTCAGCGCGAGAGTGGAGGTGTTCGGCACAGCTCCGGGCATGTTTGTCACGCAGTAGTGAACCACTCCATCAACGGTGTAGGCGGGGTCGGAGTGCGATGTGGGATGGGCCGTTTCCACGCAGCCGCCCTGGTCAATGGCTACGTCAACGATGACCGCGCCCTTCTTCATACGGCTGACCATCTGGCGGGTGACAATTCTGGGCGCTGTAGCTCCGGGAATGAGGACGCCGCCGATGACAAGGTCGGCCTCTTCCACTGCTTTGGCGATGTTGTAACTGTTGGAGGCGAGGGTGTAGAGGCGGCCATGGAAGATGTCGTCAAGTTCGCGCAGACGGTTCAGATTGATATCTGCGAGGGTGACCTTTGCGCCCATTCCAAGAGCGATTTTTGCGGCGTTGGTGCCGACAATTCCACCGCCGAGGATGCAGACATTCGCCGGAGGAACGCCGGGAACGCCGCCGAGAAGCAGGCCGCGCCCGCCGCGTTCCTTTTCAAGATAGCTGGCGCCAACCTGCACGCTCATGCGTCCGGCAACCTCACTCATGGGCATCAGCAGGGGCAGCATTCCGGCTTTGTCGCGAACGGTCTCGTAGGCGATGCCGATGACTTTGGATTTGAGAAGCGCTTCTGTGAGCGCGGGCAGTGGTGCAAGGTGCAGATAGGTAAAGAGGACGAGGCCATCGCGAAAGAAGATGTACTCTTTTTCGACAGGCTCCTTCACTTTGACGATCATTTCGGCGTGATCCCATACGCGGGCAGCTTCGCCGACAATTTCGGCTCCGGCGGACTGATATTCGTCATCAGAGAAGGCGGATTCCTCGCCGGCATGGGTTTCTATGAGTATCTTGTGGCCATGCTCGGTGAGGGATCTGGCTCCGCCGGGAGTCAGCGCAACGCGGCTCTCGTGGTCTTTTACTTCTTTGGGAACGCCAACGATCATGGGGAAACTCCTCGTCGGGCTTGGGTTCGATACCTGAATGTAATGCTAACGCTTTGGGCCGGGGACTGTCTGCGGGAGAGGGAGGCCAAATGTTGAACGGTTGTTGATTTGTTGACAACTGTATCGTTTGATTTTTGGCGGGCATCCAGACAGAAACGTAAAAAAATACAGCCCATACAAAAGACGGAATAACGGTTTATCAGCGTGTATTGCAAAGGCATGCTGGCATAAACCGTAAATTTCCTTTCTCATTTGCCTCCGGCAATGCACTAAATGGCGGGAGGCCTTACAATAGTGGTGGAACCTGAAGGATATCCACTCCAACATGGCTTTAAACAGCTCGAATTCTCGTAGCCCACGGGCACATGGCTTCCGCTCGCTCTTCAGCCTCTTCTCCAGCGACCTCGCAATTGATCTGGGGACGGCGAATACACTCGTCTATGCAGCAGGCAAGGGCATCGTCGTGAATGAACCCTCCATCGTCGCCATTAACAAGAATACCGGCGAGGTTGAGGCGGTTGGCCGCGATGCCAAGGAGATGCTCGGACGCACTCCCGGCAACATCGTCGCCATCAAGCCGATGAAGGACGGCGTCATCGCCGACTTCAAGGTCACAGAGAAGATGCTCAACTACTTCATCCAGAAGGCTCACAACCGCAAGATGCTGGTTCATCCGCGCATCGTCATCGGCGTGCCCTCTGAGATTACGCAGGTCGAAAAGCGCGCCGTCGAAGACTCGGCCTATCGTGCCAAGGCCAGTGAGGTTTTTCTGGTCGAACAGGCCATGGTAGCCGCCATTGGTGCCGGGTTGCCCATCACCGAACCGAGCGGCAACATGGTTGTGGATATCGGCGGCGGTACTACCGATATCGCAGTCATCTCGTTAAGCGGTATTGTGTACTCGCGCTCTGTCCGGATGGCAGGGAATCAGATGGATGAAGCCATCATGAATTACCTCAAGCGCAAGTACAACCTTCTGATCGGCGAACGCACGGCAGAGATGATCAAGATGGAGATTGGTTCGGCCTTCCCGCTGGAGAAGCCTCTGGCGATGGAGATCAAGGGACGCAACCTGATCGAGGGTATTCCGAAGACCATCACCATTGACGACAGCGAAATTCGCGAAGCCTTGACCGAGTGCATCTCGACCATCATGAATGCGATTCGCGTAGCGCTGGAGCGGACCCCGCCGGAGCTCTCCGCAGACATCAGCGACCGCGGCATCGTGCTTACGGGCGGCGGCGCACTGCTGAAGAACCTGGACAAGCGCATCCGCGAAGAGACGCAGCTTCCGGTTTCGGTTGCAGATGATCCGTTGGCCTCCGTGGTGCTTGGCACAGGCAAGATGCTCTCCGACTTCCGCCTGTTGCGGAAGATCAAGATTGATTAGTTTGCCGACGGGGCCTGAGAGCGCAAACTCTCAGGCCCCGGACGCATCCACCCCGGCGAAGCAGGCAAATGGACACCTTTCTGGACAGATATAAGAATCTGATTGTTCTTGCAGTTGTGCTGCTGGCGCAGATTCTCTTTCTGGCTGTGCAGGTAAGGCATCCTGCGCAAGCGGAGTCTGAAGGCGCACGCGATGGCCGCACGGTCAGCGTTCTGCGCTATTGGGTCACCAGTCTGGCAGCACCTCCGGCGCATCTTCTTCAATCCATTACGCACGGCACCGGCTGGATTTGGTCCAGCTACTTTGATCTTGTACATACTAGGCAGCAGAATGCACAGCTACAGCACGATATAGACCGTCTGCGCTATGAGCAGGCGGCGATACTTGAAGATGCTCGGCAAGGACAGCGGTTACAGCATCTGCTCGACTTCCAGAAGACGTATATTGCGAAGACCCTCGCGGCACAGGTGATTGAAACCAGTGGCAGCGAGCGTTCCCGCGTTGTCTACCTCGACAAGGGTTCAGCCAACGGACTGAAACCGGATATGCCGGTGGTTCTTCCCGGCGGGATTGTCGGCAAGATTCGCGAGAGCTGGCCGCATCGTGCGCAGGTTCTGCTGGTGAATGACCAGACCAGCGGGGCAGGCGTAATGCTGGAGACAACGCGCATTCGCGGGATTCTTCGCGGCAATCGCGCCGGTCAGTTGCTGGTTATCAATCTGCTGGCCGATGAACGCATCAAGCCGGGAGAGAAGGTTCTGACCAGCGGCGGGGATGGAGTATTTCCGGCAGGGTTGCCGGTCGGCGTTGTCGAAAAAATCCAGCGCGACCCGGAGCGGGATTCCTATATTCAGCTTGTCGTAAAGCCATACGCCTCTTTGACAGAGCTTGACGAGGTTCTGGTGATTACGGAGACCTCTTCGCGGATGACGCAGCAGCAGTTGGACGATCTGGCAACGAGCGAGGCGGAAAAGGGACCATCCGTTGCTGCCGACAAGGCTGCACAGGCCGCCGAGGCAGAGCGCAAGCGTGCCTCCGATCTTTTGAGCGAGCGGCTGCCGAGTGTCAACGACCCCAATACGCCGGTTGATCCCAACGCGCCCAGGGATACAGGCGGCGTGCCGACGGCACCGCTCAAGGTTGCTCCCGCAGTGCATTCGGACCGATTCACCTTTGGTGCGCTGCCGCCGGCTGCCGGAACAACGGCAGCACCGGGAACAACGCAGGCGCCGGCGCAGAAAACAACGGCAGGCGCTGCCAATCCCGCAGCGAAGCCGCTTGCTCCAAAGGCTGCGGCGCCAAAGCCAGCAACCGTGAAGCCGGTCTCGCAAAAGCCACTCACGCAGAAGCCCACTGCACCGAAATCAACGCCCAATGGAGGGACCAACTAGCCATGGCGTTGATGATCAACTCCCGTTATGAGGCGGAGGTACGCCGTTATCCGGTGCTGGTGCTGGTGCTGGTGCCGCTGATTGCGCTGATCCTGCAGGCATATCTGCCGTTGAAGCTGCCGCAAAGTACGATGGTGGATCTGCCGCTGCTGGTAGCGATTTATTTTTCGCTGGGAAGGCGCAGCCCTGTCTTTGGAACGCTGCTCGGTGCATTCCTCGGCATGATGCAGGACTCGCTCACGCATTTGCCGATTGGTATTAACGGCGTGGCAAAGACGATTATCTGCTATCTGGCAAGTTCGATTGGTATTCGCATAGATGTAGAGCATCCGTTGGCGAGGGTGGTTTTTTGCTTTTTCCTTTCGCTGCTGTCGAGTACGCTCTACATCTTTACGATGCGGCAGGTGCTGCAACTTCCACTCTCCTGGGTCTGGTATGCGGAGTTGCTCAAAGCTGTGCTCAACTCAGGCGTGGCCTTTGTTCTCTTTGCGCTGCTTGATCGCATGCAGATTCGCGATTAAGCGAGTCCAATAAGCAGGAGATTTGCACGGATACCGGAACACAGTAACGGAAGATCAGATATGGCGAATAACCAATACAGCCGCGACATCAAGCTGCCTGCTATCAAGCTGGCTGCGGTGCAGTACGTCGTCGCTCTTATTCTGATTATTCTGATTGCCGGATTGTGGCGTCTCCAGGTGCTTGGCTCGGAGAACTACCGCGTGCTGGCCGAGCAGAACCGAATCCGCAAGGTTCCCGTGCTGGCCTCGCGCGGCAAACTCTTCGACCGCGAAGGACGGCTGATTGTAGACAACTACCCTTCTGTCTCCTGCTTCCTGCTGCGGGATCAGAACCGCGATCTTGAGGCGGATTTGCCGCTGATTGCCGGTGGGCTGCACATGGACCTCGACCAGCTTCACTCAATTTTGAAGCACTACCAACATGCGCCCGGCTACCAGCCCATCCCGCTCAAACAGGACATTACGCCGGATGAGGTCGCTTTCATCGAAGCGCACCGCAACGAACTGCCTGAGTTGGAAACTATTGACGAACAGCGCCGCCTCTATCCCAAAGATGGATTTGCCGCGCATCTGATTGGCTATGTTGGCGAAGTCAGCGAAGAGATGCTCAACGACCCGCGCTACGAGTTCTATGCTCCCGGGGATGTGGTCGGCAAGGCCGGCATTGAGCAGAGCTATGACCAGATACTGCGCGGCGAAGATGGCTCTCGCGACATTATTGTTGACAGCCACGGGCGCGAACTGGGTCGTCTTGGCATTGTTCACGCAACGCCCGGCAAGGATCTGCGACTGACGATTGACCTTGATATCCAGCGTGCGGCAGAGAAGGCTCTGGGACCGCGCAACGGAGCTATTGTTGCGATGGACCCGCGCAATGGCGAGATTCTGGCCTGGGTTTCGCATCCCAGCTTTGACCCCAACTCCTTTGCGGTGAAGATTGGCCGCGAGGAGTGGACGCACCTTATCACCGACCCTAATCACCCGCTGATGAACAAGGTGATTCAGGCGCAGCTTGCGCCGGGTTCCACCTTCAAGATCATCATGTCGGCTGCCGGGCTTGGCGAGGGTGTAGCGCAGAACCTGAAGGTCAACTGCACCGGCGGCGGCACCTTCTACGGACACTTCTTTGCCTGCGACCAGCATCACGGCATGGTGGACATTCACCACGCCATTCCGCTCTCCTGCGATACCTATTACTACACGCTGGCGCAGAAGCTTGGCATTGATACGATTGCGAAGTACGCTCAATCCTTCGGCATCGGGCAAAAGACCGGCGTAGATATGCCGAATGAGATGAGCGGCATCATGCCCAGCGAGGCATGGAAGCTGAAGACCTTCCACGACAAGTGGTATGCAGGCGAAACCATTTCCGTTGGTATCGGGCAGGGAGCGGTTGCCGTGACACCGCTGCAACTGGCGCGGGCGCTCGGCGGCATCGCATCGGGAGGACACATGGTTCGCCCACACACGGTCTTCCCGGAGGAGTTGCCGACGGACTTCCGACAGGCGCTGCTAGATAGCTTCCCCGGCTCGGGCGAGACGCAGGTTCCCATGGACCCTGCCAACTGGGAGATCATCACCGATGCCATGGCCATGGTGACGCAGCCCGGAGGAACCGCTGCCGCCTCGCATCTGGCCGATGTGGACTTTGCCGGCAAGACGGGAACGGCGCAGACGGCCAGTCATGGTGCTACCGGCCATGCCGCCGGCGGAAGCATCCCGAATGCATGGTTTGTTGGAATGGTTCCCCGGCGCAATCCGGAGATTGTGGTGACGGTGCTTTGGGAGAACGGCAACTGGGGCGCCAACTCCGCGCATCTGGCCGCAGAGGTGATTGAGGCTTACGTCAACAAGCACAGGAAGGCCGAGCACAATCTGGTTGAGCCCGCAGCACCCGCCCCGGCTCCCCAGACTGCTGCAAGCGGAGGAGCACACTAGCCATGCGCCGATTCCTCTCCTTCCGCGATTTTGACTGGCCTTTGCTCGGTCTGGTTCTGCTGATGTCGGCGCTCAGCGTAATGGAAATTTACTCGGCCACGCTGCATACCAAGTTTGTCGGCTTCCACACTAAGCAGCTCATCTGGCTTGCAGTTGGAATGGGACTCATGTTCCTGATGTCGAAGGTCAACTACCATCGCCTGATTGATATTGCCTATTACACCTATGGATTTTTTCTGGTATCACTGACGCTGGTCCTGATTCCGCATATCGGGAAAAAGGTTTTAGGCGCGCGCCGATGGATTGGTGTCGGTGCCATCCATTTTCAGCCCTCGGAGTGGATGAAGCTGGTGCTGATTATCGCGGTGGCTCGCTACTTTGCCAATCTGGGTGCAAAAGACCTGCGCTGGTCGGATATTTTCAAGGCCTTTGCGCTGGTGGGATTGCCGATGCTTCTGGTTCTGAAGGAGCCGGACCTTGGCACCACGCTGACCTACACCCCGGTTTTGCTCTGCGGACTGTTTTTGGGAGGGATTCGCTGGAAGCAGGCAACGGTTCTGATCCTCTGCGCGGTGCTTGCATTGAGCGGTATCTGGATCTCCGGCAAGGTTCTGAAGCCCTATCAGAAGCAGCGCCTGACCAGCTTCATGAATCCCGATGCAGACCCGAAAGGCTCCGGCTACCAGATTCGCCAGTCGCTGATCGCGGTAGGCTCCGGGGGGATTTGGGGCAAAGGAATAGCGAAAGGAACCCAGACACAGGGAGATTTTTTGCCGATTCCCTATACGGACTTCATCTTTGCCGCCTTCAGTGAGGAGCACGGCTTTCTGGGCGCGTTGTTTCTCTTGCTGCTATACTTTTTGATATTGATGCGTTTGATTCAGAACGCACAAACTGCCGCCGATCTTTCCGGAACCTTCCTTATTATGGGGGTGGTTGCCGTGATGGTCTTCCAGATTGCGGTCAATGTGGGCATGGTGATCGGCTTGATGCCAGTCACCGGAATCCCTTTGCCGTTAATGAGTTACGGGGGATCTTCGGTTCTGTTCACCTTCCTTTCGCTGGGCATGGTTATGAATGTCCGGATGGAACGGTTTGTGAACTAGGCAGCAGGAATGGCCCGGAGAGTCCGGTGCCAAATGGTCCGGGGCATTTTGTGTCCCCTACGGAATTAATGAGCACAGAGCGCTGGAACGGATGAGTCCTCGCAGTGCAAGTTGGTTTTTTGTTTTGTTGAAGATGAAAGTTACGCCGGCCTGGTTTAGGAACCAGTACTCCGGCTGGATTTGGAAATGAGAGCGCAAAGACCGGGAACGGCCCCTCTGACGGAGTCAGATGTGTTGGCCACAAAATCCTTGCGCAGTACTACAGGGCTTCCCGCTGGGCATGGAAATGACTCAGCCGGTATCCTTCGGCACGACCCCGCACTCCCAGGGGGTCGCCTGTACAGCACTCCGGTGGAGTGTATTGCCAGGAACCGTATCTCACTCCTGAATCCGCCTGAGAACTCTCGGAGCTGTTCTGCTCCGGTTCCGCCACGCCGCGCGGCTCGCCCCTTCTGAAGAAGGGCTCGGGCAGAAAGGCAGCATGGCCAAGGAAATTTGTATCTCCAGTACGCCGCATGAGACGCGACTGGCAATTCTCGAAGACGATCAGCTCTCTGAGATTTATTACGAGCGGGAAAATGAATATACGCTCGCAGGTTCCATTTACAAGGGTCGCGTGACCCGTGTCTTGCCGGGAATGCAATCTGCATTCGTGGACATCGGACTGGAACGCGACGCATTCCTCTACATCACCGATTTTCTGGAGGAGCAGGAGGACGGCGACGAGCTGGAAACCTCACCTGCACCGGCGCCCAGACAGAGTACAGGCAGAGCGCCCCAGCAACCCAGACAGGAATCGAGGCCGGAGCGTCAGCCCCGCCTACAGCCTATTGAAGTTTCCACTGCCACCGAGCAGACCGTTGCTGCCACTCCCACGGAGGGAGGCAGCGAAGCCGGGGAAGAGAATGGTGATGGAGCACGCCGCTGGCGTGGCCGTCGTGGTCGTCGCCGTGGAATTCGTAGCGCACAGGCCGCACCGAGCACAACGGAAACCGGTACTCCCGCTCAGCCGGAAGAGACTCTGCGTGTAAGCGAAAGCGCCGATAATTTTGTTTTTGAGGGCGGCTATGACGTCCCCGACGAGGCAGAAGAGGTAAAGGAGCGCTTCATCCAGCAGGTTACGGAAGAGGCCGAGCAGGATGCACCGGTCAGTCGTCGTTTTTCACGCGAAGCGCGGGAGGAAAGCCGCTCCGCAACTCCGCCGCTTGAGCAGATTCTGCTTCCCGGCGAGTCCCTGGCCCGGTTTGGCGGCCAGCCTGCCGCAGAGACAGACAAGCCGGCGACGAGTGTGGAAACACAGGCATCCGTCAGCACTCCGCGCATCACCAGCAAGCCCTCAACGCTGATTGAGACTCCTATTGTCTGGGACGGCAAGGGATTGTTGCCGGGAGAATCCATCTCGCGCCATCGCAATCGCGAAGAAGCAGAGAGCGAGCCGGTTGCAAGCTCGCCGGTGAATGCCGAGCCCATCGGAATTCTGGCTGACGCGACCTTTGCGGAGAAAATCGTCTCCGAGGAGCTGATCGAAGAAGAACTGATTGAGGAGTTCGAGAGCGAAGAGCAGGAAGTGGTGGATGATTCCAATCTGGCCGAGGATGAGGTTGTAGTCGAGGAATCAGCGATCACAGAAACAGCCTCCGAGCCGACGCAGGCCGAAACCGGCGATTTGTTTGAAGCTCATCACAACGTAGACCCGAATGCGCCGAGCGAATTCCGCTTCAAGGATCTCTTTGGTGGCAAGAAGAAGGATGAGAAGAAGCCCGCCCGCAAGGTCATCCGCTCCAACTACCAGCCCGGCACCGGTCATCTGGAAGAAGAGATTGTGGACGACGATGAGGTGGATATCCACCATCCCGCACACTCTCTCGCCGACGATGGCGATAGTGATGATCTGGAGGAGCAGACCACCGAAAGACAGGGCGAGATCGGCGAGATGTTCCAGGAGGCGCATCTCGATCACAAGATTCAGCGCGCCTTTGGCGCCGGTGGCGAAGAGGACGAGGAAGCAGTCGCAGCTCCTCGCACTGCCGCGACCTCTGACCGCGCAGGCCGTGGCCGTGGCCGCAACGACCGCAGTCGCGGTACAGAACGCAGCGGAGAACGCAGCAGCGCAGATCGCGGCAGTCGTGGCGGAAACCGCAATGGCGGCATGAGCCGTCGTACGGCGCAGACCACCAATCTGCCGGCCATCTCTGATTTGTTGAAGGCTGGACAAGAGGTTCTGGTGCAGATTGCCAAGGAGCCGATTGCCAAGAAGGGCGCTCGCATCACCAGTCACATTGCGCTGCCCGGACGCTTCCTGGTCTTTATGCCGACGGTCAACCACGTCGGCGTCTCGCGCAAGATCGAGTCCGACGAGGAGCGTCATCGCCTGAAGCGGATTCTTATCCACGAAAAGGGCGAGGCCTCGGGCGGATTCATCGTGCGTACCGCAGCCGATGGAGCCAGTGAGGACGAGCTTCGCTCGGACCTGCGCTTCCTCATCAACCTGTGGAATGACATCAAGCAGCGTTCGGATGCGAGCAAGGCTCCAGCGCTCATCTATCACGATCTGAATCTGGTCGAGCGCATCCTGCGCGATCAGGTATCGGATAACTTCTCCACCATCTGGGTGGATACCGAGGCCGATTACGAGCGCATTGTCCGCTTCCTGAACCGCTTTTCGCCGGAGCTTGTCCGCCGCGTCAAGCTGTGGACCAAGGAACTGCCGATGTTCGAGGAGTTCGGCATTCAGGAGGATATTTCCAAGGCCTTGCAGTCGAAGGTCTGGCTCAAGAGCGGCGGTTCGATTGTTATCAATCAGACTGAGGCTCTGGTCGCCATTGACATCAATACCGGCAAGTATGTCGGCAAGACGGCGCGGCTTGAGGACACGATTCTCAAGACCAACCTCGACGCCATCCCGGAGATTGTCCGCCAGATTCGTCTGCGCGATCTGGGCGGCATCATCATCATTGACTTCATTGACATGGACGAGCGCAAGAACCGCAACAAGGTGATGGCTGCTCTGGAAGAGGCAATGAAGGTGGATCGCGCGCCCTCCAAGGTGCTGCAATTCAACGACTTCGGCCTGGTTGCCATCACACGCAAGCGCGTCAAGCAGTCATTGGAGCGGACGTTGAGCGTTCCCTGCGGCGTCTGCACCGGGACCGGCATGGTCAAGAGCCCTGCCACCGTCTGCAACGAGATTTACGTCGAGTTGCGCAAGATGCACAAGGGCTTTACCGGGGCCGATGTGATGCTGCGGGTGCATCCGGAGGTGGTCAAAGCGCTCAAGGGCAACAATGCGCGTTGGCTCTATGACATGGAAGAGATTGCAGGGAAAAACATCGTGGTCAAGAGCGATGCCACCCTGCATCCGGAGCAGTTCGACATCCAGTAGCCGCAAGAATAACGTGGGATGGGGGCAAAACTGCTCCCATCCCAAATTTTTCGAGACAAAGTTGTAAAAAATGTGTCTAAAAAGTAGTGGCCTTACGGTGTTTTTGGAGTAGGCTGCCAGTTAAAGAATGATGTTGAATGATTCTGAACGAGAGGCCTGACAATCATGCTGAAATCATCTTTCTTCACCCATCCGAAATTTACAATCGTGGCGCTTACGGCGCTGTTTGTTTTTGCGACCATTGTGGCGCGTGCCGAGTCGCCCAGCGCACCCGGCGATGACTCGGCCGTGGTCTACTCCTCCAGCGCGACTGGCGTAGATAGTATGCTGCCAGCAGCTCCGGAGCCAAACCCGGAGGGCGCTGCCGGACAGTACGGGCGCAGCCAGGGGCACTCCCGGCGCTATGCGCGCGAGGGCGGAAAGTTCACCTTTGAACTGGGCATGGGCTTCAATACGCCAACCGGTGACAACGGGAAATGGAACACAACAGGCTACAACTACACGATTGGCGCGGGCAAACTCTTTAATCCGCAGTTTGGTGTACTGCTTGAGTACCAGTACCTCGACAATGGATTGACTCAGCCGCTTATCAACTATGCAACCCTGCTTGGCGGTACTGGCGGGAATGCACATACTTGGTCCTTCAGCGTGGATCCGATTATTTATTTGTTGCCACGCACAAAGACAAACGTCTATCTGACGGGTGGAGCTGGCGTTTATCACAAGTCCATCAACTTTACAGCGCCGGATGGATACAGCGGGAATTACAATTTCCAATCTTGGTCAGCCTACAAACTCGGCATCAACGGCGGATTGGGTATTACGCATCAGATTGGCTGGCATGACCGCACCAAGCTATTTGCAGAGGCGCGTTACCTATGGCTGAATACGCAGGATTATCCTAGCAATCCCAGCCTTGACCCAAACTCAGTTGCCAGAACCACCACGATCCCTGTCACCTTCGGCGTTCGCTACTAAAGGCGCGAGAAGTGTCAGGGCACGACTCAAGTCGCGCCCTGACACTTTCGGAAAACCTCATTAGAGAGCAGTTTTTCGGAGACATTTAGCGCATTCCCTTACTTTTCCGATGCAAATTAATATGCGTAGGCCCTGTTTGTTCCGCTCCTGCACTCGCTTAGGAGCCACAAAGCAAATTACAATCAATACAGCGCAATTCTGAGGACACGATCAATATGCTGAATACATCGCTCGCTCCGGGAGCAGGAAGAATCCTGACCGGCATCACTCTGGCACTGCTGCTTGCCTTTACAACAGGAATGGTCAGGGCAGAGGCCCCGGCTGAGATTGCAGCAACTGGCAACACAGCCGCCGGGAGCGTAAGCAGCAGCACAGAGGATGCACTGCCCTCCGCGCCGATGGCCCGCGGCGAGAAGGCCAGCGATAAAAGCGATGCCGATACAAATGCTCCCAAAAGCCTGCTGGCCAGGCATCTGGCTCTGGAAGCAGGCGGCGGTATGAACTTTCCGAGAAGCGCGATCAGCGGCTACAACACAACGGGATACAACGGAACCCTTGGAGCAGGCTGGATGTTCAGCCACCAGTTCGGAACCATCCTCGAATACCAGTTCATTGAGAATAACCTGACCTCTTACGAGGAAGGAGCGCTCGATCAAGGCTTGTGCTTCCCGACGGGAACGGTTTGCCCCAGCAGCGGCCACGCCATCTCCAATTTTGTGAGTGTGGCACCGATTCTCTATTTTATGAACGACACCAGGTTTAACGCCTACGTGACCCTAGGAGTCGGTCTTGCCAAGAAGACGACGACGACCTCGGAGACTTATATGAATCTGGATTCGACCCAGGCCAAATGCCCAGCTCCGAGCGTATATACACCTGTACCCATCAGCGGAACAACCGGAACATGCATCGGGCCAACGTACAATAACTCCTACTCTGACACCCGGCTTGGATACGACTTTGGTATTGGCGTGACGTACAAGACGGGATGGAACAGCCACGTCAAGTACTTTACAGATATCCGCTACCTGCGGATTGATACGACCTCGGCTTTCGGATTGAATCCGAATGCCGTGGGCAGAACCGTGCTGGCACCGTTTACCGTAGGATTGCGCTACTAAGGTGGTTCTCAGGGTTGATGTATCAATAGACTTGCCGCTCTACTATAAACATTGTCATTCCGTAGCGTAGCGGAGGAATCTGCTTCTCTAGCAAAAAAGCAGATTCCTCCGCTACGCTACGGAATGACAAACAAGATCGTCGCGAGAACTAAACCAATTCAGAATTAAGGCTTCATCAGCGCTTCTACTGCGCTGGCATCGCTGGGCAGGGCTGCGGTCATTTTGCGCAGAGAGCCATCCTGCTGCACAACAAATACATCCTCGATGCGAATGCCCAGCTTCTCTTCGGGGATGTAGACGCCCGGCTCGATGGTAAAGGTCATTCCCGGCCTGAGCACCGCCGGATACTGCGCCGGGTCATGCACATCAATGCCGATCATGTGACCGAGCCCATGAACCCAGTACTTCGCCAGTTCCGCATCGTGATCGTGGATGTAATTCCACGCGGCGGAGTCGAGCGAGTCGGGGTCCTGATGCTCGCGGTCATTGAGCTTTGAGACGCCCGCTACAAAGGCTTTGGCAGCCGCCTGCTGCGCTCCCAGCACAATCTCGTAAACATGGCGCTGGCGCGCGGTGAAGTGTCCATTGATGGGAACCGTACGCGTGATGTCTGAGGCATACATCGAGTACTCTCCTGCGGCATCAACCACAGCAACGTCTCCGGATTGCATGGTGCCGGAGTTCTCTGAGTAGTGCAGGACGGTAGAGTTGATGCCGCTGCCGACAATCGGGGCGTAGGAGGGTCGTTCGCAGCCCCCGGCCATCAGCTCTGCGATAATCTTGCCTGCAACTGCGCGTTCCGTCACGCCGGGATGCACAGAACGGATCATGACAAGTTGCGCGCTGATACTGGCGTCCATTGCCTTCTGCATCAGGGCCAGTTCGCCCTCATCCTTGACGATGCGCAGCTTTGCGGTTGCGGCGGTAGCGTCTTGTGCGACGGTTGCGGAACTTATTCCCAGAGAGTTTGCCACAGCCTGCAAGACTGCGGCTGCATTGGGATTGCCGGGCTGCGTGTAGATTGCGCCCAGCAGTGAGCGATTTTTCTCGATGGCCTGATTCAGGCGTGGAACAAGCTCCTTGAGCGGGAGAACTTCCTCGACGCCAGAGTGCGCGGCGGCATCTGGTGTGGAGGCATCCATCTTAACGCCCGTGTATTTTTCCGTGTGCAGATTGCGCGTGGGCAGCAGCAGGATTTCTTGATACTTCTGCTCGCTGTGGCTGGCGTCTCCGGCGGCGAAGATCAGCAGCGCCGCACCGGGCTCATTCCATCCGGTCAGGTAGTAGAAGTCTGAGTCCTGCCGGTAGGGAAGGAAGTCGAGGATCGGCTCATCGGCAGCATAGAGCAGCGCCGCGCCGCCATGCAGGCTTTCCGCAAGCGCCTCGCGCCGATGATGGTAAGTCGCGGGCGATTGCCGCTCAAGCGCCTGTGCAGTGAAGCAAAGGGCGAGCAGAAGTGAGGCGAGGGTGAGGCTGCGGCGAATCATGCAGCAATGATAGCGCTGCCGCTGTCAAAATATAAAACTACATACAAACACTGAAGCCGACCCATAGGATCGGCTTCGCTTCCTGCCCACCAAGGAGCAGGGGTAATGACTGATGCAATCTTAGCACACTACCGGTAATGTGCTAAGCGTTATGATGCACCTTTCAGCGTGGAAAAATTGCAGAATGCAAAAAGCATTAATTTGATGATTTATATAGACTTGTATCTGCTTGAAGGGGCAATGGCAAACAAATCCCAGAGGAGGGTATCTCGGTGGCGAAGACGAATGTCTATATCTCGATGGCTTCAACCTCTACTACGGTGCATTAAAGAAAACACCATACAAATGGTTGGATTTGGGGCGTCTGTGCCAGATGCTTCTACCGGACGACGATATCCAGGAAATCTACTACTTCACTGCCCGCGTAAGTTCCCGACCGAATAATCCATCATCTGCGCACGATCAGGGGCTTTATTTGCGAGCGCTTAAAACGATTCCGAATCTGCATATAAAGTATGGTCATTTCACGAAGCACTCCGTGCCGATGTATCTGTCGAACGTTGAACCCGCACAGAAGGTTTGGGTAGAAAAAACAGAAGAAAAGGGATCGGATGTAAATTTAGCCTCATATTTGTTGAGAGATGCATTTCAGAATCGCTTTGATCTGGCAGTCCTCATCACAAATGACTCCGATTTGGCGGAACCGGTTCGCATTGTCAGGGAAGACCTGAACTTGCCGATTGGCATCCTCAATCCGCACCAGTTTCACAGCAGAGAACTGAGGCAGTACGCAACATTTATTAAACGCATCCGGCAGGGCGATCTATTGTCGAGCCAGTTTCCGAACATGGTTACTGATCGCAAAGGAACATTTGCGAAGCCCCAGGGCTGGTAGGGCTTACAGCCATCAGAACGGAAAAATTAAACGCCGACAGGGAAGGGTTTGGGGCTGGATTCTTCGAGATTGGCCCCGCCCCCCGATCTCCAGCGCTCAAAGCGGCCTTGCAGCAGGCTCAACAGGCCCGTGTACCAGTAACCAAATACAAAGAGCAGCAGGAAGGGAACGGTGAAGTAGTTCACGTTGCTGATTGCATAGATAACGGCCAGCGCAAAGTAGCAGCCGATGCCAATCTCAATCCACGGAGCCAGAACAAGCCGTTTGCGATATTTGCTTGCCTTTGATCTCTCGCCCTTTTTGGCGACGGCGTACTTGGGCGTGCGGGCAAAGGCACTCTTGATGCCGAAGAGGGCTTCCATAACGGCTTTGGTGTTCGTCACCGTCAGGCCAATGCCGAGCGCCATCAGCGCAGGCAGATAAAGGAAGGTCTTCCACCAGTTCTTTGGGAAGAGTTCCCGCTGCGAGACTACATAAAACGCGCCAATGGAAAAGGTTGATGCAACAAAGAGCGGCACATCAATCAGCAGCATCTGGAACCAGCCCTGATAGAAGCGCGTAATCATGGCGGGCATCAGCAGGAAGGTCATGATGACCATCAACGGATAGCTGATGTTGGCGGTCAGATGGTAGATGGCCTCGATCTTGATACGGCGCGGCACGTTGCTCTTCAGGATGAGAGGCAGGACTTTGATGGAGGTCTGGATCAGTCCCTTGGCCCAGCGCGCCTGCTGCGTTTTGAAGGCGGTCATCTCGATAGGCAACTCGGCAGGGCACTCCACGTCGGGCAGGTATTTGAACTTCCATCCCGCCAGTTGCGAGCGATAGCTGAGGTCTGTGTCCTCGGTCAGCGTGTCGTGCTGCCATCCGCCGGCATCGGTAATGGCCTGACGCCGCCACATTCCCGCAGTGCCGTTGAAGTTGAAGTAGTCATCTGTGCGGGAGCGCGCGCCATGCTCCAGAATGAAGTGGCCGTCCAGCAGGATGGCTTCAATCTGCGTCAACATGCTGTAGTTACGATTCAGGTGCGTCCAGCGCGTTTGTACCATGCCAATCTTCGGATCGGAGAAGTGGTGGATGACGCGCATGAGCCAATCCGGCGGTGGCACAAAGTCGGCATCAAAGATGGCGACGAATTCGCTCTTGGCGATCTTCAATCCGGCATCGAGCGCACCGGCTTTGAAGCCGTGACGATTCTCGCGATGGATGTAGACAATCGGATTGCCGAGTTTGGCGTAGCGATCCACAATCTCAGACGCAACCTTGACGGTTTCGTCCGTCGAGTCGTCGAGAACCTGAATCTCCAGCTTGTCCTTGGGATACTCGATTTTACAGATGGCATCAATCAGGCGGTCAATGACGAACTGCTCGTTGAAGATGGGCAGTTGAATGGTGACGTGCGGCAGTTCTGCAAATTGCTTTGGGGGATTGGGGTTGTAATTTTTCTTGAAGCGGAAGTAGCGATAGACCATCGTATAGCGGTGTACGCCATAGATGGCCAGCACAATCATCACTGCAAAATATGGAAAGAGGATAAGCGCGTCAAAGTTATTCCAGCGCCAGCCCCAGGGGCCGGAGAGCTTTTGAAAGGTCTGGTCGGCATACTGCGAGCGCAGATAGTGCGAAAGGCCCTTCTGCACAAAGGCTGCAATCATGGGCAAAGTGCGCCCGACGAACGGATTGACAAAATTCAGCAGCAAATGCGGGCCTCCAGAGGCAACAGAAGAGCAGGAAATCAGACGTAAATCATTGTAACGGAGTGGAATCAACTGGCCAGAAACATGGTTCGGTAAAGCGTGTCGCGCTGCACCGGCTTGAAACCGGCATCGCGAATCACCCGACGCAGTTCCTCTTCGGTGGTGTGGTTGGCGGTTCCTGCGGCCTTCACCACGTTCTCTTCCAGCATGACCGAGCCGACATCGTTGCCGCCAAAGTGCAGGCCCATTTGCAGAACCTTTAACCCCTGCGTCACCCAACTGGATTGCACATTCTCGATGTTGTCCAGATAGAGGCGCGAGATAGCCAGAACCTTCAGGTACTCGACGCTGGTGGCCTCATCCCATCCGCGACCGCCGAGGGCCGTGTTGTGCGGCTGAAAGCTCCACGGGATAAAGGCTGTAAATCCGCCAGTCTCCTCCTGCAGGCGGCGAACCACTTCAAAGTGGTTGATGCGCTGCTCAAAGCTCTCGCCGACGCCGAACATCATGGTTGCAGTGGTGCGCATTCCCAACTGGTGTGCAGTGCGATGGACGTTGACCCAATCCTGTGTGTTGCACTTGAGGCGGGCAATCCGCGCGCGAACCTCGTCGTCAAGAATCTCCGCTCCGCCGCCGGGGATGGAGTCAAGGCCGGCATCGCGCAGGCGCTCAATGGTTTCGCGTAGGCTGATCTCACTGTATTCGGCAATGGCCAGAATTTCAGAGGCGGAAAAACAGTGCATCCAGACCTGCGGGAAGCGCTGCTTGATGCCGCGGAGCAGCCGCTCGAACCAGTCAATTTTGAGGTCGGGATGGATGCCGCCCTGCATCAGGACACCGGTTCCGCCCATCTCGACCGTCTCGGCAATCTTCTCGTAGATGGTTTCGAAGTCGAGGATGTATCCCTCTTTGGCGCCGGGCCCTTTGAGCGGGCGGTAGAAGGCGCAGAAGGTGCAGTACTCGGTGCAGAAGTTGGTGTAGTTGATGTTGCGGTCAATGATGTAGCTGACCACGCCCTCCGGATGCAGGCGGCGGCGCACAGCATCGGCCTCCATGCCAAGGCCAATCAGGTCATCGGAGCGGAAGCGGTCAAGCGCCTGTGCGCGGGTAATAGGCATAGGTAGATTCTATCGTTTTTAGAGGGATGGGGGAATGTGTCGGGGCGAAGATGGCGATTGCATCTTCTTGAGTTGCTCCCGTTGGCGGCGTGCGCGTCGAAGCACCTCGGGGCTGGAGACGCCAAAGAGGAGCATCGCAATGTTCAGGAAATATCGGAACATCTGCCGCAGATTCATGAAGTACAACGATAACATTTTTATCGGAAGTGCTATTGGAAGCAAGGTTGCTGAGTGGCTTTTCCCTGAAGAGAAAGCCACTCAGCACCGTGCAAAATAGAAACATCAGAAGCGAAAACGCTCTAATTCGGGTTGATGTTGATGGTCAGGCTCAGGTTGTGCGTAATGCTTCCGGTGGCCCCGGATGCCGTTACGGTCAGCGTGCTGGTTCCCACTGCTGCGACAGGATTATTAGAACTGCCGCAGGCTGAGAAGCCCATTACACCCGCCAGCAGAATCATCCACACTGCCAGAGAGCGCAGCAGGAACATCCGCTTGCGGCGCAGGGCCAGCAGCAGCATTCCTGCTCCTGCCGGCAGCAGGAAGAGCGATGCAGCCACGACTCCATGCATGCCAAAGGGATTGCGATTGGCCGCACTCGTCGTTGTACTCACAACCAGCAAAGCCTGCGATGCGGTACTGCCATTTGCCGTCAGCGATGCCGGGGTAAAGGTGCAACCGACAAACGGAGCCGGTATCCCGCAGCTAAAGTTCACAGTTCCCGTGTAGCCATTGATTGGCGTCAGTGTGATGAGCACGTTGCCAGTCAAACCCTGCACGATGTTGATGGTTGTCGGAGTCGCGGTCAGCGAAAAGTCTGCTGCCGAAAGCGTCGTAACCGTAACGGCGGAAGAGGTCGAGGTCAGGAAGTCCGTGTCCCCGCTATAGACCGCCGTAACGCTGTCTGTGCCCGTTGGCAGGGCCGTTGTCGTAACAGTCGCGCTTCCGGAACTCAGTGTCCCCGTCCCCAGTGAAGTGGTTCCGTTATAGACCGTCACCGTTCCCGTTGGAACTCCAGAGGTCGTTGACTTGACCAGCACCGTGAAGGTCACGCTGCCGCCAAGCGGTATGGAACTTACCGAAGAGGTCAGCGTTGCCGTTGTTGAGGCCTGCGTTATTGTCAGGGTGCCTGCATTAAGTACGATGGTGTAGTTCGACGAAGAAGAACCTGCCGCCGCAGCCGTAATCGGATAAGTACCCGGTACAGAGGTTGTTGTTGCGGTCGTCAGGTAGCCGAGCGTAATCGTCGAGCCGACCGTATCCCCATTCACCAGACCGGTGGCTGTTGCGGTGAAGTTTGGATTTGCAGCACCATAAGCGCGGCTGGCGTTATTCACGCTCAGGGTCAGCGGAACGGTGTTCACCGTCAGCGTCCCCGGCGTAATAGTAGCGGAATAATTGCCGACAGCAGTACCGCCCAGCGTCGCCGTAATCGGGTAAGTGCCCGCCGCGACCTGCGGGTTGGCCGTTGTTGCGTAGGTAAGGCTAAGCGTGGTGCTCAGCGTATCGCCATTAACCAGGCCTGTTGTTGAAGCGCTGAAGCTCGGCAGTGCCGCGCCGTAGTTCTTCGATGCGTTGGCAACTGTCACCGTCAATGGAGCAGCAGTCACGCTCAACGTCCCCGCAGTAATCGTGAAGTTGTAGTTGACGGCGGAAGCGCCGGTAATTGTCGCACCCACCGAGTAGCTTCCCACAGCAGAGGCAGAGGTCGCAGTGGTTGTGTAATTGACCGTCAGCGTTCCGCCAAGCGTGTCGCCATTCTGCAACCCGGTTGCGCTGCTGGAGAAGCTCGGCAGTGCCGCGCCATAGACCTTTGTTGCATTCGCAATGGTGATGGTGGCCGGAATGCCGCTCACCGTCAGCGTTCCTGCATTCAGCGTAAAGCTGTAATTGCCTGCGGAAGTTCCCGATACAACCGGCGTCACCGAGTAGCTGCCAACGCTTGATGCTGCCGTCGCCGTCGTTGTAAAGCTGACAAGAATCGTGGTTCCGATTGTGTCTCCGTTGACCAGACCGCTGGAGCTTGCCGAGAAGGTTGGCAGTGCCGCGCCATAAATCTTCGAGGAAGCATTCACCGTGATGCTGGCCGAAGCCGTCGTCACGGTAAAGGTTCCGCTATTCACCGTCGAAGTGTAATTGCCGGCAGCCGTTCCGCCCACGGTTGCAAAAACGGTGTAGCCGGTGCCCACCGGCGATGCTGTTGTAACCGCTGTGCCGAAGGTGATGGTGATGGTTGTTCCAACCGTATCTCCATTCACAAGACCCACTACGCTGCTGGTGCTGAAGGTCGGCAAAGCTGCGCCATAGACTTTGGTTGCATTCGCTACATTTACCGTCAGTGCAACTTTGTTGATGGTCAGCGTTCCGCTGTTGATGGTGAAGGTGTAATTGTTTGCGCTTGTTCCGGTAACGGCTCCGGTAATTGCGTAGCCGCCCGCCAGAACCGGACTCGCTGCTGTTGCAGTTGTTGAAAGCGTCACAGTCAGCGTTGTTCCAACCGTATCGCCGTTGACCAGACCGGTCACGCTGCTGGTGCTGAAGGTTGGCAGAGCCGCGCCATAAGCCTTGCTGGTGCTGGCAATATTGATGGTCGCCGCTGCCTTGGTCACCGTGAAGGCAACGCTTGCCGTGGCGCTGTTGTAGTCAATCGTATCGGTCGGTGTAAAGGTGACGCCAAGCGTATAGCTGCCCGCAGCAAGAACAGTGGCCGTAGTTACTGTCACTGCGCTGCCGCCGCTCGGTGTTGCCGTGTAAGCGTAGCTGCCGGCGATGCTGCCGACCGTTGTTGCATCCAAAATTCCTGTAAGGGAATTTCCGTAGACGATTGAAGTGGTTGGAGCCCAAGTAATCGTCGGCGTGGATACACTATGCGCCGTTGCATTCACCGTGTTCGAGACGGAGCTTGCGTAATTGCTGTCGCCCGGATACTTCGCCTCGATCACATGCGTTCCTGTTCCGGAGATGCCAAGGTCAATGATGCTGCCGGTGGCAACCGTTGCAGTATAGTAGGCCTCCGCCGTGGAGTTCCCGGCATAAGCCACCGCCATATCCGGCACGCCGTCTGCATTCAAATCCACTGCAAACAGAGCAATCGGACTCAGCGATGTACCCAGCGCTACCGAACTCAGCGCAGTCGGGAAGGTTCCGTCGCCCTTGCCCAGCAGCACGGAGATGGCATCGTTGTTCGATGTGTCCTGACCGATACCGGCAATGTCGGGAATGCCGTCGCCGTTGATGTCGGCCAGCGTTACGCGCGAGACAGACTTTGCAAAGGTAACCGTACCGCTCTGCGCCAGAGTGCCGGAGCCGCTGTTGAGCAGCACCAGTCCTGTTGTGCTGCCGGTGCCAACCACCAGATCGTTGTAGCCATCGCCGTTTACATCCCCGGCGGCAACGGAAACAGGTGGATTGCTAAGCGTGAGTGTCTGTCCTGTGGTGAAGGCAGCCGTTCCGTTTGCCGGATTCTGCAAGACCTCCAACTGGCTAAGGCTGCTGCTCACTGCGATGATTGCAGGAGCATTGTTGCCCTTCAGATCGGTTGCAACAATACCGCTGACAGCGCTCAGCGTCGAGTAGGTGGTTGCCGCGCCAAAGGTTCCATCGCCATTGCCGAGGTAGACCGAGACGGTGCCCGTGGCATTGATCAGAGCAAAATCACGAATGCCATCCTGATTGAAATCACCAGTTGCAATTCCCACAGGCGTACTGCTGTAGGTATAGGTGCTTCCGGCGGTGAAGGTTCCATTGCCGTTGCCCAGATAAACATCAATGAAGCCATTTCCGGCAAGGATGAGATCAAGGTTCCCATCGTTGTTGACATCCGTTGCTGCTGCAACCGTGGGCAGATTTCCGCTGGGCAGCGAATAGCTGACCGGAGTCGGAGTTCCTGATCCAGCAAGAAGTACGACATACTTGTTTGTTGCCGAAGAGATGAATACAAAGTCACTGGTTCCATCGTTGTTCAGATCGGCTGTGAGTCCGAAGCTCGGCGTGATGGGCAGTGTGATGGCACCGCTCGCTGCTGCGCCCGGCGTCAGTGTTGCTCCGCTCAGTGTAAAGCTGCCGACGGTGTTGTTGCTCGCCGTTGTATCCACCAGCGTTGCTGTCGCTGTCTCGCTCGCTCTGCCGCTGCCAGCGACCGATACGCTGAAGTCGTAGTTCTGCGGTGTTCCGCTGTCGCTGACCGCAGTCAGAGTTGTTGCGCTGGCCGTCGTCCCCGTCACACTTACCGAAACCGGTGTTGCGCTGGTGGAGTTCGCCACTCCGTAAGGCCCGATGTACTTCGCAGTGAGGCTGTGCGAACCCGGTCCCAGAACAACGCTTAAAACCGCATTACCGGTCGTCTGTCCGCTGGCAGGGCTCGTACCCACAACCTGCACCTTGGCAAGCTGATTGGTCCCATCAAAGAATCGTGCCTCGCCCTTGGTTGCTGCGGCTCCATTCACCGTGACCGTAGCCGTCAGTTTGACTGCTGTTCCAATTGAAACAGAACTGCTGCTGGTTGCGATGGTGACGGTGGAAGATGCTTGCGTAACCGAGTAGCTTTGCGTTGCGGTAGCCACGGTGTAATCCGTTCCATCGGTTGGCGTCAGCGTTGCGGTCAGAGTGTAGGTGCCATAAGCCAGCACCGTAGCACTTGTAATCGCAAACGGGCTGCCGCCGGTCAGCGTCGCCGTGTAGGAAATGGTTCCGGAGGTCGTGCTGGATGCATTGAGCACCGCGCTGCCAATCGCAGAGCCAAAGACCTGCGTATTGCTCGACGGGGTCCAGCTAATCGTCGGTGTTGCCTGCGTCACTGTGTAGCTGGCGGTCTTTGCAGCAGGCGTGCTGTAGTCGGTTGTATCTGACGGAGTGAAGGTTGCCGTCAGGGTGTAGGTGCCAACGGTGAGAATGCTCGTTGAGGTGATGGTTGTTGCACTGCCGCCGATTGGCGTGGCCGTGTAGACAACATTGCCACTGACAGAGCCGGATGCATCCAGCACGCCTGCGCCAATTGCCGCGCCGTAAATCTGCGTGCTGGCTGAGGGCGTCCACGTAACGGTTGGTAAAGCCTTTGCAATCGTGATGCTGTTCGAACCCGTCGAAGTGGTAAAGAAGTTATCGCCGGAGTAGCTGACAGCTACCGTATGAGTGCCCGCAGTCAACACTCCCAGGCTGACCGTATACGACCCTGAGACCAGCGTCGCCACCGTGGCCGAGCCGCCATCCACGGTGTAACTGACTGTGCCGCTCGGAGTGCCGCCGCTTCCCGTCACGGCAATTGTTACAGAAACAGAGGTGCCGTAGGTGGCACTGGTTGGCGTAAACGTAACTGTTGTTGTCGAAGTCGTCTTGGTCTGCGAGGCTCCGGTGCCGCTCAGCGTGTAGCTTGGCGAAGAGGCATTCGTCGCATTCGATGAAATCGTGACCGCATCCGTTAATGGACCAGACGTGGTTGGCTTAAAGGTGCCGCTCAGGGTGCAGTACACGCCATCCGCAATGGTGTAGGGGAAGCTTGACGCGCATGGATTGCTTCCGCTGCCTGCAACCGTAAAGTCGGTACTGTCCGAAGCCGTGGTTATGGTCACGGAAAGAAGCGTAGAGCCATTGCCAGTGCTGTTCACATATATCGTCTGACTGGCCGTGCTGCTGCCCACCGTCTCAATGCCGAAGCCAAGCGCTGCGCTGGTACGCTGATACTTGTAGACCAGACTCGATCCCGCATCCGCCACGTAGAGATTTCCGGTTCCATCCAGCGCAATTGCGTGCGGCCCGGTAACACTGCCGCCGCTCGCAACCACCGGAGTGGAGTTTGCATAAGTCGTCGCGTGCAGCAGGTTCACCGTCGCGCCCGTAGGATTCGAGTAGAAGATGTTTTGTCCGGCATCTACCGCCAGACCGCCAACGCTCGAAAGAGCAGGGCCTGCTGTTGCGACCAGCGTGGATGTATTCACAACATAAACATTGCCCAGTCCGGTATCCGCAACGTAGAGGTTGTCGCTGGAGTCAATCGCAAGTTGCAGCGGAGTCGAACTCGGATTTGCAGTCGTCGGGTAGACGGTTGTTACAAGGCTTCCATTCGGCAACCCGTCCACAGCAGGCGCCTTCAGCACGCGATGATTGCCCTCATCTGCTATGTAGAGATTGCCCAGCGAATCAAAGACCAGCGACTGTGGCGAACCGAGTCCACTCACCGTTATTGTCTGGCTGGCAGAGGTGTAAACGCCGTTCACCAGCGGGATGCGCACCACGCGCTCGTTGCCGGTATCGGCCACGTAGAGATCGCCATTCGTCGCGACGGCCACAGCCTTCGGGCTGCTCAGAGCGGTCGAGATGGTTACCTGCGTAGAGGTTGCCGGTATCTCGACCACCTGATTGTTGCCTGTATCTGCAATGAAGAGATCGCCCGCAGCATCAAGCGCCACGCCCTGCGGCGCGTTCAGCCCGGTTCCGTAACTCGAAACGCTGCCGGGATCAAGCGTCAGTGCAGGGCCGGTAGCATAACCCACCAGTCCGGGGGTGATGTTGTTGACGTTTCCATTTGAATCCACTGCCTGAAGGGTTGCAGTTCTCAGCCCCGGCTTGGTTGGATTGAAGGTCACAGTTACAGCGCAATCCGTCACCGTCGCGTTAAATCCATAAGAGATGGTCGAGGGGTTCTGAGTCGCGTTATTGGCAAAGCAACTGGCAGTTCCACCCGGATTCGCAACCGTAAAGTCGGGCGAGGAACTTTGAATCTGTGGTGCCGTCAGGGATGCGGGCACAGCATTGTTGAGGTAATGCACATCCATGACCTTGGATACAGCGGTTCCGCCAACAGCTACCGTCCCAAAATTCTGATTCTGTTTGTAGATATGGACAATGCTGGTGCCTTCATCTGCCGCGTAGACATTCCCATAGGGATCAACGCCGATTGAACCCTCTGGCGTCTTCAGGTAGACATCCACTCCAGGGCATCCTGCTCCGTATGCATCCGATGCCTGAAGGCCGATGTTCACAATGGGGTTGCAGTTTGCACCGCTGGCTACATCGGCATCGCTGTTAAAGTTCTTGTACCCGGCCACCAGCGTCACAATCCCAGTCACTGCATCCATGCGGCGGATGGAGTGATCCGAGGTGTCCTGCACGTACAGGTTTCCCGCAGCATCCACCGTCAGGCCGCTGGGCTTTTCGACTTCGGCGTCCGTCCCGATGCAGCCGTCGCCGTAGCTGTCCTGCTGTTGGCCTGTCGCCGCCGTACGGCAGATTGCGTTGGAGGGAGAGGCACCAGACGGCAGGCCAATCGCCGTAGTGATGTAGTAGTTGACCGATGCGCCGGAGACGGGCGCGGTCGAAGGTGTCAGCTTGCGAACCAGTCCCGGCCCGGTCGAGTTTGCGTTACTCGTATCTGCAACGTACACGTTGAAGTTTCCATCCACCGCAACGCCCCATGGACTGCTGCCCAAAGCAACCTGAGCACCCAGGCAGCCATCCCCTGCTGCGTCAATGGAGGTCCCGGTGCTCGATGTCAGGTTGTAATAAGTTCCGCAGCTTACTCCATACGCAGGGGTGGAACTAGCGCCGCCAGCGATCGTGATAATGTCTCCTGCCTGCAGCGAGAAGCCATTCACTGTCATGGGATTGGCAACAATCATGCGTGTCAGGCCGTAATCGTAATCGTTGATATAGATATTCCCCTGGTTATCGGCCACAGCACTGCGCGGCGTACCAGAGACAAACTCGACCAGCGTTGCCAGGCAGCCATCGCCATAGGTCAGGCCATTCGTAACGGCAACGCCCTGTCCGGTGCTGGTTCCATTGCAGTCGGAGCCCGGCGTTGGATTGCTGCTTGCACCGCCCGCCAGCAGATACATATAGCCCACCTGCACCGCAGAGGCGCTGGCCAGCTTTCCCTTGCTCTCAAGGTAGATGAGGTTGGCCATGGCTGCGCCACCCTCGTAGACCACGCGAACCTCTTTGTTGCCGTAGTCCGAGATGATCACGTTGCCGTAGGTGTCCACCGACAATCCACGCGCGCCGATTGACTCTGCATAGATGGGCAGGCAGCCATCGCCATGCGTATCAAATTCCGCTGGGCAATCCGTCGCGGACGTGGAGTCGTTCTTCAGCCACAGCGTAGAGACGCCGGTGCTGATGTTGTACTGATAAATCTGGTCGCCGCTGTCGTCGCCCACGTACATGTAGGTTCCCGTCGGGTCAACCGCAACGCCATAGAGCGCCGTAGTGGAGCCAAAGTTCGAGCTTGCCAGAGTCTTCACGTCAAGGTAAGAAGCGCTCGCATTCGATGGATACTGCGCATGAAGCGTGCTCCCCGCAAACAGCGCGGCAAAGAGCAGGGCAAAAAGAACCACAAAATGAGAGCGGGACAAGCGGGTTGTATTCATCGCGACAAACTCCGTATGGCAGTAGTTACAGTTCCGGCGCATGATTCACATCGCAAAGATGGACAGACAGCATTAAAACACCAGTGGTCTGACCAATCAGGAACCGATGGCGAATGTACGCTATTTACATAACGGTTGACAAGAGGCATTTTCAACCTCCTTGGACAGGCCCAATCCGGTCCATCCGGGTTGCCGGAACGCGAACCCTTCCAGAACCTGATTTTGAGAGATTATTGCCGAATTGTCCTAGAATTTTGGATAATCCCGCCCCCGGAATCCGTTCTTCGGCCCAACGGATTGCACCGGCTCGGCTACCTGCAGAATATGGCCGCCGACCAGCCGGAGCCATCGTCTCCAGAGGGCTCAACTTGTCGAACCACCTTGAAAAATATTCACAGGCTAAAGCGCAGATTGGTCTGCCAAATAGCTGAATTCCATTGCCTTACTCAAGCGGTAGCCTGCATCAGAGTTGCTACGTCGCTGCGACTGAGCTACACCCTCTCAATGCACTCTCAGAGATATACTGAAACTCGAGTGCGGAAGTGGTGAAATGGCAAACACACTAGCCTTAGGAGCTAGCGCCCAAAAGGCTTGGGGGTTCAAGTCCCCCCTTCCGCACCATAAATTCACCTGTCCAACACGAGGAACCGGCCATTGATCACCCAACTCCACCGCATCCTTGAACTGCTGGAGAATCAGTGGAACAAAACACGCGTCCTTGTCGTTGGCGACCTCATGCTCGACAAGTACATCTGGGGCGGTTGCAGCCGCATCTCGCCGGAGGCGCCTGTGCCCGTCGTCCACGCGCAGCGCTTCAGTGAGCAGCCCGGCGGCGCGGGCAATGTCGCCATGAACATCACCGGCCTTGGCGCGGAGGCCGTCCTGATTGGTTTTGCCGGCAAGGATGCCGATTGCGCGCGCATGGAAGAGTTGTTGCGTGCCTCGCTGGTTGAGCCTGTCATCGTGCAGCCTGCCAACTTCCGTACCATCTCCAAAACCCGCGTCGTTGCAGACCACCAGCAGATTGTCCGCATTGATGTGGAACTGACGGAGGTCAGCGAGCACTCCGCCTACGACAGCCTGCTCTCGCTCGCGCTCAAACATGCAGAGAACTGTCACGCCCTCATCCTCAGTGACTACGCCAAAGGCGTGCTTACGGAAGATATCTGCCGTCAGCTCATCGCAGCCTTCCGCAAGGCAGGCAAGCCCGTTCTGGTTGATCCCAAGCGCAGCGACTTTGCGCGTTATCGCGGAGCAACCACTGTCTGCCCCAATCTCAAGGAACTCTCCGCAGCGCTCGGCGATCCGAAACTCAAACTTGACGCCATGCTCGATCAGGCACGCACTCTGATTCCGGGAAATAACCTTGACTACCTCATCGTCACGCTCAGCGAGCATGGCATTGCGACCGTCAACCGGGATGAGTATTCCATCGCGCCCGCGCAGGCACGGCAGATTACGGATGTCTCCGGCGCAGGCGATACAGCCATTGCAACGCTCGCGCTTGCCGCTGCCGTTGGATTGCCGGTTCAGTCCGCCATCAAGCTGGCAAACATCACGGCTGGGATTGTTGTCGCCAAAGTCGGCACAGCCCCGGTCAGTAGTTCCGAGCTGCTTACCGCGCTCAGCTCGGATATGGCTCTCAACGCCGACGAAAAAAGCGTTACGCTCCAGCAGATTGTCCAGCGTGTTCGAAGCTGGAAGAATGCCGGCGAAAAGATTGTCTTTACCAATGGATGCTTCGATCTGCTTCACGTCGGCCACATCCGATTGCTCGAAGAGGCGCGCCGTCAGGGCGACCGTCTGGTGCTCGGCATCAACAGCGACGCATCGGTTCAGCGTCTCAAGGGCCCCAGCCGTCCGGTGATGCCGGAAGAGGCCCGTGCCCGTGTGCTCTCTGCGCTTGCTGCCGTGGACGCGGTGGTTGTCTTCGATCAGGACACGCCCATTGACATCATTCTCGCGCTCAAACCGGACGTCCTCGTCAAGGGCAGCGATAACACGGAATCAACCGTGGTTGGCGGCGATCAGGTTCACAATTGGGGCGGGCGCGTGCATATTGTCCCCATGCTTGAGGGATTCAGCACCGAATCCTACATTGAGCGCATCTCCGGCAAGCAATAAGAGCATTTCAGCCCGGATTTGTCGCGCCTCGCTGAAAATATTTGATCTGACCACAGCCCTGTGATAACGTTGAAAGTAACAAAGGACGCCCTGCAATTGGGCGAACCTGAGTTTCATGAAGAGTGGCTGAGGGACGAGCCCTGTGACGCCACGACAACCGGCTCTGAGCCATTATCAGAGAAGCGGTGTCAACTCTCGCCCGGTAACGGGGAACATGAGATTCGGATAGTGTGCAGTAAGCCGTCGGTGCTGGCCTCAGGCCTTAATCCAACGTTTGCTGTAGAGCCGTATATCCTCACAAGGCCGCTCCGATCTTTTTTCCCATTCCAGTCGAGACAGTCACAGATTCGCTCATCAAGAGCTCTTCCTCAAGGGGAGATGACGCAAATGGCGACGAAATACGAATTGCGATGTAAGGGATGCGGCAAGAGCTATGGCAACCAGCCGCTTTCCATCTGCGAGGAATGCTTTTCTCCGCTCGAGGTCTTTTGCGACCTGGAAGCGGCACGCGGCGAGTTTACCCGCGAAAAGATTGCGCGCGGATCGCAAAACATGTGGCGTTATCAGGCTCTGTTGCCGGTTGCAGACGATTATCTTCCGACGACTCCCGTCGGTCTGACGCCGCTGCTCTCTGCGCCAAGACTGGCCAAACGCATTGGTGCGCGGAATCTGTTTATCAAGAACGATGCCGTCTGCCTGCCCACGCTCAGCTTTAAGGATCGTGTTGTAGCGGTGGCGCTGGCAAATGCGCAGGCCTTTGGATTCGATACCGTCGGCTGCTCCTCGACCGGAAATCTCGCGAACGCTGTCGCTGCTCATGCAGCGCGTCTGGGCTTGAAGACATTCATTCTGGTGCCTGCCGATCTGGAGCCGGCAAAGATTCTCAACACGCAGATTTACGGCGCAACGCTGGTTCGCATTGATGGAAATTACGACCACTGCAACCGCCTCTGCTCGCAGGTTGCAGATCGCTACAACTGGGGATTTGTGAATGTGAATCTGCGCCCCTACTACGCCGAGGGTTCCAAGACCGTCGGCTACGAGATCGCCGAGCAACTGGGCTGGCGTCTGCCAGACAACATCGTTTGCCCGATGGCCGGAGGCTCGCTCATCACAAAAATCCGCAAGGCATTCAAGGAACTTGTCGTACTTGGATTGGTCGAGGATAAAAAGGTTCGCTTCTTTGGAGCGCAGGCTACGGGCTGCTCGCCTATATCTTCGGCGGTCAAGCGCGGGACAGAGATTATTGATCCGCAGCGCCCGAACACAATTGCACGCTCGCTGGCGATTGGCAATCCGGCGGATGGGCCGTATGCGGTGCGCGCAATTCTGGAGAGTGGCGGCTGGGCCGAGGATGTCTCCGATGTCGAGATAGTCTCTGCGATTCAGGAACTGGCCGAGACCGAGGGCGTCTTCACCGAAACAGCCGGCGGCGTAACCACGGCTGTTACCGCGCGACTCTACGCACACGGACGCATCCGTCCGGACGAACTGACCGTTACCTGCATCACCGGCAACGGGCTCAAGACGACGGATTGCCTCGACGGAGCCTACGAGAGCCATACTCCGATTCGCGCACGTCTTGCGGATTTTGAAGCCTTTGTAGATTCACAAACTGAGCTGCCCAGCATTGCAGCCGTAGCCTAAGGGGAGAGAAAATGGCCTTCAAAGTAATTTTGCCAAACGCGTTTCAGAAGCACACCAACGGCACTAGGGAGATTAGCTCTTCCGCTGCGAACCTTTCGGCTCTTGTGACGGAGATTGAAGGCACCTTTCCGGCGCTGCGCCAGCATCTGCGCGGCGAGGACGGACAGATCCGCCGCTTCATCAACTTCTACGTCAACGAAGAGGACATACGCTTCCTCGGCAACGAGAAGTACGAGTTCAAGGACGGCGACGAAGTGCTGGTGATTCCATCAATTGCCGGTGGCTGCTGCTAGAGATTTTTTGCGAGACAAAAGCGAGAGGCGAGGAGAATTTCTCCTCGCCTCTCGCTTTATCGCAGGCGGTAAAAAGCTTAGAGATGCCTACTTGTCACTGAAAACTTGCCCGAACCGGGAGTAAACTGCCTGCGCAGCAGATGGAGGGTATTCGATGAGACGCAAGGTTGTGGGTCTTGTTGGCAGCTATCGCAAGGGCGGGACGATTGATTCCGCTGTCGAGGCCATTCTGGCGGGTGCGCGGGAGCAGGGCGCAGAGACCAAAACCATCTACCTGCGCGAGCAGCATATTGAGTTCTGCAACAACTGCCGGGCATGTACGCAACAGCCCGGAGCGGAGCGCGGCAAATGCCTTCAGGAGGATGATCTGGAGAGCATCCTGACCGAGATCGAGTCGGCAGAGGCCGTTGTTCTGGGATCGCCGGTGAACTACTACAATCTGACTGCGCTCTTTCGCCAATTCATGGAACGGCTGCTCGGCTATACCTATTGGCCGTGGGGACAGGCCGCGCCACACACGCGGAATCATATGCGTCCCCGCAAGGCGATTCTGGTTGCTTCGACCGCGATGCCCGGCTTCTGCATTCCTCTCTTTACGGGAGCGTCAAAGGCGTTGCAGATTGCGGCAGGCTCGCTTGGTGCAAGAACAGTGGGCAAAATGTGGATCGGGCTGTCGTCCAGAGAGCAGCATCCGACTCTCTCAGCACGAAATCGTGCGCGAGCCAGAAGGCTTGGCATGAAGCTGGCCTGACCTGCTTTCTATTTCAGATTGGATTAGTAGAGACGCAGGCCCTGCGGGCCTCCGCTGAGGTGATAAATTGTGTGGCTGGTGGCAATCACCAGTCCTGTTTCTTCGTCGCTGTCCTTGGAGCCGCCGTTGCGGAAGGCGAGGCCGACGATTCCTGCTCCCGCAACAACCAGTTGCGGCTCGGCATTGGGGCTGATGAGAACAATCCCGCGCTGGCCATGCAGGGATGCAGCCACGTACAGGTTGCCCTCGCGATCAAAGGCCAATCCCTGCGGGCGACCCAGTCCGCGATGGAAGACGCGGGTTGAGCCATCACGCTCCACAGCCCAGATGCAGTCGTTGCTGGTGGTCGAGGGTGCAGTAACGTAGAGCGTTCCCTCCGGACCAAAGGCCAGATGGTAGGCGGCGACGCTTGGTTCCAGTGTGGCAAAGACAAAGATCTGGCGGTCGCGGGCAATCTTGAAGATTGTTCCGCTGCGGTCACCAACGTAGAGGTCGCCCGCCGCGTCAAAGGCCAGTCCGGTAGCCACGCCCATGCCCTCGGCGTAGAGGCTGGCAGCGCCCTCGCGAGAGACGCGGTAGACTGTGCCGTCATTGCGCGAGCTGACGTAGAGATAGCCCTCTGGATCAAAGGCCAGCCCGGTGGCATTCGTAATTTCGTTCAGGAAGGAAGAAGCATCGCCTGAGGGCAGAATGCGAATCACCGATACGGGAGTCTTTTGTCCGCGCGGACCGCTCAGAGTGGTGTAGATGTTGCCGAGTTCATCAATTGCCGGATTTGCGACGGCGTGGACATCTGTAGCAAGCGGCTCGGCCACATTGAGCCCCACTGTGTTGCTGCGGAGGTCGGCGCACTCGACGGAAAGGTCGCTGCCTCCTGTGGGATTGGCCAGCGCCTCCTCCGGCACCTCAAAGACGAGGCGATGCTCACGGCTCATGCGTGTTCGGGCCTGTTTTCCACCCACAAGGACGATGGGTACATTGTTGCCCTGAGGTCCAAGTCCCTCGCCGGTGAGCGTAACATCTGCGCCGGGCAGCGCTGCTACGGGATGTACGGCTTCAATCTTCATGGTTATTGCAATATCGTTTGCTGGCATCTGCTCCCTCGCCTGTTACGGAAACATCACTCTGCGTGCAATCAATATCAGGATGAGTCCAAAGACTCCGGCGGCCACATCATCCACCATAATTCCCCAACCCTCGCGCAAAGCCTCCAGCCTGCGAATCGGCCAGGGCTTCACGATATCAAAAAAGCGGAAGAGGAAGATGGCGGCAATCCACCAGTTGTAGGGGTGGTGCGAGAGCGGAGCAATGGGGCAGCCAAGCAGCACAATCCACTGGCCGACGGCCTCATCAACGACTACGAAGCTGGGGTCTTCCTTGCGAGTGATGCGGGCCAGACGCGTAGCGGCAGGAACACCAATCGCAAAGAAGAAAACTGTTGCAACCGCGGTTACAGCGAACAAAACTGTTCCATGCAAATGGAGCAGCCTGACCGCGGCCAGCCAGAAGAGCGCTGCCAGCACCGATCCCCATGTGCCTGGTCCCGGCCTCATGTGACCCGCGCCGAAGAAGGTGCCGATGGTCCAGGCGCACAGATACCTTCGTTTGGGTTTGCCGGTTGCTTCGGTCGTAATGGGCAGTTCTGTCACTGGATGTCCTCTCCTCCATTGTTATTGCGCTTCATGCTTTCAACCTCTTCGAGCAGGTCCGGGTCCAGAATCGGCGAGGTGATGCGGTACGCGCCGCTGGCCCACTTGCCCAGATCAATCCGCTGGCAGCGATCCGAGCAAAAAGGGAAGTACTCGTCCTTCATAGTCACCAGGGTATTGCAGGTGGGGCAGCGCATTACCTTGATTTTGGTTTTGGGCATCCCTTAAAAACCTCTTCGTTTTGGTTACAGCAGTCTTGCGACAACATCGTACTCGTGTGCCTCGGTAATTTCACAGGGATAGAAGCGTCCCGGCTCCGGATTTTCGTGCGGGCCAAAGTCGTTGACCAGCACCTTGCCGTCAATCTCCGGTGCGTGGAAGTGGGTTCGGCCCTCCCACAGGAGCGGCGTCTCTTCGCTTTCGCCTTCGAGCAGCAGTTCCATCCTGCGGCCAATCCACTGCTGTTTGGCCTCGCGGCTGATGCGCTGCTGTAGCTTCATAATGCGCTTGCGGCGGGCCTCAATGCTGCGCTTTGGCACCTTGGCGCCCAGTTCAAATGCGCCGGAGCCCTCCTCGTCGGAGTAGTTGAAGACGCCGAGCCAGTCAAAGCGCGCTTCCCGGATGAATTGCTCCAGCGTCTGGACATCCTCTTCCGTCTCGCCCGGAAAACCCACAATGAAAGATGTTCTCAGAACCACACCCGGAACGGCTTTGCGGACCTTTGCCAGCGTCTTGAGGAAGATTTCCGCATTGCCGCCGCGCTTCATCGCCTTCAGTACCGAGGCCGAGGCATGCTGGAGCGGCAGGTCAAGATATTTCGCAATATTGTCATGCTTTGCGATCACCTCCAGCAGTCGCCCGGTGATGCGGTTCGGGTAGGCGTAGAGGAATCGCAGCCAGCGCAGACGCGGAATCACTGCCAGCGCATCCAGCAGATCGGCCAGCCCATCCTTCAGGCCGAGGTCTTCGCCATAGCAGGTTGTGTCCTGTCCGATGAGTGTCAACTCTTCCACGCCCTGAGCCACCAGCCGCTCGGCCTCGGCGAGAACCGATTCAAAGCGCCGCGACCGGAATTTTCCCCTCAGATTGGGAATGACGCAGAAGCTGCATGGATGGTCGCAGCCCTCGGCAATTTTTATATAGGCAGACGAGCGCGGAGTCGCCAGCAGACGTGGCGTGGTGTCGTCGTAAAGGTACTGCGGCAGTGCCGAGTGAGCGCCATCCCAGTGCGTCCGCCCAAAGCGGCCCTGCTGCTCGCGGATGTCGCCCTCCGGGCGCGATGCGGCTAAGTGAGTGCCGGACTGGCCCTCGACGCCCAATCGCACATCGGCTGCCGGGCCTCCGCTCAGAATGTTGAAGGGGGAGTTCTGCTGCTGTTGCGGAGCGATTCCCGCTGCGGCAAGGATGCTATCCAGTTCACCTGTCCCGACAACGGCATCAACTTCGGGAATGCTGCGCTGAATCTCGTCGCGATAGCGCTCAACCAGGCAACCGGTCACGATGAGGCGCCGGGCCTTGCCGGTACGCTTGTGCTCGGCCATCTCAAGGATGGTGTTGACCGACTCCTGCTTGGCGGTGTCAATGAAGGAGCAGGTGTTGACGACCAGAATCTCGGCATCCTCCGGTCTTGCGGTCATGCGCGCGCCTGCCCTGTCGAGCAGGCCCATCATTACTTCGCTGTCAACAAGGTTTTTGGGGCAGCCGAGGCTGACAAATCCCACACGGGGGTGGGCTGTCTCTGCGCTCAGAGGGAGCGTCTGCCTTGCTGCGATTGGAGTGGATGCCTTCACCTTCCTATCTTACTGGAGATAGGGGATGGCTGTTCAAAAGGCGTGACTTGCGGCGCACTGCGGCCTCCGAAGTCCTGCATGGAAATCTTTGTTATCATGAGTCTTGTGCCGGGTCCTGCGCGACGCAATCCCGCCAACCCCGCCAGGTCCGGAAGGAAGCAACGGTAACGGGCTAGTGTGGGCGCAGCAGGTCGCCCGGTACATATCAATTTTTGTCGCATGGCTTGTTCTTTGATCCCCCATCATGGACATACCCCATCTGGACAGTCGAGAATAGAAGTACGCCCAGCCCGGAATTGATTCTGTCCCGTGCCAGGTTCTTTAGAAGCTTTCAGGAGAAGTCCATTGACCCTTTCTGTGCGTACGCCGATAGCACGGCGCGCCAAGATCAGCGCACTCGGAACCTGTGTTCCGCCCCGCATCCTCTCCAACGCAGACCTCGAAAAACTTGTTGATACCAATAATCAGTGGATTCTGGAGCGCACCGGAATTCGCGAGCGCCATATGGTCGAGAAGGGCGAAGCCACCAGCGATATGGCCGCGATTGCCGCCCGCAACTGCCTGGCCGAGCGCGGGATAGAAGCCTCTGAACTGGATTGCATCATCGTCGCCACGGTTACGCCGGATATGCTCTTCCCGGCAACGGCCTGTCTGGTGCAGGAGAAGATTGGCGCCAAAGGTGCGTGGGGCTTTGACCTTTCCGCCGCCTGTTCGGGATTTGTCTACGCCCTGCAGGCCGGTGCCAAACTGGTCGAGAGTGGCGCGCACAGCAAAGTTATGGTGATTGGCGCAGATACCATGTCGTCAATTATTGATTACACGGATCGCTCCACCTGCATCCTGTTTGGCGATGCTGCTGGTGCTGTCCTGCTGGAACCGGCAGAGGAGGGTGAGATTGGCCTGATTGACTTTGTGCATGAGATTGACGGCTCCGGCGCGGCTTCTCTGAATATGCCCGGCGGCGGCTCGCTGCATCCGCCATCGCACGAGACGGTGGACAAAAAAATGCATTTCATTCATCAGGATGGGCAGGCGGTCTACAAGTTTGCCGTGCGCAAGATGGCAGAGGCCTCGGTGAAGGTTCTGGAACGCAACGGCATCACCGGCGCGGACCTGGGCTGCTTTATCCCGCATCAGGCCAACAAGCGCATCATCGAATCCACGGCAGACCGGCTTGGCATGGATCGCGACCGCGTCATTATCAACATTGACCGCTACGGAAATACCACTGCGGCGACGATTCCCCTGGCCATGCAGACAGCGCGGGAAGAGGGTCGGCTGAAGAAGAACGATCTGGTCCTGATTGCCTCCGTGGGCGCTGGATTTACGGTTGGGGCTTCGCTGCTGCGCTGGGAGATTTAACGCGGCTTTTTACGGAGCAACTGTTTCAAACGGGTGCGGCGAAGTCTGCACCCGTTTTTTTAATACCCCAGTTCACGCACAACCCTCTCAATGCTTGAAGCGCTGTCGAGCAACCCCTCGTGTTCATCCACGGTCATCGGCATCGGCAGCGGTGCTTCCATTCCATCGCGCCCAACAATGCGTGGCACGCTCAGGCAGACATTCGGAAGATCGCGAAAGCCGCTGAGCATTCCGCTGACCGGCAGAATACGACGCTCGTTGTGAAGAATTGCCTCAAGAATGTTTGTTACCGCAAGTCCCACTGCGTAGTTTGTAGCGCCCTTGCCTTGAATCACCTGATTTGCCGCTTCCTTGACGTTGCGGATGATCTCCTTCTTGACTTCCTTGGTCAGGCGTCCATGGCCTTCGACGTTCCACTGCGTCAGTGGGATGTTGCCGATGGTTGCGCTGGACCAGAGCGGAATCTCGCTGTCGCCATGCTCGCCGGCGATGTAGGCGTGTACGTTCTGCACCGCAACTCCGCAGTGCGAGGCCAGCAGATAACGAAAGCGGGAGCTGTCGAGCACTGTGCCCGAACCCAGCACGCGCTCCGGCGGTAGGCCGGTCGTCTTGAGCGCAATCTGCGTAACCACGTCCATGGGATTTGTCACCAGCAACAGCAGCGCATCCGGCGCGACCCGCATTACTTCGGGAAGCAGTTTTGCGCAGATGCCTGCATTGACGGCGGCCAGATCCATGCGCGTCTGTCCCGGCTTCTGCTTGGCTCCGGCGGTCATCACGATGACGTCGGAAGCGGCAAGGATTTCAAGCTCTGTTCCGCCATCAACCGTGGCCATGGGGACAAATTGCAGGCCGTGGTTCAGGTCGAGAACCTCGGCCTCCACCTTCTGCTTTGCAATGTCGTAGATGCTGATCTGTCGCGCAACGCCGCGAATCATCGCTGCATAAGCAATGGTTGCGCCTACGCTGCCTGCACCAATAATGCCAACCTTCGGAGTACGTTCTGCTGTCATGACCTCACCTTTGCCGCGGATTGATTTCGGGAGCAGGGGAATCTGCTCCCGATAGAAGCATCGCACATCGCGTCCGCCAGGCGTACGACCAAAGTCACTTCTGCAACCGGATTAGGGGATTTGAAAGTGGGACTTCAATTCCGGTACGGCTGCTACCAACTCTCGCGCCACCATCTTGCCGAAGAGCGCTGCGCCTTTGGGGCCAAGGTGAGTGCGGTCAAACTTCGGCCCCGGCTCCGGTTCGACAGCGAGCGTGTCCGCCTCAGTCATGCCAACCTTGTTGAGATATGCAACGCTCTCAGCATTCAAATCGAGCAGCGGCACGGATTCGTCCCCGGCAACCTTGCGTGTGGCCTCAGCCCACGGCTCCAGAGTGTTGTCAATCTTGCCTTCCTTGTAGCTGCGGCGGCTCAGCGCTGTCACCAGAACAGCATTTGCGCCGACGGTCTTCAGATCCTGCACATAGTGATGCAGATTGGCAGGGAACTCCGTGGCCAGATCGGTGGAGCGGCCTGGCTTGCCGGGCATATCATTATGGCCAAATTGAATAAGAACCCATGTCTTGCTGCGCTCGGCAGGAGTAAGTTTCCCCAGGTAGTCCAGAATGATCTGCCATGCACCCTCTGCGCGGTAGCTCATTGTGCTGCGTCCACCGCGTCCGGCGTTGATGCAGGCTGTATCTGCTGTTACCAGCGCGCAGAACCCATCGCCGTAGCCGGAGTTCGTCTGCATGGTGGAGTCGCCAACCAGAACCACGCGTACTTGCTTGCCCTTGCTGATTGCAAGCGCCTGCGCAGCCGTAGGCCAGCGCGAATTACCGGGAGCAGCCTTGGTCACTGTCTCCTTTGCTGCATCGGCTGGTATGGCTTGCGGTGTTTGTGCCACGGTGGCGAGCGAGCCAAGGAGGAGCGCTCCGCAAGCAGCAAATTTTCTCAACAACATGATTTCTCCTGTGAAAAGAATGTTGGATTGCGTGGTCTGACCACCCGAAAAGGCAATCCTATCAGACGGAATGCCGGACAGGCATACGATTCCGCGCCGCACGATTGCAAACGGCTGCAACTTGTGACTTCAGAACCTGCGACTGATTTTTATATAGTAGGAACCTGCTCACGCTACACTGTTACGCATTGCATTTTCAGGTTTTCCACGGGTCAGGTGTATACGCATGAACATTAAAACGTTAGCCTCGCGTCTTGTTTACCAGAATCGCTGGCTGAGGTTCTACGAAGACAAGATCGAACGGGACGATGGATCGGAAGGTATCTACACGTGGATTGATAAGCCACAGGCGGCACTTATTATTCCCATTGACGGCGACGAGGTTGTGCTGATTGAGCAGTTCCGCTACCCGGTCAAGCGGCGCTATATGGAGTTCTGCGCCGGAGCATGGGAGGACGACCCCGACGCCGACAGCACCGAGCTGGCGCGCGGAGAACTCCACGAAGAGACCGGCCTCCTCGCCGGGAAAATGGAGTATCTTGGGCCTCTTTACTACGCTTATGGAATTACAAATCAGTGCTTCCACATCTTTCGCGCGACAGAGTTGACGCAGGCTGAGCGCGATCCCGAAGACACCGAGATTGATATCACGGTTCACCGCATCAGGATTGCAGAGTTTGAAGCCATGATTCTCCGGGGAGAGATACTGGACGCAGCTTCAATCGCGGCGTGGTATCTGCATTTGAACAAGCGCTGAGGAAAAGAATCGCATTCACTCTGCGGTATTATCCGATTAATTTTTGCGTCCATCCCCGCCGATAGGGCATTCTGGTAGAACCATGTCGAACAACAATCTTTCCCGGCGAACTCTCGGCAATTCGAATCTGCACCTCACCTCCATCGGTCTTGGCGCGTGGGCTATCGGCGGCAACAACTGGGAGGGTGGCTGGGGTGCGCAGGAGGATGAGGACTCCATCGCCTCCATTCGTCGCGCGCTGGAGTTGGGCATCAACTGGATTGACACCGCTCCCAGCTATGGCCTGGGCCACTCGGAGGAGGTTGTCGGGCAGGCGCTCGCGGGCCTCGCGGAAAAGCCGCTCGTCTTTACCAAGTGCGCTGTTTGCTGGAATCCTGACCGCAGCCTGTATTACACGCTCAAGCCGGAATCAATTGTCGCGGAGTTGGAATCATCCCTGCTGCGACTCAAAGTCGAAGCGATTGACCTCTATCAGATTCACTGGCCCAAGCCGGATGAGGAGGTCGAACAGGCATGGGAGACGCTGGCAAAATTAAAGGAGCAGGGCAAGGTCCGCAACATCGGCGTCTCGAATTTTTCTGTTGAGCAGATGAAGCGCGCGCAAAAGATTGCTCCGATTACATCCTTGCAGCCGCCCTATTCGATGGTGCGTCGCGATATCGAAGCAGAGATTCTCCCCTTTTGCCTCGCTAACAATATAGGTGTAATCAATTACGCACCGATGGCCAGCGGCCTGCTGACCGGGCACATGACCCGCGAGCGTCTGGCGAGCCTGCCGGAGGATGATTGGCGGCGCAGGGCCGTGCTCTTTATCGAACCGGCCATCACGCGCAATCTGGCGCTGGTTGATCTGCTCTGGGCGATTGGTGCCGAGCATGGAGTGGAGCCGGGCGTTGTCGCGATTGCATGGACGTTGAAGAATCCGGCGATTACTGCTGCGATCGTAGGCGCTCGCAGTGCCGCGCAGATTGAAGGCACGCTGCCCGCAGCCACCTTCCGATTGAGCGAGGCTGAGTACGCGCGCATCAATGATTATCTGGCAGCGCATCCGCTCGGATGAATATTAATTTTCCGCTACTGCTTCAATCGGGAGCAGTAGCCTGTATACAGCGTCAAATTATTCATACCCTCTTTACAGATTCCCCAAGATTCGTACTTTGAAACATTCCATTCATCCAGTTCCAATCGGGTGTTCATCCAACTGCAATCAGACCTTCATAACTGTTCCCTAGTCTGTAACTGCAAACCGACATTTTTTGCGTGTACAGAGTTTCTCGGCAACAGGGAGAGGGCTGTGCGGCGCGTGTGCGCTTGTAGTGCTTGTTTCGATTTGGCAGTAATCAGCGGCCTCAGTAGAAGTGAAAAAGCTTCAGAAGCAGGAAGCGCCGCTGCACAACTCTCAACTTGTACGTCTCTGGAGGATTTTGGATGCAGACATTTTTAAGGAACTTCTTCCGTGTGCTGGTGCTCTCTGCCGCCACACTCTGCCTGACAGCCGTTACCGGCATGTCCCTCGCGGCGCAGCAGACAGCTGCCTCCCCAACCATCTCCGGCGTTGCGACAGACCCGCAGGGCAAGCCGGTTCCGAGTGCATCTGTGATTGTGCGCAGTCAGGCTACCGGTCGTGAGCGCTCTGCCACCACCGATGGCGCAGGTCGCTTCTCGATCTCCGGCCTTGCCGCTGGCAAGTACACGCTGGTTGTGAATGCTCCCGGTTTTGCCACCATCAACAAGACGGACGTTGTCGCCTCGGCGAGTGCCAGCGATCTCAAGCTCTCCTTCAAGCTGGATCGCTATACCGATGAGGTTATTGTGAGCACCGATGGCGTCACTTCGCTGGCCGCCCGTCTGGCTCCTTTGACCACTTCGCTCGATACGCGCGAGACCAAGACGGTCATTACCAACAATTTCATCAGCAACTTCACCTCGCCGATTTCTGATTTTACGGAGACCTTCCAACTGGTTCCGGGTGCCTTCAGCGTCAGCAGCGCTGGCGTGGGTCTTGGTCAGAGCAACACCAGTTTCCGCGGCATGCCCGACGGTAACTACACGATTGCCTGGGATGGTATTCCCTTCACTGACACCAACAGCGTTTCGCACCACTCATGGGCCTTCTTTCCCTCGCAGTGGATTGGCGGCGTGGACTTCAAGCGCTCTCCGGGCGACGCCTCTGACATCGGTGAGGCAAACTTCGGTGGCATCATCAATCTTCGCTCCAAGGATGTTCCGCGTAATCAGGATTACCGCTTTACCACGATTGTGGGCAGCTACAACACGGTGGTCTATGATGGTCAGTTTGATACTGGTGAGTTTGGCCAGAAGAATCACCCCATCAGCATCACGGGCGATGTGCATCACCTCAGCTCCGATGGCTTCCAGACCGGCTACTATCAGTCGCGTTCGGGTGGCGACATCAAGGTGGAGTATGTTCTCTCGCCTCGCACCGTGCTGACAGGTTTCAGCGGCGTTATCGCACTTGATGCCAATACGCCGGACGGCAAAACAGCTTCGCGCGGACAGATTGCACAGAGTGGTTACAACTATCTGGCCAACCACAATCCCTTCAGCTCGCTCTACGAGTATTATTCCGGCTACAATGTGCCGACAGACTTCGAGTACGTCGCACTGAACACGGAAACGTCAAGCGGATGGCGCTTCAGCGACAAGGCATACACCTACTCGTACGACAACCGCGAAATCTACGATGCACCAACGCTCTATACGACAACCACTGCCGCTGCTGCAGTTGCTGCCGGATACACTGGTTCGACTGCCCTTGGAACGGAGAACTACGGCGCTTCGGTCTTCATGTTGACCCCCGCGCAGGCCGCTCCGGCAGCTTCTGGCACGGACTGCACGCTGACTCCGAATACCTACACCGTGAGCGGTACGGGCGGAGGACTCAAGTGCAAGAATCCTATTGCCACCACTTCGGCTGCTTACTACACACCGCTGACGGCTGCCACCTTTGTTTCGGGTGACGTTCTTGCCCTTCCGACGACCGACAAGCTGAACAGCTATCGCACCGAGGGCAACATTTTGGCAGCCTCCAAGGAATACAAGTGGGGCGCTCTGCACCTTGGCGACTGGTATGAGTTTGCCGCAACCGATCGCTTCCAGACCTCTGCTGCTCGTGTCGTCCCTACGCCCGGCTCGAAGGTTGGAACCTACGTTGAAGATGCAACATCCTTTGGAGGTTTGCCCAACTTCCACGAGGATTTCTGGACACAGACCTTCGAGCCTTACGTCGAAGCTCTGGCGCGTCCGATCAAGAACCTGACCGTCGTCGGTGGCCTCAAGTTCGCCTACTACAACATGCTGCTCAAGCAGAATGCGGATAGCAGCAAGGTTCTGAATCTGCCGGTTGGCATTCCTTACGTTGAGCATGACGTGAACTATCACGACTGGCTCCCCTCCATCAACGCCAACTACCGCATCCTGCATGGTCTGTCGGTTTATGGACAGTTCGGCACAGGCGATGTCATTCCTCCATCGAGCGTCTTTGACGTTCCGCAGGGCAACTCGAAGATCGCTCCCAAGCCGACCTACGCCCGCACCTATCAGGGCGGAGCCGTCTACAAAAATGATCGCTTCAGCGCCGATGCGGATTACTACTACATCCACTACGCCAACACCTATACCTCCACTACCACTCTGTCCACCGATTCGGCTGACCCGGATGACACCACCTGGACCACCACGCCGGCCTCGGTTTCTCAGGGCTTTGAGTTGGAGGGAACGGCTCGCATCTACCGCAACCTGAGCCTCTACGGTAACCTGACGGCTGCCACCTCCTACTATCAGGGGTTGACGGCTGGATGGAACTACATCGGATTCAACACCAACGCCAATACGATCGGTTCGGCTGTTGATGTTCAGTTCGGCGGGGCCAATCACCAGTGGGTTGCCGGTACGCCGGATCAGACCGAAGCACTTGCCCTTACCTATCAGGGCAACTCGCTTGACATTGGTCTGACCGCCAAGCGCGTTGGCAGCACCCGCGTTGACTACAAGACGGCCACCAAGACAGCAACAGTCAACGGAACTGCTTATTCTTTGCTTGCCACCGTCTCGCACAATGCTCTGGTCACAGACCCGTACTTTGTGCCCAACTTCTATGCGAACTACACCATTCGTTCGCGCAACTTCTTCAACCAGTCGAAGATTCGCTTCTCGGTTAATAACCTGGCGAATCTGCACGCTGTTACCAATATCGGTCCTGCCTCGACGACGGTCAATGCCGCCGGAAGCGGGATACTCACCGATCCAGGGGATGCACTTACGCTGATGCCTGGGCGCAGTGTCATGGCCAGCTTTACCATCGGTATTGCTCCCAAGGCCAAAAAGTAAACCCGCAACAAAACTCAGGGCCTGCTCTTCACCGAGAGCAGGCCCTTTGCTTGCCATCTTTTGCTGTGTATCCTTACACCGCAGCCACAAACTCCGGCAGCAGATGAGTAGCGTGATCCTGCAATAGCTTTGTCAGTCGTGCCATCATTCCGATGTACAGCGTCGCAGCGCGATAGGTATTCACCCCGGTATTTTTTCCCCGCGAGGTCAGTGCAAATTCGCCCAGCGCCATCAGCACATGCAGGCGCAGGTGGAATGCATCCGAGCGCAGGCTTGCAAGCAGATTCTCGTCTACATCATCCTGCCCCATGTTGAAGTTCTGCTCTGCGGCGTACTCAGCCATCTGCAACAGGATGCCTGCGTTCTCATACATCGCCCACAGGCCTTTGGGGCCAGAGATGCGGTGCCAGATATTCTCCGGCGTGGCATTGATGCCCTCCTTCCAAAGGTAGCGTTCGCAGATTTCTTCGAGGCCCCAATCGTTGACGCGCAGTGTCATCAACATTTGATTCCAGTTAAGGTGTCGCCGTTTCAGCTTGTTCTTCCACTCTCGGACGTAAACCACCAGAAAACCAACTACAAGAATTTGGAAAAATTCGATAAGCATCGGTACTCCTGAAAGTCTGCGGACAGGTTGGTGAGGAGGCGCGCAGACGGTTGAATGAGTTAACAATGGGCGAGCGAAATATGAGCCATCTTAAACACAATTCAGTACAAAATCTCAACAATAATCAAGTTAAGGCAAACTATGCAGCATTTACTGAGTTACCGGCCAGCCGTAGCCCGAGCGACTTGAACGCATTGGTTCCTGTGCTGCCCGGCACCTTGCACCAGCCGCTATTTTCTCTGGCCGCCTGATCGCTTATTGTATGGACGCAGGAGCATTTTCCCTTTCCCTTCAGTTTTCTGAGTGTGATTTTCTCAAGAGAATAGGTTGGACCAATTTATTTGCATGAAATTTCATAAGTAATTGATTCAATTGATGTTGGATGAAGGGATGACATCGCGCAATGATCGCGAATCCGGAGATTCTGAGGCTCTGCAACTCCTGCAAAAATATTTTTCTGAATCAGGGATGGGGATGTTCTCCTGAAGCGTCTATAGTATTTTCATCCGGTCTGAAGCATAGTTAGCCACCAGATACCCAATTATGGGACATACTGAATCTGACCCGCTTTGGCACATGGCTGTCGGGGAGTAAACGAATCCAACCCTCTCCGAGGAGTCCTGCAAGTGACCTCACGTTGTTTACAAATCTATTGTTGCCTTCTGGCCTGCCTCGGATGCCTGTTCTCAGTTGCGTCTGCGCAGATCCGGCTGGTCACTCAGGCTGTGGATATTTCCAGAACCGTTACGCTTGCAGGTCATCGCCCACTGTGGGCTACTCCGTCCGCGGATACGGGAGCCAAGGCTGCCGGTGACCAGCTTGGCTTTCTTGCATTACAACTGAACCGCTCTGCCGCGCAGGAGGCTGCTTTTACAGCTTTCGTTGATAGCCAGCAGAACCTCTCCAGTCCCAACTACCACCAGTGGATTACCCCGGAGCAGGCCGGTGAGCTTTACGGCCCATCCCCGGCGGATGTGGATGCTGTGGTCAACTGGCTTACCGGCCAGGGACTGCACGTAACGAGCGTAGCACCCACACGGATGTTCATTACCTTCTCCGGGTCTGTGGGCCAGTTGAATGCGGTATTTCAGACGGAACTCCACAACTACAGCGTGAAGGGCGAAACGTGGATTGCTCCGGCAACCGATCCGCAGATTCCTGCTGCGCTTTCGGCGGCCATTCACGGCGTACACGGACTCTATACGGTCCGGCATTACCCGGCGCTGCATCAGAGGACGGCTCCCATGCCGAAGAGCGCTGCCTCCGGTTCAGCCGCCAGGGTCTCGCCGGAGTACACCAGCAGTTCTTCGGGGAATCACTATGTAACTCCCGGTGATTTTGCCACCATCTATGACATAAATTCCGTATACAGCTCCGGCTACACGGGGACGGGTCAGCGCGTGGCGATTCTTGGCCAGTCGCGCGTCTATGCAACAGACATCACCAACTTTCAGGGTCTTGTCGGGATTACCTTCAGTCAGCCGACGGTGGTCATTCCCACTTCGATTGGCGGCGTGGACCCCGGCAGCCCCTGCACCACGCAATCAACGGCCTGCGCCGATTCTGATCAGGGCGAGCAGACCCTCGATGTGGAGCGGGTTGGCTCGACAGCCTATGGTGCCAGCATGGATCTGGTCGTCAGTTCGCCCAACTCCTCCAGCAGCGTGAGTGCCTACACCTCCGATGGGCTGGATATAGCGCTCTACTACGCCACCAACTACATGACCGGCACCGACAAAGTCATGACGATGAGCTATGGCGGCTGCGAGGCACAGTCGGGAATCGGTTCTTACATCGGCTATCTCAACGGGTTGTATGAAACGGCGGCTGCGGCGGGTGTTTCCTTTTTTGTTTCTTCGGGCGATGCCGGAGTCAATGGCTGCGGCAGTGTAGATGCAACGCCAAGCGGCACGCAGTATGCCAGCCCCAACTTCCTCTGCGCATCCGGTTATGTCACCTGCACAGGCGGCACGGAATTTATTGACACCAGTAATCCCAGCGCCTATTGGTCCAGCGCCAACAGCACGAACAGTAACGGTGCAACGCGCGTCTCTGCTCTCGGCTATATTCCGGAGGGCGCATGGAATGAGCCCTCCTATACCACCAGCAACAACACAACCGCATTCGAGTACGCTGCTTCGGGCGGCGGGGTCAGCAGTTACATTGCGACTCCGGGCTGGCAGACGGGAACGGGCGTTCCCTCGGCGCGTGCCGGACGTTACACGCCGGATATTGCTTTTACCGCTGCGGATCATGATGGCTACTATTCCTGCTTTATTGGAGGCGGCGGCGATTGCGTCAGCTACATCTCTGTTTTTTCCGGCACCAGTGCTACGGCGCCTTCGATGGCCGGTGTCACAGCCTTGCTGAATCAGAAGATGGGCACAGCGCAGGGAAATCTGAATCCTACGCTTTACGCGCTGGCAGCAAGTGTTCCGACAGCCTTTCATGATGTAACAGTTGCAACCAGCGGTGTGGGCACCTGCAATGTGGCGATACCTTCCGTCTGCAACAACACCACGCCCAGCGCTACAGCTCTGACCGGGGGCGAGCAGGGCTATGCCGTCAATGTCGGCTATGACGAGGTCACAGGGCTCGGCTCCCTGAATGTGGCAAATTTCATGACCGCTACCGTCGGTAACGTTCCCGGTTATTCTGCTTCGATTGCCAGTGTTGTTGTTACTGCCGGGCAGACGGCTACAGGAACCATTTTTCTGAACACAATCGGTGGCTTTGACCCGACAAAGATTACCTATAATTCGATGACTTTCTCGGGCCTGCCCGCCAGCGTATCCGGCTTAAGCATTACTCCTTCCTTCACCAAAACAGGAGCCACTACTTATACGGCTACCTTCACGCTGGCGACAACCTCCTCAAGCGCTATTTCACACATTGTGACTGCTGGTGCAGGCAAGCCAAATGCGCCTACAATTCTGTTGATTTTATTCAGCATGTTGCTCTTTTTCGGCTTTGAGCAGCAGAAGGTGGCGCGGCGGGTTTCCATGCTGTTGTTGCTTTTGGTGGCCCTCATCTCGCTTGGAGCATGCAGCGGGGGCAGCAGTTCCAAAGCAGCGACGAATGGACCTTACACGGTTACCGCAGTTATTTCTAACGCCGCTTCAGGAAGCTATCCTGCGGTATCTCAGTCTGCCGTTTTCACGCTGACGGTGCAGTAATCCGTGATTCCCAAACAGGGAATTTCTGAACGATTCTGTTGGCTTAAACGGGAGCAAACAGGGAAGTTCATAGCCGTGTAAACTTTCGTGACCTTTCTTTGAGGCCTTTCATACTCTAAGATTTTCATCAGATTTGGTCTTTCTATGAGGAAGCCGCCGATGTATAAGGGTAGTGTCTTGAGTACTGGTTTTAACACGCCGACGGCCCCACCCATCTCCACGGAGGTTCGCTGTGCTGTGCGCTTCCCGCTGGAACTGCCGGTGCAGGTGGAACTGGATGGAAAAAACCTGAAAGCGGTGACCTGCAACCTCTCTTCGAGCGGGATTTTGATGACCACATCCGTCGCTGTTCCGGTTGGAACGGTGATGCATTTTGTGTTAACCATGCCGAGTCATGTACTAGGTTGCGCAGAGGATGTACTGGTTCGCTGCACGGGACGTGTGGTACGCTGCAAGGCAGAATCAACCAGTTTCCTGACGGCTGTTACTCTGGACGAATACAACTTCCAGACCAATGAGAGTTATGAACACTGAGAAACCTGAATCCTTAGAAGATAACTTTGGCGAACTCCCTTCAGTCGGACAGGGAACCATACGGGTTATTCTTGCCGATTCGCAGGCAATCTTCCGCGTAGGAATGCGGAAGATCTTTGCACTGGAGGACGACATCCGGGTTGTGGCCCAGGCGGATTCCATTGAGAATCTGCGCGCGGCTCTGGAACGCTTTCCCAGCGACATCGTTCTGCTGGAGGGTGCGTTGCTGACCGGCTCGGCCAACACCATCCCCGAACTCATCAAGACCACTCCGCAGATTCGCATGATTGTGCAGGCGGCCACAGCCGACGAGGCTCATACGGTTGAGCTCTTCCGTCGCGGAGTGCGCGGCATCATTCCCCGTTCCATCTCGCCGGATCTGCTCGTCAAGTGCGTGCGCAAGATTGCCGCCGGCGAAACATGGATTGATAACCAAGCCGTTAACTGGGTGATTGAAGCTTATCGCGCACAGGCTTCGGCCCTGACGAATCCGCGCAACCAGCCCAAGCTCTCGCCCAAGGAACTGGCCATCATTACCTGCATTACGCAGGGCAAGCGCAATAAAGAGATTGCCTACCAGCTTGGAACCACTGAGCAGGTCATCAAGAACTATCTGCGCAAGGTATACGACAAGCTCGGTGTCAGTGACCGTTTGGAACTGGCGCTCTATTGCCTGCACCATCAGTTACACAAACAAGTGGCCCCGGAGGCAAGTTCAGCCGAAGGCGTTTCCGCTTAACCAACAGAAAAACAAAATCACACTTTGGGCGTCCCACCCATCGCGCGGCATTGTGCGCGATGGGTGGGACGTGTGCAGTTGCGCCTTACTGCTTAATCAGGTCGAGATCAATTGATAGCTTGACCTCATCGCCAACCATTGCTTCGCCGGTTGCGGTGCTCTTGGCCCAGGTCAGCCCGAAGTCCTGACGGTTAATGGTGCCTGTTGCCGAAAATCCAACGTGTGTTTTGCCGTAGGGATCGGTGACAACTCTGGTAGGGCCATCAACCACCAGCTTGATGCTCTTGGTGATGCCATGCAGCGTGAAGTCGCCAACCAGAATCAGTCCCTCATCGCTTCTTGTGATCTTCGTGCTGGCAAAGGTCGCTGTAGGGAACTTGGTGGCATCAAAAAAGTCCGGGCTCTTCAGATGCGTATCGCGGGCAGGCTCTCCGGTGTTGATGCTTGGCACATCAATGGTCGCCGTAATGGTTGATTTGGTTACATCCTTCTCGTTGTAGACGAGAGTGGCATCGGCAACAGAGAAGCGCCCGTTCACATAAGAGATGGCCAGATGGCGGATCTTGAAGTCTACTTCACTGTGCGCCTTGTCTGCCTTCCAGGTTGATGTTTGAGCCAAAGCGGGAACTGCCAGAGCAGCCAGCGAGAGGGCCAGTGCAAGAATCGTATTCTTCTTCATCGTTTTCTTTCCTTCCGGGGAATGGGATTTGTGTTCAAAATCGAAATCCTGACATCTCGTGACAAGGAATGCAGGTCACATATCATAGAAGATGTAGTTTATTGCTCAAAGATGCAAGAAAAACGACAAGTGTTGTTTTTATCATTTCAGACTCAGTTATTTGCTCTCAGAGGGCGCCTATGCACCAATTATGGTGCATAAGCTTGAGTTATTTGGGCCGAATCAAATCAAAGCGGTCCTGCGTACGCACATAAGCATTGCCGGCCATCCTGCCAATTGCGCCGAGCCTGCTGTGATCAATTCGGAAGTTGTCGAATAAATCCTCGCGCACGTGGTAGCGAAGAATCTCGCCAAGAACCAGCACGCCCGAGGCCGGGAGGTTTCCGGTACGAATCACCTGCAAAAGCCTGCACTCCATTTGTGCGGGACTCTCGGCCACGCGGGGCGGCCTGACCGCATCGCTGGGAATCGGCGTCAGTCCAGCCAGTTCAAACTCATCCACATCGGGAGCAACATCGGCAGCGGTCAGGTTCATCGGTTCGCCGATGGCCTCATTGACAATGTTGACGACAAACTCACCGGTCTCTTCAATGTTGCGCAGAGTGTCCTTTGGGCCAGCCTCATCATCCTTCCGGAGCGCAGGGCAGAAGCAGAGCGTCGGCGGATTGGATCCCACGCCGGTAAAAAAGCTGAAGGGAGCCAGATTGCGCGCTCCTGCGCTGCTCACAGTGGAAACCAGTGCAATGGGTCGCGGAACGATGATGCCGGTCATCAGTTTGTAGTTTTCAAGCTGAGTTTGCGCTTTGGGATTGATCGTCAACATGAATTTAGAGTAATCCATAGGCGGTTTTGTTGTGGGCTGACTTTTCTGGTGCCCGGTGTAAAAATTCGCAATGCTGAAACACTCGGTAGTGCATTATCAATTAAGGGGGATTATCCTCTTCCCTACAGGAGTAACGAAGCGAGTGCCCAGAATCCACTTCCAGCAGCAGTTGGCCGAGTTAAAGGACAAGATCCTTGCCATGGCCGCGCTTACGCAACAGACCGTCTCGACCACCGTGGATGCCTATGTACAGCGCGACGCCCGCCTCTGCCAGTATGTGCGCGACAACGAGACTGCCATCAATGCCGCCCAGCGCGAACTCGATGAGATGGCCTACGAACTGCTCGCCAAAGAGCAGCCCATGGCGATTGACCTGCGCTTCATCCTTGCCGTCATCAAAATCAACGGCGATCTGGAGCGCATCGGCGACCAGTCCATGAACATTGCGCGACGCACTCTCGATATGCAGACCAGGGATGCAGTCGAGCTTCCGGTAGACTTTGCCGGAATGGGCGACTTTGCCGGACGCATGATTCGCACCGCCATTCAGGCTTTGCTTGAGGGTGATGCCCAGATTGCCGATACCGTCATCCTCATGGATGACGAGATTGACCGCATGAACCGCGTGGCCCAGACGCAACTGATCAAGTTGATTCAGGAGCATCCCGAGTACACGCAGCAGGCGCTTACGGGATTGCTGATTTCGCGCGGCCTGGAGCGCATTGCCGACCATGCCACCAACATCGCAACCGATGTCATCTTCTGGGTGCGCGGTGCCGATGTGAGGCATCAGCTTTCGATGGCGATGGATTAATTTCACTCAAAGCAAAAACAGAGGACGGGCATTTGCCCGTCCTCTGTTTTGTTGCAGGGAGAAAAAATTAGACCTTCAGAGCCGGGTGCGTTGCATGATGCAGCAGCACGGCTACGGCGCAGGAGGTAAGCCGTGTCTCGGCTGAGTCGGCGCGGCTGGTCAGAATGACCGGAACGCGTGCGCCCAGAACGATGCCGGCAAGCTGCGCTCCGCCCAGATACTCAAGCTGCTTGGCCAGCATGTTGCCGGATTCAAGATCGGGAACCATTAGGATGTCGGCCTGTCCGCAGACCGGCGAAACCAGCTTCTTGATCTCGGCTGCGTGCGTGCTGACGGCGGTGTCAAAGGCCAGCGGGCCGTCGAGAATGCCGCCGGTAATCTGACCGCGATCGGCCATCTTGCAAAGGGCCGCTGCGTCGAGCGTGGACTTGATCTTCGGGTTCACGGTCTCAACGGCAGAGAGCAGCGCAACCTTGGGTTCAGGGATGCCCAGAGCGTGTGCCAGATCAATGGCGTTCTGCACGATGTGAATCTTGTCCTCAAGCTCGGGAACAATGTTGATGGCGGCATCGGTGATGAGCAGGGTGCGCTCGTAGGCCGGTGTATCCATCACAAAGACGTGGCTGATGCGGCGATTGGTGCGCAGTCCGATATCGGCCTTCATGCAGACCTTCATCAACTCATCGGTGTGCAGGCTGCCTTTCATCATGGCGAGTGCTTCTCCGCTGCGGCAGAGGGCTACGGAGGCAACAGCGGCAGCATTCTCCGTGGCCGCTTCGACGATGCGATAGCCGGAGATGTCCACTCCAATTTTCTTTGCCAGCGCCTTCATCTCTGCGGCGGGTCCGACCAGAATCGGGTCAATGATCTTGGCTTCGGCGGCCTCCGTTGCTCCAGACAGCGCTACATCGCTCAACGGCCAGCAGACAGCGGTCAAAATGCTGGGCAGACTTTCGCAGCGCTCGATGAACTTATGGAAGACGTGGTAGTCGGCTGGATGCTCTACCAGAGGTGCTGCGGTAACAGATTCTGCCAGGGGGGCGAGGTCGCTCATAAGGGGGTCCACTCCGTTTTGCTGAATGCAAATTTGATTGCGTGCCATGGCTTGCAATCGAACCGGCAAGTCCACAGAACTCTACCCTTTCATTCTCTTTCCGGGCCTGGTATCAGGATGTGCCTACGGTCACAGGAGCGCAAGGCGAGCAAACATGAATCTTGTATTGCGGTATTGGTTCCTGTAAAGTGAAACAGCGAAATCCCTTTCAACTCAGTCAATTCCACCGGAACCGGCGCAACAGTCCTCTTCGGGATGCGCCTATTGCATATCGCATAGTGAATTTTTGTAGCTTTGCAATTTCCGCATTCAGGGCAGAGACTCAGTGCATGAACGATGTGCTTATTGTTGGCGGTGGTCCTGCGGGATTGGCCGCCGCCGTTGCCCTATCAGCAAAGGGAGCCGTGGTAACGGTTGCCGATCCTCTTATCCCGCCGATTGACAGGGGATGCGGCGAGGGCATGATGCCGGAAGCGCTCGCGGCACTTGGCAGGCTGGGAATTCAACTGGATACGACGCAGGGCTTTGCGTTTTGCGGCATTCGTTTTGCCGACGAGAATTACCGGCAGGTTGCGACGGCTGATTTCCCCAGCGGTATCGGTTATGGATTTCGCCATACGGCGCTGCACATGCAGATGGTGCGCGCGGCAGAGGCAGCCGGGGTCAATCTGCGCTGGGGACAGCCTGTCGGGATAGAGACCAATCACGACGCACTTATCGGCGACGACACAGTGCGTTTTGACTGGCTGATCGGCGCCGATGGCCAGAGTTCGCAGGTGCGCAGGTGGGCTGCACTTGAACAGGCGAAGATATTTTCCACGCGATACGGCCTTCGCCGTCATTACCGCATTCCTCCATGGAGCGAGTATGGGGAGGTTCATTGGGGATCGCTCGGCGAGGCTTGCATCACTCCCGTCAGCGAGAATGAGATTTGCGTGGTAACACTCAGTTCTAATACGCATGACACGGCGGATGAGGTGCTTGCCGGGTTGCCGTGGTTGCAGGAAAAGCTTGACGGCGCAGCAATCAGCTCTCAGGAGCGCGGCTCTGAGACAAGGAACATGCGTCTGACCTCAGTAGCACGCGGCAATGTGGCCCTGCTCGGCGAGGCATCGGGCACCTCCGATGAAGTAGCGGGCGCGGGATTGGCTCAGGCCTTTCGCGAGGCAGAACTTCTGGTTCGCTCACTGGAGGTTGGCAATCTGGAGATGTATGAGCGCGGTCACGCTGCAATTCTGCAGCAGCCGCAGCAAGTGGCTCGTATTCTGGTAGCAATGGATCGCTGGCATGGCCTTCGCAATCGTGCGCTCTGGGTGCTGAGCGAGCAACCTGCGCTCTTCGAGCGATTGCTCGGTGTTTATATTGGTGAAGAGAGCCTTGCGCACTTCCTGTTATGGAAGGGTGTGACTCTGGGGCGGCAATTGTTGCAGGCTCCGGGATTGTAATTTTCATTTGTTTACACTGTTCAGAGAGGAGTCCGATGAATTCTGTTTTTCCCCACAGATACTCGGCGCTTGTCCGCGCTCTGCTTTGCTTTCTTTTGCCTGCTTTGGCAACCGGTCTTTCTGCGCAGCAGATTCATTTGAGGCTCAATGCTCAGCAGAGCGAGGTCCACTGGGTACTCAAAGACACGCTGCAAACCGTCCATGGCAGCTTCGCCATAAAACAGGGCCACTTCACTTTTTACCCAGAGGAAGGCACGGATTGGTGTCGTGCAGAGGGCGAAGTGGTCATAGACGTTCCCAGCGGAGCCAGCGGCAACAAGACGCGCGATGCTCGGATGCACCGCGAGTTTTTGGAATCCTATAAATATCCAGTCGCAATTTTTCGTGCCAGACGGTACTCCGGCATTATTCGGCCCGGTCCGCTCCAGACGGTCAGGGTTGAGGGAACCATTACGCTGCATGGCGTTGAGCATCCGTTGACGCTGGAGTTCAAGGTGCTGCTTGATGGCAACAAGGTAGCAGCGGAGACAGGCTTTGAGATTCCGTATGTTGATTGGGGCATCAAGGATCCGAGCATCCCGATGATTCACGTCGAGAAGCAGGCGCTGGTCGAGGTTGCCGCGCGCGGAGTGATTGAATTTATCCCTGCAAAATAGGCAAAATCAGCAAGACAGGCAAAATCATCAGGGGAATGGGTGCCCTACCCATCGTGCGCCTTTGCGCGATGGGTGGGAAGCGAGAATGCTCTGGCAGCACAAGAAGCCAGCCCAGCCAACAGAGGAGAGCCGCCTGCCTCATGTCTGAGACAGGCGGCTCTTCCGGTTATCGCAGTCCGCGCAGAGCCGGATAGAGCTTCCGCCACTCGCTGTAGGCAGCCTTGTAAGCAGCAGCCTCCGCCGGGACGGGCTGAATCTGTTCCGCTACATGAATCGCAGCGGCGCAGGCCTCGTCGGTTGTCTTCCATTTTCCCGCGCCGACGCCGGCCAGCAGTGCCGAACCAAACGCTCCGCCCTCTTCTGCTTCCAGCACATCTACGGTGTGGTTATAGATGCCCGCCTGAATCCTTCTCCACAGCGGTCCTTTAGCGCCGCCGCCGCCGAGCCGCACTCCCTTGACGGGAATCCCCAACTCTGCAAAGAGCGTGAAGGTGTCCTGCAGGGAGTAAGCCACGCCTTCCAGCACGGCGCGGGTGTAGTGCGCCAGTGTGTGCGTCGTGGTGATGCCTGCAAAGGCTGCGCGAACCTCCGGGTCAAGGTGCGGCGTGCGCTCGCCGAGCAGATACGGAGCCCACAGCAAACCCTCGCTGCCCGCAGGAATCTTTTCCGCTGCTGCCGTCAGATCGTTATAGGATTTGTCCGCCGCAAAGGTCTCTTTCAGATAGCGGAAGCTGAGTCCCGCTGACTGCGTTACGCCCATCACATGCCAGCGACCGGGGACGGCATGGCAAAAGGTGTGCAGGCGTCCTTTGGGGTCTTTGGTTGGTGCATCGGTTGCAGCAAAGACCACACCCGATGTCCCGATGGTGGCAGAAACCGAACCCGGCAGCAGGATGCCCATTCCCACAGCGCCCGCGCCCTGATCGCCTGCCCCGGCCACAACCGGCGTTCCGGCGACAAGGCCCGTCAGGCCGGAGGCTTCGGCAGAGATATTTGCGCAGACCTCCGGCGATTCAAAGACCTGCGGCAGCCAGCTTTCCGGAATCCCGGCAACGCGCGCTACCTCGCTCGACCAGCGGCGATGGGTCACGTCGAGCAGCAGTGTTCCGCTGGCCTCCTGTACGTCAATGGCGTAGGTTCCGGTCAGGCGGAAGCGCACGTAATCCTTGGGGCACATAATCTGCGCAATCTGCGCAAAGACCTCCGGCTCATGCTCCTTGACCCAGAGGATTTTGGTCAGCGTAAAGTTGGGCAGCGCCGGGTTGCAGGTCAACTCGATAAGGCGCTCGTAGCCAATCTCTTTCGTCAGCCAGTCGCACTGGGGCTGGGTGCGGGTGTCGCACCAGATGAGCGCCGGACGCAGTACCTTGCCGCTTTTGTCCAGCATCACGGCTCCATGCATCTGTCCGGTCAGGCCAACGGCTGCGATAGGCTCAGCCGGGGTGGGAGCGTTGGCAATCGCTCCGCGAATCGCCTCCTGCGCGGCTCTCCACCAGTCTTCCGGGTCCTGTTCGGCCCAGCCGGGGTGAGGAGTGCGGAAGGCTGCGTGTTCGCTCTCTGCCGAGCCGACAACGCGGCCCTCTTCGTTAACCAGAACGGCGCGCGTGCCGCCGGTGCCGATATCCATTCCAAGAAACCACATAGGCGTAGAAACTCCACAGGTAAAGCGATGTAGTAGCGGAGGAAGAATATCACTAAAAGGGCCATATCGGTCTATTCCGATATGGCCTTTTTTGTGAAGATTCCAGTTTGAGGGTGGGTTTACCGGCTCAGTACAATCTCGCCGTTCAAGGGAGTTGCATCGCTGGCATCGCCCACGCGCACGATAAATTTACCGGGATCAATTGTCCAGTCGTGCTTTTCAGTGCTCCAGTAGCTGAAGCTGCGCGCGTTGAGTTCGAGGCTCACGTGCTTGCTCTCTCCCGGAGCCAGACGAACTTTCTCAAAGCCTTTCAGCTCCCGCTCCGGGCGTTCGACCGTAGCCGAGGGGTCGCTGACGTAAAGCTCGGCGACCTCTGCGCCCTCGCGCTGGCCGGTGTTAGTCACGTCGAACTCTACCGTTACCGTATCGCCGGTTTTTGCTGTCGCGGGCAGCTTCAGATTGCTGAACTGGAAGCTGGTATAGCTCAACCCAAAGCCAAAGGGAAAGAGCGGTTTTTTGCCGACGGTAGTCCAGTAGCGATAGCCGACCATCAGCTTATCGCCGTAGATAACCTGTTCGCGTCCGTTTGCATCCGGCTTTGAGTAGTAGAAGTTATAGCTTGGGTTTTCTTCCCAACTGCGGTCAAAGCTGAAGGGCAGCTTGCCCTCAGGGTTGCGTGCTCCGGTGAGAATCTCTGCCAGCGCCGTGCCGCCCTCCTCGCCGGGGTAGTAGAGGTCTACGAGTCCCGGCACCTTGTCGAGCCAGCGACGCGTATCCACACTTCCTTCTCCCGTAAGCGCGACAACCGTCTTCTTGTTGAGTGATGCGAGGCTTTCAATCAGTTCGTCCTGTCCCCAGGGAAGTTCAAAGCTGCGGTCGAATCCCTCGCCTCCGTATATCGGGTCAAAGCCGACGGCGACGACGACCACATCGGCCAGCCGGGCCATCTGTTTTGCCTCATCGGAGATGAGCGAGTCCATGGAGCGGATGCCAAGGCCAAAGCGGGGAATTGCAGCATTCAGCACATAATCCACCTGAATCTTTATCGTCTGCCCCGCAGTCATGGCCACCTTGATCGAGCGCGGCGTCTGGCCCTCATGCTTGGTCTGCTCCAGCACCAGCTTGTCATTCATCCAGAGCTTGTAGGAGTCCTCACCCGTTGCGGTAGCGACCACCAGATAATTTCCCGTGGCCATTGGCGTATATTCCGCGCTGTAACGGATGCTCTTCGCTGTGGGAGCCGAGGGAGCCCACCGCTCCACTCTCCAGCCGTCTATATGTTCAGCCGTGCTGGTCTCAGCAGTTCCGCTGAAGTTTCGATTGGGATAGGTCTCGACATTCACGCGATGGTCGTAGCTCGTCGCGGAGAAGAGCTTGGCCAGATCAGGCAATCCGCGGGTGTAGATTACATTTGCCCTGCCGGCCAAATGATCCGAGAGTCCAATAAAAATGCTTTTTGAATCCCATGTGTCGGTGTGCGAGGAACCACCCCCGCCGGTGACCGCCGGCCACGCATCCGGGCCGATTACGGCGATGGTTTTGTCGGAGACCTTGAGCGGCAGGACGCCGTCATTTTTCAGCAGCGTGATGCTTTCGCGCGCGCCGTTGAGCGCCACGGACTTGCTCTTCTGGTTGTAGAGCGAATCAGATAAATCCTGCGGCTGGTAGTTCGGGTCAAGGAAACCAAAGCGAATGGCCGTGCGCAGAATCCGCAGCACCTTGTCGTTGATGGTTGCCTCGGTCACGCTGCCGGCTTTGAGGGCAGGCAACAATGTTGCGCGGTTCATGAACTTTGCTGAAGGCATTTCCAGATCAAGCCCGCCGTTGGCTGCGGCTACGCCATCGTAGGTCGCACTCCAGTCCGACATCAGAATGCCGTCGAACTTCCATTCGTGCTTCAGCACCTGGTTATTTAAAAAGGAATTCTGCGTGGCGTGCTCGCCATTCACCAGGTTGTAGGAGTTCATCACCGAACCGGCGCCGCCCTCCACCACCGCAGCTTCAAAGGCCGGCAGGTAAATCTCGCGCAGCGTGCGTTCATCCACGACAGAATTTACTCTGTGACGGTCATACTCCTGATTGTTTGCAGCGTAATGTTTGACCGTTGCCACCACATCCCCGGCCTGAAGGCTGCGCACGTAGGGAACCACTAATTGCGCAGCAAGGTATGGATCTTCGGAGAGGTATTCAAAATTTCGACCCGCAATCGGCGAGCGCAGAATGTTGACTCCCGGGCCGAGCAATATGCTGACCCCGTATGCATGAGCATCTTCAGCCAGCGCTGTGCCCTGCTTTGCGCTGAGCGCTCTGTCCCATGTGGCTGCGAGCGCCGTAGACGCCGGATAGGCCGTATTGGGGCCGGGAGTGTGAACCCCGACAGAGGCATCGGACATTCTGATGGGCGGCAGGCCAATTTTTTTGTTTCCCCGGATAAACATATAGCCGTCCCCGCCAATCAGGTCAATCTTCTCTTCAATGGTCAGTTTTTGGAGCAGCGACTGCGCGCGCGCATCAATGGCAGGGGAGTCCGGCAAGGGCCATTTTGGTGTTTGGCTTTGCGCAAAAAGAGAGGAAATAAGCAAAGCTGTGGAGGCAGATATCAGGATGGATCGCAGGATTCTTCCATTACGCATGCTAAAAAATCACTCCTTGACTGTCGGAGACAGTCTATCGTAAATCCGTTGCAGGCGACGAAGGACGCCCTACCCAGCAGTATTTTTCTGTAAGACCAACAAAATAGTCCTCTTTGCGAAAACATTTTCTTCCACGATAAGGGCAGTCTGCACTGTCGAAAAGGCGCAGAGCTGCGCGACCATCGCGTGACACGGGTCACATCGCCGGGTGTATTCCATCACTGTTTGATAGGCAACCCCGGTCCAGACTTGAATGGCATAAGAAGGCATGGATTCACCGTGGATGCGGGAGGCTAAATCATGGGCACTGCAACCGGTTCATTGCAGAACTGGAATACGATTGTTGTGGCCACCGATCTGACCGGAACCTCAGAGGCAGCCGTTGCTCTGGGCCGTCAGCTTGCCACCGCCTTCCAGTCGAAGGTCGTGCTGGCCCACGGCCTTGATCCGGCTGCCTATGCCAATTTTCAGGGTGCTCCCAGGCCCATTGCCGCCGATCTAAGCGCTGAAGCTCAGGCGGCTCTCGATAAACTGAGCCGGCAGTTTCTCAGTGAAGGAATCCCCAGCAACTCCGTGGTTCGCCAGGAAACGGTCACACGTCTGCTGCTTGACATCATTCGTCAGCACAAGGCCGGACTGGTGATTCTGGGGACGCGCGGCGCCTCGGGCGCTGGCCCTCTGCTGGTGGGAACGGTTGCCGAGGAACTGGTTCGCCAGTCGCCCTGCCCGGTTTTGGCTGTTGCCGCAGATACGCTGGTTGAGGGCCGCGTCAATCTCACCGGTGGACAGATTCTTGTTCCGGTGGAAAATAATCCGGCCTCGATAGCAGCCATCAGCACGGCTCGCGCACTGGCTGAAAAGTTTGGGCTTGGCCTGTTACTGCTTCATGCTCGGACAGCGTCCGAGGCCGCAGCACACCTGAATCCCTGTGCCGGAACCGTGAACCAGATTCAGTTTCCGCAAGGAAGCACCCGTGTTCCGGTGCGTTGTCTGGTCAAGGACGGACAGCCCGCCGAGGTGATTCAGCAGGTAGCCGCCGAGTATCCGGTTTCGATGATTGTTCTCGGCGTCAACCGGGAGAGCCGCAGCGGGGGCATCGAAGCTGACAGATTGCACTACGGAACCGCCTTCTCGGTTCTGGCTGCGGCAAGGGTTCCTGTGCTTTGTGTGCCGCCGAGCGGTCTGGAGAAAGAGTCGGTTCTGGCGTCAGCGTTGACGCGAGAGGCAGACGAGCCATGCTCCTGCAAATAGCCAGCCACCGATGGGTCTGGTGGGTCCAGGGCGTTTTAGCTCTGGTGCTGGGTATTTTTTTGCTTGTCCTGAGAGGGCAGATGCAGGATCCGGTCAGGAGTTCGCTCTCCATCGGGCTTGCGGTAGTTGCTTCGGGCTTTGTATTGCTGCTGGCCGGGATTCTTGATCTGGTAATTGCCGTTGATGTTGCCGGAAGAGAGCACAATTTGCGGCCTGCCCTCCTCTGGTGGGCAACCGGAATGATTGGAATTACTCTTGGCACCACGCTTTTGTTGCTGCCGGAGATGAGCCTTCGCTGGCTGGCCTATGTGGCCGCCGCACAGGCGTTGTTGATTGCAGCCGTTGATCTGGTCACCCTGTCTGCTTTTCACCGGCATCCGGTCGAGAGGCGGGTGGTGCTTTGCGGAGCCCTGGGGTCTACCGTTCTGGCGGCTGTTCTGCTGGCGGGGGCGCTGGGAACTGAGGCCGGTGCAACCAGAGCTCTTGGCTACTATGCCATGTTTTTCGGGGGCAGACTCTTGCTGATCGGAGCGGAATTCTCCGGCAGCAGGCTACCCATTCTTAAGTTGAAGTGGAACACGCACAGCGCCTGAACCAATTGCAGCAAATGTGCCTGATCTCGCACCGTCCCCCGAGGGAAAGAGATTGAGGGATCAGCGCATGGAATGATGCGGAGTCGGAACTTGATTTTGGTTGCCGGACACCGCCGGGCGAGCGATTACATTGGGGAGATCGAAGATGCTTCAGGATGATCAACGTGCAGGGCTAGAAGCGGTAGCGCCCCGGCCATTGGCCGAGTTGCTCTCCTGTCCCTCGGGTATCGAATGTAATTTGGGAGAGGCTACCGAACGTCGTAATTTTGCGGCGGGCGAGGCCGTATTTTTGCAGGATGCTCCCTGCGAGGGACTCTATCTTCTGCTGGCAGGCGAGTTCCTGCGCACAAGCCAGCGGATGGGTCAGAAGATACAATTGCAGCCAATGCATCCGGGGGATTTGGTGGAGCTGGCCGCCGTTCTCGGCGATGGGCACCACACCTATTCGCTGATCGCGCACAGTCCGGCGGCGGCGCTGGTTCTGCCGGTAACGGCTCTTACCAAAGCCTTTCAGCAGCATCCTCCTCTGCGCATGAAACTGCTGGAGGAGTTGGGTCGCGAGGTAGCCCGCGCCTACACCACTTTGACACTCAATCGCGGCCTCAAGACCCGCAGGCCGAGGGGTGGTTTCGGGGGCGGACACAACGAGTAGGACGTAATCCGTAGTTCTGTCTCGGTTTTCCAGAGGCAGGGAAATCTTTGTGTTCTGCAACACATCTGAGGGAGTATACTGACCATGTCAACGGCACTCAGCGAATCCATGTCCACATACTTCTCTCATCACGCTCCCGAGGATTGTACGAATTGTGAGCATCGCACGCTCAGAATGTTCTGCAATCTCACTCCGGACGCCCTGAAAGACTTTGATGCCATCGGCATCATGATGAGCCATGCTCGCGGAGCCAAGCTTTTTGCCGAGGGAGATTCTGCCCGGAATGTTTTCATCGTTTGCCTGGGCCAAATCAAAATCTCTTCTACCTCGCGCGAAGGCAAGACCATGATCCTCAAGATTGCCGGTCCCGGAGACGTCCTTGGACTCTCTGCTGTTCTGGCCAATGTGCCGCACGAGGTCACCGCAGAGGCCATCGAGCCCTGTCAGGTGAAGGCTATTCGCAAGCAGGAATTTGTGGACTTCCTCGCCAAGCATGGCGTTGCTTCCATGCATGCAGCACAATCCCTCTCAAGCGAATACATGACCGTCTTCCATGACGCAAAACGTTTGGCCCTTTCTGGTTCGGCAGCAGGGCGTCTGGCGCGGTTGCTTCTGGATTGGGGCCGCAGCGTTAGCTGTAACAAACTGGAGATTCGTTTCACCATGGCACTGACCCACGAGGAGATTGCCAATATGGCCGGAACCTCGCGCGAGACGGTGACGCGGCTGCTGAACCAGTTCCGACGCGATGAACTGATTGCGATTAAGGGAACCGCCCTGACCATCCTCAAGCCGGAAGAACTTGAACGGATGACGGCGTAAGTTTAATAACTATTATTACCTGATAATTATTATTGAATTTTCCTGCTTCCAAACCCAACCTCCCATCCCCAAACCTGTCACATCAAACGTATTGCAGGAATCTACTCTTGTAATTACAGCTTTTCCCTTCGTGTTTTGCCGGGAATTATTCCCATCTCTGAAAGACTGGAAATAAGACGCGAGCCCTTCCACGGGGTCCGCGTCTTTTGCGTTTCAGGAGGGAAGAAATGTTGACAGCACAGGAAGAATTTCTGGCAAAGGCCACACAGGCAGCCAGCACAGCAGGACACATCTGGCCCGAGTATGCGGCCTGCGAAGCGGCACTCGAAAGCGGCTGGGGGACTTCGAAGCTGGCCGTCCGAGCCAACAACCTCTTCGGGCAAAAACAGACTGCGCCCCCGCTCTATGGCACTGGAAACCTCGTACTGCCGACACGCGAATTTCTCAGGGGAGAGTGGGTCGAGGTCGTTGCTCGATGGATCAGCTTTCCGGATTGGATTGCCTGCTTCCGCTCCCGAATGGAGATGCTCGAACGCGAGCAAGGGGAGTATCCGGCCTTTGCCGCAGCCCTGCGTGCAACTACCGGCGAGGAGTTTGTGAGGCAGGTGTCGAGCAAGTGGTCCACCGATCCGGAGCGCGCCGAAAAGGTACTGGAAATTTACGGCAGGCATGGGTTGATGCTTCATGCTGCGTGAGGCGAGTCAGAACGATAAGCAAGCCCCCTTGAAAGCTTGTTAAGCAAGGGGAACGGGATTGAAGGGAAGTGTCCGGGCTGGATAGCTGCCGGAAGTTTCATTCCCATCTGCGATAGAGGCACAAATGGTACAGATTCTTCAATCCCATTCCAAGAAAACGTTGCCTTTCGATGCCATTCCTCGTTAGCATGTACGCGTGAAGAAACCCCGTAAGGGCACCATCTCCAGGAAAAAGCTCGACATACGCACGGTTGCAGACCGCGCGGGTGTTTCCATCGCTACGGTTTCGCGCACCATCAATGCCGTGCCAACTGTAGGGCCGGATCTGGCCCAGCGCGTCTGGAAGGCCATTGAAGAGCTTAATTATTATCCCAACACGCAGGCCCGCTCACTGGTCTCCGGGCACAGCCGCATCTTCGGTCTCATCGTCGAGGACATCACCAATCCCTTCTTCCCGGAGCTGATTCAGGGTTTTGAAGAACTGGCCGTCGAGAGCGGATACGAGATTCTGGTCAGTTCCACCGGCAACATTCTGGGCAATCTGACCACCTGCGTCCGCCGCATGTTGGAGCGAAAAGTTGAAGGCGTAGCCGTCATGACCTTTGGCCAGGAGGAGCCTGTGCTCGACGACCTGGTCAGCCGGAATATTCCGCTCGTCCTTGCCGAGTTTCGCGTTGACAACCCCAGAATCAGTACCATCCTGCTCGATTACCAGACCGGCATCCAGCAGGCCGTTGATTATCTCAAATCTATCGGCCACAGGAAGATTGGTTTCATCGCAGGCCCGCACACACTCCACTCGGCGAATACACGCCGCGAGGCCTTTCTGGAATCGCTCAGGCAGGCAGGACTTCCTGCCGATGTCACCATCATTCTGGAAGGCGACCACACACTCGAAGGCGGCGTAAGAGCCTTTGAGAGGCTCGCCAGCTCAGATGCAATGCCGACAGCGCTGATCTGTTCCAATGACACCACAGCCATCGGTGTTCTGCGCGCGGCTTATCATGCAGGGATTCGCGTGCCGGATGATTTATCCATTATTGGTCTTGACGACATTCATTTTGCAGAATTTACTTTGCCGCCGCTCACCACAATTCGCTTATCGAGGACAGAGTTGGCCAAGGCAGCTTTTACAGCGTTGCGGCAGATGGCAGAGCAGGAAGAGGGTAAAAAAATCGAGCGGGAGTTTCTTGTCTCCACCTCGCTCATCATTCGCGGCTCTACCGCCCCGCCTCGCGAATCTATCTAGCCAGCGAACTTTCTTCAATCCCTGCGCCCATCTCTGCGCGCATTTCCTTAATCTGCTCCATGGCATAGTCGGCGGATTCCCGACGCGCAAGCGGCATACGCGGCGGAGCAAAACGAATCTGCGCCTCAAAATCATCCCGTCCCAGCGTCTGTAACAGGTGCGGCGCAAAGTGAATATCGCCGTAGTAGCAGAGCGAACTCTCCAGCGAGTTTCCTGCAATATAACGGATTGCCGCTGCTGTCACCGGCACATGCGCCTGCACAGCCGGCTCAAAAAATGTGGGATGAAAGGGCAGAACCTCGCTGCCATCGGTACTTGTTCCCTCAGGGAAAACCAGAACTGTAATGCCGGCTGCAAGTGCCTTCTCAACCTCTCCGGCAGCATCGCGCGAACTGGCCCGGTTCGAGCGGTCTACATAAATCGTCCCGCACAGATCGGCGCACAATCCAAAGAGAGGCCACTTCCGCACCTCAACCTTCGAGACAAAGACACAGGGCACCGCAGTACTGAGAAAAAGAATATCCAGATAGCTCAGGTGATTGGTTACCAGCAGACCGCTCGTCGGAGGACTGCCTTCCACCGTCACGCGCCATCCCAACTGCGCGGTCAATTGCCTGCAGGTCTTGTGCAGCCAGGCCATTCTGGCCTCGCGCGAGGGCGTGGCCCGCAGCGTCGTAAGCCAGAAAACGAAGATGTTCCGAAGCACCAGTAGTACAAGGACTACCAGCCTGTACAGTGCTCGTAAGCTCATTGCGATAGAGGCCCAAAGAAGCGATTGCGGGCAGCCGTCGAAAGCTGTTCCAGATCGCAGAATGTCAAAAAGTCAATGGTGCCAAACTCGCGGTCCCATGCCGGCTCGGCTGCAATTCTTGCGCCCACGGCCATGTAGGTCTTCAGTAACTTGGGCACATTCGGCGAAGGCTCATTCCCTGTGTCCATAGGGCAGGCATAGGCCGCCATCGGATGCGTCATATATTCCGGCGGCACGCGAAAACCTTCCAGCTTGCGATACATTGCCCAGCCCTCGCAGGGGTTCTGCGAATTCAGCGAGGAGCAGCCCACCAGATAACGCAGACCGCTGCGGCTGGCAAACTGTGCAATCCCGCGCCAGAGCAGGGTCAGGCATTCGCTGGTGCGGTGTTCGCGGTCAATTGAGGCGCGCCCCAGTTCCAGAATCTGCGGGCGCAGCGGCTCAAAGGGCGAGAAGTCAAACTCCTGCGCGGAGTAGTAGCCGTAGTTGCGCAGAGCGGTCGCTCCCGACTGCATCCGGTAGGTGCCCACCACTCGCTGCGTGGACTTCTCCTCGACAATCAGATGGTCGCAGACCAGATCAAACTGATCCGTATCAATACCGGTCTTATAGGAGGATTTGAGTCCCTCGCCCAGTTCGATATTGAAGACCTTGAAGCGAAGCCGGCAGGCATCTTCCCGGTCCGCAGCAGACTGCGCCAGACGTATCCGGTAATGACCCATCTCGCCTTCGATCAGAGGTTTTTCCGGTTGCGCTTTGCGGGATGTTGAGGGAGAGGCGAGGTCCAGATCAAAGAGCTGGTGAGGGGCTACTGCGAACCTGCGTTGCAAAAAACGACGGGAAATATCCACTCCTCATTGTCCATCGGTTTGTGGTTGATGGAAGGTAAATTTTTTGCAAAATTGCTGTAAGCATCCATTTGTTCAACTGGTTACGTGATGGCTATCACAAACCGGATTCTTACTTCCCCATCACCTTTGCCTCCATGCTTGACACCTGACCCACTGATGACGTGGAATGAAGCTGTTGCGGTGGTCTGACCAATTATTTTGGTTTTTGCTGCCGCTCCGGAGGCTCTTCTTGCATAGGAATTTCCATCGCATTTTGCTGTCATTTTTAGCGCTTGGCTCGGCGCTGTTGGCTCAGGACACCCGCAAAGTCACAGAGCCGGTTCTTCCAAAATCCTGCACAGTGCTTGCAGCCGCTCTTACGGCCACGGGAGGCCAGCTCGTCGAGGCCGACGAAGCCAAACTGGACACGGAGCGCCTGCAAAAGGCCCTCGACAACTGCGCCAAAGGGCAGGCGGTTGAACTTGCTTCAGCGGGAGCGGCCAATTCCTTTCTTGCTGGCCGCTTTTCCATCCCGGAAGGCGTTACGCTGTTGGTGGACAAGGGCGTAACCCTCTATGCCTCGCGCAATCCGAAGGAGTACGACGACGGCTCCGGGAGGTGCGGGACGGTAGATGAGAAAGGCAAAGCCTGCAAAAACTGGATCAGCATCAATTCCCACAACACCGCCATCATGGGGGATGGCGTTGTTGATGCGCGCGGCGGAAGCAAAATTCTGGGCAAGGAGGAAACCTGGTGGCAGATTGCGCGCCGCGCACAAAAAGAAGGAGCACGGCAAAACTGCTTTCGCATGATTAATGCCAATCAGGCGGATGGATTCATTCTCTATCGCATCACTCTCAAAAATTCGCCCAACTTCCATGTGGATGTAGCACGCACCGACGGCTTTACCGCATGGGGCGTCAAAATTGACACGCCCGCCGATGCCCGTAACACGGACGGCATTGACCCCTCCGGCTCAAAGAATGTGACCATCACCCACAGCTATATCCGCACCGGCGATGACAACATCGCGATGAAGGCGGGCAGCACCGGTCCCATGCAGAATGTTTCCATCGTGCATAATAACTTCTACTACGGGCATGGAATGTCCATCGGCAGCGAAACCAGCGCGGGCGTCAGCAATGTGCTGGTCGAAGACCTCTCGCTCGACGGAACCACCGCAGGAATCCGTATCAAGAGCGACAGCACACGTGGAGGAGTGGTCGAAAATCTTCTCTATAAAAATATCTGCATGCGTTCCACCAAAAATCCCATCGAAATCACGCCCTTTTACGAGGGCAACAAGGGAGGGGATAAGCTTCCCACCTATCGCAGAATTTTTCTTGAAGGGATTCACTCTCTGACGCCGGGCAAACTGACCTTTGCAGCGCTCGACGCCGAGCACGCCTTTTCGGTGGTACTCAACGGTGTTCAGATTGACGGACAGAAACCGACGGAGATTCGTGCGCAGTTTGGGCAGGTATTTGTTGGCCCCGGAAAAACCAACCTGAACATCACCGGAACAGGTGTTACCCTGAGCAACGTCAAAGAGGATGCGGCGGCAGTTCCTGAATGCAGGGCAGATCGCTTTCCGGAATTTCCGGTGACTCCGCAGTAGCGTTTGAGGAGACCGGAAGGCGCCACCAAAAGGTCAAAAGGCGCGGGAGTGCCTTATTTTTCGATTTCGACACCGCGCCAGAAGGCAACAGCGTTTTTAATCTTCTTGGCAGCGGGTTTTGGATCAGGGTAGTACCAGGCCGCGTCCGGGTTTTCCTGCCCGTCTATCAGCAGGGAGTAGTAGCGCGCCTGCCCCATCGTCGGAGAGGTTGAGGTGGTGGAACTCGCCCGGAAGTACTCTCTTTTCAATGCGTTGCCGGGGAAATAATCATTTCCCTCAAACTCTTCAATAGTGTCGCTCTCGGCGATCACCCGTCCATTCCAGATTGCTTTCGCCATTTCTTTCCCTTTATCCCGCTCGGAAACGCGGGGAGTTCCTTAACCTTAGAAAATTAACAGAAGTCTGACCAATTGGCGAATTTTTGATGAGTTTCTGGCTTCGTTCACCCCTTCGGCGCGATATCCGGCTAAGTACAGTGACAATCTGCATTTTGATTAAGATTTGTCATTCCTCCGCTGCGCTGCGGAATGACAAACAAAAACAAGAGCAACTGCAAAAACAAGTGCAACTGCAAGAACAACAGCAACTGCAAGAACAACAGCAACTGCAAGAACAACAGCAACTGCAAGAACAACAGCAACAACAAGAACAACAGCAACAACAAAACCTACACCGCCGCTGGCTCCTTCAGCGTTACTGGCCCGTGCGTCTCTGCCGTTGGTGTTGGTGCGGGCAGGGGTGGGTCACCAATGCGCTCTATGTATGCGCAGACAACCGCCGGAGTCTCCTCGACAACCGCTGCCGCCTTCTTGCCCCGCTTCGGCTTTGCCTCTTCTACGACTTCGCCAGCAGCAGGCTTTTTATTGTTGGGGCAGAAGACAAAGACGCCGCTCTTCAGCGTCTTTTCCAGCAGATAAGGCGATCCGCAATCCGGACACTTCCCAGCTACCGGCTTGTAGTTCGATGTGAATTTGCACTTGGGATAATTCGTGCAGCCGTAAAACACATTGCCCTTGCGAGCCTTGCGCTCGGCAATATCGCCCTTGCCGCAGTCCGGACACTTAACGCCTTCAACAATGTTCTGCTTGATGTACTTGCACTTCGGATAGCCCGAACACGAAACAAACTCGCCATACGAGCCCTGACGCGTCACCAAAGGCTTGCTGCACTGCGGACAATTTTCTCCCGTCGGCACCGGCGGAAGCTTCTTCTGCTGCTGTGCGCTGGTCAGCGAACGCATCGTCTTGCAGGGCGGGTCATCGTTGAAGCCCGGACAGGCCATGTACATTCCAAAACGCCCGCGACGCATCACCATCACACGTCCGCAGTTCTCGCAGTACTCCTCGTTTTCGTTGGCCTGCTGCGCCTCCGGAGTCGCAAGGTCGGGCTTGGCGGCGAAGTTCTCCTTGGTGAAGGTGCAACTGTTCTTGTCCTTCTTGTTGTAAGCACTACAGGAGAAGAAGGTTCCGAACTTGCCCCAGCGCAGAATCAGCGGTGCGCCGCAGTTTTCGCACTTCTGATCGGTTTTGATCTCCATGCGCTTGATCTCGTCCATGTGCTCTTCGGCGTAGTCCAGTTCCTGCTCAAAGTGCTCATAGAAGCCACGCAACAGATCGGTCCACTTCTCCTTGCCCTCTTCCACCTCGTCAAGCTCCTCTTCGAGCCGCGCCGTATAGGCTGTGTCAAAGATGTACGGGAAGTTCTTGACCAGTTGCTGCGTAACGACGGTGCCAATCTCAGTTGGATAGAAGCGTGCGCTGATTTTGGTGACGTACTCGCGGTCCTGAATGGTGTTGATGATGCTGGCGTAGGTGCTTGGGCGGCCTACTCCGCGCTGCTCCAGTTCCTTGACCAGAGAGGCTTCGTTATAACGCGGCGGCGGCTGCGTAAAGTGCTGCTCGCTGCGCGTCTCAATCAGCCTGAGCAGTTCTTTCGGTTCCAGCGCAGGGATGCGGCGATTCAGGGCATCATCCTCGTCGTCTTTGCCCTCCTTGGACTCCTCGTAGACGCGCAGGAAGCCGTCAAATTTAACCACCGAACCGTTGATGCGGAAGTCGTAGTTTTTGTCGGCTGCGGCAACGATATCCACCGTCGTCACATCAAAGAGCGCGGGCACCATCTGCGAGGCGACAAAGCGCTGCCAGATGAGCTTGTAGAGCTTGTAATACTCCTCGCTGAGATATTTTTTGATGCTATCGGGCGTCAGCGATACATCGGTCGGACGGATGGCTTCGTGGGCATCCTGTGCGTCCTTCTTGCTCTTGAAAACATTCGGCTGCGCGGGCAGATACTGCTTGCCCAGCTCCTTGCCGATCCACTCGCGGGCCTCCTGAACGGCATCGGGAGAGACACGCGTGGAATCGGTTCTCATATAAGTGATGAGGCCGATGGTTCCCTGCTCGCCAAGGTCTACGCCCTCATAAAGTCGCTGGGCCACGCCCATGGTGCGCTTGACGTTAAAGCCGAGCTTGCGCGAGGCATCCTGCTGCAATTTACTGGTGATGAACGGAGCCTGTGTCTGCTGGCGGCGCTCCTTCTTTTCGACGCTCGCAACCGACCACTTTGCCTTCCTGACCTGCGTCAGAACTTTGTCTACCGCATCTTCATTCGGCAGAGCTGCGGCGCTGACGGTTTCCACGCTGGCGCGCTTGCCGTCAATGCCGACAAACTTCGCAATGAAGGGCTGGTTCAGCTTGCCGCTGAGGTCCGCTTCGATGGTCCAGTACTCGACCGGATTGAATTGCCTGATCTCCTCTTCGCGCTCGACGATCAGGCGCACGGCTACGGTCTGCACGCGCCCGGCAGAAAGGCCGCGACGAATGTTGTCCCAGAGCAAAGGGGAAATCTGATAGCCGACCAGACGGTCCAGAACGCGGCGGGTCTGCTGCGCGTCTACGAGGTTCTGGTCAATCTGCCGCGCATGTTTGAATGCCTCTTTGACGGCCTTCTGCGTAATCTCATTAAAGGTAACGCGCTGAATTTTGGCCTTCCCTACGACCGGCTCCAGTTGCAGTGCCAGATGATAGGCGATGGCCTCTCCTTCACGGTCAGGATCGGGTGCCAGAAAGACATGATCTACTTTTTTTGCAGCCTTTTTCAGTTCCTCGACCACCTTCTCCTTGCCGGGAGAGACAATGAGGGTCGGCACAAAGGTCCGCTTATCAATTTCTACGCCAATATCCTTCTTTGGCAGGTCCATGATGTGACCAACCGAGGCCATCACCTGATAGTCCTTGCCCAGATACTTCCCAATCGTCTTTGCCTTGGCAGGCGACTCGACGATCACCAGATTTTTGCTCATTTCAACCCTTCAACTTCCACAGTTACGTAATCGGCCAGTCAGACAAGTTTTCGCTGGCCATAAAGAACGACAATTGATGAGACTGCGACAGGGGCTTTATGAAAGCACCCACAATTTCAGGAAGCTAACACAGTTAACCGCATCCTGCTAGCGGCCACAGGCCGGAAGGGGGGCAAAAGACCCTCGGAAGGTCTACTGCAACCTCTTTTTAATCAGCTACATGGCACGTACATAGTTTTTTCCGGGAAGAGCCCTTACTTTTCCGGCCAGTTCCAGCTCAAAGAGCGCCATAAAAACCTCGGAGGAAGAAAGCTGATCGCCGACCTTATCCATGATTTCGTCCAGTTGCAGGGCCTCATCCTGCCTGAGAATGGCAAGCAACTGCGCCTCCTGCGGCTTCAGTTCTTTGTCCTGTACTGGTAAGGATGCTTCCGGGCCCAAATCGGATGCAGCGACCAGTTCCGCCTCCAGCGCCATGCGAATCTGCGAGGGCAGGTCTTCCCAGATGTCCTCCCATGTTGCTGTCAGCTTGGCGCCAGCCTTAATCAGGAAGTTCGGCGTCCAGGAGTTCTTGTTGGTAACATTGCCGGGAACGGCAAAGACGTCCCGGTTCTGGTCCAGAGCGCAGCGGGCTGTAATGCGGGTTCCGCTGTTCTCGCTGGCCTCGACCACCAGCACACCAATGCTGAGGCCGCTCAGAATGCGGTTGCGGCGCGGAAAATTCTGCGGGGCAGGGAAGGTGCCCATCGGCACCTCTGCCGCAATCGCACCGCCGGTAGCCATAATCTCTTCGGCCAGCTTCTTGTTCTCTTTGGGATAGATAACATCCACCCCCGTTCCCCAGATGGCGACGGTAGGCGAATGCGCCGCAAGAGCGCCCTTGTGGGCAGCGGTATCAATGCCACGCGCCATTCCGCTGACAATCAGCAAATGGCGATTGGCCAGATCGCGCGAAAGGGACTCGGCCACCTGCAAGCCGTAGGGCGACGGGTGACGCGTGCCGACTACGGCAATCGAATAGCGCGACAGCAGCGCGGCGTTTCCGCGAATCCAGAGCACCGGCGGCGGGTCGTAGATTTCGCGCAGACGCTCCGGGTACTCCGCGCAGCCGTATGTGAGGATGCCGACGCCCTCGGCCTGAATGCGTTTCCACTCCGCTTCCGCTGCACGGCGGGCTTTGCCGTCAAAGATGAATTGTGCGGCAGAGGCGGGAATCTTCAGCGCTTCCAGCCCGGTCAGCGGCAGGGAAAAAAGAGAGTCGGGTACGCCATCCATCTCAGAGACGGCGCGCAGAATCCGCGTAGGCCCAAGGCCGGGAGTCAGCGCCAGAGCCAGCCAGGCCAGCTTCGCATCTGAGATTTCCTGCGTGGCTAAAGGCACAGATGATTCGGGCGGTCGGGAGGGGGACATGAAAATTGCTCCAGTTGAGTTGCGCTCATCTTACATGGACGGGTGGGCATGGAAGGGAGCCCATCAGAAGAAATCATGCAAAAGAGGTGCCGGGTTGTAAACTGTGCTGTGCCCAAATCCAGACAAGACCGCCTCCGAATTGCTGCCATTGACTTCCTGAATCCTGCTCCCCTGATGTGGAACTTCGAGCATGAACCGGAGAAATCCCGTCTGGCAGAGCACTACGCAATCGAGCGTATGATGCCCTCGGTCTGCGTGGCCAGGCTGGCCTCCGGTGATGCGGAGATCGGCCTTGTCCCCATCGTCGCCTGCGCTACGGTGCCGGGGCTGGCGATTATCCCAGGTTGCACCATTGCCTCGCTCGGCAGGGTTCGCTCGCTGCTGCTGGTGGTGCGCGATGGCGTGGCCTCTTCTGAGATTCAAACCGTCGCGGCAGATACATCCAGTCGGGCAACACTCAGCTATGCGCGCGTTCTTTTCAAAAAATGGTGGAATCAGGCGACCCGGTTTGTCAATCACGCTCCGAATCTCGACGCCATGCTCTCGACCTGCGATGCCGCCCTGCTGATCGGCGATCCGGCCCTGCTGGCTCTGGAAGACCGAGAGGCGCGCGAGAAACGTACCGGCGAAAAGCTTCGCTATCTGGACCTTGCAGAAGAGTGGAAGCGGATGACCGGGCTTCCGTGGATATCCGCTGTATGGGCTGTGCGACAGAACGGCCTGAAGGGCTGGAGCGAACCACAGATATGTGAGGATTTTATGCGCTCCCGCGATGCGGGTCTGGCAAATCTTGATGCTTTGGTCGAGGAGTGGCAGGGGCGTATTGCTGTTCCGGTAGCCACGATTCAGCAATACTTATTCACCAACATTCACTATCAGTTGGACGAGGAGTGCCTTGAAGGGATGAGGGCTTTTTTCCGCTATGCCACCGAGGCCGGAGTGCTGCCGGCAGTTGGCGAGTTGCGGTTCTTACGGCTGAAGTGACCGCTCCTGCATATCCCGCTGCAATCCGTGCTTGCGGCAAAAGCCTAATCTGAGCGATACTTAGATGTTGCGTTCCTGAAGCCCGCGCTTGAGTGTGTCGGCCCTCAGTTCTCATCGGACAAGCCAAACCCTGCCAAATGGCTCGGAACAGCCCCCTGAGAGCCCCTGAGTGATTAACAGACGCGGCGCAGAGTTTTTCTGAGAGAAGGAAGAGATTTCAACATGGTAATGATTCGTTTGGCGCGCTTTGGCGCCCGCAAGCAGCCCTACTACCGCATCGTGGTCATCGAGAAGGATCGCGCCCGCAATGGCCGCTCCATCGAGGTAATTGGCACCTACAACCCCCGCACCACCCCCGCCTCGCTTCTCGTCAAGCAGGAGCGTATTGATTATTGGGTTGGCAACGGCGCACAGCTCTCCGATACGGTCGCGCGCCTGCTCAAGACCATCCCTGTCACACCGCTTGCAGAGACTGCCGACGCCACCGCAGCCTAAGTTTTTCCCTGCAAAATTTGATCACAGAGCGCCGCTTGCCTTACCGGGGAAACGGCGCTTTTTGCGTCTGCACACGGGGCCTGACCAGAGCTTTGGCACCCCCCGTCGCCATCCCCTTGAAAAATTTCCCTTTATCTGTTGCTGACGAAGGCAGGCTTGTGCTGTTACTATTCGGCGCACAATAAAAAACAAGCCTGTCGGGACGTAGTACTTTGTGAGGCTGAAATGAGTGAACTCGTGTTGGATAACGTGGAAGAGCTGGTCTGCGAAATAGCGCGGGCTCTGGTTGATGCGCCAGATGCCGTTGAAGTGGAATCCGTTAACCGCGAAGAGAGCACGGTGCTGCGGCTGAAGGTTGCTCCTCAGGATGTTGGCAAAGTGATTGGCAAGCAGGGACGCACGGCCCGTTCGGTTCGTACGATTCTGGGAGCGGTCAGCATGAAACTCCACCATCGCTACACGCTCGACATTCTGGAAGAGAGCAAAATCCCTGCTGTTGCCGAGTAACAGAGATTGAGTGGCCGCTTCCAGCGTGTTTCATAAGCAATCAAAGAGCGAATATGGCTCACATGAAACCCGCTCCAAAGCAGGTTCCACGCAGAGAGCCAAAAGCTCTCAGGCTATTTATGAAACACGCTCTACAATCAGAAGTATGAGCAGCCACACCACACAACCCTGGGCCGTGCTGGCCATCATCCGGCGCACGCAGGGCAGGATTGGCGAGGTCTTCGCCGACATCCTGACAGACTTTCCGGAAAAATTTTCCGAACGACGTACTGTCTCCTTGATTGATGCCAGGGGCGAAGCGCGTCCCGTGGAACTGGAAAAACACTGGCTGCACAAGGGCGGCGTTGTGCTCAAGTTTGCCGGAGTCAACTCGATTACCGAGGCCGAGGCGCTCAAAGGGCTTGATGTTGCCATCCCGCTGGAAGAACGCGTCCCGCTCGGCGAGGATGAGGCTTACATCAGCGACCTGATCGGCTGCGATCTGATAGATGTTTCGTCGGGCTCGCCAAGCCTGTTAGGCCGCATCGCCGATGTGGACAAAGACTCAACGCAGGTTCCCCTGCTGGTGGTCGAGGCCAAGCAGGGCGAGATTCTGGTTCCATTTGCCCGCGCCTATCTGCGGAAGCTGGACGTTGCTGGCCGACGGGTCGAAATGGCTCTGCCGGAGGGACTGGAAGAGCTGGGATGAGCGAAACAATGCAATTCGATATTCTCACCATCTTTCCCGGATTTTTTACCAGCATATTCGAACATGGAGTGCTGAGCCGGGGCGTGGGTACGGGGCTGCTCAGCCTGGGCGTCCACGACCTGCGCACATGGACCCATGACCGGCATCGCACCGTAGACGACCGCCCTTTTGGCGGCGGCGAGGGCATGGTGCTCAAACCGGAACCAATTGCCGGAGCGCTGCGCTCGCTCGGCCTCGGCTCCAAATCTGCACGAGAACCCAATGACGGCACCTGCGTGATTCTGTTGAGCGCGCAGGGGCGTCCCTTCCACCAATCCACAGCGCGGGAGCTTGCCGCCAGCTACAAGCGGCTGGTCTTTGTCTGCGGACGCTATGAGGGCGTGGATGAGCGCGTGAATGAGCTTTATTGCGACCGGGAAATCTCCATTGGCGACTACGTTTTGAGCGGCGGCGAACTGGCAGCAGCGATTGTGATTGATTCCGTCGGCAGGCTGGTTCCCGGTGTGCTGGGCAACGAGGCTTCGAGCGAGTTTGAGAGCTTCGGCGAGGCAGATGCCGCGATTGGAACGGATGTTGAGGGAGTTCCGCGCTCGCAATATGGCTCAGGCGGCCTGCTTGATTACCCGCATTACACCCGTCCGCCAGAGTTTGAGGGGCTGCGCGTGCCGGAGGTTCTGCAAAATGGCGACCATGCGGCGATTCGTCGCTGGCGGCGCGAGCAGCAGCTTAAGAAAACCCTGTTGAATCGGCCTGAATTGCTGGATGAGGCTGCGCTCGACAAAGCCGACCGCAAGCTGCTGGAGAAAATCAGGCTGGAGTTGGGGCTGTAACATGCTGCGGAAAAACACGTTGCTTTGAAAGGGCGGGGCTTTTAGCTCCGCCGCAGATGCAGATACAACCGGAGTGGCTTTAGCCGCCGGGGGAATGTAAGTTGTTGAATAAGCATTCCCTCAGGGGCTAAAGCCCCCATGATTACCAGCTTTTTACGGCGCGGCTAAAAGCCGCGCCCTTTCAAAACATCTCCTCGAAAACAAAACATCTCCTCGAAAACGAAACATCTCCTCGAAAACAAAACATCTTTGCGAAAACAGGAGAATTACCCTATAGCCAACCCACATTTTGCGAAAACGTCCATTCATAGTAAACTGGAAATTCTGAGTTCAAGCACAGGAAGAAGCCATGTCTATTCATCCAGTTATGCAGCGTCTGGCCGATAAGCTCCAGCGCACCGATCTACCCGCATTCGTCCCCGGCGACTCCGTCCGCGTACACGTCAAGATCAAGGAAGGCGATAAAGAACGCCTCCAGGCCTTTGAAGGTCTCGTGATTGCCTGCAAGCGCGGGCCCGAAGGCAGTTTCACCGTCCGCAAAATGAGCTTTGGTCAGGGCGTTGAGCGTATCTTCCCCTTCAATTCCAAGGTTGTGGATAAGGTCGAGAAGATTCGCAGCTACCGCGTTCGCCGCTCCAAGCTCTTCTACCTGCGCGAGCTGCGCGGTAAGGCAGCCCGTCTCAAGGAAGTCGCGCGCGGATAGTTCTGCTGCTTCAATCAGCTTCACCGCAAGGCCCCGAAGATTTTCTTCGGGGCCTTGTTGCGTCTGCGCATAAGCGAAAAACGAAACCAATTTTTATTTAGAATGAGAACCGATGCCCACCCTCCAAGCAGGTCTCTCCGAAATTCTTCAACAGCGCTTCGGATTTCCTGCCTTCCGTCCCGGACAGCGCCCTGTCTGCGAGGCTGCCGTCGCCGGACGCGATCTTCTCCTCGTCATGCCGACCGGCGCGGGAAAAAGTCTCTGCTACCAACTGCCCACGCTCGCTCGCGGTGGGACTGGACTCGTCATCAGCCCGCTCATCGCGCTCATGGACGACCAGAGCAGCAAGCTCAAAACGATGGGAATGAAGGCCGAGCGCATCCACTCCGGAATTGACCGCGAGTTGTCGCGCGAGGTCTGCCGGGAATATCTGCGCGGCAATCTTGACTTCCTCTTCATCGCACCGGAGCGGCTGCGCATTCCCGGCTTTGCCGAGATGCTGGCCAAACGCAAGCCCTCACTGATTGCCGTTGATGAGGCGCATTGCATCTCGCAGTGGGGACATGATTTCCGTCCCGACTACCGTCTGCTGGCTCCGGCTCTTGAACTGCTGCGGCCCGCGCCGGTGATTGCGCTGACGGCGACCGCAACGCCGACGGTGCAGCAGGATATTCTGACACAGCTTGCCCTGCGGGATGCGCAGTTATTTGTGCATGGATTTCGGCGCCACAACCTCGCCATTGAAGTTATCGAGGTCAACAAATCCCAACGCGCAGAAAAGCTGGCCGAACTGCTGCACGAGCCGGAGAGCACGCCTGCCATCGTCTACGCCACCTCGCGCAAGGATGCCGAGCGCTATGCCGAATTTCTGCAATCCATTCCCGGCAAGCGACGCGCGGCGGCCTACCACGCGGGAATGGATGCTGCCTCGCGCGACCACATTCAGCGCAGCTTTCTGGATGGCAACCTTGATGTGATTGTGGCAACCATCGCCTTTGGAATGGGCATTGACAAGGCCAATGTCCGTACAGTGGTTCACACCGGATTGCCCGGCTCGCTTGAAGGCTACTATCAGGAGATTGGCCGCGCAGGGCGTGACGGGAAACAGAGCCGCGTTATCCTGATGCACTCCTATGCAGACAGCCGGATTCATGAGCACTTTCTGCAGCAGGATTATCCCTCCATCGAAGAGGTTGAAAAGCTCTGGAAGTGCCTGCGCAAGGAGCCGCGAACGCTGGAGAGCCTGCGCAAATCGAGCAAGCTGGAGGAATCCGTCTTCCCTAAAGCGCTGGAAAAATTGATTGCGCATCGCGGGGCCATCTTCGAATACACTGGCGACTCGGAAGAAGGCGAAGCCATGCGCGGCGATGAGGATTGGCGCAGCATCTACAGCACGCAACTGGCGCAACGGCAGGAGCAGATCAAGCTGGTCACGCGCTATACCGCGAGCCGTCAGTGCCGCATGGCTGCGCTGGTAGCGCACTTTGGCGATGCAGCCGATGCACGTATCCCATGCGGAATCTGCGATACCTGTGCGCCGCAGCAGACTGTCGGGTCGAAGCTGGCTCCGGCGGGCGAGAGCTGCCGTCGCATCGCGCTCTCTGCCATGGACACCCTGCGCGAGCGCGGCAGAGGCATGAGCACCGGCAAGCTCTACGAGGATGTTTGCTCGCGCGCGCAGCTCACTCGCGATGAGTTTGAAGAGTTGCTTGGCCAACTGCAACAGCTTGGGCTTGTGACGGTGGAGGAGACATCCTTTGAAAAAGATGGAAGAGTTATTCCCTACAAAGTTGCAAGCCTGACGCGCAGGGGCGTGAACACGGAGAGCCTTGATGGGATGGAATTGTGGACGCGGGAAATTGGCGCAGGAAAATCCAGACCGAAGCCCGGCAAGGCCGCAAAACCAGTCGTAAAGCGTGAAATGAAGAGGGAAGATGTGCCGCTGACAGCCGCCGAACAGGAACTTGCAGAGATGCTGCGAGCATGGCGTCTTTTTGAAGCGAAGAAGACCGGCAAGCCAGCTTTTTTCCTCTTCTCGGAGAGCGTTCTGATGCAACTGGCGCGGCAGCAACCGAAAACTCTTTCAGAATTACTGGCGATTCCCGGCATGGGGCCTCGTAAAGTGGAACTGTATGGCGAAGCAATCTGCAGAATCTGCCGCGACTTCCGCGGATAATCAAGCCGCAGGCAAGCGCGCCGCCGCCGCACGCGACAAGGCCGCGCGACTGCGGAAGATTGTATGTAGCTGGCAGTACGAGGAAGCAGCGCAGCGTACAGGCGCCTCGCGCATAGCAGGTATTGACGAGGTGGGTCGCGGCTGCCTCTTTGGGCCGGTCGTTGCGGCAGCGGTGATTCTGCCGCTGGGCTGCGAGTTGCCCGGCCTGCGCGACTCAAAACAACTTCGACCCAGGGATCGCGAACGGCTCTCTGAAATGATTCAGAAATGCTGCCTCGCCTCTGCCGTGGCCGAGGTGGATTCAGTCACGATTGATCGCGTCAATATTTATCAGGCTACGCGACTGGCGATGCTTGCGGCGATCCAAAAGCTTGACCCACCGCCTGATTTTCTGCTGATTGATGCCATGAAGGTTGAGCACAATTGCCCGCAGCAGAGTCTTATCTATGGCGATGCGCTAAGCCTCTCGATTGCCGCAGCCAGCGTACTTGCCAAGGTCTACCGCGACGCTCTGATGTGCAGGATGGACGCGGAGTTTCCCGGCTACGAAATCGCTGCGCACAAGGGCTACGGAACGGCAAAGCATCTGGAGGCAATTCATCGTCTGGGACCAACCGCGCAGCACCGCAAAAGCTTTGCGCCAATGCGCCAGATGCAGTTTTTCGACTAAAATCGTTGCGACATGAACTAGTTCTATTGACCGTATGGTTTTGTGCTTGCCCACCCTTTCCACGATGAAGCTGTGGACAGGATGGGGCACCCACATGAGTACAAATTCAAGCGGTCACGGAGCCATGGCATGCAAAGCGGGATGGAGTGCAACTCGATGAGAAAGTTTGCAATCGGAATCACAATGCTTCTGTTGGCAGCGACCGCAGCCTGTGCACAGATGAGCGCCTCTGGAAGTGCAGAACTAACCGGGACCATTACGGGTCGCGTCTTCGCCGAGGACACGCAAAAGCCTGTGCGCTTCTGCACCGTGAATCTGACGGCCATCCGGAATGACAATTCAATGTCGCGCGGCGGAGGCAGTGGCTACGGCGGCATCGGCAGTTCTACCAATGTCAACGGTGCCTTTACGCTCAACGTTGCACCGGGCGAGTACTACGTATCCGCCTCGCAGGCCGGATATATTCAGGTGAATGCGCCGACCAGTTCCAGTGAGAGCGCTCCGCCGCAGGGCGCGCTGGTTCATGTTGTTGTGCAGGCGAATCAGACCGTGCAGGCAGATATCACCATTCAGCGCGGAGCAACGATCAGTGGCCACCTCAGCTATGATGACGGCACTCCGGCTGTGGGCATGAATGCGACCGCAGTCGTCATTGACACCAAGACCAGCAGCAAAACCCCGCTCACGGCCCGCGCAGATGATCGCGGCGAATACAGAATCAACGGCCTGCCCGACGGCAAATACACCGTCCGCGTGCAGGCCTCCTACGGATACGGCTTTACAGGCAATGGGGCAGGCGGCGCGCGCTCCGTACAGTTCCCAACTTATTACGGCAACACGCTGATCTTTTCGCAGGCAACGACCTTCGAAATACACTCCGGCGACGACCGCAGCGGAACAGACCTTACCGTTCCCGTCACCAGCCTGCGCTCCCTCTCCGGCTTTGTTCAGGCTGATGGAACGGGGCGCGGACTCAGCGGGATGAACGTAACTATATCGCTCAAGGATCCCACCGCGCCTCCGGGGGGAGTGGTTGCATCAACTGCCAGCTTCAGCACCTACACCCTGGCCGATGGCAGCTTCAAATTTGATGGTCTGCCGGATGGCGACTACTTCCTGAATGCGCAGGGAGGCACCGAAGGCCCTCCCGGAGGAATCGGCCGCCGCACTGCGGCACAGAATGGTGTGAGCTACAAGCCACTGCAGATTACCGCGACGGTGCAGAACGGGGATTCGAGCGGAAACGTACTGAGTCTGCAAACAAACAATTAAGGCGAGATCAGAATTGCTGTACCTGAGTACGCTTGCGCCGCTGCCACCAACTCAGCACAGGCCGCGCAGCAAAGAGAACCGCCACGGCAATCGTAATGCCCATCGGAGTAAGCACTCCCGCTTTGACCTGCCACCAGTAATGCAGAACAGCCAGTACCGCCGCCAGATACACCAGCCGATGCAATGCCTGCCAGCGTTTGCCGCCGAGTTTCCGAACTGCCCAGTTGGTTGAGGTCAGCGCGAGAGGCAGCAGAACCAGCCAGGCCGCAATCCCTGCCGTAATGTAACGACGCTTCAGGATGTCTGCCGCCATCGCCTGAGGATCAAAGTAAGAGTAGAGGCCAACATACGTCAGCAAATGCAGCGATGCATAGAAGAATGCAAACAATCCCAATTCCCGACGAAACTTGATCAGGAAACTCAATCGCGGTGTGAGCCTCCGGAGCGGCGTAATTGCCAGAGAAATCACCAGCAGACGAATCGTAGTAATTCCTGTGACAAAGGTGATGGTGTGCGTCGGGTCTGCGCCAAGATCACCAAAAACAGCACTGTAAATCAGCCATGCCAGAGGAAAAAGGCAGGTCAGCCACACCACAACATGTATCCAGAAGATTGCTCGCTTCGACATTGCACTCCGCTCGTTCCGCAGGAATCAGTAGTACCGGTTCAGGTCCATTCCGTTGTACATCGAGGCTACCGCGTCCCCATATCCATTGAACATGAGCGTGGTGCGGCGCTGCTTGTAGAAGGGCTGCCCGATGCGGCGCTCATTCTTTTGCGACCAGCGCGGATGGTCGTGGTTCGGATTCACATTTGAGTAGAAGCCATACTCTGCGCTGTTCAAAACATTCCATGTGGTAGGCGGCTGCCTGTCTACAAAGCGAATCGCAACGATGGATTTTGCTGATTTGAAGCCGTACTTCCACGGCACAACAACACGAACCGGCGCGCCGTTCTGGTTGGGCAGCACCTCGCCGTAAAGGCCGAAGGTCAGCAGCGTCAGCGGGTTCATCGCCTCATCCATGCGCAGCCCTTCGGAGTAGGGCCAGTTGATGTTTGCGTAGCGCGCCTGCGGCATCTGCCTGGGATCGTAGAGCGTGAGGAACTGCACGTACTTTGCGCTCGGCAGCGGATCGCACTGCCGTATGAACTCCGCAAGCGAGTAGCCCACCCACGGAATCACCATGCTCCATCCCTCTACGCAGCGATGGCGATAGACGCGATCTTCGAGCGTGCGCAATTTAAGCAACGCATCAATATCGAAGGTCTTCGGCTTCTTTACCAGTCCCTCGACTCGTACCGTCCACGGGCGTGTATGCAGAGTGCCTGCATACTTTGCCGGATCACTCTTATCGGTGCCGAACTCGTAGTAATTGTTATAGGTGGTTACATTCTCTCGGCTGGTCAGCTCCTCGCCGTTGGTGGTGATGGGGCTCTTGATGGTTTGCAGCTTCATCTCCGCAAGAGCCTGTTCGCTGAGCCCGTCAAGCAGCAGCGCTCCAGCCGCTGCGCTGGCGGCGGCAGAGAGAAACTGGCGGCGGTTCTTGTAATCGCCGGGCGTGGTGATCTCAGAGGATGGGATTTCGGCGGGCTTAAGAATGAGCATCGGGGAAGACCTCTTTTCTGCTGCGTACAAGTATGACGCTTCCAGCTATCGGTTGGTTACAGAAAGATTGCAGAATTCTTTATATGGATGGAATACGGCCTTGTAAATTACATTCCATCCACATCCATTAAAATAAAGGAAGAAATCAGAAAGGAATCTCCAAGATGTTCGCATCAGAATTGACGGCTCAGCGTCGCAGCCAGCTACGCGAGGCCGCTGAAATATTTCTCGCAGCACGTCGCGAAGGTAAATGGATCACGGAACTCCCCGAAGCTCTTCGCCCCATCAGCCAGCAGGAAGTGTATTTCATTCAGGACCGCGTTGCCGAAGGCTTTGGCGAATTGACCGGTTGGAAGATTGGAGCGCCTGCTCCCGATGCTGTGCCTGCGTATGCTCCCATGCCGCGCGCGCTTGGTTTTGGAGAGAGTGGAAGCCTGCTCAGCGCTAACGGCCCGCGCCACTATCGCGGAGTTGAGGCAGAGATTGCATTCTGCCTGAAGCAGGATCTGCCGCCGCGCCCAACACCTTACACGCGCGACGAGATTCTGCAGGCGATTGGCAGTTGCCATCCCGCGATTGAAGTTCTGGAATCTGCCTTTGCCGACCCCGACGGCAGCGACCCGCAGAGCGTGAATGCCGACCTGCAATTCAATGGCGGCTTCTTCTATGGCGCAGCGGTTGCAAACTGGAAGAGCATTTCCATCGCAGAGGAAAAGGTTGCGATGATTGTTGACGGCAGCGTTCGCGTGGAAGGAACCGGCAGTATTACCAACGGCCCGGACATCCTGCGTCTGCTGCTGTATCTGGCAAATGATGCCGCACCCCGCACCGGCGGCCTCAAAGCAGGGCAGTGGATTACCACCGGAAGCTGGACCGGCAAGACGCTCGCAGTCAGCGGTTCTGAGGCTGTTGCAAAGTTCGCGCACTTTGGCACCTGCGAGATTCGCTTCGCCTGATTATTCTTTGACGGCAAAGGGCCAGTGGCGTGCCTGTCGTGCGCGCAGCAGATAGACCGCCACTCCGCTCACAGCAACCAGCAGGGCCCACCACAGTTCGCGCGCAGCCTCTGCCCGCACAAACAAAATAAACAGAAATCCCGCAATCGCAATCAGCGGCGGCAGCGGGTAGAGCCATATCCGGAAGGGTCGCGGACGATTGGGTTGCGAACGGCGCAGTAAAATTACGCCCACGTGCTGCATCAGGAATTGCAGCAGGATGCGAATCACCACCAGCGCCGCAATCACCTGCTGAAAACTCAGAAAACAAAAGAGCGTTGCCACCGCGCCCAGCGCCAGCAGGGAACGATGCGGGAAGCCATGCTTTGGATGAATCGCACCCAGCGCCCGGAAATAATTTCCATCGAGAGCCGCGGCATATGGCACTCGCGAGTAGCCCAAAAGCAGCGAAAAGACCGAAGCAAAAGCAGCCCAGATAATCAGTCCTGCCAGCACCTTTGCAGCTACGCTGCCAAAGGTCATCTGCATGGCCACGGCAACCACTGCAAGGCCATCTGCGCTGCCTGCGCCCGTGTGCAAAGCTCTAATCTGTTCCGGTGCCAACACGCGCAGCACGCTCAGATTCATTCCGATATAAAGTACTGCCACCACCACAATCGAAATCAGAATCGCGCGCGGAATATTGCGCTCCGGTCGCCTGACCTCCGCGCCGAGAAAGGTGACGTTGTAGTAGCCCCAGTAATCGTAGGTGGCGATGAGCGTCGCAGAGCCGAGCGCGGCAGCTACACCGCTCGCTCCCAGACCGCCCATGTGCAGTGGTGGCAATGGATGCATCCCTTTGAATCCCGTTGCGAGCACAGCGGCCACTGCGGCCAGCACTCCGCCGAGCAGCAGCCATGCCATACGCGCAATTCCATGCAGTCCGCGATAGAGCAGCACTACCGCCAGCACACACGCCGCAGGAGCCAGCAGCATCGCCCAATTGAATTGCAGCGAACCGGTCAGAACAACCGGTTGTTTCAGCGCAGGAAAGAGCCACGCCGTATATTGCGCAAGACCGATGCATCCCGAAGCAATCGAAAGCGGCGCAGAAAAACTCAACTGCCACACATAAAGAAACGAGAGCAAGCGCCCCCAGCGCTCAGGGCCATAAATCTCGCGCAGAAAGCTGTAGGAACCGCCGGCCTGCGGAATTGCAGCGCCAAGTTCCGCCCACACCATGCCATCGCAAATTGCGAGCAGCGCGCCAAAGGCCCATGCGCAGATGGCTCCCGTCACGGAAAAGAATTCCGGGAAAGCGGCGATGACCAGCGGCAGCGTCAGGAACGGCCCCACGCCGATCATGTCCAGCATGTTGAGCGCCGTTGCGCTGCCGAGCGAGAGTTGGCGGCGTAGCGTCGGGTTGTTTACGGCTTCGCTCATTTTGCCCATTGGGAATTTCCGCGCAAATCTACACCGAGAGAGGTCTTCCTGAATATAAACTGTGAGGTGATGACCACGCGTGCAATTTCGTCCACCATTTTATTGGCTGCACTCTTCTCTTTGCCGGCAGTGGCGCAGTTGATGCAGCCCTTGCCGGAGGATCGCGGGGCCGCAGCGCTTTCGCTGCAACTCAAGCGCCTCCAGACATGGGGAAGCATTCTGGCCATCAACGCGCATCCCGACGACGAGGATGGCGCCATGCTCACCTACGAGAGCCGTGGCCAGGGCGTGCGCACCATGCTGGTTTCGCTTACGCGCGGCGAGGGCGGGCAGAATACGATGTCCGCGGACAGTTACGATGCGCTTGGACTTTTGCGCACTCAGGAACTGATCCGCGCCGCCGCATACTATGGTGCAGAAGTGCGCTGGGGAACCGTAGCCGACTTCGGATTCAGCAAGACACAGGAGGAGAGCTTCGACCAGTGGGGACATGATCGTGTCCTCTGCGATGCCGTTGCTGCCGTGCGCCGCTTCCGCCCGCTGGTTATCACTTCGAGCTTTGTTGGCGGTACTACCGATGGACACGGACATCATCAGGTCGCCGGAGAGATCGCGCAGGAGGTCTTTAACGCCGCCGGCGATGCAACGGTCTGCCCTGATCCTGGCCTCGCCCCCTGGAAGCCGCTGAAGGTCTACGCGCGCGTCCCCACCTTCTCAATCACAGAGAAGGGAATGTTCGATTACGCCACCGGGCAATGGGCTCCGGTGCTCTTTAAGAACTACATCACCGGCGAAGGGATGCACGCAGCACCGGCGACCAATGTTGTGGTCGAGACTGGCGGCGTTGATCCGGTATTGGGACGCAGCTACGCACAGATCGCCCGTGAGGGATGGGACCAGCAGCGCACGCAAAATGGCGGCGGATTCCTGGCGCTTCCCGGCGAAGTTTCCAGCGAATATCACCTCTACGCATCGCGTGTCGGCTCAACCGGCGCAAAGGAAACGAGCTTTTTCGACGGCATTGATACCAGCCTGATGGGACTGGCAAAGCTATCCTCCGCACCGCCAACATTTTTACTTGCAGGCCTGACCACCGTGTCCGGCGAGATTGAGGCCGCACAATCCGAATATAAGCCCACAAAGCCGGAAGCGATTGCGCCGCACCTGCATAAAGCGCTCGATGCAACCATCGAGACTTATAGCAGACTCTGCAAGGCAAGGCCGTGGACCGGGGAGGCGGAGCTTCTCTGCCATGAACTCTGGAACAAGCGCCGGCAGCTTAACGATGCTCTCGCGCTTGCGCTCTCGCTCGATGTCAACGCATGGGTCGCGACAACAGAAGACAACAACACGCGCCTTTCCTACGACGAGGCTCCGCGCACATTGCTTGCCGGCCAGCAGGCGACGGTTCGCGTCCATGCAACCGCAGCGCCCAATCCGTTGCTTGCCTTCAGCAATTCCCATCTGGTCGTGCCGCAGACCTGGCAGCAGGAGAAGCCCGCAGCCGCTCCAGCGACCAATCCCGATGCGCGCATTTCCATCCAGATTCCCCCAGATGCCGCACCGACGGCGCCGTACTTCCATCGCGACAGCATTGAGTCGCCCTACTACGAAATCTCCGACGAATCCCTGCGCGGAGAATCCTGGACGCCCTATCCGCTTCAGGTCCAGTCCACATGGATTTACGATGGCGCAAGCATCACCATCACACGCCCGGTCGTCACAGCCGAGCGAGTCAACGGTGAAGGAATGGTGCTGGAGCCAGCCGTCATCGCGCCAGCGCTGAGCCTCTCCGTGACACCCTCTGCCAACTTCATAATTTCCGGTAATACAGACACTATTCCTGTCACGGTTCGCCTTCACGCAGAAAAAGCAATTGATGGCGAAGTGCATCTCAAGCTTTCTCCTGGCTGGAGTTCCACTCCCGGAACGCAGAAATTTTTGCTCAAGCACTCCGGCGAGGAGGCAGAACTCTCTTTTACGTTGCAACCTCCCGCAGATACAGACGACAAACTCTTCCGCATTCAGGCCGAGGCCGTCGCCGAAGAGCAGAGCTACACGAGCGCTTTTGAGCGCATCGGCTACGAAGGCATTACGCCCAGCTACAGGCTTCGTCCTGCCGAGGTGCGCTTGCGCTCCATTGACCTCAAACTGCCTCGCGAGCGCTCCATTGGCTACGTGATGGGAACCGGCGACGAGCTGCCCGCTGCGCTGACTGCGCTTGGCTTCGAGGTTCATCTGCTGAACGATGCAGAGATTGCCGGCAGCGATCTCTCGCACTACAGCACGATTCTCGTCGGCATTCGCGCCTACTCCAGCCGCGCAGAATTGCGACAGCATCAGGAGCGCCTGATGGATTATGTGCAAAAGGGCGGCAATCTCGTCGTCGAATATCAGAGCGAAGATTTTCCTGCTCCGTATCCTCTCTCACTTGGCCGCTCGCCGGAGAAGGTTGTGGAAGAGGCTGCTCCGGTCAAGCTGCTTGAGCCGACATCCCCGCTGCTCAATTCGCCCAATCGCATCACTACGCATGATTTTGACAACTGGGTCGAGGAGCGCGGCCACTCCTTTCTGACAAGCTGGGATAATCATTATGCAGCGCTCACCGAAACCGCCGACAAGGGACAGGCTCCGCAGCGCGGAGGGTTGGTGACGACGCAATTTGGTCAGGGCCGTTACATATATATGTCGTTTGCGCTCTATCGCCAACTGCCGGAACTGGTTCCCGGTGCCTGCCGCCTGTTGGTCAATTTGCTTAACCCGGTAGCGCAATCCGAGAAGGATGCAGTTTCAAAATGAAACCACATCCTCCGATCACCTCCCACGATGAAATTCATTCACCGCTTATTCACTTTTAATTCGCAGAACCTTAACAATCCCCTGAGAACATGAGTAGTGTTCTCCCAGTCAGATCAAACGGATTGCTGTGTGCCGGCTGGGAATAAGCATGTTCTCGCATCAATGCTCTTCGTCACGGGATGAGGGGTACAGAACGCCAATCATCACGGCTACGATTCTTAACGATAACCAGACTTTTCAGTGTGGATTATCGTGGGGGGTTGTCTGCCGGGAGTACTGTAACCAAAATGTTTTTCCAATTTAAGGGGAGAGGCCAAATGAATTTCAAGATGAAGACGATTGCCGCTCTGGCACTGGCCGTTGTTGTTGTATCGTGTCAGGCTCAGACGGCAACCACCAGCAAACACAAGGCGAAGGCAAAGCCAGCAGAAGTTGCCGCCAAGCCTTCGGTCGAGGTGCAGATTGAATCTCTGCGGAAGGATCTGGAGACCCAGATCAACGGCTTGAAGCAGCAGGTTGCTGACCGCGATGCCAAGCTGGCTCAGGCTCAGCAGGCCGCCGCCGATGCACAGGCTGCCGCAAGCAAGGCACAGGCCGCTGCAGATGCGCAGGCTGCCACCGCCAGCGAGAATGCCAGCTCCGCCAGCGCTCTCAAGGCAACGGTCGAAGACCTGAAGGGCAACCAGACCTCTATCCTCACCACCATTCAGGATGAACAGAAGAAGGTCACTGCTGCTATCGAGAACCCCACAGCAATTCACTACAAGGGTGTGACCATTACACCTGGTGGATTCGTGGCGGCTGAAACAGTATTCCGTCAGAAGGCAACCGGTGCTGATCTTCCGACGGCCCTGAACAAGCCGACCTTCGATGGCGCAAACTCTGCTGCTCTCAGCGAGTTTTATGCCGGTGCACGTCAGTCCCGCATCTCTGCTCTCGTCGAGGGCAAGACCAAGGGCGTTACCTATCGTGGATACACCGAGACCGACTTCCTCGGCGTTGGCACTTCGTCCAACAACAACCAGTCCAACAGCTATGTGCTGCGTGAGCGCGTTTTCTGGGCGCAGGCACAGTTCAAATCCGGCTTCACCCTCCAGGCAGGGCAGAGCTGGTCGCTCGCAACAGAGCGCAAGAAGGGTCTCTCTAACTTCTCCAGCGACGTAGAGACACCGCTCACGATTGACCCGAACTACGTTCCGGGTTTCGTGTGGGCTCGCCAGTATGGCTTCGCTGCTATCCAGAATGGAAAGCACGTTTCCTACGGCGTTTCTCTTGAGAATGCTCAGACCATCACCGGCGGCAGCGGATGCCCGGCCGGCTCCTGCACCATCGGTGGTTCTACTGCCGGTGTTCAGAGCAGCTCATACAACAACCTGAATGGAACCTACACCTACAACCTCGGCCCGGACATCATCGCCAAGGTTGCAGTTGATCCGGGTTGGGGCCACTACGAAGTCTTCGCCATTGGCCGCTTCCCGCACTACGAGTACTACCCCAACTACACCCTCACCGGCGCGGCTGCAACCGCTGGCCGCTTTACCGACTCTGTTCCTTCGGGCGGCTTCGGTGGCAGCCTTCGTGCACCAGTCCTTGGCAAGTATGCTGACTTCGGCGTATCTGGTCTGTATGGACAAGGCGTTGGCCGCTACGGTGACTCCACCATCGCCGACGTCACCTTCGACGCCAAGGGCCGCATGAAGGCTCTTGAGACCGGCTCTGCTCTTGCAACCCTCGAAACGCATCCGACACCGCGTCTGACCATCTACCTGAACTACGGCGAGGACTTTGTTGGTCGCCTTAACACTCTGGGCGCTGGTGCCGGTGCCGGTTACGGCCTTCTGACCGCCAACAACACGGGTTGCAACATCGAGTCTGCAACGCCTCCCACATCCACCACGCCCACCAACGGCGCACCGGCAAGCTGCGCGGGCAACATCAAGGATGTCAGCGAGTTCGTGGCCGGCGCCTGGTATGACTTCTACAAGGGACCGGCTGGTCGTCTCCGCTACGGTGTTCAGTACGGATATCTCGACACAGCCCTGTGGACCGGTGCTGCGGCTGGCAACGGCTATAGCGCACCAATTCCTTCCAACATCGCCAATCCTCATGCCACCAACAACCAGTTCTACACCTCCTTCCGCTACTACCTCCCGTAGTCAGCGCTGCAACTGCTCCATACAGAAAGGGCACCCGCGAGGGTGCCCTTTCTGCTGCTCGCACTATAGTATTTTTGCTTTAAGGAAGCTCTGAACAAGTTCTCATCCCCATGTTTTATGTCAGGGCACAACTTTAGTCGTGCCGCGAACGATCAAAAAAAAGAGATGAACTTCAGCCCCCGAACGCATTCCAGCGCAATAAATTAGATTCCTGGCAGCGGCTGAAGCCGGACTCGTGTTTGCGCTGAATCGGCACGACAGAAGTCGTGCCCTGACACTTGTTGCCAACTTGTTCAGAGCTTCCTTATGTCTTTACAGAAATCGAGGTGCGGGGTGGATTTTTTGCGAAAAATCCCCCCCGCACCTCGCCGTGATTTCAACATGCAAAGCGAAAACGCTCTATGATGTTGCTGCGTTCCTATTTGATTTCATCCCATTCAGGAGAAACCGATGAAGCATGCTGCCTCGCTGTTTCTGACCCTTGTGCTCACTCTTGCAACACCCTCCCGAATTTCTGCGCAGCAATTAGCCGAACAGTTCAAACAGGCCCGCGTCAATAATCCCACAGCCTCCTTCCTCGACATTTCTGCTCGACGCGCAGAACTTGCCAAGGCCATCAATCCTCGGTTGTTGCATGCTCTCTCTGACAAGCATGGCTGCGTTGATGCGGAGCAACCAGCGCCGCCTATAGGGCGCATGATCATCCCACACCACTACCTGACCGGCAGCAATGGTCCGGTGAATCCGGAGGAGGGCGTAGCGGCAGAGCCTTATCGGCGACTTGACGACGCGGCCAGCCATGGAGCGAGCCGCTACCTTGCCACCGGAGATCACGCGGAGGCAGCCTGCGTCGCAAGCCTGCTGGCAAACTGGGCCACGGCCAACGCTCTGCTCGACTACACCAGCAAAGAGAGCAGTCAGGCATGGTATCAGGTGGAGTGGACGATGAGTTCCATCTCGCTGGCATGGTCGGTTGTGCAGTCGGACCCTGCGATTCCCGCAGAGCAGCGCAAAACGGTTCTTGCGTGGATGCACAAAGTAACCGAGTATATGTTTGCTCAGAATCCCCACGATGATCTCTCAAGAGAAAACAACCATGCCTACTGGAGGGCGCTCGTCGCCACCTCGGTAGGGATACTGACAAACGACGACAAGCTTTATCGCAAAGGGCTGGAGCAGTATGCGCGCGCACTGGCACAGATGAATCCGGATGGCTCGCTGCCTAAAGAGATGATGCGCCACGAGAATGCGCTCGGATACCAGAGCTTTGCACTTGCGCCGCTCGTGTTGATCGCAGAGCTTGCCAGCCGTCAGGGAATTGACCTGTACGATTTGAAGGAGAACGGACATACCATCATGGATGCAGTCCACTTCCTTCAGAACGCATCTGCCAATCTAAGCATTATGAAAAAGTATGCGACAGAGGAGCAGCGGTTTTCTCTTCAAACCAGCAAATATCCCCCGGCGTGGATGGAGTTCTGGGCAAAAAGACACCCGGACAAGCAGTGGGATGCCTTGCTGACCAAGCCTCTGTTTGATTCCAACCTCGGCGGCAACGCCACACTCTACGCCGCTCCCGCAAAATAAAGAAGGGCATCCGCAGGGTGCCCTTGCGGCTGATTTGCCGCGCTGCTCGATGGGAAGATGAATCTAGTGGGGAGCGTCCTCGCTCTTTGCCCTGGATGCTTCAGCGGCAGCCTGAGCCGCAGCCTTTGAGCGCCAGTCGGGCTTTTTTTCCACATCCTGCGGCTTCGAGATGCCAAAGGCATTCAGGAAAGCCCCAAGAGCACTCTTCAGCGATTCGCTAAGGCTCATGAATTTTGTCCTCTGCTGTATTGTCTCAGCCTGTTGGCTGTTTCCTCAAGCTTGGCAAGGACATTCGCACCGCCTACTCCAGCCCATTGCGGGCAATCACATACCGGTAAAACTCGGAACTCAGCTTGGGCGTGCGCTTTTGCGTCTTGAAGTCCACGTAGGTGATGCCGAAGCGCTTGCCGTAACCATCGGCCCATTCGTAGTTGTCCATCAGGCTCCAAAGGAAGTATCCCTTAACAGGGATTCCCTCGGAGACAGCGCGCTGCAAATGCGTCAGATAGTTGCGCAGGAACATGACACGATCCGTGTCGTAGACGTGGCCATCAGCAGCTATCCTGTCGTCGCTGGAACAACCATTTTCGGTGATGTAGATGTTCTTGACGCCCCAGTTCTGATGCGCCAGACGAGGGGACCAGTAGAGTGCCTCTGGCACAATCTTTAGCCAGGGGGAAAGCATCGAGGGGTAGGAACTGGGCATGGAGAGCTTCTGATAGCCCAGATTGCTGTCGTCCGCCTGAACGTAATTTCCGTTGTAGACATTGAGACCGACAAAATCCATCGGGCTGGCAATGGTTTTCATTTCTTCGGGTGTGAATTTTGGTGCTGCTGCACCTAGCTTGTTCAAATAGTTCTCGGTGTAACGGCCCTCCATCAGGACGGTCAGATAGCGGGCATTCTCTTCGCGCATGGCAGTAGCTGCGGCGCGAATGTTCTCCTCTGTTTCTATGGCGGGAACCATGACGTTGGCATTGTCTGCGATTCCCACGCGGGTGTTTTGATTGCAGGCAGCGCGGATGGAGCCGACGGCTAAGCCATGCGCCAGCACAACATTGTGAGCTGTAGCAGCCAAAGCAGCGCTGTCCAGCTTCCGCCCCGGTGCGTGGGAGCCATTGCCGTAGCCAAGTTCGACGAAGGTCCACATCTCATTCATGGTCATGAAGTTCGGGATGCGGTCTTTGAGCGCCCCTGCAGCGTATGCGCAGTAGTCTGCAAATGCTTTAGAGGTGTCGCGGTTCTGCCATCCGCCCTTGTCTTCCAGAGCCTGCGGCAGATCCCAGTGGAAGAGGGTACAGAAGGGCGTAATTCCGGCATTGGCCAGTTCGTCCAACATCCGTTTATAAAAGTCGAGTCCCCTGGGATTGGGCGCTCCTACACCCTGAGGAAAGATGCGTGGCCACGCAATCGAGAAGCGATAACCCCTGACGCCGAGCGCCTTCATCAGCGCAATGTCTTCCTTGTAGCGGTGGAAGTGGTCGTCGGCAACGTCGCCGGTATCGCCGTTGGCAACCTTGCCGGGAGTGTGCGAGAAGGTGTCCCAGATGGAGAGCCCGCGGCCGTCTTCCCCGGATGCGCCCTCGACCTGATAGGAGGCTGTCGCCGAACCCCAGAGGAACCCGGCGGGGAAGCTGCGTGGTGCTATTGTCCGCTGCGGAGTAGCTCCAGCGGCCTCAATCAGGGTGGCAGGCAGTAGAGTGGAGGCGGCAGCAAGTGTGCAACCGGCTTTAACAAAATTTCGACGATCCATTCTCAAGGCTCCAGAGATTTCAAATTTCCGGTTGCGGATACAATCGCGGAAGGCTCAGGAATCAAGATACATCGAAAGGCGGCAAAATCTGAAATCGATTTCAACAAAGAGTGTGGCCGGTCACATGCTGGTTCCTTCCGGCTCTCGGTTGCTCGCGGGCTGTTGGCATTTCAATTACTCTGGTAGTGCAGCCTTTCCTGAGTTGTTTCCGACTGCTGTAGCTTTTCCCACGGAAGGATGAAGTGGATGCCTGAGAGATTCGTTGTTAGCAGGAGTGTTGTTTTTGCAGGGATTCTTTTCGCAACCGCTGTACTGGTTATGCCCCGGCAAATGGCTGCTGCGCAGAACAGGCCGAGCTATCCCATTCAGGTCAGGGATACTCCGACAAAGACTCCCAAGGCCGATGCGCCCAAGCCGGACATCATTATTTTTACCAATGGAGACACGCTCACGGGGCAGTTTCTGCGCGCGATTGCAGGCGCGGTCACCTTCCACAGCGACCTGCTGAATCTGGACATATCGGTGCCGTGGGATAAGATTCGCGAGTTGCATTCCAGCAAGAACGTAACCCTACTGCCAGCCGGCCAGCGTGTGACCCGGAAGACCGGCGACGACAAACTCGTTCGTGGAACACTTACCATTGCCGACAAACAAATAACGATTGTGCCCGCCAATGGCGTGAGCCGCAGTTTCCCGGAAGCCAAGGTGGCGCATGTGCTTGACACCAAGACCTTCGAGCACGAACTGCACCGCACGCCGAGCTTTTGGCGCGGGTGGAATGGCACCCTGAATGCCGGTGCCACGATTGTGCGCTCCACCTCGGACAGCACAACCTATAACGGCGGATTCAATCTGATTCGCGCGATTCCCAGCGTTTCCTTTTTGCCGCAGCGGAGCCGCACGACTCTGGGATTCTCCGGCTCTTACGGCAAGATCACCGAGCCGCAGAGAGCGACTTCCACCGCTCCTGCGGGAGAACTGATTGTTACCTCCTCGATTTATCACGCGGGCGCCGAACATGACCGTTACTTCAGCACGCAGTTTTATGCGCTGGGCCAGACGGCCTTCGACCACAATCTGGGTCAGGGACTCGATTTGCAGCAGATTTACGGTAGCGGCATCGGATGGACGGCCATCAAGCATCCCAATGAACAACTGGATGTGAAGGCGACACTCCAGTACGAGCAGCAGAGTTTTACTTCGACCAGCACCACGCCGACACACGATCTGGTAGGCTCGACGTTTACGCTTGCGTATATGCGCAAGCTGCCCTACAAGGCGACATTTAACCAGCAGGTACTCATCATTCCGGCCTACAATACGCCGAGCGCCTTCACCATGTCAGAGAACGACCGGCTTTCACTTCCGGTCTATAAGCGCCTGGGTGTGACCGTGAGCACGCTGGACAGCTATTTGTACAATCCTCCTGCGGCTACGGCTCCGGCACCGATCAACCAGCGCAACTCCTTTCAGTTCACCACGGGCGTCAGTTATTCGCTGCGCTAGGGCAGACGGCGGAATGCAGGGAATTCGATTTTTGAAGCCGTCGGCGGCACAGGCGACGGGCAGATGATTTAATGGAAACAGGGCCTGATTTCGAGCATGGCCCGATAGGTTTTCGGGAGGATGTTTCGTTTTGAATGTATATGGATTTGCCCGTAAGGCGGGGCTTCTCGTCCTGTTTGCAGCAACAACGTTGGCACTGATCCCAGCGGCTATGGCCGAGAGCGGCACAGATGCCGGCGCGGCAGCTTCCTCCTCCTCTCAACAGACACAGCCGATTGTGCCGCATTCGGTGCAGGAGCGCATCCGTTTGCGCAAACAGCAGCGTCTGGAGCAACAGATTCAGGAGAACTACTCGCACAAGTACGAGACTTATCTTGGACTCGGCTATCTGCGTTTTCATTCCGGCGTCAATCTGCAAAAAATTAACGAGCGCGACTGGGTGATGGGCTTATCCCGCTGGTACAGCCAGAAGTGGGGCGTTTCCCTCGAAGGCCGCGGCACCTATGGAACGGCCTACACCGGTCCCTATTCCGGCTCTCTGGGAACCTTTCTGCCGGAAATTTATCAGTACTCCGGACTGGTTGGCGCGAATTATCGCTTCTATCTGCGTCCCAGAATCGGAGCTACCGCACGTCTGGCTGTCGGGCCAATCTACGGCAACTTCGACGGCGACGCTCACGGCCACACCTCGGCGGATTACAACGCGATTGGCGAAGGCCTCTATGCCAACTCGACCAACATCGCTGTGAATATAGCGGTTCCGGTGGATATAACGGTTGTTCCGAATCTGGCTATTCGCGTTACGCCGGAGTACCTGCTGACACCCTTCAATGTGACATCTTCTTATACGGGTAACAAGGGAACTGCGCTCCAGAACAATCTCGGCTTCAACGCCGGCATCGTTTATCGCTTTGGCAAGCGATAGATTTTTTAGCAGCAAAGCGAAAAGCCTCGCATTGCGCGAGGCTTTTTGCTTTGAACAGGAGAGATTAGGACAGAATCGGGATACCGGCAATGCGCTGCTGCCACTCCGCCGGGCCTGTCTTGTGGACGCTGGTTCCTTTAGCATCCACGGCGACGGTCACGGGCATATCCTGCACGGTGAACTCGTAGATGGCTTCCATGCCCAAATCCTCAAAGGCAAGAACGCGCGAGGCTTTGATGGCCTTTGAGACCAGATAAGCCGCGCCACCAACCGCCATCAGATAAACGGCTCCATTGTCGCGGATGGCCTCGATAGCGGCATCGCCGCGCTCGGCCTTGCCGACCATTCCGAGCAGGCCAGTCTGCTCAAGAATCTGACGGGTGAACTTGTCCATGCGGGTTGCTGTGGTCGGGCCCGCCGGGCCAATCACCTCTTCGCGCACAGCATCTACCGGGCCAACGTAATAGATGAAACGATCCTTCAAATCAACGGGAAGCGTTTCTCCCTTGTTGAGCATGTCCACCATGCGTTTGTGCGCGGCATCGCGGCCTGTGAGCAGCTTTCCGTTCAGCAACAAAACCTCGCCGGGCTTCCAGGTTGCGGCCTCGGCGCGAGTGACGGTGTCGAGGTTGACGCGGCGTGCAGTGCTGACGTCGTAGGCGAGCTTCGGCCACAGGTTTAGATTTGGCGGGTCAGGCGCGACGGCACCAGAGCCGTCCAAAACAAAATGCACATGGCGGGTGGCAGCGCAGTTGGGGATCATCGCGATGGGCAGATTCGCCGCGTGGCAGGGATACTCGCGGATTTTTACATCAAGCACGGTGGTCAGCCCGCCGAGTCCCTGAGCGCCGATGCCGAGGCGATTCACTTTTTCGTACAACTCGATGCGGCGCTCTTCGAGGCGGTTTGCGGGGCCGCGCGCGATGAGTTGCTGAATGTCTATTGGGTCCATCAGAACCTCTTTTGCCATGGACATTGCCTTCTCTGCGGTGCCGCCGATGCCGATTCCCAACATGCCGGGAGGACACCATCCCGCGCCCATGGTGGGAACGGTTTTGAGAACCCACTCGACAATTGAGTCCGAGGGGTTCAGCATAGCGAATTTGGATTTGGCCTCGCTGCCGCCGCCCTTGGCTGCAACGGTGATTTCGACTTTGTCGCCCTTGACCAGTTCCACGCTGACAACGGCGGGGGTGTTATCGCCTGTGTTTTTGCGCGCTCCGGCGGGGTCGCTGAGGACGGAGGCGCGCAGCTTGTTGTCGGGGTCGAGGTAGGCCTTGCGAACGCCTGCGTCAACCATCGCCTGGAGGTCGAGCGTGGAATCCCACTGTACGTCCATGCCGACCTTGACGAAGGCGTTGACGATGCCGGTGTCCTGACAGATGGGGCGATGGCCCTCGGCGCACATGCGGCTGTTGATGAGAATCTGCGCGATGGCGTCCTTGGCGGCGTGCGACTGCTCCAGCTCATAGGCCTGGGCGAGGGAGGTGATGAAGTCCTCGGGGTGGTAATAGCTGATGTATTGCAGAGCGTTTGCGACGCTCTCAATCACGTCGGACTGACGGATAACGGCCATGCGGAAAACCTCCCAGTGAGAGATATAGGGTAACGCGGGGGAGGCGGGTTTGGCATCTGGTGGAATGCTCATTCCTTTGCGTGAGCGGTATAGCTCAGAACTTTCTGCGTGACTTTGCCAGAATCATGAGGATTCAGGTTCAGAAAATTGATAGGAGATGATTCCATGCCACTCATCAATGTTGTTGTCATCATTGCCATCGTCGGTCTGCTGCTTTATCTGGTGAATCGCTACATTCCCATGCAGGGTCAGATTAAGGGAATCCTGAATGGTGTTGTCGTCATCGCTATCGTTATCTGGCTGCTGAAGGTCTTCGGTCTGCTGAACGCAATCCTCGACTATCGCGTTGGACATTAAGAGGGCAACCGTCAGAGAAGCATACCTCAGGGCGTGAAGGCTACTGCTCCCTCCGTTGTTCACAAAATCTCAGATGGCTCTGTTGTGACCCAGGGAAGCTCTGAACAAGTCTTGGTGTGCAGTGTTTTGAAAGGGCGCGGTTTTAACCGCGCCGCTTGCCGGGTAAATTAACTTCTGGGCTTCAGCCCCTGAGGGAATGTATTTTCAATGA